>Ga0209646_1000009_pt1 | contig 652154 bp, 504 predicted proteins | sample AraplaL_Col_mTSA_FD_184259 | JGI IMG/M metagenome (GOLD analysis project Ga0209646, IMG submission 184259) | Arabidopsis root microbial communities from the University of North Carolina, USA - plate scrape CL_Col_mTSA (SPAdes) (version 2) | ecosystem: Host-associated > Plants > Roots >...
AAGGTATTTTTGGCCATGGTTTAATTTTTTGTGTGGTAACTGAAAACTAAACCAAAAAAAGAAAGGAGGTCCTAAAAAACCTCCTTTTTTATGCCCATTTTCTTAATTTTTCCCCGGACAACAGTGAATCATAAATTTCAAATGTAAAAGTGGAATGCAGCGAATAAGGGACTGCATTCCACTTTTACATTTATCTCGTTCATAAAGTCTTTTAAATGGTCTCTATGAACCTCCTTCGTCGGTTTATGATTTTACATTCCATCACTGCGACCACCCTGTCGGCTCCCGGTCCCAGCGATGACTTTTCAGCTGGTTCAACAGCTTATCCGGCAGGCCGTTTCCGTCACTGGCGCCCATATTGGATTCCACGTTCTTTATTTTCCGCATGCCGGGAATAGTGGTAGCTACATCCGGGTTGCTGACAATAAAACGCAGCGCCATTTCCGCCATGGTCATACCGGCAGGGATCAGGGGCTTCAGCGCATCAGCATGTTCTACGCTGCTGTTCAGGTTCTCCGGTACAAAGTAGCTGGAGCGCCAGTCGCCAATAGGGAAGGTGGTTTGTTTAGTAAAGGTGCCGGTGAGTGTACCTTCATCAAAAGGTACCCGTGCGATCACTGCAATATTTTTTTCGCGGCACAGCGGGAAAAGTTTGTCTTCCGGCGCCTGGTCAAAGATATTGTAGATCACCTGCACGGCGTCTATCAGGCCGGTCCGCAATGTTTTCAGGCAGTTCTCCGGTTCCCAGCGGTTCACGCTTATGCCCCAGGCCTGCACCTTACCCTGGTCGCTTAGTTTGGTAATGGCTTCTTTCCATTCATCCAGCTGCGCCCAGTTATCTTCCCACACATGAAATTGTTGCAGGTCAATGGATTCTACGCCCAGGTTCTTTAAACTTTTGTTGGTATAGTCTATAATATGATCGGCAGGAAATACTTCATCCAGCTTAAAATGCGGTTTGGAAGGCCACTTCAGGTTCTTAGGCGGAATTTTGGTGGCTACATACAATCTTTTACCGGGGTGGCGGCGTAAGGTCCTGTTTAAGATGTTCTCGCTCAAACCCTCTCCATACCCCCAGGCAGTATCAAAAAAATTGCATCCCAGCTCAATGGATCTGTCCAGCGCTTTGTTCACTTCCTTTTCTTCTGAACCTGTCCAGCCGGCCATTCCCCACATACCATAGCCTATTTCACTCACGTTCCAGCCGGTTCTTCCAAATGTTCTGTACTGCATATAATTAAAGTTTTCGCTAAAATATACTTTTTGTGATTTTTATTCAATTAATCGTGATGGGTGCAGCAGCCAGGCACTACCATTCGTCCCAATCCCGTTGCGGGCATTTCAGAAATTCCTGTATATTCAGCCCCAATATTATCTTGTTATCAAATGAACAAAATCTTGATCGCTGCGGCCTGTATGGTGGTTACTACCGCTGTGGAGGCACAAACCAACCAATCATTAACCGCACAGGATTACGCACGTGCAGAAAGCATGCTCTCCTACAATACTGAAGCGCTGATAGACCGGAGCACTATTGTGCCTAACTGGCTGCCCAGTGGTAAATTCTGGTATCGTGTATTAACTGCACAGGGGAGTGAATTTATATTGGTTGATCCGGCAAAAGGCGCCCGCGCACCGGCTTTTAACCATGAGAAATTAGCCGCCGCCATTGCAAAAGCCACCGGTAAGCCTTGCGCAGCCTACATGCTGCCCTTTATGTCCTTTAACTTTTCGGCAGATGGGAAGGCCATTGTTTTCTCCTCCCGCGGCCAACATTGGAAATGCGACCTGCAGCAATATAATTGCGAAGCAGATAATAATACACCCGTTTTAACTAATAATAATGCCCTGCCTTACAACCGCAGGAATCCCGCTCCCGGCAACGAAGTAGTGTCGCCGGACGGGAAGAAGGCCGCCTTTATAAAAGAGCATAATTTATGGGTACGCGACCTGGCCTCCAACCAGCAAACGCAGCTCACTACCGATGGCGTGCAGGATCTAGGTTATGCTACCGACAACGCCGGCTGGAGCAGCAGCGATAAACCCGTGCTGCGCTGGTCGCACGATTCAAAAAAAATTGCCACTTTCAGGCAGGATGAGCGTAACGTGAACAGCATGTACCTGGTTACCACTAACGTGGGCGCACCAACTTTGCAGGCCTGGAAATATCCGCTGCCAGGGGATTCCACCATCATCACCATTCAGCGTGTGATCATTGACGTGGAAAATCCCAGGGTCATTAACATACAGGTAGCACCGGATGCACACCGCGGTACTTTAAGCGACGATATTTCCAGCAGCGGCACTTTTGACGATGTGGACTGGAGCGATGATAATACGCAGCTGGCATTTGTTTCTACCTCCCGTGATCATAAGGAAGAAAAGCTGCGCATTGCCGATGCCGCCACCGGTGCAGTACGCGAGGTGCTGGAAGAAAAAGTAGCTACGCAATATGAATCCGGCCAGGGCGCTATTAACTGGCGTTGCCTGAAAAAGTCCAATGAAATTATCTGGTATTCTGAGCGCGATAACTGGGGCCATTTATATTTATATGATGCCGCTACCGGCAAGCTGAAGAACCAGGTAACTAAAGGAGATTGGGTAGTAACTAAATTGATTAAAGTAGATGAGAAGAACCGGGAGCTGTATTTTATTGCAGATGGCCGCGAGCCGGGCAATCCCTACTTCAGCCATTTTTATAAAATAGGTTTCGATGGGCAGCATTTAACATTGCTTACACCGGAAGAAGGAAACCACCAGGTATCCCTTTCGCCGGACAATAACTATTTTATTGACAGCTATTCACAGCCTAACATACCACCGGTAACTGTGCTGCGTAAAATGGATGGCAAGCTGGTAACCAACCTGGAAAAAGCCGATGTAAGCCGGCTTACCGCCACTGGCTGGCATGCAGCCGAACCCTTCTCTGTGAAGGCGCACGACGGTAAAACAGATATTTACGGTTTGCTGTACACCCCCTCTAACCTGGACCCGCAAAAGAAATATCCCATCATTGATTATATCTATCCCGGGCCGCAGGGTGGCAGTGTTGGCGGCAACTGGTCGTTCGTAGCCTCCCGCATTGACCACCAGGCGCTGGCAGAGCTGGGTTTTGTGGTAATGGTGCTGGAAGGTACCAGCAACCCGCTGCGTTCCAAAAGCTTCCATGATATGAGTTATGGCAATATGGCGGAAAATACCCTGCCCGACCAGGTAGGCGGCATCCGCCAGCTGGCAGCGCAATACAGCTATATTGATACTTCCCGCATCGGCATCTGGGGCCATTCCGGCGGTGGTTTTGCAACTGCTTGCGCCATGTTCCGCTACCCCGATTTCTTTAAAGTGGGCATCTCCGAATCCGGCAACCACGATAACCGTAACTATGAGGATGACTGGGGCGAACGTTATAACGGCCTTGCCGCCAACTCCGATTACAATGCCCAGGCTAACCAGAACTACGCTGCCAACCTGAAAGGCAAGCTGTTACTGGCGCATGGCATGATGGATAACAATGTGCCGCCCTACAATACCTTACTGGTGGTGGAAGCGCTGGAAAAAGCCAACAAGGATTATGACCTGATCATTTTCCCCAACAGTAAGCACGGGTATGGGGCCTATACCTATTATATGATGCGCCGCCGCTGGGATTATTTTGTGCGTAACCTGCTGCATGCAGAACCGCCAAAGGAATATGATCTGAAAATGAAGATGGACCCGCGGAACAGCTTTGGTACAAGGGATTAGAAGAATGTAAAATGTAAAATATTAAATCATAAATGTAAAAGTGGAATGCAGCGAATAAGGGACTGCATTCCACTTTTACATTTATCTCGTTCATAAAGTCTTTTCAATGGTCTATGAACCTCCTTTGTCGGTTTGAAATTTTACATTATGATTTTACATTGATTTTCAACTACAACCACGCTATCCGTCGGCGCATACGGCCGGTTGATCTTTTTAACACCGCTTTATACTGCCTGTGCCATATCTTTGCCCCTGAATTACCGATGTGCGATCATAACCTATGAAGAAGATTACGCGAAAAAGACTGCTCCGTCTTATACTGATTCCTGTTGTTTGTGTGCTGGTGCTGCTGGGAATAGCCGCCGCCGTTTTATACTCACAGCAGCAACGCCTGGTTGGATTAGCGGTAAAGGAGCTGAATAAACAGCTGCCTGGTGAGCTGGTGGTCGGCAGCAGCAATATCTCCCTTTTCCAGAACTTTCCTTACATCTCCATTGGTTTGCGGCAGGTGCGCTTTTACGGCAGCAAGCAGCAAACGGGTAAGCCCATCTATGAAGCAGAGCGTATGTACGTTGGCTTTAGTTTGCCCGACATTCTGCGCCAGCAATACCATGTGAAGGTGATCCGGCTCAGGAACGGTTCCCTGAACCTGGTAAAAGACAGGGCCGGCCGCCTGAATATTGTAGAAGCCAGCCGCATAGCGCAGGATACTACCGTAGTAACAGATACTACCGCCAGCCCCCTGGACCTGGATATTAAAAAAGTAGTGCTGCGCAATATGCGCATTGCTTACCTGGATAAGCAAAGCGGGCAGCAGCTCACGGTACAGATAGAAAGGATACAATCCGCATTGCGGGCAAACGATGCCCAAATACTGGCCGACCTGGATGGTAAAATGCTCATAGACTTTACCCGCCCCGGTGATACCGTTTTATTCCGCCATAAAAAGCTGCAAACCTCCATTAAGCTGGCTTATAATAAATCCGCCCAAATGCTGCAGCTGCCAAAAGGTACCCTGCAGCTGGAAGATGCGGTGTTTAACATTACCGGCTCCGCAGACCTGCTGCATGGCAATGATGTGAACCTGCACATCAAAGGCGATAAACCGGACCTTAAACAGCTGTTTGCCTTTGCGCCGGAATCTGTAGCTAAGCAGCTGGAGCATTTCAAATATGCCGGGCACCTGTCTTTTGACGGTAAGGTAAAAGGTAAGCTGGCAGGCGGGCAAATGCCGCTGATAGAGCTTTCTTTCTCCTGTTCCGAGGCCTGGCTGCATAATACGCAGGCCGATAAAAAGCTGGATTCCCTTGCTTTTAAAGGATATTATACCAATGGCGCAGCACGCTCCCTGAAAACATCGGAGCTGCGTTTGCTGAACATGAATGCCCGCCCCGGCCAGGGCGTTTTCCGCGGCAATTTCATTATGCGCGATTTTACCGATCCCAAGGTGCTGATGCAGATAGATTCTGACCTGGAGCTGGGATTTGTAGGCGATTTCCTGGGTATTGCCGACCTGCAGCGCATTACCGGCCGCATTTTGCTGAAAATGAACTTTAAAGAGGTGGTAGACCTGAGCGTGCCGGAACAATCCATGGGCAAGCTTACAGAAGGTATTCAAAGTGAGCTCACCGTAAAGGGGCTTACTTTCCGTATTCCTGGCTATCCGCACATCATAGAGCATCTGAACCTGCATGCGGACATGCGTAATGGTTTTGTAAAGATGGACTCCCTCTCGTTTAACCTGGGCCATTCCGACTTTCACATGAACGGTTCTATCAGCGACCTGCCGGCTCTTTTTCACAAGCAGCAAAAGCCGGTGCTGGTTACGTTTAAGGCCAATAGTAATAAGATGATCATGAAGGAGCTGCTGGCCTTTGATACCGCTAAAATGCGCAAAGCGCAGGAGGAGATCTATGGCTTTAATATAGGCGCTTCGCTGGAAACCTCCGTAAATGAGCTGCGGCATCCTAACCCATTGCCAAAAGGTAAGTTTAAGATAGAGCAGCTGCGCGCATCGTTCAAACATTATCCGCATGCATTCCACGACTTTGGCGCAGAGCTCACCATCAATGACACCGCTTTGCTGCTGCGTAATTTTGCCGGCTTGATCGATAGCAGCGACATTCGTTTCAGCGGCCGTGTAATTAACTACGCCCTGTGGTTTAATAAAGTAATGCGGGGCAAAACGCAGGTAGCCTTTGACCTGAAATCACAACACCTGGCCATGAACGACCTGTTAGGCAAATACAGCCGCACCTATGTGCCGGCCGATTATCATAATGAAGTAGGCCGCAACATCTGGCTGCGCTCTAAAATAGATCTGCGTTACGATTCCGTGTTCCGTTTTGCCAAGATCAAGATCGCTAATATTTCCGGCAGCCTGCAAAAACATGCTTTTGAGCTGGATAGCATCAGTGGCAATGTAAAAATAGGCGCAGATAATTTTATAAAGATAGATACGCTGAAAGGCAAGATAGGCCGCAGTGATTTTGACATTAACATGCGCCTGTATGCCGGTAAGGATACCACACGCCGGAAAAAGGAGAATTTCCTGCGCTTTAATTCCCGCTTCCTGGATGTAGACCAGCTCACCAACTACCAGCTGACAGCCGCCAAAGATGCCGCTGCACCGTCTATTTCCAACATGCCGGTAGCCACCAATGCAGTAGCCAAAACTTCTGCGCACGCTAAAGCCTTCAATATTTTTGAGGTGCCGTTCATTGATTTTAATGCCTCGGTCAATGTAGGTAAGATCAAGTATCATCGTTTATGGATCAAGAACCTCTCTACCAATGCGCGGATGCTGAACAACCAGCATATATACCTGGATACGCTGAACCTGGACATAGCAGAAGGCAAGCTGGCCGCCCATGCGCATTTCAACGGCAGCAATCCTGATAAGATCTATTTAACCAGCAGGATCAATGTGCAGGATATGAATATAGAAAAGATGATGCTGAAGCTGGATTACCTGGGGCAGGATTACGTGATCAACAAAAATATCAAGGGCCGCCTCACCGGCCAGGTAAAGTGTTATGTGCAGGTGCATCCTGACCTTACACCACTGATAGAGAATTCTAAAGCGCAATTAGATGTAGCTATTTACAACGGCGTGCTGATCAACTTTGCCCCCATGCAGGCCATGTCGTCGTACTTTAAGGATAAGAACCTGAATATGGTGCGCTTTGATACGCTGCGGAATAAGCTCACGTTCAGGGATGGAGCTTTATCTATCCCCGCTATGAATATTAATTCGTCCCTGGGCTTTATGGAAATTTCAGGGAAGCAGTCGCTGAACATGCAGATGGAGTATTACCTGCGCATACCCATGAAAATGGTCACCTCCGTAGGTTTCCGTATGTTGTTCGGTAAAAAGCAGGAGGAGGTGAACCCTGACCAGGTAGATGCCATTGAATACCGCGACAAGGATAAGAAGATCCGCTTTATGAACATTAAAATTACCGGTACGCCGGATAATTATAAAGTAGGTTTGGGTAAGGGTAAGAAAGCGTAGGCGCCTATCTTACCTGCCCGATGCCGAACTGGTTGCCGGCACGTACGGCCTTATTACCGCTGAACTGTACCTCTACCATTTTTTCGCTGGCCACGCTGTTATTAAATTCATCCGTTAGCGTTAGCAGCACCTTCCGTGTTTTTACATCAATCACTTCCCCGCTGGAAGGGTAGGCATATTTACCATCTATGCTAAAGGTAACCCAGCCAGGCATATCCTGCAGGGGAATGGTAGTAAGCTGCTGGTAAGGCGGTGTAGCGCTGAACACATGCAGGCGCATATTGTGGCCGTCGCATACCCACAGCTCTTTTTCATCGGACGTAAGGCCAATGCCATGGCTGGGATTGCCATGCCGCCGTACCGGTCCCATTTCCCAGCCCTCTACTACCACATGCGCCAGCTTAGCGCCGGTTTTCAGGTCGCCCACTTCAAAGCCCAGCAGGCTGTCAACGGTTACATATACACGGTCTTCTTTTCCATTCACCGTAAAGGGGCGTATGTTATTGGCAAAGGGGCCAGCTTTGCGGGCAAGGCTATGCGTTTTGGTATCTGCAATATATAGCCAGGGGCTGCCGATATCATCCATATACACCCAACTGCCGGTAGCGCTGTAAATGGTGTTGTGCGCGCGTTTATATACTTCTATCTTTTTAATGATGTTGCCCGTTTTACAATCTACCACATTCCAGAAAGTATTTTCCAGGGAAGGCAGGTACATGGTAAGCCCATCCGGGGAAATAGCCATACGGTCGCAGCCTTTTTCAAAAGGTTTTTCCCAGATCACTTTGTCCGTAGTAAGATCTATGCGCTGCAATGATTCCAGGGTGCTTACATAAATGCTGTTAAGCGGAATGCTTACAGCTATACCTTTTACGTTGGATGGGGTGCCATCGGGGTGCAGGCCTTTTGTAGGGATCCTTTTCACAAAACGGTGATGATCACTGATGTCAAATACCAGGATGCCATGGCCGCCATAACCCAGGTAGTCGCGGATACCGGGTGTAGCCACATAGAGGTATTGTTTGTTTTGTGCGCTGGCCGCAAAAAAGGAGAGCAGCAGCAATAAATAAAGAATGCTTTTTTTCATAACCTGCTTTTAATGATACGTGGATGCTACCGGTAAAATATCACATTTCAGGCAGGTTTTTATGGGAAAATAGCATTCACACAGGGGCGGAATGCTATTGGTGTAATTTAACAGGGGCAAGGGGCACAAGAAAGAAGCTGAAAAATTGTGTTTTTTCATACGAGTTGGTATCTTTAGTGGGTAAAACAGCCCCTTTCACATGTTGAACCCATTTTTGCAGTATTAATCACAACATCCCTTACTGAACATTAATTAAATAAATACCTATACTTATGCGGAATTTATTATTACTTTCTCTTTTAACAATTATCCATTCACCAGGTTTTTCACAGCATAAAATGAGAAATGTAGAAGAACTCATTAATACCAAAGAGCCGGGCTGGCACTATGTAAAGGAATGGATTGATTCCGCCACCAATAAGGTGGAAATATTACCATGTAACCCGGAAAAGGCAAAAGATGCGCTGTACAAAACACAGGTCACTACCCGCTCACCAATGGGCGCTATTATTTATATGACCGGGGGCCTGCTGGTAGATCATGGATGGATCCGCATCCTGGGCTCGGGGCATGCAAGGCTTAACAGAACATTGCCGGACTGGAATAAAGGCAAAACCTTTAATGAATTTGGAGAACAGTCGCCTTACCTGCTGGTGGCAGACGATGCGATCGGCGGTTTCTTTGCCATTAATGGCGGCTACCTGGGTAATGATCCGGGAAAGGTTTATTACCTGGCGCCCGATAACCTGGAATGGGAACCGATGGACATGACCTATTCTGATTTTCTTTCTTTTTGTTTTACAGGAGATCTGAATAAATTCTATGAAAACCTTCGCTGGAAGGGCTGGGAAAAGGAAGTTGAGCAGCTGGATGGCGCTAAGGCATATAATTTTTATCCTTTCCTGTGGTCACCGGAAGGAAAGGATATAAATACAGTTTCGAGAAAACCGGTTCCGGCAGAAGAGCGGTTTATTTTGAATATGACAGCACGGGTGCAGCTGGGGATAGAAAAAGAAAGAAAGCAGTAATATCAATACGCCTATAAAATTCAGAAAACAGCTTGCCCCGCCTTTAGCAGAAGCAGGAGTGAATGTGGCTTTAGTAATAGGGATCCTTTTAATCTTTGACCCTTTGCCGGCAGCACACCGTTATATAAGAAAGCAATACAATAAGGTAGGTAACTTCATCCATCGCTACTACAATGTTTTCAACAATAAGATCATTTCAGACATCGTGTACGTTCTTATGAAGCCGCTGGAATGGTGCTTCCTGCTGGTGATTTACACTTTCGACAGTAAACCGGAGAACCGCATTGCCATGCAATACCTGTTCAAAACAAACCGGGCAGCAACTACACCGCAGTAAAAACCCTCTTTTTAAGGGATTACCTGCTATCTGCTTTTACCCTATTTTAGATGCTATTATCAACCTTTTAACCTTATTGGATCATGAAAAAGAAAGCATCTCAAAAATTGCAGATCGTTAAAATCAAAATTTCCAAGCTGAGCAAAACCAATGCGCCTGCAGAGAACAAACAACGTACTTTGCCTACCACACAGTTTATTTCCTGTGGCGAAACTTTCTGGGTTTGTTAATTACAGCCTGAACGCATGAAGCTTTTAACTGGAAAGGTGAATGGGCAATTTTGTTCATTCACCTTTTCATTTTACCCCTTCACGATCAATCCATAAAACCCCTTCCTGTAGGTTTCTGAAACCGGTATGATCATTTCCCCGATCTTAATCCCATCCCGCTCGATGGCATCGATCTTATCAATAGCCACCATATAGGATTTATGCACCCGGCAAATAATGGCAGGCGGAATTTCCTGCTCAAACTCTTTGAACGTTTGCAGGGTCATAATACGTTTGTGCAGGGTATGAATTCGGCGGTAATCCCGCATACCTTCAATGTACAGGATCTCCTGCAACAGCACTTTTTCCAGGCGGTATTCTGTTTTTACAAAAATGAACTTCTTTTCCGGGGCAGCAGCTTGTTTGGAGAGGTTATGTTTTGCTTTTTCCGCCGCCTGCAGAAAACGTTCAAACGTATAGGGTTTCAGCAGGTAGTCGGTAACATTCAGGTCAAAGCCTTTGAGGGCAAATTCATCATAGGCGGTAATAATGATCACTTCCAGCTGCAGGCGGGCGCTTTCGAGCAGCTGAATACCGGAAAGCTCACCAATGTTAATGTCCAGGAACACCAGGTCAACCGGGGTAGCTTTCAGGAACACCAGCGCATCCACACCATTATCAAAAACAGTTAGCAGGTTCAGGTACGGCAGCTTTTGAATATAGTTCTTCAGCCGTTCCTGTGCCAGGGGCTCATCCTCCACTATAATGCAGTTAATTTTCATGCGTATGCAGTATAAGGTTCACTTTATAAATGCCGTTCTGTTGGGTAATAGCCAGCGTGTGTTTGTTGGGATACAGCAGCGCCAGGCGTTTTTGCAGCAGCGTATGCCCCAGCCCGTTAGTACCTTCAATAGGGTAGGGGACTAAGCTGTACCGGTTCTCACAGTCAAATACCAGTCTGCCGGCCTCAATGCACAGCTGAATGCGGATGGCATTGGCCGTTCTTTCGTGCGTGGCATGTTTAAAAGCGTTTTCTATATAAGGGATAAACAGCAGCGGCTCTATCATCAGGCTGCCGGTTTCCCCTTCCACGGAATAATGTACATAGTCTGTATTGGCGGTACGGATCTTTTGCAGGGCAATATACTTTTCAATATAGGCCAGCTCTTTGGATAAGGGGATCTGTTCCGTTTTTGTTTCGTACAGCATAAACCGCATAATGTCCGACAGCTTGTTCAGGTAAAGCGATGCCTGCGCAGCATCTTTTTCTATCAGCACATCAATATTGTGAATGGTGTTGAATAAAAAGTGCGGGTTCAGCTGCGATCTTACCAGGGCCAGCTCCGTGGCATGGTTCTTTTGCGTAAGCTCCTCTTTAATACGGATGTCGCCATACCAGGATATAAATCCCCGCATCACCAGGCCTATTATGCCATGTATGCCGGCCAGCAGCGCCAGGAAAATAGTCATCCACATTATTTCCCGCCAGTCTGTATGCACGCCCCAGGTGCCTGGAATGGAGAGCATTAAAAGTGTAATAACAGCACTGCTTAACATACCTAATGTACCAAACAGCAACAGCGCCGGAAACTTCTTCGTTTGTAGGAAACGGGTGAACAGCAGGCTATAGAAGAAATAAAAGCCCAGCAGCCCGGGTAAAAAGCTGAAAACGCCCGCGCCCGACACCAGCCATATGTACAGCATATCTGCAAAAGTCCTGTGCCCCCTGGTAGAAATAAGCATGAACAATGATACCAGCAGTATATAGGTGAACCAGTATCCTAAATGCAGCAATATAACAGCGGACCTTTTCAATCTTTCTGCTTTTTATAATAATACAATAACCAGCTTGCGATGGTAAACCCGCAAAAATAGCTGAGGGGTAAGGTATATAATGCTGCAGCCGGTTGTTTGCCAATAAATTTGAGTGTTCCATAAATGTAAGGAATAATGTAGCCATATTTCCACTTCACCGCTATGATGGAAGCCGTTAGCAGGCCAAGGCCTGCGCCCACCGGCACCAGGAAGTTCCTGAACTGCAGGCTTAATAAATATTGCAGCGCTACAATGGGCAGGCATGCTATAAAGAATTGGCCGCTGCCCCGCAGGTAAGCTGTAACCGGAAAGGCTGCACGGGGAAAAGGTATATGCCGGTTAAACAGCGAAGGCACTATCCCGGTAAGACAAATGCCGATGTTAAATAGCACAAAGAATTGCAGCAGCATTACCAGTATCACTGCCAGCTTAGCGCTGAAAATAACGCGGAGCTTTTGCGGAGTGCAGTGCACCAGCTTCCAGGCATTGTTCTTTACTTCCAGCTGGGTAATTAAGCTGCTCACCAGTATTACGCCCATGGGCAGTAACAGCACTGCCATATACTCCCAGTTATCTGTATACAATTGCTGCCAGACCCGGGGCGATGCATTAACCGCCGCCGAATCAGCCGCATAATAGAACCGTTGGAACAGTACAATAAGAGGGATAAAGAATGCGCCGCATATGGTAAGCCAGGAGGACAGGCTGTGGCGGGTTTTCAGCCATTCGCTTTTAAGGCTGTAAAAAAATGGTAGTTGCATGTTAATGATTAATAAGGTCCATAAAAGTGGCTTCCAGGTCGTGGTGCTGCACATGAATGCCATAAACATCAATGCCGGCCAGTACCAGCTGCCGGTTAATAAGGGCTATCTTTTCTTTGGAAACACCCTGCATAAGCAGATGCCCGTTCTCTGCTGCAGCATGCACTCCCTGCGCTTGCAGCAGCTGCAGGCTTTGGATATTATTGTTGGTGCTGATAAGTACCGGCGCCTGTTGGGTACTGCGCATCAGCGTTTCCAGCGTATCCTGGAATAGCAGCTTCCCTTTGTGAATAATACCGATATGCGTGGCCAGCTTTTCAATTTCCGGCAGCAGGTGGCTGGATATAAGGATGGTAATGCCCTGCTCCCGGTTGATGGTTTTTAGCAGCTCCCGCATTTCAATAATGCCGTTAGGGTCCAGGCCATTGGTAGGCTCATCTAAAATAAGCAGGGAAGGGCGGTGTAGTAAGGTCATGGCGATGGCCAGGCGCTGTTTCATACCCAGCGAGAACTGCCCGGCTTTTTTATGCCCGGTATTAGCCAGGCCCACCAGCTGCAATACTTCGTGTATACGTTGGGTTGGGCAGCGGTAAATGGTTTGCAGCACCTGCAGGTTTTCCCGCGCGCTTAAATGGCTGTATAAAGAAGGGCTTTCGATCAGGGCGCCTACCTGCCGCAGCAGGGCTACCCGGTGCTGCTCAAACGGTTTCCCAAAAATGGTAATGTGGCCCTGCTGTTTTTTCAGTAAGCCCAGCACCAGTTTCAGGGTAGTGGTTTTACCGGCGCCATTGGGGCCCAGGAAGCCGTAAATGCTGCCCTGCGGCACCTGCAGGTGAATGTTGTCCAGGGCGGTTTCCTGCCCTGTAAAGCGGTAGGTAAGTTGGGTTGTTTCCAGGCAAAAGGACATGTGACAAGGTTTGTACATTTCAAAAATAGCCGCTTTATGCAGCAGGCCGCCGCGTGTTTTGTCATATGCAGGGGTTTATCTGCAAAAGAGGTGTTTTATTCTGCAACACGTATCTTCGCCCCATGGCAACCATAGCAGATTTTGATAAGCTGGACATCCGCGTAGGTAAGATCATTACAGCAGAAGATTTTCCGGAGGCCCGCAAGCCGGCCTATAAGCTCACCATTGACCTGGGCCCGGAGCTGGGCATTAAACGCTCATCCGCACAGATCACTAAGCATTACACCAAAGAAGCGCTGCCAGGTACCCTGGTATTATGCGTGGTGAATTTTCCGCCCCGGCAAATAGGGCCTTTTATGTCGGAGGTGTTAACCCTGGGCGTGCCGGATGCCGCTAACGAGGTAGTGCTCATTAAGCCGGAGCAGGAGGTACCCTTAGGTGGCCGGCTGTATTAAAAGCATTTAAACAAAATACTGTCCCTGGCTGTTTATAGAGCATAACTGTTCCAAAATAGCTTACCCCAAAACACCAAAACAATTACTATGGCCAGGTATGGTAACATTCTCTCCCTGTACAATTGCAGTGATACAGATGCTGCAAAGGTGATCCCCGTGCTGCAGAACAAACAGGTGATCTTTCAGCAGGTGGAGCACACCTTTTTCATAGAAAGCACCTCCAAAGACAATACAGTAGCCGTGGTAGACGGCATAAGGACATTACAGCTCCGCTTTACTTTTTTTCATGACAGCAATCCTTACAAATCAAAATTGTATTACAGTGATGATATGGATCCGCAGGTGATTGCGGCTATCAACAGGATCTTATTTCAATAACCACCAAACCCCAAATAATGAATTATAAATATTACCTGCTGTTGTTTGCGCTGCTGCAGTCAGCTGCGGCTATGGGCCAAAAGAACGGGTTCAGGGATTTTATACAGGTGTATCCCGTAGGGGAGGATGCGGACATTAACTTCCGCACCAGCTACGTGAAGTATGAAAAAAATGTGCTGTTTGAAGCCAACCCCATTGTACGCTACAGTTTTTCCAACAACATTTTGCAGGGGCTGGGAGACGGGAAAACACATGTACGGGCCTACTATGCTTCTTTTACGCCGCAGGTGCGCATGTACACGGAAAATTCCCTGCCCGTGAAAACGCCCTCTTACCGCATCCTGTTAGGCACGCAGCACGTATTTCGCCTGGGCAATAACCTGTTCACCATATCGCTTGAAAGCGGCCACTATTCCAACGGGCAGGCCGGCAGCGCATTCAGTGAGCAGTATGAGGATGGCTCCCCGCAAAGCGATAGCATTTACAGGCTCATTACACCTAATACCAATCTTTCCGCCATCCTGAACCGCAAAAGCGGCAACTTTTCCACCAACCTCACGGAGCTGGTATTTAACTACCGCATTAACAAGCTGGATGATGTAACCCCCAACCGCATTCACTCCCTGAAGCTGGGCGCGCTGTTTTACCACGACCGTTTTCTGCAGCTGTTTAATTTTGGCGGCTTTTCTGATGCAGATATTAAGATCTATGGGCGGGTAAGATTGTTGGGCGGATATGAATACAGCCTGGTAAGCCCCAGAGGCGTGCGGCATTGTTTTTTTGAAAATGCAGAATGGATCTTTGGCGCGCATAACTGGGTAAACCCCTTCCGGAGCGAAACCGGTTACCGCATTTACCCCTTTCATAACATGCGGGCCTTTGGATTTGTAGCCAAATTCATACACGGGCACGATAATTACAATTTCCGTTTTGTGGATTCCGGCACGCAGGGCAGCATAGGCTTTACCTGGAGCAACTTTCCGCCCTTCCCAATTAAGAACCTGGATTAGCGTGTGTCACACCTCAAAGGTGTGGCACACATAGGGTTCGCTTAATCCTTCGCAAACCTTACCACCATTTCCGCCACCTGGAAGCTGCTGCGGGCGGGCTTCTTCTCGCCCGGCACCACCAGCCGGAAAGGGCCTCTATCTGCCGGCAGCGGCCCGTCTGTTTCATTGGCCAGTACACGAGCGGGGTATATAATTTCATGACTATTGATTTATGAACAGATCCTGGGCGATAGTCTCTTGTGAGGTTATCGTTGTATTATCTAATATATAACGATAAATATAGGATGATCTAGCGGGTTTTAATAGCTTTTTGACTTCGTATTGCCGTCCTGGTAACCTTTCCCCGTTCTTCCAGCATGGAGCTCCTTGTAAACCAACTGTTCTTTCAGCAGGTTGCTTTCTTATTGACAGTGTGTATTGATTCACTTGCATCCGGTTGCAGTAAATAGATAAGCCCCCTATAAGCTCCCTATACTCCCCATATACGCCCCCTATAAGCCCACCCTTATAAGGGGGGGCTTATAGGGGGATCACTACCGGCTTACAAATGCCTTATCCCCGGGAAAACGATCTGCCCCAAAAGCACCGCACATAAAAAAGGCCCGTAAACCGCAGTTTACAGGCCTTTTGTTTATATAAGCTTCCGTTTATGTTATTGCTTGGGCGCCTCTGCTACTTCGGGCGTAGATTTAGGCTCCTCATTGCCATGGTGGCAGGTGTAGCAGGTAACAGCCATGGGCTGGTTACCCTTAAAATACTTTTTGTTGATCTTGGCGGTCATGCGCATCATTTCCCGCGCTACATCCTTGTGCTCATTGTCATCACTGGCAAAGTCCAGCTTCTGAGGATTATCTTTTTGCGGCGCATGGCAAAAACCGCATTTAACGCCCAGGGAATTTTTGAATGCCTTCATCACGTTGTCCAGCTCTTCATGGCTAATGTCTTTGGGCAGTACCTTTAAGTTCTTCGCTTTGGGCGGGTCCTGTGGTAACGACAGGGAGCAAAGCGTTACGGCGATGAACAGTGTCATCAGCAATACAAAGCTTCTTTTCATAATTTCCTTATTTGATTTGACCTATGGAAAAGTAACTTATCAATTTTTTATGACTTTTAATAAAAATTATGATATCCGGTTACGTGCGCCACACCTCAAAGGTGTGGCACAAATAGTGTCAGCAAAAGAAAATATATATTCGCGTTCCCAACCCATAAACCTTGTGCTTTGGAACAACGATCTTTTGCAGCTTACATTAAAGACTATACGAAAGCAGAGCATGCGCAGCTGGAAAGGAAGCTGATAGGCATGATACGCAGCATACGCAGTACGGAACATTACCTGGTGCTGCTGGAAATGTTCTACGGTTACTACCATTCGCTGGAACTTAAAATGGATCAATATTTGACCAGTGAAAAGATACCGGACCTGGCCGAAAGGCGGAAGTCCGCTGCTATTTTACAGGATATACATGACCTGGGCGGCCTGCCGCCAGCGCAGGTGCTAACGGCCGTTATCCCCCGTATCCAATCATATCCGCAGGCTTTGGGCGCTGCCTATGTACTGGAAGGCTCTACTTTAGGAGGGGCGATCATTGCCAGAATGATCCGGGAACAGCTACAACTATCCTCGCCGGAAGGGTTCTCCTTCTTCACCGGTTATGGACAGGCTGTGCAACAAATGTGGAGTAAATTCCACAACTATATGAATGCTATAACGGAGGAAGCAGCACAACAACAGGCAGCAGATGCTGCCAGGGAAACATTTTTAAAATTTAACGACTGGACTAAGAGATATGAGTCAGTTCTCAAAGTATGATTCGGAATTCTGCGGAAACATCCCGATCCATATCATCAACACCATTCAGGAATACGGGGTATTACTGGTGCTGGATAAACAAACCCTGACCATTGAACAGGTAAGCGAAAATGCAGCTGAATTATTCGGGGTACCTTTCCGGGACCTGCTGGGTAAAACCATTAAAGAGCTGATAGATGCATCTGCATTTGCCCTGCTTGAAAAACAGGCGCAGGAAAATTATAGCACCAAGATCAGCACCGTCTGGAAATTAGATGCCCGGGACCACTTTACCATCCTGCATGTGCGGGAGGATATGGTATTGGTGGAAATTGAGATAGCACAGGCGCCGGCAGCGGGGGGCGCTACCTTTACTGCGTTGTACCAGCATATCCGTAATTCCATTGACCTTATAGAGCAGGCAAAGGATGTACATGAGCTGTGCGGAATAGCAGCCAATGAGCTGAAAAAGATCACCTGGTTTGATAAGGTGATGATCTATGCATTTGACCAGGACTGGAACGGGAATGTGCTGGCAGAAGCTATGGAGCCGGATATGGAATCGTACCTTGGCTTTACCTTCCCGGCATCAGATATTCCAAAACCTGCGCGGGACCTGTATTTACGTAACCCCTACCGTTTTATACCGGACCGTGAGTTCAAACCCGTAAAGCTGTATCCCGTTATTAATCCCATATCCCGCTCTTTCCTGGATATGTCGGAATGTAACCTGCGGGGTGTGGCCGCCGTGCATGTGGAATACCTGAAGAACATGCACGTAATGTCGTCCATGTCGGTACGGCTAATTAAAGATAATGCGCTCTGGGGGCTTATTGCCTGCCATCATAAAACCGCCCGTGTTATTGACGGGGAAATGAGGGCGGTAATGGAGCTGTTTTCCAGCGTGATCTCTGCACGTATCAATGCATTGCATCACCAGTCGTTCAGTGATCTTACCTCCCGGCTGAATGGTATTTACATGCAGCTGATAGAGAACATTTACCAGACGGATAACCTGGTATCCAGCCTGCTAAGCACAGAGCCGCATGTAATGAAGCTGCTGGATGCCACCGGTGTTATCATTACTTATAATAACCGCAGCCATAAAGCCGGCGAAGTGCCGGATGCCGCCCAGCTGGAAGACCTGCTGCTATGGCTGCATATAAAGGACCTTAAAAAAGTATTTCATACCGACTCACTGCCATCCATATACGATATTACGGAACAATACCGGGAAATAGCCAGCGGCATGCTGGTAATACCTATGCGGCCGGAGCAGGACGAGTACATTATTCTTTTCCGCAAAGAATTTATCCGTACTACCAACTGGGGAGGCAACCCCGAGGAACGTATGTTCTTTGATGAAAATCCGCAGATCTATCATCCCCGCCATTCCTTTAAGCTATGGCAGGAGCATGTGAAAGGGTTTTCCAAACCCTGGCTGCAGGAGGAGATCATGGCCGCAGAGAACCTGCGCAGCTTTATTTTTGAATTTCTTACACGCGAGCATTCGAAGGAATGATATATGAAAGGAACGCAGCAACATTTTGTAGTAGCGGTGGGTGCATCTGCAGGAGGCCTGGAGGCTATCCAGGAATTCTTTGATCACATGCCCCAAACCGGTAATCTCTCTTTTGTAGTGATCCAGCACTTATCGCCGGATTACAAAAGCCTGCTGGTAGAGCTGCTGGGCCGCAGAACCCACATGAAAGTGGTGGAAGCATCCCAGAATCTGCCGGTAATGAAGAATTATATTTACGTAATACCCAATAACAAACAGATCCGCATACAGCGTAATAAGCTGGTGCTTTCGGAAAAAACACACGATAAAGTTCCCAACAACGCCATAGATGTGTTCCTGCATTCCCTGGCGCAGGACAAAAAGTATAAGGCAGTAGCCGTTATACTTTCCGGTACCGGAACAGATGGCACCAAAGGTATCAGCTCCATTAAAGAGAACGGCGGCCTGGTATTGGTGCAGGAGCCCTCTACCGCTAAGTTTGACGGAATGCCCAACAGCGCCATCAGCTCCGGTAATGCAGATGTGGTGGCCTCACCCGCCGGCATTGCAGAAGCTATTGTGAAAGAGATCCATCAGATTGATGCAGATACGCTGGTTAAAGACCCGGACGATCAGACGCTGAACCATATTTTTGAGCTGATCTATAATGCCGCCGGACAGGCCTTCCACTATTATAAAACGCCTACCATTCTGCGCCGCATCAATAAACGTATGACGCAGCTGGGTATTACTGATCACCAGCAATATGTGCAGTTCCTGGAGCTGCACCCGGATGAATGTAAGGAGCTGGCGCATGATTTCCTGATAGGGGTAACCCGTTTTTTCCGCGACTCTGAGGCCTTTCAGGTATTACGGCAAAAAGTGGTGCCGGACCTGATAGCCAATGCAGAAGGGGATCAGCTGAAGATATGGGTAACTGCCTGCAGCACCGGCGAAGAAGCCTATTCCATAGCCATGACCGTGGATGAGGTGCTGGACAGCACCGGCAGCCGCCTGCAGGTGAAAATATTTGCATCGGATATAGATGCCGCTAACCTGGATATTGCCTCCGCAGGCATGTATCCTTTATCTATTGAAAAAGATGTACCCGCCCCGCTGCTGGAAAAATATTTTATACGTAAGCACAAGGGATATCAGATAGCCCCGCGCATCCGCAAACAGATCGTATTTGCACGGCACGATATTACCAAGGACCCGCCTTTTATAAAGAATGATCTGGTAAGCTGCCGTAACATGCTGATCTATATGAACAGCGTGCTGCAGGAACGCATTTTTTCCGTGCTGCATTTTGCGGTGAACAAGAATGGCTTCCTGTTCCTGGGGCCCAGCGAAAACCCGCCCTACGCCAAGGGCCCCACAATACAGCAGATCAGCGCCAAATGGAGGATCTATAAAAAGCTGTCGGATATTAAGCCCCGTATGCACTTTGGCGAGCCGGTAACCAACTTTTTAAAAATACCGCGTGAAGAAATTAACGCAGTTAATGGTGATAAGAGCCTTGATACCAAAGGCCAGAAAGCCTTGTGGAGTGACCTGCGCAGTGCGCTCACGGAAGACATGGGCCTGATAGCGCTGTATATAGACCGCAACTTTGAGATCCGCGAAACCATGGGTAACTATGAGGAGCTGCTCACTTTACCCAAACGCATCCTGAACCTGAACCTGATGCGCATGCTGCCGCAGGACCTGGCCGTTATGCTGAACAAGGAGGTGCGCAAAGCCTGGAAACTGGAGGAAAAGGTGCACCTGCACAATGTAACATTTGGCAGGGATGGTAATACCCGGGCTGTAGATGTGCTTATTAACCCTGTGGCCAAAGCTGCTGACAACGATTATACCCTGGTGGTGCTCAGCCGGTCGTCCATAACGCCGCAGGAGAATGGCAGCATGCATGTCAGCGCGGAGCCGGTGATGGATACCGACTATGTACACAGCCTGGAACAGGAGCTGGCAGAAGCCCGTAAAAGCCTGCAGCTGGCGATAGAGGACCTGGAAACAGCCAATGAGGAGCTGCAAAGCTCTAATGAAGAATTACTTTCTTCCAACGAAGAGCTGCAAAGCTCCAATGAAGAGCTGCAGTCCCTGAACGAAGAATTATATACGCTTAATACAGAACACCAGCTTAAGATCAAAGAGCTGGTAGAGGTGAATGATGACCTGAACAACTATTTCCGGAGCACCGACATTGCGCAGATCTTCCTGGATGCGCAGCTGAACATCCGCAAATTTAACCCGGCCTCTGCCCGGATGATCAATTTTATTGAGTCAGACCTGGGCAGGCCCATTGCCCACATCTCCAGCAACATTCAATATGATCAGCTGCTGATGGACATTAGCGAGGTGCAGCGCAGCCGTAAGGTAGTGGAAAAGGAAATAAAGCTGCGGGAAGGCCAGAACTTCCTGATGCGTATTATGCCCTACCTGACAAGGGATGAAAAGTATGCAGGCATTATTATTACGTTTGTGGATATTACCATTATCACTAACCTGAATAATATTATCCGCAGCGTATTTAATGCCAGCACCAGCGCCATACTGGCGCTACGCACCGTGTACGATGCAGCGGGCAATGCCAGTGATTTTATAATAGATACTGCCAACAACCGCGCGCATGAACAGTTTGCCGACCCGGATAACCCGCTCACGGGCAAAAGCATGAAAACCATGCTGCCGCTGCTTTCATCGCCCGAGCTGTTTAAGGAATATTTAAGCGTATTAAAGAATGATAATATTGTGCACCGGGATGTATACCTGGACGCACAGGAAAAATGGTTTGAGCTTACGGCCGTGAAAATGCCGCATGGGCTGGTAGTTACCTACACGGATATTACTGATAAAAAGAAAGGTGAGCAAAAAATAAGACGCAGCTATACTGAGCTGAATGAGGTAAAAGAAAACCTGAAAAGGCTGAATACCGAGCTGGAAGACAAGGTGAAGGAAAGGACCCGGGAGCTGGCCTTTAGTGAAGAACGTTTTCGCCTGGTGGCCCGCGCTACCAATGATACCCTGTGGGACTGGGACCTTACGCGCGACAAGATCTGGTGGAGCGATTCCTTTACAAAAATGTTCGGGTACGATATAGAGGACATGAGCCGTAACCGTTGGCTAAGCTATATACCCGCAGAAGAACGCCGGCAGGTGCAGGACAGCATTTACGGCGCTATTAATGAGAACAGCAGCCAGTGGAGCCGGGAATACCGTTTTCGCCGTGCAGACGGGGAGTATGCGCACATCCTGGACCGCGGTTACATATTGCACAACGAGTTTGGCGTACCTTACCGTATGCTGGGCTCTATGCTGGACCTGACCGCCCTGCGCAAGGCGGAAAAAGAAATAGCTTCCAACATTGCAGAAAAAACTTTCCTGGCAGAATCCATGCCGCTGATAGTATGGACCGCCGATACCGCCGGCAACGTGGATTTTGTGAACAAGCAGTTTGAATATTATACCGGCCTGCATTATGATGAAGCGCTGGGTATGAAATGGCAGAAGGTGATCTATGAAGACGATAGCAAACGCCTGATGGACACCTGGAAAAAGGCCGCAGCCACACAGTCGGACTTTGAGTGCGAGCTGCGTATACGCGTGGCCAACGGCGATTTCCGCTGGAACCTGCTGCGCGCCAAAGCCCGTATGGATGAAAAGGGAAACCTTATCAGCTGGGTAATCACCAATATGGATGTGCATGAGCAAAAGGTGATGAATGAAGTGCTGGAAGAAAAAGTAGAGAAGCGTACCCGCCAGCTGCAGGAAATAAACCGGGAGCTGGAATCCAGCAACAATGATCTGCAGCTGTTTGCCTCCGTAGCCTCCCATGACCTGCAGGAGCCGCTGCGCAAGATCCATATGTTCTCCAAAATGGTGAAGGACAAGCATGAGGGCAATTTGCCGCAGGAATCGCTGGTGTACCTGAACAAGATCATGCAGTCGGCCACGCGCATGAAAGCGCTGGTAAATAATATCCTGCATTTCTCCAAGCTCTCTGCCGACAGCTCCGGTTTTGAAATGACGGATATTAACCAGGTGCTGCGGGAAGTGCGGGAAGATTTTGAAGTGATCATCAAGGAAAAAAATGCCACCATTATTGCAACAGATATTTGCCGTATGGAGGTGATACGTTCCCATATACAGCAGGTATTCCAGAACCTGATAGGCAATGCGCTGAAGTTTAACCGCCCGGGCGTGCCGCCGGTGATACGGGTAAGCGCCTGCCGCGTGGCTGCCTGCGCCTTTGACGCACCGGAAGATGATAATGGCCGCTGGTGCCACATTGAGATCCGTGATAATGGCATAGGGTTTAATGAGCAGTTCAAGAACCGTATCTTCGACCTTTTCCAGCGCTTAAACCCCAAGGATAAATACGAAGGTACCGGTATAGGCCTGGCCATCGTTAAAAAGATAATAGAGAAACATAATGGGCTGATCACCGCTGACAGCCAGGAAGGAGAAGGTTCTGTATTTTCCATCATTCTGCCATTAGAGCAGGAGCAATAACAGCCATAATGATACAGTCAAAAAAAATATTATTAGCAGAAGATGATGAGGATGATAAAATGATCTTTAGCGAAATACTGAATGAGCTGAAAGCCACCAAGGATTTTCATTTTAATGCGGTGGACAATGGCCTGCAGATCCTGCAGCTGCTAAAGGATGATGCCCAGCTGCCGGACCTGGTAGTGCTGGACCAGAATATGCCGCAGATGAACGGTAAGGAAACCCTGCAGATCATCCGGGAAGATGCGCGTTTGCATCACATACCGGTAGTTATTTACTCCACCTATAACGATAGCCGCCTTTCCAACGAATGTTTTAACATAGGGGTTACCCAGATCATTACCAAACCTGATTCTTTTGAAGGGTTCAGGGACATGATCGTAACGCTTGTGGATAAATACCTGCCAAAAGCATAAAAGCGAAATGCAGCGGAACAAGTCCGCTGCACTTCTTTTCACACTTAAACTCCGCTTTTTATTCAGGCTCTTCAGCCGGTGCATTCCATATGCCGGCAGCGGCAGTTTCCTTTGCATAGGTTGCAAAATCTTTGGCAGGGCGGCCCAGTACCCGTTCTATATCCCCTGTTACAGAAGCATTACGGCCGTCCAGCACTTCTGTAAATAAATAACCCAGTAACGCAATCACATCTGCAGGTACTTCATACTGCTCCATTACCGCTGTATAATCAGCTATGGGCATATATTCATATCGTATGCTTCTACCGGTAGCTTTGGCTATTACCGCAATGGCTTCCGCAAAGCTATACATCTTAGGGCCGGTAACCTCGTACAGCTGCCCGTAATGCCCGGCCTGTGTAAGGGCGGCTACTGCTACATCTGCAATATCGTCCGTATCTACAAAAGGCTCTCCTGTATCACCTGCAGGCAGGGCTAGGTGGCCGGCCTGTATTGGCTCCAGCAAATAACCTTCGCTGAAGTTCTGGCTAAACCAGCTGGCGCGTACAATGGTCCAGTTAATACCGCATTGCATTACGATCTGCTCACAATCCTGCGCTTCCTGTTCACCGCGGCCGGATAATAATACTACATGCTGGATGCCCTGCTTAGCCGCCTGCTGCGTAAAAGCGCGGATAATACTGGTAGCGCCGGGCACTGCCAGGTCGGGCTGGAAACAAATGTACACGGACTGTATATCCGTTAAGGCAGGGCCCCAGGTATCGGGGTTGTACCAGTCAAAAGGAATACTGGCTGAACGGGAGCCTATACGTACCGGCCAGTCCATTTGGGTTAAGCGGTTTACAATACGGCTGCCGGTTTTTCCGGTGCCACCTGTTACCAGTATGTGTGGTTTGTGCGGGAGTTGTGTGTTCATGATCTGCTTTTTTTACAAAACTAGAACCGGTGTCAGGGAAGAAATAGAACAAAACCGACAGGAGGGGGCGAATATTTTATATTCCGCTGCCACAGCGGGTTACAGGCTGCTGTCGGTTTTGTTCTATTTTAAAGGAGCGTGCTGTTTCAAATTTGCAGTATCACTTAAAACAACCGCCTTATGAACATTCACAATCTTATACTCTGGGGCACGGCCACGCTTACTGCATTGATCGCCGGCCTTTTTTATGCATGGTCCTGTTCTGTAGTACCGGGTATTGCCCGCCTTTCAGACACCCATTACCTTACCTCCTTCCAGATGATGAACCGGGCTATCCTGAACCCCGTGTTCTTCATGAGCTTTATGGGCACGCTTATTTTATTACCCGTATGCACCTTTATGCAATACAGCCAGCCGGTAAGCCTGCGGTTCTGGTTACTGCTGGCCGCTACCTTCCTGTATGTATTTGGCGTGTTTGGCGTAACCATGTTCGGGAATGTGCCTTTAAACAATGCGCTGGATGCGTTTAATATACCGGCTGCTTCCCCGGCAGAACTATCTGCCATGCGCCTGCGTTTGGAAGGGCCCTGGAATAGTTTGAACAACATCCGCACCCTGGCAAATATCCTTTCACTGATGCTGGTAATTGCAGCCTGCATGGTACATGCTGAAAAAGCTTCCTGAACCTGTTAAGCGCCTAACATGAAAAAGATCCTTCTTCCGCTATTGGTGATCATGCTGTTGCTGCTGCAATCCTGGAAATGGGAACCTGCTGCTGATAAGAGCGTGCTGCTGCCAACTTTATCTGCCTATCATATTTTTGAAGGCAACCCGGCCGATCTTATACCTGCAAAGGAATACACGCCGTACGAGCTGGCCGCCACCTTATTCTCCGACTACGCAGAAAAGCAACGCCTGGTAAAAGTGCCTGCCGGTTTCCGCCTTACGCCAAACGGGGATCAGCTGCCCGATTTCCCCGAAGGCGCTATGCTGGTAAAAACCTTCTTTTATTATGTTGATAAAAGAGATCCTGCTAAAGGCAAACGTATTATAGAAACCAGGGTGCTGATCAAAACGGCGGATGCCTGGCAGGCCGGCGCCTACCAGTGGAATGCAGCGCAAACAGATGCAGTGCTGATCACAGGCGGCGCAACAGAAAAGGTACAATGGACCAATGCCAGTGGTGAGCAGCAATCCGTAAAGTATGAGATCCCGGACCAGCGCAGCTGCAGATCCTGCCACCAGGGCAGCGCTGAGCTGCAGCCTATAGGGCCCAAACTGCGCAACCTGAACCGTACGGTGCTGCGTAACGGTAAAAGTGTGAACCAGCTGCAATACCTATCCCACGCGGGTTTGCTGCCGGAGATAGATACAGCTGCTATTACCGCTTTACCGGCCTGGGATAATGAACAGGCGCCGCTGGCAGAAAGGGCCCGCGCTTACCTGGAAGTGAACTGCGCCCATTGCCACCGCAGCGGGGGCTGGGCAGCCCGTACCGGCCTGCGGCTTTCTTATGAGCTATCATTTGAGGATACGCATATAGGAAGGGACGGCAATAGGATGTTACATAAAATAACACAGGGGCAAATGCCCAAAATAGGCACTACCATTGTGCATGCAGAGGGGCTGGCGCTGATACGCAGCTACATTAGCGGGTTGCAGTAACAATAGCTTTTTTACAACCGCCATCTTACCTGTATTCAAACAACCCCGTTCTTTTGAGCGGGGTTCCCTTATTGGAGTACAGCCGCTTCTGTTAGCAAAGTTGATGACCGGTCGCAAAGCCCCCTCAATTTGTCGGATTCACACCCGGAACAGCTGCTTATGTTCGGATATCTTTGTAGGGTCATTAAATTTAAAATATCGCAAACTAATAATCATTATAACTGTTATGAGAAAAGTAGTTTTATTAATGCATGTATCCCTGGATGGTTTTGTAGCAGACACTAATGGCGGCATGGACTGGATCCAGCATGACAATGAGATCTTTCAATATGTAACCGACAAGATGGAGGATGTAGATGCTGCTATTTACGGCCGTACTACTTATGGTATGATGGAAGGTTACTGGCCCACTATACCCAGCGATCCGAATGCCAGTGACCTGGACCGCCACCATGCAGCCTGGGTAGAGGAGGTACAAAAGATAGTTTTTTCCACTACGCTGGAAAAAGTAACCTGGAATAATACTACCTTAATAAACGGGAACACCGCCGCAGCCGTAGCCAAGCTGAAACAGCAGCCCGGCAAGAACCTGATGATCTTTGGCAGCCCGCGTTTAACGCATTCTTTTATGGAGCTGGGGCTGATAGATGAATACCTGATCAATGTGAATCCCGTGTTACTGGGTACCGGTATTCCCTTATTCAAGGATGTGCAGCAAAGAACAAACCTGCAGCTGTTAAGTACCGTTACCTTTAAGACCGGCGTAGTGGGGCTGCATTATGAGACTAAGCGCGGATAAGCCTTTCACCTGTTTTACCTAAACCACAACATACCATGAAAATTATCAAGCGTATCTTACTTGTTATTGCGATCCTGATCGCCATTCCCCTGATCATAGCCCTGTTCATCCGCAAAGATTATACGGTGGAAAGGGAAGTGAGTATTAATAAACCTGCCGCCGAAGTTTTTGATTATGTGAAGTACCTGAAGAACCAGGATACCTATAGCGTATGGGCTAAAATAGACCCTGCTATGAAAAAGGACTACCAGGGCACGGATGCCACGCCGGGTTTTGTATACCGCTGGGATAGCCAGAATAAGGATGCCGGTAAAGGTGAGCAGGAAATAAAAAAGGTAGTGCCCGGGCAGGTGGATTATGAGATCCGTTTTATAAAACCATTTCCCGGCAAGGCCAATGCCTTTATGAGCGCCACTCCTGTATCCGGCTCACAAACCACGGTGAAGTGGGGCTTTAGCAGCAGGATGGCCTACCCCATGAATTTAATGTTGCTCATGAACATGGAAGACATGATAGGCAAAGACCTGCAAACAGGGCTGAACAATCTGAAAGCATTACTGGAAAAACAATAAGTTCATTATTCACCCATAAAAACATTTACAATGGCAGCCGTTAATCCTTATCTCACCTTTAGTAACAATTGCGCAGAAGCATTTGACTTTTACAAGGCAGCATTTGGTACAGAATTCCTGACCCGCATGTTGTTCAGCGACATTCCTGATTCCAAATACGATGAAAAGGAAGGAAATAAGGTGATGCATGTGGCATTACCCATAGGGCAGGGTACTATTCTTATGGGCAGCGACAGCCCTGCTGAATATGGGCAGCTGAGAGAAGGGGACAACCTTTCTGTTGCTATCAGCGCTGCGAGCGAAGAGGAAGCCAAAAAATTATTCAATGCCCTTTCTGCCGGTGGCAAAGTAACCATGCCGCTTGAAAAAGCCTTCTGGGGCGCACTGTTCGGCATGTTCACCGACAAATACGGGGTGCAGTGGATGGTGAATTACGATTATGAGCAGAAGAACTAAGGGAATGTAAAATGTAAAATTTTAAATGTAAAATGTAAAAGTGGAATGCAGTCCCTTATTCGCTGCATTCCACTTTTACATTTATCTCGTTCATAAAGTCTTTTCAATGGTCTCTATGAACCTCCTTCGTCGGTTTTACATTTTACATTTAGAATTTTACATTCCTCACGGCTGCCCCGTAACCTGCTTTACCGGCTTGCCTACGCAGCCATTAGGCATTTGAATACGCAGCATAGCAGCAATGGTAGGCGCAATATCTGTCATGTGCGTAATATCGTTGCTGGCGCCATGTTTTACATGCCAGCCCATGAACACCAGCGGTATGTGCACATCATACGCATTCCAGTTACCGTGGGTGGTGCCTGTAGTGGCGCCCTGGTACCAGCCGGGTTCCGGCACTATCATTACAGAGCCGGTGCGTTTAGGATTATACCCGTTTATGATCATACTTTTAACAGGCTCCGGTATAGCGCTGCTGCCAATATTATCCACGTCCACAGCAAACTGCACACCCGGTTGTTTTAACAGCCATTTCACGGTTTCTTTTTTAATGGCGTCATAATCCAGCTTAGCCGAATCAATGCGGCTTACATTAAAGTTCACATGATAGTTCCAGAGGCCGCGTACCAGCCCGCCTGTGCCGAATTTTTCTTTCAGCAATCCATCCAGCTCATTTTTGTTCACCAGCAGGTCGCCGGGTATATTATGCTCTTTCATAAAGCCTACGGCATGCGCAGCGCCGTGATCGGCGGTAAGGAACACCAGGTATTTACCTTTGCCCACGCGCTGGTCAAGATAGGTGAAAAAGGCCGCCAGGTCTTTATCCAGGCGCAGGTAAGTATCTTCCACCTCAATAGAGTTAGGGCCGAACTGGTGGCCTACATAATCTGTAGAAGCGCAGTTGATGGTCAGGAAATCCGCAACAGTGCCTTTGCCCAGGTTATAACCTTCTATGGCTGCCTTTGCAAAATCCAGCGTAAGCGTGTTGCCGGACGGTGTGGCGCGCAGGCTTACCGGGTTCTTTGGGTAGATCTCCGGCATGTTATGCGGGAACACAGGAGCTGTTTCACCGGTATAGGTACCTTCCCATTTGGAATTATCTGCGCTGCTTTGCAGATAAGTGTTAATGGGATACAGCGTTTCCCAGGGTTTGGACATGAGCTGTGCGGGCTCTTTTTTTGCATTGAACTTTTGTACCCACTCCGGCAGCTCGTTCATGTAATAGGTGCTGGTAATAAAGCTGGCGTTGCTGTCGTCCAGCCAGAAAGCGCCGTTAGGCGTGTGCCCGGCGGGCAGTATGGAGGCGCGGTCCTTCAGCGATACGCCTACTACTTTAGAACGGAAATTGGTGGCCAGGCGTAACTCATCGGTAATGGTAGAGGCCAGCAAATTACGCGGCGACATTTTACCGGCTGCAGAGCTGCTGCCTACGGATTGTACGGCGGTATCTTCCGTGCAGTACCAGTGGCGCCCGGTAAGCTGGTCCGTCCAGTCGTTACCGGTAATACCATGAATGGCGGGCACGCTGCCGGTGTACACGGTGCTGTGGCCTACTGCCGTAAAGGAGGGCAGGTGGCTGATGTAGGTGTTCTCGCAGGAGAAACCTTCTCCCAGCATCCGTTTAAAGCCGCCGGCGCCATACCGGTCATAGTAGCGGTATAAATAATCCCAGCGCATCTGGTCTACCACAATACCCACAATCAGTTTGGGCTGCTCATTGGCCTGCGCCATAACGGCGCCGCCCTGCATAAGTGCAAAGGCGCCTGCCAGTAACATGGCGGAAAATGGTTTGCTCATTCCGTACGTAATTTTAAAAGTTGCAAAAAGATGTGCAAATATGCAGACGCGCAAAGTAATTAAAAAAATGACTGTACATCAGCTTATTGGCTCATTAATACATCAGCGGTATCTGCACATTTGCATATTTGCACATCGGCAAATTAATAAAGGTTATTCTGCGTCAGCTCCGGGTTCAGGTCTCTTTCTGTTTGCGGAATAGGCCACCAGTAATCCCTTTGCGGGTTAAAGGAGCGTTTTTCCAGGTACTTGCCGCTCCAGCTGAAAATGCTGGTGTTCAGCTCTGTTTGCGCTGTTTTCCAGCGGCGTATATCATTGTAGTACAATCCTTCGCCGGCCAGCTCAATACGGCGCTCATGGTGGATCTCAGCGCGCATCTGCTCCTTATTTAAACCGGGAGTTATATGCGGCATCTTCACACGGTCGCGCAGAGCGTTCAGGGCATCATACACCGTGGCATCCGGCCCGGCTGCTTCATTCTGCGCTTCAGCATACATCAGCAGCACATCGCCTAAACGCAGTACAATAAAGTTAATGTCCGACTGGCCATCCTTCAGATCTGATTTATCGCTGGGCGGTGTAATGCTGTCATAGATGCTATACTTTTTCATGCCATAACCGGTGCTGGCAAAGCGGGTAGAATCTATTTTTTTGCCTTTATACACATCACCGGGGTAGGTGAAGGTAGCATACAGGCGCGGATCGCGGTTCAGGTACGGATTAGCGGCATCGTAACCGGATGCAGGATCGGAAGTAGGCAGGCCGTTCTTCATATAGTAAGCTTTGGCCAGGTCCGGCAGCGGTGCATTGGTATTGTACTGGGTGCAGATCAGGTCAAAGGAGCTGCCCTGGTTGGGAAAAATGTACTGCACATCAAAGATCACTTCTGAATTGTTCTCATTAGGCTGCAGGAACAGGGCCCTGTAGTCGCCAAACAGCTTGTAGTTCAGGTTCATCACGGCTTTGGCTGCTGCCGCTGCTGCGGTCCACTTAGCTACATCGTTGGTGGTGTTTAAAAGCGGGCTGGCCTCATACAGCAGCGCGCGGGCCTTTAAAGCCATGGCTGCGCCTTTGGTGGCCCTGCCTTTGTTGGTGCCGGTATAGGAGGCCGGCAGCACCAGCGCTGCGCTGTCAAGGTCTGTTATTACCTGCGCTACTACTTCTGCACGGGGCGTACGGGGCAGCTTACCCTGTGTTTCTTTATTGGGCGGGTCCAGGATCAGGGGCACATCGCCATAATAGGTTTGCAGGGTAAAGTAATACAGCGCACGCAGGAACTTCGCTTCTCCCTTCATGCGGGCTTTGTCGTCTTCGTTCATATCAGGTACCTCATCTACCTTAGCCAGGAAGGTGTTGCAACGGCCTATGCCGGTATAGCAATCGCCAAAGCGCGCAGTAACAATACCGCCGGTGCTGGCGTTCTGCTGGCCGGCTGCAATAAAGTTAAAGCTCATGGTATTGCTGTAGTTGTAGGCGTTGGGCGAAAGGGTTTCGTCCCACAGGGCTGTGGCCGATCCGCCGCTGCTGTTCTTGCCGCCATAAATACCATCATTGCGCAATACGGAGTAGCAGCCGGTAAGGCCTGCTGCTGCGGCTTCGGGGGTGGTCCAGAAGGTGGCTTCCGTATAACGGTCATGCGGGGAGGTATCCAGCAGGCTTTTATTACAGCCCATTGCCAGGAAACCAGCACCAGCCATTAAGAGAAATATCTTTTTCATCAGTTTGTTTTTTCGTGGTTTAAAAAGTAACATTCAGGCCTCCGTTATAGGTTTTCAGCATCGGGTAGCTGTACAGGTCTGCGCGGTTCATTACGCTTTCCGGGTCAAAATCCTTGTACTTCGAGAAAGTGAGCAGGTTCTGCGCATTAATGAATACAGATACCTTGCTGATCTTTGCTTTGGATAACCAGCGATCCGGCAGGGCATAGCCCAGCTGAATGTTTTTCATACGTACGTAAGCGTTATCCCGGATCCAGAAGCTGGAACGCTGAAAGTTATCTGCATAGCCGGTGCTGGTAGTTATAATGGGCAGGCGTGCGTTGGGATTCTCAGGCGTCCATGCATCTGTTTCCCATTCTTTGGTGGCATTGGCGCCATTGTAGAAGGGAAAGGCCAGGTTGGCTACCGGTAATACTTTTACACCGGAAATGCCCTGGAAAGCGGCGCTGAGCGAAATGCCCCTATATCCCAGGTTAAACCCAAAACCAAAAGCAAGCTTGGGTACGGAGGAGGAAGTATTGATCAGCACACGGTCATCGCCATTTATAATGCCATCGTTATTTACATCTTTATATCTGATGTAACCGGGTTTGGTGTTCACGCTTTGTTTGGCGCTGTGGTCCACCTCTTCCTGCGACTGGAACAAGCCTTCTGCCTGCAGCACATAGAATGCATCAATAGGGGAGCCTTCTTTTAAAATAGTACCGTCTGAATTATATACTACTTCGCCGTTCAGGTCTACGATCTTATTCTTGTTGTAAGATACGTTGCCGTATACGCCATAATCCAGGTTGCCGATATTGTTCTTGTATTGCAGCACAACCTCAACACCGGTATTATCTACTGCGCCTATGTTCTGCTGCGGGCCGGTAAGGTTGCCTATCTGCGCGGCAATGTTCACTGCCCGCAGGATACCGGTGGTGTGCTTTTTATAGGCATCTACGGTTAAGGATATACGGTTGCCCCATAGGTTAATGTCGGCGCCTGCATTATAGGTAGTGGTGGTTTCCCAGTGAATGGTGGGATCCACATACTTTTTGGTAGCGCCGCCGGAGTTCAGGGTGCCGCCAAAGCTGTAATCTTCTCCCAGCTCCACGGTAGGTAGGTAGCTGTAAAGCGGTACGGCCTGGTTACCCATAGAGCCTACGGATACGCGCAGCTTTAACTGGTCAATGAAATTGGACTGGAAAAAAGATTCCTTGTCAATACGCCAGCCGGCAGATGCGGAGGGGAAAAAGCCCCAGCGGTATGAGCCTGCCGGGCTGAAACGGGAAGAGCCATCGCTACGGAAAGTAGCTTCCAGTAAATATTTGCCGTCAAAATCATAGTTCAAACGGCCAAAGTAGGATTGCAGCACATCGCGGGTATAGTTACCGTCAGTGGCATTCCACACCGTGCCGGCATTAAAGGCATCCAGCGTACCATCGAGGTAACCGTACATGCTGGTGCCCCAGGAATCGGAATCAAAATTATCGTAGCTGGCGCCCAGCATTAATGCTACGTTGTGTTTTGCTGCAAACTGGTGGTTCCAGTTCAGGGTATTGTAAAAGTGGATGTTGATGTCGTTATAATCTGTTCTTTGTGAGCGGGGCGCTGTGGCCGGGCTGTTCCAGTTAATAGCGGCGCCGGTTTTAGGGTTAAAGGTTTGCATGCGGGGGGTGAAGCCGGTAAGCAATCCATCGTATTTATCAACTCCGAACTTGATATTGTACATAATGCCGAAGGGCAGTTTGTACTCTGCAAAAACAGTAGTCAGAAAACGCTGTACTGTTTTTGTCATTAAACCATTGTAGGCCAGCATACGCGGGTTTTCCCAGTTGTTGCGGCCCAGGGTCCTGAGCCAGGAGTTGCCATAGCGGCCATCCTGCAGGGTATCTGATAAAATGGGCAGCGCCCTGGCCAGGTACGACCAGGTGGAGGTATAAAAGGGTGTGGTGTAATTGCGGTAATAACCATCCATGGTAACGCCTACTTTCAGCCGCTCATTTACATTCATAGATGCATTGATGCCGATGGAATATTTATTTTCATTGTTGCCGGGGCCAAAGAGAATGCCATCCCTGTTCAGGTAACCGATGGAAAGGCGGTACTGGTATTTATCCGTACTACCGGCTACGCTGAGGTCATGTTTTTGTATTACGCCGTTCTTCAAAGCAATATCATACCAGTTGTTGGCAGGGTAGGTGAAGTGGTCGGTGGCCATGCCTGCCTGGTATTCTGCAATATCAGCATCCGCATACTCCGGCGCTTTACCTTCATTGATGTTGGCCTGGTTCTTCAGCTTCATGTAGGCAATGGGATCGTCAATAATATCCGGCAGGTAGGTGGCTTTTTGCTGGCCGTAATAGTAGCTGTAGTTCACGCGGGAGGCGCCTTTACCTTTTTTAGTGGTCACCAGTATTACGCCGTTGGCTGCGCGCGAGCCGTAAATGGCTGCTGCAGCATCTTTCAGCACCGTTACACTTTCAATATCTGCGGGATTCAGCTCGTCCATGGAATATTCAATACCATCCACCAGCACCAGCGGGTCGCTGTTATTGAGGGTGCCCACGCCGCGTATGCGGATGGTGCTGCGGTCTACACCGGGCTGGCTGTTGCCGAGGTTTGCAAATACACCGGGTACGCCCTGTAAGGCGTTACTCACGTTGGTGAGGGGCTGGCCAACTTTATCTACCATTTCCACAGTAGTAATAGCGCCGGTTAAGGTGGCTTTCTTTTGTGTGCCGTAACCTACCACCACTACATCGTTCAGCTTCTGTACATCCTCTTCCAGCTTTATTTCCAGCGGGGTGGTGTTCGTTACCTTTACCTCTTTGGGCAGGTACCCGATAAAGGAGAATTTAAGCGTGGCATCTTTGGCCGCGCTGATCTTAAAAGAGCCGTCGGCTGTACTGGCAGTGCCACGCGAAGTGCCGGCCACCTGTATGTTTACGCCGATCAATGGCATGCCGTTAGCGGCAGTGATCTTTCCGGTAATGGGCAGGTCTTGCGCCTGCAGGGATAATGCAGTAAAACATAAGATCCCCAATAGCAACACCCGGACTTTTAACCGGCTTGATGTGTGGAATCGTAAGAGCAGTTTCATAAACGTTTATTATTAGATAATGGTGAATACGATGATAACGGAAACGGCAGATCAGAAATAGGCATGGCCTTAGCATGTGTAAGTCACATCCTGATTCTACATCTTAATTATTAATTCTTAATTACTTCGGCAGCCTGTTCGGATAGTCCGTTATAATGCCATCTACGCCGAGTGCCTGGAGGCGTTGGGCCTCCTCAGTAGTGTTTACTGTCCATGGAACGATCTTAATCTGTTGGGCATGACATTTATCCACCAGCTCTTTGCTAACCATATGGTATTCCGGGTTATAAAAGAATGGTGTGAATCCCAGCTGTTGCAGGTGCTGTTCAAAAGTGTGCTGTTTATCGGAAGTAAGAAAGCCCAGTTTTATTTGCGGGTGAGTGCGGTGTAAGATCTGCAAAGGCCGCATGTCAAAAGACTGTATGAACAAACGTTTGCCTAAAGGCGCCAGCTGTTTTACAGCCATGAGCTTTTGCATGTATTCTGCCGGTGCGGGTTGTTCCGTACCATCTGTTTTTTCAGAAGATTTAATTTCCAGCAGGTAATATACCGGCGGCAGCTTATGTGTGGTAGTATAGGCCTCCACGGAATCTATCATGTCAGACAGCAGCGGGGCATAGCTGCGCATATGCTGCTGTTCCGGGAAGGCCGGGTAAGGCTTTTCACCGATAATGAAAGGCTTGATATCCGCGTAGTTCATGTTATAAAAAATGTACTGGCTGCGTTCTGCAGCCGTTATCTCACTGCCATCCGGTTTAGTGGTGTAGGAGGGCGTAAAGGAGGCATCGTGGTACACTACTACCTGCCCGTCCTTAGTAATGTGCACATCAAACTCAATGGTGTTGGCGCCGGTTTCAATGCCTTTGTACATGGCAGGAATGGTATTTTCCGGCATGAGCCCGCGGGTGCCGCGGTGGCCTACTTTATAATGTCCGGGTAAATCGCTGCCGGCAGTGGTGGCGGCTTGCTGCGTGGTTTTACAGGCCGTTAGGTAATAGCCGCACAGGGCCAGTGCACAGCCCATAACGGCTACGCTGGTACGCTTTTTCATCTGCATTATGTTTTACTAAATTGGTTGAATGCTCTTGTACCTGGTTTGGAATAGTTGTTTTGCTACTGCTATGGCTGATATTCGCATGTACAGTGCATGCATATAAATGCTATGCGTTGATCCGTTTCCGCTTAATTATAATTCCCCCAAAGTACCCCTCGTATATGCATTGGTTTTTTTAAAATGTAAAATTCTAAATGTAAAATCTTAAATGTAAAAGTGAATGGAGCGAAAAAGGGGCTGCATTCCACTTTTACATTTTACATTTATGATTTTACATTTTACATTTCTCACCCTTATTTTATGAACAGGTATAAAATGGCTGCCAGTACAGCGCCTATGATGGACCCTGCAATGGGCACCCAGGCATAAGCCCAGTCGCTGCCCTGCTTCCCTTTTATGGGTAACAGCATATGCATAATGCGGGGGCCTAAGTCCCTGGCCGGGTTAATAGCATAACCGGTAGTGCCGCCTAACGACAAACCTATTGACCATACCAGCAAAGCCACGGGCAGCGCTCCCAGGGAGCCCAGGCCTACAGGCGTTTTATCGGGCCCCATTTCTGCGTTGGTGAAATAAAAGATGGTGAACAGCAGCACAAACGCGCCGGTGATCTCACAGATCAGGTTACGGCCAATTTTACGTATGGCCGGTTCGGTGCAGAACACGGCACGTTGCAAACCTGCATCGGGCGTTTCATCCAGATGGTCTTTATAGTTAAGCCATACCAGGAAAGCGCCTGTCATAGCGCCCATCATTTGCGCGGCAATAAAGGAGGGCACACGGGCCCATTCAAATTTACCGGCTACTGCCAGCGAGATGGTTACGGCCGAATTTAAATGTGCGCCGCTGTAAGGCGATGCCAGCACCACGCCTACAAACACGGCCAGCGCCCAGCCGGTGGTGATCACGATCCATCCGCTGTTATTGCCTTTTGTTTTATTAAGCACTACGTTAGCTACTACGCCGTTGCCCAGCAGTATCATTAACGCAGTACCAAGGAATTCCGCTAATAAGGGATGCATGTTATTGGTTGAATTTAGTTTTACATAACGTTTATTCTGCTGCAGCGGCCCATACCTTGGCCGTTTTTACTGCGCGGTTCCACCCTTTGATCCACTCTTCGCGGTGGGTTTGTCCGGTGGCGGGTGTAAAGGTTTTATCCATCTGCCACTGGCTGCGGATCTCTTCCAGGTTTTTCCAGTAGCCGGTGGCCAGGCCTGCCAGGTAAGCGGCGCCCATGGCGGTGGTTTCAGTGATACGCGGGCGTATTACTTTGGTGTCCAGGATATCTGCCTGGAACTGCATCAGCAAATTATTGCCGGTAGCGCCGCCGTCAACACGCAGCTCTTTAATGCTGATCTTTGCATCTGCTTCCATGGCTTTTAATACTTCCATGGTCTGGTAGGCAATGCTTTCCAGCGCTGCCCTGGCAATGTGTGCAGCAGTGGTGCCGCGGGTCATGCCTACCAGGGTGCCGCGTGCATGCTGCTCCCAGTGCGGCGCTCCTAAACCTGCAAAGGCAGGCACCAGGTATACGCCTTCATTTTCTTTGGTGCTGGCAGCCAGCGCCTCTACTTCGGATGAGGCGCGGATAATGCCCAGCCCATCGCGCAGCCATTGCACAATAGCGCCGGCAATAAAAATACTGCCTTCCAGCGCGTATTGTACCTGTCCGTTCACCTTCCAGGCTACGGTGGTAAGCAGGTTATTTTTGCTGATGATGGGTTTTTCGCCAATGTTCATGAGCATAAAACAGCCGGTGCCGTAAGTGTTCTTTACCATACCGGGCGAAGTACACATCTGCCCGAAAAGCGCAGCATGCTGGTCGCCGGCAATACCGGCTATGGGTATTTGTATGGCAAACATGCCGGGCGTTGTTTCGCCGTATACTTCGCTGGATTCTTTTACCGCGGGAAGCATAGATGCGGGTATATCCAGCAGCTGTAATAATTCGTTGTCCCATGCCAGTGAGTGAATGTTAAACAGCATGGTGCGGGAGGCGTTGGTAACATCGGTGGCATGTACGGCGCCATGGGTCAGGTTCCATATAAGCCAGCTATCTACAGTGCCAAAAGCCAGCTCGCCTTTGTTGGCGCGTTCGCGTGCGCCGGGCACATTATCCAGGATCCATTTTATTTTGGTGCCGGAGAAATAGGCGTCTATTACCAGGCCGGTTTTTTCGCGGATCATTTTTTCATGGCCGGCTGCTTTTAATGAATCGCAGTAGGCGGCGGTGCGGCGGTCCTGCCAAACAATGGCGTTATGTACAGGCTTACCGGTGGCGCGGTCCCATACCAGGGTAGTTTCCCGCTGGTTGGTAATACCAATGGCGGCTATGTTACCGCCTTCCAAACCGGCTTTGGCTATGGCTTCTGTGGCTACGCCTATCTGGCTGCTCCATATCTCTGCCGGGTCATGCTCCACCCAGCCGGGTTGCGGAAAAAGCTGGGTAAATTCTTTTTGCGCTACGGATACAATGGCGCCGGAATGGTCAAATAAGATGGCTCTTGAGCTGGTGGTTCCCTGGTCCAGGGCCATAATGTATTTGTTCATGTTTTTCCTGTTTATCTACGTGGCAATATCAGTTTATAAATGGAATATGCGTGTATGCTATGCTGTTATTTTATGTTGTGTGTTGTTGTGCTGCAGCAGGTAGTGCTGCGCCATGTTATTAAAGGCCTGTACCTGCGCCTGCTGCCAGCTGCTGTCTTTCCCCAGCTCTGTAGCCATCAGTGCGGCTACCTGCGGGGCCATATCAATGGCTGCCTGCGCATTCAGGAACAGGGCCCGTAAGCGGCGTGCCAGCACATCTTCCACGGTGCGGGCCATTTCATTGCGTACGGCCCATATCACCTGCGCCTTAATATAAGGCAGGCGGGCATCCAATGGCTGCCCCAGCTCCGCCTGCTGTGCTATTAAGGTATGCAGCAAAGGTGCATCACTACCATATACGTTTAACGGTTCAGTGGTGGATGGGTGTTCCGTATAGCCGTGAATGTGCAGGTCTTTGGTAACACATTCCGCGGCCGGTAAGCCGCCGGTGGTAATGGCCTGGTTCACGGTATCCTGCGCCATACGGCGGAAGGTGGTCCACTTACCGCCGGTAATAGTAATAAGGCGGGAGGGAGCTACCAGTATTTTATGACTGCGGGAGATCTCTTTGGTGCTGTTGGTGTTCTTTTGCGGTGCGGCTAATGGCCGCAGGCCGGCAAACACGCTCAACACATCACTCCTGGCTGGCGGACGGGAGAGGTATTTAGTAGCTGTTCTTAAAATAAATTCTATTTCCTGTTCCAGGGCAATGGGCTCCATGCTATGCTCATTCAACGGTGTATCTGTTGTGCCCAATAATACTTTATTATGCCAGGGTACGGCAAAAAGTACGCGCCCGTCGTCTGTTTTAGGGATCATAATGGCGCTGCTGCTTTGCAGGAAAGAGGCGTCCAGCACCACGTGCACACCCTGACTGGGCCTTACCATGGGGCGGGCCCCCGGGTTATCCAGCTGCAATATTTCATCTACAAACACACCGGTAGCGTTGATCACTACTTTGGCAGGAAAATTATATACATCGCCGGTTTCCAGGTCCCTGGCCTGTACGCCGTTAATACGGCTGCTGCCATCTTTTTGCAGGCCGGTCACTTTAAAATAGTTCAGTAATACAGCCCCGTTCTCTGCTGCGGTTTGGGCAATGTTCACGGCCAGGCGGGCATCATCAAACTGCCCGTCGTGGTATACAATGCCGCCTTTTAATCCACGCTGCTGAATGTTGGGCAGCTTGCGCAGGGTTTCACTTTTACCAATGTGACGGGAGCGGCCCAGGCTCAGGCGGCCGGAGAGCAGGTCGTACACTTTTAAACCAATGGTATAAAAAGGGCCCTGCCACCAGGTATATTGCGGAATAATGAAATCCTGGTTATGGGCCAGGTGCGGCGCATTGGCCAGCAGCAGGCCTCTTTCGTACAGGGCTTCCCGTACCAGGGCCACATCGCCCTGGGCTAAATAACGTACGCCGCCGTGTACCAGCTTGGTGCTGCGGCTGGAGGTGCCTTTTGCAAAATCGGCCTGCTCCAGCAATAAGGTTTTATAGCCACGGGTAGCTGCATCCATGGCAGTACCCAGGCCGGTAGCGCCGCCGCCAATGATCACCAGGTCCCACTGTTGTGACGGCGTTTTTTTGATCTCTGCTATAGCGTCTGTTCTGTTCATTTTATAATGGACTTGCTTTTGTGTGCTTTCATTTTGTATCAAACTGAATGCAAAGTAAAACAAATCGAAACTAAAATATAAAATAATATGAAAAAGCAAAAATATTTTGTTTGAACGGAAATGGCCTCTATCTGGCAAGATAATTTTATTGATAATGAACGATTTAGTAAATAAGCTTATTTGGATGAACGTTTCTTATTGTTTTTATTTGTGTTTCATTTTTCTGTATTAAATAATCGTTACGAAATGAATTGAAACTTAAAAAGCCGCATATTTGTGGGGTGAAGGGCATAGCGGGGTCTGCAAAAAATACGTAACAACAGCGCTGAAATGCTTTAATTTTAGGGGGTATGTCTATGATCAATATTGCTGAACGTCATAAGTTTATACTGGATAAGCTGTACGAAAAGGGGTACATCAGTGTGGTAGACCTGTGTAAAGAGCTGGATGTATCCGGCGTAACCATCCGTAAGGACCTGAAACTGCTGGAAGACAGGGCCCTGCTGTTCCGCTCCCATGGCGGGGCTATGGTGAACAATCCCTATACCAACGATAAGCCGGTAAATGAAAAGGAAAAGATCCGCCGCGATGAAAAGCAATATATAGGGCAGGCTGCCGCTGCATTAATAGACCCGAATGATGCGGTGATCATTGCTTCCGGCACCACCGTGCAGGCCCTGGCCCGCAATATTCATCCCAAAGGCCACCTTACGGTAATTACGGCTGCGCTGAATGTGGCGCTGGAACTGCTGCGCTTTCCGGAAATAGAAGTGATACAGCTGGGCGGCCTGCTGCGCAACAGCTCATCATCCGTTACCGGCCCTTATGCTGAGAAGATCCTGGAAGATTTTTCCTGCAGTAAATTATTCCTGGGGGTAGATGGGATTGATACGGAGTTTGGCCTTACCACTACCAACATCATGGAAGCGCACCTGAACCAGAAAATGATAGCTACTGCTCAGAAAACTATTGTGCTGGCAGATTCCAGCAAATTCGGAAAAAGGGGCTTTGGCCGTATTTGCGGACTGGAAGAGGTGGATGAAATTATTACAGATAAAGGCGTATCCTCACACATATTAAAAACCATGGAAGATATGGGCATTAAAGTAACCCTTGTTTGATGTCGCAAAGCACCTCAATAATGTCGCGTTAACGGCCCCTATTATTAACTGCATAGGCCTAGCTTTACACCATTACTAACTAATAACCATTTATAATGGCAGCAGTGAGCCCTTACCTGACCTTTGACGGTAATTGCGAGGAGGCATTTGACTTTTACCGGTCTGTGTTTGGCGGCCAGTTCTATCAGAAAACCCGCTTGAATGAAGTTGAAGATGAAACCTATCTGCCGGAGCACGAGGGACAGAAGATCATTTACATTTCCTTACCTATTGGCGCCCGCACCATGCTAATGGGCAGCGACCGGCCGGCCGACTTTGGCGACGGTATTACCGGTGAAAAGTTTTCCATTGCGATCAGCGTTAGCAGCCGGCCGGAGGCCTTTCGCCTGTATTACCGGCTTTCTGCCGGCGGCCATGTTATATGCTCCCTGAAAGAGGTGGTTGACGGCCGCTGGTTTGGCATGCTGGCCGACCGGTTCGGGGTGCAGTGGCTGATCAATTATGAGGCTAACGGCAATGGGTAAATGAAAATTGCTACTTCATCATTCCATCATACACCTTACGGGCCTGCTCATATGCAGCTGCAGCGGCAGGCCGTTCATTTGCGCGGATGTTGTTCTGCTTCATTTTCCAGCATTGATCTACTGCTTTCCTGCACCAGGCGGCGCTTTCCGGTACACGTACGGGTTGGTGGCCGATGGTAACAAAAACAGGATTGGTATGCGAGGTATACAGGATGCGTAAAGCTATCCAGGCAGATCGCTGCGGGGTATAATCAAACTGTATGTTCTTCCATTCTCCGTCTGCTGTGATCTGCGCGGTATCTACTGCTACACCGTTCACCACCAGCTCCACACCCACCTGCCGGCTGCTGCCAATGCGCGCATGCTCAATATGCCAGTAGGGTGATTCCAAAGGCCGGCTGGCTATGTGTTTGCCGGCATCGTCCTGCTGTTCGGGCAACAGCGCGGCTACCTTGGCGCTGATGTGTAAAGCCTGCGGGGTTTGCAGGTTTAACACACTGCTGTCTGTACCAGCTTCCAGGCCATTTACCTTAAAGTCAATAATGTGCGAGCGCCCGTCAGATACATAGCTGCGGCCCTGTTTAAGGGCCTGCACATAAGCATCGTAGCTTAAAGGGCCACTGGGTTTAAAGTAACTGCGGGCAATGCCTACACGTTCATCAAAAATGCAGGGAAAGTCTGTTTCGCCGCTCAATCTTGTACGGAAACCGCAGTTCAGGGTATGGTACCACATGTTCAGCTCCCAGGGCACCGGTGTATCTCCGGCGCTGTAAAGATCTACCAGGCCCTGTGTTATGGTTACTACATATTCATTGGCGCCAATACCATCCATTTTAGGCAGTACATAATTAGGCAGCTCATTGGCAGGCTGCGTTGGTTCAAGGCCCCAGCCGGAATGCGCGTAGCCGGTTGCGCCACCCTGCTTATGCGCCCATTGCAACACGGGGGCGGTCCAGCTGGGCCAGTCTTCAATAATATGGGTACCGGGGTAATCATCTTCCTTTAACCTTAACAGCACCAGGTGGCCGCAGTGGGAGGAGGGGAAGCCGGATACCTCCACATCATACCGCATAATATTATCACTGGTGGAGAGCGTATCTGCCTGGCCGGTAAAATATTGTTTCTGGTGGTACCATCCCGGGCCCCAGGCCAGTACGGCTGCTACATTCAGATCTTCACCCACAACCTGCCGCCACATATCAATAGGCGCTACACCTTCTGCGGGGCTTTCATAATGGCTGCAGCCGGCTGCATGCACATGATGGTCGGCGCTGTACCATCCCAGCTTAGCCATGTTGATCCAGCGCTGCAGCTTAAAAGAGGCGCTGATGGAATCTTTACCGGCGGGTATAATTAATTCTCTGGTCTGGCTTTTATATTCCGGCCCGCGGGTGAATGTTACGTGGTAGCGGCCGGGGGCCAGCATAATATGCTCTCCGCTGCTGCGGTATACCTGTGGCTGGAAAAAGAAATCGGGATATTCATCATAGGCGGCTACCCGCCGGGAGGGCAGGGGATAAATGCCGGTGAGCGTTTTGGAAGGTTCCCCGTATTCATTCTCTGCCAGGCTTAAACGGTAGTTATCGCCCATATCATGCGGCACGCGGTCAACACCGTCTGTAATGGTGAATGATGCCATGGCCAGGCTGCCATCTTCATCCTGCACCTGCAGCACCACTTTTACGGCCGGGCGTATGTTAAACAGCACGGGTATGCTGTTACGGAAACCAATATCCTGTGTACCCTGGCCAATGTGAAAGCCCAGGCCAGCTTCCTTGGGGCCTGCCTCTTTGCTGTACACCTGCACTACGGCGTATTCCAGCGGAAAGCCGGACAGGTTGGGCAGCAGGGGCGGATTGCGGTATAGCTGTATTTCCAAAAAACGGTTTTGCACCTGGCCGGCGCTTAGCTTGTGGGCCTCCGGCACCGGGCGGTCTGTGAAGGTGGCCATGTGTAAGGCCGGCAAAGCATTGGGGCTGGCAGGTTCCAGCCGGGCGGTAACGCCGGCCTGGTTATGCACCTTTACCAGGAAGCTGGTCCACCCGCTTTGTGTAAGCACTGCTTTGGCCTGGCCGCGGCTCACTTTTACCCGCGCTTCTGGGTTAATCTCTACCATGGCCAGGCAAAAAGGGTCTAAGATCTTTTGTACCTGTATGGCGGTAGCGGGCGTAAGCGCTTTTTGCTGTAAGGCCTGCAGCTGCTGTGCTGCTGCCGGCGGCAGGGCGCTGCCCAGGAAAGATAGTGCTTCCTGCAGGCGCAAAGCCTGCGCCAGTAAGGGCTGCGGCTGAATATCCTCAATAACATCTGTTGGCGGTGCTGCATGTTGGGCAAATAAGCAAAGGGGCAGGCAGCTGGCTATCAGGAGAAGTACTTTCATAATGCAGGTGGTTATCTTACCAAAAATGGTGAAAAAAGGCGGCAAAGTCAAGATAGTTGACCAGATAAATAATTGATTGCGTAATAGTTATATTTCTTACGCCATATTAATATTGGCAATCAAACGCTCTTTAGCTACTTTTGTGCATTGCAAAAACAAACTGTCTAATATTCTCATACCGTCACACATGTACGATATCTGTTGCGTAGGGCATATCACCTTAGATAAAGTAGTTACCACCAAGTCCGTAGTGCATATGTCGGGCGGCACCTCTTTTTACTTTTCCAATGCCATCCGGAATATGGATGTAAAGTACACCCTGGTTACCGGGCTGGCGGAAAGTGAGATGCATGTGGTGGAAGAGCTGCGGGCTAAAGGTATTGAAGTATTTGTAACGCCCAGCGCACATACGGTATATTTTGAGAATATTTATCCTGAGAACCAGGACCACCGCACCCAGCGTGTGTTACAGAAAGCCGATCCCTTTACGGTAGAACAGCTTTCTGCTGTGCAGGCCAGGTACTATCACCTGGGGCCTTTACTGGCCGATGATATGCCGGTAGCGCTGATAAAAGCCCTTTCTGAAAGAGGTAAAATATCCCTGGATGCACAGGGTTACCTGCGCAAGGTGGAGAACAGGAATGTAATACCCATTGACTGGCCGGCAAAAAAAGAAGCTTTACAGTACATAGATATTTTAAAGGCCAATGAGCATGAAATGGAAGTGCTCACCGGTCATAAAACCGTGCCTGAAGCGGCCCGCGTACTGGCCGGCTGGGGTGTAAAGGAAGTGGTGATAACCCTGGGCAGCATGGGGTCTGTGATATTCCATAACAATACGTTTTACGATATTCCCGCATACAGCCCTACGACGGTAATAGATGCTACCGGTTGCGGGGATACGTATATGGCGGGTTATTTATACCAGCGCAGCAAAGGCGCCGGTTTTAAGGAGGCAGGCGAGTTTGCCGCTGCCATGGCCACTTTAAAAATTGAATCCTCCGGCCCTTTTACCGGCACCCCGGAGGATGTGGAAGCCCTGCTGGCCAACAGCAAGGAGCGCGTGATAGCCGCCCGCTAATATTCTCTTTTACAGCAGTTATGCCATGCAGCTTAGGGCGGAGAACCGTCTTTTTAATAAAGCTTGCTATGCCGTGCATGCTGCACCTGTACCGGAACTCCATACTGGAAGTGGCTAAATAGCCGGGATCTCCCCCTTCATAAGTCGTAGTTACACCCCGTTCCTTGTACCGGCATTGCATATTTTTGGCGTACCAAAAATCATCATCCATGCAAAATATAACCATCACCCAAACAGATCAGCTGCTGGAAATAAAAGAGGGCTGCATAGAGGAAGTAAAGTTCCTGAACGCCCGTGTGAACAAGCTGCTGTTTAATGATGTAGGCCTGCCCGGCGCTAAGATCACCAATGCCAATTTAAGCGACCTGGAAATTGAAGGCGCACAATTAGGCGGCGCCTATATACATAATATAGGCATGCCGCCTAAAGGCCATCCTTTTCATGACCCCGCTGCCAAACAACGGCCCCTGAAGTTTGAGGACTGTTACCTGGCCGGCAGCGAGATCATTAACTGCAACCTGCAGGAGGTGCAGGTACGCGGCTGCAATACCCAGGGTATGACCATCAACGGCATACCTGTGCAGGAGCTGCTGGCAGCTTACGAAAAACAAAAAGCCTAGACCACCGGCGGCAGCTTGGATAATATTTTACGGTCAATGTAAAAGGTGCCAAAGGGTATGATACAGGCCAGCAGCACTTTCCAGGTAGTGGTGCGGAACTCCCATTTGTAGGCAATGCCTACGCTGAGCGTATTGAGCACAAAAAACAGGAACAGCAGCCCGTGAATAGGCCCCATGGTTTTTACCAGGGCAGGATTGCCGTACGCATACTTCAGCGGTACGCCTATAAATACCAATACCAGCAAAGAGATCCCTTCCAGGAAAGCAATAACGCGCAGCCTTCCGAGTTTTGTTCTTAACAGCATAATTAAAATGTTCTGAGATAAGGCCGCTGCGCCAATGGCGAAAACGGCCAGGGTATAGCAATAAAAATGATCAGCAGGGCCAGCGCAAACCATATGGTCATGGTTTGGAACTTAGCCGCAGGCGTATCTTTCCGTTTGGCTACAGAGGAGCCGATGGTGATGCAAACAACCGCCAGCGTCATAAGGATGATATGGATCAGCCCAAAGAACAGGAATTCAAAATGCTGAACCGCCTCATGGTAGTGCGACCTGAAATAGGCTACAAACGGGCTGTTGAAGTACAGCACATATCCAATGGCCAGCTGTACATGCGCTACAGTAGCTGTTACATGGCGTATGGAATTATCAGCCGCGGTAAATGCCGTTTTACCAGCCCAGCCTTTTATACTTTTCAGCAGGGCATATACTAAGCAGCCCAGCACCAGCCAGCGTACAGCAGAATGAAAGAATAACAGATACGGATACATGCACAATATTATTTATGCAGCAAAGTTCCTGCTTAACGCCGCCTGCTGTTAGGACGAATACCGTTAATAACAGGACTTTTCAATCACCCTGCGGAACTGCGTGGGTGTGCAGCCTTCATACTTCTTAAACAGGCGGGTAAAGTAAGAGGGATCATCCAGCCCAACGGCCGTAGCTACTTCCTGCACACTCATCTCACTTTGGTTAAATAACACTTTTGCTTCCAGGATAATAGCCTCATCTATCCATTTGGTGGGGCTTTGCCCGGTAATGGCTTTCACGGTTTTATTAAGATGGTTGGGGCTAATGTGCAGCAGTGCCGCATAATCCGTAACCCGGTGTGTATGGCGGATGTGGGTAAAGATCAGCTCTTTAAACCTGCGGGTAATATGCAGGGCCGCCCCCGGCAGCTCGTTATTCACCGGCTGGTAGGCGCGGTTCACTTCGCACAGCAGGGTGGTTAAATAAGTTTGAATAATATCCGGGTGCTGCAGGCCATGCTGCATATAATCCAGCAGCAGACGCTCAAAAAGCTGCAGCACAAATTGAACGGTGACTGCAGGCAGCTGTATCAGCGGATTACCCCATACTTTCAGAAATTCAAAAGCCTGCAGCACGGCGGTTTTACCATAAGGGCCGGTAAGCGTATCGTTATGGAAGTTGCAGAGAAAACCGGTATTCACATCGCCCGGCTGAAAGGAAAATACCTGCCCTGCAGGTACAAACAATATTTCATTGGGGTGCAGGGTATATTCCCGGCTGCCTATTTTCATCACCGCCTCACCGGAGGTAAGGAATAAGCAGCTATGCGTGGTGCCGCGGCTGGCCGCTACCGGGCGTTGCACCAGGCGGTACATTTCTTCTATTTTTACGATAAAGAACTTATCGCTGCCAGGCTGCAGCATTTTGTCCAGCTCCTGTTTAGGCTGCATATAGGCGGCTGTAAAGGCCGGCGGATCGTATACTTTGATAGACTTTGTCATAGTACTGTAGGAATACCAGAACTGATGACGATTGAGCAGGATGGTTTATTTTAAATACTCAATAAAAAAGTTCCGTAGAAGGGGCCTCCTACGGAACTCTCAGGGCATCTTACCTTAGTATTTTACAATCTTTTTACTAAGCACCTTTTTTCCAATGGTTACATTGATAATATAAACGCCTGCCGGCAATGCCGATAAATTAAATTGCTGTCCGCTAAAGATGCGCTGCGCAGGCGCAAGCGCTGTGCCGGAAGCTGTATAGATCTGTAAGTAGAGCTTCGCTTCTTTTACATTCGTTACTTTTACCGTCGCCATATTGGTAACCGGATTAGGATCCACTGTAAGCGCCACCTCTGTTGCTACTGCTTTAGCAGCAGCTGCTGCCGAAAAATTCCACTGGCCATTTACCTGCCCCACATTCGACCACTGATGCACCAGCCCTCCGCCGGAAACGCCATTCACCTGCAACACTTTCGCACTATGCTTTGCGATGATCCTGTAATAGCCATCACCGGCAGCTACAATAATAAAATTCTGATGATACTCTGCAGGGTCATGATAGGGATACTGGATCACGTTGGCGCCATTTGCAAGGGAAACGTTCTGAACATCCAGGGATTTACCGCTATGTTTTGCAATGATCTTATAGTTACCGTCACCAAGATGCGTGAGGACAAACTGCTGATTGGCGTTGCCGTTATACTCCGAATGAATTACACTGGCATTGTCTGCCGTGGATGCTGCATTTACATCCATCATTAAACCGCTTGCCCTGTTGCGTATAAAATAGGTGCCGGACAAATTAGTAACCCCATTTGTAAGCACCCGGATGGAAGTGGTTTTATCATGCAGCGGCGACCAGGTGATGCAATTGTTATTAGCTGTTAAAGTTTCCGTTTGGCCTGTGAAGTTATCATCCGCATACAGGATCACTTTATAGCCTTCCGCAATGGCCAGGGAAGAGATGGCATCATCACTGATGCCTTTTGCCTGCATTTGTGCAAGGGTGTAGTTACCTACTCCCAGGCTAACTGCCGTGCCGCTGTAATTACAATCCATATAAACGATCACCGGATCGGTTGTGCTGAAAGGTAAAGCTGTGAACTCCCAGCTGCCCGCTGTTACTTTAAACTGTACATACTTACCATCTTCCTGGTAAAAAGTAATACCACTCACACCGCCTAAGAAAGTGCCGTTCTTCCAGATGGTAGTGCTGCCGGCTTTGATCTCTGAAGTAAGGGTGGAAAGCACTTCTTTGGGAATACCTACGACAGCAGTAGTACCTGCAGGAGAGCTGAGCGTTTGTGTAAAAGAAGCGCTGCCTACTGAGAACCCGGCAGTAATATTCCCTTTCACGGTGGGTATCACGCCGGAGAATTGTGTAACACCTCCTGCCTGTGGTAAAAAGGTGAACTCTGTAAAGGCAGGCTGTGTAGGCCGTACCCCTAGCATATAAGCGCTCATCAGGTATAAGGGACCTGCAGACCATGCGTGGTTATTACTGCTATAGCCTGCATTGCTGTTGCTCTCTGTAAAATCTTCCCAGAGGGTGGATGACCAGCTATTGATCATGCCGTTATACCTGTTCTTCATTCTTGTAACAGCAGCAGCGCCATCCAGCATAAACAATGCCTGTTCAATGTACATTTCCTGGTAGGGACTTGCATCATTCCGGTTCTTCAGCACACTCAGGATTCCTGCTTTCTGCGCATCGTCCGTAACACCGGCAAGCAATGCCCAGGCGTTACTCCTGTCATCGATCGTGGCCGACTGATTGCTGAAAACATAGGCACGGGAAGCGCTGTTCCAGAAGTAAGTATTGAACTTAGCCTTTACCTTCGCCAGCAGGCCCTGGTAATACGTTGCATCAGCAGCCTGCCCCAGCAGGTTGGCAGTATTAATAGCTGCTTCAAGCACGGAAATGTACAATGCATTAAAGATGGTATTGGCGCTTCCGGTATTGAGCGTGCCTAAGTTAGATCCCCAGTCGATCCAGTTCCACGCATCGTTCTGTAAAATGAGCATGCCATCTGCATTACAGCTGGCAGCACAGAACTGAATGTATTTTTCTACCTGCGGATAAAGCTCCTGCAGCAGGGCTTTGTCTCCGCTGTACATATAATACTTCCACAGCATGGCCACGGCAGCAAGGTTCTGATCCGGCAGGTGAAAGCTGGTACCAGGCGCTGTTGTATAAAGGGAGCCATTGCCTTTTTGTGTATACATCAGCTCGCGGAAAGCTTTGCGTGTGAGCTTATTCACACTGGTATCATACAGGTAAAATGAATAAAGGATCTGCTCAGAAACATCTCCCCACCACTGCCCGCGCTCACGGTCCGGACAGTCGTAATACTGATCACGCATACATACCCTGGAAGTATTTTTCGACTTCGTCCATAAGGTATTCAATGCTGCATCAGAAGAGGTGAACTGACCTGTGATATCTGCATTGTAGCTTGTTTCTCTGTACTTCAAACCCAGGATCTGCACGGTGCCGGTAACATTCGTAAACTCATAGGTAACGGTATGATTGCTGGAATTTTGCCAGGCAAAACATTCAAATTCCTGGTCGCCGGCTTTTGTAATGTACTCCTGCCAGTAGTGCCGGTTCACGGTGATCCTGATCTTTACACCTGCGGGTGCATTTACATGCAGGTATGGACGTAGCTGAATATTAGTGCCTACTGTTCCGGTAATGGTAGTATTGGCTGTAACAGAAGCCGGTATTGCGTTCTGGTAATTACTAAGCGCATACTCTTTCCAGAAAGGAATGCCGCGCGGCACAAGCCTGTTCCAGGGTGCAGCAGGAGGGAGGCCCTTTTTCACGGCAGCGGTCCATGATGCATCGTTGTAGGATGCTGTGGTCCAGCCGCTCAGCTCATTAGCGGCATTATAGGAAATGGGAAATGCGATCCACTTATAATCCTGTCCGTTCAGAATTAACTGTGTGGTAGCGGCAAAGGAGGGATGCACTTTATATTTCCAGGTATCATCAGATACCGTTACAGAACCCGCATCAAATAATAAGCCGCCATTGCCCACCGCCCGCTGCGTGTAACCATTCTGGCCGCCTTTATACCATACCAGCACTGCAATGGTATTCTCACCGGCCTGCAGGTAGGGGGCGATGTCTGCTTCATCATAATAGGTGTTCACCAGGTCCGGGCGCAGATCCAGTCCGCCGTCTTTCACCACCAGCTGATTATTTACATATAGCCAGTACTTATTCTCCGCTGCAATTTTAGTGATGGCAGTAGCCGGTTTTGTGGATAAGGTTACCTTTTTACGGAAAGCGATCCAGGTATTGGCAGGGCCTGCGGCTGAAGACCAGATCCAGTTAGCCGTTCCCGTGGAAGGTGGAATAAGGCTTATGATAAAAGAGGTTACCTGGTCGTTCCATTCGGTACCGATCCAGGTTGAGGAGGCCGTAGCCGTAAAGCTTTTCCCGGTAAAATTGTCATCTGCATAAAAGGTTACCTGGTACCCGGCAGGTAAGGTAAAGGAGGAGACGGCATCATCCGGGAAGCCGGCCGCATTCATGTCTGCAAGCCTGTAATTGCCAACCGGGAATGAAACGGCCGTTCCGCCATAATTGATGTCGGTGTACAGTACGGCCTGGGCGCCGGCAAAATGGATCCCGGACAACATACAGATCAACAGGAACAAATAATTCCTTACAAGTGAAGGTGTTGTGTGCATCATAGGTTTGAAAATTGAGGGTTTGATTTTAAAAGAAAAGAGATATGGACTGCAACGTGGATTACAGCTTACAGGTTAAAATTTGATTACCTCAGAAATTTAAAAAGAATAAATGGGCCAACTGTCCCTTACTGTCTGCGGCCTCCCGCGCGCTTTTAAGGTTATGGCGATAATTCATAACTTTATCAGATAAAAATCTTAGAGGATTGTTTTATGCTGGATAATACGGTGCTGCTGGATAGTTTAACACAACATGACCATTTATCAATACGGGTAACGGCCAACTGTCATATACAGCTGCCGCCGGGCGTTTTTCAAAAGCTTATGTACCATCCAAAACAGCGCTGAACTTTTATACCATGGCACTGGCCTTTCAGCTAAAGGATACTGCATTTAAAGTGAATAGTGTGTGCCCGGGTTTTACGGCTACGGATCTTAATAATCATACCGGTGTTAATAAAGCATCAGATTCCGCGAAGATAATAGCACATTATGCGATGCTGGAAGAAAATGGACCCGGCGGGCAATTTTTTAATGCAGCTGACAGCATACCCTGGTAGCAACGGTTGTAATCCGCTGCGGTATTGCAGTGTAGCGTCCCGGAACATATACGTTCCGGGACGTTTTTATGTTAGCCCGGAATAAAATGATAGCATAATCCATCAACATAAAAGATTTGTCTATTTCCTGAACCCGCGGTTCCTGATACTTTTATTGTACGTAATGAATAACAACCAGGCGAATGCAAATTTTAGGGGGTCATCAGCCATAATATCAATAGCATAAGGACATCCGGCGTTATGAAGTACCTTTCTGCGAGTGCACAGCTCCGGGGCAGGACTTCCATGTTTTGAAAATAAAACTTACAAAAATGCACTCTTTACCTAAGCGCACTTCAGGGTACGCGTATTATTCCAATTATCTCCGTACCATTACAAAAGGCAGCCTGGTGGCTCTGCTCACCATTTGTTTGCTGCACTTTTCTACGGTTACACAGGCGCAATCCATTACCGTACAGGGTAAAATAACCGGCGGCGGTAACCCGCTGCCCGGCGCGGTGGTACGCGTACAGGGCGGCACAACCGGCGCTACTACTGATGCAGGCGGTTTGTACAAGCTGAATGTAAGCGGTGATGCCACGCTCATTTTCTCTATGTTCGGCTACAAGTCACAAACGGTACCGGTGGGCGGCCGCACGGTGATCGATATGGCGCTGGAAGTAGATCCTAAATCACTGGAAGAGGTGGTGGTAGTAGGTTACGGTACACAAAAGAAGGTGAACCTTACCGGCGCAGTTGCCACCGTAAATGGCGCCGAGCTGCTGAAGCGGCCTATCACCAACCCCTCTGCCATGCTGCAGGGTACTATGCCTGGTGTGCAGGTAGTGCAGGGCACCGGCGAGCCGGGGAATGAAAATGCGTATATCCGTATCCGCGGTAACGGCACCTTTAGCGGCGCCGGTGTAGACCCGCTGGTGTTGATAGATGGGGTAGAAGGTAAGCTCTCTGACCTGAACCCGAATAACATCCAAAACGTATCGGTACTAAAAGATGCAGCATCTGCCTCTATTTACGGTGCGCGTGCAGCCAACGGCGTTATACTGGTAACCACCAAGCAGGGCGTGGAAGGCAAAATGCGGGTGCAGTATGATTTTAACTACGGTATTTACAAACCTACCAAGCTGTTTGACCTCATCACCAACTCTGCGGAGTACATGGAGCTGTTTAATGAAGCGCGTATCAATTCCGGGCTTAACTCCGGTTTATACACGCAGGAAATGATAGATGCCTACAAAAATGCTACAGACCGTAACCTGTACCCGAATACAGATTGGTTAAGCCTTATTTTCCAGACCGCGCCCGTGCAAACGCATAACCTGGGCTTTAGCGGTGGCCGCAATGGTACAGTGTATGATGCTTCTATCGGGTATGTGAACCAGGAAGGTATTATGAAGGGGTTTAACTATAAAAAATACAATGCGCGTTTAAATATATCCTCCAAAGTAAATGACCGCATCCGTTTTGGCGCTAACATTGCTTTAAAATATGGCCACCGTGAAGCGCCGGTATTTGGTTCGGAAGATATGTTCCTCTCCGCCATGGCACAGGCGCCTACTTACGGTCCTTACCTTTCTGATGGCAGCGGGCATTATACCTACAAGGCATACGACCTGGAATATAATAACAAGAACCCGGTGGCGCTGCTGGATGGTAAGATCAACCATAACACAGATGATTATGCAGTAATGGCGCAGGGATGGGTAGAAGTAGGGCTGCTGAAAAATTTAACCTGGTATACCAAAGCAGCGGTGAATGCAAATTTTGATAAGTACCACGATTTTCGTCCGCCGCTGCAGCTGTATAACTTCCGTACTAACCAGTTCATGGCTACACTGGACCTGGGCGTCGGCCTGGAAGTGCAGGACCAGCAGAACATTTACACCAACCTTTACTCTTACCTGAGCTACGACCGCACTTTTGGCGCGCATAACTTTAAGCTGCAGGGCGGTTACAGCGCTGAGCAAAGCACGTATCAATATTTGAAAGCAAGCCGCAAACAATTCTCTACAGATAAGCTCACAGAGCTGGATGCCGGCAGCCCGGCCATACAGTATGCCAATGGCACACAAAACGCGTGGGGCCTGCTTTCATTCTTTGGCCGCTTTGATTATAATTATAAAGAGAAATATTTGTTTGAGGCCAACATGCGCTATGATGGTTCATCCAAACTTACACCCGGCTCCCGCTGGGGCGTGTTCCCATCCTTTTCCGCAGGCTGGCGCTTAACGGAAGAAGAGTTTATAAAAGACCTGGACCTTGGCTGGCTCAATAACTTTAAGCTGCGCGGTTCCTGGGGCAAGTTGGGTAACCAGAACATTGGTAACTACCCTTACCAATCCATCCTGAACTTTACCGGCAACTATTCGTTTGACGATGCTTCCCTTACTTCCGGCGCAGCACAGCTAAACCTGGCCAACCCGGCTATTAAATGGGAAACGACTACCATTACAGATGTGGGTTTGGATATGACCTTAATACAAGGCCTGAACGTAACGGCCGACTGGTATAAGAAACGTACTACCGATATTTTGCGCCCTTCACAGGTAACCGGCGTAGTGGGTTTAAATGCACCTACGATTAATGATGGTACCATGGATAACACCGGTGTGGAGCTAGGTATTTCCTACAACCATCTTATAAAAGACGGTGCGTTAAAAGGCCTGAACTATACTATTGGCGGTAACTTTGAGCACTATAAGAATAAGCTGGTACGCTACGGCCAGCGCGATATTAACAGCAGCGGTTACCGCATTCGTGATGAAGGTTTGGAGTATGACGCCTATTATACACTGGACTGGATCGGCATTTTCCAGTCAGCTGATGAAGTGAAAAATTCTCCCAAACAGTTTGGCGATGATACCCAGCCCGGTGACCTGAAGTACCGGGATGTGAATGGCGATGGCGTGATCAATAACGACGACCGCACTTATATAAAGGGCAACTATCCCAACATCAACTATTCCTTTAACCTGGCATTACAATACAAGGGCTTTGACTTTTCTGCTATGGCGCAGGGCGTAGAAGGCACCAAATTCTTTGTAAGCGAGTGGGGTACCATTCCTTTTGTACAGGGTGCGCCGCCCACGACCGATTGGCGTAACCGCTGGACGCCTGAACACCCATCCACCACTATGCCACGCATTTACTGGGGCTGGGGCGCACCGGAAAAAATACGCCGGGCTTCCTCTTATTATCTGCAGGATGCTTCTTACTTCCGCCTGAAGAACCTTACCATTGGTTACACCATTCCGGCTAATATTACCAGCCGCATAGGTATTGATAATGTGCGGGTATATTTCTCCGGCGACAACCTGCTTACTGCCACCAAATACCGTGGCCTTGATCCGGAACGTGCGGGCAGCGGCAACTTTGTACAGTATCCGCAGAATAAGATCTACTCTTTTGGTTTAAATGTTAAGTTCTAAGGTTATGAAAAAATACACCATCTATATATGCCTGTTGCTTTCGTTAATGGGTACGGCCTGTAAAAAATATCTTGACCAGAACCCGAAAGATGCGCTGGCATCCGGTGATTTCTGGCAAAAGAAAAGCGATTTTGACCAGGCGCTGGCAGCAGCTTACTCCTCGCTGCAGGCAGCTGAATTTGCAGTTGAGCTGCCGGTGTGGGATTGCTTTACAGACAATGGTTATGCGCAGCACAACTCCGGCTCTGCCAAAGAAATTGTATCCGGCAGCATCAGCTCCACCACCGGTGGTTATATACCGCAATTGTATAAAGATGCGTATGCCGGCATTGCCCGCATCAACATTTTTTTAATGCAGCTGGCAAAATATACCGGCCCTGATTTTCCGGATGCTGACAAGAAGAAGTATGAGGCAGAAGCCCGTTTTTTGCGTGCGTATTTTTACTTTCAGCTGTATAACATTTATGGCGATGTGCCGGTGGTGCTGGAACCATTGTCACTGGAAACACAGAACCAGGCTAAGGTAGCTGCCCCGGATGTATTAAAGCAGGTACTGGCGGATGCCGATTTTGCCATTGCCAACCTGAATGCAGTACCTTATTACCAGAATGGCGGCCATGCCTGTGTATCATCTGCCCAGGCACTAAAAGCACGTACGCTTATTTTTGCAGCTTACGGCGCTAACGGTACGCCTGATGCAGCTTTGCTAACGCAGGTAAGGGACCTTACCTTGCAGATCCAGACACAGTATAAGCTGAGCGCTAATTTTGAAGATGTGTTCCGCGATGCCAGCCAAAAGGGCAATACAGAGATCATTTTCTCTATAAATTTTTTAGCGCCTAATAATACCGCCCCCTGGGATATGTATTATGGCGACTGGCTGGTGGCCAGCCCGCTGCAGAACTTTGTGAATGATTTTGAGTGTACGGATGGTTTGCCTTACGGCACCTCACCGCTCACCAATCCTGCTGCACCGTTTGAGAACCGCGACCCGCGTTTGAAGAAAACCGTGTTCGTGGACCATCCGGATTTTGGCGGCGGTAAAATTCATACGCCTTCCAACAGCCGGCCCACGGGTTATGGGGTTATGAAATTCCTGGTACCGGAAAATATTCCGTATGGATTTTCTACCTTAAGCCAGCAGAATGCAGTGGTGTTCCGCTTAGCTGAAATTTTGCTCATGTATGCGGAAGCGCAGAATGAGCTGGCCGGTCCGGATGCCACGGTATACAAAGCCATGACCGACCTGCGTGCGCGGGTAAGCATGCCGCCGTACCCTGCTGGTTTAACCAAAGACCAGATGCGCCAGCGGATCCGTCATGAAAGAAGAATAGAGCTGGCATTTGAAGGGCTGCGTTATTTTGATCTGCGCCGCTGGCATACTGCCAGCACTGTGCTGAATGCAGTGAAGGATGGTATTAATCCTTATCATTACGAGGATAAGTTTTACCACTGGCCTTTGCCGCAGCCGGAGATTGATAAGAGCGGGGGCGTGCTGGTGCAGAACCCGGAGTATAAGTAAAGGAATGTAAAATCTTAAATGTAAAATGTTAAACCGACGAAGGAGGTTCATAGAGACCATTTAAAAGACTTTATGAACGAGATAAATGTAAAAGTTGGATGTGGTTGATCGCTGCATTTAGCTTTTACATTTGGCGTTTATCTTATCAGCCTCCTTTGTTGATTTAAAGCATAAAGAATGTACAATTAGGTGCGATGGTTCGCTGCATTCCACTTTTACATTTTACATTTAAAATTTTACATTTTACATTTTTTCAAACAAAGTTCCACTATAATGATCCGACAACTTTTTACCACTGTCATCGCTTGTGTATGCTTACCCATTGCGTTATTAGCCCAGCAGCCTTTGCGCTTATGGTATACCCAGCCTGCAACGGTTTGGGAAGAAACCATTCCCTTAGGCAACGGCCGTTTAGGTATGATGCCGGACGGCGGTGTGCGCAATGAAAAAATTGTGCTGAATGATATTACGCTGTGGTCCGGTGCGCCGCAGGATGCTAATAATTATGAAGCCTACAAACTACTGCCGCAGATCCGGCAGCTGCTGGCGGAAAATAAGAACGACGAAGCACAGGCCCTGATGGACAAGTCGTTCGTGTGCACGGGGAAAGGCTCTGCAGGCCTGCCCTGGGGCTGTTTCCAGGTGCTGGGTACTTTAATGCTGGAATATGATCATAAAACAGCGGATACTACTGCTGCTCATTATGAAAGAGAGCTGTCGTTAAACAATGCAGTATCCACTACTACCTACGAGCTAAACGGCGTTACCTATAAAAGAGAATACTTTACCAGCTTTGGGGACGATGTAGGCGTTATTCGCCTTACGGCCAGCAAGCCCGGGCAGCTGAATTTTCGTGTATCCATTGACCGGCCGGAGAATTTTGCGGTAAGAACGGAAGGCAAGGAGCTGCAAATGAGTGGGCAGCTGCCGAGCGGTACGGATACACCGGGCATGCGTTATATAGCGCGTGTACAGGCAAAGCTGAATGGCGGTACTTTAGCCACGGAAGGCAACGCCCTGGTAGTAAAGAATGCCACGGAAGTAACGCTGATCCTTTCCATGGGGACGGATTTCCGTAACCCCGGTTTTATGGCAAAAACAAAGCAGCTGATGGCCGCTGCAATGCAAAAACCTTACACCACACAAAAGCAACAGCATATTACCAGCTATCAGAAATTATTTAACCGCGTGCAAATGCAGCTGGGCGGCACGCATGCCGAACAGCTGCCTACGGATGAACGTTTAGCCGGCTTTCACGCCAATCCCACATCAGACGATGCCCTGCCGGTATTATTCTTCCAGTTTGGGCGTTACCTGACCATAAGCAGCACCCGTGTAGGTTTGCTGCCCCCCAACTTACAGGGCCTGTGGGCCAACCAGGTGCAAACACCCTGGAATGGCGATTATCATTTGGACGTAAATGTGCAGATGAACCACTGGCCGGTACAGGTAAGCAACCTGCCCGACCTGGACCTGCCACTGGCGGAGCTGATAAAGGGTTTGGTGAAACCCGGTGAAAGAACGGCCAAAGCCTATTATAATGCAGAGGGCTGGGTGGCGCACGTGATCACTAATGTATGGGGTTTTACGGAACCTGGGGAAAGCGCCTCCTGGGGCGCTACCAAATCCGGCTCAGGCTGGGTATGTAATAACCTGTGGGAACATTATGCATTTACCAACGATAAAAAATACCTTCAGGATATTTACCCTGTGCTGAAAGGCGCTGCGTTGTTCTACAGCAGCCAGCTGGTAACAGATCCCAAGAGCGGTTACCTGGTGCTATCGCCCTCTTCTTCACCTGAGAACAGCTTTGTAATGCCTAACGGCAAACATGCCGCCATTTGTGTAGGGGCTACCATTGATAACCAGATCGTACATGAACTATTTACCAACGTTATAACGGCTACGAATGTACTGGGTAAAGATGCGGCGCTGCGCGGAAAACTGGAAGCGCAGCTGAAACAGGCGGCGCCCATAGGCCGTGTAGGCAGCGATGGCCGCCTGATGGAGTGGATGGAGGAATACCCGGAATCAGAGCCGCATCACCGGCACTTGTCGCATTTATATGGCCTGTTCCCTGCGCCGCTGATCACACCGGAAGGCACACCCGATCTGGCGGAAGCCTGCAAAAAAAGCATGGAAGCCCGCGGCGATGATGGCCCCAGCTGGTCTATTGCATTTAAACAACTGTTCTGGGCCCGCCTGCATGATGGTAACCGCGCATATAAATTATTTGCAGATCTAATGCGGCCTACGCTGAAAACCAATATCAACTATGGCGCAGGCGGCGGTACTTATCCGAACATGTTCACCGCAGGCCCGCCGTTTCAGATAGACGGTAATTTTGGCGGCGAAGCCGGGTTGGCGGAAATGCTGCTGCAAAGCCATGCCGGTTTCATTGACCTGCTGCCTGCCATCCCTGACCAGTGGAAGTCTGCCGGTACTGTTAACGGCCTTAAAGCCCGTGGCAACTATACCGTTAGCATGACCTGGAAAGACGGGAAGATCACCCGCTACACCATTGCATCGCCCAACCCGCGCAAAGTAAAGGTTAAAGTGAACGGGGAGATCAAAGAGGTAATGGCAACAAAAATTTAGTATCTTGAACGTCTTAACCAAGGATAGGAACAACCGTCAAAAACATGCAGGTAAAACATTTAGCCACGTTATTGGCCGCACCTTTTATAGTGTGCGCGGCACAAGCGCAGAACATTAACATTCCCGTTCAAACCGCGCACAATGCGCTGGTATTGCAGGTGAATAACAGCAAGGACCTGAACACTATTTATTTCGGGGAAAAATTAGCAGATGCCAATGAGTATGAACAGGTGCCGGGCGTGTACAAACAGGCCGGTGATTATACCGGTTTGCTCAATTCTGCTTACACCCCATCCGGCTCACGCAACCTGGTGGAACCCGCCATTACCGTAACCCATGCGGATGGCAATAATTCCCTGGACCTGAAATACGTAAGCCATACGGTTACCAAAACAGACGATAATGTTTCCCTGCTCAGCATTGTGTTGAAAGACCCGGTGTATGATTTTGAGGTAACACTTTTTTATAAAACCTATTTTAAGGAAGATGTGGTAGAGCAGTGGAGCGCCATCCGCCACAAAGAAAAAGGCAACGTGGTGCTGCACAAATTTGCCTCTGCCAACCTGCACCTGAAAGCGGCAGACGGTTTCTGGCTTACGCAGTACCATGGCGACTGGGCCAAGGAAATGCAGCCGGAAGAATCCAAGATCACGCACGGCATCCGCACGCTGGATAGCAAGCTGGGTACCCGTGCCAACCTGTTCCAGCCATCGGTGTTCATGGTATCTATGGACAAGCCGGCTACGGAAGATGCAGGGAATGTATTATACGGTGCGCTGGAATACAGCGGCAATTTCCGGGTAGACCTGGAGCTGGACCCGCAGGATAACCTGCGTATTATTGCCGGTATTAACAACTACGCATCTGACTACACGCTGCAACCCAATGAAACATTTACCACACCCGCCTTCCTGTATACTTTTTCTGATAAGGGCAAAGGCAACGCCAGCCGCAACTTACAGCGCTGGGCCAGAAATTATAAATTGCTGGATGGTAAGGGCAACCGTTTAACGCTGCTGAACAACTGGGAATCAACCTACTTTGATTTTAATGAAAGCAAGCTCTTTGAGCTGCTGAAAGAAACCAAATCATTAGGCGTGGACCTGTTCCTGCTGGATGATGGCTGGTTTGCGAACAAATATGCCCGTAACGACGATCATACAGGCCTGGGCGACTGGCAGGAGAATAAGACCAAGCTGCCGAACGGCATTGCCTCTCTTGTTAAGGAAGCGCAGAAGGATGGTGTGAAATTCGGCATTTGGGTGGAGCCGGAAATGGTAAGTCCCAAAAGCGAGCTGTATGAAAAACATAAGGATTGGGTAGTGCGCCAGCCCAAACGCGATGAATATTATTTCCGTAACCAGCTGGAGCTGGACCTCAGCAACCCGCAGGTGCAGGACTTTGTATTTGGTATTATCGATGACCTGTTCACCAAAAATCCGCAGCTGGCCTATATTAAGTGGGACTGTAACGCGGTGATCTATAACGCGCATTCCGCCTATCTTAAAAACCAATCGCACTTTTACATTGAGTACATGCGCGGTTTATACAAGGTGCTGGAACGTATCAGGGCCAAGTATCCCACCGTGCCTATGATGCTATGCTCCGGTGGCGGCGGCCGTGTGGATTATGCTGCCCTGCAATACTTCACGGAGTTTTGGCCCAGCGATAATACTGATCCTATGGAGCGTATTTTCATACAGTGGGAGTACTCTTATTTTTACCCGGCCATCAGCAGCTCAAACCACGTAACAGACTGGGGTAAGCAGCCACTGAAGTTCCGCACGGATGTAGCTATGATGGGCAAGCTGGGTTTTGATATTGTAGTAAGCAAGCTGCCAGCCAATGACCTGCAGTTTGTACAGGGCGCTGTTAAAACCTACAATGAGCTGAAATCTATCATCTGGCACGGAGATCAATACCGTTTATCCAATCCCCGGGAAAGTAACGTAGCATCTATATTGTATGTAAATGAGCAGCAAAGCGCCGGCGTTATTTTCAATTACCTGGTAAATAACCGGTACGATGTGCATAGCGCCATGCCTATACGCCTGAAGGGTTTGAAGCCTGCCGGCAAGTATAAGATCAAAGAAGTGAATGTATATCCGGGCGCCAAATCTACCATTGATGAAAGCAAAACTTATTCAGGCGATTTCCTGATGAAAGTAGGCTTTAACCCGGATGTAAACAGCCACAGAACCAGTGTGGTGCTGCAGATAGATGAAATTTAAACCATGAAGCTATTATACCTGGCCCTGTGCCTTACCGCCGCTGTTAGCCTGCACGCGCAAGTGCGGGTAAAGGCGCCATTGAAAAGTGAAGATTACATTATACGCAATGCAGGGCTGGATAATGTATGGTACCGCATGCAAAAGGATAAGGAGGCACATGTGGTGTTCCTGGGCGGCTCCATTACCAATATGAGTGGCTGGCGCGACCTGGTGTGTAAATACCTGAAGGATACGTACCGCGGTACCAAATTCACTTTCCTGAATGCAGGCATTCCATCCCTGGGCAGCGTGCCGCATGCCTTCCGCTTTCAGCGGGATGTAATTGAAAAAGGCCCGGTGGACCTGCTGTTCGTGGAATCTGCCGTGAACGACCGCGGTAATGGTTACACGGAAGCGCAGCAGCGGCGCGCATTGGAAGGTATTGTGCGGCATATGCTGGCGGTAAATCCCAATGCCAATATTGTACTGATGGCCTTTACGGATCCTGATAAGATGGCGGATTACCATGCCGGTAAAATACCGGTAGAGGTGCAGGTGCATGCAGCCATCGCTAAAAAGTATGGCCTGCCTTTCATTAATCTTGCCAAAGAAATTACTGACCGTATAGACGCAAAGGAATTTACCTGGAAAGATGATTTTAAAGACCTGCATCCATCGCCCTTTGGACAGCAATTATATTTCAATAGCATTAAGCAGCTGCTGGATGGTGAATTTAAAAAGCCGGTACCCGAGTTCATTGAAACAGTAATGCAGCAACGTGAGCCTGAAGATCCGTTTAACTATGAGGAAGGCTATTATGCAGATATTCACGATGCTACCCATCTGCAGCATTTTGCCATCAATGAATCATGGCAGCCGGCAGACAGTACGCCTACACGCAAGGGCTTTGTGAATGTGCCGGTGCTGGTATCAGATACCACGGGTACTGCCTCCCTGGACTTTTCTTTCACCGGCCGTACGATAGGTATTGCCGTATTATCCGGTCCGGATGCGGGTTACATCAAATACAGCATTGACGGTGGCATAGAGCAGGAAATAGACCTGCATACGCAATGGAGCGGGAGTCTGTATTTGCCCTGGTATTTGATCTTGGGTGATGAATTAAGCAGGGAAAATCATAATTTGAGATTGCAAACAGGCGGGCCGCATCCGGGCAATACAAAGAATGTGTGCCGGATAGTTTACTTCCTGGTGAATAAATAGGCCTGCCGCTGCGCCAGTAGCGTTATGGATAAACACAAGCGACGAGACGGATTTGAAGGGCAAAAGCTGATCAGCTTACCGGAGGCAGTATGTCTGAACCACGCAAAGAAGAATACGGCCCTTAGCCAGATCTATATTACCCACATCGGGTACTTTCCCAAAGCTATAGCACATTACCGGCTGCGCAAAAACGGATGTAAGGATAATATCCTGATCTATTGCCTGCGGGGCAAAGGCTGGTACCGCATTGGCAACCGTACTTACCAGGTAGGCCCCAACCAGTTCTTTATTATTCCTGCTACCACGCAATACATTTGTTATGGCGCAGATGAAGCCGACCCCTGGACCATTTACTGGGTACACTTCAGCGGTCCTGATATGGCAGGGTTTAACAGATCATTGAACATACAGCCGGATGACGGTCCACGCGAAATGCCCCTGAATGAGAAAGGCTTACAGATCTGGGAGAACATGTATGAAAGCCTGGAAATGGGCTACAGTACAGATAATCTGAATAATGCGAATTTTTGCCTGTACCATTTTATAGCTACCTTTTTGTATCCCGATAAACATCAGCAGCGTAAAAGCCCTGCCGCGGAAGATCATATTACCCAAACCATTTTATACATGCGCAGCCGCCTGCACGAGAAGTTAACGGTGGAGGATATGGCTGCTACCCACAATCTGTCGGCCTCTTATTTTTCCACCTTATTCCGCAAGGCCACCGGCATGCCGCCCATTGATTATTTTATTCATCTGAAGATCCAGAAGGCCTGCCAGCTGCTGTTCCAGAACAATTTGAAGGTAAAGGATGTAGCGGAAGCCATTGGGTATGATGATCCCTACCACTTTTCCCGCCTGTTTAAAAAACATATGAATGTATCTCCTGAACAATACAAGGCTGCCAGCCGCCGGGAGGAGTAGTACAATCGGATAATTCATCATAATGAAAGAATAGATCATTTCGTAAGCATCGGCAACAGTTTAATTTCACCCTTGTAAGATGTAGTCATGATCAAGGATATTTTCACGTTTGATGCACGTTTTCCACTGGATGAAGGAACTGGTAGTGATGCGGTACATCGCAATCCTATTTACTCATATGCGGTAACACAATTAAAGGACGATAGCGGTCTTAGGGGCCATGGATTTGCATTCACCCTGGGTGAAGGCAATGACCTGGTATGTAAGGCAGCGCAATTCTATGCGCAACAGTTAAAAGGGAAAGATATTGAGGAGCTGATGCAGGATTTCGGCGCGGTGTTTCATCGTTTTGCCAATGAGCAGCAGTTCCGCTGGCTGGGGCCTCACAAGGGCGTGGTGCATTTGGCGCTGGCTTCCGTTACCAATGCCTGTTATGATCTGTGGGCTAAGAAAAGAGGTGTGCCCTTATGGAAATTATTGATCGATCTTTCCCCGGAGCAGATCGTTAATACGCTGGATCTTTCTTACCTGGAAGATGAGTTGACCAAAGAACAGGCATTGGAGCTGCTGCGCAATGCAGCGCCCACGGCACATACGCGGCAGGGTATTATACAACAGGGCTACCCCGGGTACGATACTTCCATAGGCTGGTTCAATTATTCTGATGATAAGGTGCGGGAAAATACGCGTATAGCCGTAGCAGAAGGGTTTACCGCCATGAAGCTAAAGGTAGGCTCCACAGACCCGGAAAGGGATATCCGCCGTGCGCATATTGTGCGGGAAGCGGCGGGTGATAAGGTAAAGGTAATGCTGGATGCCAACCAGCAATGGACCTTGCCCCAGGCATTGAAAATATGCAGGGAGCTGCAATCCATGAACCCTTACTGGATAGAAGAGCCCACGCACCCGGATGATGTGCTGGCGCATAAAACACTGGCAGATGCTATAGCGCCCACCAAGCTGGCATTGGGCGAGCATGTGCCCAACCGTATTATCTTTAAGAACTATCTGCAAACCGGCTGCGCCGGTTTTATACAGGTAGATGCAGTGAGAGTAGGAGGCGTAAGCGAGTTTATAACCGTTAGCCTGTTATGCCGTAAATACGGTATACCGGTGGTGCCGCATGTAGGGGATATGGGACAGCTGCACCAGCACCTGGTATTGTTTAACCACATAGCCATGGACCACCCCGCACTTTTTTTAGAGCATATTCCACATTTACAAAAGCACTTCGTACACCCGGTACACATCAGCAACGGTGTTTACATTACACCACAGGAGCCGGGCAGTAGCTGTGATCTTAAAGCATACCAATGATTAAACCGCTTGACCTTACCATTGCGGTCCTGTATGTTATAGGTATTGTAACTGTAGGATTGTGGAGTGGTATCCGGCACAGGAGAAAACACGCCAGCGGCAACGCTGCCGGCGAGTATTTCCTGGCAGGTAAAACACTGAAATGGCCCATGATAGGACTGGCGTTGTTTGCCACCAATATATCCTGCGTGCACCTGGTAAGCCTGGCCCAAAGCGGGTTTGATACCGGCTTGCTGAACGGCAACTTTGAATGGATGGCCGCCTTTACGCTGATATTATTAGCGCTGTTCTTTGCACCTTTTTATATACGTTCCGGTGTAGCCACCTTACCGGATTTTTTGGAAAAGCGATATGACCGCGCCAGCAGGGATTGGCTGGCCATTGTATCTGTAGTATCTGCCATTGTTATTCATATCGCTTTTTCGTTGCTGGCAGGCGGTATTGTGCTGCATACGTTGTTTGGGGTAGATATGTACACCAGCGTGATCGTTATTTCATTACTCACGGCGGTGTACACCATTGTAGGCGGCTTAACTGCGGTAGTAGTAACAGAATCGGTACAAACCATTGTGCTGCTCATAGGCGCTATTATTATCAGTATCGCCGCCGCCCACAAGATGGGTGGCTGGCAACCGATGGTGCACATCTTACAGAACGACGGTGCACTAAATAAGCTCTCTATGCTACGCCCGCATGGCGATAGCAGCGGTATGCCTTGGTATGCCGTGTTCCTGGGGTATCCGGTATTGGGCATCTGGTATTGGTGTGCAGATCAAACGATTGTGCAGCGGGTGCTGGGCGCAAAGGATGAAGATCATGCAAGGGTAGGTTCCCTGTTCTGCGGATTCATAAAAATACTGCCGGTATTCATTTTCGTACTACCGGGACTGTTTGCCTACACGCTTTCCAAAGCCGGCCTGCTGGATATCAGCGCATTAAAAGACGCGCAGGGCGTGGTGAATAGTAAAGGTATTTACACCGTGATGATCACGCAGCTGCTGCCCAGTGGCTTGATAGGCATTGTAGCAGCCGCGCTGCTTTCCGGTCTGATGAGCCAGATCTCCGGCGCGCTGAATGCTATTGCCACCTTGTGCAGCTATGATATTTATAAACGTTACTACCCGGAAGTGTCTGATCAAAAGCTGGTAAAGGTGGGCAAGATAGCCGCCGGTCTGGCGCTGGTGTTTTCATTGGCACTAATGCCTTTGCTGAACAGCTACGAAAGCATTTTTAATGGTCTGAATGATGTGATTGCACACATTGCGCCGCCTATTACCTGCGTGTTTTTATTAGGCATTTTCTGGAGTAAGGCATCTGCGGTTTCTGCTAAGCTTACACTGTGGATTGGTTCTGCTATGGGAGCTATTGTATTTGCAGTGAATAAGCTTTTCCCGGATACGGTGGTCGGGCATATTCCTTTTATGATGATGGCTTTTTACTTGTTCTGTGTATGTGTGCTGCTGCAGGTGGTGTTTACGTTTGTATTTCCTGCAGCGCAGCCAGCGGTTGGGGCGAGGGTGTTGTATTGGCGTTCACCGGCAGAGCCGTTGCAGTCGCCGGGATGGAAAGGAATTGGGAATTATAAAGTATTGGCGGTGGTGTTGTTGGTGGTGATGGTGGTGTTGTTTTGGTGGTTTAGGTAGAATGCTTAACGCCGAACGCTGAATGCTGAATGCCTTTAGTGTAGTATGCATAAGCACAAGGGATAAAGCATAAGGCTAAATGCAAAAGGCAACCATCTTAAGCAAAAAGGATAAGGCAAGCCTGATCAGCATTCAGCATTCGGTATTTAGCAATCCGCATATTAAAGCATAACACAATCGGCTTTAGGCGTTCTGCATTGAGCGTTAAGCGTACAAAAAAATCATTATGTTGTTAGCAGATAAGATAATCTTTTTAACCGGTGGCTCCATGGGGATTGGGTATGAGTGTGCCCGTAAGTATGCAGAGGCAGGCGCTAAGGTGGTAGTAGTGGCCAATGAGGCATCCTCATTGGAAGTTACCGTCAAAGAATTAGGAAATGAACATTTGGGTATATTATGCGATGTGTCTAAGCCTGCTGAAGTAAAGGATGCTATAGCACAAACCCTGCGCCACTATGGCAAAATAGACGCTATTCATAATAATGCCGGTATTGCGGCTCCTTCCAAACCTTTACACCTTACTAATGAAGATGAATGGGAACTGTTGTTTGACGTAAATCTGAAAGGTATTTATCATACTACTAAATATGGACTGGATGCGTTGATCGCGTCCCAGGGCTGTATCCTTAATACCAGCAGCCTGGTAGGTGAGATAGGGCAGGAGAATCATGCGGCGTATACTGCTACCAAAGGGGCGGTGAATAGCCTTACAAAGTCTATGGCACTGGATTATGCACCTTATCATATTCGTGTAAATGCATTGGCGCCTGCTGCTGTTTGGACACCAATGTTGCGAAAATGGAATAGTGAGCAGGAAGATGAGGCATCGATGGAGGAATACCTGCGGAATATACATCCATTGGGGTATTGCCCGGAAGGGGATGTGATTGCGGATGCTGGCGTGTTCCTGTTATCGGAGAAGGCAAGGTTTATTACAGGGTGTATTTTGCAGGTGAGTGGGGGGGCGGAATTGGGGTATAGAAGTTTGATGAATGGGGGGAGGAAGGTGTATAGGGGAGAGTAGGCCCGGTTTATTTTTGTTGAAAAAGCTGGAATATTTCATACGCTATGCCCGGCAGCATGTTAAAGGTTTTTTGATCAACTTCATTTGATAAGATCACAACGCCACTTTTAAGCTCCGGGTATATAACCAGGTAACTGCAAAAACCGGAGGTGCCTCCATCGGCCCAGATCTGTGTATAACCGTTATCATATTTATAAAGGAACCAGTTTAACCCCACGCTATACACGCTTGCATTCACTTTATCTTCTGGCAGCGGACCTACAACTTTGCCGGTTTGAACATCAACATTCAGCGTTCTTTGATGGCAGGTCTGGATTGCCTTATTGTTTTCATCAAGCTGTAATTGTATATACTTCAGCAGATCCGCCGTACAAGAGCTTAAGCCGCCGGAAGCTTTGAAATAAGGCATGATAAAGTCGTATGGCATTTGGGTGCCTTTCTCATTATATCCTTTTGCTAAAAGTCCGCTTTGGGGAGCGGAAGATAAAAAAGCAGTGTTCCGCATTTCCAACGGAGCTGTAATATAAGTTTGTATCAACTGCTCAAAAGGGGCTTTATAAACACGCTCCAGGATATAGGCCAGCAATTGCGCCCCGGCATTAGAATGATGAGGTTTAAGACCGGGAACAGTATCTAATTTTACTTTATGGAGGGCATCATAAAAATCCTTACGGGTGTAACTCCCATAGATTCGCGATCTTATAATGGCTACGGAATCAGCAGGCGCATTTTGCAATTCGTACGGAAATGATGGTAGCCAATCCGGCAGGCCGGAGGTGGTATTGGCTAAATTGATCAATTTTATTGGATTCCCATTATACTCCAGGTTGGGATACTCACCGTCAAGATATTTACGGATGTCATCCTCCATCTTTACCTTCTTTTCTGCCACTGCGTTGGCGAGCAGCAAGCTCGAAAACGTTTTGGTGATGGATCCGATCTCATAAATGGTATTTTCCGTGGGAGGTAATGTTTTGCCTAATTCTGTAGTGCCAAAGTTGTAAAAAGATCTTTCCCCTTTATGATAGACGCCCATTGACAAACCGGCAAGCTGCGGGTTGGCCTTTATTTTCTCTCCTATTTTTTGTATAAGAGAATCTAGTTTTGTTTCCTGTTTGTTTTGCGCGATTAGAGGTTGTAAGCTAAGGATGGAGCTAAAAAGAAGGAGAGTATAGCAGTTTTTCATCTTTTTATTTTATGTAGAAGAAAAGAATAGATTTTGAAAGTTGGCAAATAAACAGGCTTTAAGGAATTATAATAAATCGTCTCGCTATGTTATAACGGCTTTTCCGGAAGAAAATCTTTTGGGGAGCACTTAAACACTTTAGCCAATTCATTTAAATGACGGATTGAGTATTTAGCATTCCGGGTAGTAGATTCAATATCTCCTATAAAGCCCTCAGATTGATCTAGGAGGGCTGCTAATGCAGCTTGCGATAAGTTCGCTTCCTGCCTCATCTTCTTTACTTTGTCAATTACATATTGTTCGATAGGTGTGATGCCTGCCATAACCAGTTTTGGGCAAAGCAATGCAGTAATGATAAAAAAAACACTCGTGAATAGCGAGTATTTGAAAAAAATATCTTATCTTTGGATAGAGGATTGAAAGAAAGAGAAGGATACTTAGATATAAAGAGGATTATAGTTGGCCTTTATCATTCATTGTTTACTAGTAAAAAAACCTTTCTATGCAAGCAAAATCAAGACCTAGAACCGTTGCCCCCAACGCGCGGGTTCCTTTGCTTACAACTTTGTATAGCAGAATTTATGAGCTGCACGAAAATTTTAATGGGTTTGTGAAAAGTGAATGTAACTGGACGCCGCATTGGTATGATTTCTATCTACAGCATCCAGAAAAGTACCCAGCTGAAGATTTGGAAATGATCGTTAAGATAGCTGGTGATCTTGCCCGGGATTTGCAGGTTTTAACAGCTCGTTGCAAACAGACGTTGGAAAGCTCTAAAGTAGTTGATTAATGACTGCTGTATCGGATTGGGTGTGAGAGGGTAAAAAGCTCTATTGCGCCTATACGGGTCAATAAATTGCTTTAAAGCACTGGGCAAAAGCCCTAAATACTACCGGATCAAATCTTAACTATTACAAATTACATTTTACACTACCACAAAAATTCAACCTTATCTATAAGAATTTCGCCTAAAATATATTTCAAAATATCTAAATAATACTCAAAATCCGCACCCTCATTATTTGTGTTTTTTGCATTAATTGAGATACTAAATATAATTTCCTGAGAATTTATAAAAAGTAAATCTCCTCCGGTATCCTCTGGAGTATAAATAATTGAAAGACCTGTTATTTCTTTATCTATAAAGCCATTAATAATTTCCTCTTTAACTTTATTCCAATTTAAAACGTTTGACGAGAGCCAATCAAAATTACCGATAAAGTAAGAAATTTTCCCGTGATCGTTTATTGACCATCCGTCTTCAATACAACGGTCTAATATAGCTCTTACGTCACTTTCACTCAATTTTGATAATATGAATTTTATTCCGCCAGTATTTGACATAAATTATAAATCTTGAATAGATTGAGGTGTGCTTTTTATGTTTTCATAATACTTAATTCCCTTACTATCTAGGTAATCTTTCGCTTCTTTTGGTATAGCCCCCTCTGACCACAATTCATATTTAACTCCATTGTCTTGAGCAATTTTCAATCTACTGCCCATATCGCTTTTAAATTTATTTAGATCATATTTTGTAAAGAAGTCACCACTTTTAGCTTCATACCATGTGCCTTTCCCTGTTCCATACCTACCATCAAAATCTCTTCCGCCTACTTTAAATCCACGCTCTCCTCCTAAATATGTTTTCAAGAATTCTTCGTATTGAGCACCTTTTAGCTGTCTCTTCGCCCCACTAGATTGTTGACTATTATGGGCCCTTGCAATAGCGACCCATATCAACGCATCTTGTGCTTCATCCAAGATATCATTTCCCAAACCGTGATTCCAATCCTCATTTGAACCAAAAACTTGATTAAAATCTTTAGTCGATCCATCCTTATTTTTATAATCCTTATAATTAGAATGCCATGAGTTAAAATTCTCAATAGAATTTTGCGGCAAATAAGGCAGTCGTCCACCCGCAAAGAAACGATATTCCTTTCCTTTATACTGTACAAAATAAGCAAGAGGCAATTTCTCATCCTTCCCTGTCATCCATTCATGCCGGACATTTTGCTGATTTGTCAATTTTAATTGGGGATTTCTGGTTTTATTGTCCCAAATTAATTGAAAATGCATGTGTTCTAACCCGTCTAAATCAACACCTTCAATTGGCATATTACTAGCATATTGATACGGCGTCAACTCTGCGTACTGCTTCGTCAACGGATCCACACTCAAAAACCTTCCCACCCTCGGATCATACACCCGCATCCCATAATCCTGCTGATTCCCCTCTCCCTTCACCTCATTATCATTCTCCTTCCCGTTATACCCATAACGGTATTTACTATCAGCACTATAAGATCGCCCTGGCTCCAACATGCCAAACGGGTAGTAATCGTTAGAGTTTACTACATCTGCGTTATAATATTCAATAACCCCATCCTGGTTTTCATCTATGCCTTTTTTCTTATCGCTTACTGTTGCCATTACATTTCCACGGTGATCAGTGAGCTCATATACCTTTTCCCCACGTGTATAACTCGTAGTATAAGCAAAACCCAGACCTTCCAGATAAGATACCTCCGAAGGAGAGTCAGGATTGGCATTCTGCAGCATACTTTTTACCGTTTGCTGATCAGGCATCAATAAGTTGCTTATCTTTTGTTCAATTGCCAACTGCTGTTCCTCTAGTTGGAGCATGGAATGCCACAGTGCCTTTTGGTCATCCTGTAATTTGGTTTGTGTAAATAAACTGGTATCTTGAGTGTTTAGCAAGCCATTCACTTGCCTTCTGGCGTCCAATAACTGTTGGCTTTGCAATTCCAACCACCCTCTGTAAAGCAGGAATACATCTTCCTTTTCTTTCAACAAGGAGGCATATTTCTCCGGTTTAAGTGGCACGCTATCAATTACCTGTTCCTGCCTGTTATAAACAAATAACTTTTGCGGTGATTGCTTATACAATATTATTTTGGCGGCAGATCCCAACAGATAATTATTATAATAAGTGGTAGTATCGTCCTTACGCACCATTTTACCCGCCAGGGATTTCCGCAGCAGGAAGCTATCACTACGATGTGCATGTGCAGGGCTTTTGCTGTTAAACAACGCAAGCTGCAGGCACTGCTTTTTCAGCAGATTTTCCATAGCCATGACCTTCTGCAAAGTGCTGGAAGCAGATCTTACAGCAGGCGCATTATATACTACCTGGCGGTTGTGGCTGGTATCTTTCAATGCATCCTTTCCAAATTGCCGGAAATGAGATTCCGCATCTTCCGGGTAGGCAATATTCTCCAGGCAAAACTGTTTGTAAAAATCAAATGGGGTAATGGTTTTAGTTATAATATAACTATATTCAATATCAGTCAGCTTCGCAGAATCAAAGGCGCGCCCGTAACAGGTAAACCAGGTAAGCATTTTCCGATCCCTGTCTAATACAGCCATATTCACATAAGTACTGGCGTTTTTTCTGCCTGATATGACAAGCTCCGGCCGGCCGGCAGCCGCTTGTTTTAAAAGAGGGGCAATGCGTTCATCATTCAGAACATCTGTTTGGGCCTTGCTGTTTTGACTTAGCAAAAACAAGAGGGCAATCAGTTGGGATAACTTTTTCACGGTAAAGGGTACTTTGTTACTCTTGAGATTAATTTTGCTCAATATATAAAACTTCGTTTGTATTTTCTCAAACTTATTCCCACTCCCTCTCACATCCCCTCCGGCCTATTCCTCCTCCTATACTCTTTCGGCGATACCCCCATCAGCTTCGAGAACATCCTCGAAAAATAATACGGATCATCCATACCCAAACTCTCCGCCACTTCCTTAATGGTAATATCCGGCAGCAGCAAATACTGGCAGGCCTTCTGCACTTTCAAATGATTAAAATACTCCACCGGCGCATACCCCGTCCGTTCCCGGAAAATAGTAGAAAAATAAGACACGGATAAATTCGCAAACTCTGCAAACTCGTTCAATGTAATTCGCGTATGGATCTTTTGCTGCATCAGGTCCAGCGTAGCGGCAATCACATCTTTTTCATCCGTATGTTTAATGAAGTTGAACTTATCCTCGTACAACAAAGAAGAAAGAAAATGATAAAAGATCATATTCACATATCGCAGGTTATCCGCAGTATAACCGCGTTCCAAGTTGCTGTAAATATCTTCAAATAGCTTAATACGGTTTTCGCTATATGGTAAATAAGGTTTGTAGTTTTTAGCGTGCTGCAAGATCAGGTCTACTATATATGCAGCCAGGTCGCCTTTGAAGTGGATCCAGTAAATAGTCCATGGATCGTCTTCATTGGCAGAGTAGGTATGTGGGGTATTGGCAGGAATGGTAATGAACTGGGAAGGGGAAATATCCACCCGTTTACGGTTAATTTCCAGCCATCCGCTACCCTCCACACAATATATGATAATGTGCTGTCCAATACCGGCAGAGCGCTTCATATAGTGCCCTTTGGCCTTTGGATAGTAGCCAATATCAGTAATATAGATCTGACGGGTGATCGGATCTTTGGTTAGAAAATCTGTTTTGATCTTTTTGGGCAATACAATGAGGCGTTGCCCCTCAAAGCCTTCCCGTTTTCTCGCCACTTTCTCTTTCATGCGCAAATATAATAAGTTAGTCTTTCCCGGAAAACCGTATAAAAATCCATCATTACCGCAAAAATCACTATTCTTAGTGTTATTCCCAATCACGAATTTTGGCTCAAATCCACTATGGGACAATCTATGCCGGGCAGCAACCGCTCGTCGTGCTTAAAATTCTGGTTATGAAAAATATTACATCCTTTTACCTTTTACTGCTATTCGTGTGCCTCGGAATGCAGGTTCGGGTACAGGCACAAACCAATCAGCTTCATGGGAGGGTGCTGGACGCCACCTCTAAAAAACCGCTTCCATTTGTAACAATTACCAACACCGCCAACAAAAAAGCATCCCAGAAATCAGATGCCGACGGTAATTTCAGTATGGCCGTTACCGGTAGATCTACGCTGTTATTCAGCTATGTAGGCTACAAAAGCCATACCGTGAATGTTTCTCCGGCAGATACCGGCATCACGGTTACTATGGAAACAGACATCTCCGGCCTCAGTGAAGTAGTAGTGATCGGTTACGGTCAGCAACAAAAGAAAGACCTTACCAGCGCTGTTGCCAGCATTTCCGGTAAAGAGTTGAGCGAAATGCCCGTCACCAACATCAACAGCGCACTGCAATCCAGGGTGCCGGGGGTGCAGGTAACCAATGGCGGCTTTGAGCCGGGTGGTGGTACTAATATAAAGATCCGGGGTATCAACTCTTTAACGGAAGGCTCGGGCCCTACCTATGTGGTGGATGGTGTGATCATGACCGGCGATATCCGTGAGATCAACCCATACGATATTGAATCCATTGATGTGCTGAAAGATGCTTCTGCCGCTGCTATCTACGGTGCCAGGGCCGCTGCCGGTGTGGTGATCATCACTACCAAAAAAGCAAAGGCAGGCCGCGCTTCAGTAGACTATAACGGCTACTATGGCATCCAGAAAATATCGCGTGCCTACGATTTTATTGACGCAAAGGATTATGCCAACCTGAGAAGAGTAGCCCTTAGCGATGAAGATCCGGTAGCATGGCCGCTGAACGATCCTAAAACAGATTCGGTGGTGTTCAGCCCCCGGGAGCTGCAGAGTCTTGCGGCCGGTAAATCCTACAACTGGGTAGATGCTATTACGCAGGTGGCGCCTATACAAAGCCACACGCTCAGCATCTCCAACGGTATTGGCCGTAACAAAGTGTACCTGAGCGGCAACTACCTGAACCAGGGTGGTATTATCATCGGCTCTAACATGAAACGTTATTCCGTAAAAGGCAACATGGAATCATCCGTAACAGATAAGCTCACCATGGGCCTAAACACCAACATCTCTCATATAGAAACGGATGGAGTAAGTAAAAATGCCTATTACAATGCAGTGACCATGAGTCCCCTGCGGCCCATCTATGATTCTACCGGTAAACCCCTGGTAGAAGTGGATCCCAGCAGCGGCCGTATTAGTGCAGATAACCCGGTGGCATTGGCTAAAGATGCTATTAATCACAGCGTGGACGATCGTTTCATCGGTAACCTGTTCCTGGAATATAAAGTGATCGCCGGTTTGAATTTCCGTTCCAACCTGGGACTGGATGTATACAAGAACCAGCGTTTTGAATACTACCCGCGTAATACATATGATGGTTATGCGCCACTGGGGGTTGCCAAAGTGCAGAACTTCGGCTACCGCGACTGGGTATGGGAAAACACGTTAACCTATGATTACAATCCGTCGGAAAATCACTCCCTGAATATACTGGGTGGTTATACCACGCAAAAAAGAAGGCAGGAATATAACTTTGAGCAGGCCTCCGGCTTTCCCACAGATGAGCTGACGTACAAGAATATGAGCCTGGCCGCCAGGCGGGATAATATTTCCAGCGATTACTGGAACCGGGTGATCAACTCTTTCCTGGGCCGCGTGATCTATAAGTTTAAAGACCGTTACATTTTTAACGTAACCGCGCGTTACGATGGCTCATCCAACTTCGGGGCTGAGAACCGTCATGGTTTCTTCCCCTCTGTAAGCGGCGCCTGGCGTTTGATAGACGAGCCTTTCATTGGTTTTAAAATGAAATCGTTAGTGAATGATGCCAAGATCCGCGTAAGCTATGGCGTAGTAGGTAACCAGGATATTGGCTATGACCGCATTTATACCCGCATGGATGCTGCGGCTTATCCTTTTAACGGCAGCTCGCAATCCACCGGTTACCAGTTAGGCGGCAACGCCGGTAACAGCGCGCTGAAATGGGAAAGCCAGCGCCAGTTCAACGCCGGTTTTGACCTGGCACTGCATAGCTCGCGTGTGCAGCTCACCTTTGACTTCTATAACAAAGATATCCGCAACCTGCTGCTGGATCAGGCTTTAGCGCCTTCACAGGGGTTCAGTAATAAGATGATCAACGTAGCAGCCATGAACACCCGCGGGGTAGACATCGGCCTGAAACTGTACCCTGTAAAAACACCCAACTTCGACTGGCAGGTGAACCTGAATTGGTCTAAGTATAAATCCAAGATCACGGCTTTACTGCCTGGCCGGGATTCTTTGAGCCCCACCCTTAAAGTAGGAGAGGCGCCCAACAGCCTGATAGTGGATTATGTGTATGATGGCTTATACCAGCAGGGCGATGATTTTAAGCTGAACCCTTCCGGCCGTCCGGGTGATATTAAGGTAAAGGATATTAATAACTATGGGGTTATAAACCCTTATGACCGCACTATCGTAGGCCGCACCACGCCTAAAGGCTGGGGCGGTGTATGGAACTACTTCCGCTACAAACGTGTGTCCATGACCGTGTTTGCCACCTACATGTATGGGCATGATGTGTACGATAAAGCCTATACAGACTACCTGTACCTGGGGGGCGGCCGTAACGTAATAGTGAAAGAAGGGCTGAAATACTGGACGCCCACCAATACCAATACGGATGTGCCGCGGCCGAATGCATTTGGCAGCTCCTTACGCATGCTGCCGCAGGGCTCTTCCAGCTTTGCAACGGAGAAGGGCGATTTCATCCGCATCCGGGATATTACCATGTCTTACGATTTTTCACCGGACCTGTTAAGCAGGATCAAAGTACGTTCACTGCGTGCATACGTACAGGTAATGGAGCCGTTCCTGTTCACCAGCTACCGTGGTATTGACCCGGAGATCAATGGTAATATGGATCCCAGTGTAAGGGCTGATATCTATCCAAGATACCGCACCTTTTTGCTTGGCGTAAACCTGGGTTTATAATCTAAAAACTGAAATCACATGTTATTTACACATAAATATTCCAATGTAAGCAAGATCTCGCTGATCTTCATAATGACCGGGATGCTGTTGGCCGGTTGTTCCAAGCAGCTGGATATAAAACCCGAAGTGTTTATTTCACCGGAAGAGCTGTATAAAGATGAAGCGGGCGTAAAATCCGGCATAGTAGGCATTTACCGGCAGCTGCTGGAGCTGAAGCGTTCTGATTATGTAATTGTGGGAATGGTAGGCACCGATGAAGGCAAAACCACTTTGTTTGTACCTACCTGGGGCACTTACTGGCAGAACTTCTGCGCCGTAAATACCTATTCAACCCTCATGACCGCACAGAATGATGTGGTGCAGGGCTTCTGGATAGATTGTTACAGGGGCATTACCAATGCCAATATTGCCATCCGCAGTATCCCCGGTGTAGCCATTAGTGATGCCACGAAGAACCAGGCTTTGGGTGAAGCTAAGTTCATGCGTGCACTGTTCTACTTTTACCTGGTGCAGGCATATGGCGCAGTGCCCATGCCTACAGAAGAGGTGAGCACAGTAGCTGATCAGAAAGGCGGCCTACCCCGCAGCAGTGAAGAAGAAGTGTATAAGCTCATAGTATCCGATCTGCAGTTTGCCGCAGCTAACCTTACAGCCAAAGGCGGCGAAGGAAATACAGGCCGCGCCACTAAAGAAGCAGCTGCGGCTTTGCTGGGTAAAGTGTACCTGACACGTAAAGACTGGAACAATGCCAAAACCACGCTGGAACCGCTGTTAACCGCCTCCAACACTACGCTGATGGCCAATTATGCCGACCTGTTCGTAGAAGCCAATGAGAATAATATTGAATCGCTGTTTGAAGTGCAGTTCTCTAACGAAAACAATAATACCAGCAACCTGGCTAATAACCTGGGCTGCTGGCAGATCAATTCCCCGGAGCTGCCAGGTGCTGGTGGCCATGTGATCATTCCTACAGATTATTTCTTTAATAGTTTTGAAGATGGCGATAAACGTAAGGATGCCACTTTCCGCACCCTGTTCTTTGATAAGGATGGCAACCCGGTAGATTATTCCTGGTGGTCAGATGTTGGTAAGCCGCACATCAAGAAATTCGATATCACCAAAGGGGTATCAGTAAGCGGCGGGCAATCATCCCGTAACCTGTACTACCTGCGCTTGGCTGATGTAATACTCATGTATGCAGAAGCGCAGAATGAGCTGGGTAATACTGCTGTGGCCATGCAGAACCTGAACAGGATCCGTAACCGTGCCGGTTTACAGAACTATGAAACCGCCCACGGCGCCACCCTTACGCAAGACCAGCTACGCAAGGAGCTGATGCTGGAACGTATGCGGGAACTGGGCTTTGAAGGATGGCGGTGGTTTGACCTGAAACGTACCGGTACCTTGCTCACAGAAGTAAAAGCACATAATATAGATGCTGCTCCCAACATCACAGAGAAACATTTATTATACCCTATACCTACCAGGGAGTTTGAAAATAACCAGTCGTTAAAGCTGTCAGATCAGAACCCGGGCTATTAAACTTGAAGTGTGAAAGTATCCTTTCACACTTCGTTTTACTAAGATGAATGTATGTGTAAAAGACAATTATTATCACTTATCGGATTATTGCTTGCGGGTGAGCTATCAGCGCAGCAGGTACAGGATAGTAAAGACAGCCTGGTGCTTTCCAATGCGCAGGCAAAGGTAGTGGTGAACCATGCTTCCGGGAAAGTGAGCTATTACTTTCAGAACGGCGTACAGCTACAGAACACTACCGCTTATATTGAGGATGTGCACGCAGGTTACCTGGGTACTGCTGATTTCAGCAGCCATACGGTTGCTACCGATGTGGTGCAAGGCACGCTGGGCAAAGGCATTAGCCTACGCCTGGTACATGCGGATGATAAGCAGCCTTTGAGCCTGATCCAGCATATCATCCTCTATGAGAATCAGCCATTTTTATTGATCAGTGTAGAAGCCGTTCCCGGTAAAGCAGCGAGAGCTTTACCGGAAACGCGTAATATATCGCCGCTCAGCGTTTCAGCCACACAAAAGGGACGTGTATTTATTCCCGGTACTGAGCCGCGCATCCTGGACGTACCCTTTGATAACGACAACTGGGTAAAAGTGCTGGCGCAATCATGGCCCGCCGATGCAGCTAAACCGGTGCGGGGTATCAGCTACGAGTTTGCCTCTTTGTATGATAACAGTACCTTCGCCGGCCTGGTAACCGGCAGTATTACGCACGATTTCTGGAAAACAGGGATCGCTTATAAAACCGGTGCTGAAAAAGGCGTGCTGGATACTTTTAATATTTACGGCGGTGTTGCCACAGAAGATAATAAAGCCTTGCCCGCAGCCTATGGCGGCCTGGATGGCACACATGATCATACGCTGCATGGCACTATGCAGGGTGAAACCGTGCACTCGCCGGTCATCTATTTAGCTGCAACAGATGATACACGCAAAGATTTTGTTGGATATGGAAAGGTAAATGTACTGCAGGCTGGCCACCTCGACTGGCAGGGCTTTGCGCCGTTTTACTGGAACAGCTTCGGGGTAGAAGGGGTGTTAGGATATGAGAAGGTAATGATGCCGCCTGGTGTAGCTAAAATATCGGACTTCATTTACACGCTGAATAATTTCAATAAGTATGCGAAGCCGGTATTAAGCATTGATTCTTATGATCAAAGCATTTACACAACCGACCTGCTGACATCTTTAGGTAAATATGGTAAAAAGAAGAACCAGCAGCTGGGCTTCTATTTTATACCCTTTGCCGTATGGACCTGGAAAAATTCCATGGATCAAACCAAGCTGAATGGCACGGAAGTATTGTTGCGCGATGTGGTGCTGAAAGATAAGAACGGCCAGCCCATCGCCTATAAAGATGGCGACTGGGGCGCGTTTGCCATTGATCCAACGCACCCGGCGGTGCGGGAATACATTATCGGGCAATTGAAAAAGGCCAAGGCCATTAATGCATCTTTTATTAAGATAGATTTTTTAACCGCAGGTTCATTAGAATCCACCACCCGGTATGACAAGCATGTGCGAACCGGCATGCAGGCATACAGCCAGGGCATGAAAATGCTGAAAGGGTTGGTGGATTCTATTATGGGCCCGGATATTTTCATTACTATGGCTATATCGCCCATGTTTCCTCACCAGTATGCACACACGCGGTTTGTATCCACGGATGTGTATTCCCATCTGAGGGATGATCAGCCGGGTTTTCCTGGCTGGGGCAGCACGGAGTCATCCCTGGCCAGCGGATCGCATCTATGGTGGATGCAGGGCACCTTATGGCCTTACACCAACCTGGATGTAGCTATCATGAAACACTTCCAGAAAAATCCCGATCTCACAGAACAAGAAATTAAAGTACGGTTGTACGCTATGATGGTAATGGGCAGCATTTTAGGCGATGGCTCCGACTTCCGTGACAAGGTAGCTGCGGAAAGAGCGCAGCGGTACTTGAATAATCCGGAAATATGCGCTTTCTTTAGTCAGCCAAAGGTGTTCACCCCACAGCGCATGGCAGACGGTGAAACCCTGGACCAGCAGCAGAGCTTTTACTTAAAAAGCGATACTGCTATGCTGGCTGCTTTTAACTTTGCTACCCAAAAGGAATTTAAAGAAACGTTCAATATAAAAGATATAGGTTTGGATAACACCCATGCCTATACTATAACGGATTTGTTAACCGGCCGGTCATTAGGCCAGGTAACCCGCGGACAGGCATCCATTTCACTGACAGTACCGGTGAAAGACGCCCTGTTGGTGAAGCTGGTGCCTGTACATGACCAGCCATAAAACAGGAAGCTTGAATACCCGGCAATCAACAACAGTAGGTTTAACCAGCAAACAGTGTGGCACACTGCATGGCGCTCCTTTGTATTTAATTATCTTACAGAATGAAAGCATAAGCATACATATCACCAACCTGGGCTGCACGTTAATGTCCATTTACACACCTGACCGCAACGGTGTAGTGAAGAACATCGTGGCCGGCTTTGAGCAGCCGGCAGATTATGCAAACAATCCCTGGTATTTTGGCTGCGTGGTAGGCCGTTACGCCAACCGTATTGCCGGTGGCCGTTTCATGCTGGATGGGCAGCCCGTTCAGCTCACTGTGAACAACGATAATAACCACCTGCACGGCGGTTTCAAAGGCTTTCACACCAAAGTGTGGACGCTGGATTCACTGATCCGTGAAGGGGAGCAAGCGGGTGTAGTACTGGAATATACCAGTAAGGACGGGGAAGAAGGTTACCCCGGCAACCTGCAGGCCAAGGTGCAATATGTGCTGAACCAGCAAAACCAGCTGGTGATCACGTATACTGCGGTTACGGATAAACGAACGCCGGTGAATTTTACGAACCACAGCTACTTTAACCTGAGCGGTTTCGAACAGCCGCTGATCACAGATCATGTGCTGCAGGTGAATGCTGCTTACTATACTGAAAAGAATGAGCACAATGTGCCTACCGGCCGTATACTGCCACTGGCCGGCACTGGCGCGGATTTTTCTGTACCCACACACATAGGCAAGCGTATTAATGATTTTCTGCAGGATAAGGGCTTTGATCATAACTATGTATTGAACCAGGGCCCCGGGCCAGTGGCAGTGTTAGAGGATCCACAGACCGGCAGGTATTTGCAGGTGTTCACAGACCAACCGGGCATGCAGGTGTATACGGCTAATTATTGGGATGGGAGTATTATTGGGCAGCAGGGCAAGGTGTATGTGCAGCATGGAGCCGTAGCGCTGGAAACGCAGGCTTTTCCGGATAGCCCGAATCATGCGGAGTTCCCGGATACGGTATTGGAGCCGGGGGAGGTGTATGAGGCGGTGACGGTGTATGAGTTTGGGGTGAGGGGGTAAAAATGTTAAGCGTTTGATGCTTTAGGGAAATTTATATTAAAGAAGAGCCTGGGCTTTTTGTATGTGACAGTTTTCATAGCAGCCAGGCAGCTTGTAGTTGTCTGACCATCGGAGAAAATTACTTCTCTGAACTGGATTATTGTTCTTCTTATGGTTATTCCAATGGTAATAACGGGTTGATGATCTGTTGATGGAATATCGAATCTCTTCCTGGTTTCCCTGACTTCCAAAACGTCGTATCCATATTTGCTAAATTCCTTTTTTACCAGCCGGGTGAACATGGCATCTCTTAAAAGCCACATAATGGCCCATAGTGGAAAAAGTAAACATATCCCTATAAAAAAGAAAATTATAAAAAACATAATTTTACTTAAAACTTAATCTTCAATCCAAACTCCTTCTTCATCCTTAACAGCGCTTCCGCATTTCCTCTTGCATCATCCACCGGATTGTGTGAATGTTTAGTAACCCGCATATGTTTGAAGTTCTTAAAAGTATCCTTTTCCATTCCTTTGTACAAGCTGCCCAGGTTCTGAGAGCTAAACCCAAAAGGATTCCTCCCCAGGAAATGATGGAAATACCAGCAGATAAACATCCAGTCAAAACCATTGTTGTCGCTGATAAAAATAGGACGGTCTGTTTTACAAACGGTATTGATCCATTGTTGAAAATCACTCATTACCTGCAGGGGATCATTAAACCCCAGGGTTTGCTCCCGCGTAAACCCAGATACTGCCAACGCCTCCGGAATAAACTTATCAGAGATAGGCGCCAGCTCGCCATAAAAGGCCTGTTCCAAACCATCCTCCACCTTTACCGCGCCAAAACAGATCATAGAATAATCACCGGGAATAGGGCCATCGCTCTCAATATCAACCATTATATATGCCATTGCTATATTTTTAAACAGTGCAAAATTGCGAAAAAGACGGTTAACTTTATCATCATGCAACAACATATCGCCCATTTAACCCTGGTAGTAAAAGATTATGATGAAGCCATTGCCTTTTACACCCGGCAATTAAGCTTCACTTTAGTAGAAGATACCGTTTTAAGCGATGCCAAACGCTGGGTGCGGGTAGCGCCGCCAGGCTCAAACGGCTGCTGTTTACTGCTGGCCAAGGCTGCCGACGAAGCCCAGGAAAGCCGCATCGGCAACCAAACCGGCGGGCGTGTATTCCTGTTCCTGTACACGGATGACCTGGAACGGGATTACCGGCAGATGAAGGAAAAAGGTGTCACTTTTGTACGCGAGCCGGTAACTGAAGTATATGGAAAGGTGGCTGTTTTCCAGGACCTGTACGGTAATTTGTGGGATCTGTTGGAGCCTGTGAATAAGTAAGCAATACCTGCAAAAAAAACTTTGTTCCGGATCCGCCTTAAACGTCCGAAAATGCAATGGTTAAAATACATCATCATAATAATAGCCCTGTCAGGAACTCATTCTCTCCTTGGGCAGTCACTCATTCCCGCTCATGATCCCGTTATGATCCGGCAGGGGAGCCGGTACTATTTATTCTGTACGGGTAATGGCATCACCGTATGGTCATCAGCAGACCGGGAGCAGTGGCAAAAGGAACCGCCTGTTTTCAGTACGCCGCCCGCATGGGCCGTGGCCGCAGTACCGAAATTCCGCGGACATATCTGGGCGCCGGATATCAGCTATCATAATGGATTATATTATTTGTATTACGCCGTATCTGCGTTCGGTAAAAATACTTCCTGCATAGGCCTGGCCACCAATAAAACATTAGATCCCACCGCTGCAGATTTTAAATGGACGGATCACGGAAAAGTAATCCAGTCTGTTCCCGGCCGGGATCTATGGAATGCCATTGATCCCAACCTGGCATATGATGAAAACAATGTTCCCTGGCTAGCCTTCGGCTCTTTCTGGAATGGTATAAAACTGGTAAAGCTAACAGATAATCTAACGGCAGTGGCTACCCCGGAACAATGGTACACCATTGCCGCCCGTGCCCGCAGTGCAAATATCCCTGATACCCTAGCCGGCGATGCCGCTATAGAAGCACCTTTTATCTACAAAAAAGATAAATATTATTACCTCTTTGTTTCCTTTGATTATTGCTGCCGCGGCCCGGCCAGTACGTATAAAATGATGGTAGGGCGGAGTGAAAAAATAACCGGCCCTTATATTGATAAAGACAATGTACCTATGACGCAAGGCGGTGGTAGCTTAATATTGCAAGGCAATGCACAATTGTATGGGGTAGGGCATAATGCGGTGTATAATTGGGACGGGAAGGATTATATTATTTATCATGGTTATGATGCAGGGGATAAAGGCCGGTCAAAACTGCAGGTAAAGGAATTGGGTTGGGATGGAGGGGGATGGCCGGTAGTGAGGTGATCAGTTAATATCCTTTTTCAATATGGATAGTTTGCAGGAGCTCTAACGCATTCGGAATGAAGTGTTCGTAAATAGAATCTTTGACAGGAACAAGTATCTCATATTTAAATTCCAGGCCTATATTTTTTACGATAGTAACGGCTTCTATGGTTTTTGAATAGAAGTTTTTATCCAGGTATTGAAGCTCATACGCTGTTGCCATCACTGCAAAATACCGGTCATTGAATTTGTAAAGCGAGTCTGTAATCACACTTCTCTGGTATCCCTGCAGTCGTATTATTTCCCTTTGGTTGTCACGGATCATTCTAATGGAAGAAGTATCGCCATTAGCATATGTCAGTTCTTGGGAATGTCGTATGGTAAGGTGGTCATACAGTATAAATGGCCTTCGTGCCCAGCTGTGATGTTCTTTCTCTATAAAGTAAGAATGTGGTTGAAAACGGTACTGGAAGAAGCCACAGATTTTACAATCTGATTCATAGATCCAGGAATAGGTGGTGTCGTATCGTGTGGGGATATAAAGAGAGACCGTTCCCAGGCTATCTGCCAACTTTACTACTACCCGTTTTGAACGAGTAGGAAGCGATGGCTGGGTATTCATAGGTTTTTGCCGGCAGGATATAGTAAGCAATAAACAGGTACACAGGCATAGATAGCGCATTCAGATATTTTATCTCTGTAAAATAACACAATTTACTATGCCAGATCAAAAACGGCAGGCAATTTGTCAACATTACCATTAAAAAATACCCACTAAATTTAACATCTCATAAACTAATCCATTATGCAGCTTATTCCCGAATTAAAAGAACAATGGCTCAACCTAACAGCACAATACACAACAGATGAATCCTTACTGCTCCAGGAATTTGATCACCTCATTACACACTACTCCACCATAACCCGTTTTTATCATAACCTGCAGCATATTCATAACCTGCTGTTATTGCAGCAACAGCACGCAGAAGAAATAAAAGACCATGATACCATCGGTTTCGCCATCTTTTACCACGACCTGGTGTATGATGTAATGAAAACGGATAACGAAGAAGAAAGCGCGCTGGCAGCCGGCCGTTTCCTGCAACAGACCAATGTGCCGGTAACGCAGGCGGAGAAGATCATGAACTATATCCGCGCCACCAAATCGCACGATGTCAATAGCGCTGATAACGACCTCTTGTTATTCCTTGATTTTGACATGGCCATTCTGGGCAGCCCTGCGGAGGAATACCAGCAGTATACAGAGCAGATCCGCATGGAGTATAATTCATACAATGATACTGCCTATAATATGGGCCGCAGCAAGGTGCTGCAATATTTTCTGCAAATGCCCCATATTTATAGTACGGAAACCTTTAGAAATAAATATGAGCAGCAGGCCCGTGAGAATATTAATGCGGAACTGGCTGCACTAAAAGCTATTTAACGGCAGTTATCTGCCAGATCTTATCATTCACATCATCCGTTACCAGCATAGAGCCATCTGGCAATACCGTAACGCCTACGGGCCGGCCATGTACCTCACCTTCTTTATCTGTTTCAAAACCGGTCAGGAAATCCTGTGGTTTGCCGGTAGGTTTGCCATTTTTAAAGGGAACAAATACCACCTTATAGCCCGCCAGTTCAGAACGGTTCCATGACCCGTGCTGGGCCACAAAAGCGCCGCCCTGGTATTTTGCCGGAAATGCTTTTTTAGTATAGAAGGCTAGTCCAAGGGAAGCCGTATGTGAGCCTAATGATACATCCGGTACAATGGCTTTTTTAACCAGGTCAGGGCGGGGCGCTTCAATACGCGGATCAGGATGCTGTCCAAAGTAGGAGTAAGGCCAGCCGTAAAAACCGCCATCCTTTACGCTGGTCAGATAATCCGGTACCAGGTTGTCGCCCAGCTCATCGCGCTCATTTACCGCTGCCCATAATGTTTTGGTGCCGGGCGCCCAGGCCATGCCTACCGGGTTACGGAGGCCGGAAGCATATACCCGTTCGTTCTTACCATCCGGATCCACTTCCAGTATGCAGGCCCTGCGCGGGTTCACCTCTTTGCCATTATCCCCCAGGTTGTCAACAGAGCCTACGGCAATGTAGATCTTAGAGCTGTCTGCATTGGTGATAATGTTGCGCGTCCAGTGCTGATTGCGTTTTTCGGCGGGCAGGTCCAGGATTTTTTCGCCTTTGGCTTCCATTTTCATTTGCCCGGGTTGATAAGGGTAGCGCAGCAATGCATCTGTATTGGCTACATACAGGTAACCATTCATAATAAGCATTCCAAAAGGCTGGTTCAGCCCTTCCAGGAACACTTCTCTGATATCCGGGTGCCCGTCGCCTGTAGTATCCCTTAAAATGGAGATACGGTTGGCGCTCTTTTTCATATTCTCTGCCTTGGCAGCGCCCAGTATTACGGCGCCGGCCTGCATAAAGGCATTCTTAATGGTATTGGCCTCTGCTACCAGCACATCGCCATTAGGTGTTACATAGGCCCAACGCGGGTTCTCCATGCCATCTGCATACAGGCTTACGGTAAATCCACTGGGTGCTTTAGGCTGCTGCCCCTGTTCCCAACCGACCACCTTGCTGAAATTCTTCACCGATTTGGTGGCATATGGCGCGGGCAAACCGTCCTGCTGCTTTTGCGCCAGAACAGCGCATGGTAACAAGCCCCAAAGTATAATGGAAGGTATCATTTTCATAACAACACTATTTACCTGATAAGCAACACAAAAGGCATGCCCGCTACAGTTTGGGCAATCCACAAAAAGAGCCAGATACACGTTATTAAATTGCGTAACTTATTCATGATTTAACTCCAGGAAGCATCCCAGTTTATTTAGAGCATAGCCATTTTTTAGAGTGTAGCCATTAGAGATAACCATTTACAATAACCATAAATCAATCTGTCATGTTTACACACAATCGTCAACAGACCAGCGCTGCTGTATTGGCGCGCGTACAACAATCGTACAGCAATTTAACGGGAGCTGCTCCCAGGCTCTCGCTGCTGGAGCTGTTCAACTTTGAGGGGTTTAACTTAAACGATTATTGCCAGACATTCAGCCCGCATCCGCAGATCCAGCCTTTGCTGCAGGAGGCGCGGGTATTTGGGGAACAGTACGGTATCTGGCTGGATAATGCCGCGCATTACATCAGCTGCGCCACTTTCCTGTATCCCAATGCAGGTCTGGAGCGCATGCGGGCCATTGTACAAAACCTGGCCATTGATTATTACATGAACGACACGATGGGGCGCGATATTTTTGCCCATCTTACTTCCGCCCAACAGGAAGCTGCCACGCAAATGAAAAAAAGAATGTACAGCTTGAAGGAAGACCTGTACATGGATGAACCCCATGTTACATTAATTGAACAAGCTAATGTAGAAGTGTTAACCTATATCCGCGATACCTCGCCCATGGCCTGGTTTAAAGAGTTCCTCCGCTTGTACTCCTGGCACATTTATGTAGCGCATAAGGATTGTAACATGAATGCTGCCGGCAAGCTGGCCAGCGTGGATGAATATATTGACAGCCGCTGCCATTTGTCCGGCATGCATCACGTAGTAAAGTTTATTGAGTACAGTGAAGGGCTGTTCCTGGACTGGGAGTGGCTCAGAGAGAAGGGCATCCATAAACAACTGGAACGGCTGCACGATATCACTGCAGCCATTGGCGGGTTAATGAACGACCTGTTCTCTTTTGAAAAAGAAGTGATCCGCAATGGGGCAGATTCCAACCTGGTAATGGTGATCTTATGCAACCAGCCTGCGCTTACGCTGGAAGAAGGCATCCGGCAGGCCGCAAGTATTGTACGTAGCCAGCTGATAGAGTTCCTGGCATTAATGGATTACGTTAAAGCGGAAGTACAGCAGGAGCCGGTTATGTTATCGCACCTGCAGGGTTTGGAGCGCTGTGTGCAGGCATCCTGGATCTGGCAGGTACACACGAAGCGTTATAAATCAGCAGATTCCATTTTTGTGGAAACCCGTATCCCCGGCGTATTGGCGCCGCAATAACTATACGGGGTGAGAGCCGGCGCTTATCTCGTTAAAATGGGGTAGGTGCTGGCTGATCACCTTGAATAAAGAAGGCTGGTCAATGGGTTTGATAACAATATCGCTGGCGCCGGCCTGCATCAGCAGCTCCTGGAACTCAAAGCTGCCTGTGCATACGATCACGGGAATATTTTGCAGCCGCGGATCTTTTTTCAGGTGATGCAGCGTAGTTTCTCCATCCATTTCCGGCATCTTGTGATCCATCAGTATCACATCCGGCAGGCGGCATTCCTGCTCCAGCTTTTGCAGCACTTCCACACCGTTATTTACACTGGTAATAGTACAGCCGCACATGCTCAGGTATTTGGAAAAAAGAATGTTGTTCATTTCGTTGTCATCCGCTACCATAATATGTACATGGCTCAGGTCAATATCTTCTTCCTGATTTTCATGCACATCCGCTGCTTTACCAGGTTTCAGGGGCAGCTGTATGGTAAAGGTGGTATTGCCCTGGGGCTGGCTTTCTGCATGGATCTCGCCCTGCAGCGCATGTATCATGTTCCGGGCAATAAACAGCCCCAGGCCGGTACTTTCCGTATAGCGGTTAGGCTTATTGGTTACAAATAGCTCAAAAATGGCGCTGAGCTTATCGGCCTCAATACCCGGCCCTTTGTTCACCACCTGTATGCTCCATGTTTGCGCGTTGTTTTTGTTAAGCTTTAAAAATACAGTGCTGTTCCGGTCTGCATATTTCACTGCATTGCTTAACAGGTTGGCAATAGCCTGGCTCAGCTTAAAGCTGTCGCATATAATTACCGGCGGCATTTTAGGATCTATCTGCAGCTGGATCTGTATATTCCTTGTTTTGGCAGTAACCTTATGTACGGCCATCAGCCTTTCAAAGAAGGGATCTATCTCAAAAGATTCTTCCTGCACATCCTCCATTTTTCCCGCTTCGATCTTTGACATGTCCAGCACATTGTTGATAATATTGCGTGTGTTGCCTACCACGGTGAAAAGCAGGTCAATGTAGGGATTGATCTTTTTCAGATGCGGGTCCAGCCTTATTTCGCGTTTGATCAGCTGGGCAATATAATACACCGCATTCAGCTGGGTTCTTAACTCATGGGTAACCTGGTAAATGAAGATCTTTTTGAAATGATTGGTCTTGTGCAGCCGGTCCTTGCTAAGCACATAGGGCCTGCCTACCACTACAATCACCAGCAATACCCCTGCTATGGACAATGCTTTGAAAATAACCGTAAGCTGAAGGTCAAGCGGAACCTGCTTAATGAAATGGAAGTAATAGTTTCCTTCAATGATCACCAGGATCACCACGGCGGAGATCAGACAGATCACGCGGGTACTGGTCATTTTGAAAAGCAGAAAGGTGATCAGGAATAAAAAGATCACCATGGCCTGCAGCTCAATTACGTTGCCTAACAGCAATCCAAAATAAATGGAGGCCATGCATTGAACAAAAAAGGTGACCAGCGCTGCTGTATGATAGTGCCGGCGATGATTTAGTATAATAGCAGTAGCAGCCAGTACACATTCAATGCTGGCAGGTATAAGGATCGATAGTTTCCCGGATAATATAAAATAAACGCTGCCTACCAGGAAAGCCAGGCAGCAGAGCGAAAAGCTGAGGGTGTTCACCATCATGATCCGTTGCGCAAGCTCCTCATCAGCCACTCCTTTAGTGCCGGTTTTGCGAATGGAACGCCATATTTGATGCGCTTTCATAACAGTTTGTTTGTAGGTAATTTTCAGGGAAACACTTTATACTAAACTTGCTAAAACGGCATAGATTGTCCCTTACTACCTTTTCGGTACTTATTAATGTTGCAATAGTAAATAGCAGTTGCAACCCCTAATATCTGATAGGCTAATGATCGATGTACGATATTAAATACCGGGGTGCTGTTAAAATTGTATTATCCCAACTCAATTTACAGAATTTATAATTACAAAAGCCACCGGCCGCAACTCCCTTACAAAACAATTCCCCGGCCTTGAAAGACCGGGGAGGCTTGATAATGTCATTAAAATATGATAACAAAACGAGTATTGTAGCCTTAACCTCGAAATGTTATGTTCCTATATACGAGATAAAATAAGTTTAGGACTTAGCTGACCCGGATTTTTTTAATGAAATTTTGCGATGCTATACCGTTGTGAAATGTTGTAAAGTATTTGTAAACAATTGTTTATCGCTCATCATTAAGGCCATTTACGAACGGGTTATTTTATGTTAATTTTTTTGTGCAGTAAACTGGGGTACATAAAAGCCAGCCATCCGTTGTCCCTGAACACTCACTACTTACGTGAAGGTTACCTGCTTCCTGCAACCAGGTGCAAAATATAAAAAACCCACTTACGTGTTATATACCTGACAGGCCGCAATTGCCCCCTGAGCGGCCGTTTCCGATAGAATTTTCACTTTGGAGCTTTCCGGCACAATGGCTTGTACCGGTTACAGCTTTTCCGGATTACCTGAAGGCTCCGGCAAATAATTTGGTATTTATACAAATATGCCTACCTTTGAACTGTATTATTAAAGATTACAGTTTAAGCACTAAACATTATTCACAATGAAAGTAGCTCTCATAGGCGCAACCGGTTTTGTAGGATCTCACCTGTTACCTGAATTACTGGAACGTGGTCACCAGGTAACCGCTATTGTTAGAAATCCTGATAAATTAGCATTAGAGCATCCTAACCTGGTAGTAAAAAAGGGTGATGTAACCAATGAAGCAGAAGTAGCCGCGCTGGTAAGCGGCCTGGATGCTGTTATCAGCTCATTTAATGCCGGCTGGACCAATCCCAACCTGTATAATGATTTCCTGAGCGGCTCAAAAGCCATTCAAAACGGGGTGAAGAAATCGGGCGTAAAACGCTTTATTACCATAGGCGGCGCGGGCAGCCTGGAAATAGCGCCTGGCAAACAGCTGGTAGATACTCCTGAATTTCCGAAAGAATACCTGCCCGGCGCAACTGCAGCACGCGACTATCTCAATATCATCAAAGAGGAAAAAGAGCTGGAATGGACGTTCATTAGCCCGGCTATTGAAATGAGCCCTGCCGGCGCCCACGGCCGCACGGGTACCTACCGTACTGCCCTGAATAACCCGGTGTTTGATGCTGAACACCGCAGCCGCTTGTCCGTAGAAGACCTGGCCGTGGTAATTGCAGATGAGCTGGAAAATCCGCAACATATCCGTCAGCGTTTTACCGCTGCGTATTGATATAAGAAACGATTGGTGGAACAATGGAACACAAGGCCGTACTGCTTGCAGTACGGCCTTTTTTCAGCTACCATCTTTGCCCCGGAACTATTATATTAGCGCTATAACCAGATAAATTGCCACTTATGATCTTAAGGAAACCAGCGCTTTTCAGTTGTTTATTGCTCACAGTATTAATCAGTTACCAGCCCGCTAATGCTCAAAAAGGCCAGCGCCTGCTGAAGAACCACCCGGGTGTAGTGTCTTACACCTACCGTAAAGATTTTGCAAAGGATATGCCCGGTACCCTGGATATGGTGAAGAAGAACGGTTTTACAGACATTGAATTCTCTAACCTTTTCGGCCAAACGGCGCAGGATATACGTAAATGGATCGATGAAAGAGGCATTAAATGCTCTTCCTTTGGTGTGAGCTATGAAGACCTGACCACCAAAACCGACCAGGTAGCGAAAAATGCGAAAACATTAGGTGCCAAATTCGTACGCGTGGCCGGCTTTCCGCACAGCAAAACCGGTTTAACGCTGGATGAGGCCAAACAAGGCATTTCCGAATTTAACCGCGTAGGCAAAATATTAAAGGACCAGTACGGCCTTACCCTTATATACCACAATCATGGCTTTGAATTTCAGCCGTATGAGAAAGGTACCCTGTTCGATTATATTGTACAGCAAACCAACCCCCGTTATGTGAGCCTGGAAATGGATATCCTGTGGGTGTTCTTCCCTGGCCAGGACCCGGTAGCCCTGCTGAAAAAATATGGCAACCGCTTTAAGGCCATGCACGTAAAAGACCTGAAGAAAGGAGTGGAAGGCAACCTTTCCGGCGGCACCAACCCGGAAAATGATGTGGCGCTTGGCACAGGGCAGATCAACATTCCCGCTGTGCTGAAAGCGGCCAAACGTTCAGCTATTGAGCATTATTACATTGAAGACGAAAGCAGCAATGTGGAAACACAGGTACCGCAAAGCGTTCAATACCTGCTGGGCCTTAAAGAGTAGAACAGCCTTTCAAGTATGCTCATATCATTGGTAAGCACTTCTGCAATGCCCGGTAATTGTGGCTGTGAGGGAATTTGCCGCCGGGCCGTGGTTAACAGGCCATTTGCCAGCTGTATATCCATCGCATAAGCGGTGTCTAACGCTACCGCAGATACGTTGCTGATGTTTCCCCGGAGCATGCCAAACTCCCGGAAGGGGTATGCCGATAATTTGATCAATACTTTCTGACCTTTTTTAACCTTGCCGGCGCCAAACACCGGCAAGGTTGCTTTAGCCACATAATGCTGCACCGGCGGCACTATCATCAGCACTGCTTCTCCGCTGCTTACAAACTGGTGCGCTTTCCAGAACTTAAAAAAGCTAACCTTACCTGCTACCGGGCTTTTTACCAAATATTGCTGCTCCCATACTTCCAGCTGCCCCTGTAACTGTTTTACCTGTTCCCGTACTTTTTGCTGCAGGTCATTTTCCTGCTGCAGGGATTGTTGCTGCAGGTCCGTAATGGTTTTTAAGTATTCAGTTTGCTGCAGCTTGTTTTGCAGCAGGTTGGCGCGGGTGGCATCTGCAGTCATTTGTTTATCCAGCAGCTGGCGTTTGCTGTTATCTAATTCCAGCGGGGCTATTACTTTTTCCCTGGCCAGCTGTGAATCTATTTTAAAGCGCTTTTGTTCCAGCATCAGCTGTTGCTGCAGCATTACATCCTTGCGTTGCAGTTCTTCGTTCAGCTGGTGCTGGGTAGTTAGCTGTGATTGCAGCTGTGCTACCTTTTGCGTGGTAAAATGTTTGTCCGTGAAAAAAAGGTACTGGTTCACCGCCTGGTACAGCGCAGCATAACCGCCCTGTAAAGCGCCCAGCTGCAAAGGCTGCGCAAAGTTAAACCGGCGTAGGGTAGGGGCCAGGTTAAAGGAGGTGTCCAGCTGGTTCAGTAAGATTTGCAGCTGGCGGATATCCGCATAGCGGGCTGCATTTTCCAGGATGTAAATGGGCGCGTTCTCCTGCACAGCGGCATTGTTCTGTACAAATAGCTCACTGATCTTACCGCTGGTTTGCGCTACTATTTTTACAGGCGGATTGGCAGAGGTGATATTCACCTGGGTGCTGATCACATCGGGATAATGAATAAAATACGCTCCGGCAAATAACAGCATAACAACGGCAAACAACAGGGTAATGCCCCGGCGCACGATCCAGTGCGGCATTTTGCTCATAATATCCTGTACTTCTTCGTGATGGTGTTGATACTGCGGCATAACAATTTCTTTTTAATCTCCCAGTTCCAGCTGGTTCTTTACCAGCTCAAAATATTTTCCTCTTTTACGGGTAAGGGTTTGATGGTTGCCCACTTCCACAATGCGGCCCTGTTCCAGCACTACGATCTGGTCTGCATGCTTCACCGTGCTTAAACGGTGCGCTATTACCACCACGGTTTTACCCTGGAAAAATTGTTGCAGGTTTTCTATGATGATCTTTTCATTATTGGCATCCAGCGCGCTGGTGGCTTCATCAAAGAACAGGTATTGCGGGTCTTTATATACCGCTCGGGCAATGAGCAGGCGCTGTTTTTGCCCGGTGCTTAACCCATTGCCAATGTTGCCTATTTTGGTGGTATAACCATTGGGCAGCTGCTGTATAAAGCCTTCAATATTAGCTACCCGTGCGGCATGCAGCAGCTTGCGCTCGTTGATCTTTTCATCGCCCACAGCGATGTTACGGGCAATGGTATCTGAAAAAATAAACCCTTCCTGCATCACTACGCCGCACTGGCGCCGCCACCATTTGGGTGAGAGCCCGGAGAGTTCCGTATGCCCTACCAGCAGCTTGCCGGCTACCGGTTCATAAAAACGCAACAACATTTTTAGCAGGGTGGTTTTACCGCTACCGCTGCTGCCAACGATAGCGGTTACTTTCCCTGCTGGTATATTGAGGTTAACATCTTTCAACACATAGGGGCTGCTGCCGCTGCTGTACTGGAAAGAAAGATTGTCCAGCTGCAGATCGCCATTTTGTAACAGGGGTGCTTGCAGCGTAAATGTATCTGTAACCGTTGCCGGTTCTTCATTGTCGCGGTTATGAATTTCTCCCAGTCTTTCCAGGCTGATGCGCGCATCCTGCGCAGAGCGGAAAAAGGCCAGCAGCTGTTCCAATGGGCTGTTCATTTGCCCTATCATATAGCTCACGCCCAGCAGCATGCCCAGCGTCATTTGGCCGCTCACCACTTCCCGTGCTGCAATGTAGGAGATAAGGATATTCTTCAGCTGTGAAAAGAACAGGTTGCCGGTTTGCTGGTACTGTTCCAGCGTAAGGCTGCTGATATTAAGCCGGAACAGGCGGGCCTGTATGCGCTCCCATTCCCAGCGTTTGGGTGTTTCGCAGTTATTGAGCTTTATTTCCTGCATGCCGGTGATCAGCTCATACAGGCTGTTCTGGTTATTGCTCATTTGCTGAAAGCGTTTATAGTCCAGCTCTTTGCGCTTTTGCAAAAAGAAAACGATCCATACAACAGACAGCGCGCTGCCCAGCAAAAAGATGAACAGGATCTTTAAGCTATAAATGCCCAGCACCACGGAAAATACCAGCAGGCTTACAAAAGAGAACAGCGTATGCAGTGTTTGCGTGGTCAGGAACTGCTCAATTCTGCCGTGATCATTAATGCGCTGCGTAATATCCCCGATCATTTTTGCATCAAAAAAGCGAATCGGCAGCTGCATGAGCTTAGTAAGGAAGTCAGATATAATAGACATATTGATACGGCTGTTCATGTGCAGCAGTATCCAGCTACGGATCATTTCAACGGCGGTGGTGCCAATAAACAATACCAGCTGGGATACCAGCACCAGCTGAATAAAGCCCATGTTCTGGTAATTCACGCCATAGTCTACCAGGCTTTGGGTAAGAAAGGGCAGTACCAGCGCCAGTAAGCTGCCCAGTAACATGCCCAGTATCAGCTGGCTTATGTATTTACGGTAAGGTGTTAAATACTGGAACAGGAACTGAAAGCCTTTACGGGCAGCGGCATCTTCCTCCTGCTGGTAAAAGAGCGGGGTAGGCTCCAGCATCAGTACAATACCCTGTGCATCTTCTTTACTGGCCCAGCTTTTCAGGAAAGCGGCCTTGTCTATTTTTACCAGACCATGCCCTGGATCTGCAATTAATAATTTATCGTTTGCTTTATTACTATTATAGTTCTGCGGGGGCAGTACAACATAATGATCCTGGTTCCAGTGCAGAATGCAGGGGAGCGAAACTTCTTTATCCAGCTGCTCAAAGTTTACCGCCGCGGCCAATGTACGGAAACCGATCTTTTCTGCTGCTTCGCTGATGCCTAATAGTGATACACCTTCGCGGCTCATATCGCTCATTTGCCGCAGGCTGTCCAGTGAGTAATGGCGCCCGTAATGTTTGGCTATCATGCGCAAACAGGTGGGGCCGCAGTCCATAGTATCTAATTGTTTGTAGATGGGGAAACGCATATAGTTAAAAGATCAGCCGCGAAGGTAGCAGCAAGGCCGGTGCACCAGCTCCCTGTAAAAGGTGATTTTTTATGAGGAAGCAATACTGCCTGCGGTTTTAAAAAATCACCGTTTCCGGGGAGGATGACGCAATGCGCTGTTAATATTTTACAGCCATTCATAACCGCAAATAAAGTTTACTGCTTTTTAAGATTATAAAAGCAATTCATCATCATGAAGAAGCAAGCATCAAAAAAGCTTTCATTAGGAAAATTGAAAGTAGCCAGCCTGGGAAAAGCCAGCCAGGAAATGGTAAAAGGGGGAATGCCTATTGACTTTACAAAAGTAAGCGTATGTGCACGCATGTGTTGCGGAAGCGACTACAATGCGCAGTGCCGCACGGTTTAACGGATAACAGGAAACCATGCACAGGAAAGGGCGTATCTTTTGATACGTCCTTTTTTATTTATTGCTTTCACGGTTTAACGATACTTTTTTATAAAATCACCTTTTCCGGGGAGATGGTATTGTTCCGCCGCCTATACTTTTGTGCTATCATTATTTCATTAACCACAAATAAAGTTTTTACTGCTTTTTAAGATTACAAAAGCATTCTGTGTCATGAAAAAACAATCCCAAAAGAAATTAACCCTGGGAAAAATTACTGTAGCCAGCCTCACTAAAGCTGATCAACAAATGGTAAAAGGCGGTTTGCCAAGAGATTTCACAAAGAGAAGCGTATGCGCAGACGGTTGTTGCGAATCCGACATTAACGCACAGTGCCGTACCCTGTAATTGCTAAGGCATTTCATTTACAAAACACACTTCATGTATGTGGAGTGTGTTTTGTTTTTAACCCCACATCATTTTTATGGAACAGCTCTATAAGATACTGTCAGATATCAGCACCGCGCTGGATCATTTTATTGAACAGGAAACAGATCCCGGCCTGCTAAGCGGCTACGGCGGCAGCGCCTTATTTTATGCCTATTACCACCGCTTAACCGGCAGGGAGGAATACCTGCATAGAATGGAGGAGGTAGTAATGAAAGCAGTACATGCAATGGCTACGGAGGAAATGATCCATTCACATTGCAGCGGTGTGGCAGGTATCAGCTGGTGTTTACAACATTTAATGCAGCAGGGCTTTATTGAAAAGGAAGAAGGCGCCAATGCTTTTGAAGAAACCGATGCGCTGCTGTACCGGTATATGGACCAGGAGCTAAGTGAAATTCGCTACGATCTTTTACACGAAGGTTTAGGCCCTGCCTTATATTTCCTGGAGCGCGAAGCAGAACCTGCTGTGAATGCCTGCCTGGAAAACGTTGTTGCCCGGCTGGAAAAAGCGGCTGTACCTATGGCTACCGGCATTAGCTGGAAAGATGGCTTTGTGAAAAAACACCAGGAGGGTGACCATTATAACCTGGGTTTAGCACACGGCATGCCGGCCATACTGGCGGTACTGGGCATGATCTATGAGCGGGGAATAGCGCAGGAGCGCACCCGCTCTTTGTTGGAAAAGGGCATACAATGGTTATTAACTACCCGTAATCAAAATATCAGCGCCGGCATGTCGTGTTACCCTACTATGGCAACAGCCGGCAGTAAACCCATTGGTAACCCGCAAAGCCGCCTGGGCTGGTGTTATGGCGATCCTGGTATTGCCATCACCCTGTGGAATGCCGGTGTACGCCTGCAGAATGAAAGTTTTAAACAGGAAGCCTGCGACATCCTGCTACACATCATGCAGCACCGTGATGCGGAGAACGGTAGTGTGCGGGATGCCGGCTTATGCCATGGCAGCATGGGGCTGGCGCATATTTATAGCCGTGTATACGCCGGTAGCGGTAATAAGCTGTTACGTAGTGGTATGGAGCACTGGCTGCAGCAAACCCTGGCTTTCCGTACCTGGCCCGATGGGCCGGCCGGTTTTAAATGCCATACCATGAGCGGTAAGGTGAACAGCTATAACCTGCTGGAAGGTATTACCGGCATAGGGCTGGCCCTGATAGCCGTTCTGGATCCACAGGCAGCAGCCTGGGACCGCTGTATGCTGCTATCCTGATTAGTTATAAAAATGGGGAACAATTTTGTAGCTTTGAAAACAGCTTACAACAGTATATGGTACGCGTTTTCATTGTCGATGATCATCCCCTGGTTTTAGAAGGGTTACGTTCCCTGCTTGGCTCCGAAAAAGACATTCTACTCACCGGACATGCTCCCAACGGTCAGGCCTGCCTGGACTATTTTACAGAAAATAAAGCAGATGTGATCCTGATGGATATTGGCCTGCCGGATATGAGCGGTATAGACCTGTGTGGCATGATCAAAACAAAATACCCGGAAGTAATGGTGCTGGCCCTCAGCTCTTTTAACGATGGCCACCATGTGAAACAAATGATGGACAAAGGCGCCAGCGGTTATGTGATCAAGAATGCCGATAAGGAAGTGTTGCTGGAAGCCATTAACGAAGTAAACAGGGGTAAAACCTACCTGTGTTTTGAGGCCGGCCATGCCGCCCGTAAAGAAGATAATAGCACCCTTAATAAATTACCTCCCTTAACCCGCCGCGAAAAAGAAGTGCTGCAGCTGATTGCCGAAGGTTATACGAACCCTGAAATAGCCGAAAAGTTATTCGTCAGCGCATCTACTGTAGATACACATCGCAAAAGCCTGCTTGCCAAGCTGGATGTGAAGAATACGGCGGTGCTTATCCGTTTTGCGCTGGAGAATAAGCTGGTCAGATAATTAAAAGCGCACCTCTTCCACTTTTAGGGTAAGCCCCTTCTGATCGGTAGCAACATGACAGGCATAGTCCGGGAAAGCTTTTATTTCATGCAGGTACCATTGGTTCTTTTCCAGGGTAACCATGCTTTTATTGGTTACATCGAGGCTGGTGAGCGCGGTATTAAGGCCGCTGCCATCTGCTTTCAGGATGGCCTCCTTGCAGGTCCAGTGGGCATAGAAGGCATTTAATGGATTGGGTGCATTATTAATGGCAGCCCATTCGGTATCCGTAAACTGGCCTTTAAAATCCTGGATATTAATAGGACGGATGGCTTCCACGTCAATGCCTATACGGCCATGCGGGCTTACCACGCAGGCTACCATGCGGCCGGCATGTGAAATATTGAAATCCATATTATCTTCCAGGAAAGGGCGCCCAAACCCGGTATACCGCAGCATGTGCAGGTTAGCGGTGCGGCCATGTGCTTTCAGCGCGGCCAGTAACAGGTGTTTGCCCAGCAGGCTGGCGTGGGCATCTTCCCAGCGCCTGAACTTCGAGATCTTTGTTTGCAGGTACACCGGTAATTGTTCCACTAAAGCCTGGAAGGTAGTGGTAGGCAGCGGTATAGGATAGTTGGCAAAATAGATGGTTCCCGCCATGTAATAGGATAATTGTACGTTGTAAAAATAATTTAAGCCTGCAAGTTTAGAAAATTCCCGAATAAATTATAATTAATCCTATACCTACATAAATTACCCCATTTTAAAACCGATGGCTATTATTTAAAACCATAGGGTTTTGGTTGACGTTTTTATTTTATGCAATTTTCATTTTATAAGCAGATGCCGAAAAGCTTTGAATAGAGTAGGCACATAAAGTAACCAAGTTAAAACCAAAAACTATGAAAAACTTTCCAATGGAAGGCCTCACTGAACTATCCCCCGATGAATTAACAACAGTAGAAGGCGGTGGTTTGTTAACCAATGTATTAACCACTGCTGCCGGCCTGTTAGTGAACCTGCCGAACACAGTAGGTAGTGTGAAAAATACTGTGAATGGCCTGCTGGATTTCCTGATCTGATAGCTGCTCTTTAACAATGGTACTATTACAAGCGGCCGCCGAAAAGCTTTGAAAGAGTAGGCATATATAATTACCTCAAAATACATCGAGCATGACAAATCTTTCAACGGAAGGTTTTACAGCGCTTTCCCAGGATGAGCTGCTGGAAACAGAAGGTGGCGGATTGTTAACTAACCTCGTTATAGGCCTCACTCCGGGCACTATGCAGCTGTTAGGTACCGCTTACAATATAACCAACGTAACCAGCGCATTCCTGAAAACGCTGCTTGGTACTATTGTTTGATCTCTACACTAATTAACGCATTTAGCACAAGGCTTTAAGGCGCCCTGCTCCGGTAAACGGACCGGGGCGCTTTCCTGTTCCGGTAATATAGATCTCCTGTCTGCCTGTTATATAGAAGATCCCAAAAATACTGCCTTCCCCGCAATCCGCTGTGGTTGTTTGCCCGTAGGTATTTGTTAAGCAGTAGCTAATGCGAGTGATTATAGTGTCCTATGGCGAAGCCCGGCAATGCAGAGCGCTGTTATCCCGATTCCTATTAACCAGCATCACTATGGAAGGCAGAAAACTAAGATGCACCCAACAGGTGGCAATCCTGATCAGGCATTTGCGCAGAAAGAAAGAATATTCCCAGGAATACATGGCCGCTCACCTGGATATATCCCAGAACGCATATAGCAAGCTGGAAACCGGGAAGATCCCTATGACCATTGACCGGCTTTGCGAAGTGGCCCGCATCCTGGACATTGCACCCACCGAGCTGCTGGCAGAAATAAATGTAAGCTGATCACCGCCTGTGATCATTTAACCGTAAAACCGCATCATGCCCCAGTTGTTTCCGATAAGTATTATGCAACACTCCACCTATACCTGGCTGCCCAGGGTGAAGGTGAGAACGCAGCTGCTTTATACTACCGTGCTTGCAGCGGTTTTCATTGCATTGATCTCATTACCTTTTATTAAAGTAGATGTGTCGGTAAAAGCTACAGGCCTGGTGCGCCCTATTACAGAAAAGCATGAGCTGCGCAACCTGGTGGCCGGCACCATTGCAGCTATACTGGTAACTGACGGGCAAAAGCTATTTAAAGGGCAGGAGATCCTGCGCCTGCAGGAAGCTGTAAGTGACAGCAAGCTGCAGCAAAACACCTGGGAGCTGGACCAGCGCGATAAATACATCCATGACCTTACCTTACTTACCTCCGGCCGTGGTGGCGGTTTGCAGTCTCCTTTATACCAGCAGCAGTACCAGCGTTATCAATCTACCCTCAATGAGCAGCTGGCCACCGTGAATAAGCTAAAGGCCGATATGGAGATGTACGAAAAGCTGTTTGCCGAAAAAGTGATTGCCAAAAAAGAATATGCCGACCGGCAATATGAATATGTAAAAAGCCAGGCCGCCTACCAGCTGACCATACAACAGCAGCGCAGCGCCTGGCAGGAGGAGCTGAGCCATTTGCAAACGGAAAGCAGCCGCCTGCATGCAGATACCCGGCAGCTGCAGCAGGAAAAGGAATGGAACGTGATCAAAGCCCCGGTGAGCGGCACCCTGCAGCAATTCAGCGGAAAGTATGCCGGTGGTTATATCCAGGCAGGCGAGCTGCTGGGCATTATTTCACCAGATTCTAACCTGGTAGCGGAATGTTATGTAACACCCAAAGATATTGGCTACCTCCAGGCAGGCATGCCAGTGAAATTCCAGGTAGATGCGTTTAATTATAATGAATGGGGCCTGGTAGAAGGCAGGATCCAATCTATCGACAATGATTTTATACTGGTGAATAACCAACCGGTGTTCAGAGTGAAATGCAGCTTTGCCGGTACGGAGGTGCATACCCGTAATGGCGTAAAAGGAAACCTGAAAAAAGGGATGACCTTCCAGGCACGTTTTATTCTCACCAAACGCAGCCTGTTCCAGCTACTGTATGATAAAGCCGATGACTGGATGAACCCGGCCCGTAAGACCACTTAACCTTTTAGTATATAACATGATGCCATGACAAATGATGCCAGATTAAAACGGAGTGCCCGGGTAAAACAGCGCGATATCAGTGATTGCGGCGCCGCCTGCCTGGCATCTGTAGCAGCGTACCATCATTTGCAGCTACCGGTGGCCCGTATCCGGCAATATGCCGGTACCGACCGTAAAGGCACCAATGTATTAGGAGTTATAGAAGCTGCGCAAAAGCTGGGCTTCCAGGCCAAAGGCGTAAAAGGGCCGCTGGAGGCGCTGAACAATATCCCCAAGCCTGCCATTGCGCATGTGGTGGTAAACGGCCTGCTGCAGCATTTTGTAGTAGTGTGCCGCGTAACAGCCAAACAGGTTATTGTAATGGACCCGATCGATGGCCTGTATCACCACCTTAGCCATGAAGACTTTAAAAAAACATGGACCGGTGTGCTGGTGCTGCTAATGCCGGATGAAGATTTTAAAACAGGTAATGAAAAAATATCGCACCTGCAACGTTTCTGGTACCTGCTGCGCCCTCACCGGTCGGTGTTAACGCAATCGCTGTTCGGCGCGGTGATCTATACCGTGCTGGGGCTTTCCACTTCTATTTATGTGCAAAAGATCGTGGATAATGTGCTGGTAGAAGGTAACCGTAACCTTCTGAACCTGTTAGGCGTAATAATGCTGGTGATATTGCTGCTGCAATTATTTGTAGGCAATCTTAAAAGCATTTTTGCCGTTAAAACCGGCCAGCAGCTGGATGCGCAGCTCATATTAGGCTACTATAAACATTTATTAAAGCTGCCGCAGCAGTTCTTTGATACTATGCGGGTAGGGGAGATCACCTCCCGTATTGGCGATGCTGTAAAAATTCGTGTATTCATCAACGATGTGGCGTTAACCCTGGTGGTGAATGTTTTTATTGTCATCTTCTCTTTTGTTTTGATGTTCACCTATTACTGGAAGCTGGCGCTGATCATGCTGGGTATTATCCCGGTATACCTGCTGATATACCAGGTGAGCAACCGGGTAAATAAAAAGCTGCAGCGCAGGCTGATGGAAGATAATGCGGAACTGGGCAGCCAGCTGGTTGAATCACTTAATTCAGTAGCCACTATCAAAAGGTTTGGCCTGGAAGAATATGCCAATATAAGAACAGAGCACCGTTTTATACGCCTGCTGAAAACTATTTACCATTCTACCATCAGTAACCTGTACATAGGCAGCGCCGCCAATGTTGTAACCAGCGGTTTTGTAATAGTTCTTTTATGGATCGGTTCTGTGTTTGTGATAAACCGGGAGCTAAGCCCTGGCGAGCTTCTGTCTTTTTACGCGCTGGTGGGGTATTTTACGGGGCCGGCTATGGGCCTTATCACGGCTAATAAGAGTATGCAGGATGCGCTTATTGCCGCTGACCGTTTATTTGAGATCATGGATCTGGAGCAGGAGGAAACCGCTCAAAAGGTGGAGCTGCAACCCGGCATGACCGGGAATATTGTGTTTAACAATGTTACGTTCAGCTACGGCAGCCGGGTGCCGGTGTTCCGGCATTTTAACCTGGAAATACAAAAGGGACGCATTACTGCTATTGTAGGGGAGAGCGGTTCAGGTAAATCTACCCTGATGTCGCTGCTGCAGAATATTTACCCTTTAAAGGAAGGTACTATTGCCATGGGGCACACGGATATCCGCTATATTCAGCATGAAAGCCTGCGCCGCCTGGTAAGTGTGGTACCCCAGCAAATTGACCTGTTTGCAGGTCCCATTACGGCTAATATTGCGGTAGGGGAGTTTGAGCCGGATATGCAGCAGGTAATTCGTATTTCGCAGCAGCTGGGCATCCTGGAATTTATAGAAAAGCTGCCGGATGGCTTTAATACACTATTGGGTGAACATGGGGTAAACCTTTCCGGTGGCCAGCGCCAGCGTATTGCCATTGCCCGCGCATTATACCGCCACCCGGAAATACTGATCCTGGATGAAGCTACCTCCTCCCTGGACCCTGTTTCGGATCTTTATGTACAAAACGCTATGCAGGAGCTGAGGGATGCCGGCAAAACAGTGATCGTGATCGCGCACCGGTTAAGCACCGTGGTAAATGCCGATCAGATCGTGGTACTGCAGGATGGCGCGCTGGCAGAAGAGGGCACGCATAAACAGCTGCTGGCCCGTAATACGGTGTATGCAAAGTTATGGAGCCATCACCAGGGCATGCTGCAGGGGTGAAGGATCAATGAGGCAGCTTTTCCCTTAATAAGCCATATACCCAGGTGCCTGCTATTGCGCTCAGGATCATTATTATCACCACAAAAGCGCCGGTACCTATTTGTGCAAACAACGGTCCCGGGCAAGCGCCGGTAAGCGCCCAGCCTGCGCCAAAAATAAGCCCGCCAATGATCTGCCCTTTATTATATCGCTTAGGCGTAAAATCAATTTTTTCCCCGCTGATGGTTTTAACATTGAACCTTTTGATGATCCATACAGAAATGGCTGCTACTACTACCGCAGAGCCAATAACCCCGTACATGTGAAAGCTTTGTAAGCGGAACATTTCCTGTATGCGGAACCAGGAAATAATTTCTGCTTTCACAAATACAATACCCAGGAACATGCCTGCTACAGCATATTTGAGCAAATGCCACCAGGGCCTGGGAGCTGCGGCCTCCACGTGCTCTAATGAATGAACTTCAAAATCAGTATTGACTAATTCCGGCATTGTTTACAATTGAAGAATGAAAGGTAAGATCCAGTTGGCGGTTATAAAACCACCGGCCATAAAGCAGCAGGTAGCCACCAGGGAAGGTCCCTGCAAATTAGCCAGCCCCATAATGGCATGGCCGGATGTACAGCCGCCTGCGTATCGGGTTCCAAAGCCTACCAGGAAACCGCCAATTACAATAAGGATAAAACCACGTGCTGTTAGCAGGTTGGCAAATGAAAAGAGATCAGCCGGCAGCAAATGGTTATAGTCATGAACATTATAGCTATTCATTTCCTTTACCAGCGCCGGGTGCACCTGTATGGGTTGTGGATTATGTAATAATATGGATGCCAGCCATGCGCCTGCTATAATGCCTGCTGCAAAAAACAGGTTCCAGCTTTCCTTTTTCCACTCGTATTGAAAAAAAGGAATTTTAGCCGGCAGGCAGGCCGCGCAAAGGTGCCGGAGGTTGGCGGATATTCCAAAGTGCTTATTGCCCAGGAGCAGTAAAACCGGCACTGCCAGACCAATTAAAGGGCCGGCTATATACCAGGGCCAGGGCTGGGAAAGTGTTTGTAACATGCGGTTGGTTGATCTGTTAGGAGATGAAAAGTACATCTTTTTCCTTAACGCCGGATTAACCTTCTTTTGAGCAGGGTGTGGTTAATATTGTGTGCTAAAAAAAAATTAGGGGAAAGTTCGCAATCCGAGAACTTTTTGTATGTTTGTAAAAGGAAACCCATGAAAGTACATTTGATCAAACTTCAAACTATTGAAAAATATGTAGCGGGGCATGCAAGTAGCAGAAGTAGCTTTGAACTTTGGATTGTAACGGTAAAAGGTGCAACCTGGAATATACCGGAAGATATATTGAACACATTTGGCACCGCAGATCTTTTAGGAAATGGCAGTCAGCGGGTAGTATTTAATATTGGGGGTAATCATCACCGCATGATCTGCCAATACGCATTTGGGGCATCGCAGGTGCATTTGTTTGTGTGCTGGATAGGTACACATGCAGCATACACAGAGCTATGCGCTAACAGAAAGCAATACATTATTAGTGATTATTAAAACAGGGGTTATGGAAAAGTTAAAATACAAGGTAATTAAATCTGAAAAGCAGTATGATGAATACTGTGATATGCTGGCAGAGTTAGTAGCCGGCCCCCGTAAAAGCAAAGAGCTCTCAGATGAAATAGAGCTGCTTACCCTGCTCATAGAAAAGTGGGATGAATCACACAGCACTTTTAAAGATGCTAACCCTATTGAAATATTACAATACTTAATGGCAGAAAATAACCTGAAAGCTACAGAGCTGGCTGCTATACTGGGTATTGGCAAAAGCCTGGTATCTGATATGCTGCATTACCGCAGGGGGCTTTCTAAAGAAAATATCCGTAAGCTCGCAGAGCATTTTAAAGTGTCACAGGAGCTGTTTAACCGGCCGTATAAGCTAATATCCCCTTTAAATGCACAGCTGAAAAATGCCAGTGTAATGAATACAACTAAGGAACTAAAGGTAGTAAGGTAATTACTACCTTTTTTATTTACTGCTTATCCTAACATTTTCTTCACTACCTCCTGTCCATTTACCAGGGCCGCTTCTACCGTTCCCATAAGGGCACCGTTATACAAACCTTCTCCTGCAAAAAATAATGTGTTCACCACAGGCGTAGTTAATACAGGCAGTGCTGCTTTGGTATTGATAGTAGGGTATGAATATGAACCGCGTGTAAACGGATCATTCGTCCAGTTAATGATCTGCGCGCTAAGCAATAAAGATTGGAGCGTAGCTACCGGCATATCAAAAATACCTGAGAGAGAATTTAATGCCATTTCCAACACCTCCGCATCTGCCGCATCTTTGAGCGCTTTGGCAGGCGGGCCGCCCAGCCAGCCGGTGAGCAAGGTAGATCTTTCGGGGTATTGTGTCCACCAGGTGGGCACGGTTTGTCTGGAAAAGAGGAGGGTCAGGTCTTCCACGTTTTTGCCGTTAAAGATCTGCTTTTCCCAGAATGCTTCCCGGAACTGCAGCAGTATTTTAATAATGCCGCCCATGCCCATTTGCTGTGCCGCTTCATACTGTGCCGGTAACGGTGGAAAGTACTGCAGGCTGCCCATTTCCGTGGGCGCTGCCTGTAACACGCTGAGCGGTACTGTGATCAATACCTGCTGTGCGGTATAATGTTGCTCATTGGTAGTAATGACCTCAGCCTTTCCCGGTTGCCAGTGAATGTGCTTTACAATAGATGAGAGCTGAATAGTGCCGCCACCCTTTGTAACTTCTGCTGCCAGAAAAGCGGTGAGGCGGTCGTAGCCACCAATAATGCGGTATTGAGTGGCTTCATGCTCTGATACCCATTCTTCGCGCATGGCCAGGGTACTGGCATCAGCCGGATCAGCGGTATCATAGCCGGAGGCATAACGTATAACGGTATCCCTCAGCTCATGGTATTCATCATCTGCAAAATGAAGCTCCAGGAAATCCTGCAGCGGCAGATCTTCTTCCTGCTTTTTCAGTGCGGCTACAAAAAGCGGCCAGTACGGTATTTCCAGCTCTTCTACAGGTACCAGCTGGCCGTTGAATGATTGCAGCATGGTGCCTTCAATGGCGTGATAGGATATGTTTGCTTCTTTCAATAATGCCAGCGTCAGGGGCACATCCCCATGAATAAATTCAGCGCCTGTATGCTGATGGATACGCCCGCCAATATAATCGCGGGCTTCCAGCACCTGTACTTTCTTTCCGGCTTTTACCAGCTCCCTGGCTGCCATTAAGCCTGCTGCGCCGGCGCCTATAATGATTACGTCTGTTTGTGCCATATGTATTAGCCTTCTGATCCTTGCTTTTTCTTATGATAATATTTCTTCGATTTTTCCATGCTGCCACAGGTAACCGGGCTGCACCAGCGCCGTTTATTATTCTTGGTGTGGTCCAGGAAGATCCAGCCACATTGCCCGCATTCCTTGATCCGCTGGTGATCTTCCAGGGTGAGGATATCGTAGGCTGATTTCATCACCACCCATAAAGGCAGGAGCAGGTCGGTAGTGTCTTCTTCCCAATCCTGTTCAATATGTGTGCCTTTTATGGTAAAGCGGATATGCGATAAACCGGCGGCTAGCACGGTGTTAAATTTATGCAGCAGCTCCTCCTGCATTTGCTGTGGTTCCTGTGCCGCAACTGCGGAGAAGAATTGATACAACAATTCCCGTACACGTTTCATTTTTTGCAGGGCTTTATCGGCCGCTTCGGAATTTTTGATGGCATATTGCTGCAGGGCTTTAAGGCTTTTGCCGTTAAGAATGTTCACCTTACTACACCATTGCAGCAGGGTGGCATAACTGTCTAAATACTCATGCAGGTTAATGCCCCGCCAGGAATGAACGGTATTAATAAAATGGAAGCAGAGCGCGCCTCCATCCAGGGGAAGGGTATTAATATTTCTCTCTTTGCTCATAAGATACAGGTGGAAAGGTACATTATTTTTACCAGCAAAAAAGCTTTTGACGGTAATAAATAATTGTATAGATTTACACTGGTAAAACTTGTTTTACTGGTAATGTAACTGTAGGCATTTAACCCAAACGAACGGATATGAGATCGGACAATTCACCGCGATGGCTGGTTATCCTTGCTTTCCTTGCTATTTATATTGTATGGGGTACCACTTATATGGCTATTGCTTTTGGATTAAAAGGATTTCCACCTTTTGTACTAACGGCTTTCCGGGGGGTAATAGCGGGCAGCATACTGTTAATATGGTGTTTGGCGCGTGGTGAAAAATTACCCAACACTGCTACCATAGGCAATGCTTCCATTAGTGGTGTTTTAATGCTGGTGGGCGGTACCGGCCTGGTAACCTGGGCAGAGCAATATGTGAATTCAGGTTATGCTGCTATTATTATGGCTACTGAACCTTTTTTCTTTTTACTGCTGGATAAAAAAGAGTGGGGAAGCTACTTTTCCAATAAATGGGTGCTGGGTGGATTGGTGATCGGCTTCACCGGTATTGTACTGTTCTTTCATTATACCCAGGCTGCGGCGACTGAAACAAAAGATGCCGGTATGTTACTGACCGGTAACCTGGTGCTGTTGCTGGGCGCCATTCTATGGGTAGTAGGTTCCCTGTACGCTAAATATAAATTGGATCACAGCCATTCCAATACCCTGACAACCGGCCTGCAGCTCCTGGCTGCGGGCCTTTTTAGCGGCCTCACCGCATTGTTCACGGGCGAATGGGCTGATTTTAATATTAGTACGGTATCCCTGCCTGCCTGGGGAGGTTTGTTATACCTGATCACTATGGGATCGCTGGTAGCTTATGTGGCTTTTACCTGGCTAATCACTATCCGCCCACCAGCATTAGTAAGTACGCATACCTATGTAAACCCGGTGGTAGCCATCCTGATAGGCTGGGCCTTTGCCAATGAACAGATCTCTCTGCTGCAGATAATAGCGCTGCTGGTGATCTTAGCCGGCGTACTGTTCACTAACGTACCGAATTACAAACTGGCCAGGGGTTAGAAAAGTGTGGAGGCTATTTCCGTTATCCCAAAATAGGCTTGTATCACGCTCAATGCTTCTGCTTCCGGAAAATCTTTACAGGTATAAATAATGGCCGACAGAAATTGTTGCTGGCTCCATACGGCTATGTAAATGCCGGAATCAATGAGCGGCACAAAAGCATCATAACCCTGGTTGGCTTCTTTGCCTTCTCCGCTGGTAGTATGAACAATTGGCTCGCCATAGGTGCGCATAGAAAGCCGGGCAGTAAAGTGCTGAAAGAAATGGATCAGCGTTTGTTCATCTACGGGAGTGGTAAAATATCCTTCTGCTAAAAGTCTTTTGCGGAATATATCAGGGGCTAAGTTTTTCATAGCGGGCAGTTTTCATAAATATAAAAAGAAAAAGGCAGCGATCGGTCATCGCTGCCTTTTCCGTAGAAATAAGTTGCACTAGCTACGGTGTCTTAGTGGTTGGTTACCTAATTACTTTTGAGCAGTAGTGTCTTTCTTAACTTTTTCTTTTTTGATGTGTTTTTTACCGGTGGTATCTACTGGTTGAGTAGCAACGGTATCACGGATTACTGCTGTATCGCGACGGATAGTAGCGGTATCTTTTGCAATAGCAACAGTGTCTTTTACAAAAGATGCAGTGTCAGGACGCATTGCTGCGGTATCCTTAACAATAAAAGATGCAGTGTCTTTTGAAAAGAAAGCAGTATCCTTTTTGAATGCAGCTGTGTCTTTAGCAAAAGCGGTGTCTGCTACGAAGTTAGCAGTGTCTTTGAAGAATGCAGTGTCAGGAGCGGCAAAAGCAGCGGTGTCTTTTACAAAAGCAGTGTCCATTTTAAAGTTGGCAGTATCTGCTTTAAAGGCTGCAGTATCTACTGCAAAAGCTGCGGTATCCACTTTAAAGTTGGCAGTATCTGCTTTGAAGGCTGCGGTATCTACTGCGAAATTTGCAGTATCTACTTTAAAGTTAGCCGTATCAGCTACAGCTGCAGTGTCCAGCGCAAAAGCAGTATCTGCTGCGAAAGCGGCGGTATCTACTTTAAAGTTCGCAGTGTCTGCTTTGAAAGCTGCGGTATCCACTGCGAAATTTGCAGTATCAACTTTAAAGTTTGCTGTATCAGCTACAGCTACGGTGTCGCGGGACATTTTTGCACTAACACCATTCTTTGCGTTTACTTGTGTAAGCATGATTGCTCCTACGCCTGCCATAAGGCCAAATTTCAAGATCTGTGTTTTCATCGTTTTTCAATTTTTATGGTTAACGATCCGGTTTAACTTTTTTGACTGAAACCATTTCGTTTGGTTTCTTGCTATGGAATAAGACAAAAACCCTGCGCAAAATCAGAAAAGAATTGTTAAAACGGCCCAATCCCTTTGAGAATAGGGACTTTCAGCGTTTCAATGTTTTTATGTAACATTTCTTTAACGGATATATTTTGTAGAAGCTACACCCAATCAACATCTTATTTTGTTGACTATGTCCCCACGTTTTTGTTCCGTGCATACTTGCGCGTAGCATGGTTTAGGGCCATTATCTTTGCAGCATGGAACGGCACATACAGCTTACAGATGACGGATCGCATACCATAGGCGTAACAGGTACCAATGTTACGTACCACAGCACCCATGGCGCTATACAGGAGAGCGTACATATATATATTAATGCGGGATTGCGGCCCCTGCTGCAACAACATTCACCCTTATATATATTTGAAATGGGCTTTGGCACCGGCTTAAATGCGCTGCTTACCTTACAGGAGGCCATTGCGCAACAGCGCCCCGTTTATTATGAGGCAGTAGAATTGTACCCCTTATGGGCCCCGGAAATAGCGGCCTTAAATTATAATAATTTGTTAAAAACAACCGCCGGCCATGACCTGGAAGCCTTACACAGCGCGGCCTGGGAAGAAGTTGTACCGCTGCATCCACAATTTTCCCTGTTAAAGAAAAAGCAATCACTGGCTGCATACCTGGCAGCTGCCACACCATTATTTCACCTCGTTTATTTTGATGCCTTTGCTCCGGAGATACAGCCGGAACTGTGGAGTGCTGCCATGTTTGAGCAGGTAGCGGCCCGCATGTACCCCGGAGGGGTGCTGGTTACTTATTGTAGTAAAAGTGTGGTGCGAAAAGACTTGCAGGCCATTGGTTTTACCGTAGAGAAATTAGCCGGTCCACCCGGTAAAAGGGAAATTATAAGGGCTGTAAAGGGCTAAGGGGCCATTTGCTTTTGTGCGGACAATTACTATATTTAGGAGTAATATTTTACCGTTATTGTAGTTTTTCAAGTAATTATTAATACCTATGACAGGGGAAAGGGGCATCCAACATTCCGTTTATGGAAAACAGATTAACCCGGCATCCTTGAACAAATTGCCACAAAATGAGATATACCTATTTTATCCCAATGCTGCTTTGCCTGCAGCAGAGCTTTGCACAAACACCTGCCGCTTCCGCCAGCACTGTTGACCAGGTTACCGTTTTCCTGCAAGGGGCACAGGTTACCCGAAGCATGCAGTACAGCGTTACGCCTGGAAATAATAAGATTATTTTCAGCGGCATTTCTCCGGATGTGGATCAAAAAAGCATACAGGCTAAGCTGCCGGCTAATACTATGTTGTTATCCGTATCGCATCAACCCAATTTTATTAAGGAACAATCGCAGCGGGAAGAGATTGATCAGCTGGAAAAACAGCGTCAAACCCTCCAGGACAAGCTGGACCGTGAAAAAAATAACCTGCAGGTATACACGCAGGAAGAAAGTATTCTTACCAAGAACCAGGATATTGGCGGCACCAATAATGTTTTAAAAGCCATAGAGTTAAAGGACATACTGGACCTGCAACGGCAGCGCCTGACGGAGGTGCTGGATAAGCAGCTTAGTATTAAACAACAGATCCGCACGCTGGAAAAGGAGCTGCTGCAAACCACTAATCAATTGCAGGGGCTGCGCCAGCTGAAAGAAACGCCTACCAGCGATATTGTATTGGATGTACTGGCTAAAAGTGCCACCACCGGCAAATTCACCGTTAGCTACCTGGTAAAGAACGCAGGCTGGCTGCCGGCTTACGATATACGGGTAAAAGACATTACTCATCCGCTGGATATTACTTTTAAAGCCAAAGTATTTCAGCAGTGTGGTGAAGTGTGGAAAAAAGTAAAGCTGCAATTAAGTACGGGAAATCCTGACGAAAGCAGTGTACGGCCGGTATTACGCCCCTGGTATTTACACAGCTACAGCAGCTATGATGAGCTGAACCGCAGCCGCCAGGCGCAGCAAATGCTCGGCAATGGCGAAATAAGCGGGCGGGTTACAGATGAAAGCGGCATGCCGCTGGCAGGCTGCAACGTACAGATAAAAGGTAAAACATTAGGTACTGTAACAGATGATAAAGGTAATTTTCAGCTGCAAACATCCGGCGGAGAACAAACCCTGGTGTTTTCCTATATAGGTTTTAATAAAAAAGAGGTGCCGGCAGATGGCGGTTTTATGCGCATCAGTATGCAGCCGGACAACAAAAGACTGGAGGAAGTGGTAGTAGTAGGTTATGGTACGGAGAAAGCATTGGAGGGCCGTGTAGCCGGTGTGGCTGTGGGGAATAAAAAAGCCCTGCGCAAACAATCCTCCAGCATAGTTGAGGATGTTACGGAGCAATATGTAGCTACTACCTTTTATTATGATATACCTGTGCCTTATACTATTGAACCGGATGGCAAGCCTTACACCGTGGGTGTAAAAGAGGTGGAGGTGCCGGCCAGCTATGAATATTATGCCGTGCCTAAGCTGGATAAAGCTGCCTTCCTGGTAGCTGGTATTACGGACTGGGAATCCCTGAACCTGCTGGATGGCGAAGCCAGCATTTTTTATGAGGATACTTACCTGGGCAAATCCCTGCTGGACCTGCAAAACTCGCAGGATACGCTGCTGATATCCCTGGGCCGCGATAAGCAGGTAACGGTTACGCGTACCCTGGAAAAGGATTACAGCCGCAAACGTTTTATTGGCAAGAATATAACGGTAGCGCGTTCCTGGCAGCTGGGCATCAAGAATAATAAACCGGTACCCATTAGCATTACCCTGCAGGATCAGCTACCGGTTAGCACCAATACTGATATGGAAATATCCGGCATCAGCTATGGCGATGCACAGTTGGAGGAAACCACTAAGCTGCTCACCTGGAAAATGCAGCTGGCGCCTGCTGCAGAGCAAAAGCAGCAGCTAAAGTATAATATCAGCTACCCTAAAGCAGCTATTGTAAATATTGATTAGGACGCTAAACGCAAAACGCATAATGCTGAATGCCGCCTGCATTTTGCATTATGCGTTTTGCTTTAAGCGTTATGCGTTCAGCGTCACTGAATTATTAATTCTTTATTATTAATTCTCTCAGCGGGTTCCCAGCACTTTACTCTCCACCTTCAGCTCATCCCAGGCTGGCGGGGCAACCTGCAGTAAATTCTTCACAAAGAAATCCCTTCTTTTCTGCTCTCCGTAATCTCCGCCGGAGGAGTGTCCCATCCCGGGCACCATCACAAAATCAAAATCCTTATTGTTCTTTATGAGCGCATTTACCAGCTGCAGGGTAGAGGAGGGGTCCACGTTATCGTCCATCTCGCCAAGGATCAGCATTAGCTTACCTTCCAGGTTGCCGGCGTGTGTAACATTGGAACATTCCTCGTACTGCGGTCCTATGGGGTATCCCATCCATTGCTCATTCCACCACATTTTGTCCATGCGGTTATCATGGCATCCGCAGGAGGCTACGGCTGCTTTATAAAACTCCGGGTGAAATAATACGGCGCCTGCGGCATTTTGCCCGCCGGCAGAGGTACCGTAAATGCCTACCCGGGTAAGGTCCATATAGGAATATTTTCCGGCAGCGGCTTTCATCCATAGAATGCGGTCGGGGAAACCGGCATCCTTCAGGTTTTTCCAGCATACATCATGAAATGCTTTGGAGCGGTTAGAGGTGCCCATGCCATCTACCTGTATCACAATAAAGCCCAGCTCTGCCAGTTCCTGCATACCGCGGTAGGAGGCCTGGAAGGCTTTAGGTACAAACGCGCTGTGCGGTCCTGCATAAATATTCTCTATAACCGGATATTTACGTGAGGCATCAAAGTTAGAGGGGCGGATGATGATGCCCCAGATATCTGTTTGCCCGTCGCGGCCTTTGGCGGAAAATACTTCAGGCGCACGCCAGCCGGTTTGTTGTAAGGCGCTAATGTCGGCCTTTTCCAGCTCCATTACTACTTTACCATTGGCATCGCGTAAAACGGTCACCGGCGGCAGATCCACACGGGAATAAGCATCTGTAAAGTATTTATAGTCGGAGCTGAATTTGGCGGCATGCTGCGCATTTTCCGTGGTTAATGGCTGCAGGTGTTTGCCCTCAAAATCCGTTTTATAATATTGTACCAGGTAAGGGTCCTGGCCCTGTTCCCGGCCACTGGCGCCAAAAATAATGGTCCTGGCCTGCTCATCTACATTTACTACAGAACGTACCACCCAATTGCCTTTGGTAATGGGGTGCTTTACCTGCCCGGTTTTACCATCGTATAAATACAGGTGGTTCCATCCGTCGCGCTCAGATGCCCAGATGATCTCTTTACCATCATTCACATCATAGCGGTATTTTTTACTGCTGTAGTCAATGAAGGTGGGGCTGGTTTCTTCTACCAGTATTTTAACCTGGCCGGTGGCAGCATCTGCCTCCAGCACGCGGTATACCTGGTGTCCGCGCTGGTTGTATTCAAAGGTAAATGCACGGCTGTCCTTACGCCATTCCAGGTTGCCCAGGCTGTATTGCTGGTTAAAAAGTGATGCATCTAGCGGAATATGCTTTTTACTTTCTACCAGGAACAGCTGCGGAACCCTTACCGGCAGCGCATCGCCGGGCTTCAGGTAATCGCGGGTGCTAAGCTTTGGCTGCAGCTGGTCTGTGGGGGAAGATGAGATCAGGTACAGCAAATGTTTTTTATTAGGCCGTACTTTAACAGCGGCCAGCTTTTTTGAATCGGGCGACCACTCCATGTAGCTGGAATAAAATTCTCCTTCAGAACCATCATAGCTTAGCTGAAAAACAGCTTTCGTTTTACGGTCGCGGATGTATACGTTGTAGCTTTGAATATAAGCCACCCAGTTACTGTCCGGCGAGGGTACGGGCGGATCGTTCTGCTCGTCATGATCTGCGCCCCAGTAGCGGTCGGGTGTGGTTTTTCCTTTGATCTCTTTTACCCGGCAGCTATAGTCTGTCAGCTTGCACTGGCATACGGTGTCGCCTATATTAAATTCCAGCGTATGTTCATTATCGCTGAAATCCATCATGGTAAATGGCAGCGCATATGCCGTATAGGTACGGTGCAGCAGGGTGCTGAGGGCGCTTGCCAGTTTTGCCTGGTCAAAGGCCGGCGCTTTGGTACGCTTGTCTGCATCTGCCAGCATAAACTCTTTACCGCGCGGTGTTTGCTCGTAGTACCAGCAGCGGTGTGTGCTATCTATCCAGTTAAAGCTGGCAGGGGCATAATAGAGCTTGTTCCTGATACGGTTGCTCCAGTCATTGGCGCGGCGGTAATCATCCGCAGTGCCCTGTGCCTGCAGTGAAAGCGCATTGCCCAGTAACAGCATTAAGAGGCCGAATGTTTTGTATGGCATGGTTGTGAGATTTATATAGTCCATGGTCGATGGTCCATAGTCCGTAGTCTATGGCCTTTTACAGCTTATTGGGTACAGCGTGCAAAGGCAATTATGGAGGCATTGACCTGAATTTCTCTGTTGTATTTATGTCACAGAGTTATGCCATGGACCATCGACTATGGACCATGGACTGAGCATTTCAATGCTCTACACTCTGAAAATAACTGTTCATATATTCACTGGGCGACTGCCCGGTGATACCTTTAAATACCCGGTTAAAATTGGTAATGCTGTTAAAGCCGCAGGTATAAGCCACCGTGGCAATGTTATCATAATCACCGTCCGTGAGCTTTTTACAGGCTTCGTTAATGCGTACTTCATTCAGGAAAGACACAAAGGTGTGCAGGGTGTGTTTCTTGAAAAAGCGGCAAAAAGCCTGGGGCGTCATGTGGGCCTGTTTGGCAGCATCTTCCAGCGTAATGGGCTTATCATACTGCTGCATAATAAAATTGTAGATGTTGCCAATGCGTATGCCTTCATGTTCGCTGAACATAGGTGTTTTATTACCGGCGCTCAGCGGGGCAAGATCGGGGTAGCTGCTCAGCTGTTTTAACAGCTCTACAAACAGCATCAATTGATCGGCGCCTGCGCTTTGCGCAATACGCAGCATTTTATTGGATACTTCAATTACATGTGGGGCAGGCAGCTTAAAGCCGGACTGGTGCTGCTGTACAAAGTTTTTCAACAGCTTCATTTCCGGCAGATTGAAGAAAGCCGACAGCGCGCCGTTCGGATTAAAGAAGAACATCCAGGCCACGATCTTCTTTTTACTCTTGGGTAAAAAATAAGAAGGTTCGCTTTTAAAGATATGCGGTTGATTGGCGCCCAGCCAGAAGATCTCGTTGGAGCGGAATGAATGCATGTTGTTATCCGCTACCAGCGTGCCTTCACCCTTCTGGATCCAGGTAAGCTGGATCTCCTGGTGGCGGTGCAGATGCGGGTAAAAGTAAGGCAGTACATCTTTCTGTACAATGATAGATTTATCTAATGGCACGGGGATCGTGAACTGTAGCACTTTCATAATACTTCCTTGTTTGGTTGATATCCTGGTCCATGGGCTATGGACTATTGACCATCGACTCGCTCAATATTACAAATTTTACCCCATCCTTTTCCGAAACAGGTTAATATCAGGTAATAATTGATTATAATTGGGTAGGTTCGCATGTAATGATTGAAATATTTTTGAAAAAAATTTGAGCAACATGTCTATTGAATGGAAAGGGATATTTCCTGCAATCACTACCAAGTTCACAGCCAATGATGAATTGGACCTTCCATTATTTGAGAAGAATCTGAAGGCGCAGCTGGCTGCCGGCATAGATGGTATTATCCTGGGAGGGTCCCTGGGAGAAGCCAGCACCCTCACTGCAGCTGAAAAAGAAACGCTGGTAAAATATTCGGTAGAGAAGGTAGCGGGTAAAATACCCGTGGTATTAAACATTGCGGAAGGCGCCACGGCCGAAGCGGTAAAACAGGCCCAGCTGGCCCAGGAATGGGGAGCCAAGGGTTTAATGTTATTACCCCCCATGCGCTACAAGAGCGATGAACGGGAAACCGCCGCTTACTTTAAAGCCGTAGCATCCTCCACTGATCTGCCCATTATGATCTATAATAACCCGGTAGATTACAAGGTAGACGTAACCCTGGCCATCTTTGAAGAGCTGGCAGCCTTTAAAAATGTGCAGGCGGTAAAAGAATCTACCCGCGACGTTTCCAACGTAACCCGTATGATCAACCGTTTTGGCAACCGCTTTAAAATACTCTGCGGTGTGGATACCCTGGCGCTGGAAGAAATGGTATTGGGCGCTGTAGGCTGGGTTGGCGGCCTGGTATGTGCATTCCCCGCAGAAACCGTAGCTATTTACCGCCTGGTAAAAGCCGGCCGTGTAGCAGAAGCGCTGGAAATTTACCGCTGGTTCCTGCCCCTGCTGGAGCTGGACCTGCATGCCAAGCTGGTTCAATATATTAAGCTGGCTGAAACCCGCGCAGGGCTGGGTAGCGAGCATGTAAGAGCGCCGCGCCTTACCCTTATCGGCAAAGAACGGGAGCAGGTATTATCCGTAATTGATACGGCCCTGGCTAACCGTCCGGAACTGCCGGACTACCTTTCAATAGGTGCATTGGCACATGCAAAATGAGCAGTGAACAATAACGGCGCGATAATGATCAGCCAAAAGTGAATAGTGAAGGCAGAGATTTATTAATTTCACCTTTCACTATTCACTAAAAAAGCAAGAAACCATGATAGATGTAGATATCGTACTGCAGCAGGCCGCTGCTGCATTTGAACACTACAAAACAATACCGGCCCACGTCAGGGCCCTTTTCCTGGAAGCCATTGCAGATGAGCTGGAAGGGCAGCGGGAAGCCCTGGTGCCTGTAGCCCATCAGGAGAGCAACCTGCCCCTGGCCCGCCTGAACGGGGAGCTTACCCGTACCACCAATCAGCTGAAACTTTTTGCCCGCCTTATAAAAGAAGGCAGCTGGGTAGAGGCGGTGATAGATACCGCTAACCCTGCCAGCACACCGCCCCGGCCGGATATACGTAAAATGTTATTGCCGGTAGGCCCGGTAGTGGTGTTTGGCGCCAGTAACTTCCCCTTTGCATTCTCTACTGCCGGCGGCGATACTGCCAGTGCGCTGGCTGCCGGCGCTACCGTGGTGATCAAAGGCCACCCGGCACATGCGCAAACCTCCCAAAAGGTATTTGCAGCTATGCAGGAAGCTATTAAAAAGACAAATATGCCGGAGCATACGGTACAGCATGTAGCGGCTCCTGGCAACGATATAGGAAAACAATTAGTGATACACCCGTTAACCACGGGCGTAGGCTTTACCGGCTCTTTTGCAGGCGGTAAGGCATTGTTCGATTATGCCAATCAGAGAGAGACCCCCATACCCGTGTTTGCGGAAATGAGCAGCATTAACCCGGTGGTATTCCTCCCGGATACGCTGGAAAAGAATGCGGCTGCATTGGCGCAAACCTTTGGCGGGTCGGTTACTTTGGGGATGGGACAATTTTGTACCAATCCCGGCCTGCTGCTGGGTATCCGCAGCGCAGCCCTGGAAAATTTTGCACAGCTGCTGGGCGAAGCCATTGCCCAATGCGCCCCGCAAAAAATGCTGCACAGCGGTATTCAGCAGGCTTATGCAAAAGGCCGGCAGCAAATACTGGCACAGCAGGGCGTAGCGCTGGTAAGCGAATCGGTAACAGCGCCCGCGGAGCTGGAAGCCCACCCGGCGCTGGCCCGCGTAACTGCAAAGGATTTCCTGGCTAACCCGGTATTGAAAGAAGAAGTGTTTGGCCCCTCCTCACTGCTGGTAGTATGTGATAATAAGGAGGAGCTAAAGGCAGTACTGAAAAGCGTGAAAGGCCAGCTTACTACTACCGCAGTAGGTACAGAGGCTGATATGGCCGCCTATGCGGATGTTATTGCCCTGCAAACCACCCTGGCCGGCCGCGTGATCTTAAATGCACCACCTACCGGTGTGGAAGTATGCGCAGCCATGGTGCATGGCGGCCCGTTCCCCGCCACTACCGATGCACGTTTTACCTCTGTAGGTACCAGCGCCATTAAACGCTGGGTAAGGCCCGTATGTTTCCAGGGATTCCTGGACAGCATGCTGCCGCCTGCCCTGCAAAACGCTAACCCGCTGGGCATTTGGCGAATGGTGGATAATGAGTATACGCGGTAGCAGGCTACCGCGGTCCACGGACCATCGGCCATGGACCTATAAAACATACATATGTCAACAGATCAACCAACATCTTTTAAGCGCTCTTTCGGGCTGCTGGACGCTACCATGATCGTAGCCGGGTCTATGATCGGTTCCGGTATTTTCATTGTAAGCGCTGATATTGTACGCAACGTAAGCTCAGCAGGCTGGCTTACCATCGTATGGGTGCTGGCTGGTGTGTTAACCCTCACGGCAGCCCTGAGCTACGGAGAGCTAAGCGCTATGTTCCCTAAAGCAGGCGGGCAATACGTATATCTCAAAGAAGCCTTTAACCCCCTGGTGGGTTTCCTGTATGGGTGGAGCTTTTTCACCGTTATACAAACCGGTACCATTGCCGCCGTGGGTGTGGCTTTTGCCAAATTTGCCGCGTATATCTTTCCTGCTTTAAGTGAAAAAAATGTGCTGGCCGATCTGGGCTTTATGCAGGTCACTGCGGCGCAGCTCACTTCCATTTTATTGATCGTATTACTCACGTATGTGAATACACGCGGCGTAAAAGAAGGTAAGATCATTCAAACCACTTTTACACTCACCAAAATAGCCGCCTTGTTCGGCCTTATTATTTTCGGTTTTTTGCTGGCTGCCCGTAAAGAGGTGTGGGATGCTAACTGGCAAACCGGTTTTGCCCTGCAAAAGCTTACGCCCGAAGGGCTGCTGCCTTACACCGGCTTAGCGGTAATGGGCGCTATTGCAGGCAGTATGGTAGGCACCTTGTTCAGCAGTGACTCCTGGCATAACGTAACCTTCATAGCAGCGGAGATCAAACGTCCGGAAAAGAATATTGGCCTTAGCCTGTTCCTGGGCACACTGGTGGTAACCATCATTTACGTGTCAACCAATATGATGTTCCTGGGGGTAATGCCTTTGCATGAAGTAGCTTTTGCAGAAAGCGACCGGGTAGGGGTGGCAGCCTCCGTACACATTTTTGGCAGCATGGGCACGTATATTATTGCTGCGTTGATCATGGTATCAACTTTTGGCTGTAACAACGGGCTCATACTGGCGGGCGCGCGGGTGTATTATACCATGGCCAATGATGGCCTGTTCTTTAAACAGCTGGCCACCTTAAATAAGAATGCGGTGCCCTCCAAAGCCCTGTGGCTGCAATGTTTATGGGCCTCCCTGCTGTGTTTAAGCGGCAAATACGGGCAGCTGCTGGATTATGTGATCTTTGTGGTATTGATCTTTTACATCCTGACCATTATCGGTATTTTCCGCCTGCGCCGCAAGCGCCCGGATCTCCACCGCCCTTACAAAGCCTTTGGTTACCCGGTATTACCCTTGTTCTATGTGGTGGCCGCCACCATTATTTGCCTGTCGCTGCTGGCGTATAAACCTATGTATACCTGGCCCGGATTGGGTTTGGTGCTGCTGGGCATACCCGTATATTACGGCGTATGGGGCAAAAAAGCAACGGTTGCACCGGTACAAAAGCAGGAACCGGTAACCAGCGAATTACCATAAATTAACCGGTAGCTGCCCTCATTTTAATCTGATACAGGCAGGATACCCATGATTTTATGTTAATTTTTGCAAACCTTTGATCAATACTCGCAACTTTGTACTCAGGGCTTCTGAATATTTTTGGGAATGAGGGTAGTGGCATAAACCGGAAACCTGGCGTGCCCCATTGGGCGGGGCCGTAATTCGTAATTGATAATTTGTAATTGACTTCATCCTTGGCTAAGAAAACATTTTTTTGCATTGATGCGCATACCTGCGGTAACCCCGTTCGGCTGGTAGCCGGCGGCGGGCCGGTATTGGAAGGCAGCAACATGAGTGAGAAGCGTAATCATTTTTTACGTGAATATGACTGGATCCGTAAAGGGCTGATGTTTGAGCCCCGCGGGCATGATATGATGAGCGGCAGTATTTTATACCCGCCGCATGATCCGGCAAATGATGTAGCTGTGCTGTTCATAGAAACCAGCGGTTGCCTGCCCATGTGCGGACATGGCACCATTGGCACTATTACTATTGCTATCGAGGAAGGGCTCATTACCCCTAAAACGCCCGGCGTGGTGCGTATGGAAGCGCCGGCAGGTTTGGTGACTGTTACTTATAAGCAGGAGGGCAATAAGGTAAAAAGCGTAAAGCTCACGAATGTGCCGTCGTACCTGGCGGCAACCAGCCTGGAAGTGGAATGCCCGGACCTGGGCCTGCTGAAGGTAGATGTTTCCTATGGAGGCAACTATTACGCCATTGTAGATGTGCAGGAGAATTTCTCCGGACTGGAAAATTATTCCTCCGCACAGCTCATTACCTGGGCGCGAGAAATGCGGAAACGCATCAACGAAAAATATACGTTCGTACACCCGGACAATCCGCATATCAACGGCTGCTCCCATGTATTATGGACCGGCGCGGTGTTAGATCAAACTTCCACCGCCCGTAATGCCGTGTTCTACGGTGATAAAGCCATCGACCGCTCACCCTGCGGCACCGGCACCTCTGCCCGTATGGCGCAGTGGTACGCCAAAGGCAAGCTTAAAAAAGGCGATGAGTTTATTCACGAAAGTATCATCGGCTCTAAATTCATTGGCCGTATAGAAGAGGAAACCAGCATCGGCGGCGTACCGGCTATCCGCCCCAGCATTGAAGGCTGGGCAAGGATCTACGGCTACAACACCATTACAATTGACCCGGAAGATGATCCGTATGCATACGGATTACAGGTAATATAGCAGAACAATATGTCTAAGGAAGTTATCATCATTGGCGGCGGAATTATTGGCCTTAGCAGCGCATTCTATTTGCAGGATGCAGGATATAAGGTTACTGTACTGGATACTACGGATATGCAGCAGGGCTGCTCCTACGGCAATGCAGGGTATATATGCCCCAGCCATTTTGTACCGCTGGCTACACCCGGTATTATAAAACAGGGTTTAAAATGGATGCTGAATGCCAAAAGCCCGTTCTATGTGCAGCCGCGTTTAAGCGGGGAGCTCATCTCCTGGGGATTGAAGTTCATGAAAAGCGCTACTAAAGAACATGTGGAGCGGTCGGCCATTCCCCTGCGGGATATTGCTTTGCTTAGCAAACAGCTGTATGAAAGCTGGGCGCAGCTGCCGGGTATGGATTTCGCCTATGAGCCCAAAGGCATGCTGGAGCTGTTTAAAACAGAAGAAAATGCACACCATGCGGAACATACTTTAAAAGACGCTTTGGCATTGGGATTAGATACCCGCTTATTAAATAAAGCAGAGCTGCAGGCCATGGAGCCTGGTGCGGAGATAGATGCGATAGGCGCACTGTATTTTGCCGGCGATGCGCAGCTGTATCCCAATAAGCTTATGCAATGTTTGCTGAACTGGCTGCAGCAAAAAGGCGTGCGGCTGATAGGCAGCCAGGAAGTAACGGGTTTTATTACAGAAGGCAAGGTGCTGAAAGGCGTGAAAACAGCCAGCCAGCAATACCCTGCAGATCATGTGGTGCTGGCAGCCGGTGTGTGGAGCAGCGCGGTGGCCAAACAGCTGAACCTGCGCTTACCAATGGTAGGCGGACGCGGATATTCCGTAACGTATGAAAATGCGCCTTATAAAGTGCGTCACTCTATAATATTAAGCGAGGCCCGGGTGGCCATTTCACCCATGGATGGGAACAAGATCCGCTTTGGCGGCACCATGGAAATTACCGGGGTAAATGCCCCGCCGCGTATGCAAAGGGTGCAGGGCATCCTGGAATCCGTAAAACGTTATTTCCCGGCGTATGATATTCCCATGCCTGCGGCAGATAAGGTATGGTATGGCTATCGCCCCTGCAGTGCAGATGGCCTGCCTTACATTGGTAACGTACAACAGTATACGAATTTAACTATTGCCACCGGGCACTCCATGCTGGGAATCAGCCTGGGCGCAGGTACCGGTAAGCTGGTAAGTGAGCTGGTGCAGGGTGTACCTGCTTCTATGGATATAACACCTTTCCACCCGCAACGGGGATAAGTAAACCACACATAACATGATGGGCAAAAAGGCAGCAACCAGGATCGTATGGGTATTAACGGCATTGGCAGCCGCTAACTCGATTGCATATGCACAACAGCAGGCGCCTGCAGCACTATACCAGCAAACCAGCGAGATCAATAACCTCATGGTAACGTATAATGCGGATAAAGGCAGCGTTAGCCGTTTTTATTTTGTAGGTAACTCGCCGGAACGCCGGCAGCAGCTGCAAAAGCTCAATAATCAATATTTGCAGCAGCTGGACCAGGTTGATTTTAACGCCTTGCCTACCGGTAGCCGGGTAGATTATATCCTTTTCAAAAAAGACCTTCAGGCACAGCTGCACAGCTTACAGGAAGAAGAAACGCAATACAACAAGCTAAAAGAATGGTTTCCTTTTGCAGATAAGCTTTACGCAGTGGAAAAGCTGCGCAGGCGGGGTACAGAGCAAAATGCGCAGCAGCTGGCCGCAGATTTTCACAGCATGTCTATAGATGTATTGAAGAAAGCGAAAGCGCTGCGGGAAGAAAAGAATATCGACATCTATCACATTCTCAGAGCGGAGGGTATTGTAAAAGGTTTAAAGGATGCGCTGTACAGCGTACACCAGTTCTATAACAGCTATGATCCGCAATACACCTGGTGGATGGCCAAACCCTATGCCGACCTGGATACCGCTTTAAGCACCTATGCCATTGCCTGGAAAGCACAGGAAAAAATTGCACCGGGTAGTAAGGATGATGGCAGTGGTATTATCGGCTATCCCATTGGCCGTGATGAGCTGATCCGCCAGCTACAGGATGAATTGATCCCCTACACCCCGGAAGAGCTGATACAAATAGCCAATAAGGAATTTGCCTGGTGTGATGCCGAAATGCTGAAAGCCTCCCGGGAAATGGGTTTTGGCGACGACTGGAAAAAGGCGCTGGAAAAAGTAAAGAATACCTATGTGCCTGCCGGCAAACAACCGGAGGCCATCATGAAGTTATACAATGAATCCGTTGCCTTCCTGAAACAGAAAGAGCTGGTAACCATTCCGCCCCTGGCAGAAGAAAGCTGGCGCATGATCATGATGACGCCGGAACGGCAATTGGTGAATCCCTTTTTTACCGGCGGGGAAGTGTTAAGCATCTCTTACCCAACGGATGATATGAGCGAGGAAGATAAGCTGATGAGCATGCGAGGTAATAACCCGCATTTTTCCCGCGCTACTGTGCATCATGAGCTCATAGCAGGCCATCACCTGCAGATGTACATGAACCGCCGCTACAAGGCTTACCGGGATTTTGATACGCCGTTCTGGATAGAAGGCTGGTCGCTGTACTGGGAAATGTTGTTGTGGGATCAGCAGTTCCCGCAATCCCCGGAAGACCGTGTGGGTATGCTCTTCTGGCGTATGCACCGCTGCGCGCGCATTATCTTCTCCCTTAATTTTCACCTGGGCAAATGGACGCCCCAGCAGTGTATAGATTTTTTGGTTGACAGGGTAGGGCATGAGCGGGCCAATGCAGCCGGCGAAGTACGCCGCTCTTTTGTAGCAGGCCTGGGCTACAGCCCCTTATACCAGCTGGCTTACATGATAGGCGGCCTGCAGTTCTATGCATTGAAAAAGGAATTGGTGGATAGTGGTAAAATGAGCTATAAACAATACCATGACGCAGTGCTGCATGAAAATGAAATGCCGGTGGAAATGCTGCGCGCTATTCTTACCAATCAAACCATTAATAAAGATTTCAAAACTAACTGGCGGTTTTATCAGATAAAATAATAGAATGTAAAATTCTAAATGTAAAATCTTAAATGTAAAAGTTGAATAGCGAATAACCAGCATTAGGACTTTTACATTTTACATTTGAAATTTTACATTTTACATTCTCTTATTCCACGTCATTGTAGCTTCTAAACTATTTTACAATGAAGAAATTACTCTTTTCCATCCTGCTGTTGCATACAAGCTATAACGCCCTGCTGGCACAGTCTTACGTACCGGAACGGCAGGAAAAGATAATGAAGGTGGCCGCTAAGGTGCCGGTACATGCTTACAGCTTTAACCTGAAAGATGTACAGATCCTGGACGGGCCTTTTAAAAAGGCGCAGGATGCGGATGTGGCTTACCTCTCAATATTAGAGCCGGACCGCCTGCTGGCTGATTTCCGGGAACATTCCGGTCTGAAGGCAAAAGCTAAACGCTATGGCGGTTGGGAATCATCCGGCCTGGCAGGGCATTCGCTGGGGCATTACCTCTCTGCCTGCGCTATGCATTATGCAGCAAGTGGCGATAAGCGTTTCCTGGATAAAGTGAATTACATGGTAAGCGAGCTGGCCGAATGCCAGCAGCACCGCAAAACAGGTTATATAGGCGCCATTCCCAGCGAGGATAGCATCTGGCAGTTAGTATCCGAAGGGCAGATCCGTTCCCGTGGCTTTGATCTCAACGGCGGCTGGTCGCCCTGGTACACAGTGCACAAGATCATGGCCGGTTTACTGGATGCCTATATCTATTGTAACAACCGGCAGGCATTGGATGTAGAAAAAGGCATGGCCGACTGGACGGAGAAAATAGTAGGCCACTTACCGGATTCCCTGGTGCAAAAAATGCTGCTGTGTGAATACGGCGGCATGAACGAAGCGCTGGTGAACACCTACGCGCTTACCGGTGAAAAGAAATACCTGGACCTTTCCTACAGGTTCCACGACCGCCGTGTGCTGGATTCACTGGCCCTTCAGCAGGATGTGCTCCCCGGTAAACATTCCAATACGCAAATACCCAAAGTAATTGGCTGCATACGCCGCTTTGAGCTAACAGGTGCGGATAAGGACAGCATAATTGGCCGGTTCTTCTGGAACACGGTTACACAGCACCATTCCTATGCACCGGGCGGTAACAGTAACTATGAGTACCTGGGCCCCCCGGACCAGCTGAACGACTATCTTACGGAAAACACGATGGAAACCTGTAATACCTACAACATGCTGAAATTAACCCGGCATTTGTTTGCGTTGCAGCCCGCAGCTAACCTGATGGATTTTTACGAGCGCGCATTATACAATCACATCCTTTCTTCCCAGAACCATGAAAGCGGTATGATGTGTTACTTTGTGCCGCTGCGTATGGGCACCCGTAAAGAATTCAGCGATTCGTTCCACACCTTTACCTGCTGCGTAGGTTCCGGTATGGAAAATCATGTGAAGTATGGGGAGAGCATTTATTTTGAAGGTATAGATGGCAGCCTGTATGTGAACCTGTTCATTGCATCGCGCCTGAGCTGGCAGCAGAAAGGCATTACGCTGGAACAGCAAACAAAGCTGCCTGCCGGCGATAAAGTAGCATTTACCGTTACCGCTAAAAAGCCCGTTGCATTTGCTTTACGCATCCGCAAGCCACGCTGGGTACAGCAGGGGATGCAGCTTACGGTAAATGGTAAGCCACAGCCCGTTACAACTGGTGAAGACGGTTACATTACCATTAACCGTACCTGGAAAACCGGTGATAAAGTAGCGCTTACTTTACCCATGGATGTGTATACTGAAGCAATGCCCGATAACCCGGGCCGTGTAGCTTTGTTCTATGGCCCTGTAGTACTGGCCGGACAGTTAGGTAATAAAGAGCCGGATCCTGTAACAGGCATACCGGTATTGGTAACCGCTGAAAAAGATGCTAACAAATGGCTGCGTACAGATGATCCGCAATCCCTGGTGTTCCATACCAGCAACATAGGCCAGCCGGCAGATGTAACGCTGGTGCCGTTCAACACCATTCAGAATGAATACTATAGCGTGTACTGGGATGCCTTTACACCGGATGGCTGGAAATCGCAGCAGGCTAAATATGAAGCAGAAAAGAAGAAACAGCAGGAAATAGAATCCCGTACGGTAGATGCGCTGCGCATAGCGGAAATGCAGCCGGAGCGTGATCATAATTTCACTACCAGCGACAAAACCACCACCGGCGAAGAGCATGGTAAAAAATGGAGGGCCGTGTGGGACGATGGATATATGCAATTCACCATGAAGGTGAACCCGGAAAAGGAGAACAGCCTGCAATGTACTTATTGGGGGATGGATAACCGCTATTGTAAGTTTGATATATTAATAGATGGTGTGCAGGTAGGTACCGATGATCTGAATAAATATAAGGCCAGCAAGTTTTATGATGTGGTGTATCCCATTCCGGCGGAGCTTACCAAAGGCAAACAAACTGTTACAGTAAAGCTGCAGGCCCGGAAAGATAATCACGTGGGCCCGGTGTATGGCACGGTAAGAATGATGCAACAACCATAGTAATACAGCAGTTACGTAAAAAGCCAGGTAACCATATGTTGCCTGGCTTTTGCATTTACCGGATCCCTATCCGGGTGAGAAGAGGCTTTTTTTTGTAATATTATAATGCGCGCGCATGCAATGAATGTGCTATTTTTTTTAATAGGAGGTCGAATTTTAGGATATTGTTATGATTTTTTAGTTCTTTTTTGTTTATTTATATGTCAGAAATGGCAGAACCGGCAAAATATTGAACATTATTAATAAATATAATTCGTTCGATGGTGCAGCTATGATTGCACTGTTAAAGGAGGGAAATAAAACCGCCTATGAAGCCATCTACAACGAATACTGGCCCAAACTTTTTTCGTATATCTATAACCGTTTAAAGTCCAGAGAAGCAGCAGAAGAGATCATCCAGGAAGTATTCTTTTCACTTTGGATGAAACGCGCTACACTCGATCTCACGCATTCATTATCCGCTTATTTATTTACTGCTGTTAAATACCAGCTCTTTAACTATTTAAAGTCTGATCAGGTGCGCAGAAAATATGCCAGCCAGGCTTCCGTACCGCTGGCTGATAATTCCAACGAGGAAAACATCGCCGCCAATGATCTGAAGAATACCATGGAAAAAGAAATTTCCAGGCTGCCCGAAAAGTGCCAGCAGGTATTCCGGATGAGCCGCCAGGAACACCTTTCCATCAGCGACATTGCAAGCACACTTAACATTTCCCACAAAACCGTAGAGAACCATCTCACCAAAGCATTGCGCCAGCTGCGAATGGTGCTGGGGCACTACTTCTGCCTGTTATTGATCATGTCCTCTTTTTGATGGGTTGCACATAAAGAATGTAAAATGTAAAATAATAAATGTAAAATGTAAAAGTGGAGTGCAGTCCCTTATCCGCTGTATTCCACTTTTACATTTAGCATTTTACATTTATGATTTTAAATTTTTTTTGGACGGCGTAGGTGTTTGCATCCACTCAGTGTACGTATATATAGAACACACCCATATAGCCATTGTAAATTTCAAGTTCCGGGAAACTGATGAATAACAAAGAATTGAAAACATTGATCGATAAATACCTGAAGGGCGCCCTGAGTGCGGAAGAAGCTGTTCAGCTGGAACAGTGGCTGGATGCTATGGCAGATGAGCAGGCATTTGAGGCACTGCCGGAAGCGGAAAAAGAAGCAGCGCGTACACAGGGGTATGAGCGGCTGCTGGCGCGCATTGACAAAACATCGCGGCCCGGCGTTGTACGCCGCCTGTTCACCAGCGCGCGTAGTTTAAAGATCGCGGCATCTGTAGCCTGCCTTATTATTGCAGGTTTCCTTTTTAAAAATAGCTTGCTGAACGTAATAGCCCCGCACCGCCTAACGGCAATGACGAGTACTGCGGGGAAAATAAAGAAGCACATATTGTCTGATGGATCAATTGTTTGGTTAAAGGGTAACAGCAAGCTTGTTTTTCCCGCTACATTCGGCAACGGCAGCCGCACCGTAACCCTACAGGGCGAGGCATTATTTGAAGTAGCAAAAGATGCCGCACACCCTTTTCAGATCCATTGCGGTACGCTTACCACCACAGTGCTGGGCACCAGCTTTAACATACGCAGTACCGGCACAGAAACGCAGGTGGCTGTGCTTACAGGTAAAATATCATTAAGCGCGCCGCAGTCAGAAAAGATCATCCTGCTGCCTAACCAGCAGGCCACTTACTCTGAGCCCGCAGCCGCCATAGCAAAGGATCACAATAACAGCGCATCCGTTCATGAGCTTACAAAGGGAACAGAGTACGACATGGCATTTAATGATGTGCGTATAGCAGATGTAATGCCGCGGATAGAGAAAAAATTTGATGTAGAAATAGACCTGCAGGATGCAGGCATCCGGAATAATCTGATAACAGCCGACTTTACAGACCAGTCATTAAAAAGTACGATGGAGATGATCAGCCAGGCGCTCAACCTGGAATTTGAGATCAAGGGAAGATCTATTTTGCTAAAGCTAAAAAAAGAGTCATGAACGGGTATCAACCAAAATCACACTTAAAAATTCAGCCTATGACCAGGGTAACAGCCACCTACAGCATTATGCATGCAGCTACCGGTAAACAGCAACGCAGGTAAGTAAATCACTACCTGTAGCCAGGTAAATCTATTGGAAGTATTGCTTCAGGAAAGGGAAGCATAAGCTCCGCTTTTGTCAAATGGAAGCTATTGGGAAACCGCGTGTCAGCGCGGCAGGGAATCCCTTTGTCTTAATCAACCAGAAATCTCACAAAGAAAAAGGGCTATGCACAAACATTTAAAGACAAATACCTGTCTGACCAAACGCATGAAAAGAACATCGTTGAACCTGATGATAGGTGTGTTATTGTCCGGTATCACCTATGCAAATGCGGTGTACTCACAAGGTATTCTCAGTAAAAAGATCTCATTGCAGGCAGATGATATGAGCCTGAAGCTGGTGCTCAACCAGATCCGCAGCAAAGCAGCAGTAAAATTCGTTTACAGCTCCAGCCAGATAGCGCTGGACAGAAAAGTAACTGCAAAAGCAGATGAAGAAGAATTGGGTAAAGTGCTGAACCGGGTGCTGGGTAAGGATATTAATTATGTTGTGAGCAATGAAGGGTTCATCATCTTAAAAGATAATCACGACGGTGCTTCCGTAAAGCCTTTTGCCGCCAATGATATGGCAGCTTTACGTCCTGTGGCAGACACCATCATTAAAGGTAAAATATTAGGGGAAACCGGCGAGCCATTTCCCGGAGCCACCATCGTGGAAAAAGGAAGCAGCAATGGCGTAGCTTCCGGCGTGGATGGCAGCTTTACCCTTAAAGTAAAACAGGGCGCTACGCTGGTGATCTCCGCTATTGGTTATAGCGTAACGGAAATTTCAGCCTCCGCATCAGAAACTATTAAATTACAATCTGCTGTAAAGCAGCTGCATGATATTGTAGTAACAGCAGCCGGTATTGCCCGTCAGAAAACAAGCCTGGGTTATTCCGTAAGCACCGTTACTTCAGAAAAGCTGGCGCAGAAGTCAGAGCCCGATCCTATCCGTGCACTAACCGGTAAGGTAGCAGGGGTTAACATTCAATCATCCGGCGGGGTGGCCGGTGGTGGTACCAACATTACCATCCGTGGTAACTCCTCGCTCAATGGCAATAACCAGCCTTTGTTTGTAGTAGATGGGGTGCCTTTTGATAACTCCAGCTTTGCCAATGTGGGCGGCGCCTCCGTGGGCGGGGTAGGCGTAACCAACCGCGCTTTTGACCTGGACCCTAATAATATTCAAAGCATGACGGTGCTGAAAGGCGCGGCAGCAGCAGCTTTGTACGGTTCCCGTGCAGCCAACGGCGCCATTATTATCACAACAAAAGCCGGTAAAAAGAAATCAAGAAAGGGATTAGAGATCACATACAATACTTCTTACTCTGTTGAGCAGGTGTCCGGCCTGCCGGAGTACCAGACCAAGTATGGGCAGGGCACCAATAACGACTACCGCCATGGGGTATATGCTTCCTGGGGGCAGCCTTTTCCCGGTGTGAAAAGTATGCTGCCTACACGTACTACCATCCCGCACCAGCTTACCCGGCAGTTCAGCTCAGCAGTATTCCCGGAAATTTATGAGGCAGATGGCGTAACACCCAAACAGGTGCCTTATAAGTCTTATGCAGACCAGAATGTGAAGAATTTTTTCCGCGATGGCAGTGTATATGAAAATGCCATCACCATCTCATCCGGCAGTGAAAAGGGCAACTTTAACGCAGGTTTTTCACATACCATGAACAATGGTATTGTACCGAACAATGAAATTAACCGTACTTCCATGAACGTGGGCGGTAATATCCGGTTAGATAATAAATTCTATGCAAGCGGTTCCATCAACTATGTGATCACCCGGCAAAAAACGCCACCAGTGGGCGGCCTTACGGGTTCTATCATGTCTACATTAATGTATGTACCTACCAGCTACGACCTTACTAATTATCCTTACGAAAATCCAATCGATGGCAGTAACGTGTATGACTATACTGGAGTGGATAATCCCTACTGGTCGGTAAAGCACAGCCTTTCCACCAGCGCGGTGGACAGGTATTATGGTAACCTGGTATTGGGCTTTGATCCGCTGCCCTGGTTAAATGTGCAGAACACCATTGGCTTTAATGCTTACACCGACCGAAGGATCAGCACACGCGGTAAAGGATCATCATCTTACCCCAACGGCAGCATTACATCAGACAATATTTACCGGCAGGAGCTGGATAACACGCTGCTGTTAACCGTTACCCGCCCGCTTAGCTCTGACCTGTCGCTGCGCGCCATAGTAGGTAATAACGTAAACCAGCGCTTAACGGACCGTAAGGCATTTTATGGCGATAACATTATTGTGGCGGACCTGATAGATATGAACAACACCAGCTCTATTACGCCCATCCAGCTAAACAATAACCGCAATATCCTTAAGCAGCGTTACTACGCCTTCTTTACAGACATTACGCTGGACTATAAGAACTTTGCTTCCTTAAACCTGGTAGGCCGTAACGATGTATCCTCCACGCTGCCGGCCAACAACCGCAGCTATTTTTACGGCGGTGTAAATGGTTCGCTGGTGTTTACCGAAGCCTTTCATATGGATAAGGAGATCCTGAACTTTGGTAAGGTAAGGGCCGGTTATACCCGCGTAGGTAACGAGGCATCTCCTTATCAAACACAGAGCTTTTACCAGATAAATCCCGTACTGGGTGCATCCACCACGCCGGCCAATGTGGGCTTACCTTTTACGCCCGCTGGCGGCGCGGTATACAACGTGGTAACGCAGGCCAACCTGCTTACCAATGCCAACCTGAAGCCGGAGTTCATTACAGAGCTGGAATTAGGTACGGAGCTGCAGTTCTTCAATAACCGTATAGGCATCGACTTTACCTATTACAACAAGCGAAGCACTTCCCAGATATTTGAAGTAACCGCAGCGCCATCTTCCGGTTATACCACGCAGATCCTGAACCTGGGAGAGGCCACCAATAAAGGGATAGAAGTAGGCTTGAACCTGTCGCCCATACAAACCAACGAAGGTTTTAACTGGGATATAGGCGCCAATTTTACCCGCAACCGCAACATCATTAAAGACCTGGGCGGTTATCAGCGCTTCAGCTACGGCGGCACCAATGGTACCAGCAGCGTGCACATTGTAGGTCAGCCCTATGGTTTAATACAGGGCACCGGTTATGCAAGGGATTCAGATGGCGATATCCTCATTGACCCCAACACCGGTAAACCGTTACAGTCAGGCGCTTTGCTGCCTATCGGCAATCCCAATCCCGATTTTATTTTAGGCATCACCAATACCTTCCGTTATAAGAACCTTTCGCTGAATGTATTGTTCGACTGGAAACAGGGTGGTCAGATCTACTCCAATACCATTGGGCAAATGATGTCGCGCGGGGTAACCAGGGATACGGAAGACCGTGAGTTCCAGATCGTATCGCCCGGTGTGCTGGGAGATATTAATACCCTCACCGCCTTACATGACGCAACCGGGAAAAAGATCCCGAACAATGTAGCCATGTCTTATGAAGATCATTTCTTCAGTGGCGGTATGGGCCCCGGCGGCGTGAATGAAGGTTCCATTTTTGATGCCACTGTATTCCGCCTGCGCGAAATATCGCTCGCATATGATCTGCCAAAAAGCCTGTTGGGCAGAACGCCTTTTGGTTCCGCCTCCATTTCCTTAACCGGCCGTAACCTGTGGTACAATGCACCCAACTTCCCGAAGTATACCAACTTCGATCCTGAGGTAAGCTCACTGGGCGTTGGTAACTCACAGGGGTATGATAACCTGGCAGTGCCCACCACACGGCGTTTTGGCGTGAACCTGAGATGTTCTTTCTGATCCCGGATATTGATCAATTAATCTGATTATGATGACGACAATTAAAAACATAGCATATACATTATTACTGGCCGGTATTATACCGGTAGCAGGCGGGTGTAATAAGTTTGTGGATATTAATACCGATCCCAATAATCCTACCACCGCGGAGCTGTCGTTACTGCTGCCTTCCACAGAAGTGTCCATGGCCGCTAACATGTATCAGCTGAACAGCGGCACTTCCACCTTCATGCAGCACATGGTATCCTCTGCTGCTTTAAGCCGCTACCAGCAGGCCGGCAACAGCTTTGATGATTCGTGGAACGGGTTTTACAGCCAAACACTGAACGACCTTGAAACCATCATCAAAACCGGTACGGAAGAAGGGCAGTGGGGGTATGTATCCATTGCCAAGCTGGAAAAAGCATACCTGGTAAGCCTGATGGTGGATATGTGGGGTGATATACCTTATTCGGAAACGCAGCAGGGGCAGGAGAATGTAAGCCCCGCATTTGAAAAAGGAGAGGAGATCTATCCCAAGCTGCTGGTGATGATAGATGAAGCCATTGCAGATGCGGGCAAAGTAACCGCCAACAGTTTGGTGCCATCTACCTCCGACATGATCTATGGCGGTCTTAAAACCTCCTGGATCAGCATGGCCAATTCGCTGAAGCTAAAGCTGCATAACCAGCTGCGGCTGGTAGATCCTGCGGCATCTGCCATGGCCATTAAAGCGCTGATAGCAGATCCATCTACCCTTATAGGCGGCGCCTCCAACTCTAACGGTACGGATTACACGTTTAAGTTCGGCCCTAACCAGAACCCGAATAACCGGCATCCCTGGCACCGTTCGGAATACCAGGGCAGCAAGAACTTTTATATGTGCCAGTCAATGATAGACCTGCTGTTTGATAATGATGATCCCCGTTTGCGTTATTACATTATCCGCCAGAACGCGACAGCAGGTTTAAATAACTCAAACAACAGTAACGGTTATTACGGCCGTAACCCGGGCGATGGTACGGCAGCGCCGGCGGATCTGAACCGCCGCTCCACCTTTGGTATTTACCCGGCCGGTGGTTTGTATGATAATGCGCCCATTAATAACCTGCCCGCCACTAACCTGTTCCTTACCAATACCGGCGCTACCGGTACCTTAAAGGTGGTAACGGTAACAGATGGTACCGGCGCAGGCATTATCCCTTACATCACCAATGCCATGGTAAAGTTCATTCGCGCAGAGGCAGCGCTCACTTTAAATACAGGTGATGATGCGCGGCAGGCATTCCGGGATGGTATTACCGCTCACCTGGCCAGCGTAAGCGCCTATGCATCCTCAAACGGAGGCGCTATTATACCGCCTGCCAGCATTAGCAGCTTTGCAGATGCGCTGTTGGCTAAATATGATGCAGCAGATAATGCCGGTAAGCTGGCCCTGGTAATGACGCAGAAGTACATAGCAGATTATGGCAACGGTATGGAAGCGTATAACGATTATCGCAGAACCGCCTTGCCGGTATTACGCACGCCACTGTCGCCATTGAACACCTTCCCGCTGCGGCTGTACTATTCCGAAACGGAGCTAACCGCCAATACCAGCCTGGGAGGCAATACCAGCCAGCTACAGATAGCGCAGCAAACTACGCCTGTGTTCTGGGATAAATAATATTAAAAAATTACGGTCATTAAATTATAATCAGATGAAGCGTTTAGTAGTAATAGTTATCCTGTTAATAGGTGCATGGAGCGTAAATTCCTGTAAAAAGGCGCATTATGAATGGGAGGATTATCAATATACCGCCGTACCCATTGTAGTAATAGACACCACTAAAACGGCATTGCCTACACGCCAGGCCGGTAAAGTAGCCTTCTTTAATTTGAAAGATGATAACCTGGCCAATGAGCAGTTTGCCTTTACCCTTAACTGGGAAGGGTTCGGTAAGGCCACGGTAACCTCTATAGAAGTATATGCCAGCTATAACAAGGCAGAGTCCAGCGTGCCGGCTTACCCGCTGATAATATCCTCGCCTGGTAACCAGTACACCAATATTGCGCAGTTCCCGCTGCCCAGCATTGTAGGCACCAATGATCATTTGTATGAAACCGTGACCACTTTTCCAAAATCATACACCTTCACTGCCACTGAGTTAGCAGCCATGAACCAGGTAAGTTTAAGCAATGTGAAGGTAAATGACTATTTCCTTTTTAAATTTATACTGAACCTGGGCGATGGCCGCCGGATCGTAACCTTCTTTAACAACATCTGCGACGAGGCAAGGGGGGAACCCGGTGATTGCCGTGTTGGCGTAAGGTTTAAGAACCTGTAATAATGCTTCAGTGATCTTTAAAAAGAAATGAAAATAATTATATGCGGAAATTAGTAAAGGAAACCTTATTGGCGGCCATGCTGTTGCAAACCGGCACAGCCCTGTATGCCCAGGATAAGCAGTACACAACAGAAATAAAAGCGCTGGCAGATAAGCCGGCCGTAAAAAAAGCATTCCAGTCTATCATTGACATGGAGCCGCAAACGCTCAGTGATCACCTTATGCTAACAGAAATTGCAGCGCCGCCTTTTAAGGAAATGAAACGCGCGGAAAAGTATGCAGCCATGATGAAGGCTGCCGGCGCGGATTCTGTGTGGATTGATAATGTGGGCAACGTGCTGGCCAAACGCAAAGGTAAGAAGGGTAAAAAAGTAGTAGTGCTGGAAGGCCACCTGGATACGGTTTTTCCGGAAGGAACAGATGTAACGGTGAAGCATAGGGGCGATACACTGGCCGCCCCGGGTATTATAGACGATACCCGTGCGCTGGCCATGGTGCTCACCGTATTAAAAGCCATGGAAAAGAACAGTATTGAAACAGAGGCAGATGTACTGTTCTGTGGGGTGGTAGGGGAAGAGGGGCAGGGCGATCTGCGGGGCGTAAAGAACCTTTTCAGTGATAAAGGCCCGGGTAAAATAGACACCTACATTGCCATTGATGGCTGGGATACAGAAAGCATTACGCACCGCGGATTAGGCTCACACCGTTATAATATCATGTTCAAAGGCCCGGGCGGCCATTCCTCCGGCGCTTTTGGCCTGGCTAATCCGCACAATGCGCTGGGCCGTGCCATTCATTACTGGGCAATAGCAGCAGATAGCTTAACCCGGCAGCCAGGCGAAAGGCTTACTTATAATGTAGGCGTAATAGGCGGTGGTACTTCTGTAAACTCTATTCCTTTTGAATCGTGGATGGAAGTAGATATGCGCTCAGAAAGCCCGGAGCGTGTAGCCGCTGCCGATAAGCTGCTGCAGGAAGCCGTGCAGCGGGGTTTGCAGGAAGAGAACCAGATGAAGCGCATTGGCGCCGACCTTACCGTTGATGTAAAGCTGATAGGCGACCGCCCCTCCGGTGGTTTAGACAGTAACCTGGCCGTTATACAACGAGCAAAGGCAGCCATTGCATTCATCGGCGGATCGCCTAAGCTGCGCGTAGGCTCTACCAATTCCAACATCCCGATCTCCAAAGGCATACCGGCCATTACCATGGGTAGCGGCGGTAAGGGCGGTAACGCACATGCCCTGCAGGAATGGTGGATCAATGATAACGGTTACCTGGCCATACAGCGTACCCTGTTGGTATTGCTGGCAGAAGCAGGCATAGCAAAATAAATAACAATGCTAAAATACCACGTCAAAAACACACTGCTAACTTCATATTGCTGAATTATGAGAAACAAATTTTATAGCCTGTTAACCCTGCCATTGCTCAGCGCAGTCATGGCATGGGGGCAAACTGTTCCCTCGCCAAAGGAGCACTTTGGATTTAACATCGGCGATGATTACAAACTGGCTAACTACACGCAAACAGCCGCCTACTTTAAAAAGCTGTCTGCATCTGACCGCACGCAGCTGGTAGATATCGGGATGACGGAAGAAGGCCGCCACCAGTATATGCTCATCGTATCATCCCCGGAGAATATTAAGAATCTGAAACGTTATAAAGAGCTTTCTCAACAACTGGCGCATGCAAAAGGGCTAACGGACGAGCAAGCACGTAGCCTGGCCGCTGAAGGCAAATCCGTAATATGGATCGACGGCGGCCTGCATGCTACAGAAGTAGTAGGCGCGCACCAGCTGATTGAAACCATGTACCAGCTGGTAACCCGCACAGATGCGGAAACCATGAACATCCTGAACAACGACATCATTCTGCTTACCCATGCCAACCCCGACGGGCAGGAGCTGGTATCCGACTGGTATATGCGCGAAGCAGATCCTAAAAAACGCGCCAGCAACATACCACGCCTGTACGAAAAATATGTGGGGCACGATAATAACCGGGATTTTTACATGATGAACATGAAGGAGAGCCAGAACATCAGCCGCCAGCTGTATGTGGAGTGGCTGCCGCAGATCATGTATAACCACCACCAGCGCGGGCCCGCAGGTTCTGTGCTGGCAGGCCCCCCGTACCGCGATCCGTTCAACTATGTATTTGATCCGCTGATAGTAACCAGTATTGATGCTGTAGGCGCTGCCATGAACAACCGCCTGAATGTGGAAGGTAAGCCGGGCTACACCCAGCGCGCTGGCTCACAGTTCTCAACCTGGTGGAATGGCGGTTTGCGTACTGCCCCTTACTTCCACAACATGATAGGCCTGCTCACAGAGATCATTGGTAATCCCACGCCGGAAACGGTGCCGCTGGTGCCGGAGCGCCTGATCCCTAACGGCGCTACGCCCAACCCAATAGTGCCGCAGGTATGGCATTTCCGCCAGTCAATAGATTATTCAGTATCGCTGAACTATGCTGTGCTGGATTATGCCGCCCGCTACAGAACAGAGCTGCTGTATAATATTTACAAAATGGGGAGGAACTCCATTGAGCGTGGCAGCCGCGATAACTGGACGTTTTATCCGAAATACATAGACAGCATACAGGCTATCTCCAAAGCAGACAAGAAGAAAAAAGATACGGTAGCAGCTGCCGCAGCAGAAGGAGAGGAGGGTGGCGAATTTTCCTTTGGCCGTGAAGATACCATTGCCAATAAGTACTACAGCATGATCTTGAAAGATCCCAAGCTGCGCGATGCGCGTGCGTATATCATCCCTGCGGATCAGCCGGATTTTCCCACAGCCGTGCGTTTCCTGAATGCGCTGATCCTGTCTGGTATTGAAGTGCAAAAGGCGCCTACAGCTTTTACTGCAGGGGGCAAAACCTATCCCGCCGGTTCTTATATCGTTAAAACAGACCAGGCTTTTCGTCCGCATGTAATTGATATGTTTGAACCGCAGGATCATCCGAATGATTTCCAGTATCCCGGTGGCCCGCCCATCCGCCCGTATGATGCTGCCGGCTGGACCCTGGCTTTCCAGATGGGCATAAAATTCGATCGCATCCTGGATGCTGTGGATGGCCAATTCCAGCAGGTACCTTATGGTGAGCTGCAATCACCGCCTAAGCAAGCTGTAGCCGCAGCCAAAGCAGGCTACCTGATAGATCCGCGCATTAACAATGCATTTATAGTAGTGAATGATCTGCTGAAAGCAGGTGTAAAAGTATACCGCATAACAGCAGGTGGCGCCTATTATATTCCGGCAGCAGCCAAAGCGCAGGCCATACTGGAAAAAGATGCAGCTGATTTTGGTATAACCGTTACCGGTACTGATGAAAAACCAGCTGCCCTTACGGCCCTGTCACCTATGAAGATCGCCATCTGGAATAACTACGGCGGTTCCATACCAGCCGGTTGGATGTTGTGGTTAATGGAGCAATACCATTTCTCAGCAGAATTTATTTATTCCAAAGCTATTGATGCAGGCGGCTTAAAGAAGAAGTATGATGTGATCATTTTCCCAACCGGCGCTATCCCCGATACGGGCAAGCCTAAACGCGCGCCGCGCATGGGTGGCAATGATAGTAAACCGCCTAAGCCGGAAGACCTGCCGGAGCAGTACCGTGGCTGGTTAGGCAAGATCAATGCCGATACCTCCATACCGCAGTTAAAACAGTTCCTGGAAGATGGCGGGGAGATAGTGACCATTGGCACCAGCACCAACCTGGCTTATCACCTGAAGCTGCCGGTGCAAAGCGCATTAATGGAAAAGAACAGCAAAGGCGTAATGAAACCATTAGCCGGTTCCAAATATTACATACCGGGCAGCTTGCTAACCGCATCTTTAGATACTACGGCCGTTGAAAACTATGGCATGCCGGCCAGCAATGATGTGTACTTTGACCGCAGCCCGGTGTTTAAGCTTACCAGTGAAACCGCCGGCATTAAAAAGCTGATGTGGTTCCCGACTGATAAACCTCTGCACAGCGGCTGGGCCTGGGGGCAGCAATATCTGAAAGACGGTATAGCTGCTTTTGTGGCGCCTGTAGGCAAAGGCAGGCTGTATGCTTTTGGGCCGGAGATCACTTTCCGCGGACAATCACACAGCACTTTTAAACTGCTCTTTAACCAGCTCTATAAACAAAATTAAGATTGAGGGGTTTGTCCATTTAAGGACCTGAAGGTTTCAATGCTGTACTCCATCACCCTTTTAATGGCGGACCCTCAATTTTTTACGCTCAAAATAAGGTTCATGAACTATAAATTATTCACCACCATTGCAATAGGACTATGCCTGGCCATACCGTCCTTTTCGCAAAACATTCCCACTCCAAAGGAGCACTTTGGCTTTAACATCGGGGATGATTACTACCTGGCCAACTACACGCAAACCGCTGCGTATTTTAAAAAGCTGGCCGCTGCAGATCCTGACCGTGTGAAGCTGGTAGATATTGGGATGACGGAAGAAGGCCGCAGCCAGTATATGCTGGTGATCTCTTCTGCAGAGAATATGAAAAAACTGGCGCATTATAAAGAGATCTCGCAAAAGCTGGCCCGTGCGGAAGATGTGAGTATGGAGCAGGCAAAGGCCATGGCAGCAGAAGGTAAGGCCGTAGTATGGATCGATGGCGGCCTGCACGCCACAGAAGTAGTAGGCTCTCACCAGCTTATAGAAACCGCTTACCAGGTTTTGAGCCGTAAGGATGAAGAGACCAAACGTATCCTGGACAATGTGATCATTCTGTTCACCCATGCCAACCCTGACGGGCAGGAGCTGGTAGCTGATTGGTATATGCGTAACAGTGATCCAAAGAAGCGTTCTACTGACCAGATACCACGCCTGTACGAAAAGTACATAGGTCATGATAACAACCGTGACTTTTACATGATGAACACAAAGGAAAGCACCAACATGGGCAAACAGCTGTTCATGGAGTGGATGCCGCAGATCATGTATAACCACCACCAGCGCGGGCCGGAAGGTTCTGTGCTGGCAGGCCCGCCGTACCGCGATCCCTTTAACTATTTCTTTGACCCCTTAATGATCACCGGTATCGATGCATTGGGTGCAGCCATGTACACCCGTTTGAATGCAGAAGATAAACCAGGCTTTACCCGTTTAACCGGTTCCAGCTTCTCCACCTGGTACAATGGCGGTTTGCGTACTACCTCGCAGTACCATAACATGATCGGGTTGCTGACAGAGATCATAGGTAATCCCACACCGGAAAAAATACCGGTAGTGCCGCAGCGCCTTATTCCTAACGGCGCCACACCGTTTCCTGTAAAACCAACAGACGACTGGCATTTCCGCCGTTCTATAGATTACTCCGTATCGCTGAACTATGCGGTGCTGGATTATGCCGCCCGCCAGCGCGATGAAGTATTGTTCAACATTTACAAGATGGGTAAGAACGCCATTGACCGTGGCAACCAGGATACCTGGACCTTATCGCCCAAACGTTCCGAAGCCATTACCGCCGCTTACAAAGCAGATAAAGCCGGTACCGACAGCACCAGCGCAGATGAAAGCGATCCGTTCGGCTGGGGCAGGAGAGGCAGCAACATTGACATGAAATATTACGATGCCGTATTAAAGAACCCGGCTAACCGCGATCCCCGGGGTTACATTCTCTCCGCTGATCAGCCGGACTTTGCTACGGCAGTAAAGTTCCTGAATACGTTAGTTAAGAATGGCATCAGCATACAAAAAGCAACGGCTGCATTTACAGTGGAAGGTAAGCAGTACCCCGCAGGTTCTTATGTAGTGCGCACCAACCAGGCTTTCCGTCCGCATGTGCTGGACATGTTCGAGCCGCAGGATCATCCGAATGATTTCCTGTATCCCGGCGGGCCTCCCATCCGGCCCTATGACGCTGCCGGCTGGACACTGGCTTACCAGATGGGCGTACACTACGACCGCATCCTGGACGATTTCCAGGGACCGTTTGAAAAGATCCCTTATGGTCAGCTGCTGGATGCACCCAAAGCAATGGTAACAGATGCTGCTGCAGGTTACCTGTTAAGTGCACACGAAAACAATGCTTTTATTGCAGTAAATGATTTACTGAAAGCAGGTGTAAAAGTATACCGTGTGCCTACCGCTACCCCGGAAGCTCCGCAGGGCTCTTTTTATGTGCCAGCCAGCGCTAAGGCTAAAACACTGTTGCAGCAATCCGCCACAACATTAGGCGTGGAAGCTACCGGCATAAAACAAAAACCCGGCGGCCTGGTAGCCGTAAACCCGGCGCGTATAGCCTTGTGGGATACCTATGGTGGTTCCATTCCATCCGGTTGGGTGCGTTGGATCTTAGAGCAATATCATTTTCCTTTTTCAGTAATTTATCCGAAAGATATAGACACCGGCAATCTTCGTAAACAATATGATGTAATCGTTTTTGTAACCCGTGCAATCCCGGCGCCTAAAGGTATGGCAGAAGGCGGCCGTGGCGGCGGCTTCCAGTTCAAGGATCCTGTACCGGAAGAAATTCCGGAGGAGTTCCGTCACAACCTGGGTAAGATCACGGCAGAGAAGTCTGTACCTGAGCTGAAAAAGTTCCTGGAAGCCGGTGGCACTGTGATAACCATTGGTACCAGCACTAACCTTGCTTATCATTTAGGCTTACCCGTCCACAATGCGCTGGTAGAAACCACTAAAGATGGCAAGGAACGTCCTTTACCCGGCACCAAATATTTCGTACCTGGCAGCGTGCTGCAGGTAGCGGTAGACAGTACGCAAACGGCCGCATGGGGTATGCCTTCGCTTGCCGACATTAACTTTGATAACAGCCCGGTATTTAAGCTGGATGCCGGTGCAGCAGAGAAAGGTATTAAACCTATTGCCTGGTTTGCAACAGACAAACCGCTGCGCAGCGGCTGGGCCTGGGGACAGGCTTACCTGAAAGACGGTGTGGCGGCATTTGTAGCGCCGGTAGGCAGCGGCAAGCTGTATGCCTTTGGCCCGGAGATCACTTTCCGCGGGCAATCGCATGGTACGTTTAAGCTGTTGTTCAATGAGCTGTATGGTATGAAATAGAGCAGAAGACCATAGTTATAAGCGAGTGAGGATGAGGGGCAAATATTTGCATGTTTGAAAAAATGTGCGGATGTTTGCCCTTGTTGTTGTTGGTTGGTGTATTTACAGGAATGTTATTACCGAGTAATTATGCTTAAAGCATTAGGCCGATATTATAACCCCGATTTGATCCAAATAGATAATGTATTATATTTTGATATATTTATAGTTCCATTCTCTGGATGGTGGTAGAAATTATATGTAATTTGCAGTTTATAGTGAATAATTTTAAAAACGAATAGTAACAAAGTTTAGTAATCCTGGTTTGGCAATACAGCTAAACTTGGAAAAGAAGTTGATATAACTCTTGATTAAAAGCGTAATAAATGATGGATACGATATTAGAAGTTACTTTTGAGTCCGTCTATAACGGAGATTCAAGTAACTTGGAAATAGCATTATTAAGAATAAAAGAGACTGGCGCAACTCAAATGCAATCCGCTTTAATTTTAATTAAGAAGCTAGGTCTGTCTATAAAAGAAGCTGATTATTTGATAGTTCATTCTAATGCATGGAAAGAGAATAAGGATAATATTATACAAGTGAGAATGAATTCGGAGATGTTTTAGACGAGATGAACGAAAACTAAGGATGTAGGTTTTATAAAGAATCGTTGTTGTTCGGTAAAGGACATATCATTATTATAAAACGGAATAATGACAAAGAAAATTTGGCCGGAAATTATTAATAGGGTTCTGCAAGGAGAAAAAGACATAGCTTCTCCGTTTGCTGGTGATGGCATTGTAGAGTCTATATTTGTTGTTGTTCAGAAAGATACTGAAATGGGTTGGGGATTAATATGGTGCTCAAAAACTCATAGGGGAGTGCATTTGTCGAGAATGCAAGTCCCTGTTACTGTTAAGTCAGTCTTTTCAGATGATTTTGATAGTTGTTTAGAATCTATACCGCCAATTAAGTTTGAGCATATCGACTGACCTACACCAAATAGTATAGCAGGCATTTTTATGAACTATATAGCAAGCCGCATACGCGCGACTGCCGGTAGATTATCTTAAAGGGGGCCTTATGAAGTACTACCAAATAAAACCTTCCTCAACACTTTCCCCCTACGTAAAATACTTCTGGATCGGCGAAGCACCTGCATCCACGCAAAGCCGTTTTACACACATCTCCATTGCCACCAGCGCGCCCAAGCTTATTTTTCATTATAAAGGAAAATTTAGTGAGGTAGCTGCAAACGGGCAGCTTAAAACCTCCTTTACTTCAGGCATACAAGGACAATCAAAAACGCATGCCCGGTTCGTATCACCGGAAAACGTAGGCATTCTCGGTGTTGAGTTTTTTCCATACGCCATACCCGTATTATTTTCAATGCCCGCAACAGCATTAACCAATCAGTATATTGATATCGCATCCTTTTGCGGTAGCAAAGGAAAGGAGCTCGAAGAAAGAATATGCTCAGCCTCCACAAACCAGGAAAGATTGCGTATAGCCGCCGGTTTCCTTGAATCCCTTGTAAAAAGACCGGTAAATACACACATCGTTAATGCCGTTCAAAACATTGACAGACTAAAGGGCCTGATAGATATGGATACACTCCTTAAAAATGTTCCTTTATCCCAAAGACAATTTGAGCGCCTCTTCAAAGAAATTACGGGATTTTCACCCAAGCTGTATACAAGGATTGCGCGCTTTGAAGCTGCGGTAAATGATTTTAGGAGAAATATTTCCTTTTCAGAGATCGCACTAAACGCAGGCTACTTTGACCAGGCACATTTTAACCACGATTTCATGGAATTTACAGGGCTAAAACCAAACGCTTACCTGAAGATTATTGACAAACTACCCGTTCCCGGCAGCTGAATGTCGAAAACTTACAATTTTAGATGCTGCCGGGTATCTAGCTTTGCAATACAGAACAATTGCAAATGAATATTATCACACCCATCTTTCCCTGCAGATCCCTCGATGAACTGATCGATTTTTACCGGGTGCTTGGCTTTGAAGCAACCTATCAGCAGAAAAGCCCAAATCCATATGCTGTATTGGAAAGGGCCTGGCTCAGGCTTGATTTTTACGGCGTCAAACAACATGTGCCTAATCAGTGCTATCATACCTGTTACATACTCACAGATGAAGCAGATGAATTGTATGAGGCATTTACCGGCGCCCTGCGTAGCCATTATGGAAAGCTTCCCACCCGCGGCCTGCCAAGGATCAGCGAGATCAGGAACAAGAAATACGGTGTTCGTGAATTTATGTTTTCAGATGTTGCAGGGAATTGTATCAGGATAGGAAGAAAGATAGCTATCCAGGAAGAAGAGATCTACAGCAAGGAGGTAGAAGCCGCCAGTAAGAGGCTTTCACTGGCGCTGGATTTTGCTTACAAAAGTGAAGATGAAGTAGATGAGCTGGAAAAAGTCTCCGCAGTACTTGATAAGGCAATTGAAAAAGATAAAGACAATCACTGCCGCAATCTTTATAAAGTAATGATCCTGCGGGCAGATCTTGCCATTGCGCAGGGAGACATGGCCAAGGCAACATTACTTTTGGAGCTGGTACGTAAAAGTTCATATATACAAGGCCAGCCGGATAAATTCGGCACAGAGCTGCAAAGGGTTGCCGACCTGGAACAGAAAATAGACCCTCACCGCCTCACCCCATGATCCTCCCTGTAATACCTGCTCGTCTCCAGAATATACCTATAATAATCATACTCATTCTCAAAGCTCATCAGCATCTGAAAATTAGGCCGGTACTCGATCATGTAGCTTTCCAGGTCCGGGGTTTTTAACCCGGTGATCTTTGCCACCAGGGTTTTGCTGAACCGGTGGGTCACATATTTCTCCTGCTCATACTCTTCCAGCCGCCGTTGAAAAACCTGCATCCGTTTGATCTTCCTTAAGCTGAGCAATGCATCCAGGTTCACACCGGCGCCGCCGTTCCCGCTGGTTATGTATTCGGGCGAAAAGTCAAATATTTTATGATATTCATTGCGGGTTTCTATAGAATCCAGGTGATAGCTTTTTTCTTTAACCTCCACCAGGGGTAGCATTTGTACGTCCACATGTATCTTCATATCAAACGCATGGTTCCAGGGAATTTCCCGGATGGCAAATTTCTGGGTAGATTTTCCCTGGTACGAGAAGCTAATGGAATCTCCATAAGGCAGCCGGATGCTGTAGTGGCCGGATGAATCTGTTACCGTTCCCGCGCCGGAGTTGCTCCTCACGCTTACGCCTTCCATTCCTAAACGCCCGGTACGCTCATACACAGTACCCTGTATATGCACCTGTCCGTAGGTGGCCGTACCCAGTAGCATAAAGATTATGAATATTTGTAAACGTCTGGTAAAGTTCATTTCATCCGAAATCTAGGACAGGTTCTAAACATAATCAAGGACAACCGGAATATTAACATTTTTTTCTGAATGTCCGGAGCCGTTTTATTAACGTTCCTTAACATTAATGCAAGGCTCGTTAACCGGCTTTTGTGGGTGGTAAGGCTACTTTGCGGCCTGTAAATCACTCCCATGCAAAAGATCTGCTTACTCCTCATTACCTGCTGTTGTGTGCTCGCAGCCCATGCGCAAAGAAATGGCGTTATCAAAGGTACGGTATCAGATACCACCAAAAAACAGCCCGTGCCTTCGGCCACCATCACCCTTTTGCAAAAAAAAGATTCCTCGCTGGCCAGCTTCACCATGACGGACAGCAAGGGCTTTTTTGAGCTCACAGGTCTTGCCACCGGGGAATACCGCCTGCTGATAACCCATGTTAACTACCACAGCACCAGCCGGCCGGTTACCATCAGCGCAGCCTCGCCGGATAATAACCTCCATAACATCGTTCTTCAGGACCGCAGCAGAACCCTCAATGAAGTAGAGGTTACCGGGGAAGCGCCACCCATTACGCTGGTAGGGGATACCATTCAATATAATGCCGGCTCCTTTAAAACCCAGCCCAATGCCAGCGTAGAAGCGTTGCTGAAAAAGCTGCCGGGTGTGAAGGTAGATAAGGATGGCACCGTAAAAGCACAGGGGCAAAAAGTAGAGCGTGTGCTCGTTGACGGTAAAGAGTTTTTCGGTACCGATCCCAAGATCGCCACCAAGAACCTGCCTGCCGATGCAATAGACAAAGTACAGGTATATGACCGCCTCAGCGATGCCGCCCAGCTAACCGGTTTTGATGATGGCAACAGCGAAAAAACCATCAACCTTAAATTAAAGCATGATAAAAAGAAGGGCCTGTTCGGAAAAGCCATGGCAGGCGCAGGTACCAACGACCGTTATGAAGGAAGGTTTAATATGAACTCCTTTAAAGGCGCTCGGCAGCTTTCCGTTATCGGTATGGCTAACAATACCAATGCAGAAGGTTTTTCATTTATGGACCTCATGAATTTTAGCGGGGAAATGAACCGCATGCAGCAAAGCGGCAACGGCAATATGAGCTTTACCCTCAATTCGGAGGATCCGCTGACAGCGCTCATGGGCAGCGGTAACAGTAATGGTATTAAAACGGTCAGGGGCGGAGGTTTTAACTATAATAACCTGATCGGCACTAAGACCGATCTTACCAGTAATTACTTTTACAACAGCTATAACCCTTACCAGGAAAGCAATGTGCAGCGCCAGTATTTTCTGCCCGATTCTTCTTATTTCTATAACCAGCATGCCATCAGCGATAATCTGAATAATACACACCGGTTGAATCTAAGCGCCGACATCCACATCGATTCTTTCCATTCCATTAAAATATCGCCTTCCTTCGGTTACCAGCAAACGCGCAATAAGAGCTATAACAGCTACGAAACATTCTCGCAGGATAAACAGTTGGCTAACCAGGGTTTCAGCAATAACTTTTCTGACGGGCATGGCACTAACTTCCGGAATGAGCTGTTATTCAGGAAAAAGTTCCGCCATAAGGGCCGCACATTTTCGCTGAACCTGCAAACCAGTTTTAATAATAGTGAGAGTGATGGCAGTCTGTTGTCGGTCAATCACTTTTACACCCAGGGTGCAGCTTACGATTCTATTAATCAGCACAATACTGTCTCGGGTAGCCTTAATAGTTATAACGTACGGGCAGTATATACAGAGCCTGTCTTCAATCGCTCCCTGCTGGAATTTAGCCTGGGCCGTAGTAATACCAACAGCACATCTGAAAAAATAACCTATGATTATAACAGGTTCAATGGTAAGTTCGATCAGCTGAACGATGCCCTTACCAATAACTTTGAAAACACATACGGCTATACGAATGCCGGTCTGCGCCTGCGCACAAAGCAAAAAAAGTTCAGCCTGGCGGCAGGCCTAAACTGGCAGCAGGCTGCATTAAAGGGCAAGATCATTGCCGGTACTACGGATTCCGTGATCAGCAAAACATTTTATAACCTGCTGCCATCCCTGCGGTTTAAATACGACTTTACCCGTTACCGCAACCTCAATATCAATTATGCGGCTATTACCAACCAGCCCAATATGTCGCAGCTGCAGCCCGTGCCCGATATCTCTGATCCGCTCAATATCCGTGAAGGCAATCCTGATCTGAAGCAGGAATACACCCACGCTGTGCAGCTGAACTTTATATCCGTAAATCCTTTTAAGGCTAAGAACCTGTTTGTCTTTTTTAACCTGCAGGAAACGCAGAACAAGATCGTGAATTATGATGTATTGGATTCACTTGGTATTAAGCATACACGCCCGGTAAATGTAAATGGCGTGTACAATATAACCGGCGATGTGAACCTGGGGCTGCCCCTGCCGGTCTTAAGGGGCACTATTAATTTCAGCAGCAATACAGGGTACAGCAAAACAAAACAGTTTATTAACGCTGTGCAGAACAACATCAATACCTTTACCCTGGGGCCTTCCCTGCGACTGGATCTGAACCCAACTGATGAAATAGATCTGTCGCTCAGCGGTGGATTCAATTATTATAAAACCAGCTATTCATTGCAGGCCGCATTGAACGCTACTTATTTTTCGCAGCAATATGAAGGTGAGTTCAACTGGCAGCTGCCCGCACAGTTTTATTTTAACACCAGTTTTACCTACATCATTAACAGCCAGCGTGCTGCTGGTTTTAATGCCAGCGTACCCTTATGGAATGCCTCTTTTAGCCGGCAGTTCCTGCGTTTTAACAGGGGAGAGCTGAAGCTGAGTGTATACGATCTGCTGAATCAGAATGTAGGCATTACCCGTACCAGCAACCAGAATTATATTGAAGACAGCCGTATTAAGAACCTGCGGCGGTTTTTCCAGTTAAGCTTTACATATAGCCTGAATAAGAATGGGCTTTCTGCAGGGAGAGGAGGTCGGATGAGAATGATAGGAGGATGAGGGGCTTACCCCCCAATCCTAAGCACAGCCCCCCTTCTTTTCGCATCCTTCTGCATTGCTTCCAGCATCTTCGTGCGCTCCGCCTCAAACTCACGGGTACTTAGCTTCTTTCCCTTGGAAGGCGCTTTAACAGCAGCCAGGTCAGCCTGTGCCGTTACTTCTATGGCCTGGTAAATAACACCTCCATCGCCAACCTCAAGGCCCAGGATCAGCCCCGGTAATTCCCCCTGGTATTCAGGTCCGGCCGGCACAGGAATAGCCGGCGTAAACCAGGCAATAATACGGGAGGTATCTGCTACTTCCTGGCTTTTCATTTCGCCGTTTTCAACACTGGTCATCCTGCGTTTGCCAATAACTTGTGCAATGGCCTGCTGGCAGGGATAATTGAGGATCGTGGTGGTTTCGCCGGTAAGTTTCCAGTTGCGGTGTGGGATGCTATCGGTAATAATATAATTCCTGGCAGCAAACTCCAGCTGCTCCACCGTTTGACCGGTAGTGAAATTATGATAGGTGATCTCGTTTTCTCCGGGTGTTATCATATGCATGCGCATGCCGCCGTCAGAAACTTCTGTCATTTCCTCCGGGGTATCATCTTCTACAGCGCGGCGCAGCGACTGGTTGTTACCAAACAATACCTCCCATTTGTCTTTGTGGGTGCTGGGCATGGGCCGCATCGGTGCTTCACCCATTCCTTCCATGTCGATATGTATTTTCAGGGTGCGCTCATACACTACCCGGCCTTGTGTTTGCTGCCCGTGTGCGGCCAGTATCAGCAGGCCCGTGGAAAACGTAAGGATCATCTTTTTCATGTAATATATTTTATGGAACTAAGCTAGGCCGTTCCTCTTGCAACGCAGGTTAACATGCCTTGCTTTAATGTTAATTTAGGTTAATGTTCGGCCGGCAGGAAAAGGGAAGTAATACATTTGGTGTATTATTGCGCTTATAAACTCATAGCTGTTGCGATATAAATTTTCCATACCGGTTACCGTTTTCCTGATAGCCTTTACCATCCTGGTTATTACAGCCTTCCAGGTATACTGGCTCAGGAAAAATTACCGTGAGGAGAGGCAGCTGTTCAAAGCCCGCACCAATGTGCTGTTCCGCGAAGCCATTTTCCGCCTGCAGGCTGCCAAGCTGAAAACAAACCCTAATAATATACGCATTCGTGAGCGGCAGGACATGATCAGTGTTTCCAGCCTCCTGGATGAAGAGACCAGGGATAAGGTAGTAGGAAGAATGCCGGGCATGCGGCGCGCCATGGTCACGGCTGTGAGAGATGGAATTACCAGCGGGCGCGATTCAGTGAATGTGCAGTACAGGCTGACCAGTCCCGGCCCTCCCGGTCCTCCCGTTAGAAGGATCTATGGGTTCGTGGCTGGTGTAGATTCCCTGCGCGATTCCATTACCGTAAAGGAAATTGTCAGGCAATATGCGAAGGTGCTGGCAAGGGAACAGATCAACGTACCTTTTACGGTTCTTGAAATACCGGTGGATACTACAAAAGGAGAATTCGCCCCATTCCCCGATGAGCTGGACGGCAATTCCGTTACCATTGGTTTTTCAAAACCTGTAACCTATCAGCTGGTGTTTGATGACAATACCTGGTACCTGTTAAAGCGTATCAGCCAGCCTATCAGTATTTCATGCCTGCTGCTGGGAGTAACGGCATTATCTTTTTTGCTGTTATACCGCAACCTTAAACAACAGCAAAAGCTGGCGCAGCTGAAGAACGATTTTATCAGCAACATGACGCATGAGCTGAAAACACCCATTGCCACTGTAAGCGTAGCCATTGAAGCCCTGCGTAATTTTGATGCGCTGGATGATCCGCAAACTACCCAGGAATACCTGGATATCTCCGCCAATGAAATGCAGCGCCTGGCTTTGCTGGTAGATAAAGTGCTGAAGCTGTCCATGTTTGAGAACAGGGAAATTGCTTTGAACAAAGAGCAGTTTGATATCAGGGAGCTGGCGCGCAGCGTAATGGTATCCATGAAGCTGCAGTTTGAAAAACAACAGGCCACTACTACATTAAAAACTACCGGTACTAACTTTATTATTACTGCCGATAAGCTGCATATGACCAGCGTATTATACAACCTGCTGGATAATGCCCTGAAGTACAGCACCAAAGACCCGCAGATCCTGATCCACATTATTGATCATAAGAATTACCTGGAAATACGTGTAGCCGACAACGGTATAGGCATTGCCAGGGAATATAAGCACCGCATCTTTGAAAAGTTCTTCCGCGTGCCCAGCGGTAACCGGCATAATATCAAGGGATATGGCCTGGGCCTGAGCTATGTATCGCACATACTGCAGCGGCATATGGGTTTTATTGAAGTAGAGAGTGAGCTGCATAAAGGCAGCACCTTTTCTGTAAAAATGCCTTTCGCCGAAGCGCCGGTTATTTATTATGATGGGAAACGCCGTATTGTAAAGTTAAAATAGGATAGGATGAGTATAAAGATCTTATACGTTGAAGACGAAATATCACTGGGAAAGATCGTAAAGGAAAGCCTGCAGCGGCGTGGCTTCGAGGTTATCATGGAGCGGGATGGCGCCAATGCGCTGTCGCTGTTCAAAGAGGTGAACCCCACCGTATGTGTGCTGGATGTAATGCTGCCCAATAAAGACGGTTTTGAGATTGCAGAAGAGATCCGCGCTATAGATACAGAGGTACCCATCTTATTCCTCACCGCCAAAACGCAAACAGATGATCTGGTAAAAGGGTTTACGCTGGGCGGTAATGATTATATCCGCAAACCCTTCAGTATGGAGGAGCTGATCGCACGTATAAAAAATGTATTGCGCAAAACGGAAAATGTATCGCTTCCCTCCAATGAGCCCATCCGCCTGGGTAAGTTCCGCTTTTATACCAACCGGCAATTGCTGTCCAATGGCCTGGAAGAAAAAAAGCTGTCGTACCGGGAAAGTGAGCTGCTGCGCATCCTGTATGAGAACCGCAACAGCATCATTAACCGCAAAAATATCCTGGACCTGCTCTGGGGCCACGATTCCTTTTTCAATAGCCGCAACCTCGACGTATACATTACCCGCCTGCGGGTGCATCTGAAAGAGGATGAGAACCTCCAGATCCTCACCATCAAAGGGGTAGGGTACCGCTTTGTACTGGATTAATGGGCGCCTGAACGTTATAATAGCTATATTGCAAAAAAATCAGGCGCTCCTGTGTTAACTTTATCTGAGATCACCAACGGATCACTGATCCGTGTAAAAGGCAAAGATGTTATTTTCAGCTACGATCTGCTGACCACTACAGATGAGCATTCCCGCATTCTTACCACCAACCTCAATGGGGTAGCATACCTGGAAGCTGTGCCCGTGCCCATTTCCGAGCCTTACCTGGTGCATTCCCTGGGCCTGGATAAGATAGATGCCTCCCATTATGTAGGACGCCTGCAGGAATATGTATTTGAATATGATCTTTGGGCCGATGTGCTCATTGTAAAACACGCAAAGGAAAGCTTCATTCTGCCCTATGTGGCCGTACTGTTCGTACATGTTTTCCAGAAGATCATCAACGATTATATTATTCAATAACCGGTGATCACATTAATACCGCCAGGATTGGTAATTTGTAGATACCTTAGCAATACCCAAAAAATGCTTATCTATGAAAGTAGCTCAATTACCATTCGGTATCTTACTGTTAGGAGCACTGGCTGCCTGTAACAGTGGCCAAACATCTGCCAGCGGCAAAGATTCAACAGGTGCCAATCCCTTTTTTGCAAAAAGCAGCCTGCCCTTTGAAGCGCCGGACTTTACAAAGATCAAAGATGCCGATTTTAAGCCTGCTATAGAAGAAGGCATTAAACAGCAGCAGGCCGAAATACAGGCCATTGCAGAGGATACCGCTGCGCCCACCTTTGAAAATACCCTGGTGGCATTGGAAAAAACCGGAGCTTTATTAACCCGCGTCAGGAATGTATTTGACCTGCTGGCAGATGCCAATACCAACGACACGCTGGATAAGGTAAGGGAAGACGAAGCCGCCGCACTGGCCGCCAATGATGATGCCATTTACCTGAACACAAAACTTTTTAAACGCGTACACACTATTTACCAGGAGCGCGATAAGCTGAACCTGGATGCAGAATCCAAACGCCTGGTAGAATATTACCACCAGCAATTTGAAATGGCCGGGGCCAATTTATCCGATGCAGATAAAGCAATTGTAAAAAAGCTGAACCAGGAAAGAGCATCGCTCAGTGTAGCCTTTAATGGCAAGGTAATGGCCGGCACAAAAGCCGGGGCATTGGTGGTGAGTGATAAAGCCGCACTGGCCGGTTTAACGGACGATGCGCTGGCCAACGCCGCGCAGGCAGCCAAAGACCGTAAGCTGGATGGTAAATGGCTGCTGCCCTTGCAGAACACTACCCAGCAGCCGGCTTTACAATCTATAACAGACAGGCCTACACGCGAGGCGCTCTATAATGCCTCCTGGACGCGCAACGAGAAAGGAGATTCCAACGATACCCGCCAGCTTATTATCCGTTTGGCAGGCATCCGGGCGCAAAAAGCGCAGCTGCTGCACTTTAAGAACTATGCAGCCTATAACCTGCAGGACCAGATGGCTAAAACCCCTGAAGCAGTAGCTGCTTTCCTGGCAAAGCTGGGACCTGCCGCCACAGTCAAAGCCAAACAGGAAGCTGCCACCATCCAGGCGCTAATTGACCAGAAAGCCAAAGGCATACAGCTGGCTCCCTGGGACTGGAACTATTATGCAGAGCAGGTACGCAAAGCGCAGTACAACCTGGACGATAACGAGATCAAACCTTACTTTGAAATAAATTCAGTGCTTACCAACGGCGTGTTCTATGCCGCGCATTTATTATACGGGCTGGATTTTAAAGAACGGCACGATCTGCCCGTGTACCAGGAAGATGTGCGTGTATTTGATGTAATAGACCAGGATGGAAAACAGATCGGCCTTTTTTACTGCGACTATTTTAAACGTGATAACAAATCCGGCGGTGCATGGTGTAACAACCTGGTAGGGCAGTCTAAATTGCTGGGTAAGCAACCGGTCCTCTACAACGTATGCAACTTCACAAAACCTGCACCGGGCCAGCCTGCACTTATCAGCTTTACAGATGTAAAAACCATGTTCCATGAATTTGGACATGCGCTGCATGGCTTTTTTGCGTCACAGCAATACCCCGCCATTTCCGGAGCGCAAACCGCCCGCGATTTTGTGGAGTTCCCCTCCCAGTTCAATGAGCATTGGGCGATGGATCCAAAAGTGTTCAGCAATTATGCAAAACATTATAAAACCGGCGCGGCAATGCCGCAGCAGCTGGTAGATAAAATAAAAAAAGCAGCCACCTTTAACCAGGGTTATTTACTAACAGAAGCACTGGCAGCAGACGCCATTGATATGGCCTGGCATACATTGCCTGCAGATTCGGGCGCATGGCCTAAAGACGTAGGCGCTTTTGAAGCCACTGCTTTAGACAAGGCCGGACTGCTTCTGCCGCAGGTGCCGCCCCGCTACCGTTCCAGCTACTTTTTGCATATCTGGTCCAGCGGGTATGCATCCGCCTACTACGCCTACGCCTGGACGGAAATGCTGGCACATGATGCTTACTCCTGGTTTGAGGAAAATGGCGGTTTAACACGCGCCAACGGGCAGCGCTTCCGGGATATGATCCTCTCGCGCGGTAATACGCTGGATTATGGTAAGATGTTCAGGGATTTCCGCGGGCACGATCCGGAAATAGGGCCGCTGTTAAAGGCCCGTGGGTTGAAATAAAGGAATGTAAAAGTGGAATGCAGTGATACCTGACAGGCTTTATTCGCTGCATTTACTTTTACATTTATGATTTAAAATTTTACATTTTACATTCTTTTACTCCGCCACCGGGAACGCTACTATCCTCACCTTGGTGCACCCATACGGCACCAGGGTGATTTTTTGTATGGTACTATCTGTTTTGCCTTTATAAAAACCATTGCGGTCTGTTACTGGTTGATAGGCTACTCCGTTCACCGCTTCCCAGCCCGGCAGGCGTTTAGCCGGCGCCGTGATCTGCAGGGGAGCATGCTCCAGGTTCCATACAAAATCATCGCCCGCAGGTTTTACAGTGCTGAACTGTAATTGTTCGGCTGGTTTTTCTACTGCTGTCCGTTGTAATGCAAAGTTCCAGGCTTCTTCAGGATACACGCTCAGGTAGTCGCCTTCTTCTGCATCCGTTCCCTTTTCCCATTTTTCATTGAGCTTTAATGCATACACCAGCGGCCCTCTTTCCACTGAGCGGGAATTACGGCCCCATACCGTGGTGTTTATTTCCATGGGAAGCTGTAAGCTAAGCTGGTCGCCGTTTTTCCAGGTACGGTTTACAGTAGTTATTTCCCCGCCTTTGGCATGTTGCAACGGTTGCCCGTTTAACAATAAGGTAGCTTCTTTGCACCAGCCGGGAATGCGCAGCTGAAAAGGAAAGGCAGCTGCTTTAGGCATGCTTAGCTCAAAACGTACCTGCTCTTCAAAAGGGTAGCTGGTTACTTCGTTAATGGTTACAGCAGTGCTGTCTTTACCCGCTTTAACCGTCAAACGGTTAGGGGCATACGCTAATGCCGCTATCCCATTGCCGGCCGTGGTGTACCACAGGTGTTGGGTGAATTTTGTCCAGCCCTGGTGCATATTAGCCAGGCAGCAGGTATACCCGCTGCGCATGCCCAGCACATTACACATTTCCCGGTTAAAGGGCAGGGAGAAGTCAAAAACGCCCCTGCTGATCTGTACCTGGTTAGCCACCTGGAAATACTGTTTGTTATTATAATCATCCGTAGTTTGTGTAGGCAGGGCATTAAACGCCATTTTTTCCAGCGCATCCATATAAGGCACTTCACCGGTAATGCCAATAATGTTTTCCAGGGAGTACATGGCTTCTACCACAGCGCATAGCTCTACGCCCTGCGTAGGGTCGTTACCGTTCAGGTCCTCATCGCCCGAAAAAATGCCCATGGGCAGGCCATGCACGGTCATAAGATCGTGCCAGCCGGTTTGCAGGTTGTGCAGGTACGTTTTATTACCGGTGCGCTGGTAGTTAATAGCCGGCGCTTTCAGGCCCATGGCTACATTCACGGCATGGCGCTTCATCCAGTCGTCCATATCGCGGTAAGTAGTGGTGCTGATCATCCAATCCCGGTTGCCCATCCAGCTGGTCCAGGCAAAGGATTGCGATTCCAGGAGGTCCGCCAGCTGCAGCAGTTTGGCATCGCGTGTTTTGGTGTACAGCCATTGGGCTACCATCACATTCTCAATACCGCGGGAGGTAGCCCATTCCGTCCATTTACCCAGCGGCGCTGTTTTCAACGCCTGCAGCTGGTAGTGGAAATACCGGGTCATAAAAGGCAGTACCCGCGGGTCCTTTGTAGCAGTGTAATATTGCTGCAGCACTTTTAGCATCACCATTTTAGGCCACCAGTCTTCACCATCAGCGGCATGTTGTGCATCAATGGTAATGTGCTGTTCCCGTTCTGCTTTTGTAAGCGGGCCGAAATAACCCGAAGGGCGCTGATGGGCCAGTGTCCAGTTCACATAACGCAGCACTTTTTCCTGCAGGGTTTTATCATCCAGCAGGTAAGCCAGTGGCAGCGCGCCATCCAGCCAGTACGGTGTTTCCTCCCATCCATCGCCTTTCCCGCCCAGCCAGCCGTTATCCTGTTTTACTTTTTTATATACTTCATCCAGGTGGCCCGAAGTACCGTTCCGCATAATCACCAGCTGGTTGCGCAGCCATCCCGATGGCTGTATAGCACCCAAGGGCAGCTCCTGGTATACAGGGGCGGTGTAAGCGGTTTTTGTTTGCGCAAAAGTTCCTGGTGCTAAAGCAAGCAGGGAAATACTATAGGTTAATAACTTTTTCATAGCCATTTTGAAAGTACGTGGTCTGCCATCTGCGGTTACTGCTTAAGAGCCGCGATGGTGTTCAATTTACCTTGCTGATTTATTGGGTAAATGTAATAATTATTGAGGATGGGTTATCTTATAATTGTACGGGGAAATATCAGCTTTTTCTTTTTCGCGGCTTGGGCTTTTGTTTTGGCAGCTCTTTTTTTATCTCTCTAACATCCTGGATATCCTGCTTTCTGCCGGATGCAACTTTATTTTGTAGCAGATCATGCAGGCTGATATAAGAAATTTCCAGGTCGCCCTCTACTATCTTTTGCCGGTTCTGAAAGGCCTCTTTGAAATTTACTCCGTCAATACTATTAAGTATATCAATACGCAGCGGTGGGTAGCCGATCTGTGAAACATAGCCTGGTTGTAAAAAGTCGTCTTTCTCTAAGCCTAAAGAAGCCATTCCAAACGCTTTAATTACCAGGACCAGCTTCTCTGCATTTGCTTCAGATATATTGATCCAGATATCCAGGTCGCCCGTATAACGCGGCTTACCATGAAAGGCCATTGCATAGCCGCCTACCACCATATACTCTACATCAAACTTGTTGAGCAGTTTTATAAAATCTTCAAAATCTTGCGCTAATGTCATTGCTCAGGCCTTATTTTATTTATAGCCGTTTTATCCATTCGCTGCCCCTTTTTAAGCATTTGAGAAACCAGGAAGGTGACTGCCTCGGCTCTTTTATTTACAGGCTGGCTTAGCCAGTAACGCAGATCCTGAACACCATCATCTGCTTTTTTCATAGATACCTTCCGTACTACAGGGGCTATATTTCTTGTGCCTTCAGAAGGCGCAAGATTTGATTTTGGTTTGGCAATGATTTCTTTCCTTTCTACACGAACAAGGTCGTTTTCAAAGGCTATCTTATCTTTGCTTAGATAGTTGTTGAGTGTATTATAATTGTATTGAGGATAACTTAGGCAGAAGTTTTTCAGATTGGAAAAAACTTCTACCTGGTTTTGCTTCTTCCAGTGAATCAGCACGACCCTCTTTCCTTTTAAAATTGTTTTTGACATACCACAAATATAACAAATATTATGCTTTTATTTGTCAAATTGCCTCAATAATACACTCAATATTTAATTGCGTTAAGACTTTAAGTTTTTAAGCGCTTAGATGAATGCCGGCATTTTCTTTTACTTTAGTATTAATTGTAATCACCCATGATCACCGCTATACTTATCGTTTTAAGCATTGCCTGCATCCTCATTGCAGGGGCTATTATCCGGATCAACCTTCAGTCTAAGGAATGGAGCAGCTGGGAAGATTGATAGACCGTAATTCTCGGACCAGTTTTGGATCACAGAGCAAAATAATTAAATTGGAGATTGCAAAATGCCCATCTGAATTTTTTGATCCGCCTGTTAGTGGGGATATCTTGTATGGCTAACTAAAACATCACTTATTGACAATATGAATTCAGAAAAGTATTATTGCAGAGTTTGCGGACTGTACGTTGAATCTATGCCCTGGGGAGAAGATGGGGGATCGCCAACATATGAATTCTGCCTCTGTTGTGGAGTGGAATATGGCCATGAGGACTATACATTGGAAAGTACTCAGGCCTTCCGGAAAGAATGGATAGAAAAAGGGGCTGAATGGAATAATAAAAAGTTCAAGCCAGAGAAATGGAATTTGGAAGAACAATTAAGTCATATTCCCTCAAAGTTTAGATAATAAGGTATCAGAATGGAGGCATCAACTACCACAGTTTTTAAATTGTTTGAGCTCATAGTGGCACACTCTGATGAACAAGGCATTGGTAATACGTTAGCTAAAGCTTTAAAAGCTCGCATTATCGAAAGATACGTTAGATGTCTATAATGTTTATCAGATCCGTAGCAAACTACCGCAAAGAACGCCGGAACAAATCGCCCTGTTTAATTCCTTGCTGGAAAATTTAATGGAGTACAAAGGGTCAACCGTTCTTATTCATAGCATTTCCTTCGATAATAGTTTAATGTTAGTTTTTACAACTACAGATTATAGCAAATTGTTAGGACATTTGTATTTTGAAACGAAAGAAGAGGAAATCTAATTTACTCACCCTACAGCCGTGCACGCTCGTGGTGGAATGATTGTTGAAGCGTTCCACATATATGATTCCAAAAGAGCACCAAAACAATACCTCGCACGTATTTTACAAAGAAGCTTTGCTGCACCTGCAGGAGAGCGGCGTACCCTTTATGCTGGGCGGCGCCTTTGCCATGTTCCACTACACCGGCATTTACCGGGATACCAAGGACCTGGATATTTTTTGCGCGCCGGCCGATTACCCGGCCATCCTGAAGCTGTTTGCAGCTAAGGAAGGTTATCGCACAGAGCTAACAGACGTTCGCTGGCTGGCAAAAGTGTTCAAAGGCGAATATTTTGTTGATATCATCTTTGCTTCCCCCGCTAACATCTTCCATATGGATGATAGCTGGTTTGCGCGCGCACCTGAAGCGGAATTTGTAGGCGTAAAGGTGAAATTATTACCGCCGGAAGAGCTGATCTACTGTAAGATCTATGTGCAGAACCGGGAGCGGTTTGATGGCGCAGATATCAATCACATTATACTCAAATATGGAAAAGAGCTCAACTGGCAGCACCTGCTTACCCGCCTGGATCAGCACTGGCATTTACTGCTGTCGCAGCTGGTTAATTTCCAGTTCGTGTACCCCGCAGATCACCGGGACATTGTTCCCAAATGGCTGCTGGATGAGCTGATCAGGAGAGCGCAGGAACAGTACGAGCTGCCCCCGCCCGTAGAACGGGTTTGCCGCGGGCCCATGATAGACCAGACGCAGTACCAGGTAGATGTGAAGGACTGGGACTATAAATCGTACACCATTAAAACCGTATAGCATGGCAACACGAATTGCAGCAGTAGGCGATATTCATGTACGTGAATCGGACAAAGGAAACTGGATCCCGTTTTTCCAGGAAATATCCCAAAAGGCCGATGTGCTGCTTTTATGCGGCGACCTTACGGATACAGGCGATGAATCTGAAGCGCAGGTGCTGGTAGAAGAGCTGAAAGCCTGTACCATTCCCGTAGTGGCTGTGTTAGGCAATCATGATCATGAAAAAGGCCGTCATAAGCTGATCCGTCAAACCATGCTGCAGCACCATAATGTAACGATGCTGGATGGAGAAGCGGTGGTGATCCGGAACGTAGGTTTTGCCGGTATCAAAGGTTTTGGCGGCGGGTTTGATAACTATATGCTGTCATTTTTTGGCGAAGGCGCTATGAAAGCCTTTGTGCAGGAAACAGTAGATGAAACCCTTCACCTGGACCGCGCCCTGGCCCGCCTGGATCAGGAGCATGCAGATCTGAAGAAGATAGCCGTTATGCATTACGCGCCCATAAAAGCCACGGTAATGGGCGAACCGGAGCAGATCTTCCCATTCCTGGGCTCATCCCGCCTGGCAGAGCCTTTAAGCAGGAGAGGAGTGCTGGCCGCTTTTCACGGGCACGCACATATGGGTACCCTGGCAGGGGAGGCGCCGGGTGGTGTAAAAGTATTTAATGTATCTAAGCCGGTGCTGGTACGGGAGGGGTACAAATGCCCGTTTTACCAGATGGAGGTGTAAGTACATCCGCGGTTCCATCTTCGGTATAGACCAGCCGCCCGTTTGGCTGAACCGCAGCTGCAGGCCGTGTTTCGTGTGCTTCCGGTATAACCGTCCATCCGCCTTGTTTCCGCTGTATTTTCTCGCCCCTTATATTATAGTATTGCAAACGCCTGCTTGTTTTGGGTAATGGTGTGCCGGTGTCCACTGTTTGTTGTGTAGGATTATCCTGTAAGATAGCCGCTGCTGCATTTACAGCATTGTGCACTTCACCATTCCCCGTTTCTTGATCCGGATCAATCGGCTCCGGGTCAAATTTATGCCGGTACTTCTTTTCCAGGAGCTCTTGCACGATCGTCTTTTCCACACCTGATTTCAGCAGCTGCATAGCCTGCCCGGTAATGGTCCGGTAATCATCATGCTGCCTGGTTTTACGGGGAAATAACCGGTAAATAGCCGCAGCTATCTTCGACGCCTGTGCCAGCCAGTCCGCATATTCCATGGTGCGCTTAAAGCTGCGCGAACGCTTTACCCGCTTGCGGCTTAATGAACTTTTGGACCGTGCATAATATTGCCCGTCCATTTTGTAATAGGTAACATTACCTACAGTGCCTGTCAGGAAAACAGGACCAACTTGTTTTGCCATAACGATATAATTTTGGTGTACCCGGCAAAAATAAAAGCCCTCACAGAACTACCCAAATGAAGTGAGCGTTTTGATCACTTTTGAGCGAAAATGAACATTTTGAACGAAAATGCACGTTTTGAGCGCTCCGTCTTTCCCGTTTCCACATAATTGGTTTATTACCATTATGCGCTGCTCTCCCATGTTCTTCCCATGTTACACTCTCATTCAACCCTGGGTAAAAGCGCACTCCCTTCATGTCCATCCCATGATCATCTCATGTTCCACTTATGTACATCCCATATTCCCCTTGCTTCACAGCCACAATTATCGTAACTTAACTCCTCACGTAAAAAGTGTACCTCTCCTTATGCTGTTATGCATTTTTGCAGCAGCGCCGCATTAATACAACACAGCAGCTTATAACAGCTTACAGCCTATCTGCCTTAACCCATAACAAACGGTAGTATGAAAGTTATATCCGTAAATGTAGGCCTGCCACGGGAAATTCCATGGCGTGGTCAAATGGTTAGAACATCTGTTTATAAAACACCTGTAGCCGGACGTGTCCGTATAAGAAAGCTCAATTTTGACGGGGATGCTCAGGCGGATCTCAGCGCGCATGGCGGCGAGCATCGCGCTGTTATGGTTTACCAGGCTGAATCATATCAATACTGGAACACAACCCTTCAACGTAATGATCTTATTTATGGACAATTTGGTGAAAACCTTACGGTAGAGGGAACAGGCCTGGCCGACAATGAGGTTTGTATCGGCGACCGTTTCCGCATCGGTTCCGCAATTTTTGAGGTCACACAGCCCAGGGTAACCTGTTGGAGGGTGGGCATCAGTACCGGGGTTCCAGAAATGCCGGCCTTGCTGGTTAAACATAAACGGCCGGGATTTTATTTTCGGGTGATCCGGGAAGGAGATGTTGGCGCCGGAGATGTAATAGAAAAGATTGCAGACGGCATTGAAAAAATGAGCGTCGCGGAAATTGACGGGCTGCTTTATCTGAAAGACCATCCGGAAGATAAGCTGCAAAGGGCGTTAAAAATTCCGGCGCTCAGCGAGGGTTGGAAAGCATCTTTCCGGAATTTGCTGGACGCCGCTTTGCAAGGGGTGGTTAAAGGAAATGCCGGCTTGGGCGGGCCCGCTGAACCGCTTGCCTGGACAGGATTCAGGCCTTTCATTGTGCAGCATACACGTATGGAATGTGAAGGGGTACGCTCCTTTGAGCTGGGCGCAGCAGACGGCTCCCCTATACCTGCCTTTTTACCAGGACAGCACATTGCAGTCCGGATACGTTCTGCAGCAGAGGGCGCTCCGCTGATACGCATGTATTCCCTTTGCGGACCGCAGGGCGCTTCCAGCTTACGTATTGCAGTAAAAAAGGAAGTCAATGGCCCCGGCGGCATTTATATGCATGAACAGGTGCGCGAGGGGCATGTGCTGGAGATCAGCGCACCACGCGGCACGTTCACTTTATCGGAAGGCAGGGCGCCGTTGGTGCTCCTGAGCGCCGGCGTAGGCGTTACCCCTTTATTAAGTATTCTGCAGTATGTTGCCGGCCAGGATCCGGGCCGCGCGCTCTGGTGGATCCATTCCTGCCGGAACAGCGCATATGAGGCATTCAGGGAGGAAATAAGATCCCTTGGAAAGCAGCTATCCGCATTTCACCGTGTGATCGTATACAGCGCTCCTGGTGATGCTGAGCTTTACGGAACTGATTACGATATCAAAGGACATCTTGATCTGCAGGAATTGCAGGCTATGCAGCTGCCAGTAGAAAGTGAATGTTACCTGTGCGGACCGCCGCAGTATCTGCATGATATCATACCTGCATTGGAAACCATCGGGTTCGCGGGCAACAATATTAAAACAGAGCTGTTCGGAAATGGCCCGGAACCCGTGGCCGGCAGCGGGAAGCTCCTTCACTTACCCCCGGAAAATGTAGGCCAGGGCCCCTTCGTTACCTTCAGCAAAAGCAAAATATCTTTCCGCTGGCATCCCCGCTTTGGCAGTTTACTGGAAGCTGCAGAAGCCTGTGATGTCCCGGTTATATGGTCGTGCCGTATGGGCGTTTGTCACCGCTGTGAAACAGGCCTCATCGATGGGCAGGTTACTTATTCCCCTGATCCTCTTGACCCTCCGGCAGATGGGAAGGTGCTGCTCTGTTGTTCCGTTCCGTTAGGGCCTGTTGATCTTGACCTGTAAATAAGCAGGGATTCATCTAAATCTGTAACAGCATATGGAATTTAATGATAAGGGGGTTCATAACCCCACCTTTCTTGAATTTATGCCGGTGAGCCTTTTTGGAGGAGTGATGGGCCTTTCAGCACTTTGTTTCGCATGGCGTTTGGCAGCCGGGGCCTGGCACATAAATGCGGTTATTGCGGAAATCATCGGATGGATAGCCATCCTGGCTTTTGTGCTGTTAACAATAACTTATATAGTCAAATGGATCCGTTACCCCGCGTTAGTAGAGAACGAATTCAAAAGCTCCGTTACGGTAGGCTTTTTTTCAACCGTAACCATTTCTCTGTTGGTTATGCCAGGCATTCTGTTACCCTACGCCCCGGTGATTGCCGGTGTAATATGGCTGCTTGGAGTAACAGTGACCTTTTTATTTGCCTGGTACGTACTGCGTAAATGGCTCAGCAAACAACAGCTTCCTGAAAGCGCTATGCCCGTATGGTTACTCCCCGTTGTAGGCACCCTGAATGTTCCTATTGTTGGTAACGCTTTGAAGTTTGCCGGTGCTCATGAGATCTGCCTGATGTTTTTCGGGATCGGTATCATTTTTATTTTCATGATGATGACAATTATTATTTCACGGCTTTTTTTCCAGGCCCCGCTGCCTGTGAATGTTCAGCCTTCACTTTTAATACTGGTAGCGCCTTTTGCGCTGGCATTTAACGGGTATGAAGGTTTGAGCGGCACGCAGGATCTGGTGGCCGGTGTTTTCTTCTATTTTTGCCTCTTTTTGTTGTTGATCTTTGGCAGCAAATTAGTCCTGTTGCCCAAATGCTGTCCCTTCCAGGTTTCATGGTGGGCCGTAAGCTTTCCGCTTGCTTCTGTTTCGGTTGCGTGTTTACGTTATGCCCAAAAGCAGCCGGATGTCTTACACCGGATCCTGGCAGCGTTCCTGTTATTGATTACAACACTTGTTATTTTATACCTGCTGGTACAAACCGTGCGGCAAATATGGCTGGGCCGGTTTGCGCCCCCCGTTCGTTTTACGGCAGCTCATCCCGCTGCTGAACCACCGCTTTAAAAGCGGTTATCAGGCCCCTGGCCTGGAATTGTGGCATTCTACTTTCACATTTATGATTTTATATTCTTTCTGAATAGTCAAGCAAGGTATCAGCAGCCAAAACAGAGGATGCAGGGTTTTGACCTGTGATCAGCAAACCTTCGCGGGTTACAAAGGGCCTCCAATCTTCTCCTTTCTCAAAATTCGCACCTCTTTCCTTCAGCATATCTTCCAGCAGAAATGGTACTACATGGGTCAATTGGACGGTTTCTTCTTCTGTATTGGCAAAAGCAGTTACCCTTTTCCCTTTAATAAGCCATTCGCCATCAGGCGTTCTTACATTTTTCAAGGCCACCGGCGCGTGGCAAACAAGGGTAACAGGTTTTCCACTATTATAGAATGATTCAATAAGCTTTATGGAATCCTCATCATCCGGAAGATCCCACATGGGGCCATGCCCGCCCGGGTAAAAGATGGCATCAAAGTCGTCTGCAGAAACAGTGCTTAACATTACCGTATTGCTTAGCTTATCCTGTGTTTCCTTATCACTGTAATACCTCTTTGTGGCTTCCGTCTTATTCTCCGGTAGGTCGCTCTTGGGATCTATCGGCGCCTGCCCGCCTTTAGGCGATGCAACAACAATTTCTTTCCCAAGGTCTAGGAACTTGTAATAAGGGGCTGCGAATTCTTCAATCCACAGACCGGTCTTTTTGCCGGTGTTGCCTAATTCATCATGAGATGTGACAACAAACAGAATTTTGTTGATTTTCATAATTCAGATTTTTAGTTTAAGGATTGTTATGTCTGATTTCTGCAGCCGGGCTGCTACTCATTTGCAATGCATAATGGCAAGGTCGTTAAGCACCAGGATGGTGTTGGTATTGCTGACAGCGCTTCCCTGTGATCTTTCGAGGCCGGGTTAGTAGTATGTTTTGGGAATTACTATTAAGGTACACAATTTTTTTAATAGGATCTTAAAATTGTAAGAGAACGATTAATTGCGTTTATTATCTTTAATCCTGTTTTTAAGAGCCCGTAAAAGAAATGAACCGGGATATTCCATGTTGATAATACACGATCTTTCCGTTATAACGGATAAGGCTAAACTATATTAATCCTGCCATATAACTGTATTCAAAAATGATAACCCATGAGAAAACAGAATGACCGCCGTTCCACGCGAAGAAATTTCTTAAAGAACACGCTCAAAGGCGCCGGTGCGCTGGCCCTCATTAATTTCCCCACCATTGTACCCGCCCATGTATTAGGCAAATATGCCCCCAGCAATCGTATTAATATTGGCGCTATTGGCAATGGCCGCATATCCTGCGGGCACGATATGCCCGGTGTATGGAAGTACGACCAGGCAAGGATCATAGCTGTTTGTGACCTGGACCGCAACCGCGTTACGTCCGCGCAAAAACTGGTGAACGGCTATTATAGCAAAAAAACCGGTAAACCCTATGATGGTGTAAAAACCTACGAAGATTACCAGGAGCTGTTAAATAATAAAGATGTAGATGCAGTGCTTATCAGCACACCGGATCACTGGCATGTAATGCCCGCCATACATGCCGTGCGCGCCGGTAAGGATGTGTATATGCAAAAGCCGGCCTCTTTAACCATTGCCGAAGGGCGGCTGCTTAGCAATGAAGTGCACCGCAGCGGCCGCATACTGCAGGTAGGCAGCCAGCAACGGTCTATGCCGCAGTTTAAAAGGGCCTGTGAGCTGGTGCGTAATGGCGCCATTGGTAAAGTGCATACAGTATATGTAGGCCTGCCTGTTGACGATCCCAAAGAAAGTACAGTGGAAAAAGAAATGCCGCTGCCCGCTAACCTCTTATACGAGAAATGGCTGGGAGAAACGCCTTATGTGTCCTACACGGAAAAACGCGTGCACCCGCAGGCCGATTTTTCACGTCCCGGCTGGCTGCGCTGCGAGCAGTTTGGCGCAGGTATGATCACCGGCTGGGGCGCTCACCATTTTGATATTGTGAACTGGGGATTGGATACAGAATACACCGGTCCCGTGGAAATAAGCGCCACTGCCCAGTTTCCGCCCGCCGGTAATTTATGGGATGTGCATGGCCCTTTTAAGTCGGAAACTATCTTTGCCAATGGGGTAAAGGTGCTGGCCAGTAATGAATACCCTAACGGGGTAAAATTTGTAGGCTCAGAAGGATGGATCTTTGTTACCCGCGGCAACTATGCCGCCACTTCCAGCGATCCGGTAGCAAAGGATCAGAACAGCAAAGCGCTGGATGCAGGCGATCCGCGTATACTCAGTACCGCGATACCGGCAAGCGGGGTGCATTTGTACGAAACCAAAGACCATCACGGTAACTGGCTGGAGAGCATAGCTACCCGCCAAACGCCCATCACACCCATAGAAGTAGGTCACCGCGCCTGCACCATTTGCCTGCTGAACCATGCCGCCATGAAGCTGCAGCGCAAGCTGTACTGGGACCCGGTGAATGAACGTTTTAAGAACGACGATGCCGCCAATGCAATGCTCACCCGCCCGCAGCGCTGGCCGTATACATTATAACGTATGCCACACCTCAAGGTGTGGCACACATAACGCCTGTCATAAAGCAATCAGACGAACCATGAATAAAAAACAGATCGTAACATCACTATTAGTGTTAAGCATGATGAACAATGCCTGCAACACCGGACAAAAGGAACAGGAAAAGGAAACCGCAGACTCTACTGAGGCAGCCATTAAGCTCATAACGCTGGATCCCGGCCACTTTCACGCGGCGCTGGTGCAAAAGTCAATGAGCCCCGGCATAGATTCCGTAGTGCATGTGTATGCACCGGACGGCCCCGAGCTGCAGGCACAATTGCGATTCATTGATCAGTACAACACCCGTACAGAAGCCCCTACCCACTGGCAGGAGGATGTGTACAAAGGCCCGGATTTCCTGGAAAAAATGGTGCAGGAAAAGAAAGGCAATGTAGTGGTAATGGCAGGCAACAACCACCGCAAAACAGAATACATACAGCAGGCCGTGGCAGCCGGTATGAACGTGCTGGCCGATAAGCCCATGGCCATTAGCTCCGAAGGTTTTGCCACGCTGCAAAAAACCTTTGAAGATGCCAAAGCAAAAAAGGTATTGCTCTATGATATTATGACGGAGCGCTCAGAGATCACCAACACGCTGCAGGGCGAACTTTCGCGCATACACGACGTTTTTGGTGAGCTGCAGCCCGGCACAGAGAAGGAGCCTGGCGTAGTAATGGAAAGCGTGCACAATTTCTACAAATATGTATCCGGCAAAGCCCTTACCCGGCCGGCCTGGTTCTTTGATCCTGCACAGCAGGGCGATGCTATTGTGGATGTAGGCACCCACCTGGTTGACCTGGTGCAATGGGAATGCTTTCCGGAGGTAGTATTGGATTATAAAAAAGATATCCAGCTGCAGGGCGCCCGCAACTGGCCTACGCCCATTACCTTATCACAGTTCCGCACCATCACCGGCCTGGATAGCTTTCCGGATTTTCTGCAGCCATTTGCCAAAGACACCGTGCTGAATGTACATGCTAACGGTGAAGCCCGTTACACACTCAAAGGTGTACACGTAAAAGTAACCGCCCTGTGGCAATACGCAGGCCCTGAAGGCAGCGGAGATACGCATTATTCCATGCTGCGCGGCGCTAACAGCAACCTGGTGATCCGCCAGGGAAAAGATGAAAAGTTTGAGCCTACGTTGTATGTAGAGGCAGCAGGTAAAACCAAAGCCGCAGACCTGGAAAAGAACCTGCAGGCAGCTTTAAAGCAGCTGGAAAGCAAGTATCCCGGCTTGTCGCTGGAAAAAAGTAAACAGGGTTTTAAGATCGTGATCCCTGCTAAATACAAGGTAGGCCACGAAGCGCATTTTGCGCAGGTGCTGCAGCGTTATATGGAGTACCTGAAAGGCGGCAGCCTGCCGGATTGGGAAGTACCGGGCATGATCGCTAAATACTATACTACTACGAAGGCGCTGGAAATGTCAGGTAAGTAAATGCTGAATGCTGAATGCCGAACGCTTAACGCTATCAAAGCGGATGCTTGCCATTAATCCGCTAAGATCGCATTCAACGTTCGGCGTTCAGCGTTTAGCCTATTTAATCGCTACTCCCAACCCCACCTGTATCTGCTGGCTATTCCATTTGTAGCGGTCATCAATATTATTAATATTTGCGAGGCCCAGGGTGTAACGGCCATAGAACCTTACCTGCGATACATGCAGTGTTATGCCTGCTGCCACGCCATAATCGATGTTCTTAAAAGCAGCTTTGTCTTTCAGTAAAATATCTTCATTATCATATACCAGCATACTGATTTGCGGTCCCACATTCAGGGTGAACAGATCGTTCACTTTGTAGGCCAGCAGCACGGGTACGCTTACGTAGCTCAGCTTTATAGAAGATTTAGCGCTGCTGTTACCGGAGTTCACATAATACGTCAGGAAATCATCATCCTTCTTGTTATTGAACTGGGAGAACAATACCTCCGGCTGAATACCCCATTTGGAAGTAATATTATACTCCAGGAAAACACCCGCATCATACCCGGGATTAAAGCTGCCTTGCATGCCCCGCCCATTAAGACTGGTGAATTGCAGATCGGCCTTTAACCCGTAATGAAGCTTTTGTCCATAGGAAACGCCCGCCACTAATAACAGGCCGGTAATAGCTGTAAATAGTTTCTTGATCATAGATATGCAAAATAGATATACAAATATGGGGTACCACGGCACACTATGTAACACTTAATAGATGATCCGGCCCTTTACCCCCACCATAAGGGGAAATTTATGGATGATCTGATGTTTTTTCCTTAATTTATCCATCGTTCAACCTCCTAAATTCCACGGAATGAGATACTCCATAGTATGGATCACACTTACCTGCCTGTCATTTCATTGCACAACACGGCAATCTTCCACCATAACACTTTCCCAACAGGCGCTCAAAGATAAGATCATGGGCGGCTGGGCGGGGCAAACCATTGGCGTTACTTTTGGCGGGCCTTACGAGTTCCGTTTCAATGGCACCTTCATACAGGACTACCAGCCCCTGCGCTGGTATGATGGTTACCTGAAAAAGACTATGCTGGAAAATCCCGGCCTGTACGACGATATTTACATGGACCTCACCTTTGTGGAAGTGCTGGACCGCGCCGGGCTGGATGCCCCGGTAGATTCTTTTGCGCAGGCGTTTGCCCGTGCCGGTTATATGTTGTGGCATGCCAACCAGTCGGCCCGTTATAATATCCTGCAGGGTATTAAAGCGCCGGCATCCGGCCACTGGACCAACAACCCCCATGCAGATGATATTGATTACCAGATAGAATCGGATTTTGCAGGTTTAATGAGCCCCGGTATGCCTAATGCGGCATCGGCCATCAGCGATAAGGTAGGCCATATCATGAACTATGGGGATGGCTGGTATGGCGGTGTATACATAGGCGCCATGTACTCGCTGGCATTTATTGCCGACGATATACAATACATTGTTACGGAAGCGCTGAAAACCGTACCCGCAAAAAGCACCTTCCGCCAGTGTATTGAAGACGTGATCCGCTGGCACCAGCAGTACCCGAACGACTGGCGCCGCAGCTGGTTCGAGATCCAGCAGAAATGGTCCAGCGAGAAGGGTTGCCCCGATGGCGTGTTTAATGCTTTTGATATTGATGCCAAGATCAATGCAGCGTATGTTGTGCTGGGATTATTATACGGCAACGGGGATTTTACTAAAACCCTGGACATTGCCACCAGGGCGGGGCAGGATGCAGATTGTAACCCCTCATCTGCCGGCGGCATCCTGGGCGCCATGCTGGGATATAAACGGATCCCGGATCACTGGAAAATGGGGTTAAAGGAAGCAGAAGGACTGGATTTCAAATACACCAGCACCTCCCTCAGTAAAGTATATAACACCAGCTATAAGCATGCGCTGGAAATGATACGCCGTAACGGCGGCAAGGTAGCAAATGAGCAGGTGACCATTGCCGTGCAAACACCCCGGCCCGTGCGTCTGGAACAATGCTTTGAAGGCCTGCTTCCGGTGGACCGCATCCCGCTTTACAACAACAATGTACAGGAACTATCCTTTGATTTTGAGGGCGCTGGTTTTGTTTTAAAGGGAGATGCCCGTAAACAGGGGCCTGGCGCAGCAGATAGCAGCATTACCATGGAAGTATATATTGATGGCAGCAAAACCGCTACCATAGCGCTGCCAACCAGCTATCAAACCCGCAGCAATGACCTGTGCTGGAACTATCAGCTGCCGGTTAAAAAGCATCAGGTAAAAATAAAGGTCCTCAACCCCAATCCGAACTACAGTCTTAACACCTTTGAGTACCTGGTTTATACCAAAAAGAATGTAAAATCATAAATGTAAAATTCAAAATGTAAAAGTCAAATGCCGCGGTATAGGGTACAAACCTATCTTCGCTGCATTTGACTTTTACATGTACGATTTAAAATTTTACATTTTACATTCCTTTGGATCACGGATCCAGCGGGTCCAGCGGATCTTCATGCAAGCTCTCCGCCACCGGGTAATACTCAATGCTCAGATCATCCACCTGCCGCAGCTTGCGGTAAGGTAAGTATCCCATATCCTTAAGACATACCTTTTCAAAGAACACACTGGCCACATAGATCAGATGTGCCTTGCTGCTGGTGCACAATACTTTTTTATCTGTAGGGAAACCGTTGCGCAGCAGAATGCGGTTGGCATTCCGCAGGTTGGTAGTGGTATGCCGGGCATGGGGGTCTACCAGGATGGCCGTTTCCGGCACATTACAGCTATCAGCCAGGAAACGTTTCATTTCTATGGCTTCACTGTATTTTGTTCCAAAGGGGTGCACATACCCGCCGGATACGATCAGGAACGGCGCTTTGTTTTTCTGGTAAATATCCGCAGCAGTGCGGCAGCGTAGTTTATTCATTACACTGATCGGGGCATCATCTTCCGGCCCTGCGCCCAGTACCAGGATGGCCGAATACTCAAATTTATCCCACTGTACGCTGCTTAGCTGCGCCAGCGTTTTCTGATTGGTGAGCGCCATGGGCTCATGCCGGGCTGCATGATCTTTTTTATTCAGCTGCAGCAGGTCCATAGCTAAATGCAGGGTAGGGGTAAAGAACAGGCCGGATGCATCCGGGTGTTGTTTGTAAGTTACCAGTATGTCCCTTACAGCCTGGGTATAGGTAGCGCTGTGCACATTGTACATGGCGGAATCTATGCGCGGGTAGCGCAAGCCGGTATTCCGGGTATAGGCATTCAGGATATAGTTCAGTCCATTGGCTTCTTCCCGCCAGCGTTCTTCCAGTATTTTTTCATCCGGCAGGGATTCATAACGCATAAAAGCGCCGCTGGGTTTCAGGTGCTGCTGCAAGGTGGCGCGGAAAGCAGGTTGCGTTTTATACACCTGCTCCAATGCGTTGCCAATGGTTTTGATCTCGTTATTGTCAAACAGCAGGGGAGTGGCAAAACAGGCTGCATTTTTACAGCTGTCTGTTATGGTATTCACCTCCTTCAGCTGTTGCTTATAAACCTCTTGTAAGATCTTATTACGTTCCAGTGCCTTGTGCAGGGTAGGTTCCTGTTCCAGCAGGGTAAGCAGGTAAAAGTTCTTGTCTTGCACCAGGTTGCCGCTTTGTACAAACTGGTAAGCAGGGTCAAAAGACGGTTGGTTCTGGGCTTGCAGCGCTGCCGGTATTGTCCCGGCCAGGGCGCAGTAGAGTAAAAGTTTCCGGAAGATCATAAAAATAATGTGCTAATGTGCTGATATGTTAATGTGCTGGTGAATATTAGCAACACATCTGCACACCAAAATACAAAAAATGTGCAGATGTGCAGATGTGCAAATACCTTCCATCACCCAACCAGCACATCAGCACATTGCCCTCATCTGCACATCTGCATATTTGCACATCTACACCTTTGGTGGTATCAGCTTATACACCACCGGTGTAACAACTCTCGAAAGCAGCGTGGAGCTGATCAGTCCACCAATTAACACAATAGCCAGCGGCGCAATCAGCGGGTTACTGGAAATGGCAATAGGTATTAAACCGCCAATGGCCGTTAAAGAAGTTAATACAATGGGTAAAAATCGTACCTCGCCGGCCTCACGGATGGCTTCTTCCAGCGATTTGCCCTGTGCCCGCAGCTGGTTGGTGAAATCTACCAGCAATATAGTGTTCTTCACCTCAATACCCGCCAGGGCTATCATACCAATAATGGCCACAAAAGAAAGCGAGTTGCCGGTAAGCCACAGCGACACAGCAGCGCCAACCATACCCAGGGGTATCACCGACAGTACAATGAGCGTGCTTTTGAACGTGCGGAATTCCAGGATCAGCACTGCTATGAACAGGAAGATGGTAACAATAATAATGCTCATAAAACCGCCGAACGAGTTATTCCGCGATTCTACCTCACCGCCCATCTCGTAGCTGTAGCTGGCCGGCAGGGCCAGCTTATCCATTTTCCCTATTACGTCCGTAATTACCCGGTCTACCAGGAAACCTTTTTGCACAAAGGCTTTTACAGATACCACGCGCCGTTTCTCCTGGTGGTTAATGTTCACCGGAGAAGTTTCCAGCGTAAGCTCCGCTACTTGTCCCAGCGGAAAAGGTTTGCCCTGCATATTGCTCACATACAGGTTACGGAATACATCCAGCGTGGGGCGGCCTTCATGTGCGCGGGTAAGCAGGATGTCGTAGTCGTTATCATTATTATCAGTGTACTTGCCTACGTTCAGGCCGGCTACAGCCAGCCGCACGGTACGGTCAATGTTCACCGAGGGAATGCCCAGCAGCTGCGCTTTTTCAGGTTGTATAGCTACCCGGATGTCGCTCTTTAACAGGCTCACCGGGTTATCAACATACATGGTGCCGGGAGTGCGTTGCAGCATCATCTCCACTTTGCCGGCCAGCGCGCGCAGGGTATCCAGGTTCTCGCCAAACAGGCGCACCTCTACAGGCGCCGCTACCGGCGGCCCCTGCTCAAAGTTCTTCACTTCCACTTTGGCGCCGGGGTAGGGCGTCCATTGGTGACGCAGCTTTTCTATCAGCGCCAGCTTATCTGAAGGGTTGGTATGCTCATCCAGCTGCACAAAGATCTCTGCAAAATCGGTATGCTCATTTTCCTGTATCACGTTATAGTATATACGTGGATTACCTTTTCCAACATTGGTGGCAAAGTATTTCACCGCGGGCTCCTTGCGCAGCACAGCTTCAATATCCCTTGCTACATTATTGGTGTACTGCAGGTTGGATTGCGGCGGCGCGGTAATATTGATCAGGAACTGTGGCTTTTCCGATGCAGGGAACAGGCCAAAGCCTACTACGCCAAACAGCATAATGGAGCTGCCAAAGATGATGACGGTGATCACAATGGTAAGTGCCGGCCGTTGCAGGGCTTTATCCAGGAAACGGGCATAGCTGCCATGGATCAGGCGTTTCAGGCCGCGCATGAAAATATTACCATCCGGGTGGCCGGTATGTTTGCGCAGCAGCTTGCTGGCCAGGAAAGGAATGATGGTAAGCGATACTAACATAGACGCCAGTACGCTGAATATCACTGCCAGCGGCAGACTGCGGATAAAATCACCGGAACCTTCCGGCATAAAAACCAGCGGCATAAAGGCAATGATCAGCGCTGCCGTACATCCGGCTACGGCCATGCCTATCTGTTTGGTAGCCATTAAGGTAGCTTCCAGCGCCGTATGCCCTTCCAGCAGCCAGCGTTCAATATTTTCTACCACCACAATACTGTCATCTACCAAAAGCCCCAGCGCCACTACCAGGCCTACAATACTTAGCTGGTTCAGGTTATAACCGAACAGTTGCAGCAAAATAATACCTATAGCCAGCGATAAGGGTATAGAGATCATTACGATCAGCGAAGGCCGGAAACCTAATGGTAGCAAGGTTATGGCCACCAGTAAAATAGCGATCAGGAAATCTCCTCCCAGGCTGCTCAAACGCCGGTTCACATTACTGGCCTGGTCAAAGTTCTGCACCAGGTCTATATTCTTAGGCAGCGTTTTTTTGAACTTTTCTATAACCGGCTTATAAACTTTTTGCGTTTTGCTGATGTTCTCACCCTCTTTCTGTGCAGCCGTTACAAATATGCAGCGGAAGCCGTTCAGGCGGGTTTGGTAAGTTGCATCTTCATAACCGTAATACACATTGGCAATATCTTTCAGGAAAAGGTTTCGCCCGTTTGAAGTGTACACAATAGTGTTCTTCACTTCTTCCATGGTATGATAGTTACCGCTGGTTTTTATGTTAAAGATGCGGTTACCGGCATCAATGCTGCCACCGGGAATGTTGATGGTTTCATTCTGCAAGCTGTTGATCACGTTAGCAATGGGCAGGTTCAGCTGCGCCAGCTTTTCCAGGTCCAGCTCTACGCGCACCTGCTGTTCCGGCAGGCCAAAGATCTCTACATTCTTCAGGGGCTGTAGCTTTTCCAGCTCATCCTGCAGGTTTTCTGCATAGTATTTCAGCTTGTCGCGTGGGGCATTTTCAGAGATCAGCGCCAGCTGCACAATGTTCACATCAGAGGGCTGCTGTTTTTTAATGTCAATGCTGATGTTGTCCTGGGGCAGGTCGCGGCGTTTATTATTCACCGTACGCACAATTTCCTGGTACTTGTTATCTACATTGCTGCTGTACTTATATTCAATACGCAGTACGGCCAGCCCGTCACTGATGGTGGTGCGGATGCGTTTAATATCTTCCAGCCCGTATATTTCTTTTTCAAGCGGATCTACCACCAGCTCCTCCATATCCTTAGGGCTGGTGCCGGGATATACTACTATTACCGTATAGGCAGGGGAGTGCATTTCCGGGTCTTCTGAGCGGGGCATGTTCAGCAGGGTAACAACACCCAGCACAATGATCATGATAAAGATCACCAGCGTGAACTGGTAATTTTTTACCGCATAATCTGATATTTTCATGTTGTTGGATTAAAGAATTAAATGAATGCTGCTCCTGCTTTTACTTCGTGGTACGGATAGCGCTTCCATCCGTCAAATACGCGCTCCCTGAAATGATGAGGCTCTGCGCGCCTTCCAGCCCTTCGCTAATGATCACTTTATCTTTTTCCATACCGGCAACGCTCACCTTTACTTTTTTAGCGGTTTTACCATCGTTGGTTATAAATACATACCCGCTGCCGCCATCGCCATCTAACAGGGCATCGTAGGGAATGGCCCAGGGGCCGCTGGCGCTGGTGTTCGTATTATTGCTGTTATGCGGGTGTATCACGGCTTTGCCGAACATGCCAAAGGCAATAGCCGCCGGTTTCTCACCCGTTAAATGAATATCTATCTGGAACGAGCTGGTGGCGGGATCTATGCCCTCGCCCTTGCGGGATACCGTACCATGAAAGGTTTTACCGGGCACGGATTCTACTTCTACATCAGCGCTGTCCTGCAGATGGATAGCCGCCCATTCCTTATTGCTTACAGATACCCGCAGCATCCAGTTACCGGATTGGGCGCCGTTGGTTTGCAGCACTGCAGTGCCGGATTTTACCTGTTGTCCTTCACTGGCCAGCTTGCGCAGCACATAACCATTACGCGGAGCTGTAATTACAGAATGGCTGCGGTTGAACTGTGCAGTGCGCAGCTGTTGCTGTGCAATGTCCAACGCGGTTTTGGCATTCTGCAATTGTTCGAGGGTGGCTACACTGTCTTTATACAGGTTATTGGTGCGCTGATGATCGCGCTGGGCTTTTTCATAGGCCAGCTGCGCCTGTTGTACCTGCGCATCAATTTCAGTAGGGTTCAGTGTAGCTACGGTTTGCCCCTGGCGAATGGCATCTCCTTCTTTTACCAGGATGCGTTGTATAATACCATCGGTTTTAAAAGACAGCAGCACTTCATCATCGGTAGTGAACTGCCCGGATACCGGGATGTTAATGTTGCGTGCTTCCGCATTCAGCGGCTGCAGTTCCACCGGTATCACTGTGGTGTTAGGTATTTCAGAAGCAGTAGTGGGACTGCCACAGGAGCTGAACAGTGCAGCGCCGGCTATCAGCAGCAGTATGGCATGGAACGGTTTCATATAAAGTAAAGTTTATTGTTTCAGGTTATAAGTTGAATATGTGAGATCCTGTTATTGCAGTGCAATAGCTGCCTCCCTAATTATTAATTCTTAATTATTCATTATTAATTCCTCAGCGGATAGCTGGCCTCCGCCCGCTCAATCTCCGCCTGCGCCACCTGCACCCCGGCATACGCCTGTAATGATTCCAGCCGTGCATTGGTGAGCTGTTGCTGCGCATCCAGCAGCTCTATATACAGCAGCTGTCCTTCTTTATATACCTTCAGCTGATCGCGGTAATATTTTTCAGCTAATTGCAGCTGGATCTGCGCGCTGTTATAATTGCTTTGTGCAGTGCGGTAGTTATTGGAGGCGGTGTTCAGCTCCAGCTGTAACGACTGTGCCGTTTCATCATACGCAGCCTTTGCAGTAGCAGCATCCATGGCTGATTGTTTGGCGCGGTTACGCCGCTGCCCGCCGGTAAAAATGTTCCACTGCAGGTCCAGCCCCCAGATATAGTAGCGCGATGCGCTGTTGAAGTTAAAGTTATAGGCCTGTGAGCCCAGGTCCAGGAAGGTGCTGAGCTTGGGCACTATAGTATTTTGCTGCATTTTCTGCTGCAGCAGCGCCATGCTGCGGGTTTTATCTATTTGCAGCAGCTCTTCCCTGCCGCTGATATCAGTACTTACGTTAACGGCTGCACGCTCTGTTACAGCCAGTGCTGCGCTGTCTATCAGCACACTGTCTGTTAAAGGCCGGTTCAATAAAAAGTTAAAATAAGCGCGTGCGTTCTGCTGGTTATTACGGGCGGCGGTAATGGCCGCCAGGGTTTTCTCCTGTTCTGTTTGCGAGCGGGTAAGCGCTGTGCTGTTACGTACACCATTCCTTAACATGCTCTGGTTTACGCGGATGTTCTCCTGTACCAGCAGTAATGCATTGTTATAAATGTCCACCGCACGTGCTGCCTGAAAGTATTGATAGTAGGCCGATTTAATGTCTTTCACCAGCTGGCGCTTGTACACATTCACCGCAGCCTGCTGCCGGGTAATATCCTCCTGCCGGATCTTATTGGCATACCATATCTCTGAATTAATCAGTGGGAGGGAGGTACGCAGCTTGGCATCATAAAAGTTATCCGGGCTTAGTTGTACGGATGTGTTTTCGATGTTGGGAAATTTCTGCGAATTGGTAAGCTGGTTCAGTGTGGCATATACAGGGTTCATCAGGTCGCCGGTAGGTATGTCAATGGTACGGCCGCCACTGGCTTTGGTGTAAGTACCCAGCAGGCTTACCTGCGGCAGGTACATGCCCCTGGCTTCCTGCAGAGCGTACAACGATCTTTCCAGCTGAAAGTTCCGTTGCTGTAAGGCCTGGTTATGAGCAAAAGCTTCCTGTATATACTGCTCCAGCGGCCCTGGCTGGGCTTTAGCGGGCGATGCTGCCATACTAACCAGTACTATTAATATGACTGTTAGTAATCTTTTGATCTTCGTTGACATAATGAACACTGTTTAGTATATGGGCAAAAAAAAGGGAAGCCAATTCCCTCTTAGATTTTTATCATTTTTAAATATTCATCGATGGTGATATCAATCGCACCAATAACCTCATTCTCTTCCATGTTCATCACTTTCATCCGGCAGCGTACATGCAGTGATACCAGGCCATGTACCATAGACCAAATGGACAATGCAGCCACGAGCTTATCTTTAAACCGCAGCTGCTTCTGATCAATGCCCTGCTGTATTATATCCAGTAAAAAGTTAAAACAATTGTCCCCGTTATCCCAGGCATCAGTACCATCCTCTTTTTCCAGCTTTTTCATGGGTGAGCGGATAATGAACATCAGGTCGTACAGATCCGGTTTTTCCAGGCCGAACTGCACATATGCTTTGGATAACTGTTCCAGCTTTTTCAATGGGCTTCTGCCGGTGGCCTTTTCCTTGAATACCTCAAACAGCTGTTCAAAAGCCTGTGCCTGCAGATCGTACAGCAGCTCGTCCTTATCTTTATAATACAGGTATATGGTAGCAGGACTATACTCTATTTTTTCAGCAATGTTGCGGATGGAGGTTTTTTCATAACCCACTTCCAGGAACATGCGCATAGATGCCTCCATGATCAGCCGTTTCATTTCCAGCTTTTCCCTTTCCTTTCTGTCTGCGATGCCCATGTTAATTTGTTTACGATGCAAACTTACTGAACAGTGTTCAGTAATCCAAATAAATTTTCATGCAATAATATTTATCTTCATTCGTCTTTAAACCGTCAAGCCATTCAACTATCAATAACAAAGGAAACTAACCACTATGATACATACTATCCTGGGCGCCGGCGGCGTCATTGCCACAGAGTTAACAAAAGAGCTGCTAAGGAACGGACAATCTGTAAAGCTGGTAAGCCGTCAGCCCAAAGCCCTCTCCGCAAAAACGGATATAGCTGCGGCAGACCTTACCAATTATGAACAAACCAAAGCCGCCGTAAACGGATCAAACGTAGTGTACCTGTGCGCCGGCCTGGTGTATGACCGCAAGGTGTGGGCTGCCTCCTGGCCTAAGGTAATGCAGAATGCCATAGACGCCTGCAAAGCTGCCAACGCCCGCCTCATCTTCTTTGATAATGTATATATGTATGGCCTGGTGAACGGGCCTATGACAGAGGATACGCCCTATAACCCCATCAGCAAAAAGGGCGAGATCCGCGCGCAAATAGCCAACCGCTTAATGAACGAGGTAAAAGCAGGCAACCTGCAGGCCAGCATTGCACGATCCGCGGATTTTTACGGTCCGGGCGCCGATACCACAGGCATTCTCAACAACCTGCTTATCAACAATATGCTGAAAGGTAAAAAAGGAATGTGGCTGGGCAATGACGAGCTGCCTCACAGTTACACCTACACGCCGGATGCCGGCAAAGGCATGTACCTGCTGGGACAAACACTGGCCAGCGATAACCAGGTATGGCATTTGCCCACTTATAATCCCGCCCTTACCGGTAAACAGTATGCCGCGCTGATAGCAGAGCAGCTGCAGGTAAAACCGGCTTATTCAAAACTGGGTAGCTTTATGGTGAAGATGGCCGGCATTTTTAATACCACTATTGGCGAGCTGCATGAAATGCTGTACCAGAATAATCACCCGTACATCTTTGATTCATCAAAGTTCAATGATTATTTTAACTACCAGCCATGCACCTACGAAAAAGGAGTGGAAGCTACCATTGCCGCCGCTAAACAATAATAAAAAAACCACCCAGGAATGGGCGGTTTTATAACTTTGCCTAGAATTTACACTACAATTTGTTGTGGCGCAAGATTACGATTGTTAGCGGTATTAAGGCCCTAATCAGATGTTAATGGAAGGCGAGAAGCAAAAATTTTTTTTGGAGATTTCAATCCCGCCTGTATCTTTGCACCAGTTCTTTACGATCACTTATCAAGAAAGGCAGAGGGAAATGGCCCTGCGAAGCCTTAGCAACCAGCCACCGTTTACGCGGTGAGCAAGGTGCTACATCCATCCCGATAACATCGGGAAAGATAAGCCCAGTACTAAGTTTACTTTAAGGTTTTGTACAATAAAGAGAAACTCACCTGGCTATCAGGTGAGTTTTTTTGTTTTATGGCAACCCATAAACCGGCCTCCCGTAAACTGGCGCCCACCTTTCTTGCTCACCTTTCTTGAAAAGTATTAAAAAGCATTAGCTACGTTCCATGCTGCATAACAGCGTATAGTCTTACCCGGCTTCGCGCTGCTATCAAAGCTCAAATGCCCGGCACTACAGTAGCACAGCAGCTTAATCAACGTACCCTCCCGCAACCGGGCGGTAACCGGTTGCGGTCCCCTTTTTGTGTTCCTTTTTGGGGAAGCAAAAAGGAACGAAAGAAAAGAAAACTTTAAACTAAAAAAAGAAACATGAGCACAATCACTCAATTAATCCACTCCATCCCCGTAGACGAATTAACCGGCGCAATCGCCGTACCCATCTACCAAACCTCCACCTTCGTGCAGGAAGCACCCGGCGTGAACAAAGGCTTTGATTATGCCCGCACCAATAATCCTACGCGCCAGACACTGGAAAACATTGTAGCACAGCTGGAAGGCGGGGAAACCGGCATTGCCTTTTCCAGCGGCCTGGCCGCTATTGACGCTATCTTAAAGCTGCTGCAGGCCGGCGATGAGATCGTGGCAGTAGATGATATTTATGGCGGCGCTTTCCGTTTATTCAGCAAGGTGTATGAGAAGTTTGGTATTAAAGTGCATTATGTGGATACTGCTGATCTGCAGGCAGTAGTAAATGCCATTACGCCCGCCACCCGCTTAATATGGCTGGAAACGCCCACCAATCCAACCTTAAAGATCTCCGACATCAGCGCCATAGCCGCCATTGCAAAAGCGCATCAATGCTGGTTATGTGTGGATAATACCTTTGCCTCACCGGTGCTGCAGCAACCGCTGTTACAAGGTGCAGATATAGTAGTGCACAGCGCCACCAAGTATTTAGGCGGCCATAGCGACCTGATTGCCGGTGTGGTAGTAACGCGCAATAAAACCCTGGGCGCAGAAATCAAGTTCTACCAGAATGCCTGTGGCGCAATTCTTTCACCATTCGACAGCTTTCTGCTGATACGGGGTATTGAAACGCTGCACCTGCGCGTAAAACAGCATTGCGCCAATGCGCTGGCCATAGCGCAGTACCTGGAGCAGCACCCCGCAGTAGATAAAGTATTTTATCCCGGCCTTTCATCACACCCCGGCCATGCCCTTGCAAAAAAACAGCAGAAAGGTTTTGGCGGCATTGTATCCTTTACGTTAAAGGAAGATACGGACGAAGCAGCGCAGGCCTTTGTAACCAGCACTCATTACTTTAAGCTGGCCGAAAGCCTGGGCGGTATCAAAAGCCTGTTATGCCATCCCGCCAGCATGACCCATAAGTCTATCCCGGACGAAAAACGCCGCGCCGCCGGTGTAGCCGATAGCCTGATCCGCCTCTCCGTAGGGCTGGAAGAATCAGACGACCTTATAGCCGACCTTGAGCAGGCTTTTAAAAGCGCAGAGAAAAAGCTACCTTCGGTGTTATCAACAAGTAACATCTTATGAACCTACGCCGCTATTTGGTATTGAACCTCCTGTTAGTTATTGTATACCATGTGAATGCGCAGCAGGCGCCTGCTGCTACCTCCCGTAGTATAGTGCTGAAGAACATTACATTAATAGACGGCACCGGCGCTGCCCCTAAAAAGAAGGTAAGCCTGGTGCTGGAAGGCGATCGTATTACAAAGATCCTGGGCCCCGGCGCCCCGGCCCCGGCCAATGCGCGGGTAATAGATGGTACCGGTAAAACGGTGATCCCCTCTATGGTGAACGGGCATGGCCACCTGGGCCTGCTTAAAGGCAACAAGGCAGGGCCGGAGAATTATTCACAGAGCAACATTATCCGCCAGCTAAAGAAATATGAATCCTTTGGTGTTAGCCAGGTCTTAAGTTTGGGTACGGACAGGGAGATCATTTTCCCATTGCGCAATGCCTCACAGCACGGACAGCTGCCCGGCGCTACTTTTTATACCGCAGGCTATGGCTTAGCTGCCAAAGACGGCACCCCGCCCGCCGCCTTTGCCGACAAAGCTTTACGCCCGCAAACACCGGAAGAAGCCGTAAAAGCTATTCAGCAGCTGGCCGCCCTGAAAGTAGATTTTGTGAAGATGTGGGTAGATGGTGACAGCACCCAGCCCAGGTTACAGCCCGCAGTATACGAAGCCGCCATTGCAGAAGCGCATAAGCAGGGTTTACGTGTAGCCGCACACGTATATTACCTTGAAGATGCCCGCCGCCTGGTAGCTGCCGGCCTCGATGTGCTGGCGCACAGCATCCGTGATAAGGAGGTGGATGCCGCCATTGTCAACGACATAAAAGCCAAAGGCACTTACTACATACCCACCCTTTGCATTGATGATTACAACTTCGTATATGCCGATCAACCTGAATGGCTAAACGATTCTTTGTTTAAAGCTTCCCTGGAACCCGGCGTGTGGGAAATGCTGATCAGCGCCGATTATAAAAAACAGCAGCAGGACGACCCTAACCGGCAAAAGAAAATAAATGCCTTTCATATTGCGCAGCGTAACCTGCACAAGCTGGACAGCGCAGGCGTAAAGATTGTAATGGGTACCGATTCGGGCGCACAACCCGTGCGCACCCAGGGCTTTTCCGAACACCTGGAGCTGCAGCTGATGACGGAAGCCGGTATGAACCCCCTGAAAGTATTGACCGCCGCCACCCGCAATGGTGCGCAAATGCTGCACATTGATAGCGATTATGGTACCCTGCAGCCCGGCAAAAAGGCCGACTTCATTGTACTCAGCGCAGATCCCTCACAGGATATCCGCAATACCTGTAAAATAGTGGAAGTATGGAGGGGAGGGAAGAAGCTGGCTAAGTAACCGCTGGTTTCACCTTCATAAAACGGGCTACCATCATCGCCGCCACCGTATCGCCGGTAGCATTCAGCAGGGTAGCCATCGGGTCTACCAGCGTGCCTATGATCATGGCCGGGGGTAAGGCTTCCGGCGGAAATCCATACACCGATACCATTAACAGCTCGCCAATATATGCGCCGTTAGGTACGCCGCCTTCTACCATGCTTACTATAACGGTAATGCCTAGTGCTAAAAGTATAGTATCTGCCCCGCTCAGCGAGCGGCCGAACATGGCGAACACCACCGCTATTTTTACAATGGAGGAAACGCTGGACCCATCCTTATGCAGCGTACCGCCCAGCGGTATCACAATATTGCTGATATGATCCGGCACCCCCATTTTTTTAGCAGCATCCAGGTTAGCCGGAATAGTGGCTATGCTGCTGCAGGTGCCCACCGCTGTAAGGGAAGGCACCACGTTATTTTTCCAGTATCTTTTAATACCCGCTATACCGCCTGCAATAAATGCATATACGCTGAACAGTACCACAAAGTAGAACAGGCAAAAACCATAATACAGCGCCATGGACCGTGCATATAACCCAAACAGCTGTGGCCCCAGGATGCCCACCTGGTAAGCAAAATAGGCGCCCAGGCCAATGGGTCCCAGCTTCATGATAAGAATAATAAGGCTTTTCATCACCTCATTACCGCTGTTCAGAAAACGGCGGAAAGGTTCACCCGCATCGCCGGCCCTTAGCACAGCAAAACCTATCATCACAGAAAATATGATCAGCGGCAGCATGCTTTTGCGCGATAGCAGCTCAAAGAATTCGTTGGTAGTTAGCAGGGCCGTGATCTGCTCACCTAAGCTTAACGCCTGTATGTTTTCCGTAACACCCGGCTGCGCGGTCACCTGCTGGTGAATAGGGAAGATCCAGATGGCCACAATGGTCAGGAAAGCGGCTACCAGCACCGTACCCACAAATACCATTACCATTACAGACATTACGCGGCCCAGCTTCTGGGTACGGTCCACATTGGCAATGGCCGATGCAATGGCAAAGAACACCAGCGGTATCACCGCCGTAAATAACAGGTTCAGGAAAATATCGCCAATGGGCTTCAGCACCGCCACCCGCGGCCCCAGCACCAATCCCAGTATACTGCCGGCAATAATACCTGCCAGTAGCCATATAATATTGCCGTAGTTTTTGAGAAAAGCGCCCATTAATTTTAGATTTACGATTTTAGATTTTAGATTTGATAGCCGGGATACGCATTCGCCACGATCCAAATCTAAACTGTAAAATCGTAAATCCGAAATCATATGATTCCACAATCTGATCGCAGAAACTTTTTGAAGAAAGCCGCTATAGGCAGTGTAATGGCCATGAGCTTACAGGAAATTGTAACATCCGCAATGGCTGCAGAACGCCGGAATGCACCCCCTGCCGCTAAAATTGAGCTGAAGAAAAATGCCGTTATTCTTTTCCAGGGCGATTCTATTACCGATGTAGGCCGCAAACGCGATAGCACGAATGCAAATGATGCCGGCGCTTTAGGCCATGGATACGCTTTCCTGGCCGCCGGTGCTTTACTGGAAAAACATGCGGACAAAACCCTGCAGATCTATAATAAAGGGATCAGCGGTAATAAGGTATACCAGCTGGCAGAACGCTGGGATGCCGATTGCCTGGATCTTAAACCCGATGTGCTGAGCATCCTGATAGGCGTAAATGATTACTGGCATACCCTTACCGGCGGTTATACCGGTACCGTGCAGAAATATAGCGATGATTATAAAGCATTGCTGACCCGTACCAGGGAAAAGCTGCCTGATGTGAAGTTTGTGATCGGTGAGCCTTTTGCTGTAAATGGTGTAAAAGCGGTTGACGATAAATGGTTCCCGGCGTTTAATGATTACCGTAAGGCCGCCCGCGAAATAGCAAACAGCTTTGGCGCCGTATTCATACCTTATCAAAGCATCTTTGACAAAGCGCAGAAAGTAGCCCCCGGTTCTTACTGGACCGGCGATGGTGTACACCCCAGCGTAGCCGGCGCCAGCTTAATGGCCACTGCCTGGAGGGAAGCGGTTAAATAAGCTTTACGCTGAATGCTTAACGCCGAACGCTTAACGCTAAATGCAGGAAGCCAGCAAACATGCTTTTCCTGCAGCGCAATCTTAAGTGTCCGGCGTTTCGCATTCAGCATTTTTTCCCTACTTTTGTCCCGTGCATCGCGCTATCAGCATATTACTACTTACCATTTACTTGTGTAACACGACGGAACTGATCGAGCTCGTCAAGATCCCTGTGTTCTTTGCACACTTAAATGAGCACCGGGCCGAAAAACCCGGCACTTCCATATGGGGCTTTGTAGTAGAGCACTATTTCAGCGGCGATGTAAAGGACAAGGACTGGGAGCGCGATATGGAGCTGCCCTTCAAATCGCATGAGCACGTAACCAATGCCAGCCCGGTACCGCCGCCCCCTTCACAACCACAATTAACAATAGCCACACAGCGCCAGGTAGTAGTGGTATATCCCGCTTATATCAACCGCTTTCACCCGCTTATTTACCATCCTGATATTTTCCAGCCTCCGAAGTCTGCATGCTAAAGTGCAGCTATACAAATGTGCAGTTGTAATACACGCTGTACACGCATAGCTATTAGTACATCCGCTTTGTATTTATTATCTCATTACTGAATTTGCAAATCGCAAATGAACGCTACGGCATACTCATTTGCACATGTGCATATCGAACCATCATGCTTAACCATATTATTCGTTTTTCGATCCGCCATAAGCTGATCGTGGGTATCTGTATGCTGGCCCTCATGGGGTATGGCGTGTATGAAGTAACCCGGCTGCCCATCGATGCGGTGCCGGATATTACAGATAACCAGGTACAGGTAATTACGGTAAGCCCTTCGCTGGGCGCGCCGGATGTGGAACGCCTTATCTCATTTCCCATAGAGCAGGCCACCAGCAATATTCCCGGCCTGAAAAAAATGCGCAGCTTTTCCCGCTTCGGCTTGTCTGTAGTAACCATTGTATTTGAGGATGATGTAGACATTTACTGGGTACGCCAGCAGGTAACAGAACGCCTGCAGCAGGTACAGGCGCAGATCCCGCAGGGCCTGGGCATGCCGGAGCTGGCCCCCGTTACAACCGGCCTGGGGGAAATATACCAGTACACGGTACGGGCTAAAAAAGGCTATGAGGATAAATATGATCCCATGCAGCTGCGCACCATCCAGGACTGGATAGTGCGCCGGCAATTGCTGGGCGTAAAAGGTGTGGCAGATGTAAGCAGCTTTGGCGGCTACCTGAAACAATATGAAATAGCAGTAGTGCCGGAAAAGCTCAGCGCACAGGGTATTACCATCAATGATGTGTTTACCGCCGTGGAAAACAATAACCAGAACACCGGCGGCGCCTATATTGAAAAAGGTCCTGTTGCCCTGTACATCCGCAGTGAAGGGCTGGTAGGCAGCCCGGACGATATCAGTAAGATCGTGATCAGGCATACAAACAATGGTACGCCCCTGCTGATAAGGGATGTAGCAGAAGTACGCTTGGGCCATGCTACCCGCTACGGTGCAATGACGTATAATGGTGAACGTGAGGTAGCCGGCGCCGTGGTAATGATGTTAAAAGGCGCTAACAGTAATGCGGTGATCCGCAACATCAAAGAGCGGGTAAAACAGATCCAGCAAACCTTACCGGAAGGCGTGATCATAGATCCCTTCCTGGACCGCACCAAAATGGTGGAGAATGCCATCGGCACCGTGGAGCGCAATTTGCTGGAAGGCGCGCTGATAGTGGTATTTGTGCTGGTATTGTTCCTGGGCAATTTACGGGCAGGTTTACTGGTAGCATCGGTTATTCCCTTATCTATGCTCATAGCCGTAATACTCATGAACATCTTTAACGTAAGCGGTAACCTTATGAGCCTGGGCGCGCTGGATTTTGGCCTTATTGTAGATGGCACGCTGATCATAGTAGAAGGCTGTATGTACCGCCTGCATCACTCCAACAAGGTAAAGCTTACACAAGGGGAGATGGATGGCCTGGTGCAGGAAACATCCGGCAGAATGCTGAATGCCGCCGTCTTCGGGGAGCTGATCATCCTCATTGTATACCTGCCGGTATTTGCATTATCCGGCATTGAGGGCAAAATGTTTAAACCCATGGCGCAAACCGTAACCTTTGCATTAATAGGCGCTTTCCTGCTATCATTAACATATGTACCCATGATGAGCGCCCTGTTCCTCAGTAAAAAAATACCTGCTAAGGAAAGCTGGTCAGACAGGATGATGGATAAGCTCAGCACCCGTTACCAGCGCGTATTGGGCAGGGCAATACAATATCCTAAAATGCTGATAGCTGCTGCCATAGGCTTGCTGATAATAGCTTTGATAGTATTAAGCAGCATGGGAGGCGAGTTTATTCCCCAGCTGGAAGAAGGCGATTTTGCAGTAGAAACCCGGGTGCTCACCGGCAGTAACCTGAACACTTCCGTGAACGCAGTTTCACAGGGCAGCAAAATATTACTGGAAAAATTTCCGGAAGTGCAAAAAGTGGTAAGCAAAACCGGCAGCAGTGAGATCCCTGTGGATCCCATGCCGCTGGATGCCAGCGATATGATGGTGATCCTGAAAGATAAAAAGGAATGGACCTCTGCCAGAACATTCAATGAGCTGGCAGAAAAAATGGGTAAGGCCCTGCAAGATGTGCCCGGCGTTACTTTCGGCTTCCAGTACCCGGTGCAGATGCGTTTTAATGAGCTAATGACCGGCGCCCGCCAGGATGTGGTATGTAAGATCTATGGTGAGGACCTGGATACACTGGTCCACATAGCCGGCAGGTTGGGCGGCATTGTACAAACCATTAAAGGTACGCAGGCCCTTTATGTAGAGCAGGCCACCGGCATGCAGCAGATCGTGATCCGCTATAACAGGGATGCCATTGCGCAATATGGTCTTAACATCAGCGATATTAATAAAACCGTGAATGCCGCATTTGCAGGGCAAAGCAGCGGATTAGTATACGAAGGGGAAAAACGTTTTGACCTGGTAGTGCGTGTAAGCGGTACCCGGCGTACAGATGTAACGGATGTACAGCAGCTGCTGATACCTACAGCCACCGGCGCCCAGGTGCCCTTAAGCCAGGTTGCAGTAGTAAGTATAGAGGAAGGCCCTAACCAGATCCAGCGGGAAGATGCACAGCGCCGCATTATAGTAGGGTTTAACGTGCGCGGCCGCGATGTGCAGAGCATTGTGGAAGAATTACAGCAAAAGGTGCAGCAGCGCATTACCCTGCCTCCCGGCTATCACGTGGCCTATGGCGGCGCATTTGAAAACCTGCAGGCCGCCAAGCAACGTTTATATGTTGCCGTACCGGTGGCATTGCTGCTCATTTTATTTATGTTGTACCTGGCCTTTCACTCATTTAAGCAAGGACTGCTCATTTACTCCGCCATCCCCTTATCCGCCATTGGCGGTATACTGGCGCTGGCTGTACGGGGCATGCCTTTCAGCATTTCTGCCGGGGTTGGTTTTATTGCATTATTTGGCGTAGCCGTGTTAAATGGTATTGTATTAATAGCAGAGTTCAACCGTCTAAAAGCAACCGGTATTACAGATGTAAAACAGCTCATCTTACAAGGCACCAAAATGCGCCTGCGCCCGGTGTTAATGACGGCTTCCGTGGCTTCCCTGGGTTTTTTGCCCATGGCTTTAAGCAATGGCGCCGGTGCGGAAGTACAGCGGCCCTTGGCTACCGTGGTAATAGGCGGCTTGCTGGTAGCCACCTTCCTTACGTTGTTTGTGCTGCCGGCTTTGTACCTGTTATTTGAAAAAGGTACGCATCCGCGCCCGCCAAAAGCGGTAGTAGCAGCAGTATTGCTGCCCTTATTACTGTTGTGCATACCGGCTGCACGGGCGCAAACGCCCATCTCTTTACAGGCAGCCATTGATACTGCTGTAAAGAATAACCGCAGCCTGCGAACCGATAAGCTGCAGGCCGGTTATCTGCAAAAGCTAAAAGGCAGTGGCTGGGATCTGACACAAACCATGCTCACCGGCGACTACGGGCAAATTAACAGCGCCTACAACGATACAAAGTTCTCCATTTCCCAAAGCATGAAGTTCCCCACCATTTACACCCGGCAAAAAGCCCTGCTGGATGCGGAATGGAAGGGTGGGGTGCTGAATGCGGCTGTAAAGGAAAAAGAGCTGCGGCAGCAGGTAACCACGGTATACTATAATATGTTGTACCTGCGGCAAAAACAGCAGCTGTTGCGGTATATTGATAGTTTGTACGCAGCCTTCCTGGATAAGGCCACCCTGCGCCTGAAGCTGGGAGAAAGTAATATAGTGGAAAAAGCTACGGCCACGGCTCAACGCGGGCAGGCAGGCCAGCAGCTAAACCAGGTGTCGCAGGATTACAGCATTCTGCAATCCAGGCTAAAGTTGCTGCTGAACACCACAGCAGATGTAGAGCCGGACCAGGCTCCCTTAAAAATGGAATTGCCTGTTATTACAGATACTGCCGGCCTGTTACAACACCCTTACCTGCAGCTGCTGGCGCAGCAGCAACAGATCAGCGCTATGCAATACGGTGTGGAAAAAGCCCGGTTGCTGCCCGATCTTTTAGTGGCCTATAATAATACCAGCATTAAAGGTACCGGGGCAGATGATAAATATTATTCTGCCAGCACGCGCTTTCAGTCTGTACAGGTAGGCATAGGCATCCCCATTTTCTTTGGGGCGCAAAAAGCCAGGATCAGCGCACAAAAGATCAATCAAACACTGGCAGAGAATAATTACCAGGCAGGTGTGCAAAACCTGCAGTCGCAGTATGATCAGGCGCTGAAGCAATACAATAAAGCCTTACAGGCCGTATCTTATTTTGAGGATACCGGCCTGCAGAATGCAGATACCGTTATACAGGGCGCCAATGACCAGTTCCTGAACGGGGAGATCAACTACCTGGAATGGGTGCTGCTTACCAACCAGGCAGTAGGCATCCGCAATGAATATATAGATGCGTTGAATAACCTGAACAGCGCTATTATTAACATCAATGCTTTAATGAACAGATAAGATGAAGAATACACAACTATATATATTGGCTTTAACATTCCTGCTGGCAGCCTGCGGGCAAAAGAAAGCAGCAGAAGAAAAAGCGCCGCAGGAAACAGCCGGTAACCTGGTACAGTTAACAGATGCACAATTTAAGAACGCAGGCATTGTTACGGCCAAACCGGAAAAACACCACATGGCCGAAGAGCTGCGGGTAAGCGGTAAAATTGATGTGCCGCCGCAGAACATAGTGAGCGTAAGCTTTCCATTGGGTGGATATTTAAAATCCACCAACCTGCTGCCCGGTATGCATGTGAACAAAGGTGATATTATTGGCGTGCTGGAAGATCAGCAGTTCATTCAGCTGCAGCAGGATTACCTCACCTCCAAAGCCCGCCTGGGTTTCCTGGAAAAGGAATACGCACGACAGCAGGCGCTGAACCAGAGTAAGGCCAGCAGCGATAAGCTGTTCCAGCAAACAGAAGCAGAGTATAAAAGCCAGCAGATCCTGTTACGGGGGCTGGATGAAAAGCTAAAGCTGATAGGCGTGAACGCCGCCCGCCTGAATGAAAGCTCCATTTCACGGCAGGTGAATATTTATGCACCCATTAATGGTTTTGTAACCAAAGTGAATGTAAACATTGGCAAATATGTGAACCCGCCCGATGTGCTGTTCGAGATCGTGAACCCCGACGATATACACCTGGGCCTTACCGTGTTTGAAAAAGACATCAACAAGCTGGCCATAGGCCAGGAGGTAGTGGCTTATACCAATGGCAATCCTGCTAAAAAGTACCGCTGCAAGATCATCCTGGTAGGCCAGGATGTTGAGCCGGACAGGAGCGTGCAGGTACACTGCCATTTTGAAGATTACGACCGCTCCCTGATACCCGGCACTTTCATGAACGCTACCATAGAAACCACCGCCGATACTGCCTGGGCCTTACCGGAAGAAGCCATTGTACGTTACCAGAACCAGCAATATGTTTTTGTGCAAAAGGATAAGAACATCTTTGAAATGCAGCCCGTGGAAACCGGCGCGCATGCAGAGGGCCTGGTAGCCATCGTTTCAGGGGATGAGAACATAAGCCGGCAGGCCTTTGTAACCAAAGGCGCCTACTCCCTGTTAATGCAGTTAAAGAATATTAGTGAAGAGGAAGAATAACATCCGCTTAAGGTAGCTTTTTGCTTTCTGCTTTCCGCTTTTTTACTTTTGTGCCATGAAAGCATTTCTTTTCGACATGAACGGCACCATGATCAATGATATGGGCTATCATTTGGATGCCTGGTATAAGATCCTCACGGAGGACCTGGGAGCCAGCCTGGAACGGGAGGCCGTAAAAAAGCAGATGTATGGTAAGAACGATGAGCTGCTGATCCGCATCTTCGGGGAAGGACGTTTTACTGCAGATGAGATGGCGGAGCTTTCCGTAGAAAAGGAAAGGCGCTACCAGCAAACCTATAAGCCCCATCTGGAGCTTATAGCCGGCTTACCGGCGTTCCTGGAAAAGGCTTACCAGCAGGGCATTCCCATGGCCATTGGCTCAGCCGCCATTACCTTTAACGTGGATTTTGTGCTGGATAACCTGAACCTGCGCCACTACTTTAAGGCCATTGTAAGCGCAGAAAGTGTGCAGGTCAGCAAGCCGCACCCCGAAACCTTTTTACTGGCCGCCAGCCTTATAGGAGCGCAGCCGGCGGATTGTATTGTGTTTGAAGACGCGCCCAAAGGAGTGGAAGCCGCCGCCAATGCCGGCATGCGCTGCGTAGTGCTAACCACTATGCACACCCGTGATGAGTTTGAGGGCTATTCCAACATCATTGCCTTTGCGGATGATTATACCACGCTGGACGTGGATGCTTTATAAGCAGCTTCAGGCCCGGCAGGCCCCTGAACAACCTGCCGGGCCTTATAACCCCTTTCCCGGCTGCTTTCCCGCTTACATTTTAACCGTTGCGTATATAATTTTAACCACCTTTTGCTTACCTTTAAAATTAATTGTATAGGTGACATTTAATTTTATATCTTGCAACAGGAAATAGCCAGGCAAAAGGCCGGCTTACCACCCGGAGGTAAAAAACTACCGGTCTGATGGTTTTTTAGCAGTTGTTTATAGAATATGAGCCGGGTGATATATATTAGCATAAACTAAACACCTGGGTGTATGACACGTTATTCCCGGCAAACTAGAATGCTGGTAGCCATAGACTGTATTATTTTTGGATTTGACGGGCAGGACCTGAAACTGTTGGTAATAAAACGTGGGTTTGAGCCGGAGAAGGGCAAATGGAGCCTGATGGGAGGTTTTGTACAGCCGGATGAAGGCTTTGAAGAAGCCGCCGCACGTACCCTGAAAGTGCTTACCGGCCTGGAAGGGGTGTACATGGAGCAGCTGATGGCCTTTGGCAGCCCCACCCGCGACATGATGGAGCGCACCATTTCTGTAGCTTATTTTGCGTTGATAGACATTAACACCTACAAGCAGCAGCTAAGCGAGGAATACCGCGCAGAATGGATCTCCCTGAAGAAATTGCCGAAGCTGATCTTTGACCATGCCGACATGGTTGAGCAGGCGCAGGCAAGATTAAGGTACAAGGCAGCCATTCACCCCATCCTGTTTGAGCTTTTACCCCAGAAGTTTACGATCCCGCAATTGCAGATCCTGTATGAAGCAGTATATGATACCGTGTTCGACAAGCGTAATTTTAGCAGGAAGGTATTGTCCACCGGACTGCTGGTAAAACAGAAAGACAAGGAAAGGGCCAGTTCCAAAAGAGGTGCGTTCTATTATAAGCTGGACAAAAGAAAGTACAGCGCCAAATTCCACGCGTTCCTCAACTTTGTGGCCGATCCGGGCAATTTGAAATAATAGATGGAGTACCCGTATAACCGGGCGTTATGAAAAGGTATCACCAGTTATTTATGGCTAATTTGCCACGTCGTCAGTAATCGTTAAGCGTTTCGCATTATGCGTCCGGCGTTCAGCATTCTCAATTTTTTTGTTCTTTTTAATAAATGTCACTACGACAATAAAAGAAATCAGTTTAATCTGGTATTATGAAAAATGATGTTTTTGTAATAGGGGTGGATTTTGGAACCGATTCTGTACGCGCACTGGTAGTAAATGCCCGCACAGGGCAGGAGGCCGGCAGCGCAGTGCATTATTATCCCCGCTGGAAACAGGGCCTGTACTGCGATGCAGCCCTGCAGCAATACCGGCAGCACCCGCTGGATTACCTGGAAGGCCTGGAACAGAGCATTAAAGGGGCTTTACAGCAATGCCCCGCCGGTACCGCACAGCTGGTAAAAGGCATTTCTGTGGATACCACGGGCTCCACACCCGTAGCCGTAGATGCGCAGGGTACCCCCCTTGCACTGTTACCCGGCTTTGAGGAGAACCCCAATGCCATGTTTGTATTATGGAAAGATCATACCGCCAATGAAGAAGCGGCCCTGATAAACGAAGTAGCCCACGCTAACGGAACAGATTATACGAAATACTGCGGCGGCATTTATAGCAGCGAATGGTTCTGGGCCAAGATCCTGCATGTGGTAAGAACAGATGCAGCCGTGCGCGAAAAAGCCGTTTCCTGGGTGGAGCATTGCGACTGGATCCCCGCGGTACTTACCGGCAATAATCAGGTAGCTACCTTATTGCGCGGCCGCTGTGCCGCCGGCCACAAAGCCATGTGGCACGCAGCCTGGGAAGGTTTACCTCCCGGTAGCTTTCTGCAAAAGCTGGACCCGCTGTTAGGCAAATACGACAAAATGTTTACAGATACCGTGGTGGCTACCGTACCCGCTGGTACCATCACCGCTGAATGGGCTGCCCGCCTGGGTATCCCGGCAGATACCGTAATAGGCACCGGCGCCTTTGATGCGCACATGGGAGCCGTGGGAGCAGGTATACAGCCCTACGCGTTATGCCGCGTAATTGGCACCAGCACCTGCGATATATTAATGGCGCCCCTGGAAGAAGCAGGCCACCTGTTTGTAAAAGGTATTTGCGGGCAGGTAGATGGTTCCGTGGTGCCCGGCATGTTAGGCCTGGAGGCCGGCCAATCGGCCTACGGCGATGTATATGCCTGGCTGCGCCGCTTCATCATGCAGCCTTTATATGCTATCATGAAAGAAGAGGAGGAACAGCTGGCCATGGCAGAAAGCAAGCTGCTGGCATACCTGGCAGAACAGGCGCAGCAGCTTCCCTTAACACAAAATGATCCGCTGGCGCTCGACTGGTTCAATGGCCGCCGTACACCGGATGCCAACCATACTGTAACCAGCGCAGTAGTAGGCTTGCACCTGGGTATAGATGCGGTGCAAATGTTCCGCGCCCTGGTAGAAGCTACTGCCTTTGGCGCCCGCAGCATTGTAGAACGTTTTGTAAAGGAAGGCGTGCCCATTCACGAAGTGCTGGCTCTGGGCGGTGTATCCAAGAAATCAGGATATGCTATGCAGGTACTGGCCGATGTGCTGGACCGGCCCATTAAAATAGTACGCAGCGAGCATGCCTGCGCATTAGGCGCCGCCATGTTTGCCGCAGTTTGCGCCGGCATTTACCCGGATGTAACCGCTGCGCAGGAAGCTATGTCATCCGGCTTTGAACATACCTGGCACCCGCAGCCGGAAAAAGTAAAGTATTACGCTAACCGGTATACGAAATTCCTGGAGCTGGGAGCCTTCACCGAAAAATTTTATGCATGAGCAGTAATCCGTATAAATCCATCAGGGAACAGGCTTATGAAGCCAATATGGCGCTGCCCCGCTTAGGGCTGGTACTGTTCACCTTCGGGAATGTGAGCGTAGTGGACCGCGAAAAAGGTGTGTTTGCCATTAAGCCCAGCGGTGTGCCCTATGAGCTGTTAAAGCCCAAACAGATCGTAATAGTGGACTTTGATGCCAACGTAGTAGATGGTAAGCACCGTCCCTCATCCGATACTAAAACACATGCCGTATTGTACAAACACTGGGAAAAAATAGGCGGTATTGTACACACGCACTCCACCTACGCAACAGCCTGGGCACAGGCGCAGCGCGATATTCCCATCTTTGGCACCACGCATGCCGATCACCTGACCGTGGATGTGCCCTGCGCACCACCCATGGATGATGACATGATCAAAGGGAACTATGAATATGAAACCGGCTTCCAGATCATGAACTGCTTTAAGGATAAGAACCTGTCTTATGAAGAGGTAGAAATGGTGCTGGTAGGCAATCATGCTCCCTTTACCTGGGGTAAGGATGCAGATAAAGCCGTGTATAACGCCGCTGTACTGGAAGAGGTAGCCCGCATGGCCCTGTTAACAGAACAGGCCAACCCGCAGGCCCCGCGCTTAAAGGATACGCTGATCCGTAAGCACTTTGAACGTAAGCACGGACCAGACTCGTACTACGGGCAGAAGTAAATAGTAATTGAAAATTGTTCGCTGTATTTGCGTTAAGCATTCAGCTCATTCGTAATTAAAAAATACTACGTTCATGATAAACTTAAAGACCTTCGAAGTTTGGTTCATTACCGGTAGCCAGCACCTGTATGGAGAAGAAACATTAAAACAGGTAGCAGAACATGCGCAAACTATTGCCAGGTCACTGGATGGCGCGGCAAGCATTCCTGTTCGTATTGTATTTAAACCCGTGGTAAAAACCCCGGACGAAATATACCGTGTTTGCCAGGAAGCCAATACCACGGCTAACTGTATAGGCATTATTGCGTGGATGCATACTTTCTCGCCTGCTAAAATGTGGATAGGCGGCCTCAAAGTATTACAACGTCCTTTACTGCACCTGCATACCCAGTTTAACCGCGATATTCCCTGGGGGCAAATAGATATGGACTTCATGAACCTGAACCAGTCGGCCCATGGCGACAGGGAGTTTGGTTTTATGATGTCGCGCATGCGCATGAACCGCAAGGTGGTAGTAGGCCACTGGCAGGAGAGCAGTGTACAGGAAGAAATAGGCACCTGGCTGCGCGCTGCCGCAGGCTGGTACGACTGGCAGGGCGCCCGTTTTGCCCGTATTGGTGATAATATGCGCCAGGTAGCTGTAACGGAAGGAGATAAGGTAGAAGCTGAGCTGCAGTTCGGCTACTCCGTAAACGGATATGGAATAGGGGATGTAGTGGCCAAAGTAAAAGCGGTAAGTGATGCGGAAGTGGCCCGCTTAGTGGCTGATTATGAACAAAGTTACCAGGTAGCAGCCTCCCTGCGTAAAGGCGGTGATCAGCATGCTTCCTTACAAACTGCCGCAAGAATAGAATTAGGCTTGCGTGCTTTCCTGGAAGAAGGTAACTTTAAAGGGTTTACTGATACCTTCGAGGACCTGCATGGTCTTGACCAGCTGCCCGGTATTGCCGTGCAGCGCCTGATGGCAGATGGTTACGGCTTTGGCGGGGAAGGCGACTGGAAAACATCGGCTCTGGTGCGCGCCATGAAAGTAATGGGCAGCGGCCTGCCGGGTGGCACCTCTTTTATGGAGGATTATACATACCACTTTGACCCGGATAACCGTTTAGTATTAGGTGCGCACATGCTGGAAATATGTGCCTCCATTGCTAACGGTAAGCCTTCCTGTGAAGTGCATCCCTTAGGTATCGGTGGAAAGGCCGACCCCGTGAGACTTGTATTTAATGTAGCTGAAGGCCCTGCCATTAACGCCTCTGTAATTGATATGGGTAACCGCTTCCGCCTGCTGGTGAATGAAGTGGAAGCAGTAAAACCGCAGCATGAGCTGCCCAAGCTGCCCGTAGCACGCGTGCTGTGGAAACCCCTGCCGGATATGAGCACTGCCTGTGCAGCCTGGATCCAGGCCGGCGGCGCACACCATACCTGCTACAGCCAGCACTTAACCGCTGCGCATATGCAGGACTTTGCAGACATGGCCGGTATTGAATATGTGCGTATCGACAAAGAAACAAAACTGTATCAGTTCAGGAATGAGCTGCGCTGGAACGAAGTATTTTATCAGATCAATAAACGATAAATATAAAATTAGTTGCTGATTAACCATCAGCCATTGATGACGTGGAATAACAAAAGGCCGGATTCTTCCGGCCTTTTTTTTATGGGGGTAGATATGGCAATTGTAGCAAAAGCCGGAAGAATCCGGCCTTTGTACATTAAAAAAACACTAAACAAATAGAACCGCTGTTATTGCTTACCGGTAGTGCGGTCCAGCTCAATCCTGGCGGAGAGGTAATCATATACCGCCTCCAGGTAGTTCAGCTGGGCTGTAGTTAAGGCCAGTTCAGCATCCGTTAATTCCAGTCTTGTTGTTACGCCTTTCTGATAGCGGTATTGCACAATTGTATAGCTCTCACTCGCAGTGGTCTGCACCTGTTGCTGCGTTTGCATTCTTTCAGAAGTTTCCTGTAAGTTGGCCACCACCTGCCGCACTTCCGTCTTCAGCTGCTCATAAGCATCCGTGATTTCAATACCCGATTGCTCATAAGATAGCTTGGCCTGCCTGATCTTGGCCAGGTTGCTGCTGCCGCTGAATAAGGGTACTGTTACCTGTGCGCCTGCAAAAGATGCTGCCGGCCAGGAGGCGTTGGTAAAATCAAACTTGCGCGCCTGTGTTTGCAGCTGGTACTGGCCTACCAAAGACACTACGGGTAAGCGTCTTGCTTTGGCCAGGGCAATACCCTGCTCACTGATCTGGCGGTTAATGTTCAGCTGCTGCAGGTCCGGGCGGTTGGCTTTTGCTTCTTCATATACCGCGGCTTCCTGTGGTATCACAATAGCTTCCGGGTGCCGCAGCAGGGAATCCGTAAGGTTCACATCCTGCAGGGAATCAATGCCTATGAGCGTGGTAAGCTGCAGCTTGCCTACTTCAATGGCTTTGTTTAGCCGCAGAATATCGGGCTCCAGGTTTTTTACGCTGGTATATGCACGCAGCGTGTCTACCCGCAAAGCCCGGCCCTGGGCCAGTAAAGAGCTGGCGTCCTGCAGGGCTTTTTTATTACGCTGCAGGCTTTCATACTGCAGCTTTAAGCGTTGGTTCAGCACCAGTATGCCCAGGTAAGTACGTTTTACTGCAGCGCTTATATCTATTTCTTTAGCGGCATAGCTGCTGCGGCTGGCTTTTTCCTGCAGCTGCGCTTCGCGCTGGGAGGGCCTTGCGGCCGGATTGTATACCGGGTAGGATGCAGAGAGCGCAGCAGAGAACTGATCGCGCCCGCCAAAACGGCTGTAGGGAACTTTATCCTTATCATTCGTTTCCCCTAAGCCAAAGAACACCGGCAGGTCAAAATAATGCGCGTATTGCGCACCTATGCCCGCAGAGGGCAGGGACAGGCTGCGCGCCACTTTCCGCTGTTCCTGCGCCACGCTGATGTCAATGTTGGCCGCCTTTAGCTGGCGGTTATTCTTAATGGCCATAGACACTGCATCCTGTAACGATAAGGAGATCGTTTGTGCATGAACGGTAGCACCGTACAGGAATAGTCCGGCCGATAATAAAATACTATATGGAAAAAATGTTCTACTTGTCATAATGCATCGTTTGTATGTACAGCAACAGGGTGGCCGCCAGCATGCGCTAAGCCGGCAGACCCGTTAACATCCGGTAACGCTGGTTTAGCGGGCCGGGAGAAGTATGAATAAACAGAGGGGATCACATACAGGGTAAGCACACCGGCGAAGATCAATCCACCCACTACCACAATACCCAGCGAGGTACGGCTGCCGGATGAATTACCCAGCGACAGCGCAATGGGCAATGCGCCAAAGATCATGGCCAGCGTGGTCATTAAAATGGGACGGAACCTGGATACCGCAGCATTCAGCACCGCCTCTCTTACCGTTTGCCCTGCCTGTTTGTTATGGTTGGCAAATTCCACGATTAGGATCCCGTTCTTCGTGATCAAACCTATGAGCATAATGATACCGATCTCACTGAAGATGTTGATAGACTGCCCGGTGAGCCACAGGCTCAGTAAGGCGCCGGTTACCGCCATAGGCACCGTTAACAGGATGATGAACGGATCTATCAGACTTTCAAACTGCGCGGCCAGCACCAGGTAAATAAGAATGATGGCAAAGATGAAGGCAAAGAACAGGCTGGAGCTGCTTTCCGCATAATCGCGGCTTTGGCCTGCCAGGTCGGTGGAGAATCCTTTAGGCAATACTCTTGCGGTAATACCGTCCAGCTCCTTGATAGCCTGGCCCAAACTTACGCCCGGCGGCGGTGTAGCGGAAATAGTTACCGCATATGACTGGTTGTAGCGGTAAATAGCGGGAGGGCTGATGCCTTCTTTCAAAGACACCAGGTTATCCAGCGATACCATGTCGTTGTTAGCAGCTTTTACAAACAGGGAACGCAGGTTCTCCGGCGTAGATCTTTCCTTACGGTCCAGCTGCCCGATCACTTCATACTGCCTATCGTTGTAAATAAAATATCCGTAACGGCGGCCGCTCAGCGCCAGCTGCAGCGTACGGCCAATTTCCTGGGTTGAGATGCCCAGCTGGGCGGCCCGTTGCCGGTCAATGGAAATACTGATCTCCGGGCGGTTCACCTTAAAGTCAGGATCCTGGAAGCTGAGCTTTTTGCTTTGATATACTTCACCCATCAGCTTGGGCATAATGTTTATCAGCTGCTGCAGGTCCGGCGCTTTAATAACATACTGCACAGGCTGTGTTGTAGCAAAACCACCAATAGTGGGGATCTGTATGGGAATACATAATACATTGCGGAAGCGTCCCACAGCGCCCATCAGCTTCTGGTACACCTGCGCCTGCGACATTTTGCTTTTACGGTCCTTGGGATCTTCTAAAAAGATCCATTGGAAGCCGCCGTTCACGGGCTGCGCCAGGGTGCCTATGCTGGCTGCAATACCGGCATAGGTGCGGCTGTTGTTCAGATCGGGGATAGAATCAGCTACATAGTTACTGATCTCTTTCATAGTTGCTTCCATACTTTCATAAGAAGTACCTTCCGGTGCAATCACTGCCAGGCCTATCATAGAACGGTCTTCCAGCGGCGCCAGCTCTGAAGGCAGTTTGGGCGCCAGCACATAGGCAATGGCAAACGACAGCAGCAGCAATCCAAAACCTGCCCAGCGATAGCGGAAAAAGAAACGCAGCGAACGTTCGTACCCGTTGTTCAAACCAACAAACCAGGGCTCTGTTTTGCGGTATAACCAGCCATGTGTGGCGCCGGCTTTCAGCAGGTAAGCGCTCATCATGGGCGATAAGGTTAACGCCACAAACGCCGACACTAACACGGAACCTGCTACCACTATTGCAAACTCTTTGAACAAACGGCCGGTGATACCGCCTAAAAATAAGATGGGCAGGAACACGGCCGCCAGCGTGATCGTAGTGGAGATCACCGCAAAGTATATTTCATTGGAGCCCGTGCGTGCGGCCTGCATCGGGTGCATACCCTGCTCTACCTTACTGTAAATATTCTCCAGCACCACAATGGCATCATCCACCACCAGGCCAATGGCCAGCACCAGGCCTAACAGGGTTAGTACATTGATGGAGAAGTTACCCACGTACATAATAAAGAACGCGGAGATGATGGATACCGGGATGGCAACAATGGGAATAATGGTGCTGCGCCAGTCGCGCAGGAAAATGAAGATGATCAGGGTCACCAGCCCAAAGGCTATCATCAGCGTTTCCTCTACTTCTGATAAGGAGTTGCGCACCGGCACGGTAAAATCTTTACCTAAAGAGATCTGGTATTCTTTGGGCGCTGATTTTACAATCTCCTCAAAACGTTTTTTAAACTCATCCACGATAGCCAGGGAGTTGGCGCCACGCTGCGGCTGTACACCGGTACCTACCCCGTACAGCGCTGTTTTGCCTTCCACTTCTATCATCGCCGTGCGTTCATTCTGTGATGACATTACTGCTGTACCTACATCCTGGAACCTTACGATGGCGCCATCCTTCTGGCTAACGATCATGTTATTGAAATCCGCTTCCGTCACTAATCTTCCCTGAGTGCGTAGCGTTACTTCCGTGTTTTGTCCCTCAATACGGCCGCTGGGCAGGTCCACGTTCTCACGCTGCAGCGCCGTTTGTATATCCGTAGGCGTTAGTCCGTATGCGGCCAGCTTCACAGGGTCCATACGTAAGCGCATGGAGCGTTTGCGGCCTGCATAGGAATCCACCAAACGTACACCGGGAATGGATTGTAAACGTTCTTTAATGTTAATGTTTACAAAGTCTGTAATATCCTCCAGGCTTTTGGTAGCGCTTTTTACGGTCAGGAACACCAGGAACTCCGGTGGTCCGGATTTTTCCACTACAGTAGGCTCTATATCCGTAGGCAGCTGCTGCCTTGATTTGGAAACCTTATCCCGCACATCATTGGCGGCTGCTTCCAGGTCGGCGCTCAGGTTAAATTCTACGGTAATAATACTTACCTGTTCACGTGATACGGACGACATAGCGCGGATGCCGTTGGCTTCCGCAATAGCCTCTTCCAGCGGCTTGGTCACCTGCGAGGCTATAATATCCGCGCTGGCGCCCGGGTACACGGTGGTAACTGTTACGATGGGAGAATCTGTTACCGGGTATTCCCGTGTGCCCAGGAAACTATAACCTACTATACCAAAAAGGATAAGCAGTACCGACATCACCCCGGCCAATACGGGCCTGGAGATGCTCATTTGTGAAATAGCACTCATAAAAAAAAGTTGTTAGAAATAAATTGAGAGAGGGGTGAAGGATGAAAGGCGAAGTAAGTTTGATGCTACGGTGATATTTTATTCGCCTTTCAACACATCACTTTATTTAACCGTAACCAGGTCCACGGCTGCACCGGGTGTAAGGCGCAGCAGGTTGCTGGTGATCACGGTATCACCGGCGGCTAATCCTTTTAAGATCTGTACATCGTAAGCGCCGCGTTGTCCTATCTGTACTTCTGTGAATTGAACGGTTTTGTTTTTAGATACATACACCGCATATCCCTGTGAAGATGGCATCAGCGCCTGGCTGGGGATCTTCAGTGCATTGTCTGCAGTGTGCAGGGAAAGCGTTAAACGTGCGCTTTGGCCCGGAACCAGCGTGTGCTGCGCATTGGGAGCAATAGCTCTTATCAGTAGCGTGCGGGTTTGCGCATCCAGGCTGGATTCTTTTGCGATCACGGTAGCATGGTGCTGCGCGGTATCGGATGCTACGCTAAAAGCCTGCTGCTCATTAATGCTGATCAGGTTGGCATATTTTTCCGGCACCTGGAACTCTACTTTAATACGGCTGTCGTCCACAATGTTCGTAAGCACGGTGTTGGCAGATACCAAAGCGCCCTGGTAAGCGCGGATAATACCGATACGGCCGTCAAACGGTGCACGGATGCGTGTTTTGGCAATGGTAACCTGCAGGGCGCGGATCTCAGCCTGCAGCACTTTCAGGTTAGTGATAGCCTGGTCGTAATCCTGCTGCACAGCTGCATCATGCTCTATCAGGTCTTTCAGGCGCGCTTCGTTCAGAATGGCCAGCTTTTCCTGCTGGCGGATCCTTTCCAGGTCGGCCTGCAGGTCTGCATCATCCAGCTGGAACAGCAGGGTGCCTGCGGAAACTACATTACCTTCTTTTACATGTACCTGTACAACTTTGCGTTGCAACTCGCTCACGATGCTTACTTCCTGGTTAGCTACCAGGGAGCCGGTGATCTCCAGCTCATCGCTGAAGTTGCTGGTTCGTACAATATGGCCGTCAGCCGGAATGGCTGTAGATGCTGCGGTGGCGGCAGGTGCAGGCTCTTTTTCACTGGCCCTGGTGGCACAGGCCTGCAGCAATACTGAGATCAGGGAAGAGAGCAGGAGCAGGCTGATGCCAGAACGGAATGACAATAACTGATGCTTCATAAAAAGGGTACTTTGTTATAGACTTATTTAAATGTTTCGATTGGTTAGAACCTGGGAAACCCAAAAAGTTCATCCGGGCTACAAAGATATAGACGTATTGAAATGTTTCGATAGATTAAGTGTAAAAAAAGTGTCAGCTTTTTAAGGTCTGTAAAAATTCTACGTACTGGTCTATCATTGCGGCGTTCAAATGGTACTTTACGTAGCGGCCTTCTTTTACGGGAATTACCAGCTCTGCATCAGACAGCTGTTTCAGGTGGTGGGAGATAGAGGGTTGGGTAAGATCTATAAATTCATACATATCGGAACAGTACAAACAGTCCTGGTTCTTTCTTAACTCCTTTAAGATCAATAGGCGGTTAGGGTCTGCTAGCGCTTTGGCAATCTTCTCCACTTTCTTGGTATCCATACAATAATCATTTAGCTTATAGCAATTGAAAAGCGAAATTACAGCTTTAAATGAAGTTATCCAGCAATTCAAAGGGTATTCCAGTCGTGGAGCAATTCTTTTAACAATTTCTGTCCCTCCGGCCAGTCCCCTAATCCAGAGCTGGCATTAATATGTCCTTTTGGGCCGGTGTTCACAAAACGGCTGCCCCATGCATCTGCAAAAAGGTGCGAACGTTCGGGTGTAGTGTATTCATCATTGGTGCTGGAAACTACAATGCTTTTAAAGGGCAGCGGCTGTAAGGGAATGGGAGAGAAGCCCTTAGCTTCTTTTGGGAAAGAGGGGCGTTCCGCATCAGCCGGCGCTACCAGCAGGGCGCCCTTAATATGCAGCTTTGTTTGTGCGGCCCAGTGTACCAGCGCTATGCAGGCCAGGCTATGCGCTACAATAACCACCTGCGGGCCTGCGGCAGCTACTGCCTGCTCTATTTGTTTAACCCAGTCTGCACATACCGGCGCATTCCAGTTCTTTTGTTCGATCCGTTGAATGCCAGGCTGCTGTTCCCATAATGTTTGCCAATGTAAAGGACCAGAGCTGCCCAACCCGGGGGCAGTCAAAACGCTTATATCCATAATGCCAGACGGTTTTGAAAGATGGATATACAATGTACGCTAAATGAGGAAAAAAAGAAAGGCCGAAGGAATTCGGCCTTTTTTAATGCTAAAATTCCACGTTATGGCACTCAGGTCCATAAGATCTTTAACGAATAATTTATGTTGCGCATAATAGTTTATGAAGGAAATGGAACAGCGGATCACGCTGGAGAAATGTATTGTCTGTTTTATTGCTGCTGCTTCGTAAGACAAATGTAGTATTTAACTTATAAATTTCAAATTACGTTGTATGCCTTTATGCTTAGCTCTTTTTAATGGAGAGTAACGGAAAATCTCCCTGAAAGCCTCTTCAGACAAGGCTTCCCAGTCACGCGTGCTGAAGTTAAGTATCTCAGGAATGGGGACAAATTCCACAGTTTTATTTGGTTTTGAAAAGCGGTTCCAGGGGCAAACATCCTGGCAAATATCACAGCCGAACATCCAGTCCTGGAAGCGCCCCTTCATTTCAGCAGGGATCAGCATATCCTTTAGCTCAATCGTATAGTAAGAAATGCAACGGCTGCCATCTACCACACCCGGTTTTACCAAAGCCTGTGTGGGACAGGCATCCAGGCAGCGGGTGCAGCTGCCGCAATAGTCGCCCACAGGCGAATCATATTCCAGCGGAAGGTTAGTGATCAGCGTTGCAATAAAAAAGAAAGAGCCGGCCTGCTTATGTATCAGGTTACCATTCTTACCAATCCATCCCAGGCCGCTGCGCTGCGCCCAGCTGCGTTCCAGCACAGGTGCGGAATCTACGAACCCGCGGCCGCTTACTTCTCCTATATGCTCCTGCATTTGTAACAGCAGGGTGTTGAGCTTTGCTTTAATTACTTCGTGGTAATCCTTACCGTATGCATACTTTGCTACTTTGGGGGCTTGCGGGTGCTGCTGTTCCGCAGGGTAGTAATTTAATAACAGGGTTATTACAGATTGTGCATCATCCACCAGCTTGCGGGGATCAATACGCTTATCAAAATAGTTCTCCATATAATGCATGGAGCCGTGCATGCCCTTGTGCAGCCACTGTTCCAGGCGGCGGGCATCAGCATCCAGCTGCACGGCGCGGGCAATACCGCAATGGTCAAAGCCCAGCGCTGCGGCCTGTTGTTTAATAAAACGCGTATTCTTTTCTATAGCCGTTAGCATTGCCCCTGCAAGGTACAAAACATACTGTTATAACCCTGCAGGCCGGGCGCTGCCCTGTTCGTGTTATAGGGCGAAAGAGGAAAATGGTTATTTTCGCCGCAGTTTTATTTATCCCTATATGCAATTCAAGCGGACAATTATTGCTTTAACCGGTTGTTTGTTTACCTTATCAACACTTGCACAGGAGAAGAGCAAAACCCGGTTCGGAAAGATCTCCCCGGAAGATTTCCAGAAATCCCGTTACGAGCTGGATACCGGCGCGCATGCCATAGTGCTGGCAGATATTGGCTCCACTGATTTTGGAACAGAGGGCGATCATTTTACCTTATTGTATAAACGTTTCCGGCGGGTCAAGATCCTGGATAAAACCGGGTATGAAGCTGCTAATGAAGCCATTTACCTGTACAGGAATGGTGGTGATGAAGAGAAGGTGATCAGCCTGAAAGCAGCCTGTTATAACCTGGTGAACGGGCAGGTGGTGGAAACAAAAATGGATAGTAAAGACATATTTACGGAGGAAGCAGATAAGCAACACCTGGTAAAGAAATTTACGCTGCCGGCTGTAAAGGAAGGGTCTATTATCGAGTATACCTACACCGTTACATCTCCCTTTACATTTAACCTGCAGCCCTGGGCTTTTCAGGGAGAATACCCGGTGTTATGGAGTGAATATGCGGTAGGTATACCGGAGATGTTTGAATACGTTTTTATTGCGCAGGGTTACCAAAAATTTGAAACTAAAACGAGGGAGGATGCGATAAAAAGCTTCCCCATTCATTATGATCCCAAAGGTGTATATGGTACAAGCTCGGGGCAAACGGAACATATTACCGTAAGCGCAAACGTAAGCACCTTCCGCTGGGTAGCCAAAGATGTACCGGTGCTAAAAGAGGAAGGTTTTACCACCAGCCTCTCTAACCACATTACTAAAATTGAGTTCCAGCTTGCGGCCAGGAAATTTCCCGACAACCCGGTAGAAAAGATAATGGGCACCTGGCAGCAGCTTGCCAGGGATATAATGAAAAGGGAGGATTATGGCCTTCCCCTTGAAAACTATAATAATTTCCTGGGCGATATAGTTTCACAGCTTACAACAGGTGCTGCTACTGATGAAGAAAAGGCACGTAACATTTATGCTTATGTAAGGAATAATTATACCTGTACCGATTATGATGCGCTGCTTATGCATAAAACATTAAAGAGCGTATTCACCGGCAGGAACGGCAATATAGCGGAAATTAACCTGCTGCTGGTGGCCATGCTGCGTAAGGCCGGGCTTACAGCTTATCCGGTGTTGCTGAGCACCCGCAGGAACGGTTATACGAATTCGGAATACCCTTTGATCTCCAAATTCAATTACACTATAGCGGATGTGGAGCTGTCAGATGGCCCGCATTACCTGGATGCGGCCCATGCGCTGGGTTTTGGTAAGCTGCATGCCTCCTGTTATAACGGGCATGCCCGCATACTGGATACTGCTGCCAGGGCCATAAGTTTTAATACAGATTCCTTACCCGACCAGAAAACCACTTCTATCTTCATGGTGGCAGATAAAGATGGCCTGAAAGGTACTTTACAGCAATGGCTTAGCTATAATAATTCCTATAACCTGCGCGGGCAGATACATGATAAAGGCAAAGAAGCATACTTTAACTCACTGGCTAAAACATATCCAAAGCTAAGCGGGGCCGAGATCGCGGACCTGGATAGTCTGGATGTGCCGGTAACAATAAAATATGATTTTACTTTGAACCCCGGGGATGAGGAGAGGCTATACATTAATCCCATGATGGGAGAAGCTATGCAAAGCAATCCCTTTAAATCACAGCAGCGTTTGTACCCGGTTGAAATGCCTGCTAAAGTAGCATATGATTATGTGCTGAATATGGAGGCGCCGGCCGGTTATGAAGTAGAGGAGCTGCCTAAATCCACCGTAGTAAAGTTTAATGATACCGAAGGATTGTTCCAGTATGTAATAGAAAAAACGGATAAGGGTATTCAGTTCCGTTCCCGTATAAGGCTTAATAAAACTTATTTTCCGCCGGATGAATATGAATCCCTGCGCAGCTTTTATGACATGATCGTGAAGAAACAGGGCGAACAGATCGTACTGAAAAAGAAAAAATAAGGCGGCGGGTGCGGGCTGAAATTAGGACTAGCGGGCGTTTTGCGACTGCCCCGTTCGTGTGATAGCCGTGGAACCGGAAATAATTATTTTCGTCACAGTTTTATCTATCCCTATATGCAATTTAAACGAGCAGTAATTGTTCTTACCGGTTGTTTGTTGACCTTAACAGCGGTAGCACAAGAGAAGAACAAGATCCGGTATGGAAAGATCTCCCCGGACGATTTCCAGAAATCCCGTTACGAGCTGGATACCGGCGCGCATGCTGTAGTGCTCGCAGATGTTGGCTCTACAGAATTTGAAGCTTATCAGAGCGATCTGCGCCTGGTATACACCCGCTACCGGCGGGTTAAGATCCTGGATAAAACCGGGTATGAAGCCGCCAATGAAGAAATTTACCTGTACGTAAGCGGTAATGACGAGGAGAAGCTGAGCAACCTGAAAGCCGTTACCTATAACCTGGAGGACGGGAAGGTAGTGGATACCCGGATGGACAGCAAAAGCGTGTTCACCGAGGAGCTGGATAAGAACCACCGCGCAAAGAAGTTCACGCTGCCGGCCGTAAAGGAAGGCTCTATTATCGAATACACCTACACCGTAACTTCTCCTTTTATCTTTAACCTGCAGCCCTGGGCCTTCCAGGGTGAATATCCCATTCTGTGGAGTGAATATACGGCAGCTATCCCTGAGTTTTATGAATACGTTTTTATTTCACAGGGTTATCATCCGTTAACCGGTAAAAAAGAGGAATCACAACGCACCTTTCCTTTCCGGGTTAGCGCCGGCGGCGGGTATGGGGAGCCTGCTACTTCAAGAACAGAGCAGGCGGATGTAAAGGCTAACATCACCATTTACCATTGGGTGGCTAAAGAAGTGCCTGCGCTGAAAGAGGAAGCTTTTACCACCAGTATTAATAACCACATTACCAAGATCGACTTTCAGCTGGCTGCTATTAAACCGCCGGGCGGTATTGTGAAACCGGTATTGGGCACCTGGCCCAAACTGGCGGAGGACCTGATGAAAGAAGATTCTTACGGCGGCGCATTGGACAAGAACAATGGCTACATGAGCGATGTATTGGACGGCCTTACACAAGGCGCTGCATCTGATGAAGAAAAAGCGCGCAGGATCTTTTCTTATGTGAGAAATAACTTTACCTGTACCGGCCACTCAGCGCTGTACATGGATAAATCCATGAAAACAGTGTTCACCACAAAGAATGGTAACGTAACAGATATTAACCTGCTGCTGGTAACCATGCTGCGCAAAGCAGGCCTAAAAGCATACCCGGTGCTGCTAAGCACCCGCAGCCATGGTATAGTGAATCCCCTGTATCCCATAGTAGGGCGTTTTAATTATACCGTAGTTGAATTACAGCTGGGTGATAGCCAGGTTGCATACCTGGACGCTTCTTACCCGCTGGGTTTTGGCAGGCTGCATTCCTCCTGTTATAACGGTCATGCCCGTATTATGGATGCTGATGCTACCCCCACATTTTTTAGCGCAGATTCCCTACGGGAACAAAAGATCACCAGCGTAATACTGGCGGCAGGAGAGAATGGCACGCTGAAAGGCACTTTCCAGCAACGGCCTTCTTACTTTGAATCCTATAACCTGCGTGGCTTGATACATGAAAAAGGTAAAGAGGAATGTTTTAAGGATATTGCCAAAACCTATTCAAAGCTGAGTAATACTGCTTTGTTAAATACAGATAGTCTGGATGTGCCTTTAGGTATATCCTATGAGTTTGAATGGCAGCCCGGTGATGAGGATATCCTGTACCTGAACCCAATGTTTGGCGAAGCCACCAAAACCAATCCCTTTAAATCGGCCACGCGTTTTTACCCGGTAGAAATGCCGGCTACTTTTGACGAGGTGTATACCATGAACCTGGAAATACCTGCCGGTTATGAAGTGGAGGAGCTGCCTAAACCGGCTATGGTAAAGTTCAATGATGATGAAGGCCTGTTCCAGTACCTGATAGCCAAGAACGATAACTTTATACAGTTCCGGTCCCGTATAAAGCTGGACAAAGCTTTGTTTCAGCCGGAAGAATACGAAACCCTGCGTGACTTTTTTGATATGATCGTGAAGAAACAGGGCGAACAGATTGTTCTGAAAAAGAAAAAATAATCATGCGCACATTATTGTTATCCTTTTCCTGCCTTTTCCTGTTAGCTGCTGTTACCGCAAAAGCAGGCGATCCGGAATACCCCGCTGCTACTATTCCTGCAGAGCTGAAAGCGGGCGCCCATGCAGTAAAACGCTGGGAGGAGGTGCAGTTTAAATTAACGGGTACCGGCGAAGCAAGGCTGGTTAACCATTACGTGATCACCGTGCTGGATGAATCCGGGGCAAAATATGCAAGTATGGTGGAGTGGTATGATAAGTTAAGGACCATACGCTCCATCCACGGGGTGTTATATGATGCCGGTGGTAAGGCTATTAAAAAGCTGAAGCAAAGCGATGTTAGAGACGAGGCTTATTCAGATGGTGCTTCCATGGTTTCAGATGACCGGTTAAAACGCCATTCCTTTTATTACAGCGTATACCCTTACACGGTAGAATATGAGGTAACGGTTGATTATAACTGTACGGCTTTTTTTCCGGCCTGGTTGCCGCAGGATGCCCGGGATATGGCGGTAGAGCAAAGCCGTATGCTGGTAAATGTGCCAGTGGCATACCCATTACGCTACCGGCAGGTGTTATATGAAGGCGCCCCGCAAATAACTACGGAAAAGGATACACGTACTTATACCTGGGAGGCCAAACAGATCAGGGCAAGGCCCGATGAAATAATGGCCCCTGCCTGGCGCCGCCGTACTACCGCTGTATTGCTTGGCCCCAGCGATTTTGAAATGGGCGCCTACAAAGGCAACATGAACAGCTGGGAAGAATACGGCAAATTTATGTATGCGCTGAATAAAGACCGGGATGTGCTGCCCGCAGCAGTTAAGCAAACGGTGCACCAGCTAACTGACGGCATCAGCGATCCCTCTGAAAAGATCCGGGTGCTGTACCAATACTTGCAGCAGCATACCCGGTATGTGGGCATACAGCTGGGCATAGGCGGCTGGCAAACCTTTGATGCTGATTATGTTGCCAATAAGGGCTATGGCGATTGTAAAGCGCTTTCCAATTACATGTGCGCCCTGTTGAAAGAGGCAGGCATTACAGCTTATTGTACACTGGTGCATGCCGGCGAAGGGCAAATTGCTTTTGAAAGTGATTTCCCCAGCAATCAGTTTAATCACATGATCGCCTGCGTACCGCTTGGCAAGGATACTACCTGGCTGGAATGTACCAGCGCTTATTTACCTGCCGGTTATTTAAGCGGCTTTACAGCTGACCGTCCGGTACTGATCATTACGGAGAAGGGCGGAAAGCTGATACATACACCTGCCTATGGCGCCCGGCAAAACCAGCAGCTACAGCGGCTGGAAGCGAATATTACACCGGAAGGCAATGTGCTGGCAAAGGTACGCACGCGTAGTACCGGGATGCAGCAGGACGATCTGCAGCAAAGACTGCATAGCTTATCGCGCGAGAAACTAATGGAATGGATCCGTACAGCACTGTCTCTGCCCAGCTATGATGTAAACAGTTATAACTGCCTGGAACAACATGATACGATACCAGCCATTGAACAGCAGCTGGACATTACAGCCCGCAATTATGCCGCCATCAGCGGCAAGCGGATGTTCATTGAGCCCAACATCCTGAATAAAAGCTCCTATCGTATTAATACAGAAGAGCAGCGCCGTTCCGATATTCAGCAGGTATACGCGTATACAGATGTGGATACAGTATTGCTTGCCATTCCTGCCGGCTACACTGTAGAAGCTTTGCCTAAACCCACGCTGTTAAAAAGCCGGTTCGGTACCTATGCATCGCTGGCATTGGTAAAGGATAGCACTATTACGTATATCCGTACCGTACAGCGTAATGCCGGCACTTTCCCCGCCAGCACTTTCGCCGAGCTGGAACAGTTTTATGAAGGCATGTACAAGGCAGATAGAGGGAGGATTGTGTTGGTGAAAAAAGAGTAGTCCATGGACTGTGGACCATCGGCAATGGACCAAGAAATGAGGCGCAGCCTCATTTCTCTCTAACACTCACAGAAATATGCCGGTCGTGCTTTTTTTCTTCATCAGAAGCGTTGGCCGGTGCTTTTGCAAACTGAGAGCCGTATCCTTCAGCAGCTGTTAACTGCGCTGCATCTGTATGCAGCTTTAACAGCGCATTCCGCACCGCTTCTGCCCGGGATTGTGACAGCTTAATATTACCCAGGCTATCGCCCGAACGGTCTGTATAACCGCCTATTTTGATCTTTGCTTTGGGAAATGCCCGCAGGATATCCGCAATGTTCTGCAGCTGCGATTTGCTGTCCGGGCTAATGTTAGCGCTGCCGGTAGTAAAATTCAGGTTATCAAAATCAAACCATACCTCCTTACCGGGGTGTTTGCTGTTATCTTTCAGGAAAGCTACCAGCTGATCTTCAATACCTCCTTTATATGCATCCAGCACCGTACCATCCGGCAGGCTTACCTTAATACTTTCACGCGTTACTACTTCAGGAGTGCTTACCTGCGCCATAGCCGTATCCATCATGGTTTCAGTGCTCAGGGTATCGGTAGCCACGGTATCCGTGGTTTTACCTCCGCCGCAGCCTTTTACCAGGTACCAGAGTAATATAATGGCTATCAATATCAATAACAGCGACCATAACCAGCGGGTGCTGCCGGCGGCCTTTTGAGCGGTTTGCGTCATGCTTTCGGAGGTTTTGCGGGCCGGGCTGCTGGCAAAACCGGCTGCCATGTTGGAGAGCTTACGGCTTAGCTCCGTAAGGCTGCCCAAGCCTAATAAACCGGCCAGGTTAAACCCCGGCGGCACGGCAGAAAGGATCTGCTCTTTCTGGCTGTTCAAAAATGCCAGGAAGCTGCTGCCGCTCAGATTCTGGCTGGCGGCAAATTCCCCGGCGGCGCCCAGGGCTGCCGGGGTGGCTGCATGCAGCAGGGTGCCAGCAGATGATTCCCGGATACCGGCGTAGGCTGCAATGGCGCTGGTAAGATCTCCCATTTTATGGCCGAAAAGACCCTGTAACAGCTCTGTACCCTTACCTACCCAGCCGCCCGCATTGTTTTGCAGGCTGCTGATAATGGTACCGGTAGTATTGGCGCCGGCCGCTTCTTTGGCCAGGTTAAGGGCGCCGTTCGAATCGCCCTGGGGTCCAGCTTTATATAAAAGGCCGGTGAGTAAGGCGGGAATAATACCGCTGACGGCGTTCTGCACGCCGGATTCACTTTCGCCCAGCCGTGCTGCGGCCTGGGAAATAACATCGCTGGTGAAAAGACCTTTAACAGCGGTCAGTAAGTCAAAAGACATGGGGTGCTATTTTTTAGGGTGTAATAACATAAACAGGCAGGCTGGGCGATTTGTTTAAATAGTCCATAGTCGATGGTCCATAGTCCATAGTCTTGTGCATGAGCGAAGTATTTCGTGATAGGCTCTAAATATTTCAGCCTACCCGCGCAACATTAAATACGCAGCAGGCAATGGACTATGGAGCATCGGCCATTGACTGGGGGGCCATGGTCTCCTGAAATATTAGCAGCTAAAGCCACCTCAACCTGAAAAAAGAGCAGTAAAACATTGCCCCATATGTCAAAATTGCCAGTAAACAGGGTTGGAGCGCGATTTGTTATTAAACAGCCATGGTCAACAGACTAAATTCAATAACAAAAGGAGAAATTTTAAAACAATGAACCTCAACAATTTTACCATCAAATCCCAGGAAACGCTGCAACATGCACAGCAGCTGGCCTTTAACAGCCAGCAGCAGGCCATTGAAACAGGCCACCTGTTAAAAGCGCTGGTAGATGATGAAGATAACTCCATCGCGTATTTACTCAAGAAGAATGATGTAAATACCGGTTTTATCTCCGGTAAGCTGGATGAGCAATTAAAGAAATATCCCAGGGTATCCGGTGCAGAACCGGCCCAAACCCTGAGCCGCGACGCCAACAGTGCCTTACTGCGCGCCGGCAGCAGCATCAAAGAGTTTAAAGACGAATTTGTAAGTGTAGAACACCTGCTGCTTGGATTACTGGGCGGCAATGATGATACTGCCAAATTGCTGAAAGATGCCGGTTTAACGGAGAAGGGCCTGAAGGCCGCTGTAAAAGATCTGCGTAAAGGTAATACGGTTAATTCCCAGACAGCCGATGCGCAGTACAATTCCCTGCAGAAATATGCAAAGAACCTGAATGAGCTGGCCAGCGCCGGTAAGCTGGATCCCGTGATAGGCCGGGATGAAGAGATCAGGAGAACGCTCCACATCCTTTCCCGCCGTTCCAAGAACAATCCTATACTGGTAGGTGAGCCGGGTGTAGGTAAAACAGCCATCGTAGAAGGACTGGCGCACCGTATCATTAACGGCGACGTGCCGGATAACCTGCGCTCCAAAACCATCTTTGCCCTGGATATGGGTGCATTGATGGCAGGCGCCAAATACCGTGGTGAGTTTGAAGAAAGGCTGAAATCTGTAGTAAAGGAAGTAACGGAAAGCGAAGGACAGATCATCCTGTTCATAGATGAGATACACACCCTTATTGGAGCAGGAGCAATGGAAGGCGCTATGGATGCGGCTAACATCTTGAAGCCTGCCTTAGCGCGCGGAGAGCTGCGGGCCATTGGCGCCACCACGCTGAATGAGTACCAGAAATATTTTGAAAAAGATAAAGCCCTGGAACGCCGCTTCCAGCGCGTAATGGTAGATGAGCCCAGCGCAGAAGACGCCATCTCTATATTGAGGGGGCTGAAAGAACGCTATGAAAGCCATCACCATGTAAGAATAAAGGATGAAGCAATTATTGCGGCAGTAGAATTATCACAACGTTATATTACCGACCGCTTTTTACCGGACAAGGCCATTGACCTGATAGATGAAAGCGCAGCCAAGCTGCGGCTTGAAATGAACTCCATGCCGGAAGAGCTGGATGAACTGGAGAGAAGGATCCGGCAGCTGGAAATTGAACGCGAGGCCATTAAACGTGAAAGTGATGAAGAAAAGCTGTCGGAGTTAAATGCCGAAATAGCCCGCCTGAGCGAAGAAAGGAACACCTTTAAAGCGAAATGGCAGGAGGAAAAAGAAGTAGTGGACAGGATACAGAATGCGAAAGCTGCAATTGAAGATCTGAAACAGGAAGCCGAACAGGCGGAAAGGAACGGTGAATATGGTAAAGTAGCAGAGATCCGCTACGGTAAGGTAAAAGAGCAGGAGCAGCTGGTTGCAAAGTACACAGCGGAGCTGAATGAATTGTCTGACAACCACAAACGCCTGTTAAAGGAAGAAGTGGACGCGGAAGATATCGCCGAAAATGTAGCCAAAGCTACCGGCATACCGGTAACGCGTATGATGCAGAGCGAGCGTGATAAGCTGTTAAGACTGGAAGATGAATTACACAAACGTGTGGTTGGACAGGAAGAAGCCATTATTGCAGTGGCAGACGCCATCCGCCGCAGCCGCGCCGGACTACAGGATCCTAAAAGGCCTATTGGCTCCTTTATTTTCCTGGGAACTACCGGTGTAGGTAAAACGGAGTTAGCGAAAGCGCTGGCGGATTACCTGTTTGATGATGAGAGCATGATGACGCGGATAGATATGAGTGAGTACCAGGAGAAACATGCCGTGAGCAGGTTAGTAGGTGCGCCCCCGGGATATGTCGGGTATGAAGAAGGCGGACAACTTACAGAAGCCGTAAGACGTAAACCTTACTCCGTGGTGTTGCTGGACGAAATTGAGAAGGCACACCCTGACACTTTCAACATCCTGTTACAGGTACTTGACGATGGCCGTTTAACAGACAACAAGGGCCGTGTGGTGAACTTTAAGAACACCATCATCATTATGACCAGCAACATGGGCAGCCACATTATCCAGGAGAATTTTGAGAAGATCAATGAAAAGAACCGTGAAGATGTAGTGGACGCTACCCGTGAGGAAGTAATGACCCTGCTGAAACAAACCATTCGTCCGGAGTTCCTGAACAGGGTGGATGAAGTGATCATGTTCCAGCCGCTGATGCGGGACGAGATCAAAGGTATCATCAACATTCAGCTGCAGCAATTGAAAGAGCTGATGGCCAGAAACGGCATGATCCTTGAGTTCTCTGATTATGCTTTGGATTACCTGTCAGTACAGGGTTATGATCCGCAGTTCGGCGCCCGCCCGCTGAAACGCCTGATCCAGAAAGAGATTGTGAACCTGTTAAGCAAGAAGATCCTGTCAGGTGAAATTGATAAGAGCAAGCCGTTACTGGTAGATGTGTTTGACGGTGTGGTAGTGATCCGGAACAACGGTAACGGGCAACATTAAACGAGCATTGACAAAATATAACGATATACAGTTACAAGGAAATACCCGGACGATTCTTCGCCCGGGTTTTTTATTTACATTTGGTATAAACACACACTTATGATAGGCGAAAGAGAGCGAAGGTTTATGCAAATAGCAGTGGAGCTGTCACGCAGGGGAATGGAAACCGGCGACGGCGGCCCCTTTGGCGCTATTGTGGTAAGAGGGGAGGAGATCATAGGCAAAGGCTGGAACCAGGTGCTGCTCACCAACGACCCTACGGCGCATGCCGAAGTAGTGGCCATCCGCGATGCCTGTAAGCAGCTGAACACTTTCCAGCTGCACGACTGTGAGATCTATACCTCCTGTGAGCCCTGCCCCATGTGCCTGGGCGCCATTTACTGGGCGCGCCCCCAAAGGGTATACTTTGCCAATACCAAGGAAGATGCTGCTGCCATTGATTTTGATGATTCCTTTATTTACCATGAAATAGAAGTACACCATAGCGGTAAGAAGATACCGTTCATTGCTTTCCCGGATGCCGGCGCTTTACAGGTGTTTAAAGATTGGAAGGCTAAGGGGGATAAAAAGTTATATTAATTTGGTAATGTGCTGATATGCTAATGTGCTGGTTTATGCCTGAGAAATTTATACATTCTTCCAATTAGCAATAGTCAGCGCATTAGTACATTATTTCAACATGAAGTGCATCATCCAAAAAGCTGCCAGTACCAGGAATAAAACAGCCATTACGATCAGTACAAGCTGGATATAATAATCCACCGGATACTCCGCCGATCTTTTGCGATGGTTCTTCTTACGCAGCTTGCGCAGCAGCTGCCACTTCATTTGCCTCACCATTACGGGTAAACGTTCTTTCTGAGGGATGGCAGCCAGCCCTTCCAGCGCGTCGCTGCAAAGCTCACAATCCGCTACATGTTTTTCCACTTCGTGCTGCTCGGCCGCACTTAGCTTACCCTGCACATAGCTCAGCAGCTGTTGTTGTGCAGGACATTGCCCGGTTACTACAAATATGTCATTTAGATCCTCTTTCACAGTATGCAATATTAACGTTTATGGCTGGGTTGTCTTTCTATTAATTGTTTCAGGTTCCGTTTCCCGTTCTGGATATAGCTTTTCACCTGCAGCAGGGTATAGCCCGTTTGTTCGCTGATCTGCTGGTACGATAGCTTGTCAAGGTAAAAAAGCCGTACACAGGTACGTTGTTCCGTATTCAGCTGTTCCAGGGCATGCTCCATGTTTTCCAGCAGCTGGTCTTTTTCTTTGAAGGTGCTGATATCTTCCAGCGCCGCGGTGTCCGGCATATGTTTTTCCGCGATCTCTTCCTGGTAGCGCGTATGCTTTTTACGCAGCTGCATGAGGCAGTGGTTCTTGGCTACCTGGTATATCCAGGCGCGGAAGTACTGGATCTCATGGCGGTTCACATCAGATAACACTTTCAGGAATACCTGCTGTACGCTGTCGCGGGCGTCTTCTTCGTTCTTCAAATACTTCATGCACATACCCAGCAGCAACAGGGCATAACGGTCAAACAGCTGGCCTATATAGCTGCTGTTGCCATCCGCTTTGTAGCGCTGTAGTAATTCTTCGTCCGTCGGTGTCAGGTTATAATTCACAGGGTAAAGATAGATGCTTCATCTATATGATGCATAGCACGAAAGTTTCCATAATGCAAGTGTGCTGATGTGCTAATATGCTAATGCTGGTGTGTGTTTACCGGGGTATTAAATGAAGTAATGTCGTGATTGCTAATGCCTATGACATAAAATGTGCCGATATAAACCAGCACATTAGCATATTGGCACATTAGCACATTACATATTATCCAGCGCCTGTTGGGCGGCCTGCTTCATGGTGCCGTCCATGCGTACTACTTCTTTGAACATACGCTTGGCTTTGCCCATCTGGCCTTTGCTGCGGTAGCATACGGCCATCTGGTAACGGGCCATTTCGCTAACACGGCTGTTGCTGGTGCCGGAAAGATGTTTGTAGCGGGAGATAGCTTCATCCAGGTCGCCATGCTGCTGGTACACCATAGCAGCTTTATACAGGTATTCATCTGTATCCACTTTACCGGAAGTGGCCGGTGCGGCGTTGGCGCCTGTTTTGGGTTTGTTATCGTTATCGTCCTTTTTATCGTTCTCTTTTTCTTTACTTTTTACGATCTGTGCTGCCGGAGTGTCTTTGGCAGCGGGTTTAGCGGCAACTGCAGTGTTCTCCTTTGGTTTATCCGCCACTTTCTTTGAACTGTCCGGCGGTTTAGGTGCTGCAACAGGCGGCTTTTTAGCGGCGCTATCTACTATCGGTTTTTTAACCGTGGGGGCTGCTTTTACAGTATCCTTTTTCACGGCAGGTATTACAGGGGCCGGCGCGGCCGGATTAGCGGCGGCGGCCAGTGTGGCAGGTTTGTGCGATGATTGCAGCTGTGTACTGTCTACCGGTACCGCGGCAGGCGGTGGGGCCGGGCTGGCTACACTTGCCGATACTACGGGAACGGCTGTACGTGCTGCAGCTGGTTTATGGCCATTATACTGGCTGATGCTGAACAGCAGGGCGCCGCCACCTAATATAAAGGCTGCCAGCCAGAAATAAATGAGCATACTTTCCCGCTGTTTTACCTTACGGGCGTAATGCTCCATTTTATGTACCTGTGATACGGGTTTAATACTTTCGCGGATGTATTGCTGAATGCCGGTGGAAAGGCTGGGATATTGCTCCATCAGGCCCTCCTGCTGCAGGGCCAGCAAGGCTTCTGCGCATAGGTCGCAGTCTACCAGGTGCTGCTCTACCAGGTGTTTTTCCACATCGGTGAGGCGGCCTTCCAGGTAGCGTGGAAGCTGGTCTTTGTTCAGGCAACGGATGCCTGCAAAGATCTTCAACAACTTTTCGTTTTCGTTATGGATATTATTTGGCATGGGCTAATTCGTCAGTTGCGTGGCCAGTCTGCTCTTGGCTTTTTTCAGTTGGTTACGGATCTTATCAACGGTTGTTCCTTTTTGAGCAGCCAGGTCGGCAAAGGTTTTATTTTCCAGGTAAAATTGTTCCATTAGGTAACGGTCATCGTTGCCCAGTTTGGCTATTGCCGTTTTAACCTGGGCTATCAATGCCTGTTTCTCTATTGTATTGTTAGCGGCTTTTTCCACTCTGTTCTCTGTGTGTAGCCGGTCTCTCGATTCCCTGGATGGGTAGTAGGGGACTTGCTTTTCAGGTTGGGCAAAGTACGTTTTAATGGTTTGGTGTACCCATTCATTGGCCTTTTGAATAGACTGGACCTTAAGGCCGTTGCTGAGGCGCTGCAGCAGCTGGGGAAAAACGGTTTGAGCGCCTGTGCCGGGGTTCTTCTTCAGGTAAGGTAAACAAACAGCTACCATTAGATGGCTATACCTTTCCAGCAATACGCCTTCAGCTTCCCGGTCCTTTAATTTGCGGGCCCGGGAGATCAATTCCCTGTCAGATAAGTTGCTTAATTGCTGGTACATTGTGTTATTCTATATATTTACGTATGAATGCCAAAATGGTTCATTTATTTTTGTAATTCTCGTCACACTTTAAAGATACGAACATAGTATTAATACAATTAATATGCCACACGCCATTATTGTAGTACCGGTAACACCTCTGCGGGCGGAGCCAGCCCATAAAAGTGAAATGGTATCCCAGGGTCTCTGGGGAGAATGTGTAACCCTTTTAGAAACCGGTGCTGACGGATGGGTAAAAGTGAAAAACCAGTACGACGGGTACGAAGGCTGGAGCACTTCCACTCATTTTGAAACGATTGATCAGCAGCTGTTTGATGCCCCTTACACGCATTATGCTCCTCACTGGGTAACGCCTGTAAGCCTCAATGGCTGGCCTATGTACATTCCTTACGGCTGCTTGCTGAAAGCGCCTCCCGGCAACAGCAAACGAACAGTTTGGGGAAAGGCAGAGGTACAGTTTGAGGAAATCCAACCTATTCAGCAGGAAGGTCAGCCGCAGCCGGAAAACATTATGCGCATAGCGTCCCGTTTTCTGAACAGCGGTTATTTATGGGGCGGCCGTTCCGTTTTTGGGATTGACTGTTCCGGGTTTACCCAGTCTGTTTTCAAGCTGTTAAACATTCCCTTGCAACGCGATGCCTATCAGCAGGCTACACAAGGCGCCACGGTAGATTTTCTGCAGGAGGCACGCACCGGCGACCTGGCTTTCTTTGACAATGCAGAGGGCCGTATCACTCATGTGGGCATTCTGCTGAATGATCATGAGATCATTCATTCATCCGGTAAAGTACGTATAGATCCGATCGATAACCAGGGCATTATCCATGCTGAAAGCGGCTTGCGCACGCATAAGCTGAGGATAATCAAGAGAGTTGGCAGTCTTTAGTTGGCAGTTTGCAGTCTACGGATTTGAGACTGCAAACTGCACACTGCCAACTGCCAACTATTTATTCGTGAACATCTTTTCGTAAGCAACAATGCTTTCGTTAATGATCCTTTCAGCTACTTGTTTGTTCTGGAATTCTTCCACCTTTACAGTCTTGTTTTCCAGCTTTTTGTATTCTTCAAAGAAATGACGCATTTCATCAATGAAGTGGGGTGGCAGCTCAGTAATATCGTTGATGTGGTTTACGCTCATATCGTTGGCTGCAACGGCAATGATCTTATCATCAGCCTCGCCGCTGTCAATCATCTGCATTACGCCTATTACCCTGGCATCCATAATACACAGGGGTACTACATCCACCTGGGAAAGGACCAGGATATCCAGCGGATCATGGTCATCGCAATAAGTGCGGGGTATAAAACCGTAATTGGCGGGGTAGTATACAGATGAATACAGCACCCTGTCCAGCTTTAGCAGCCCGCTTTCCTTATCCAGCTCGTATTTAGCGCGGCAGCCTTTAGGTATTTCAATAATCGCATTTACAATATGCGGTGCTTCGGCCCCGGGATTAACGCTGTGCCATGGATTCGTTGTCATAATAATCTGCTTTGCTTTTTATGGTTACTACTCTAATAAAACGTTTAATGTTAAACGCTCGGTACCGGATGCTGTGCGATAGCACCCTGCACAAGGCATATGCTCATTTTCACTGTTAACCGGCTCTGAAAGGTGAACTGTAATGGATGGGGCAGTGCCTTAAGGCCGCACGGTTTACGCGCCGCAAAAATAAAGCGCCGGATCCCATATTCCAAATTCCGGGCTAAAATAGCATAAGTGACTGATAATGGGTGGTGTTTACCATGGCTGGCAGCCATGGATCAGGTAGCAGGCGGCCTGTGGGCGGGGAAATTACTTTACCGGTACAGGAGGCATCAGGGTATCGGGCTGCATAATGTTGCTGGAATCAAAGGTGGCAGGCGGTATGTAGTTCGGGATAATGCTCTCAAAGGTGAGGGAGATCTTCCATTGGCCATGCTCTTTGATGAGCTGTAACATTTCCTTTTGTTTGGAGGAGGAGTTGAGCACGGTAACGGTGGCTTTATCACCGTTCTCCTTGCTGTCGATCACCTCTATATGGGCATTTTTGATCTTTTCGCGCTCTGTTTCATTGCGGCGCGCGTCAAAGAAGGAGTAGAGCTGAATTACCTGTTGCGACTCTTTGGTGGCGTAATCCCTGGCTTGTTCAAAGTTGGATTCCTGGATGGCATGCATAAATTCAAGCGCCACCTCCTGTGGTGAAGCCCGTTTTTTACAACCGCTCAGCAAGTATCCTGTTATTAACAGCAGGGTAAGAATTCGCAAAAATTTGGTCATGCAGTTGCTAAATTAAAAATAACATTGGCAAAAATAGGGGGAAAGTCTAAATCTACAAAGAAAGCTATACGTTCACACGTATCAACTGCAAACCATACGCAAACGTCCCCGTTATTCAGGCGTTGAACTTACTATAAACGCTGTTAAGGAAGTGTTAATTGTGCGCGTTCCGCGCACAGTCCACGGCCGATGGTCACTCAGTCCATGGTCCATGGTCGATGGTCTATAGCCTACTGCGTATTTCATGAACTGCGTGGACAAGCAGGGTTTGTGGAATTATACCTTCTGCGAACATACAGCATTGCGCTCTATGCAATGGACTATGGACCATAGACTATGAACATTGCGCGCAGGCGCGCAATTAATGCCGGCGCTCTACGATCGGCCTTGGCTCGCCGCTGCGCTGCTCCTCTTCCTCCTTGGCGCCTTCATAAGCCTTGATAATGGCTTTTACCAGGCGGTGCCTTACTACATCTTCCTCGTCGAGCTGCAGATAACCGATACCGTCAATATGCCGGAGGATACGGGTGGCTTTTTCCAGCCCGGATTTCTGGTTCTTGGGAAGGTCGATCTGCGTAAGATCGCCGGTGATAATAGCTTTGGCGGAGGCGCCTATACGGGTCAGGAACATTTTAAGCTGCAGGTCGGTTGCGTTCTGCGCTTCATCCAGGATTATAAAGGAGTTGTCCAGCGTACGGCCACGCATATACGCCAGCGGCGCTATTTCTATCACGCGGTTGGTCATAAAATAGCTTAGCTTGTCGGCCGGGATCATATCGTCCAGCGCATCGTACAGCGGGCGCAGGTATGGGTCTATCTTTTCCTTCAGGTCACCGGGTAAAAAGCCCAGGCTTTCGCCGGCTTCCACCGCAGGGCGGGTAAGGATGATCTTGCGTACGGCCTTGTTCTTTAAGGCGCGTACCGCCAGGGCTACGGCGGTATAGGTTTTACCTGTACCGGCAGGGCCGATGGCAAATACAATATCATTCTTTTCTGCCAGGCCTACCATTTTTTGCTGGTTGGCTGTTTTAGCCCTTACGGTGCGGCCATTTGGACCAAATACCAGCACATCGTTCGGGTTGCGGTCTGTGAAATTGTCTACCTTTTCCTCTTCCCCCAGGATCTGTTCAAAGTATCCTTCAGAAAGGTTACCGTTACGTTCCAGGTACTTTACGATCTGGCCTATCTTATCCTTGGCGGTAGCTACCTCTTCAGGCGCGCCGGATAATTTAAGCTGCGTACCCCTGGAAAGTATTTTTAGCAGCGGGAATTTCTTTTTGAGCAGGTCCAGCTTTCCGTTATTAACACCGAAAAACTCGATAGGGTTAATGCTATCTAAGTTGATAATTGATTCTGTCAAAATCTAGTTTGATTTTAGCTAATAAGCTGTAATATAATTTTTTTTCGCTCAAACCCGCTGGCAGAATTGTTAAGCAATTACTAAATCCGGTAGCCGTTTTGCTTAAACGCTTCCACGCGTTCTTCAATGGCCGGATTGCCTAATGCCAGTATACGGCGGCAAGGAATGAATTGTAAGCAGATACTACACCGGGTAATGCAGCTGCCACACCAGCCGCGGCAATGATCACGCAGGATTGCGGTGTGCGGAGGCTACTATCATCTCGCCTTCAGCGATTCCTGCATAACGGGCTTGTCACTTCCGATCCCATAATAATCATTACTTTCATCTTACTATGTTTTATGCCCAAAGATATTACTCCTTTAAGAATTGCCGAAAAAGGAAATCCACAATGGTGGAAAAGTTATAGATCGGGAGCTATGGCGGGGCTTGCTGCTATATTTTTAAGCGGGATGTTAATGATACGGTGCGCTTGTGAGAAAGGCAACCAAAGGGGGCCGGCCCTACTGCATGGTAAGTATAAACGCCGTTCCGGCACTAAGCTTGCATAACTTGTTGCAGCAAAACCGTCTATAAGGTTCAGGACCAAATATTATTCTTACATTTAAAGCTATAAAACCTGAATAATCCCCATCTATGAACCGGCTCAATTTGATTTTTATTGTTGATGACGATCCTATTCATCAGCAAATTACACAGATCATGATAGACAGGCAGGGGATCAGTAACTCCATGCAGGCGTTCTCTGATGCCCAGGAGGTGCTGGATTACCTGGCGGGACACCAGGGAGATGGCAGCGCATTACCGGATGTGATATTATTGGACCTTAACATGCCGGTAATGGATGGCTGGGAGTTCCTGGATGCCTATTCCACTTTATCTAACACGTTATGCAAGACGATCCAGATCTATGTGCTAACCTCCTCCATTGACGAGAATGACCGCGAGCGGGTAGGGAGCTATTCTTTTGTGAAAGGCTATCTTACCAAGCCATTGTCCAGGGACACGATCCTGCAGTTGGGACTTTGAGAATGTGCTGATGTGCTAATATGCTGGTAAGTACCTGCAATGATTAGCATGCACCGGCACATTAGCATATTAGCAAATCATTTACGCATTTTTCAGCTGCCTGATCACCGCTTCGGGATCAGGGGCGGAGAAGACGGTGTTGCCCGCTACCAGCACATCGGCGCCGGCAGCCACTATTTCGGCTGCATTGGCTACCGTAATGCCGCCATCTACCTCAATAAGCGCCCGGGACTGATGTTGCTGTATCAGCGCCTTTAGCTGCCGCAGCTTAGGCAGGGTTTGCGGTATAAAGGACTGGCCGCCAAATCCGGGGTTTACGCTCATTACCAGCACTACATCAATATCACCGATCACGTTCTCCAGGATCTGTACCGGGGTGTGCGGATTGAGGGCCACACCCGCTTTCATGCCCAGGGACTTTATTTGCTGGATATTACGGTGCAGGTGCACACAGGCTTCTGCATGAACGGTTAATATATTTGCGCCGGCCTTTTTAAAGGCTTCGGCATATTGCTCAGGATGTTCTATCATCAGGTGCACATCGCACACCTTTTTAGCCAGCCTGGTTACTGCTGTAATAACGGGAATGCCAAAGCTGATGTTCGGCACAAACTGCCCGTCCATTACATCCAGGTGCAGCCAGCCGGCCTCGCTGCGGTTCACCATTTCCACCTCTTTGCCTATTTCCAGGAAATTAGCCGCCAGCAGGGAAGGAGCGATGATTGTGTTCTTATCCATGAATTACGAATTATTCAATTACGAATTACGAATTGTGATCGAAGCGAAGGTTTAAAATGTTGTAAAGCTCCCCTCCATCAAATATCTATTGCAATTATAGTTATAAAATGATTAAGCATAGCATAGTCTCCGCTGCATTAATTCGTAATTAACTACTGCTTCACCCGTTCCAGTGCTGTCTTTGCTTCGGGATAGCTTTTGCGGAAGGTAAGCGCTTTGCTGTAATCATCCCGGGCAGCGGGTTTGTTGCCCAGCTGCTCATAGCACATGCCGCGGTAATAATATGCTTCTGCATCGGTAGGCTGGGCTTTGGCGGCCAGGGTAAAATAATTCAGGGCAGGCTTCCATTGCTGTTGCAGCGCCTCTTGCTTACCCAGGGCTATATAAGCAGCCGCATAGCCGGGATCTGCCTCGATACAGCGTTTATACGTAAACGTGGCTTCCTTTTGTTTGCCCTGTTCCTGGTAATACTGTGCCATATCGTAGAGCGGATCCGCATTGGTAGGATCCTGCCGGAAAGCTATTTCATAGTATTTCACAGCTTCCGCATTACGGCGGGCCCGTAGCAGATCGGCCAGCTCCATTACAGCTTCAAACTCGCTTTGGTTACCGGCTTTGGCTACTGCCGCTTTCAGGTGATTAATGGCCTGCGCAGTATCCTGGTGGTCTTCTGCAATGCGGGCTTTCAGGTAAAAAGCCTGGGCATAACCGTCTGTCGTTTTTTCCATACGGGCGGCCAGGCTATCGGCACGTTCGTATTGTTTGATCTCGATCCAGGCCATGGCCAGGCGGTATTGCAGATAACTATTTGTGGGGGCAGTTTGCAGGGCTTTTTCGAAATAAGCGCCGGCCTCCTTATAATGTTCGGTCACCAGGGCAGCTTCACCGGCGCCGGCCCAATGGTCGGTCACGGTGGGCTGCAGGGCGGCTGCTTTCTCAAAATCGGCCTGGGCCAGTGCAGGATCGGTATTGAACAGGAGCAAGGCCCGGCGGAAGTACAGGGCGGCATTATCCGGGAACTGGAGAATAGAATCTGTTAAAGGCAGTATAAGCGGCGTGTATAGTACGGAATCCTTTGCGGACTGCTTACCTGGTGTGGCGGTATTGTTACAGGCCAGGCACAGGACAAATAACAGGAGCGGCAAATATTTCATGGCACGAAAATAAGCATGCCGCGCATAAATACTAATAATCTTTGTAAAGCGCCTGTGGCAGCCGGTTTCATGAACAGCAGCCGGGTTGGAGAACCACAAAAGGACAGTCATAGTAAGGTTTTTGTGCAATTATAACGCAATGGTACACCAATACATTGTGGATATGACGTGGACTTGATGTGGACTTAATGCGGGCTTGATGTGGTAAAAAGGCAAAAAATAAGGAGCCGCAGGGGCTCCTTTTATATGGAAAATACCGTGTGAACGTTGATCAGTGCTGCATCATCCACTCTTTTAGCGCACCATATTCCGCCGGCAGCAGCACGGCCTGCTTCTGCAGCTTGTACAGGTTTTGTACGCGCTCCGGAATGGTAATGGCTGTTTGCAGGTCTTTAGGTGCAGTATCCGCAAACTTAACCGGGTGGGCTGTTTCCAGGAAAATGCCGGTAGCCTTGCCAGGGTTGTTCAGCAGGTATTGCTGCAGGCCCAGGTAGCCTACGGCGCCGTGGGGGTCCAGCATATAATGCTGCTCTTTCCATACCTGCTCTATGGCAGCTACTGTTTGCTGATCAGTATAACTGTAAGACGACATTTTTTGCTGCAATTCAGGCAGGCTGTGGGCGAATAACTGTAAGATGCGTACGAAATTACTTGGATCTGCCACATCCATTGCATTGGAAAGGGTAGGCGTGGCAGGGCGGGGATCGTACTGGCCATTGAGCATAAAGCGCGGCACCGTATCATTCACATTGGTGCTGGCCACAAAATGCTTTACAGAAAGGCCCATGGCTGCTGCCATAACACCCGCGCAAATATTGCCAAAGTTGCCGCTGGGCACAGAGAACACGATGTTAGGATCAGCGCCCATCACCTTCACCTGTTTGGCAGCCAGCAGATAGTAGAACATTTGCGGCAGCCAGCGGGCTACGTTAATAGAGTTAGCGGATGTGAGCAGGCTATGCTGCTGCAGCTCCTGGTCCAGGAAAGCGGTTTTTACCATACGCTGGCAATCATCAAACGTGCCTTGTATTTCCAGGGCGGTAATATTGCCGTTAAGGGTAGTGAGCTGTTTTTCCTGCAGCGTGCTTACTTTGCCGCTGGGGTATAAGATCACCACGCGTACACCGGGTACATGATGAAAGCCATAGGCCACTGCGCCGCCGGTATCGCCGGAAGTGGCTACCAGCACCGTTACCGGGCGGGAATCATTACGGCGGAAGTATCCTAAGCAGCCGGCCATAAAACGGGCGCCTACATCTTTAAACGCCAGGGTAGGGCCGTGAAACAGCTCCAGCGTATAAATATCCTTTTGCACGGGATGCAGCGGAAAGGGAAAGTTGAGCGTATCGTGAATGATCTGCTGCAGTTTAGCCATCGGTATTTCATCGCCTGTAAAGGGATGAATGGCGCGGTAGGCAATATCAAAATCATCGTAGTTATCCAGGGAATCTACCAGGTCTTTTTCCAGTGTGGGAATATGATCCGGGAAGTATAAACCTTTATCCGGCGCCAGGCCCTGTACAACGGCCTGTTCGAAGGATACACGGTGCTGGTTGTTCTGTAAACTATAGTACTGCATTCTTTAGATTTACGATTTTAGATTTGAGATCTTAGATTTAATGCAGCGATCACTGTTCAGACAACGCCTTAAATCTAAGATCTAAAATGTTTTATCCGATAATTTTTACACCTTCTTTATTGATAGGAGAAACGTGTACTTTGTAATCCACGCCCAGCGGGGCATACACGCTGTCCATAGTAGCGGCTACCTGGCGGGCAATAGCTTCTCCTTTACTAAGCATAAACACAGAAGGGCCGGAGCCGGAGATACCGCCGCCTAAAGCGCCGGTTTCCTTACACTTCAGCTTCAGCTCATAAAAGGCGGGGATCAGGATAGCGCGCACCGGTTCTACGATCACATCTTCCAGGGCGCGGCTAATGAGGCCGTAGTTCTCCTGGTACAAACCTGCAACCAGGGCGCCTACATTGCCCCACTGGCGGATGGCGTCTGTCATCAATACTTTCTGTTTCAGTATTTCGCGGGCGTCGGAAGTTTTTACTTCTATTTGCGGATGGATCACTGTTACCCACAGGTCGGCAGGTGTATGCAGGCCGGTAATGTCCAGAGGTTTGTAGCTTCTTACCAGTGTAAAACCGCCCATGATGGCAGGTGCTACGTTATCTGCATGCGCTGCGCCGCTGGCCAGGCGCTCGCCCTCCATAGCAAAACGCACCAGCTGTTTGGGTGTAAAGGGCTGACCTAATAAATGGTTAGCGCCTACTACAGCGCCGGCAGAGCTGGCGGCGCTGGAACCTATGCCGCTGCCGGGTTGTATGTTCTTGAATATTTCTACTTCAAAGCCAACATCCGGGTTGTCGTATTTCTGCAGCAGGGCCTGTAAGGCTACACCAGCCACGTTCTGCGCAGCATCGGTAGAAAGCTTTGCGCCATGCACCGCTTTGATCTGCACGCCGGGCTGCTCACTTCGGCGAATGATCATTTCATCGCCCGGCGCATCCATTGCCAAGCCTACCACATCAAAGCCACAGGCTACGTTGGCTACGGTTCCGGGAGCGAATACTTTTATTGAATCCATATGAGTTAATTACGAATTATTCAATTACGAATTACGAATTGGGTACTGCGATGTGCTATTTCTTCAGGAAAAGCAGTGAATAATTTAATTACGAATTGTCAATTAAGAAAACGAATATTAACACATTGATCAAACATACTGTGAGCTCCGCTGCATTTTAATTCGTAATTCGTAATTGAATAATTCGTAATTAAGATCTACCGCGCCGTGCGTATTATATCCGCAAATATCCCGGATGCCGTTACATCTGCGCCCGCACCGGCGCCTTTTACAATGAGCGGCTGCTGGGAGTAACGGTTGGTGGTGTACAGCACAATATTATCCTTGCCTTCCAGCTGGTAGAACGGGTGATCCGGGCCTACGGCCTGCAAGCCCACCGCAGCCTGCCCGTTCTTGTAGCTGGCCACAAACTTCAGGCGTTTGCCTTCGGCATCGGCCTGCTGGCGCAGCGCCAGGAAATGGCCGGCATGCACATCCAGCTGCTCATAAAAGTCTGGTACAGAGGGTGCTTCCAGCGCTTCTACCGGTAAAAATGAATGGTTGGTAATATCATCCAGCTCCATTACAGCACCGCTTTCGCGGGCCAGTATCAGGATCTTGCGCATTACATCGGTACCGCTCAGGTCTATACGCGGATCCGGTTCTGTGTAACCCTCATCCTGCGCAGCTTTTACCACTTCGCGGAAAGAGGCATCCCTTACAAAATTGTTAAACACAAAGTTCAGGCTTCCGGATAATACGGCTTCTATGCTGTTCACCTTATCGCCGCTGCGTATCAGGTCGTTCAGGGTGTTGATCACCGGCAGGCCTGCGCCTACATTGGTCTCAAACAGGAACGATGCATTGTACTGGCGGGCCAGCTCTTTCAGCTGTTTGTAATAGGCGTAGTCTGATGCGCAGGCGATCTTATTACAGGTTACCACGGAAATGCCATGCTGCAGGAACTCGCCGTATACGGCAGCTACATCGCCGCTGGCGGTATTATCAACAAATACGCTGTTGCGCAGGTTCAGTGATTTTATTTTTTGTACAAAGGTCCAGATATCGGTGGCTTCGCCCTGCTCATTCAGCAGCCCGCGCCAATTTCGAATGTCAATGGATTCATGCCCGAACAGCATTTTTTTACTGTTGGCAATACCGGCTACCCTTATTTGCAGGCCCAGCTCTTTTTGCAGGTAGGCATGCTGCTGATCCAGCTGTTCCAGCAGTTTACCGCCTACGTTACCTACGCCGGCAATGAACACGTTCACCTGTTTCAGCGGGGTTTCAAAAAAGGCTTCATGAATTACGTTCAGCGCTTTTTTAATATCCGGGCGGTTTATAACGGCGGAGATATTTTTTTCAGTGGAGCCCTGTGCAATGGCGCGCACATTCACCCCATTACGGCCTAATGCGCCAAACAGCTTGCCGCTGGTGCCGTGGTGATTTTTCATTTTATCTCCTACTACGGCTACTATGCAAAGGTCTCTTTCCACAATAAGCGGCTCTATCTGCTTTTCCTGGATCTCCTGTGCAAACTCACTGTCTACCGTGGTTTTGGCCTTCAGCATATCTGCTTCGTGTATGCCTACGGTTATAGAGTGTTCCGACGAGCTTTGGGTGATGAGGATCACGTTGATGCGTTCCTGTAACAGGGAATCGAACAGGCGGCGGGAGAAACCAGGGATGCCGATCATGCCGCTGCCTTCCAGGGTAAGTAATGCAATGTTCTGGATGCCGGAAATACCGGTTACAGGATAGCTGCGGTTATGGCCGTCGTGCACATGAATGAGGGTGCCATGATCTTCCGGAGCAAAGGTATTTTTGATCCAGATGGGAATGCGTTTGGTCATTACCGGCTGTATGGTGGGCGGGTAAATAACTTTAGCGCCAAAGTGCGATAGCTCCATAGCTTCCTCGTAGCTGATATGCGGAATAGGAATGGCCTGTGATACCAGGCGGGGGTCGGCGGTCATCATGCCGCTAACATCCGTCCATATATCCAGCACCTTGGCATTTACTGCTGCGGCTACAATAGCGGCGGTATAGTCAGATCCGCCGCGGCCCAGGGTAGTGGTTTCCCCGTCGGAGGTGGCGGCTACAAAACCGGGTATCACTACATAATCCGCCTTTTCATCCTGGAAGTATTCTGCGATCTGGTGGTTGGTGGCCAGGAAATTTACCCGTGCGCTGCCAAAGAATGCGTCGGTAACTATCAGCTCCCGGCTGTCTTTCCATACAGCAGTGGCGCCCAGCTGTTTCAGCTTTTCGGCAAGCATATACGAAGATACCAGCTCGCCAAAGCTCATAATTTTATCGAGGGAGCGTTTGCTCAGCTCTTCTACCTGGAAAATACCGTCACACAGGGTTTCCAGTACATTCAGCTTTTTCTTCACCTGGCTAATCAGGCTGCTTTGCGCGGTAATGGGAAACAGGGTACGGATGGTATCCAGGTGTAGGGTTTCAATTTCCTGTAACACGGATTTGTATTGCTCCTGGCCTTTGGCGGCCAGCTGTCCGCAGCGGATCAGCTTATCTGTAATGCCGCTCATGGCAGAGGCTACGATGGCAAAGCGGCCCTGGGGTTTCTGGTGAAGGATAATGTTACAAACCTGCTCTATGGCCCTGGTACTACCCATGGATGTACCGCCGAATTTTAATACCTGCATGTGAAACTTAAGTTAGTGAATGCGTAGAAAAAGTGTGGTTCCCTTTCGCGGGACCTACCACCGGAGTGGTCGTGAGACGATATGTTTATATTAACCCCGCACAGGGGTTGTAATGGTGGATGTTGTAATAGTGCTGGTGCCAGCCCCGGAGAAGGAGCGTGCAGCGGTAGTGAAGTATGTGGATATTGGTAGCACTATTATAGAAAATTTACTTTCTGGTAACAAAAGTCTTGGTTTTATGTTTAAAAAACAACCCAATTGTCAATTTTTTGAAATAATTTAAATAAAATTGGGTTAATACGAATAAATACTAAATATAGCCGCTTTGTACACACCTTTGTTGAGCAGATGTGCAGTGGGTGCTGTTATACGGCAGCAGCTTTGCTGATTTAATCCAATAGGCTATATTTGGATCTATAAAGGTGCTATTATGCCTTACTTCCGGAATTTCACGTACTATATAGACAAGCGCAGGTGGAAATACTATTTCCTGCTGGCCACCCTGGCCATGGCTTCGTGAAGTCAGCATCTTATACCCATCATCTTACTTCCAACATCTTACTTCATTTTTCAAAAAAAAGCCATGCCTCAATATTATCAGCTGGGACAGATCCCGCATAAACGCCATACCCAATTCCGTAAACCTGACGGTACTTTATACTCAGAGCAGCTTTTTTCTACGGAAGGTTTTTCTTCCCATTACTCGCTGCTGTATCACTGTCACCCGCCTACGGAGATTATAAAGGTAGATGAGCCTTATTCCGCAGCGCCGCGTATTGCGGAGGAAAAAATGCTGAAGCACCGCAGCTTCCAGGGTTTTAACATTAAACCGGTTCCTGATTTCCTGGCCAGCCGCAAGGCGGTGCTGGTGAACAGTGATTGCCATATAGTGCTGGCTGCGCCGCAGCAAAGCATGCAGGATTATTTTTATAAAAATGCGGATGCGGATGAGCTGATCTTTGTGCATGAAGGCTCCGGCATTTTGCATACCCAGTACGGGCAGCTGCCTTTCAGCTATGGCGATTACCTGGTGATACCGCGGGGTACCATTTACCAGGTAGCTTTTTCAGATGCCAATAACCGCCTGTTCATTGTAGAATCGTTTAGCCCTATCCGTTTTCCAAAACGGTATTTAAGCCAGTATGGACAATTAATGGAGCATGCGCCCTTCTGTGAAAGGGACATCCGCCAGCCGCAGCACCTGCAAACCATTGACGAAGCAGGTGATTTCCTGATCCGCATTAAAAAGAAGGGGATGATGTATCCCATCCACTATGCGCATCACCCCTTTGATGTGGTGGGCTGGGATGGCTGCGAATACCCCTTTGCCTTTTCTATTCATGATTTTGAACCTATTACCGGACGTGTGCATCAGCCGCCGCCGGTGCACCAAACCTTTGAGGGCAGCAACTTTGTAGTATGCTCTTTTTGCCCGCGCCTGTTCGATTATCACCCCCAGGCAATTCCTGCGCCTTATAACCATAGCAATATTGACAGTGATGAGCTGCTGTATTATGTGGATGGCGATTTTATGAGCCGCAAACATGTAACCCGCGGCATGATCACGCTGCATCCCGGTGGTATCCCGCACGGGCCGCACCCCGGTGCAGTGGAAAAAAGTATCGGCGCAAAGGAAACAAAAGAGCTGGCGGTGATGGTAGATACTTTTCACCCGCTGCAGATCACGGAAGAAGCGCTGGCTATTGAAGATAAGCAGTATGTGATGAGCTGGTCAGAGTAGGGTTACTATCCAATATTTCTTTTATCTTGGTACCCTTTAAATCAATCATCATATGGAATACAGGCAACTAGGAGAGAGTAATTTAAAAGTGTCTGCCATTACATTTGGCGCATGGGCTATTGGCGGCTGGATGTGGGGCGGCGCAGAGCGTAAGGATGCGCTGGAAGCGATCCGGGTATCTATTGATCATGGGGTAACCTCCATTGATACGGCGCCTATTTACGGGCAGGGATTGAGTGAGGAGATCGTAGGCGAAGCCATTAAAGGCCAGAAGCGTGATCAGCTGCAGATCCTGACCAAATTCGGTATGCGCTGGGACCTGGATAAAGGCACACTGGCTTTTAAAAGCAAGGATAACAGCGGTAAAGACATTGATATTTACAAATATGCCGGCAAGGAAAGCGTGATCCAGGAATGTGAGGATAGCCTGAAGCGCTTAGGCACCGATTATATTGACCTGCTGCAAATTCACTGGGCTGATGTAACTACGCCCATTGAAGAAACCTATGAAGCGGTATTACGCTTGAAAGAACAGGGTAAGATCCGCGAAGCAGGTGTTTGTAACTATAATGTTGAACAAACCAAAGCCGCCAATAGCGTGGTAAAGCTGGCCTCTAACCAGGTGCCTTTCAGCATGGTGGAAAGAGGCATTGAAAAAGACCTGGTGCCTTATTGTATAGAGAACAAGATAGGCATACTGGCTTACAGCCCGCTGCAGAGAGGCATTCTTACCGGTAAAATAAAACCGGGACACTCTTTTAATGAAGGCGATACCCGTGAAGGTAACCGCTTTTACCAGCCTGAGAATATTACCCGCATTAATGCTTTCCTGGATGAGCTGCGGCCTATGGCAGAAAGCAAAAGCGCTACGGTGGCGCAACTGGTGATCCGCTGGACCATTGAAAGGCCGGGCATTACAGTAGCGCTGGTAGGTGCGCGTGATGCGAACCAGGCCATACAGAATGCGAAAGCGATCAATGTGAAGCTGAGCGCTGAGGAGATAGATTATATTAATGAGCGGTTATATAAGCTGCAGCTGGTGTAGGGGAGAAGAAGGAATTGAGCGCCCGGAAGGTGATGAACTTTCCGGGCGTTTTCTATAAGTTCACTTCGCTCAGGTTGACATAAACATTCCGGAACATTGTTTCCATTTGTTTTCTGGATGAAGGCGCATGCCTGTTCCGCAAAAGATAACAGCTAACTTCATCATAGGCATGGTGCTCAAATGTGACCGCACCAAATTTCATTGGGATCATATAGCAGTAGAGCTTGAACCGTTGCGTGTGGCGGTAATCTTCAACAGTATTGTTTTTCAGGTCTACCGACCGGGAGGCTGCAAAACAAAAAGATGCCTTTGGATGGTCTCTTAACAAAAGGGGAATTACTTTGGCGCAGCTCATTATTATATTTCCAAGGTCTCCTTTGTTTATTATTTTAGAATACTTGTAGTCGCTTCGCTTATCCTTCTTACAATAAAACTTAATTGCAAAAACGTTTTCTTCATGATATTCGGCTCTTACAACATAGTAATAGCAGGTAACCGGAGAAAAAAACTTATAGATATAAGTATATAGATGCGGGGAATCGTCTTTACATCTACATTTTTGAACAAACTTTAATTCGTAGCCCTGGAAATCAAATGTCACGGAACTAAAAGAGTGAGATTGCCGCCAGAAGATTGTTGTTGGCGGCGCTTTATTTCAATTGGGGGTATTTCACGGCCTTTTATAGCAACCTCACTAAACTTAAGCGTGGCGCTATCTTTTACGGGAGGCCAGTTTAGCCTTTGCCCTTTTGAGAGTTTTGCGGTATGTTTTGGCGCGGTACTCATAAATTGAACCTAAACAAAAATAATATTTTTTATTTTATTTAAACGGCTTCCCTGTTAAAAATACGGTTATTTATTGGTTTGTAATAAGTTATAAGTATTATATGTTGGGTAGTGCTAATGTGTAAATTGACAAATGAAAATGAAATAATCCCCTTAATTCCCAAATACTTTCGTATACTTGCAGTAGCAACAATCTCTCATGCACAACCTGCATACATACTACTTTTTAATGGCTACCCTGGCCATGGATTCGTTAACGGCTTAATAGCCGGCAGCAGCTGCCTTTGGGTAGTATCTTCCTTATCATTTATTTTTTTAAGCTATTACTCCAACGGTATTGCATGCCTGCAGGCGTTTTCATACACCCGCATTCATAAACCAATCATCATACACCAAAACTTTCTAAAATCCGCTCATATATGCATACAGCTACTGCACCTGTGGTAAATAACAACACCCAGGATTTTTTACCGCTGAACGGTACCGACTATGTTGAATTTTATGTAGGCAATGCCAAACAGGCCGCTCACTTTTACAAAACCGCTTTTGGCTTTCAGTCTGTGGCCTATGCAGGCCCTGAAACCGGCATGCGCGACCGCTGCTCCTACGTGCTGGTACAAAATAAGCTGCGTTTTGTGCTTACTACGCCATTAAAACCCGGCAACGAAATATCCAGCCACATAGAAAAGCATGGCGATGGTGTTAAAGTGCTGGCCCTGTGGGTAGATGATGCCCGTGCCGCTTTTGAAGAAACCGTGAAAAGAGGCGCCAAACCCTTTATGGAGCCCACCGTTGAAAAAGATGAACACGGAGAAGTGGTACGCAGTGGCATTCATACCTACGGCGATACGGTGCACATTTTTGTAGAGCGCAAAAACTACAAAGGCCTGTTCCTGCCCGGTTATAAGGAATGGAAAACCGTGTATAACCCTGCTGATACCGGTTTACAGTATGTTGATCATTGTGTGGGTAATGTAGGCTGGAACGAGATGAACACCTGGGTAAGCTTTTACGGCAATACCATGGGCTTTCACAACCTGATCTCTTTTGATGATAAGGATATTTCCACCGAATACTCGGCCCTTATGAGTAAGGTAATGAGCAATGGCAACGGCCGTGTGAAATTCCCCATCAATGAGCCGGCCGAAGGCAAAAAGAAATCGCAGATAGAAGAATACCTGGATTTTTACGGCGGCCCCGGCGTACAGCACGTAGCCATTGCCACCAATGATATTATACATACTGTAAGCGAATTACAGCGCCGCGGTGTAGAGTTCCTGACCGTGCCCGGCTCTTATTACGATGAGCTGCTGGAAAGGGTAGGGCATATTGACGAAGATATTGCACCGCTGCGGGAGCTGGGCATCCTGGTTGACCGGGATGAGGAAGGCTACCTGCTGCAGATCTTCACGAAGCCTATCCAGGACCGCCCCACTGTATTTTTTGAGATCATACAGCGTAAGGGCGCCAAATCCTTTGGGAAAGGCAACTTTAAAGCGCTTTTTGAATCCATAGAAAGAGAACAGGAGCGTAGAGGCAACCTCTGATGAAATAGGATAGGGGCTGGCGGAAGGCCAGCCCTTAATTTTTCCCCCCGCCCGCCACCGTAAAGTGGGCGCAGGCTTATGAAGCCAGCGGGCTTAACCTGCCGCCTCCCTGTTCCCGCCAGCGGCTCCCCAGCAACATTTTAACTATCCTTTAGCATCTCAGCCCACCCTTTACTTGCACATCCGCCCATACCCTCGTAATTTTGACAATAATCCACAACGATAGCACGTTTGTTTTATGAGGACACAAACATTATTCGGTATCTTGTTCCTGTTAGGGGGTATATTTCAAGCCATTACAGCTTATCTGATTTACGAGGGCCACAACCATTATATTATTAAGCTGGTGAATCGTAAAGTTGGTATTGTTATATATATTATTTTTGCACTATTATTGTTCGTGTTAGCATATTTAAACCTATCCAACGGAGTAAAATGACCCGGTTAACGGGTATATATGGTTAAAAATTCTTTTTAAAAGTATATGAAGCGGATTATTGCAGCGGTATTAATGATGTGTAGCGTATCTGTGGCGGCCCAGGCACAACAGTCGTTCCTGGAGAACCAGAAGCTGTTTCCCAAGGTGGGTGTAGCGTATCGCGAAAAAGAGGAAGCGTTGAAAAAAGAGTTTGAGAAAAAAGGGCTGACCTACCCCGCCAAATACATTTTCCTGCGTTCCTTTAAGCTGGACAGTGAGCTGGAGATCTGGGTAAAGAACAATGCCAGCGATACCTTCCGCCTGTTTAAATCGTACCGGGTTTGCACCCTCTCCGGCAAAATGGGGCCTAAACGTAAGGAGGGCGACCGCCAGGTACCGGAAGGGTTTTACTACATCAACGATTTTAATCCTAACAGCAACTATCACCTGTCACTGGGCTTAAACTATCCCAACTACTCGGATAAAATATTAAGCGATGCAAAAAAGCCGGGTGGTGAAATTTATATTCATGGCAGCTGCCTCACCATTGGCTGTATTCCTTTAACAGATGAATTTATTGAGGAAGTGTACATTCTGGCGGTAAATGCGAAAAACGCCGGGCAGGATTTTATCCCTGTGCATGTATACCCCGTTAAATTCGGCAATACCCGCTCTATGGATTACCTGGGCGGCGTATCCTTAACAGATAACAGCTCCCAGCAGTTCTGGGTGGAGCTGAAAACAGCGTACGACTATTTTGAAAAGCATCACCGCCTGCCGGTGGTACTGGTAGATAATAAAGGGAAGTACGTGATGTAGTGAATAATTAAGAATTAACAATTAATAATATAGCGGCTGTTCTGTAAAGGACAGCCGCTTTTTATTTATGGTTCAGGCTGTTAAATAGGGGAGTGCATGTTACGAAAATTGTTAATGTACCGGAATTCCCGGCCGGCCATCTAAAAAAGGTTATTAGTACTTAATTATCCATTATTGATTATTTTACGGACGGTGTTTGTTTTTTGCTTTTTTTTTCAAAACTTGAGCCGAAAGGTCAAATCAATTTACTATTATGAACAGAAGAGATGCTATCAAGAACGTTGCCCTGTTATTGGGTAGCGCCATTTCTGCTTCCACGTTAGCGGCCCTGGATGGCTGTACAAGCTCTGCACCCAAGAACTATGCTCTGCAGGCGCCGGAAACCAAATCCACACTAGCTGAAATAGCGGAAACCATTATTCCGGAAACCGGTACGCCTGGTGCGAAAGCGGCCAAGGTAGACGATTTCATTATTACGATGATGAATGATTGTTATGAGCAAAAAGATCAACAGATCCTGCTGGATGGTCTGAAAAAAATAGATGAAGCCAGTAACAAACAGTATAAAAAGGCTTTTGCAGACCTGACTGCAGAGCAGAAAACAGCCGTGTTAACGGAAATTGATAAAGAGCGTGTAGCTTATAATAAACGTGAGAATAAAGGGAAAGATGATCCCACGCATTACTTCCAGTTCATTAAAGAGCTTACCCTGTTAGGCTACTTCTCTTCCGAACCCGGCGCTACCAAAGCCCTGCGTTATGTAGCTGTTCCCGGTAAATATGAAGGCTGCATACCCTACAAGAAAGGGGATAAGGCCTGGGCTGTATCATAAGATGCCGTCATTATTAAACAGCTATTCACCCAAAGCTGAACGTGTAATGCAGATAGCTTGCAGCTAACGCTTTACTGCTTATTTGATCAATTACAAAAACTAAAATTCCATGAATCTGAATATAAAAGCGCAGGAGCAGAATACGTATGATGCTATTGTAATAGGTTCCGGCGTAAGTGGCGGATGGGCCGCTAAAGAGCTCACAGAAAAAGGTCTGAAAGTATTAATGCTGGATCGTGGTAAACCACTGGAGCACGTAAAAGACTACGATACTGCTACCAAAGATGTGTGGGAATTTCCGCACCGTGGCCGTATCACTAATGAACAGCGGGAAACACACCCCAAGCTGAAACGCGATTACCCTTACAGCGAACATAACGAAAAGTACTGGATCAAGGATGTAGACAGCCCGTATAACGAAGTAAAACGTTTTGACTGGTACCGCCCTGATATTGTAGGTGGTAAATCCATTATGTGGGGCCGCCAGTCGTACCGGTGGAGCGATATTGATTTTGAAGCCAACCTGAAAGATGGTATTGCTGTTGACTGGCCTATCCGTTATAAAGATCTGGCGCCCTGGTATGATTATGTAGAAACCTTTGCCGGTATCAGCGGCCGGGCCGAAGGGCTGCCCCAGCTGCCGGATGGTAAGTTTATGCCTGCCATGCCAATGAACTGTGTGGAAACAGAAGTGAAGAAAAGAGTAGAGGCCAAGTTCAAAGACCGCAGGATCACCATGGGCCGTGTGGCTAACATTACCCAGCCATTACCCGGCCGTACGCAATGCCAGTTCCGTAACCTGTGCAGCCGCGGTTGCCCCTTTGGCGCCTACTTCAGCACACAGTCATCTACGCTGCCGGCTGCAAGGGCTACCGGTAACCTTACCTTACGCCCGGATTCTATTGTGAACTCCATCATTTATGATGATGCAAAAGGCAAGGCTACCGGCGTAAAAGTGATTGACAAGCATACCAAGGAAATGACGGAGTACTATGCCAAGATCATTTTTGTGAATGGCTCTACCCTGGGCAGCACCTTTGTGCTCATGAACTCCATTTCCAAACGTTTCCCGAATGGTTTGGGCAATGATAGCGGCGTGCTGGGTAAATACCTGATGGATCACCATTTCCGTACAGGCGCTTCCGGTACTTTTGAAGGTTTTGATGATCATTACTACTTTGGCCGCCGCGCAAATGGTATCTATGTACCGCGTTACCGCAACATAGGCAGTGATAAGCGCGATTACCTGCGTGGCTTTGGTTACCAGGGTGGCGCCAGCCGCAGCGGATGGCAGCGTGGTATTGCTGAAATGGGAGTTGGTAAAGATTTCAAAGAAGCGCTCACAGAACCTGGTCCGTGGACCATGGGCCTGGGTGGTTTTGGAGAATGCCTGCCCTATGAGCAGAACCAGGTAACGCTGGATAATTCCGTTAAAGATGCCTGGGGACAACCGGTGCTGAAGTTTGATGCCGGCTTCTTTGAGAATGAAACCAAGATGCGTAAGGATATGATGAACGATGCCGCTGAAATGCTGGAAGCAGCCGGCGCTAAGGACATCCACACCTTTGATAACGGATCTTTCCCCGGTATGGCCATTCATGAAATGGGCACAGCGCGTATGGGCCGTGATCCTAAAACATCAGTGCTGAACAGCTGGAACCAGGTGCATTCCGTAAAGAATGTGTTTGTTACAGATGGTGCATGTATGACCTCTGCCGCCTGTGTGAACCCTTCGCTCACATACATGGCGCTTACTGCCCGTGCCGTAGATTACGCAGTAAAAGAAATGAAGAAAGGAAACATATAGTTAATTACGAATTATTCAATTACGAATTACGAATTGGGTAGTTCGTAATTACATTCATCACAACATTAAATGATCCGGGATTACTGAAATTATTTCAATTACGGATTATGAATAAGTGCATAAAGTGATCAATCGCTGCATTCAATTCGTAATTCGTAATTGAATAATTCGTAATTCTAACCGTCCAGTGCAATGAATCTCAACATTAGAGCAGTAAAAGAAAATACCTATGACGCAATTGTTGTGGGTTCAGGTATCAGCGGGGGATGGGCAGCCAAAGAGCTGTGCGAAAAGGGACTGAAAACATTAGTGCTGGAAAGGGGCAATGATGTAAAGCATGTAAAAGACTATACCACCGCCATGATGGCGCCCTGGGAGTTTAAACACCGCCTGCAGCTTACCCATGAAGCTAAGCAGAACTATCCCATCCAGAGCCGCTGTTATGCCTTTGACGAATCCTCTCAACAGTATTGGGTAAACGATAAGGAGAATCCTTATAACGAGATCAAACCATTTAACTGGTTACGTGGCTACCATGTGGGCGGGCGTTCCCTGATGTGGGGCCGCCAGGTGTACCGCTGGAGCGACCTGGATTTTGAAGCCAATGCAAAAGACGGGCATGGGGTAGACTGGCCGATCCGTTATAAAGATATTGCGCCCTGGTATGATTACGTGGAAACCTTTGCCGGCGTTAGCGGCCAGGCAGAAGGGCTGCCGCAGCTGCCGGACGGCAAGTTCCTGCCGCCGATGGAGATGAACTGCCTGGAAAAGCATGTAGCTGCACGCATCAAAGAAAAGTATAACGACCGCATAATTACCATAGGCCGCGTAGCGCATGCCACCAAACCTATGCAGAATGGCCGCCAGTGCCAGTCGCGCAACCTGTGCCACCGCGGATGCCCCTTTACCGGGTATTTCAGCAGCAACGGCGTTACGCTGCCGGCAGCAGCAGCCACAGGTAACCTTACCCTGCGGCCGGATAGTATTGTAACAGAAATAATTTACGATGAGCAGAAAGGTAAAGCCACCGGCGTACGCGTGCTGGATGCGCATACCCTGCAAACCGTAGAGTATTATGCAAATATTGTTTTCCTGAATGCCTCTACCCTGGGTACTACCTTTGTGCTGCTGAACTCTACCTCCAACCGTTTTCCGAATGGTTTGGGAAATGACAGTGAGCAGGTAGGCCATAACCTGATGGATCACCACTTTGGCGTAGGTGCAGATGGGGAGTTTGATGGTTTTGAAGATCAGTATTACAATGCAGGCCGCCGCCCCAACGGTATTTATATTCCCCGCTTCCGTAACGTGAATGCTGCTACGAAAATGAAAGATTATGTACGCGGCTTTGGTTACCAGGGAGGCGCAGGCCGTGGCCGCGGTAATGGTACCGAAGGCATAGGCGCTGCCTTTAAGGAATCGCTGACAGAGCCGGGCAAGTGGAGTATGGGCGTAGGTTCCTGGGGCGAGCACCTGCCATATTATGAGAACAAGGCCACACTTAACAAAAACAAAAAAGACAAGTACGGCTTACCTACCCTGGATATTGATTGTGAGTTTAAGGAGAATGAGCTGGCCATGCGTAAGGATATGCTGGAAAGCGCTAAAGAAATGCTGGCAGCTGCCGGCTTAAAGAACATCACCAGCTATGATGATATGCCGCCTCCCGGCCACTGTATCCATGAAATGGGCACTGCACGTATGGGCCGCGATCCCAAAAACTCTGTGCTGAACAGCTGGAACCAGCTGCATGCCGTAAAGAATGTGTTTGTAACAGATGGCGCCTGCATGGCATCCTCCGCCTGCCAGAACCCGTCCATCACCTATATGGCGCTTACCGCCCGTGCCTGTGATCATGCGGTAACAGAGTTGAAAAAAGGTAATATATAAACGTAACGTATATATGAAAGGTGAAAAATGAAGTAAATGCATTTTTCACCTTTCACTTTTTCATGTATTTTCATCCTTTCTACTATCCGTTTTTGCAGAATGTTAACTTTGACCCTAATTTTTCATCAAGGACAATGAGAACACTTTTACTGAGCCATCTGTTGTTGCTGGCCTGCGTGGTTATGCAGGGCGCTTATGCGCAGGACAAACACAGCTTTGAACTTTCAAAAACCGAATTCCTGCTGGATGGAAAACCCTTCCAGATCATCAGCGGAGAAATGCACCCCGCCCGCATTCCAAAAGAATACTGGAAACACCGCATTCAAATGGCTAAAGCCATGGGTTGTAATACCATTGCCGCTTATGTGTTCTGGAACTACCATGAGCAGGAGCCGGGCACTTTTGACTTCAGCAGCACCAATCATAACATTGCGGAGTTTATTCAGATGGTACAGCAGGAGGGCATGTGGGTATTACTGCGCCCCGGCCCCTATGTATGCGCGGAGTGGGAGTTTGGCGGTTTGCCGCCCTACCTGCTGCGCACACCCGATATTAAGTTACGCTGCCTGGATCCCCGCTATATGCAAGCCGTAGAGCGGTATGTGGCTGCATTGTCGGCCCAGGTAAAACCCCTGCTGGCTGCCAATGGTGGCCCTATATTAATGGTGCAGATAGAAAATGAATACGGCAGCTTTGGTAATGACAAAGCCTACCTGAACCGCCTGAAGGAGCTGTGGGTACAGAATGGCATTACCGGTCCTTTTTACACGGCAGACGGCGCTGCCAAACCTAACCTGGAAGCAGGCACTGTACCCGGCGCCGCTATAGGCCTGGATCCTGGTGCATCTGAGGCCGATTTTACGGCAACCGCCAGCCTGTATCCGGATGTACCCATTTTCAGCAGCGAATCTTATCCCGGCTGGTTAACCCACTGGGGCGAGCAATGGGCGCGGCCTGATAAAGAAGGTATTTTACGGGAAGTAAAATACCTGCTGGATAATAAACGCTCTTTTAACCTGTACGTAATACATGGCGGTACCAACTTTGGCTACACCGCCGGCGCCAATTCCGGCGGCAAAGGTTATGAGCCGGACCTTACCAGCTATGATTACGATGCGCCTATTAATGAGCAGGGCGTAGCCACTGCCAAATACATGGCTTTCCGGCAAATGATCAGCAACCATCTGCATAAGGCATTGCCGCGTATACCGGCGCCTATACCCACCATCAGCTTCCCGGCTGTGCCCATGATACCCTTTACCAGTGTATGGGAGCAATTGCCGGAGGCAGTGCATTCCGCACAGCCGCAGCCCTTTGAAGCCTATGCGCAGGATTATGGCTTTATGCTGTACCGCACTACCCTGGTAGGGCATAAAAGCGGCAAGCTTACCATCACGGAGCTGCATGATTATGCCACCATTTACCTCAACGGGGAGTATATGGGAAAATTAGACCGCCGTTTGGGAGAGAACAGCATTGAGGTCCCCAAGAGCAATGTAAAAGACCCGGTGCTGGAAATACTGGTAGAAGGCATGGGCCGTATTAACTTTGCACAGCAGATCATTGACCGCAAAGGCATCACCGACCGTGTAACCCTGAATGGAATGACGCTTATGAGCTGGGATGTGTTTGGCCTGCCCATGACGGAAAAATATATCCAGAACCTGCATCCCACCAGCGGCACCACTGCCAAACCGGGGCAGTTCTTTAAAGGCACCTTTAAACTGTCGCGCGTGGGCGATACCTATATTGACTTTTCGCAGCTTAAAAAAGGCCTGATCTGGGTTAACGGGCATAACCTGGGCCGCTACTGGGATATAGGCCCGCAAACACGCCTGTATTGCCCTGCCGGCTGGCTGAAAAAGGGGAATAATGAAATTGTGGTGTTTGACCTGCACCAGACGGCCCCGGCCTCTGTAAGCGGCGCCAGAACCTTAGAATAACTTTATTAATAGATACATACCTGTTAGTGCCTGGTTTTAGTTTAAAATCAGGCACTAATAATTTACAACTAATCGCTAACTACGCCGCTCTCACCGCTGTATTGCTTTTTCCGCACAAAAACCTTAACTTACAATAACTGGTTTTTCATATTTCTTCATTTTTAAAAGGCCTCGTTATGGGAACTGTACGAAATATCCTGCAGGCCAAGGGTCATGCAGTGTACTCCATTAACCCGGACAGCAGCGTATTTGAAGCGTTAAAGATTCTGGTAGATAAAAATGTTGGCGCTTTAATGGTTGTTGATGATCAGGGTAAATTCCTCGGCGTTTTCTCAGAACGCGATTATGCACGCAGAGTGATCCTTAAAGGCAGGGCATCCAAAGAAACTGCTATTCGTGAAATTATGACCGAACGCCCTATTACGGTCTGCGAAAACGATTCTATTGAAGAATGTATGGTAAAGATGACGGATAAACGTATCCGCCACCTGCCTGTAACAGATGATCAGCAACGGCTGATAGGCCTGATCTCCATTGGTGATGTGGTAAAGTTCATTATTGATGAACAGCGCTATATTATCAATAACCTGGAGAGCTACATTAGCGGCACCCATACGTGATCCGGGATCTTGGATTTACGATTTTAGATTTTAGATTTGATAAAAAGGGCTGCTCCGCTTCAATCAGATCTAAAATCGTAAATCTAAAATGGAAATGGTGGTTTGTATTATTTTTTGTACATTCATATCACATATTCATTACCGTAAGACAGTAGTAGATACGTAGCATGTAGTTTATTTGACAGATTAACAGACTGACTTTTAAAGTTCTTGTTCGCTTGGAGGGCGATGTATCTTGAAAGAATCAGTTATTGAAACAGCTCCTGTTTGGCCCTTTATAGTTTTCGGGGCCATTGTACTGGTACTGGTAGGTGCCATCCTGGGACTCTCATATATCCTGGGGCAGCATCATAAAGACCGTGCCACCGGTGAAGCCTATGAATCCGGCATCCTTTCCACAGGCTCTGCACGTTTGCGCTTCCCTTCTCAATTTTACCTTATTGCCATGTTGTTCGTGATCTTTGATATTGAAACTGTTTTCATTATCTCATGGGTCATTGCATTTGATGAACTGGGCTGGGCTGGTTACATTGGCGTAAGTATTTTTATCTTTATTTTATTAGTGGTATTGATCTATGAATGGCGCAACGGCGCACTGGATTTCGGACCGGATGGAAAGAAGATCTTGCGGGCCTATAAAAAAATGCGCAGCAGCGCCAAAACCGCTGACAGTGGCAGCATACAGCTGCCGCCGCCACAACCGGCCCATTAACACTACGGAAATACATTAAAGTATATAGGACTATCTGAAAAAAAGGATGTATTTATTATTCCACGGATCTAATTAAAAGACTGGCCTTCTACTCCTCTTACAGCCAGACTGGATTGGAATCAATTGAATTGTCAATTACACATTACGAATGAAGGAGAACCGTATGGTTACTGCGTTTGTAATAATGTTTTGATGGTTCGCCGACACACGGATTCAATTACGAATTGTCAATTATTAATTACGAGTGCGCAGGCCGTATGGGGTTACTGTGTGTGTAATGATGTATTGATGGTTTGTAGTTACACGCTTCTTCTGTTTTATTACACAATAATGCAAAGGATTAATTACGGCCACAGGATGCCATAAATGGCTGCTGTATGTTGTTGTTCGTAATTAAATACGTCTTCCGCTTCGCATGCATACCTCGGAATGCGTGCAGGCGAACTATTACCCAATTGTAATTAATAATTCTCCCTATGGATTGGTGGTTAAGTAACGCACAGGATCAAACCGGTAAAGTAAACGGTAATACTTCCCTGGAACAGGCCATGCAGCAAAGCATGATATTAAGCTCTGTGGACCGCTTGCTGGCCTGGGGCCGCAAAAATTCCTTATGGCCCTTTCACTTTGGACTATCCTGCTGTTTTGTGGAAATGGCCACTGCCATGACACCCAAATATGATGTAGCGCGCTTTGGTGCAGAAGTGATACGCGGCACGCCCCGCGAGGCCGATGTGATGATCATTGCCGGTACCGTGTTCATTAAAATGGCGCCTATTATTAAACGCCTGTATGAGCAGATGATGGAGCCGCGCTGGGTGATCTCCATGGGCTCCTGCGCCAACTCCGGCGGTATGTATGATATCTATAGCGTAGTGCAGGGTGTAGATAAATTTTTACCCGTAGATGTATATGTACCTGGTTGCCCGCCGCGGCCCGATGCTTTTATGCAGGGGCTGGGAATGCTGCAGCAATCCGTGGGTAAGGAAAAACGTCCGCTTAGCTGGATGATCGGCGATCAGGGTGTGATAAAACCGGATAAGATCTCTATGCGCGAAGTGTTGCATGATAAGCGGCAGCAAATGACGCAGTTCAAAACGCCGGATGAGATTTGAATAAGTCCATGGCCGATGGTCCATAGTCGATGGCCTGTAACGAATGGACCTGTTTTTCGTGAGATGGAAAGGAGTAGCGCAGTGGTCCACGGCCTGTAGCGGGAGAAGGGTTTTACGTGAGATGGTAAGAGGTGGGACCGTGGTTAGTAAAGCAGCTTTGAAAAAATAGCAACGAAACAATATGAACGATATTAAATCAGCACTGGATGCCCGCTTTGGAGAACAAACCTGTAAAGAACAGGTTACCCGCGATGCAATGCCCACCTTTTGGGTGCCGCAGGAAAAGCTGGTGACCGTGCTACAATACCTGAAGTCCGATCTTACACAACCTTACCGCATGCTCTATGACCTTACGGCCATTGATGAGCGTGCGTATAAAAGGCCGCAGAACGGACACGTACCTTATGACTTCACCGTTGTTTACCACCTCTTCTCCTTTGGACGTAATGCTTTCCTGCGTTTGAAAACAGGGCTGCGGGGCGAGTATCCCTCCCTGCCAAGCATTACGCATATATGGCCTGCCGCCAACTGGTATGAGCGTGAAGTGTTTGACATGTTCGGCATCCGCTTTAACGGCCATCCCTTACTGAAACGTATTTTAATGCCCAGCACCTGGGAAGGTCACCCATTGCGCAAAGAACATCCTGCACGCGCCACGGAAATGGGACCATTCAAACTATTTGATGAAAAGGTTGACCGGGAGCAGGAGGCGCTGCAGTTCCGCCCGGAAGACTGGGGCCTGAAGCTGCACAGCGAAGATGCGGATTTTATGTTCCTGAACATAGGCCCCCAGCACCCCGGCACGCATGGCGTGCTGCGTATTATTCTGCAGCTGAACGGAGAAGACATTGTAGACGCAGTGCCCGACATTGGCTTTCACCACCGTGGTGCAGAGAAAATGGGCGAGCGTCAGTCATGGCATACCTATATTCCCTATACCGACCGTATTGACTATTTAGGCGGGGTAATGAACAACCTGGCCTATTTACTGTCTGTTGAAAAGCTGGCTGGTATTGAGGTACCGCTGCGCGCGCAGGTGATACGCGTTATGCTGTGTGAGTTCTTCCGCATTGCCAGCCACCTGGTATGGTATGGCACCTTTGCACAGGATGTAGGGCAGCTGTCGCCGGTGTTCTACATGTTCACCGACCGGGAACGTGTATTTGAAATTATAGAAGCTATCTGCGGCGGCCGTATGCATCCGAACTGGTTTCGTATAGGCGGCGTAGCGCAGGACCTGCCCAATGGCTGGGATAAGCTGGTGCGCGAGTTTATCCGTTATTTTCCGCCCAAGCTGCGTGAGTATGATAAGATGGTAATGCAGAATGCCTTGTTTAAGGCACGCACCGTAGGCATTGGTATTTACACGCTGGAAGAAGCCATTGAATGGGGTGTTACCGGCCCTGGTTTACGCGCCTGCGGCCTGGAATGGGATATGCGTAAAATGCGGCCTTACAGCGGGTACGAGAACTTTGCTTTTGAAGTACCTACTGCCAACAATGGGGATTGTTATGACCGGGCACGGGTACGGGTAGACGAAATGCGGCAAAGCCTGCGCATTATTGAACAGTGCCTGGAGCATATGCCGGCAGGGGATTTCAAGTCGCACCACCCGCTGGCCACGCCGCCGGTGAAGCAGTATACCATGCACGATATTGAAACGCTGATCCACCACTTCCTCAATGTTAGCTGGGGGCCGGTAATACCGGCCGGTGAGGCCATGAGCTGTATAGAAGCTACCAAAGGCTGGAACGGCTATTATCTTACCAGCGATGGCAATACCTCGCCTTACCGTGTAAGAGTACGCACCCCCTCTTTCCCGCATATGCAAATGATCCCGTACATCAGCCGTAGCTATACAGTAGCCGATCTGCTGTCTATACTGGGCGGGATGGATTATGTGCTGGCGGATATTGACAGGTAAAGTGTGCACACCTCAAAGGTGTGGCACACATAAATCAATACTATGTTAACACAAACAGAAATATCAAAAATAGAACATGAGCTGCAGCACGTGCCTGTAAGAAAAGCGGCGGTAATAGAAGCATTGAAGATAGTGCAGGAGCAGCGCCGCTGGGTATCTGATGAGAATGTGGAAGATATTGCTGCGCTGTTAGGTATGAGCGCGGATGAAGTGGATAGCGTGGCTACCTTTTACAACCTCATTTTCCGGCAGCCGGTTGGCCGCCATGTGATCCTGGTATGTGACAGCATCAGCTGCTGGGTAATGGGTTATGAGAACATCCGCAAAACATTGATGGAGCTGCTGCAGATCAAATACGGGCAAACCACCCCGGACGGGCGTTTTACATTGCTGCCCAATCCCTGCCTGGGTACCTGTGATCATGCACCGGCTTTAATGGTAGACCAGGATCTGTACAAGGATCTGAATGAAAAGAACATTGGTGAGATATTAGACAAATATGAATAGATAGCTGGCAGTTGCCAGTGGGCAGTTTGCAGTCAGGCAACCGCTCATCGTAAACTGCCAGCTGCCCACTATAAACTGCAAACTAATTATGGAGGCTCCGCTTACATCGGATATTCAACCCGGCTTGTCGTTGGACCTCAGGGCTTATGAAGCCCTGGGGGGCTACCAGGCATTACGCAAAGCATTACAGCAAATGACACCGCAGGAGGTGACTGCGCTCATAAAAGAATCTAACCTGCGGGGCAGGGGTGGTGCAGGTTTCAGCACAGGCATGAAGTGGAGCTTTGTACCAATGAATGTAAAAGGCCCCAAATACCTGATAGCAAATGCCGATGAAATGGAGCCCGGTACTTTCAAAGACCGCTGGCTGCTGGAAGGTAATCCGCATCAGTTAATAGAAGGCATGATCCTCTCTGCCTACGCTATACAGGCTAATATCTCTTTTGTATTCCTGCGATGGGCGTATAAGGAAGCGGCGCAGGTGATCCGCAAGGCGCTGAGTGAAGCCTATGCTGCCGGTTATTTAGGCAACAATATTTTAGGAAAGGATTTTTCCCTGGAAATGCACCTGCACACAGGTGTGGGCCGCTATATGTGTGGAGAGGAAACCGCCCTGCTGAATTCACTGGAAGGCAAGCGTGCCGTACCCCGCGCCAAACCGCCTTTTCCGCAGATCAGCGGCTTGTTTGGCCATCCTACTATTGTAAACAATGTTGAAACGCTTTCATTCATTCCACATATCGTAAATAAAGGAGCTGCCTGGTTCCAGTCCCTGAGCCGTACCGGCGATGGGGGAACGAAAATATATGGTGTGAGCGGACGGGTAAATAAGCCCGGCGCCTGGGAATTACCCATGGGCGTAACTATGCGCGAACTATTAGAAGATTATGCCGGTGGTATGCAAAACGGCTACCGGTTCCGCGGGGCCTTGCCCGGCGGTGCATCCACAGATTTCTTAACATCAGACCATCTGGATACCCCAATGGATTTTACCGCTGTAGCTGCAGCGGGCAGCCGGCTGGGCACAGGTACTATGGTGGTGCTGGACGACCAAACCTGTCCGGTGGGCTTTGTACATAACCTGGAGCATTTCTTTGCACAGGAGTCCTGCGGGTTTTGTACGCCCTGCCGGGAGGGTTTACCCTGGACCGAAAAAATATTGTATGCCCTGGAACAGGGACATGGCACGGAAGAAGACCTGGTACAGCTGGAAATGCATACGCATTTGCTGGGACCGGGTAATACTTTTTGCGCGCTGGCCCCCGGCGCTATGGAACCATTGCAAAGCGCGCTGAAATATTTCAGGGAAGATTTTGAACAGCATGTACACGAAAAAAAATGTCCCTATGGCAATCATACACATTGATGGTAAATCATACGAAGTAAAGGAAGGCAAGAACCTGCTGGAAACCTGCCTGTCGCTGGGCCTGGACCTGCCTTATTTTTGCTGGCACCCGGCGCTGGGCTCTGTAGGCGCCTGCCGGCAATGCGCAGTAAAATCATTTAAGGATGAAAAAGATACGAAAGGAAAGCTGGTAATGTCCTGCATGGAACCGGTAAAAGATCAGCTGCGTATATCCGTAAGCGATAAGGAAGCAGCTGCTTTCAGGGAGCAGGTTATAGGCTGGCTGATGACCAACCACCCGCATGACTGCGCGGTGTGTGATGAAGGCGGATCCTGCCATTTGCAGGATATGACGGTAATGACCGGGCATAGCTACCGCAACTATCATTTTTCCAAGCGCACCCATAAAAATCAATACCTGGGCCCTTTCCTGAACCATGAAATGAACCGCTGCATCCAGTGCTATCGCTGCGTGCGTTTTTATAAAGATTTTGCAGGCGGCAAAGACCTGGATGTTTTTGCTGCGCATAACCATGTATACTTTGGCCGTCATAAAGACGGTACGCTGGAAAGTGAGTTCAGCGGCAACCTGGCGGAGATCTGTCCTACAGGCGTGTTTACAGATAAAACATTAAAGCAGCATTACACTCGCAAATGGGATATGACCTATGCGCCATCCATTTGCCAGGGCTGTGGCCTGGGCTGTAATATTATTGCCGGTGAGCGTTATGGCTCCCTGCGGCAGATCAGCAGCCGGTATAACGGCGCTGTGAATGGTTATTTCCTTTGCGACCGCGGGCGTTATGGCTATGAGTTTGTGAACAGTGAGCGCCGCATCCGGGAGGTAGCCATCCGCGGTCTTATGGACCACACTATTGATCCCGGCGCTGCATTGCAGTATTTACAGGACAAGCTTCCCGCCGGGCGTACTATTGGCATTGGTTCCCCACGGGCTTCTCTGGAATCCAACTTTGTATTACAGCAGCTGGTAGGGGAAGATAATTTTTACCTGGGCATGTCAGATGCGGAACATGACCTGGCTACGCTGGCATTGAAAATATTAAAGAAGGGACCTGTACGCACGCCCTCCATGCAGGAAGCAGCTACTGCAGATGCAGTGCTGATACTGGGTGAAGACCTGCTGAATACAGCGCCTATGATGGCCTTATCTGTACGGCAGGCGGTACGCAAACAACCCTTACAGGACGCCATGAACACCACGCATGTGCCGGCCTGGCAGGATGCGGCTGTGCGTGAAGCCATGCAGGATAAGCACGGGCCTTTTTATATACTGCATGTACAACCTACCGGGCTGGATGAAATTGCCACCCGTACCTACCATACCGCCCCGGATAATATTACCCGTATAGGCTTTGCCGTGAGCCAGTTATTGGGCGCTCCGGTAGCGGCTATAAAAGACCTTTCGGAAGAAGAGCAGCAGCTGGCGCAAGCCATTGCCGATGCATTACTGGCCGCAGAAAGGCCGTTGATCATTGCCGGTTATGGCTGTGGCTGTGAAGGCACCATGCGGGAAGCCGCCAATATCAGCTGGGCATTACAGCAAAAAGGCAAAGCAGCGATGCTGGTGCTTACCGTGCCGGAATGTAATAGCCTGGGCCTGGAAATGCTGGGCAGCCATCGCCTGGAAACTGCGGTGACTGCAGTACTGGACGGGGACATAGATACCGTTATTATCCTGGAAAATGACCTGTACCGGCGCTTAGACCGGCATATAGCAGACCAGTTCTTTCAGCATTGTAAAGAAGTGGTATTGCTGGATCACCTGTACAATGCCACGGCAGAAAAAGCTACGGTATTATTACCTGCCGGCACTTTTGCAGAATCAGACGGTACGCTGGTGAATAATGAAGGCCGGGCACAACGTTTCTTCCAGGTATTTGCAGGCAGCGGCGTGGTGCAGGAAAGCTGGCGCTGGTTATTACAACTGGGCGCTGCTACCAATAATGCACGCCTGAAAAAGCTGGTGTACCTGGATGATGTAACGCAGGCGCTGGCACATTCATCCGCCATCTTCGCAGGCATTGATCAGCTAACACCACCGGCCGATTTTCGTATCGCCGGGCAAAAGATACCACGGGAGCCACACCGTTACAGCGGCCGTACAGCCATGCTGGCCAATGTAAATGTGAGCGAACCCAAACCGCCGGAAGATATGGATACTGCTATGTCGTTCACCATGGAAGGTTACCGCGGGGAGCCGCCATCCTCAATGATCCCGTTTTTCTGGTGGCCGGGCTGGAACTCCGTGCAATCCATCAACAAATACCAGACAGAGGTAGGCTGCTCCTTACACGATGGGGATTCCGGCAAGCGGTTAATAGAACCCGGCACTAACGGGCAGGCGCCTTATTTTTCCTATTCGCCGGACAATTTTGTTCCGCTGGCCGGGCATTTAATGCTGGTGCCTTTATACCACATTTTCGGATCAGAAGAGCTGAGCGTACATACGCCTGCAGTAGCAGAACGTATGCCGGCGCCTTACATTTTGCTGAACCCGGAAGATGCGCAGCGTTACCAGGTAATGGAATCGCATCAGCTGCAGCTGTCGGTTAACGGACATCCCTATACGTTTACGGTAAAGATAGATGCCACACTGCATAAAGGCATGGCCGGGTTACCGGTAGGCTTGCCGGGGATAGAAGTGGTGGGGGTACCGGTGCTGGGAAAATTGTGAGGGATTAATAATTGAGAATTAATAATGAATATGTAGACAAATAAAACAGGGTTCAAATAGTAAGGTACAGGCATCTTATTCCAGTATCCTGTTTCAAAAACATTTTTTATGAGCGCTGGTCATTATTGGTTAGTTATTGGTGGCGTACTGTTCGTGATCCTGAACACAGCAGCCGGTTTAATATGGCTGGAACGCAGGATGCTGGCCCTGTGGCAGGACCGGTACGGGCCTAACCGCGCAGGGCCTTTTGGACTGTTCATTGTGCTGGCAGATACCATCAAGCTTTTCTTTAAGGAGGACTGGATCCCGCCTTTTGCAGATAAGGTGGTGTTTGTGTTTGCACCTGCAGTAGTAGTGGCAAGTGTGCTGCTAAGCTTTACTATTATACCGTTTGCACCCAATGTGGTGGTGGCGGATTTTAATGTTGGGGTGCTATTCTTCCTGGCTATGTCGTCCATGGGCGTATATAGTATTGTGCTGGGCGGCTGGGCCTCCAATAATAAGTATGCTTTGCTGGGCGCTATGCGTGGCGCCTCGCAAATGATCAGCTATGAAGTTTTTATGGGGCTGTCCTTAATGGGCGTGGTTATCCTGAGTGGTTCCTTTAACCTGAGTGAGATCGTAGCAGCGCAAAAGAACGGCTGGTACATCCTGCCGCAATGTGTAGGCTTTTTTATTTTCCTGATTGCGGGTATTGCGGAAACGCACCGCCTGCCCTTTGATATACCGGAGGCGGAAAGTGAGCTGGTGGCGGGCTTTCACTCGGAGTATTCCGGTATGAAGTTCGGCATGTTCTTCATAGGGGAGTATATGGGCATCACGCTGATCTCCTCCATGGTGGTAACCTTATATTTCGGCGGCTGGCTGGGACCTGCTTTTCTGCCACCGGTGATCTGGTTTGTATTAAAAACATTTGTGTTCATTATGCTGTTCATCCTGCTAAGGGCATCTATGCCGCGCCCGCGGTATGATCAGCTGATGGAATACGGATGGAAGATCTTATTTCCGTTGTCGCTGGTGAACCTGCTGATAACGGCTGCTATTAAATTACTCATCAAGTAAATCAAAACATCATGTTTAGTCTGTTGCGCAGTATGTGGCTGGTTTTCCTGCACATGTTCCATAAAAGGGAAACCTACCAGTATCCTGAGGAAAGAGCGCCGCTGCCGGCCCGCTGGCGGGGCCGCATAGCGCTAACCCGCGATCCCGATGGCGGCGAGCGCTGTGTGGGCTGTTATTTATGTGCTGCGGCCTGCCCGGTGGATTGTATCTCGCTGCAGGCAACAGAAGATGAGCACGGGCGGCGTTACCCGGAATTTTTCAGGATCAATTTTTCGCGCTGCATCTTTTGCGGCTTTTGCGAAGAGGCCTGTCCTACCTACGCCATACAACTGTTACCTGATTTTGAAATGGCGGAATATAACCGCCAGAACCTGGTGTATGAAAAGGAAAACCTGCTGATCAACAGCCAGGGTAAATACCCGGGTTACAACTATTACAAAGTGGCCGGCATGGCTATTGGCGGCAAAGCAAAAGGCGAAGCCGAACATGAAGAACCACCGGTAGATATTAAGAGCTTATTACCATAAGATCGTAAACCGTAAATTCCATGGGTGTTCTCTTTTACATAACGGCGGCCATTGCTGTTTTCTCTACCGCGATGGTAGTAACACGGCTCAATATCATGCACGCATTGCTGTACCTGATCGTGTCGCTGTTATCTGTAGCGGTGATCTTTTACCTGTATGGCGCGCCTTATATGGCTTCACTTGAAATCATTGTATATGCAGGCGCTATTATGGTGCTGATCATCTTTTTTGTAATGATGCTGAACCTGGGCCCGGAAAGCTCGCGTTTGGAAAAGCAGTGGTTAAAGCCCGGTATGTGGGCGGCGCCTGCTGTGCTCTGCGTGGTGCTGCTGGGTGAGCTGGTATACCTGATCGCGCAAAATCATACACCCGTTACCGGTATTAAAGAAGTACCGCCCAAAGCGGTGGGCCGTGCCTTGTTCGGGCCTTATATACTGGCCGTGGAGCTTAGCGCTATGCTGCTGATGGCGGGTATTGTGGGCGCCTATCATTTAGGCCGGCAGCAACCAAAAACTTTACACCGTTTTCTTCAAAGCAAACCATCATGAATATTCATCCAACAACTGCAGGCATGACGCTGGCCGGGATCCTCTTTGTACTGGGGCTTATCAGTATGCTGATACGCCGTAACATGATCTTTATGCTGCTGTCGGTAGAGATTATGCTGAATGCGGCAGGCCTGGCCTTTATAGTGGCTTCCTCACACTGGGCGCAGCCGGATGGGCAGGTGATGTTCATGTTCATTCTGTCAATGGCTGCCGCAGAAGTATCTGTGGGCCTGGCGCTGATCCTGCAGCTTTATCACCAGCTGAAATCGCTGGATAGTGATGAAGCCAGCAGGATGAAAGGATAAAAGAACAACAAATCATAAATCATTGTTTTATGCTTTTCCTCATACCGGCATTGCCATTCTTTTCTGCCCTGGTGCTTATACTGGCCGGGCGCTCCCTGAACAAGGCAGCGGTTTCTGTGATTGCCTGCGGCAGTATGGGGTTAGCTGCGGCCATTACACTGGTATTGGGATTGCCGTTCATACAATCCGGCGGGCATGTTATAGTACAACATTTATGGACCTGGATGCAGGCCGGCTCCTTCAGCGCTGGTATTGACCTGCGGCTGGATGCCTTATCGCTGGCTTTTGTATTTGTGATCACGTTCGTGGGTTTTCTTATTCATGTATACTCTACCGGGTACATGGCAGAGGATGCGGATTACAGCCGTTTTTTTGCCTGTATGAACCTGTTTGTAGGCGCTATGCTGCTGCTGGTGCTGGCTGATAATTTATTGCTGTTATACTTTGGCTGGGAGGGCGTTGGCTTGTGCAGCTACCTGCTGATAGGTTTCTGGTATAAAGATCCTGCCAATGGATATGCGGCGCGCAAGGCTTTTATTGTAACCCGGGTGGGTGATACTGCCATGGCCATTGCCCTGTTCATGTTATTCCAGTACACCGGTACTTTACAGATCCAGCAGATCCTGGATCAAGCGCCGCAGCTATGGGCTGCAGGCAATAGTACCATTGTATTGATCGCCTTTCTGTTATTAGGCGGCGCAGTGGGCAAGTCGGCACAATTGCCGCTGCAAACCTGGCTGCCGGATGCTATGGCCGGCCCTACGCCGGTGAGCGCATTAATACATGCAGCTACCATGGTTACAGCGGGTGTGTACCTGATTGCGCGTACGCATGTATTGTTTGAGCTGGCGCCGGCTGCACAAACCGGCGTAGCCGTTATTGGCGCAGTTACTTTATTACTCGCGGGCTGCAGCGCATTGGTGCAAACAGATATTAAGCGGGTGCTGGCCTATTCCACCATCAGCCAGATAGGGTATATGTTCCTGGCGCTGGGCGTAGGGGCGTGGTCGGCGGCTATTTTCCATTTTGTAACACATGCATTTTTTAAAGCCCTGTTGTTCATGGGCGCCGGCGCGGTGATAGTAGCCATGCACCATGAGCAGGATATGTTTAAAATGGGCGGGCTGCGTAAACAGCTGCCGGCAGTGTTCTGGGTGTTCTTAATTGGCTCCGCTTCGCTGTCGGCCATACCGTTCATTACATCCGGCTTCTATAGTAAAGATCAGATCGTGTGGCTGGCATGGTCCTCCGTGCACGGGCATACGTTTTACTGGATTGCCGCTATTACCGGCGCTTTCCTTACTGCTATGTACACCTTCCGTATGGTGTTCCTCACCTTTTACGGATCTAAGGTATCGCACCACACGCCGCATGCACCAGGCAACAGCATGATGGTACCGTTATACATACTGGCGCTGTGCAGCACCCTGGCCGGTTTTGTGGAGCTGCCGCATACCATGGGGCATGTAACGCTGTTCAGCGACTGGCTGCAGCATGTTTTACCGGCCGTACAGCTGCAGCAGGAATCTACTGCGCTGGAATGGACCTCCCAGCTGCTGGCGGCAGGCCTTACCTTCCTGGGTATTTACATTGCCTGGGTATGGGTGATTGAAAGGCCGGATGGTATGCTGCGTTTTTCGCAAATGCCCTTTATGCGCTGGCTGCGCAAATTATGGTTCAGCGGCTGGGCCTTTGATGCCCTGTATGATGAAATGCTGGTGCATCCTTTTGTACGTACGGCCCGCATGAACCGGCGCGATATGATAGACCGCATCTATACTACGCTGGCCCGCATTATGGAATGGGGCCATAATATACTGGCCCGCACGCAAAGCGGCATTCTGCGCTGGTATATTATGGGCGTGGTGCTGGGCGCTATAGTAATATTAAGCGTGCTGATATGGCGCGTAAATGTATAAAATCTAAAACCGTAGATCCGAATGGTCCTGTTATATATTATACTAATACCCATGTTCGGCGCTTTGCTTTCCTGGCTGGCATCAGCCAGGAACCTGGCGCTATGCCGCTGGATTGCGCTGGTAAGCCTGTTGTGCGATCTGTTGCTGATAACCGTTTTGTGGGCAGGTAATGCTGCTGATCCAACACCTGCCGGGCACTGGATGTACAACTGGCAGCAACCCTGGATCCCGCATTTTGGTATTAGCCTGCACCTGGCTATGGACGGGCTAAGCCTGGTAATGCTGGCACTTACCTTTTTCCTGGGCGCATTATCCGTATTAATATCGTGGCGGGAAATAAAATATAAAACCGGCTTCTTTCACTTTAACCTGCTGTTTGTAATTGCCGGCATAGCCGGTGTTTTCCTGACCATGGACCTGTTCCTGTTCTACTTTTTTTGGGAAGTGATGTTAATACCCATGTACTTCCTGATAGGGATCTGGGGGCATGAGCGGCGGGAGTATGCGGCGTATAAGTTCTTCATTTTTACGCAGGCGGGCGGGCTGTTAATGCTGCTGGCCATACTGGGCCTGTACTTTGTTCATGGCGCTAACACCGGCGTATATACGTTCGATTATTTTTACCTGTTAAATACGCCCATGGAGCGGGCCGTGGCACAATGGCTGATGCTGGGTTTCCTGGTAGCCTTTGTTGTAAAGCTGCCGGCCATTCCCTTTCATACCTGGCTGCCCGATGCGCATACCGAAGCGCCTACTGCAGGCAGCGTGGTGCTGGCAGGGCTGTTATTAAAAACAGGCGCGTATGGCATTTTGCGTTTTGTGCTGCCCCTGTTCCCGGCTGCATCGCATGACTTTGCACCCTGGGCTATGCTGCTGGGCGTAGCAGGCATTTTGTATGGCGGGCAGCTGGCTTATTCACAGCCAGATCTGAAACGGTTGATTGCCTATACCAGCGTTAGCCATATGGGCTTTGTACTGCTGGGCGCTTTTGCTTTTAATGAATTGGCTTATAAGGGCGTGGTGATGCAAATGATCACACATGGCATCAGCACCGGCGCTTTGTTTATGATAGCCGGCGCTTTGTATGAGCGTATGCATACCCGTGAGCTAAGCCGTATGGGCGGCTTATGGCCTGCTATGCCGGCTATGGGCACGGTAACTATGATCTTTGTAATGGCATCGCTGGGATTACCCGGGCTGGGAAATTTCGTGGCAGAGTTCATGATCCTGTTAGGCAGCTGGCAGGCAAACCATATTATGACCATACTGGCTACTATCGGCCTGGTGATTGCCACGGTATACTCCCTGCGCATTATGCAAAAAGTATTCTTCGGACAAACGGAACGGCAGTATGCCCTGCCGGACCTTGGATTGCGGGAATGGCTGATCATGGCGCCGCTGGTAGTAGTGATCTTGTGGCTGGGCGTGTACCCCCAGACGGTGCTGGGGACAATTACGAATTACGAATTACGAATTACGACGTTTAACAAGGGGGATGTACCGCGTGCTGAAAAGAGTAAGGTTGTGATTCCGGTGAGTGATTCATCGTTCGTAATTAATCATGCGCCGTAGCAACATTATCCATGATCAACACAATTCGTAATTGATAATTCGTAATTAACCTGTTATGACTTTCGATGACTTACTTAGCCTGGGGCCTTTATTCAATATCTGCGGAGCAGCGGTATTGTGTATGCTGCTGGTAGCTATCTGGCGTAACCACCGGCTTATCTATTATGTAACCCTGGTGGCTTTTGCGCTGGCGCTGATGTCGGTAGTGCCGGTGGCTACGCTGTTGCCGCATACCATTGCCCCGCTGGTGGTAATAGATATGTTTGCGCTGTTTAACAGCGGCGCTATTGTAGGGTCGGGGCTGATCATTGTACTGTTATCCTATAACTATTTCGAGGAGCGGGAAGAGCGTAAGGAAGAGTATTACCTGCTGTTGCTGCTGGCTACTGCCGGTGCGCTGGTGCTGGTGATCAGCCGGCATTTTATGTCGTTCTTCCTTGGGCTGGAAATGCTGAGCATTAGCCTGTATGGCCTTATTGCATACCTGCGTGCCCGCCAGCGCTCAGATGAAGCGGGCATAAAATACCTGATACTGGCGGCATTATCCTCTGCATTCTTATTGTTTGGAATGGCGCTGGTATATGGTTTTACCGGGCATATGGATTTTCCCGGTATTGGCGCTTACCTGCGGCAGGCCGGCACTTTTCCGCTGCCTGTAATTGCGGGTTTTGGGCTGATGCTGATAGGGATCGGCTTTAAGCTGGGCATTGTGCCTTTTCATATGTGGGCGCCGGATATTTATGAAGGGGCGCCGCTGCCGGTAGCGGCTTTTGTGGCTACCATTTCCAAAGGCGGTGTGCTGGTAGTGCTGATCCGTTTTTACCAGGATATTGATGGCCGTAATTATACCATGCTGTGGTGGATACTGGCCATTACCTCCATTGCTTCTATGTTTGTGGGCAACCTGCTGGCCCTTACGCAGCAGAATATTAAACGTATGCTGGCTTATTCGTCCATTGCGCACCTGGGCTATTTGCTGGTAGCATTTTTATCCGGTGCGCAATCGGGTTTGGAGGCTATTGCTTTTTACCTGACGGCGTATTTTCCTACCAGCATTGGCGCATTTGGCGTGCTGATAGTAATGAGCAGCAGTGTGCAGGATGCAGAAACGGTGGAGGATTACCGGGGCCTGTTCTGGCGCTATCCCTGGGTGGCGCTGGTATTTACAGTAATGCTGCTATCCCTGGCAGGCATTCCGCTTACAGCGGGTTTCATTGGCAAGTTCTATATTGTAATGGCCGGGGTTGACGGGCACCATTGGTTCCTGCTGCTGATGCTGGTGATCAATAGTGTAATAGGCCTGTACTATTATATAAGAGTGGTAGCGATGATGTTCCGTACTACGGATACGTCTCAACGTATTTTCATTAAACCTTCCCTGCCATTGGCCGGTAATATTACCCTGGGCCTGATAGTTATGCTGCTGGTAGGTTTGGGTGTATACCCCACGGCTATGATGCAGCTGATACAGCAGATGATGACCTTAATTAAATGATGTGCTGATATGCTAATGTGCTGGTATGTATTGAATGAAGCGAAGACCTATTCGCATTTTCAACATAAACCAGCACATTAGCATATTAGCACATCAGCACATTAAGAATAGTGTTTTTGTGCTCCAAATGCCACAGGCAGTCCTATCATTACAACAATAATAGCCATGCCCAATAAAGCAGGCGCCCAGCGCAAAGGCGCCTGCTGGTAATTAGAAAGGGGTAATACGGCCAGGTTCATTACCAGCCATACCAGTACGCCGAACAATACGCCGCTTACTACCCACTGCCGGTGTAAAAAAGGCAGGTGCGGGTACAACAGGAAATAAGCTGTTGTAAAGATGAGCGCAAGGGCGTAATGAAACAGCAATCCTGTTAAGGCCATGGGAAAACCGCCGGCATATGCCTCCCTGCCAAATACACCACTGGCAACGCCCTGCAGGATCTGTACAGGGGTGGCTTTTCCCATGATAAGCGCATACACGGTAATGGCGGAGAGAATGTCCAGGGTGCCGGCTATTAGCCCGGTCCGTAAAATGGTGTTTACATTTGATGCTACAGAATGCGCTGTCATAATTCTTGTTTCCTTTTTTTAAAGCATGGTTCCCGTTAACGAATTATAATTGATTTGTCGTAACCTTTGTGGCGGAAGGAGCTGGGATTCATGAATTGGTTGAATTGAAATCACATCAAATGTAAACAAGGATCATAAAGGGTTGTAACAAATTCGACCAGGGGCCGCGCAGCGCATACAGACAGCATCCGGTAATGGCGGAAAGGCATTGGTAGGTTGCAAACAGTCCATCGGTTGTTGTAAACGGTTAATGGTGTACTATTTTAAACCTATGCCTTTCCACCCATGATCCCGGACCGCTCCTGCCAAAGAATAGCAGCAGCCTACATCATAACAGGGGAGGTAGTAAAAAGTGGTTTTTTGTTGAATGTGGCGTACATAGTGATCCTGAAAGCAATATGTTTTTGGGGCCACAAACTGATGAAAATAAAATCCCTGGACAAGGACTTTCCTGTAATGTCATGATCAGCAGAAGATATAATATCTCCACAACCCGGCTCGGGGTATTACCCGCGCGGGAGCAGCTGTTTAATAACCTGTTTTCCAATTCTGTGTAAGTGGGGCCAACTTCAGGTTGCTGAAGGCAGTTCGGCTTACTTCAGCGCCAATATTCTTTTTGTACTCAATGTGAAATGTTTTAGGGGTTAATAAAAAATGTGAATCGGCAGTAAAGATAAAGCTTGCCTGTTTTTCTCAAAATTGAAAACTATGAACGGTTTTGTATTTAAAATAAACGGCAGCCTCCGCTTTTCCAAAGGCCTTTGCTAAAAGTGGAACAGCTCTTTCATACGCGTCATAAACGGCTCTTTCTTACGGCGGCTTACTTCTATCTGCGCGCCGTTGGTCATGATAACAGTGCCGCCTTCCCCGCGCTGGTACTCAATTACATGCTGCAGGTTCACCAGGTATGATTTATGCACCCGCAGGAAATTAGTGCCGGTTAGCAGCGCATCATAATCGCTTAATGGCTTGGATACAATGATGGATTTTTTATTCACCAGGTGCACAATGGTATAGCTTCTTTCTGCAGCGCAATACACGATCTCATCCAGCTTTAATACGGTGAAACCTTTGAGCGTAGGCAGGCACAGGCGCATTTCCATAGGCATGCCGGTTTTGTGAATGTTGTAGGCCAGCGTGGATACGGGCTCATTTTCCTTTTCTGCAGCGCGCCTTTTTTCAACCCGCTGCACTGCTTCCATCAGGCGGTCTTCATCCACAGGTTTCAGTAAATAATCTGCGGCGCTGTATTGTAATGCCTGCAGCATATACTCATTATGCGCGGTTACAAATACCACTTCAAAATCCTGGCGGGAAAGGTCCATCAGCATTTCAATGCCGTTTTTACCGGGCATCTGAATATCCAGGAACACCACGTCGGGTTCCAGCTCCTGCAGCTTTTGGCTGGCCACTGCTGCACTGGAGCAGCTGGCCAGCACATTCACCTGCGGGCAGTTGTTTTCCAGCATTTTACGGAGGGTTACTATGCCATTCACCTCATCGTCAACAATGATTGCTTTCATACTATGCATTTTTAAAGATCAGTTAGTTTAAAGCGGAGCACCGCCTGTGTACCGGTATTATGATGGCCGTTATCACTACGGTCTGTGATGGTTAATGCGCAATCCATATGGTATTTCTCATTCATGATGCTGATGCGGTTGCGCAGGTTATCCAGCCCTACTGAGCGGTGCGATGTTTTGCGCTGCTGTTTCAGCTTTTCTGCCTGCCGTATGCCAATGCCATTATCGGTAATTGCACAGGTGAGCACTTCGCCCTGCAGGCTAAAAACAATGTCCACGGCCTTTTCTCCTTCGCGGTGCATTAACCCGTGCCAGATGGCGTTTTCCACCAAAGGCTGTATCATTAATGTGGGGATGGTAATATCTTCATCCGCCAGCCCATCATCTGTTTGTATGGTGTAGGTGAAGGAATCATCAAAGCGCAGTTTTTCCATTTGCAGGTAACTTTCCAGGTACTCAATATTTTCCTTCAGTGTTACAAATGACTGTTTGGACTGGCTGAGCGTAAGGCGTATCATTTGCGCAAACTTGCTCAGGTAGCGGGATGCATTGGAGATGTCCTGTTCCAGGATCATGCGCTTAATACCATTGAGCGCATTAAAAATAAAGTGCGGGTTCATTTGCGTTTGCAGGGCCAGCAGCTGCGCTTCGGCCAGCTGCTCGTTAATGGAGTTCAGCTCTTCATGCTTAATGCGCAGGGTTTGTTCTGATGCCAGCTGCCGCTGCAAAATGCCGGTACGCCACCTGAACACCGTATACACCGCTATTGCGGCCAGTAACAGCAGCAGGCCAAAGAACCAGGGCGTAAGCCAGAAGGGCGGCAGCACACGAATGGTAAGCTCCTGCACCTGCTGGGGCCAGCGGTTGTTAATAGCAAAGAGCTTTACCTGCACGCGGTACAGGCCTGGCGACAGGCTGGCTATGTTAAATGTATTGCGCGCGCCTAATTGCTGCCAGCTGCTGCTATCTGCTTTTAGGATGCGATAGGCAAAACGCTGGCTGCTGCTGTAAAGGAAATTAATGCTGCCCAGCGTAACCGTAATATCATTCCTATACCAGCTGGTGGTAATTTCTTTGGCAGGGAAATGGATCTCCTGCTGATCACCGATGCTGATATTTTCAATAAAAAATGGCGGCGCCGTCATGGTTGTAAGCAAGCTTTCAGGGTCGAATTTTACAAGGATACGGGAAAACCCTATGCTGAGTTGCCTGCTGGCAGTATCGTAATAAAATTTACTGCCGTCTGCTACCGGCAGGTCGGGGAAGCCGTCTTCCTTACCAAAGGATACCATCCGCAGCGTGGCCAGGTCCAGGCAGGAGAGGCCGGAGTGGCCGGCCATCCACAGGCGGTTGTTCACCACCATCATAGCAGCAATATTATTATCCTGCAGGCCGTTGCTGCGCGTAAAATGCAGCCATTTACCGCTGCGCAGGTTATAGCCGGTAAGGCCGTTGTTGTTGCTGTTACACCAGATGGTGTTGTGCCCATCCACCACAAAATTATTCACCTGCCGGTCGGGCATTTTAATGTAAGGAAAGGTATCTATTAAACGGTCAAACTGTTTGGTGAAGGGGTTGTAACGGCACAGGCCATGCCCGGCCATCCATATATTGCCGGCAGTGTCCAGGCCCAGGCGCAGCGCGCGTTGTATGCCACGGTACAGGGGTGTAGCGGTATTAATTTGTGTAAGCTGTTGGGTGGCTGCGCTATAAGCATAAATATTGGCGGCAGTGATCCAGGTATGGCCCTGCCGGTCTGTTTGCAGATCGGCGGCTTCATACTCCGGCAGGTCCCAGTGCTGCAATACTTTATGGGTTTGCAGGTTCAGGCGCAGCAGGGGACGTTCCGTGCCTACCAGCAAGCTATGCTCATCTGCAGGGGCTAAGCAGTAAATATTATCTGCTGCGGCGGCATAGCTTTTAAAGCTGATGCGCTTATTAAAACGGAAAGGCTGCTTGTTAAACACCAGCAGGCCGCCATTTTCCCGGCAGGCTACATACAGCTGATTGCCTGCGCCATATACATCATCCATTATTAAGTTAGGGAATGCGGTATTGATGTTTGGCGGCAATGCAGCTTGCTCAATCCGCGCCTGGAGGTTGTGCTGGTGGAATAATCCCTTGTTGGTGCCTACCCACAAATAGCCATCGCGGTCCTTTAACAAGCTGTTGCAGCTGTAGGCGGCAAAATATTTTTCCGGGAAAATATGCGCATTGCCCGTTTGCGGGTTAAAGATCATTTTATGAAAACCGGATACCTGCCCGGTAAAATAAAAAAGCGTATCATTTACCTGTATCAGCTTGGAACGCTCGCCTATCAGGCGTTCCTGGTAGGGGAGCACCGGCAGGCGGCTTACTATTTTTTGCTGTGTAGGCACATCTACATAAATGAGACTATCAGAGTTTTCAGGCAGTATAAAAAAGCGGCCCGTTCTGATCTGGAACACCTTGGACTGGGAAAGCGGCAGGTACTCCGCCAGCAGCGGACAGTCGGCCGCCTCCATTTTTTTTACCCGGTGCGTAAGGGTGTTGTAAAGGTAAAAGCCTAAATAGGAGGTGATGATGAAGCGCTGCTCATCCAGCTGCAGCAGGCCAATGCCAAAGATCAGCGGCTGCGTGATCTCACTGTCCTTGTAATGATCATACCGGTATACGAGGCGGTAATTCTGATCGTAATGGTAAATGCCCGGGCGGGTAAGCACAATGATATCCCCGTTATTACAGGCCCGCACCGACATGATGTTATTGAACTTATACTGGAACTTTTTTTGTTTGTAGGGGATAAAGATGTTGCGCGCATCGCCGGTAGCGGTGTTGATCATGTGCAGGCCCACGCCGGTGCGCACACCCAGGCGCGACTGGCCTAAGAATACCAGGCCTTTGATCTCTTCTGCGGGCAGCGACAAACTATCATCGGTATTATGGAATTGCACAAACTGGCTGCCATTGTAACGATTGAGGCCGGAGGAGGTAGCCGCCCAGATATAACCGGTGGCATCCTGTACCAGGCTGGTAATATAATCATCAGATAAACCCTCTTGCCGGGAGTAACGGGTGAAATCACTTTCACGAAGATCCTGGGCCGTTAACAAATTACAAAAGAGGCATAGCAGGGGCAGTAAAGTTAGCCGAACATACATACCTGTAAACATTGGGGGTGGCCCCAAAGTTACTTTCTTTTGCGAAAAACCGGTAGCTGAAAATTTATTGCTCCAACACCCGCATCACCAGCTCTTTATAGCTGCGGCCAATGGGAATAGGGGCGCCGTTGATCTCAACATCGGTAGCGGTAAAGGCATCTATCTTGTTCTTTGACACAATAAAGGAGCGGTGCACACGCAGGAAATTGTTCTTGGCCAGCAGCTCTTCTATTTGTCCCAGCTGGAATTTGGTGAGGATGGTTTTATCGCGGGTTACAATACGGATGTATTCTTTCATGCTTTCAATGTACAGGATCTCATCCAGGTACACCTTTACCATTTTTTTGCTTACGTTAAAGAACAGGTGCGTTCTTTCCGGAACCGCTGCTACGGCCATTGCAGGGGATGCGGCTGCGGGCATTTTTACTTTGTTCACCGCCATCAGAAAGCGGCTGAACTCAATGGGTTTAAGCAGATAGTCCACCACGTTCAGCTCATAACCCTGCAATGCATATTCCTGGTAAGCGGTGGTAATAATGATCTGCGGTGGTTCTTTGAGCGCTTTTATAAACTGCATGCCTTTTAGCTTGGGCAGGTGAATATCCAGGAACACTACATCTACTTTTTCTTTTTGCAGTATTTCCATGGCGTAAATGGCATCGCTGCAAATACCCTGCAGCTGCAGGAAAGGCACCTGCTGAATATAATCGCTCAGCACTTCTGCGGCCAGCGGCTCATCTTCCACAATAAGGCAGCTATATTTTTGCATGGCTATCCAGGTTTATGGTCAGGTATACTTTAAAAAGCGTGTGCTGGTCTTCTACCTCCAGGTGATAATCTTTATACATCAGCTCCAGCTGCCGCCGTACATTGCCTAACCCGATATTATCTGTTACAGGGTGTGCGCCGCCATTTTCCTTTGTGTTTTCAATACGGAAAGTAAGGCGGCCTTCCTGTAATTTAATATCAATGTAAATAAAAGAATCGAAACGTGATTCACTAACGCCGTGCTTAAATGCATTTTCCACAAAAGGTAGCAGCAGTAAGGGCGCCACGGGATAGGCGCCATTGTCGATCTCTTTTTCAAAAGTAATGGTGAGGCGGTCGTTATAGCGGATCTTTTCCAGCTCCAAATAATCATCCAGCATTTTTATTTCGTCGGCAACAGGTATAAATGTTTTGCTGGTTTCATACAACATAAAGCGCAGGAGCTTGGAAAGCTTCATTACAATTTCTGCAGTGAGGTCCGATTTTTTGCGGGCCAGCACATAAATATTGTTCAGCGTATTGAATAAAAAGTGAGGGTTGGTTTGGTTGCGCAGGAACTTCAGCTCTGTTTCCAGCTTTTCTTTTACCAGGTTCTTTTCCCGCTCTTTGCTGGTAAGCTGTTTGCGCAGCAGGTGCAGCGTAACAGCGGTGCCGGTTACAAAACCAAAATCCATAAGGGCTACCAGCAGGCTGCTGCCGCCAAACATGGGCGAGGGTTTCAGCAAACCGTGATAGATATTCATGTATACATAATAGGAAAAGATAGCGCGGTAAAATATAAGCACTACTATAAACACCAGGGTAATATAAAGAGCTTCAAGCCAGATGCGGCTGCCTTCTTTCAGGATCCTGTTCATGGAAAAGCACAGGATAAAATAGACGAAGATCATTTTAGGAATGCCGGCGGCTATGCCGGCCATCACAGCCATTACAAAAGCTTTGCCTTCCGGTACCTGCGGAATGGCGGGGGCTACCCACAGAAATTGCAGTAACGAATCCTGCAGCAGGTACACTACCCAGAATAAAATATGCAGTAAAAACCGGCTCATGCGATTTCAAAAATCGTAAAAAAGGCGGTTATTACTGCATAAACCTATGAAAAACGCTTACCGATGGATGAAAAGCTGGTTTTGATGTGCTGAATTAAAAAGACCGGCAGGTTTCCACCCCTGCCGGGTCTTGTATATCTAGTTGTCTATGAGACCCATTTCTTTCAGCCTTGCAGCTGCTTCCAGCACCATAGTACCACTTAACTGCGTGGTAAGATCGGTGGTGGTGATAACGCTGGTCCAGCTGGGGCTGAAGATCACCTGCGGACGGGATGTGCCCTGCAGCCACAGTGTTTGCGCATTCAGCTGCAAAAAGCTGGCGAACTTTGTTTTATCTGTGCTGCTAAGGTCACCGTCTGTGATCAGCAGCATAAGATAGCGTACCAGTGTGCCTTTGAATAAACCGCCATCGCCCTGGCCTTCATCTTTAAGAATATTGCTTTTGGTGAAATCGCCGCTGAGGGAGTTGTTGGCTGTTTTCAATGCATCGTTCAGGTAGCCCTGCTCACCGGTGAGCTTATACAGCTCTATACCGGCGCCAATGAACACGCCCTGGTTGTAGGTGAACTTCCAATCCTTATTCACCTGACCACTGCCATCCTGGTTAATGCCATCGTATACCAGGCCGGATGCAGGATCTACCAGCGTGGTTTTTTGCCACTGGTAAATTTTCTTTGCCCAGTCCATGTCTGCAGGGTCCTGCGTTACCTGGTACATGCGGGCGGCAATGATACAGGCCGGTGCATTGGCAGGGGTGTTCTTATAGTTCTTTGATTTGTCTTTATTCCAGTGTATGCCGCCGCCCCATACCAGGTCCCAGCCGCCTTTGATATCATTCCAAAGCTCCTGTGCGCTGGCTTTAAAACGGTCGTCGCCGGTGGCTTCATAAGCGCGCAGGCAGGCCAGCGTCATCCACTCCATATCATCATAAAAATGATTGATGTAGGTGTTGCCGTTCTTTGCCTTTACACCATCCAGCAGGTCGGTCATGCGGGTTTTAACGGCGGCGTCGTTCTTACGCAGGTAACCATCTACCAGCACATCCAGCGCATGGGCCTGGGGCCAGTAGTTAAAGGTTACATCACCGGCATTGTTCTTATTAAAATATTTGCCGTTGGCATTATAAAAGTTAGCGGTGAGCGAGGCCTGTGCAGAATCTGCAATGGCAGGCCAGTTATATTTATAGGTGGCTTTGCCTGCGCCCGGGCCGGGACCATCATCTACCGGCTCTTTCAGACAGGAGACCCAGGTAACGGACAGCAGCAGCATGCAAGGCGCCAGCAAACGTTGTAAAGCGATCATGTTTCTGAATTAAAAGATTAAAGTGTTTGAAGGGAAGGCCGGCCAAAAAGAATGTAAAATGTAAAATTTTAAATCATAAATGTAAAAGTGAAATGCCACGAACAACTAAATCCAACTTTTACATTTAACATTTACATTTATGATTTTACATTCTTTTGACCAGCCTCCGATGCTTACAGCACAATTACTTCGTGTGTATAAGCCTTGTCTGCCTGGAAGTACATTTTCACATCGCAGTTCTTGGTATCTACCTCGGTCTGGAACTTGTAACAATAGTTCCACTGATCGTTATTGGCGATGGGATAAAGCTGCCAGAAGCTAAGCGGGGTAGCGCTGGTAGGGCGGCTGTTATCTGCATTGGAGCTGCCCAGCCATTCTTCACCGGCAGTGCCATCGGCCGACTTCACACTCATACGGAACTTATAGCGCTCATCACGGCCCCAGGATTCCTGCTTAAAGGTGATGACCTGGTTGCTGGCTGTAAAGGTGCCATTGCCGGAGTAGGTAAGGTTGAACAGGATCTTATTATCCGGTGCAAACCATAATCCCATACCGGTGATCTCTGTCATAGTGCCGGTGGTGTTATTAAAGTCCAGACGGATGCGGTACACCTTAGTGCCGCCGCTTTGCGTGCTTTCGCCGCCTTCTTTCAGCACAGCGCCATCCAGTGAATACGTGGTGGGCGTGCCGGTATTACGGTCTACAAATTGATATTTACCGTCCTTCAGGGAAGTATAAATTTCAAATACACCGCTGGTGATGCTTTTCAGGTGCAATGCTTTGGAAAGGTCGGCGCCTGCTTCTGTAGCTTCACCGGTCAGGAACACATCCACCGGGATCTCTGCAAAGCCATTGGGCCTTTCTACTTCCAGGATGCGGCTTTCAGCTGCCGGCTGTACGTTGTACCCTTTGGCGGCCAGCACCGTCCATTTGAGCTTACCAGTGCCTAATGCGGGGATGCCGGCATTGTTGGCAATGGTGTTCAGCTCTTTGTGGGAAAGGGAGAGCTTGTTTTGCACGCCGCCACCGTCTGATGTGTATTTGGCAATGGGCTTGGAGAAGTCGCCGCCTTCTTTATCAAAGGCTACTTCGTACAATACCAGGGAGCCGTCTTCTGCACGGGCCTGGTCCCACTCAAAGCTAACAGCGGCGCTGGTGGCGGGCTGCAGCTTTACAAATTTATTGTCGGCCGGCGCACCCAGGTGCTCTACCGGTTTAATATTGGTGTTGAGCTTATAATCGTCTTTTTTGCAGCTGCCCAGGAACATAGCTGCTACTGCGGGCAATGCGGTAAATATGAAAGCTATACGTTTAAGCATATACGGGAATTTGTAGGTTTACCAACCCTGGTTTTGTGAAAGATTTTTGTTCTGATCGCGTTCAAATGTAGGCACCGGCCACAGGTAGTGTTTCGGATTAGTGAAGGTGCGGTTGGCCACAATGATATAACCATTGGGATCCCGGTTGAACGCACCGGATGTTACCTTAATACCTCTTACCGGTTTTGCCAGCACCTGGTCGGCAATTTTCCAGCGGCGTATGTCGTACACACGCAGGCCTTCAAATGCCAGCTCAGTGCGCCTTTCACGGCGTACAATCGTACGCAGCTGCTCCTGTGTTAAAGCGGCATTGAACTCAGTAGCGCCGGCATCCGTGAACTTGGCGCGTACCCGCAGTGCGCGGATGGTGTTGTTCCATACATTGGCATCCAGCTGCGCCAGCTCGTTCTTGGCCTCTGCATACATCAGCAATACATCGGCATAGCGGATGAGGATGAGGTTTAAGCCTGACTGGTAGTTGGTGGAGGTACGGTCGTAATATTTATAAAAATAGTAACCGGTAGGGGAGGCGCCCTGATCGTCCACCGTATTGGTGGCCGGGTTGGAGCCTGGCTGTGTAAGAATGGTTTGCACCGCACCGTTAAAGTCCGTTACCGTAGAGCCATGATGCAGGATGGTGGCATTAAAGCGGGGATCGCGGTTGGTGTAGGGATTATTCTCATTATAGCCGGAGCCTGCTTCCTTAATGCCTTTACCGTTCGTCATCACGTAATCATCCACAAGGTCCTGCGTGGGCACCAGCACACTTCTTAGCAGGGCCACGGTTTGCGGCATAAAGGCGCGCTGCACATCGTAGGTGCGGCCGCCGCCATATTGCAGGTCCAGCACCACTTCTTTGTTATACTCATTACCCACGGTGAAAATGCCGGCATAATCATCCATCAGGCCGTAAGTGCCGTTCTCTGTTTTGTTAATGAGCAGCTCACAGTCGCTTACTACGGCCTGCCATTCCCCGTTGTACAGGTGTACACGGGCGCTGAATGCTATGGCGGCGCCACGGGTTACCCGGCCTTTGTCCTTATCCGCATAGCCGCTGCTGCCGGAATAGTTATTTACCGGCAGGTCGGCACGGATGGCGTTCAGCTCACTCAGCACAAACTGAATAATGGTGTTCTTAGGTGAGCGGTTAATAGTGCGTGATTCATCTATAGAGATCACATTGGTGAAGAAAGGTACATCGCCATACCAGGTGGCCAGCTGAAAATAAGCGTAGGCGCGTATAAAGCGGGCTTCTGCTACAATACGGCGTTTAAGGGTGCTATCCAGCGCAGGCACCTTACCAATATTTTCCGTTAAGGTATTTACCCGGCGGATGGTGGTGAAGTAATAGCTCCAGGTATCTGCCACGCGTGCATTAGATGGGTCGTACCCGCCATTGGCAATGGCTGTTACGTTCTGGAAACCCACGCCATTTACGTAGGCATTATCGCTGAGGCCTTCATCGCCAAAGAAATAATCCGTTTTGGATAAATGCTCATAACAGGCGGAAAGGGCGTCCAGCGCATCCTGTGCATCGCGCCAGTAGGCCGTTTCCGTAAAGTCGCGCGTAATGGGCTGGTCCAGCTTACGGCAGGCAAACAGTCCCACGGCGAAAACGATTATGACAAGTGTTTTTTTCATTGATTTGTTTTTTTTCTTACCACTAGAATTTCACATCCACACCTACCGCAAAAGTGGCGGCGTTGGGATAGTTGCGGCCAGCGATCGGGTTGTAGTTGGAAAAGTTCAGCTTATCATCAAATTGCGTGAACTCAGGATCCATGCCTATTTCGCGGAAGCGTTTAGGCATAATGGTGATCAGGTTCTGGCTGGTGAAGTAAATACGTGCGCTTTCAATATGCACGGTATTGGTAATACCGCGGGGCAGGGTATAACCTACCTGCAGGTTCTTGAGGCGTATGTACTTGGTATCAAACATCCAGTAATCAGAGTAAGCAAAGTTGTTGGCATCTGCCGTACCAATGGTTAAACGCGGGTAAGTGGCGTTAGGATTGGTGGGCGTCCAGCGGTCCAGGTGCTGCACAAAGGCGTGGTCTTCGTTATTATGGAAAGCTTCCACAATATCGCCGCGCAGGAACTGCGAGCGTTTGCCCACGCCCTGCCAGAACATGTTCAGGTCAAAGCCGTGCCAGGTAACATTATATGTAAAGCCAAAGGTGTAACGTGGAAAAGGATTACCGAAAACAAAACGGTCATCTGCATCGATCACACCATCTCCATTACGGTCCACATACTTAATATCGCCGGGCATTACCTGCTGGTTGTAAGCAAAAGGCACTTTGGGTGCATTCTTGATATCGTCCAGGTTCTGGTACAGGCCGTTGGATTTATAACCGTAATAAGAGGAGATGGGGAAACCTTCTTTAATGATGTAAGAGAAATCGCTGCCGCGGATGGATTCCTGGCCAAAGGCAACCACCTTGTTCAGGTTATCCGACAGGTTAAAGCCAAATGCATGGCCTACCTTACCGGTAGTAAGGCGGTACGTTAATGCCAGCTCCCAGCCTTTGTTATTTACCTTACCTACGTTTTCCAGCGGTGCGGCAGTACCGGCGGTGCCGGGCACAGTTTGGAACAGGTAAATGCCGGAAGTGTTCTTGTTAAAATAATCGAAGGAGGCTGTAAGCGCACCTTTAAAGAAATCTGCATCCACACCATAGTTCGTCATGGCGGATATTTCCCATTTCAGCAGATCGTTATAGGTTGAGAAGGTAGCGCCGGTTGTTGGTGAGTTATTAAAAGGATAATAACCCTGGTTAAGCGTTACCCGCGCCAGGTAGTTAAACCCGCCAATGTTGGAGTTACCCACCTGGCCGTAGGAGAAGCGGAATTTTACATTACCGATGTTCTCCTTTACATACTGCATAAAATCCTCCTCTGTAATACGCCAGCCCAGTGAAAAGGCGGGGAAGAACTGCCAGCGGTGGCCCGGGGCCAGCTTGGAAGATCCATCGTAACGCCAGGTGAACTCTGCCAGGTATTTATCATCATAGGCATAGTTCAAACGGCCAAAGAGGGAGTTGAGCGCATACAGGTTAGGATTAATGATATCATTGTAATCGCCAATGCTGCCGTAATCAAAGGTACCATCAGGTTTGGGGCGGTAACCGCCGCCAATGGCCCAATCATTATCCAGGTTGGTGGTGCCAAAACGGTCGGCCCGGAAACCGTAGCCTTCATTTATAGCATCTGTACGGGCGCCTACCTGTGCTTTTACATAATGTTTGCCAAAGGTGTTCTCGTATTCGGCAGTGGCATATACGTTTGTGTTCAGGTCTTTATACTCGCTCTCATGCATCTCGTTATACAGCGGGGGTGCGGCCGTAGTATAATAGGGTGCATAAGTGTATTTGTTAATGCGGCGTGTTTCGTTGTTAATGTTGTATACACCGGAGGCATTAAAGTTCAGCCTGAAGTGGTTAACGGGCGTAATGGTTACATCTATACCACCCAGCAGGTTATCCTGCTCATTGAGCTTGTAGCCGCCTTCGCCCAGCTGAGCAAACACGCTGTTACTGGTAAGCGCAGGCACCACCCAGTTGCCCAGGCTGTCCTTTACAGGGTAAATACGCGGCACGCGCATGGCATCGCGCATCAGGATACCCATGTCTGCGGAATGTGTGCGGGTGTACGACCTGGTGTAGGCAATGTTAGCGGCTACTTTTACATACTTACTAACGTCTATGCCTATATTAGCACGGGCATTGTAACGTTTGTAATAGAACGCCTGGTCTGATGGCAGCCATTTGTTCTGCAACATATTGCCCTGGTCCACATAGCCCAGTGACAGCAGGTAGCTGCTGCTTTTGCCGCCACCGGTTACACTCAGGCTGTGGTTTTGCTGCGGGGTGGTTTTGCGCACCATTTCGCGCAGCAGGGCGGGGTAGGAGCCGCGGTTATGCCAGTACTGAATTTCCTCTGATGAGAACTGCGGGGTTTTACCGGAGTTCACCAAAGCTTCATTCTTCATGGTCATATATTCCCACGCTTCTACCTGCCGGGGCAGGGTAGTGGGCGTTTGCAGGCCATACATGCCGTTGTACTGCACGCTGGGCTTATCATCTTTCTTACCTCTTTTGGTAGTGATGTAGATAACACCGTTAGCGGCCTGTGATCCGTAAATGGCGGAAGAAGCGGCATCTTTTAATACAGAAATGCTTTCCACATCATAGGGGTTCAGGTTCTGGAGGCCGGTGCTGCCAGCCTGTACCCCATCTATAATGATCAGCGGCGCGTTGCCGGTTAAGCTGCCTACTCCGCGTATGTTCAGGTTCAGCGCAGCGCCGGGTTCCGCATTATTCTGCTGGATGGTTAAGTTAGGCGCCAAACCCTGTAAGGCCTGGAACATGTTGCTGGAAGGGCGGCTGGTGATATCCTTGGTGGATACCGTGCTGATAGCGGCTGTTACCTGCGCTTTCTTTTGCGTAGTGTAAGCGGTAACCACTATCTCGCCCAGGTCTTTTGATTCGGCATTCAGCATAACAGTAATGCTGGTGCGGCTATTGATCCCCACTTCTTTTGTGATGAAGCCAATGGACGAGTAAACCAAGGTACCATTGGCTTGCCCACTGGGGATCTTTAACGTAAAAAAACCGTCTTCCCTTGTAGTGGTGCCGGTATTGGTATTCTTCAGGCGTACATTCACTCCGGGAATGCCATCGCCCTTATCATCTACTACGTTGCCGCTGATGGTAACCGTTTCCTGTTGCCGGTACTCTGCGGCGGGTTCGTTTCCCTGGCGAAGAATGATCTTGTTGCTGATAAGCTCATAGCTTACATTCAGCGGGGAAAGCACCATGGGCAGCACTTCTGAGAGCTGCTTGTCTTTTACATTGAGCGTGATGCGTTGCGTGGTTTTAATCACGTCGTTTGAGTATACAAACACATAAGCGGTTTGCTGCTCAATTTTTTCCAGTACCTGATCCAGGTTTTCATTTTTAACCTGCAGGCTTACCCGATTGTCCAGCGGGTTGGTATTAGTTGTTTTTTCCTGTTGCATTCTATACGGCGGCGGCATGCCGTATGCAAGTGCTACCTGGGCTTTAAGATCCAGCATGCTGAGTAAAGCCATGCAAATAATGACCGGAAAGCACCATGAGCGGAAAGCTGGCAGTAAGAAGCCTGGTAAAGCTCTTTCTTTCATAGCGTGGAGACTTTGGTTTAAATAATGATTGTTTGTTAGGTTTTGGTTTACTTATTATTCATTGATCAATAGCGTGCTGTCGGTGATCTCATAACGGAATGCCCTGGACCTGGCCAGGTAGTACATAATATCCTGTAATGAGTTGTGCTGGAATGAGCCGGTGAGGCGGTACTGCCGCGGTGTTTCAGAAAGGAACTCCACTTTTTTACCAAAGGTGCGTTCCAGCTCAGCGCCAATAGTTCCCAGCGTGGCATTCTTAAATACCAGGCGGCCTTCGGTCCAGGCTTTATCATCATTGCTGGCAGTAGCTTCTTTTACCAGCTGGCCGGTTTGCTGCGCATAGGTAACCTTTACATCCGGTGTAATTAAGATGGTATCGGGCTTGCGCTGTTCATTTTCATACAGGGGAATGAAGGCTACTTTACCGGTGCTTACAGAGGTTTGCACGGGCTCATTCTCATAAGCGCGTATGTTAAAGGAGGTGCCCAGCACCTGTATAGTGCCTTTACGCAGGTGAATAATAAACGGGCGGCCGGGATTGTTGGCTACATCAAAAAAGGCCTCACCTTCCAGGTACACTTCGCGGGAGGTGTTGCTGAACACTTCCGGGTAACTGAGGCGGCTATCGGCATTCAGCCATATTTTACTGCCATCGGTTAATTCAATCACCGCTTTGGTGGCCTTGCCATTTTGCCGTTTCATCCACTGCGCAGTATCTGCTTTAACAGCGGCCAGCTGTTTAACCGGTGTAGCGCGGTGCAGCAAATTAGACAGCGATAATACCAATACTACCGATGCTGCAACGGCAGCGCCTATGATAAGGCTGCGCTGCAGGTACCTGCGTTTAGGTTGTGCCGTGCTTACAACCGTAAGCGGCGCCTGCTCCGGCAGCTGCAGCCTTTGCAGCGTACGTTGCAAGGCCTGTTCGGTATTGGCAGATGAGTAATAGTGCGATTCTGTAAAATGTTTTTGCAGGATGGCAGCACGCTCCCTTAGTTCTGCATGCGCCTGCAACAGGGCCTCCAGTTCCTGCAGCTCGTGCATGGTAGCTTCGCCTGCAAGTTTCCTGGTCATGAGTGTAACAAATAATTCTTCATTCATAGATGGAGCTGATTGTTACAGAGAGGACAGGGCAAGCAGTGAAAATTACTTACAAGGGAAAGATCTTTTTTCCATTTTCTTTATTGCCGGAGAGATAAGGGCCAATGGCTTCATTGAGGCGGCGCATGGCGCGCACCAATTGTGTTTCTACAGTACGGGGTGATATATTGAGGATCTCTGCTACTTCCTTATACTTAAAACCTTCTTCTTTAATGAGCTTAAAAACTTTGCGGCATTGGTCGGGCAGGCGTTCCACTTCCTGGTCCATTTTAAAAAGGATCTCTTTCCATTCCATTTCCCGTTCGGGATCAATAGGGCTGACAAGCTGGGCCAGGCCATTTTCGGGCAGTGGTGTTATGCGCAGGTTGGAGTATTGCTGCAGGTAATTGAGCGAATGATTTTTGATAGCTACAAACAGGTATACTTCCAGGTTGTGGATGCCTTCCAGCGCTTCCCGGCGGTTCCATACCTTCACGAATACATCTCCTACAATTTCTTCCGCAGCCTCCCGTGCCTGCACATATTGCAGGCAAAAGCGCAGCAGACGGTCATAGAAGTGGCGGAACAGCTCTGCAAAGGCCTGCTCATTCCCGTAACGTGCAATTTGATGCTGCCACTCTGTAATTTTCACATTGTTCATACGCGGATGCGGATAGGAACCCCTAAGGTAATTTTTCCCCCTTTCCCTAATAGGACAGGGAATTTGCGAAATTTACGTACAACGCGCGGAAAATAATTAAGAATTAATAATTAAGAATTAATAATCGGAATGCAGCGTAGGGGAGAAGTAGGGGAAATACCATTAAAGTTGTAGATAATTTGTTGGAACGGGGAATTAGTTGGCAGTGGGCAGTTGGCAGTTGGCAGTCCAGGGCCGGTACTGCAAGTAATTACAACTGGCTTTGTACATTGGCTGTATATGCTTTGCATGTCTTAATTGTCAATCGTAATTGCTACATCTCCCCAAACTGCCAATCGGCAACTGCCAACTGCCAACTGCCAACTGGCAACTGCCCACTAAAAAAGACTGCTGACATAGGGTTGTCACTCCGGCCCTGCAATTTTACAGCGTTAAAAAAAATTATCCTCCAAAAAAAGGAATCTATGACAACACAGGAAGTTGCAAACCAGTATTACGAGCTGGCCCGTCAAAGTAAATGGATTGATATTCAGAACGGGCTTTATGATGAGCAGGTACAATCCCGGGAACCGGAACATGTTGCATCAAGGGGGGTGCAGGTAATAACCAAAGGCCGGGAAGCGTTGAAGGCCAAAGGCACAGCGCACCGTGCAATGATAGAAGCCGTTCATAGCCAGTTTTGCAGCGAGCCGTTAGTAGCGGGTAATTTCTTCAGCGTAGTATTAAAGCGGGAGGTTACCTATAAGAACCAGCCCCGCACGGAAACAGAAGAGATCGGCGTATTTGAGGTAAAGAATGGTAAAGTTGTTTCAGAACAGTTCTTCTATTGATCCGTTAGCCCACATTCTCCTTCCGCCCCGGGAATGCCCCTGAACATTGCTCCCCCATAAGAAAAAGGCCGCCCACAATCTGTGAGCGGCCTCTTTTACTGTCTTACAAACTATGAATGGCGGTAAATAGCTCGTAATAATAATAAAAGCATCTAAAACAAATCACCGGCTACTATCATAAATGGCGGTAAATAACGTAAACGGTGATCTGTAACTATCCCTATCCCAAAAGCAACTTCCTCGCGTTCAACTCAATTCGTAATTATTCACAATCATAATGTCTTTTCAATGGCATGCATGCGCCGCTTCGCGGGGTCGTAATTGATAATTCGTAATTAATTCCCCGCTCTCCGTGCTTCCTCTGTAGTTCCCGTCTGCCGCTCGCGGGCGCCTTTTATATTGTTGTTGCCAAAGCGGTAGCTGAGCGCAAGGGTGTAAACAGTCTGGTTCCAGGTATTGCGGATCCGGGTATCCACATTATCGTAGATGGCAGTGCCCTTGAACATGTTACCGGCCTTACAAATATTGGTAATGTTGAACTTGATGGTGCCGTTCTTATGCAGCACCTGCTTTTGTAAACCCAGGGATACATCATACTGGGCCTGCCCCCTGAAAATACCCGCTACAAAGGGTGAGTTATAATAGGGGCTTACCTCCGCCTTCATATCATACGGCAGGGTAAAGGTGTTGGTGGAGCTGAAGTAGTATTCTACCCGGCTGTTCTGCACATTAATGCTGGCAGATTGCAGGTCGTATTTATTGTAATACATGCTTAGCGTATTGCTCATGTTCCACCATTTGGTAACATCAAACGGCAGCACCAGCGACAGGCTGTAGTTCTTCCGGTTGTTATAGTTAATGTTGGTGCTAAGGGTGATCTTGGTGCTGTCGTTCTGCGTAAGCAGCTCATCGATCACATCCCGCGTGTAGCTATACCCTACGGTAAGAATGTATTTTTGTTTATAGCTGTAGGATAGCTCGGTATTATCCGTGTACTCCGGCCGCAGGTAAGGGTTGCCGCGGGCATAGGTGTACTTGTCCAGGAAGAACAGGAAGGGATTTAACCCGTTATAGCCCGGGCGGTCGATACGGCGGGAATAGGACAGACCCACTTTGTTATCCTCATTCACTTTATAATCGGCAGCCAGGCTGGGAAAAAAGTCGAGGTAAGAACGTTTGATCTTACTTTGCAGGCTAATGGAATTACCTTCTGAAATGGTTTTCTCCAGGCGCAGGCCGGCCTGCAGATCCCACTTACGCCATTGCAGCTTGTAAGAGGTATAGGCAGCCAGGATGTTCTCTTTATAAATAAACTGGTCGCTTTGGGAAGGGGCATATACATAGTCCTTACCTTTCAGCGAATCATAGCGCAGCTTGTTATCTGTTTCCACAAAGCTGGCTTTTACGCCGGCTTCTATTTTGGATTGTTTGTTCAGGGGCAGCACCAGGTCGGCCTTAATGCTTTTAATGGTAACATTGGTATTACCCATGTTGCGGATGGCGTGCGGGTCGCGCACAGTTTCCTGGTGGCGGTCGTACAGGCTGTCGCGCAGGTTCAGGTTACGGTTGTTCTTAAACCGGGCGTAGTCCGCATCCATGCTTATTTCTGTGCCGCTGGTATCCAGCTGGCCCTTATAGTTCAGGTTCACGGCTACGTTATTGAACTTGTTGTTATTGGTGGTAAGGGTGTTCAGCACCGAATCTATTTCGCCGGTTTGCTTGCCAATATCCGTAGCGCTGTAAATGCTGTTGCGGAATGAGTTGTTATACCCGTTCACCAGTACGCCTACGGTATGCTGCTTGCTAATGAAGTAATCTACGCCGGCTTTGTAGGTGCTGTTCTTAAACTGGTTCCGTTGCCAGATGTCCTGGTGGAACAGCATGGGATCATCCGTATTAATCTTACGCCACAGCTCCCGCAGGGTATAAAACTGGCGGTTGCCGTAGTTGTAGTTCCCAAACAGGTTAAACTTAGTGGTGCGCCAGTTCAGGTTACCGCCGGCATTATAAATAGGGTAGCGGCTTTGCCCCATGCTGGCATTTAAGGTGCCATTGATGCCGGTAAGCTGTCCCTTTTTGGTTTTGATATTAATGATACCGCTGTTACCGGCAGCATCATATTTAGCGCCGGGGGTGGTAATGATCTCTATCTGGGAAACGGTTTCTGCGGGCGTGCTTTTCAGAAGGTTGCTCAGCTGATCGCCGGATAAGTAGGTGAGCTTGCCATCTATCATAATGGTTACGCCCTGGTTGCCTTTTACCACTACGTTATCATCTTTATCAACGGTAACACCAGGCGCTTTGCGCAGCAGGTCCAGCACGGTTTGCCCGGCGGAGGATACGCTGCTTTCCACGTTCAGCGTGGTTTTGCCTGCGCTGCGTTCAATAAAGGGCTTTTGTGCGGTTACATTAATTGCCTGCAGGTTCTTGGTTTCCTGTACTAATTGTATGGCGGGTAAGGAGAGGGTTTGGTGGTTCGCATCCAGGATGAAGGCCGGGCTCTGTACGGGGGCATACCCCATCAGGGTAGATTGTATATAGTAATGTCCGAAAGGAATGTTATCAATAGTGCAGCTGCCTTGTTCAGTGCTCAGCTCACCTTTTATCAGCGCGCTGTCCTTTACAGCGCGTACCAGCACATTGGCAAAGCCCAGGGGCTGGTTCTTACTATCGATGATCCTGACTGTTATTTTGCCTTGTTTGTTGGCGTTTTGGGCCCATGCGGAACCCAGGGTTAAGAGCATAAAAAGCCCTGTTAGTATGATCCTGTTCATATTCACAGATTGGTCGCAGCCATGACGGACAGCTACGGCATTAAATGTTGCAATATTTATTGACGGTTTTAGAAAATGCCTACAGTTTAGATCTTGCGGCATGCATCAGCGCATGCATCGTTGTGTTGTTTTGATGGTATGAAAAATTCCGGTATGCGTGTAACCAGGTAAAACGGCACCAATTCAGGGCGTAGCTCTACTTTATCAGCGGCGGGTGCTTTTGAAAGACGGTTTCCCCAGGTACATAATGCCAGTACAACGATACAGAACATTAATAGCAGGATGACCTTTTTCATTTTGATTACTTTCTTATAAAGACGAGCAAGTTAAAGAAAGGTTGCACACGTCTGTATAAATTGTGACGTATTGCAATATTTACCCCGTATGGGTATTGAAAACCAGTATGTTATAACTGCACGTCGCTGGCGAGTGGCGCGGGGTCTTTTAAAATTCTTTGCACGGTGATGGGGGATCTTTGTTCCAGTAAAATGGTTTTGTTATTGCTTAGCTCTTCCAGCAAACTGTTCTCATAATAACGTACCGTAAGCAATTGCAGGGCTTCATTATAGGCCAGCTTAAAATCCTGGTGCAGGGTTTTAATCAGCTGCTCTATTTTTTCCGGGTTATTATCAATACAGCAGGAGAAGCTGATAGCCGCATTCTGCATCAGGTTGATCTTTATTTTGAGGCCGTGGAAGATCTCATAGATATCGCTGATCTTATCTTCCGTAATAAAAGCATAATCGCGGGAGGTAACCGTGATCAGCACCTGGTTTTGCTTCAGCACAATAATAGGCGGCAGCTGCGCATGGTCTGCTTCCTCCCTGATCACGGTGCCCGGAAGATCTTTGTTCAGGAACGATTTTACATACAGCGGGATCTGTTTGTTCTGCAGCGGTTTAATGGTTTTGGGGTGAATAACCTGCGCGCCGTAATAAGCCATTTCAATCACCTCGCTGTAGCTGATCTCCGGTATATTTATGGTGTTGGGGAACAGCTTGGGATCGGCATTCTTTAAGCCTTCCACATCTTTCCAGATGGTTTGGCTTTCGGCATCCAGCATGTTGGCAAATACAGCGGCAGAGTAGTCGCTGCCCTCACGGCCCAGGGTTACGCTTTCATTCTGATCGGTGCTGCCAATAAAGCCCTGTGCTATTACCACGTTGGTGCTGTTAAACAGGGGCAATACCTTTTCTGTAATGTTACGCTGGGTAACTGCCCAGTCAATGTTGGCATCACGGAAGTTATCGTCGGTACGGAAAACGTCGCGCACATCTATCCAGGTATTGGCAATGCCGGCCTGGTTAAACCATGCGCTTACAATGGCCGTGCTTAACAGCTCGCCCAGGCTTACCAGCTGGTCATAATAGTAATCAAAGGGGCGCAGGGGCTTTTCGCCCAGGGTCCATTCCGCTTCAGTAAAGAACTGCTGCAGCTGCTGGAACACGGCATGCTCCCGGTTACCCAGCAGGGCAGCGGCGGTATCTATATGGGCCTGCTCTAAATTAAAGAGCAGCTGGGCAGCTATTTCCCGTTTACGCATAAAAAAGTTCTGGGCCACCTTTTCCAGCTCATTGGTGGTTTTGCCCATGGCGGATATAACGATCAGGATCTTTTCATCGGGGAAAGACTGCACAATGGCGCCCACCTTATGGATGCGTTCAATACTTTCTAAACTTGCTCCGCCAAACTTGAAAACCTTCATAGGGTAAAATATCTTCTGTTAAAAAAAGTTCCGGCAAATTACGGCAACTTTGAAATTGTTTTAAAATATGTTGGGAAAGAAATGACAGTCCCGTTAAAATAGAACTATTTTACTTTATATTCGTTCGTACCCAAATCTGATAACCATATATGAACAGCAAGCAAAAGGTGATGACCTTAGACGAATTTACCATCCAGGAGCTTAGGAATTACCCCGGGGCCACCGGCCAGCTATCCGGTTTATTACGGGATATAGGGCTGGCAGCCAAACGTGTGAATGTAGAAGTGAACAAGGCCGGTATTGCCGATATATTGGGTGAGGTTGGTAAAACCAACGTACAGGGCGAATCCGTTAAAAAGCTGGATGAGTTTGCGAACGACCAGTTCATTGATTCCCTCCAGACCAGCATTTACTGCTGTGGCGTGGCTTCTGAAGAGAATGAAACCTTTATTGCTTTTGATGATGAGCATTCCAGGAACTCTAAATACGTTGTTTTGCTGGATCCCCTGGACGGTTCCAATAATATAGATGTAAACGTTTCCATAGGTACCATCTTCTCCGTATACCGGCGTTTAAGCCCTAACGGCAGCCGTTGCGAGCTGGAAGACTTCCTGCAGCCGGGCACCCAGCAGATCGCCGCCGGGTACATTATTTACGGCTCCTCTACCATGCTGGTATATGCTACCCGCCGCAGCGTGCAGGGTTTTACCCTGGACCCCTCCATAGGCGAGTTCTGCCTGTCGCACCCGAACCTTAAATGCCCTGTTGACAGCGATATTTTTTCCGTGAACATAGGGTATTACCATATGTACGAGGCCAGCATCCGCGCGGCTATTGACCAGTTTATGGCCCGTAATGAGCAGGATAAGCTGTACCGGCACCGCTTTGTAGGCTGCATGGTAGCAGAAATACACCGCACGCTGATCCAGGGCGGCATTTTTATGTACCCTGCCTTTGGCAAATTCTCCGCAGGCCGTTTGCGCCTGTGCTATGAGTGCAATCCCATGTCGTTCATTATGGAAAAGGCCGGGGGCGTGGCTATGGCCAACGGGCGGCAGCGCCTGCTGGAGCTGAAGCCCGCACAGCTGCACCAGCGGGTACCTATTTTTATAGGCTCCAAAGGCATGATGGATACCTGGCAGCAGATCGTTACCAATTACCGGGGGTAAGCGCTTTATTAATTCTCCTTATAAATTAAAAATAGGTACAATACTTGCTAAACCTGAACCGTTTTAAATAGTCTAACAGGGACATTCCCTTTTTCAATTATTTAATAAGTATATGGTTATTAGCAAACAACGCAAGATCGTACTGTTATTTTTGAGCTTTTTCCTGAGCATGCAGGCCTGGGCCTGCCACCGGGGCGCCGTGGCTGCAGATAGCAGCGTAGCCGCCAAAAGCATGGATGAGCAGATCCTGTACTACACCAACAAGTTCCGTCAATCCAAGGGACTGGCCCCGTTGCAGCTGGTATCAACCATCAGCAAAGAGGCGGAAGACCATAGCCAGGATATGGCTAAAGGCCGCACCGGCTTTGGGCACGAGGGGTTTGAGGAACGTGTGGACCATGTAGGCAAAAAACTGGGCCGGGTAGCTGCCGCCGCTGAAAACGTGGCCTATGGCAACCTGGATGCAGAAGGCGTAGTGAACGGCTGGATCAAAAGCCCGGGACACCGCCGCAACATGCTGGGCGACTATAACCTGATAGGTATTGGCAGCGCACAAGGCAAAGGCAACATTATTTTCTTTACCCAGGTTTTTATCAAACACTGAGTAAAAACTAAGGATTAAAAACCGGAAGCCGCAGACTGTAAGCATATTGCTGATAGTTTGCGGCTTCTTCGCATTTTTTACTTTTACTTTTTTACTTTTGGCAGATGGAAAAGAGAACGATCATTACGGTGAAGGACCTGGTAAAACAGTATGGCGACTTTACCGCGGTTAAAGGCATTAGCTTTGAGGTGTATGAGAACGAGATCTTTGGCCTGCTGGGGCCTAACGGCGCCGGTAAATCCACCACGCTGGAGATCATAGAAACCTTACGCGATAAAACCTCCGGGCAGGTAATGGTAGACGGGATGGACCTGGATAAAGACCCCAATGGTATTAAAAAGATCATTGGCGTGCAACTGCAAAGCTCCGGCTATTATCCCAACCTGAACCTTACAGAGCTGATAGACCTGTTCAGCGGGTTATACAACCAGCCCGTGGATCCTAAGGAGCTGCTGCAGCGGTTTAACCTGGAAGATAAAGCTGCCGCCAAGTATAAGCAGCTTTCCGGTGGGCAAAAACAGCGCTTTTCCATAGCCACTACGCTCATTAACAAACCCAAGATCATTTTCCTGGATGAACCCACCACCGGCCTGGACCCCCAGGCGCGGCGCAACCTGTGGGAGCTGATACAGCAGGTACGCTCCCAGGGCACCACGGTAGTGATCACCACCCACTATATGGACGAAGCAGAGTTCCTTTGTGACCGCTGCGCCATTGTAGATAAAGGTGAGATCATTGCCATTAATTCCCCCGACGCTTTAATTGATAACCTGGTAGCCGGCGGCTTTGAACGCCAGAAAGAAGTGAAGCAGGCGAACCTGGAAGATGTGTTCCTGCACATGACCGGGCGGGCGCTGCGTGAGGAGTAATGACTGCAAGGGTATGCCTGGTTTGCGTAAGTAATAAAACTATTTCGTTGTTTTATAGTCCTGGGTGTCTGTGTATTTACCGGTGATCCAATGGCAAACGTACCCGTTGTCATCCCAGGATATTATCCTTACTAAAATACCCGCAGCTGCCGGATCATTCTTGTCCCTCACTGCCTGCTCATCCATTAATCCATACGTGTCGTCATTCGCCCATTTTAAGGATCTTCTTAGATCAATTTTTCCCTGATCGTCGTAGTAGTCCTGCGCATCCTTTGTTCTGGTAAAAACGGTTTTAACACCGCTGGTTGATTCGAATTTTCCGGTCATGATATGCGGCGGAATAGCTACTTTGTCTTTGTACGGACAGTTAAACCACAAATCGGAGATGGGGGTATTCAGCTCGATCTGTTGCAGCTTAAGGGCTTGTTTTTCACCGGAATCAGCGAAGGTGTTAATGATATAAGCGTTGAACAATACCTGGTCTTTAAAAAGGTACTCCATCAACAGCGACTTGTTGCCATTGGGATATACGATCATTAATAACCTGAAATTTGTTTTATCAAAGAAATTCATGGTAGTGTAGCCGTTCTCCGCTGCTGCATTCACTACATAACAGTCAAAATGCTCGAATTGCTTGTCGGGCAGCCGCGTAAGCTTGTAGCCAAGCGCTTTGTAGGCATATTGAACCTGGTGGTAGGTTTTAAGCTTTATTTCTTCTACTGCTGACGAGTCCTCAAACCGGAGGATCGAAGAACCATTAACCCTGGTTACGCTGTTACCATTAAAGAAGGTTGTTTGGGGAACGTGTTCCATTGAAAGAATGCTTTGAACATATTTCCGCCCGGTGTTTCTTTTTTCAGTAACGATTGCCGATGATCCGTCTTGTTGAATGAGCCGGTAGTTAATGCTGGAGGAGCTGATGTTTGCAATTCTTTTTTCTCCACCACAAAATGTTATCGATGAATCTAAGATCTGTGCTGCTGTCAGAAGGTTCGCTGTCTGTCCAAACGCAGTGGCGGAGAGTATAAGGAGAAGGATCGTGTTAAGTGTTTTCATTTTTTAATAGGGACTTATCTTTAACGCCAGTACTGTGTTCCGGACTGCGGAAGAAAAATAGTAAAAATATTTTTAATTAATAGCTTTTACCTGTTAAGCAGTAAACCCCATCCATTTGCATTCTTGTTCTATTATTGTAGCTTTAAGTGATCATTTCATTGATTATTAATTATTCATTATTAATTATGCTGGAACAGCTACAATATCCGATCGGCCGCTTTGAGGCCCCCATGCTTATTAAGCCTGAAGACCTTAAGATCTATATCAACGATATCCGTTATTTACCCTCCATCCTGGAAATAGCTGTACAGGACCTGGATGCCTGGCAGCTGAACACACCTTACCGCCCCGGCGGCTGGACGGTAATGCAGGTGGTGCATCATGTAGCAGACAGTCACATGAATGCGCTGATCCGTTTTAAGCTGGCGCTTACAGAAGATAACCCGGTTATTAAACCTTACGACGAAGCTGCCTGGGCTAAGCTGGGCGATGTGGAACGCACGCCCATTAACATGTCCATCACCTTGCTGCATGCCCTGCATGCCCGCTGGGTGAATTTAATGGAAAGCATGTCGCCGGAGGACTGGGAGCGCTCTTTTGTACACCCGGAGCATAATGCAACCATTAAGCTGAAAACCGTAGCCGCCAATTATGCCTGGCATGGCAAGCATCATTTTGCGCATATTGAAAGGCTCAAGGAGCGGAACTTTGATAAATAGGAACAAATACTGCCAACCATACTAAACAATCAATAATGGCTTCATTAGAGTGGAAAACGCTGCATTCAGAATACATTTATAAGGATGCCTGGCTAACTGCCCGTAAAGACCGCTGTATTACACCCAGCGGCAAAATTGTAGAACCTTATTACGTGCTGGAATATGCGAACTGGGTAAATGGCTTAGCCATTGCGGAAGATGGGCGTGTGATCATGGTAAGGCAGTTCCGGCAGGGCTTCAGGCAAACGTTGCTGGAGATCCCCGGCGGCACCATGGACCCGGAAGATGCATCGCCGGAAGTGGCCATGCGCCGTGAGCTGCTGGAAGAAACCGGCCATTCATTTGAGCAGGTTACGTACCTGGGCGAGATCTGCCCCAACCCGGCATCCAGCAACAATGTAACGCATATGTTCCTGGCTACCGGCGGTAAAAAGGTACAGGAGCAGCAGCTGGATCAGAACGAAGAAATAGAGATCGTATATCTTACGATGGAAGAGCTGAAGCAAATGCTGCTGAAGCAGGAGATCAAACAAAGCCTGCACGTAACCTGTATCTTATACGCCCTGCTAAAGCTGGAGCAGCTAAAGATCGTTTAACCGTTACATGGCTTCCGATACTATAAAGAAGCTGCCGCATACCAGTATCATATCATCCTTATGGGCATGCTGTTTGGCAGCCTGTAAGGCTTCCTGCACGGTGGCATAGGTATGCCCCTTTAAACCGTTTGCAGCAGCCATTTCCGCCAGGATGTGCTCATCCAGCGCACGCGGTATCTGCGCTTTGGTGAAATAATAGGTAGCAGTAACAGGGAACAGGGATAGCACTGCATCCACCGCTTTATCTTTTACAAAACCGGTTACAATATGCAGCTGCTGGTATTTGGTATGCCGCAGCTGTTGTATGATCTCTTTTATGCCGGCTTCATTATGGCCTACATCCATTACCAGCAGCGGGTTTTCGCCCATTACCTCCCAACGCCCGCGCAGGCCGGTAAGCTTTTTTACGTGTAGCAAACCATCATGCAGGGCAGCCTCCGGAATGTTCCAGCCGCTATGCTGCAATACTTTTACAGCGCTTAGCACCGTCATAATATTCTTTTCCTGGTATTGCCCGCTAAGGCCCAGGGTAATATGTTTTACCTGCTGCTGTTGCTTATGCAGCAGCTGCATTTGCAAACCGCTGCCGGGATGGGTGGGGTTTAAATTACTTTCCTGCACCAGCCATTCCTGGTCGGCAAAGTGAATGGGGGCCTGCAGTTCAGCCGCTTTGTTCATGAATACGGATTGTACGGCGGGCTGTGTTTCGCCGATTACTACCGGTACGCCTGCTTTTATAATGCCTGCTTTTTCAGCTGCAATTTCCGGCAGGGTATTGCCCAGTATGTGCATATGATCGTAGCTGATGTTGGTGATCACCGACAGCTCCGGCGTAATTACGTTGGTGCTGTCCAGCCGCCCGCCCAGGCCTACTTCTATCACTGCTACATCTACCTGTTCCAGCGCAAAATAATAGAAGGCCATGGCCACGGTAAGCTCAAAGAATGAAGGTTCAATACCGGCAATGGCATTCTGCATCTGCTCCACAAACTCCACCACAAACTTCTCCGGCACCATTTGCCCGTTTATACGTATCCGTTCCCGGAAATCCTGCAGGTGAGGGGAGGTGTACAGGCCTACCTTATAACCGGCCTGCTGTAAGATGGCGGCCAGCATATGGCTCGTAGAGCCCTTGCCGTTAGTGCCGGCTATGTGGATGGATTTAAACTTGTGCTGGGGATTATCCAGCAGGTTACACAGCTCCAGTGTGTTATGCAGATCATTCTTCAGGGCTACGGCGCCTACCCGGGTAAACATGGGCAGGTGCTGGTAGAGGTAATCAACAGTTTGCTGATAGTTCATATAAGTTGGTATTACAGAAAAACCATTCCGTAATGCAAACTTCGATAAAAAAATTAAATTAACACCGCCCCGCGCTGTATCAATTAGGCGCACACTGCACCTGCTGTAATTGTTTGCCATAGCGGCCACCGCTGCTTTCCCCTTTCTTCAGGCTGATCATGGGTACGCGCAGGGCCAGGAACCCATCTGCATGGTTGAGCTGTGAACGCAGCAAATTGGAGATAATGCTGGCAGAGCCAATAACCAGGGGGCCTAAGCGCAAGCCTACACCGGCATCTACCTGGCCAAAGCGGTTCACTACCATGGGTAAATAAGCGCCAAAATTGCGGGTATCAAAATGTGGAGTTACCTGTAATTGTGTAATAGCATAGTTCTTACTATCATCCTTTTTCCCGGAGAAAAAGCCTACTACTGCATTGGCGCTTATAAAAAAGCGGCCGTCAATATTATAATCACCGGATAAATGCAGGGCCGTAGGTAAGTTCATGAAATACCCATCGTAGGTAGGGATGGGAGAAAAATAATCCCGTACGCGGCGGTAGTAACGCTGCCAGCCTTCATTATCACGGTATTTGAGCGAATCGGGGCTAATGTGGCCCGTGGTAAGGTCCAGGTCAGCATTGGCCGGCGCTTTTTTGTAAAAGATACCGCCTATGTCGGTAACGGAAGCCCCTATACGCAGTTTATAGGTGCTGGCATCGGGGTTCCAGGCTTCGCTGTCATAATCGCCAAAACCGTCCCCGCCATCCGGGCGCCATTCGTATATCACGCCAAGGTCCAGCCCAACGCCCGGGTTTTCAAAAAGCTTGAAGTTCTTGTAATCCGGGTTCTCCCAGTTATCAACGGTTTCATTATAACCTACTTTAAGGGTACCGCGGCTAATGGTTGCATCCCGCCGGGTGTTCATTATAAAAGTAGCATCATTGGCCACGGCATAACCGGAGGCAATGCCGCTCAGGTACTTAAGGGTAGCGCCGGCTTTCCAGCGGTTCTCACCGTCATCTTTGATCACGCGGGCATAGCTCAGGCCAAACTCATTCCAGGTGTGCACTGCAACGTTCGCATAATCAAGGTTATAGTTACGGCCCACATAACGCGGGTTGGGAAAGTCTATTCCAAAGAAATTGGCAATGGGTGTTTCTACATTGCCGGCATTGGCTGCGGCCCGTATGCGCCAGGTAAAGGCAATGGACTGCGTTTCATCAATAGAGTATAATACGGAGGGCATCATTACCTCGGCCATGCCCCAGCCATATTGCCGGCTGCTGGCGCTGGTATCCAGGAAATAATCACGGTCACGTATAAATTTATTGGGCTGGTTAATTAAAGAAGACTTTTTTACACTGGCATAGGTGTTACCGGCTTTTGCGTCTACTCCAATGATATTCACATCCCATTTATAACGGGTGCCTGCGGCAGATGCCGGGTTGGTTAACACGCCATAAATACCGGCGTAGTTACTTGTGTGAAAACCTGCAAATGATTGGGCCAGTGCTAGTTGACAAACCAGTAGCGGGCCTAAAGTGGCAATGACAATTTTTCGCATAGAATCATTGATAGACTGATGGGCGCAAAAAATGGAAAGTGCACAGCTGTACTACACTATAACGCTCAATTCACCTTCCTGATTATGGATGTGTTTACTTTCTTAGCATTTTTTATGCCAGTATTGTCCTGTTCGTATTATTGTACCTTGAAATAAAAACGGATAGTACCGAACTGCACTTCCGGTGCATCCGGACTTGCATTGTACTTAATTTCCCGGGCAGCTCTTTTGGCAATTTCTATAAGTCTGGCATTGTTAAGGGTAGAACCCCGGAGGCTATGGGTAGTTTCGATCACATTCCCCTGCCTGTCTACTTTGATATTGATTGCGATGTATCCTGTTTCATCTCCGTCATAGGTGGGCTGCGGGCGGCTTAGCAAAGAACGGCCGTGCAGGCGGAAATCACTTCTGCCACCGCCTAAACCACCACCCGTATAGCCGCTGGCGTTAGGATCGCCGTTGATCTGTCCGCGGTCGCCGGGTTTACCGGTATTACCCTCACCGGTTGAATTGTTGGCGCCATTGGCATTGTTACCACTGTTGGCATTATTGGCTGTACCTCCGCTGTAAACCGCTTTGGGCTTGGGTGCGGGAGGCACCGGCGCAGGCGGGTTTTCAGAAGGCTTTTTAACGGTTTTAGTGGGTTTGGGCTCCAGGTTCTTTGGAATTTCTTTGGGCCGCTCTACCGGTTTTTCCGGTTTGGTGATCTCAGGAGCCGCTTCTTCATCCTGTGTAGCAATGTCTTGCGTGGTGGCATTGTCCTGCGCAGGTGTGGGCTGGTTTTGCGGCGTAGAAGCGTTGGCGGAGGCGGCGCTGGGCGGGTTGGGATTCAGCGGTTGCTCATCGCCCATCCCTTCATCTGATGTGCCCAGGTTTACTTCCATACCTAAGTCCTGGTCGGGCAGGGGCGGGGGCGCAGAAAAGCCGGCAAACATCAGCGCTACTAACAGTAACGCGTGCACGCCAATGGTTACGCCTAATGCTTTGATACTTTTCTGATTATCCTGCTCCTGCATATCCCTCAAATATAATGTTTTTTTTGATCGTTGATCCGTCCGCGGACCACCAGCGATGGCCTACAGACTATTATCCGCAGCGTTATGAGCGCTTTCTAACTGTTTTGCATATATAAAACTGTTTGCATCAATAACCAAACATTAACATTCCCCGGCTGTGGTCCGCTACTTCCACAGCTCGTACGCAAACCGCAATATAGTACCGCATACTACCAGCAAAAAGAACCTGCGTACCAGGCTGTTACCTTTTAAAATGGCTAAACGTGCGCCAAAGAAAGAGCCGGTTAAGTTACTGACAGCCATTAAAATGGTTACCGGCCATAAAATGTGCCCGTGCGATGCAAAATAAGTGATAGAAGCTACATTGGTAGCCAGGTTCACCACTTTCGCATGGGCGCTGGCATGTAAAAAATCAAAGCCCATAAGGCTAATGAATGCCAGGATCAGGAAGCTGCCGGTGCCCGGACCAAAAAATCCGTCGTAAAATCCTAATACTCCTCCAATAACGATCCCCCATGCCCAGGTATTGCGCACCTGCCCGGCAGGTTGGTGGGTTTGCTGCCCAAAATCCTTTTTCAGGTAGGTATAAATGGCTACTGCTATTAACAGCACCAGCATTACCGGCTTTAAAAAATGATTAGGTAAATATGCTACCAGCGAGGAGCCGCAGAGCGCAGCAAAGAAAGCAGTGAGGGCCGTAACCAGCAGCAGCGGCCTGTTAAACTGCACCCGTTTGGCATACTGCCAGGCAGCCATACTGGTGCCGGAGAACGAAGGTATTTTGGTAGTGCCCAGCAGGGTGGCTACCGGGTATTGCGGAAAGGTGAACAGGATGGCCGGTGTTTGAATTAATCCGCCACCGCCAACAATTGCATCAATAAATCCTGCACATAGGGAAAAACAGCAAAGCAGGACCAGGTCCGTTGTCATAGCGGGCAAAGGTAGTGAAAAAGTTGGCAGTGGGCAGTTTGCAGGTGGCAGTCATGGGGGCGGAGTGCGGGATGTTTGAGTGAACCTGGCTTTTTGTAAGTATTTTGCGGCCATTGTTTTTTGTATTATTATTTTTAAGATTTAGTAAATCTTAAAAAAAGCTGATCAACAGCATAAACGAATAGAATTGCAGGTATTTCTACACTATTTTTTGCACCTGGGGTTTCCACTTTTTATTGCATTTCTTTTTTTCAGGAAGGAGTGGAAAAAGGTTTATTTAATATTACTTGCCACCATGCTGGTGGATGCAGACCACCTGCTGGCTACTCCTGTATTTCAGGCTAACCGGTGCAGCCTGGGTTTTCACTACCTGCATACCGGTTATGCTATAGCAGTTTATTTTGTGTTGCTGTTCTTGCCGAAACCATTTAATATAATCGGAATAGGGTTATTGCTGCATATGCTGGCCGATCTGATCGATTGTATGTTTATGTTCAATCACTGTAAAGCATGTTTGTTAAATGCCCCGGCATTTGAGGTATTAAAAGTAATTGCAAACTTTTCTGGAATTTAAAATAACATAACAACTACACCATCTTTCCTTGTAAACTTTCCTCGGACTGCCAACTGCCCACTGCCAACTATTTACTAACTTCGCCCTCCCAAACCCAGCTCCCTTGTTCTCATTATACAAAAAAGCCTTTTCCGGACTAAGTCCGTCTACGTGGTTATTGTCATTGGTATTGCTCATTAACCGCAGCGGTAACATGGTGCTGCCTTTCCTTACCATTTACCTTACCCAGCATATGCATATGAGCATAGCGCAGGCCGGGCTGGTAGTAGGCATTTTTGGGGTAGGGTCTATCTTCGGTGCATTGCTGGGCGGGCGCTTATCTGATAAAATAGGTTTTTACCCCATCCAGTTCTGGAGCCTGTTCCTGAACGGCATTTTATTTATCATATTGGGGCAAATGAAAACCATGCTGCAGATCAGCATCTGCACCTTTGTACTAAGCATGGTGGGCGATGCTTTCCGTCCGGCCAATGCTGCAGCTACGGCCTGGTACAGCAGCCCGGAGAACCGGGTGCGTTCCTATTCCTTAAACCGGTTGGCCGTGAACCTGGGCTTTTCCATTGGCCCGGCAGTAGGGGGTATGCTGGCAGGCATCAGCTATAATTTTTTGTTCTGGGCAGATGGGTTAACCTGTATCCTGGCAGCGCTGCTGATGCGGGTATTTTTACCCCCGGGCAAAATAGTAAAGGGTGCAGCAGCTATCACTACGCGGGTAACCCCTAAAGGACCATCTGCCTACAAAGATGTGCTGTACCTGTTGTTTTCCGTACTGGTAACTTTTTTTGCAATGGGTTTTTTCCAGATAGGGTCCATTGTGCCGTTGTACTTTAAATCAGCGCTGCATCTCAGCGAGTTTTATATCGGGATAGTGCTGGGCTCAAACGGGTTAACGATCGCGTTGCTGGAAATGATACTGGTGTACAAGCTGGAAGGTACCAAACCAAACCTCACCTTTATTTCCAGGGGTATATTACTAACTGCGCTGGCTTACCTAAGCTTTAACCTGCTGCCTGCATGGGGTATAGCTGCCTGGGTTTACATCCTGTTCTTTACTTTCAGTGAAATGTTCAGCATGCCCTTTATGAATGCCTTCTGGATCAGCCGCAGCCAGGAGCATAACCGTGGGCAGTATGCTGCATTGTATACCATTGCCTATTCTGTAGCGCAGATAGTAGCGCCTTCATTAAGCGCATACCTGGTAGAGCGGCTGGGCTTCCGGGATTGGTGGTACGTAGTAACAGGCTGGTGCCTGTTAACTTCCCTGGGTTTTATGTTGCTGCAACGTAAGTTCAGTGCGCAAAATCCCGTGCATAATCCCCTTTGATCCTTTCCATGGGCGGGTTAAAATACCCGAATTTCAGGTGGGGGAATTCTTCGTGTATAAGTTCCAGTAATTGCGCCATACCCAAACAATCGCCCGTATCCGTAATACCCAGCTTACCCAGGTACCAGTCAGGGTCAATGTTAAAGTTGCGCCATTGTATCATGCACAGGTCTGTATCCTTAATGAGCTTACGCAGGGCCTCGTATTCTGATTCACTGTCGGTCATACCCGGGAATACGAAATAGTTAATGGAGGTCCACCCGCCAAAGCCGCGCACTACTTTCAGGCTTTCCACAATATCTTCAAAGCGGTAGTTATTGGGCCGGTAATAGGGTGTGTACCATCTTTCCTGGGCTGAGTTAGTGCTTACGCGAATGCTGTTAAGGCCTGCTTTACAAAGCATGCGCACTGCATCGGGCTTGCTGCCGTTGGTGTTAATGTTAATGCTGCCTTTGGGCGTGTGCTTGCGGATCTCTAAAATTGATTCGCGGATGGTTTCCCACATCAGCAAAGGCTCGCCTTCACAACCCTGTCCAAAACTAACAATCGGGAAGGGGGCGCTTTCCAGGTGAGGCACGGTATATTCTACGATCTCTTCGGCAGAGGGTTTGAATGTAAGACGTTCCTGGGTAGATACAATGTTCTCCTCCTGGGGCTGAAAAGATATACAGCCAACACAGTTGGCGTTACAGGCCGGGGAAGAGGGGATGGGGCATTCCCAGCGTCCCATGAAATAGTTACGGGCTGCAGGGCAGTGGTAGGTCAGGGCGCAATTATCTGCCAGGTGTTTTACCAGGCGGTTATGCGGGTAGGCCTGCAATAAGTTCTTTACGCCTTGTTTTACCTGCTTATCATCAAAACCGGCGCACTCCTGGCGAATGTCCTGCTCAATACGGGTAGCCGGTACATAGAATTTACCATCCAGCCAGCCTACTGCGGTATAACAGAACAGGGGCAGGGTGGGAGCATCGGGCAGGGTTTCATATGCTGCTAAATAAAAACCGGTATGTGCCGGCGGTATAAAAGCAGCTACGGCCCAGCCTTTATCGCACAGGGCCATTTCTTCGGTACCGGCACTAATGCCAATACCCCGGCGGCCGGGCAGCTCGTACAACTGGCCTCCTTCGGGCAGCTCAATCCACTCTTCTGCCGGTATAGGCAGCGCATCCCAGGCGCTACGGCCGGTAGCGTACAGGGAAGTATCCTCAAAAATATTTCCGTTCCCGTCGGAGTAAAGTATATATGGGCTTTGTGTAAGCATCATGTTTGTTTTATTACGCTTAATGCGTAATGCTTAACGCCTAACGCACAAGCAAAACACAATCAGCGTTTGGCGTTCAGCGTTCAGCATAATTTTATGCGATCCTGCTTTTCGCAAAACCGTTGATCTCTGCAGCTTTAATATCCGGTATGTTGTCAAGCACTTCCAGCTGAATGATCTTGTTGTTCTTAAAATCAATGGTCAGCAGGTCGTTACGCAAAATTACGTTATTGAGCTGGTTCCAGCCTATTACCTGTTTGGAAAAGGTGGTAGGCATGGTAACGCCAATAGTATCCAGCACTACATATACCGGCTGCAGCATGTTATGCTCCGTCCAGCCAATATAGGCCAGGCCTATGCCTACCAGCAAATGCAGGGCGCCAATAAGCGGCTGCAGGTGGGTAAGGAAATACAGGCAGCCGCTGAAACAGGCAAATACCTGTAACAGGCGCATCAGGCTGTTGGCGCCGGAAAAATTGCGGAAACGCCGCATAATGAACGGAAAAACAAGGCTCGCCAACCCCAGCAGCAGAAAGAATGTTGTCATAAACCCATTGGGCTGCCGGCTATTATAAATACCAATGGCGTTAAAGAAGAACAACAGGCCTGCCATGCCATGCACTACGGGCTGCAAACGCAGGCGCGTAATAGTGTTGGGGTGCAATATCCTTATCTTGTACATATTCATGTAAAAAATTACGAATTACGAATTAGTTAATTACGAATTGATTAAAGCGGATCAAAGAGTCGCTTAGATCAATTCGTAATTCGTAATTAACTAATTCGTAATTAAATATTATTCATTATTCATTACAAGAAGGTTACACAGCTTAAACAGCACGCGTGCACCTACATTGGCATCCCATTCGTCGTGAGAGGTGCTCACCTCGTTCAGGTCAAAGCCTATCAGCTGCCGGCCGCTGGCCAGTAAGCGTTTGAATAAATAAAAGATCTGCGCTACCTCAAAACCGCCGGGTACCGGGGTACCGGTATGCGGGCACAGCTTGGGATCCAGCCCGTCTATATCAAAGCTGATATACACCTGCTGGGGCAGGGAGGCAATAATGCGGTCGCAGATGTCTTTCCACTGCTCCCCTTCAAACTGGGCTTCCTTAATATCTTTATCAAAGAAAGTGGTTACACGGTCTTTATTATCGGCTATATAGTCCAGCTCCTCCTCGCAATAGTCGCGGATACCCACCTGTACCAGCTTTTTAAGCTGCGGTACTTCATTCAGGGCATTATACATAATGGAGGCGTGGGAGTATTTGAACCCTTCGTAGCTATCCCGCAGGTCGCAATGGGCATCTATCTGTAAAATGCCAAAATCGCCTTTCTTTTCCCCAATGGCTTTATAATAGCCCAGGGGGGTGCTGTGGTCACCGCCAATTAAGCCTACCAGCTTGCCTTTGTTCAGCAGGGCCAGGGTTTGGTTGTATACCCACTCGTTCATTACCTTGGTGCCGGTATTCACATCTACCAGGGTCTTTTTCAGGAACTGGTTGTCCCCAATATCACCGCCTTCGGTCAGGAATTTAATGTACAGCTCCGCCTCTTTACGCAGGTAATCGCTGCGCAGCAGCATGTGCTTGTCCGGTTCCCGCATGAAAAACCCCTTTTTCCAGCCATCCTTTACGTCCGGGTCAAGGAGGTCTACCTGGAAAGAGGCTTTAAAGATCTGTTCCGGGCCACGGGCCGTACCATTGGAATAGGATACGGTTACTTCCCAGGGAACAGGCAATAGTACCAGCTTTGCATCCTCTTCATTGAAAGGCAGTCCAAAAATGTTGTTGGAAAGGATACCTACTGAATTAGGATCAAATTGTGACAGATCGGCCATGATATTGAAAATTCAATTTCTTATTTCGGCGCAAAGATAGGGAACTAATATTTTAGATTTCAGATTTACGATTTTAGATCTCAGGGAGGGGGCCGGGGCTTAAAATTGTAAAACCCCTGCCTTTTATATAAAATTAAGAACACCTAACTCCTTTTTGCGTTAATTTTGCGGCTGGAAAAAGGACGCTTGCCTGAAAAAATAAGTTATGAAGAAAACAAATATCGTTTTACTGGTGGTGATTGCCGTAGCCATTGGCATTATTGTGACTATGGTAGGAGATTTTAGCACCTATGAAACCTTTGCGACAGCCCGGGAAAAAGAAGGAAAGGAATATCATGTGATCGGCACGCTGGATAAGGCGCAGGCCCTCTCATACGACCCGGTAAAAGATGCCAACTACTTTACCTTTTATATGAAAGATAAGGTGGGCGAAACCCGTAAAGTGATCTTTTTTGGTACCAAACCTACGGATTTTGAAAAGGCTGAACAGCTGGTGCTGACCGGTAAAATAGAAAAAGGGGAGTTTCATTGCAACAAGATCCTGATGAAATGCCCTTCCAAGTATAAGGACGACCAGGTAGCCATGAGTACCAAGCAAATGTAAGTGGAGTGGATTTAGGACCTGAGGTCTGAAATTTTTGGACGTTTAATCATCGCAACATTTTGGAAACTAAATACATAGGGGAACATCTGCTGCCCGGCCAGTTTGGACATTTTTTCGCTGTACTGTCATTCATCGCCTCCCTGGTAGCCACCATCGCTTACTTTAACGTAACAAGGGCCAAAGAAACCACCCTGCAGGATTCCTGGAAAAAGCTGGCCCGCATAGCCTTTGTAATAGAAATAGCTTCCGTATTCGCCGTTTTCGGCATTTTATATTACGTACTGTATAACCACTTTTTTGAGTATAAATATGTGTGGCGCAACTCATCGCGCAGCCTGGAAGTAAAATACCTGCTGTCCAGCTTCTGGGCCGACCAGGAAGGCAGCTTTTTACTCTGGAGCATCTGGCACTGCGTATTAGGCATTATATTACTGTTCAGGGCTAAAAAATGGGAAGCGCCGGTAATGACCGTGCTTTCCTTTGCACAGCTTTGCCTGGCCAGCATGCTGCTGGGCATTTATATACTGGGCTACCGCGTAGGCAGCAACCCCTTCCTGTTATTAAGGCAGGCAGAGGAGAATATAAACCTGCCCTGGGTATCCCGGACAGATTACCTGAGCATGATCACAGACGGTAACGGCCTTAACCCGCTGCTGCAGAACTACTGGATGGTGATACACCCGCCGGTATTGTTCCTGGGATTTGCTTCCATGATCATACCTTTTGCCTATGCTTTAAGCGGCTTATGGACCCGCCAGTATACGGAGTGGACCAAACCCGCACTGCCCTGGGCCCTGTTTGCTGGCATGATCCTGGGCACCGGCGTAATGATGGGCGCTGCCTGGGCCTACGAATCCCTTACGTTTGGCGGTTACTGGGCCTGGGACCCGGTAGAAAATGGTTCCCTGGTTCCCTGGCTAACCATGGTAGCCGGCATCCATACCCTGCTGGCCTTCCGCCACACGGGGCATGCGCTTAAATCCACCTTCTTTTTCTTCTTTATATCCTTTGTATTAATACTGTACGCTACCTTCCTTACCCGTAGCGGCGTTTTGGGCGATACCTCCGTACACTCCTTTACCGACCTGGGTATGAGCGGGCAGCTGCTGGTATACATGGGCGTATTTACCATTCCAGCTTTCTGGCTGCTGATCGCACGCCGTAAGGAAATACCGGATATTAAAAGGGAAGAAAGCTCTTACTCCCGCGAGTTCTGGTTATTTGTAGGCGCGCTGGTGCTGCTGATAGCTGCCATACAGATCACCTTTACCACCTCTATACCGGTGTGGAACAAGCTGCTGGACCTTTCCGGCCTGCGCAAGGCGTTTAATATTAAACAGCTGGCGCCCCCGCTGGAACCGGTATTCCATTACAATAAGATCCAGATCTGGGTGGCTATTGTACTGGGCCTGCTTACCGCTATAGTACAGTACCTGAAGTATAAGGATACGCCGCGCAAACAGCTTACTGCTAAACTGATGTGGCCTACCCTTATTTCAATTGCAGCTACTGCGCTCATAGGCTGGCTGGGCAACATAAACTTTGATACTTATGGCGCTGGTTTCCTGGTAGCCATTTACATAATGCTGTTTGCCAGCGTATATGCCGTGGTGGCCAACTTTGGCTATATTTTCACCGGCCTGAAAGGTAAGGTAAGATCTGCCGGCGCTTCTGTAGCGCACGTTGGTTTTGGGTTGATATTACTGGGCGTGCTCATTTCCTCCTCCAAGAAAGAAACCATTTCCATTGACCGTATGAAGATGCTGGATAACGGTTTCTTTGGCAAGGAAAGCAAGGAGAATCCTCGTGAGAACCTGATGCTGCCGCGCAATTTCCCGGTGCAAATGGGGGCTTACCATGTAACTTACGCCGGTGATTCTACTGCCGCCGGTGATCCTAAAACATATTACGTAGTACGGTACGAGAAAAAAGATCCGGCCAATGGCGCCATGCTGGAGAATTTTACGCTGTACCCGGATGCTTTCATTAATACCAAAGGGCAGGAGGGCTTAACGCCCAACCCATCCAGCCGCCACTACCTTACTCGCGATATTTTTACATATGTAACCGCCGTGCCGCGTAAGGATGAAGCCAATGATACGGCGCAGTACAGCCCGCATGAAGTAAAGCAGGGTGATTCCATCTTTTTCTCCAACGGTTACATCATTTTTACCGCTTTACAGCCGCAGCCCAAACACCGCAATTATGAGCCGCAACCCGGCGACCTGGCGGTAGGTGCGCAGCTGGAAGTACACACCAAGAATAACGAAGAATTTAAGCTGCAGCCGGTGTATTTCATTCGTGACAATACTTACCAGTTCAGCATCCCGGATACCTTATCGCCTTTAGCGCTTTATGTGCGGTTCAGCAAAATACTGCCCAAGGAGAACAAGATTCAGCTGGAAGTGAAGGAAGCAGGCACCTTTGATGATTACATTGTGCTGAAGGCCTTTATTTTCCCCTTTATCAATGTGTTGTGGATCGGTGTGCTGATCATGATAGCCGGTTTTGTGATGAGTATGTATCAGCGCATAAAGGGTAATAAGCAAACCCCCGTACGCGGGGCACGGCCCGCCACGGCATTGCAGGAAGTGTAAAAAAACTCCCACCCATGAAACGCAAATGGCTGCGTATAGCCTTAGTGGTGATCGTAGTATTAGTAGTGGTCTATTTACTGGGCCCCAGCCCTGCCACACCGGTGTATGATCCCGCATTACCTGCAGTACCTGCCGATTCAGCCGGTTTAACCGGCTACATTGCCCTCCGTGAAAGCCGGCATCACCTGAAGCCGGATAACGATGCCCGCATTGTATGGTACGATTCCCTGCACCGCAAAACACCCTACAGCGTTGTATACCTGCATGGTTTTTCCGCCAGCCGTAAAGAGGGCGATCCTGTAATACCGGACTTTGCCCGCCGCTATGGCTGCAACCTGTACCTTTCCCGCCTGGACGGGCATGGTATTGATACTTCCGAACCTTTACTGAACATGACGGCAGAAGGCCTGTGGCGTGATGCCAAGGAAGCCCTGGCCATAGGAATGGCTTTGGGCGATACCGTGATCGTTGCCGGAACCTCTACCGGCGGTACGCTGGCGCTGATGCTGGCCGCGCAATACCCCAAACAGGTATACGCAGTAATGAACCTTTCGCCCAACATTGCCATTAATGATCCGCTGGCTTTCCTGGCCAATAATCCCTGGGGCCTGCAGGTAGCGCGCCTGGTAAAAAAGGGCAATTATAACCATACCAATAAAGAGGGCGACCCGGCAGTAGCGCGCTACTGGAACACCACTTACCGGCTGGAAGCCGTAGTGCAGCTGGAAAACCTGCTGGAAAGCGGTATGACGAGAAATACCTTTGAAAGGATCCATCAGCCCGTGTTAAATCTTTATTATTATAAAGATGAAACCCACCAGGATCCCACCGTGCGGGTAGCCGCCATCCTGGATATGGAAAAAGCGCTGGGAACCCCTGCCGCCCGTAAAGCAGCCGTGCCCATACCGGGCGCTGGCGTGCATGTATTAGGCAGCTCCCTTACCTCGCACGATCTGCCCGCTGTAACGCATGCCATGAATAACTTTGCCGAACAGGTGTTGAAATTGAAACCCTTATGAGATTTTAGATCTACGATTAATGGAATGCAGCACTGCACAATAAAATCATAAATGGTAATGCTGAAATCTCAAATCTTTTTATTGTAACTTTAGTAGATAAAATCCCGTTTCACCTGAATGTGCCGTCTTAGAACAGGAGGATTTATTCTCATACTTGCCTTATGCAGCATCCTATGCCGGAAAGATGCGGTAGCCCAGTCTGCCGCCGGGCAAGGTGTGAATGCAAGGGTAGTGATCGTTGGCACAGATACCCTTCCCTCTATTACCCTGCAGATATTTGAAATAACGGAAAAGCTGCCCCGCAAGCTCCGTAAGGAGCGCGAACGCTGGACCCGCCTGCGCAATGCAGTATATGTAACTTACCCGTACGCTAAATCTGCCGCCCGTATCCTGAAGGATGTGAACAGCCGCCTGGCTACCCTGCCTAATAAAAAAGACCGCAAGGCTTACCTGGCCAGCAAGGAAAAAGAATTAAAGGCTGAATTTGGCGATAAGCTGGAAAACCTGTCCATTTACCAGGGCAAGGTATTAATGAAGCTCATTGACCGCGAAAGCGGCGAAAACTGCTATGAGATCATTAAGGAGCTGAAAGGTGGTTTTAATGCACGCATGTGGCAAACCGTAGCCTTCTTTTTTGGCGGCAACCTCAAAAGCGAATATGATACGGAAGAAGACCGTGATATTGAAGCCATTGTACAGGAAATAGAAATGTACCGCTACTACCGCGCGTATAATTAACCCCCATTCACACTAACATTACTTTAACGAATTATGCTCTAATTTAGGGGCATGAAACGGAGCATGCTACGCATATTATGCAAAGGCATATATCGGCGGAGTTCCATCCGGCAACTGAAAAAGACAAAAGATATTCGGATGAAGCTATTTACAGGTATTTGCTGTTTACTATTGGTGGGCGCAGGCGCTAAAGCACAGGAGGCTGCCGACGATGCAGTGCAGGTGTATGTGGTAGACAGTGTGGAAGTGGAATCATCAGCTGTAAACAATATTGGCCCCGACCAGATAGCTATGATCACCATTGCAAGAGGCCGCAGGACGATTGAAAAGTTTGGAGAGCGGGCAGCTAACGGCGTTTTTTACCTGGAAACGAAGCCGTTTGCCCGTAAACGTTATAACCGCCTGTTCAGCAGCCTGTCGCCCGCATATGGAGCCGCCCTGCAAAAGCTGGGCAGCGACAGCAGCTTCCGGTATATTATGGGCGATAGTGTGCTCACCACCAACCTTGAATCACAATTGGCCGCATTAGAGCCAAAGGATATTGCAGCCGTGCAGGTATTAACCGACCCGGTGCTGATAAAACAATACGGAATAAAGGAGAAGGAAGTGGGCGTGATTGTGGAAACGAAATAGTAATTAATATAAACGAAGGGGACTGACCAAAAAGAATGTAAAATGTAAAATTTTAAATCATAAATGTAAAAGTAAAATGCCGCGAACATAACCCAGAACTGGGTATCGTGGCATTTTACTTTTACATTTGAAATTTTACATTTATGATTTTACATTCTTTTGGGTCAGTCCCCTTATTTTACTGCTTCAAAACATCATCAATTAGTATATCCCGGGTTCTGCGGGCGCAGGCTGGGATTATTGTTATACTCCAGCGTGGGCAGGGGCACCAGCAGGTGTTTTTCAGCAAGGGTAGGGCCGTAGCTGAACTTGTGGCCTACAAAGTTATCAAAGCCCTGTGTGCTTTCATTATACACCTTACGCAGGCGCACCATATCAAACCAGCTTTTACCTTCATAGCATAGCTCATGCCAGCGCTCGCGCCATACGGCTTCGCGGAAGGTGGCCTGTGTAAAGGTCGCAGGCGTGCTCAGGTTAGCGCGGTCGCGGATCTGTTTCAGCGCGGCAATGGTAGCAGTGGTAGGGCCGCCTACTTCATTCTGTGCTTCAGCATAGATCAGCAGTACTTCTGCATAGCGCAGCAGCGGCCAGTTCAAACCACTTTGCGCAGTACCTTTTATACCAAAGGTGCCGTTAGCAGTAGTATCAAAGTGTTTGAAAATGTAAGGGGCATTCAGGTCTTTCAGTGCGCCATTGCCATCTGTATAATACTTGGTGTAAAAGAACTGCTGCTCTTCCGTACGTTTATCGCCATCTTCAAAAGAATCAAAGAAGGAAACAGTAGGTACGGTGCTGCCCACCTGTGTTCCGTAAGCAGAGATACCGCCAAAGTTAGGCAGCAGAATGCCCTGGAAACCATTACGCGCATCAGATACAGATGCGGAATATTGCGCCATGAAAATGTGCTCTCCACGGTTCTTGGTAGATGGGTTGTGCAGATCCATGTAGCGGGTGAACAGGCTGTAAGAACCGCTGGTGATCACTTCATTGGCTTTATCGGCAGCCAGCTTGTAATAAGCAGCGCCTTTATTCAGCGGCTGCCCGGCCATGGTCAGGTATACGCTGGCCAGCAGTGATTTTACAGCGCCCAGGGAGGCGCGGCCGCTGGTTTCTGTATTCGGCAGGCCGGATGCTTCTGCTTCTGTGAGGTCTTTTACGATCTGCATATACACACTGTCCTGTGAGGTACGGCCGGGGTACACATCCGGTGAAGCGGCGCTTTGAATAGGCTCTGTAAGCAAAGGCACATCGCCCCAAAGCCTTACCAGCCAGTAGTAGTGCAGTGCGCGCAGGAACTTGGCTTCGCCAATATACCTTTTACGCAGTGTTTCATCCATCGGGTTAATGTCCGGTATTTTTTTGATGGAGAGGTTGGCATTGGAAATACCTCTGTACAGTGCCTGCCACCACTGGCGTATGTGCACGTTATCCGGGTTAAACGCCAGGTTTAACAGGTTGTTCAGGTCAGAGTTCTGGCCGGTTTGCGAAGTGGTGGTGCCGGTCATGGCTTCCAGCAGCTGAAAGTTGGCGGAGAAAATGCCCGCACCGTCCGACTGGAACCTTAGGTTGGCATACACGGCGTTCACGGATGCTTCCGCATGTTCGGGCAGCGTAAAGTAGCTGTCCGGCGAAAGGTTGGATGGGTCCTGCTCTTCCAGGAACTTAGTACAGCCTGCACCCAGCAATAAAGTGCCGGAAAGCAGCAGGGCTATATATTTTATCTTCAGTAGTTTCATAATGTAAGCTCTTTTTTGTCAACAATGAATTACAAACCAACATTCAATCCCAGGGTGAACCGGGTAGGTTTGGGATAGTCAAAGAAGGTTTGTCCCTGCGCAAATGCTTCACCATAGGTGGTTACTTCCGGATCATTACCGGAGAACTTGGTCCACAGGAAAAAGTTCTGTACAGATCCATAGATCCTCAGCTTGTTCAGGTACCATCTTTTCAGCGCATCTGTTGGGAAAGTGTACGCCAGCAGCAGGTTGCGGCCACGGAGGAAAGAACCATCCTCAACCCAGCGTGTATCCACATTCGTTACATAACCGGCACGGGTATCGCGCAGCGCTGCAATAGGCGTGTTCTGGTGCTCAGGCGTCCATGCATCCAGTACCGATTTGAAGCTGTTGGCAATGGCCACACGGTCTTCACCGGAGTGGTGGGTCATGTTCAGCACATCTGCACCGTAAGAGTATTGCAGGTCTATGGTCAGCTCAACGTTCTTGTAACGGAAAGTGTTGATCAATGAACCATACGCATCCGGGTTGTTATCGCCAATGATCATACGGTCAGCATCGTTGATCTGGTAATCGCCATTCACATCGCGGTATTTAATATCGCCGGGCAGTATTTTCTGGCTGCTGCGGTAGCTGGCAAATTTGGCCGCTTCTGCAGCGTCTTTTGATGCCCAGGTACCTTCACGCACCAGGCCCCAGAAAGAGCCTACAGAGGCGCCTACTTTCAGGATACCGGTAGGGTTTGTAAAGCCGGGGTTACCGCTGAAAAGGGGCGCGGGCGTAGCCAGTGATAATACTTTGTTCTTGTTGCGGGATACGTTGAAGCTGGTGCTCCAGGTGAAGTCCTTGGTTTGGATGTTCACGGTGTTGATACCAATTTCAATACCCTTGTTCTCCATGCTGCCTATGTTACGGATAATGGTAGCATAGCCGCTGGAGAAGGGCAGGGGCGCTTCCAGCAGCATGTCGGTGGTTTTGCGGTAATAACCGTCCACTTCCAGGGAGATCCTGTTCTGCAGCAGGCCTATTTCCAAACCAATGTCGGCCTGTTTGGTCCTTTCCCATTTCAGGTCGGGGTTAGCCAGGCGGCTAATGCCAATGCCTGCGGCGCGTGCATCATTGAAAATGGAAGTATAGTTACCCAGTAATGGCAGTGATGCATAGGTATTGATCTCTGAGTTACCGGTAGCGCCATAGCTGGTGCGTAATTTCAAATGGGAAATGGTAGGATTGCCTTTCAGGAAAGGCTCCTCAGAAATTCTCCAGGCTACTGCGGCTGATGGGAAGAACGCATATTTATTGGATTCACCGAATTTAGAGGCGCCATCCGCACGGCCGGTCAGCGTTAACAGGTATTTTTCCTTAAACGCATAGTTGATCCTGCCGTAGTAGGAGTTAAATGCAAAACGTGCTGCACGGGAGCTGGGCGTTGGGAAGGTAGTGGCAGCGCCCACGCTGTTGAACTTCAGGTAATCGCTCTGGAAACCTTCACCAATGGTTTGGAAACCTTTAATGTTGGTGAGGTACCAGGAGGCGCCGCCCATAGCAGTAATGGAATGATCGTCCGCGATCTTTTTAGTGTAGGTCATGTACGTTTCTGTGGAGATGAAACCTTCGCGGTTATCATCCAGCACCGCACGGCCTTTCTGATCGGCAGAGATCTGGTTCAGGTTACGGCCATTGTATTCACTGCGGTCACGGTTCACTACGGAGGTACCTAATACGGAGCGCAGCTCAAGCCCCGGAGCCAGGTGAATGTTCGCATAAAAATTACCCAGTACAGTTTGGCTTACCATTTCATAAAAACGGTTGGTCATAATGTTCACCGGGTTTTCGCCGCCTTCCATACCTTCATACTGGTAATTACCGGCCCAGGCACCGTTCTTGTACTTGATGGGCAATATGGGCAGCGCTTCTGTGATCATACGCACAGAGTTCAAACCGCCGGTACCAATATCCACCACATTTTCTTTCTGATAGTTGTAGCTCAGGTTACCGCCTACGCTTAACCAGGGTTTAATTTCCGTATCAAAAGTAAAACGGGCTGAGTAGCGTTTCAGGTAAGAGTTCAGCAGCAGGCCATTATCATTCAGGTAGCCCATGAACACGCCATAGGAGCCCTTTTCATTGCCATTGGTAAAAGATACCTGGTGGTTCTGCGACAGCTTGCTTTGGGTAGCTTCTTTTAACCAGTCGGTATTATAAATGGGTGCAGGTTTACCATTGGCATCTAAGCGGAACAATTCCGGTTTGCCGGCAGTATTACCTTCCAGGTACTGCATTCTTTTTACAACCGGATCTTTATATTTGCCGGCCGCCCATCCAGCAGGGTCGTAGGTTTGCGCATTTTTATAGGCCTGCTCTTCTACAAAAAGGAATTCATTGGCATCCAGCATTTTTACACGGTGGGGGCCAATGGTGGGCAAGCCAAAGTTTACATCGTAGGTAATTTTACCACCGGTGGTTGAGCCACGTTTGGTAGTAAGCAGCACTACGCCGTTAGCGCCCCTGGAACCGTAAATAGCGGTGGCAGATGCATCTTTCAGCACTTCTACAGAACCAATGTCTGATGGATTAATGAAGTCAATAGCGTTGGAATTCTGCGTTTGTGTACCTACGGGCAACATTACCCCGTCTATAATATACAGCGGGTTGTTGGAGGTGTTAATGGAGCTGAAACCGCGGATACGTACCCTTGTTTGCCCGCCGGGACGGCCGGAGTTCTCAGATACGTTCACACCCGGCAAACGCCCTGCCAGGGCCTGGTTCACGGAAGGTAAAGGCCTTTCTTCCAGCTGTGCAGCTTTGATGGAAGCTACTGCACCGGTAATGTCAGACCGTTTTTGTGTACCATAACCGATCACCACTACATCCTGCAGTGATTTTACATCGGGAGCTAATGCTACATTTACAGGGCCGGCGCCAATGGCTTTTTCCTGCGCAATGTAGCCTACAAATGAAAAGCTGAGGGTGGCGCCATCAGCAGCATCCAGCGTAAAGCTGCCGTCTGCCTGTGTTTGGGTACCGGTAGCAGTACCTTTTACCTGCACGGTAACACCGGGTAGGGGAGAGTTGTCTTTTGCGTCAATAACCCGCCCCGTAATTTTCCGGGACTGGGAAAAGGCTAACAAACACATTAGGAGCCATAACGTGCTTAGTAAGCCACTTCGCATAAGAAAGGTTGATGTTTTCTTCATACGCTTTGGTTTTTTGTTTATTAGTAGAATAGATGAGCAAAGCAATGCCAGTATGCTTTTACAGCACAGCAGATCAGCGGAGGGATAGCCATAGCAATAGCAGTCCGCATGTTGTTATGCGGCGGAGAACAAGTTTAATTACCTTTGGTTTTTAAAAAAGATACCCCATAACGCGGTGTCCCTCCACGCAAGCAAAATCGATTTAGCACATTGGAATTAAAAAAAGCCCTTACAGGACCAATGCCAGTACATTACATGTTCACGAATAACAAGTTTTTTAAAAGGTGATAGATTCTTTGGTTTCTTGTTCAGCCACAGTATGAAGTGGAATGCTACTTAGTTCGCAATAAGTTCTACGTAAAAATAATATTCTTTTTAAGAATCCAAAACGGATTGTTAAAATAAAATAGTTGGCAGTGGGCAGTGGGCAGTTTGCAGTAGGGTAGTGCTGTTTGGTAAATGATCAGGTAATTGATTAATACAGCGGCATGAGTTTGTAAAAGATAATTGTTGGTGGTATGAGCATTAAATGATTCACGCATTAACATTCATGAAACAGACAACAGTACTTAATTACTGTACACCGACTAACTACTTTTTCAACTTTCCATGACTGCCCACTGCCCACTGCCAACTGCCAACTATTTCACGTTGACTTCCGCCGACTAACTACTTTTTCAACTTCCCATGACTGCCCACTGCCCACTGCCAACTGCCAACTATTTCACGTTGACTTCCGCTGAATAAACTTCCCTTCTAAAATGATCTGCTGCTTACCTATTTTTCCTTTACTGGCGCCCAGCTGTTTCATAAGTAATGAGATGGCTGCTTTGGCAATATCGGCAATAGGTTGCTGTAATGCGCTGATGCCGGGTGGGTACAGCCGGAACACATCATGATCATCAAAACATACCACCGCAAGATCGTGCGGTACGCGTAAACCCAGGTGGGTAAGGCTTTCCACGCCTGCCACGCCCAGGTAGTTGGTGGCAAACAATACGGCATCCAGCGTTTTATGCTTGCTTAAAAAGCTGTTGATATGGCGGGTAATATTTTTAACAGGCTCGTTGTAAGGGATCTTTAATACCGGTTGTTGCGCGGCAGGGATCTTATATGCTTTACAGGCATTGTGATAAGCCTGCAAACGTTGCTGCAGCTGCACCAGCTCCAGGTCTACGGTAACAAAACCAATTTTGCGGTAGCCTTTTTTCAGCAGGTGATCCATGCAGGTATAAATACCTTTGTAATTATCTATCAGCACATAAGGCGTATCAATATGCTCAAAATAGCTATCCATTAATACCAGGTGCTTACCGTCCTGCACCAGCTGCTGTATATCTTTTTCCATGCCCGGCGCAGGGGTAATTAAATAACCATCTACCTGGTATTTAAGCATCATTTGAATAAGCTCGCGGCCTTTAAGCGGATTGTTCTCCGTACTGCAGTACAGAACCTTGTAACCGTATTTTTCTGCTTCCTGTTCTATGGTGCGGGCAAGGGCGGCAAAGAAGCTGCCGGAAATGCTTTCTACTATCAACCCCAGTATTTTGGACTGGCCGGTGCGCAGGTGCACTGCTACCGGGTGCGGCTGGTACCCGGCGGCTTTGGCCACGCTTTGTATCTTAGCCGCCAGCGTATCGCTGATGCGCCTTTGTTTAGCCTTACCGTTTAGTACCAATGATACAGTTGAAGGTGCTACTCCGGCCTTTTTAGCAACGTCTTTAAGGGATACTCTATTCATAAAAAAATGGGGTAGGCGGTAATATACAGACTTTTGCCTGTTATTAAAACATCTACCCCACAAGATAATATATGCCTGGCGGTTATTAGTTCAGCGCACGCAGGCAGCCGGAACTTAGCCGTACACTGTCTTTCTGCGTAACCAAACCGAGTGTGTTGAAATAACTCTGATTGTTGGTTTGGTTCAGATCATAATACAATACCACGCCGTAACTATCATTCATAGTTCTTGTAACCAGTGATTTGGCAGCGGTTACGCTGGTATGGTTGATCCAGATGGCAGCGGGGCCTAACTGGCTCTTGGTCATACCGGCAAAGTTGGGCGCAGCATAAGTGCCGTAATAAGGGTTCCAGGCATAGTTTACAAAGTCGCCTGTTTTTTTACCGCCATAGCTGGGCCTTGCAGCAGCAGGGCCAATGTTATACAGGGTAATAAGCTTAGTGGGTATCAACGTGCGCAGCTCATCCAGCAAAAATACAAAAGAGCTGTCGTTAGGCTGCGGCAGCCCGTTCTTGCCATACTCCGCATACTCATCATCAAAGTCAATACCATCCAGCCCATAAGTGGTAACCGCGCTGCTAAGTTGCTGCGCAAAAGCTTTGGCGGCTGCACGGCTGGTAAAGTTGGCAAAGCCTGCGCCCTGGTGGTTACCCAGTACAGACAGCAGCACTTTAATGCCTTTGTCCTGCAGGGGCTTAATAAAGGTGGCCTTGTTGTTCAGCACATTGGTCACATTCGGGTTGTTATACAATACGGCTTTTTTGGCTTGCGTATCGTAGTTGATGTTGGCCGCAAAAATAATGGCTATGTCAAAGAAGGGCTGCCCGTTGCCTTTCATGGTATAACAACCTGCATTGGCCATGTGATTGTTATTTACTTCAATGTACACAACATTCTTAGGGCCTGTTTTGGCGGCGTTGGGCTGGTTGCCATTTTCATTGGGCTGTGGGTCCGGCTGCTGCTGCACCTCCTGCTGCTTTTCCCTGCTGCAGGCGCTGACCAGCATGCACAGGGCAAGGGCGGCCAGGCTTAGCCAGCCGGCGGAATGTTTTTTTACACGGTTATTTGTTGTTGCCGGCACATGGGTTTTGGTGTAACCTGGGTGAACAAGGGTTTTCGATAGTGGCATAACGGGGGGATTTTTTTAGGTGCCCAATATACGAATAAACACTGCTATATGACATGTTATAGTCATACTTTAAACAGGTCCCGGAAAAACTTCATTTTTTTATGTTCCTTTGCACCCATGAAATTGGATATACTGGCTATAGCCGCCCATCCGGACGATGTGGAGCTATCCTGTGCAGGCACCTTAATGGTACATGCCGCACAGGGAATGAAAGTAGGGGTGGCCGATCTTACAAGAGGGGAGCTAGGCACCCGGGGCACACCTGAAATAAGAGCAGAAGAAGCACAGGCCGCCGCCGCAGTAATGGGGCTGCAGGTACGTGATAACCTTGGCCTGGCCGACGGATTTTTCCAGAACACAAAAGAAGATCAGCTGGCAGTAGTAACGGCTATACGAAAATACCGGCCGGATATTGTGCTTGCCAATGCTATAGACGACCGTCATCCCGATCATGGAAGGGCAGCCCGGTTAATAGCCGACAGCTGTTTCCTGGCCGGCCTGCGTAAAGTGGAAACCTTTGATAACGGGCAGCCCCAGCAAGCCTGGCGCCCCAAGCAGGTATATCACTTTATACAGGACCGCTATTATAAGCCAGACCTGGTGGTGGATATTACCCCGGTAATGGAGCGCAAGCTGGAAGCCATCCGCGCTTTTAAAACCCAGTTCCTGGCCCCGCAGGATGATTCACTGCAAACCTACATCTCATCCCCCGGCTTTTTCGACAGTGTAATACACCGCTGCCGTATGCTGGGCAAAATGGTTGGGGTGGAGTATGCGGAAGGGTATACCAGCGCCAAAGCCATCGGCATCCGTAACTTTGCAGACCTGATCAACGAAGTAACCTGATCCCATCTTACACCTTAATAATACCCGGACCTGGCAGCTGCCAGGTCTTTTTTTTGCCCGGGATAACTGCCGGGCTTTACTACTGCCCTAAGACACAATCTCCAACCTGTAAAGCCAATTCTGCATTTCAATAGGTCGACTGTAAGGTTTTTTTGTACTAAGACAGGCGGTTGCAGCAAAGGGATAAGCCCCCTATAAGCCCTCTATACTCCCCTTGTAAGCTCCCTATAAGCCCACCCTTATAAGAGGGGGCTTATATACGGCTTACCTCCGGAATACTATTACGTTACTAGTGTAATATCCTTTTACTGCTTCCATTATGTTATCTATCCCGGAACCCGTATTTTGCTTATATGAAATACCTGGTTTCCTGCACTTTATTGCTATTACTCACCGGCGCCGCCGCCTTTGCCCAAAAAGAAGATAAACAGCTAACCGCCCTGCTGCGCCCCTATCTTGAAAAACACCATGGCGTGGCCGGCATTTACGTGCATCACCTGAAAAAGGATAGGTATGTGGCTATTAATGCAGATACGCTGTTCCCTACGGCCAGCACCATTAAAATGACCATTATGGCGGGCATATTTGATAAAATTGCCAAAGGGGAGCTGAAGTATCATCAGCCGCTTGTATATAAGGATTCCCTGTTATATGCCGGGGAGGACATATTAGGCTCTTTTAAAGACGGGGAGCAGATAACGCTGGATAAGGTAATGATGCTGATGCTGACCATGAGCGATAATACCGCCAGCCTGTGGCTGCAATCCCTGGCAGGCGGGGGGCAGCAGATCAATGCCTGGCTGGAAACCCATGGTTTTGTAAATACGCGGGTGAACAGCCGTACGCCGGGCCGGGAAGCCAACCGCACTGCATTGGGCTGGGGCCAAACATCGCCCCGGGAAATGGCCCGTTTAATGGAAATGATCTATAAGGGAGAGGTGGTAAGCACTGCTGCCAGTGAGCGTATGTACCGCAATCTTACCCGTAATTACTGGGACCAGGAAGGGTTGCTGGAATTTCCGAAGCAGGTAAGAACAGCCTCTAAGAATGGAGCAGTGGATGGATCGCGCTCAGAAGTGGTAATGGTGAACGCAGCACATGGAGACTTTGTCTACAGCATTTATACTAAAAATAATCTGGATCAAAGCTGGGAGCGGGATAACGAAGCCTGGCAGCTGTTACGGCAGGTTGCCAGGACAATATGGAACTATTACGAAGGTAAGGACAAACGGGTTCCTGACCCCGGTGTGGGGCAGTTTTGATAGAAGGAACGGATATGGTACCCGCTGGGCAAATTAGATGAACAGATCTTGTGTAGCGTCAAATTCATCCTGTCTGTTGATGGCGTTTTTAATAAACGGGATCAATGCAAGGCCCACCGTAATAATCACCAGGAGTACATGCTTTAGCTTCATACTTGCCATTTTAATATTTTTTCAAGTTCATGTATGTATAACTAAATAACGTGCCAAATTGTTACAGTTTGGGAAACCAAACCGGGCAGTGTCAAAGGCTCGTTAGGCCATGTCCGCGCCGGATCGCAGGCTGGCGGGGCGCCATAGGCTGTGTTTATGGAATGGGGCGGCAACTATAGATAATATCAATACCACATTTCCAAAATCGATTTGATTTTTATTACGCGGACAATGACCTTTGCACCTGTTTTAAAATGCGTAGTACTTACGCAAAGAGAGGCAAAAGAATCACTAAACTAAATAAACAGTAATACACATGAAAAATGTTATCCTGTCCGTAGGCTCAAAGTTCCCCGAGTTCAAAAAAACGGCTGTAGTATCCATCGAGAAAGGCAAAGAATTTTATGACATTTCATCTGAAGAGATCCGGAATTCCGGTAAATGGATGGTAATGTTCTGGTGGCCCAAGGACTTTACCTTTGTGTGCCCTACTGAAATTGCTGAATTTAACAAACACTACCAGGATTTTGCTGACCGTGATGCTGTTTTGATCGGTGCATCAACCGACAGCGAATTTGTACACGCTGCCTGGAGAAGGGATCATGATGACCTGCGCGGTCTGCAGTTCCCGATGCTGGCTGATACTTCCAAATCACTGGCAGAAGAGCTGGGCATCCTGGAAGCTAATGAGAAAGTAGCTTACCGTGCTACCTTCATCGTTGACCAGGAAGGTATTGTACGCTGGGTTTCCCTGTACGACCTGAATGTAGGCCGTAACGTGAAAGAAGTGCTGCGCGTGCTGGATGCCCTGCAAACAGACGAGCTGTGCCCCTGCAACTGGCAGAAGGGTGAAGCTACATTAACAGCTTAATTTTCTGAATAATGATAGTCCATGGTTGATGGTCCATAGCCTGTAACCCATACAAGCGATCCACCATCTTCCATGGACTTTTAAATTTATATCATCGAATGTTCATCCGGTCCTGAAAATAGCCTCCTGCGTTCCCTGCAGCATCCAGCATTGCGAACCAGGCAATGGACTATCCACTATGGACCATGGACCCAAAACAACAACTATGTTCGCAACTACAAATCAAGATACAGCCATCCAGCTGTTACAGGCAGTAGGCTTAACCGATGCGGCTTTATCCAAGCACCTGAACGCGCTGGTAGCTACCGATGCCCGTTACCTGAAAGATCTGAAGATCAATGTAAGCAACGCGCTGGACGCAGGTACCCTCAATAAAAAAGAAGCTTACCTCATAGGCCTGGCTGTGGCGGTAAATGAAAAGCAGGCAGCCCTGCAGGCTTCCTTTGAAAAGCTGGCGCAGGAACAGGGCGCTACAGAAAAGGAAATTGCAGAAGTGATCAGCTGTACCTCCCTCATGAATGCCAATAACGTGTTTTACCGCTTCCGCCATTTCGTGAACAAGGAGTATTATACCAACACACCGGCCGGCATCCGTATGAGCATTATGGCCAACCCGGTGGTAGGGAAGGAGTTCTTTGAGCTGTTAAGCCTGGTAGTATCTGCCCTGAACGGCTGTGAATTGTGCGTAACTTCCCATGAAGAGGCCCTGCTGAAACATGGTACTGAGCAGCAGCGCATCCTGGAAGCGGTAAGGCTGGGCGCTGTATTAAGAAGCCTGGTGGTGCTGCTGTAAATGTGGATATCTTCCGGCCCTGAACTGTTAAACCATTCATTTTCAGCTTATATGTTGGGATACAGATATACACATTTATACAATTTTCGGGGCTGTGAATAAAATTCACAAACAATGTTTGTAAAATCAATAAAAAAGGTGGACTTTTGCAGTCCAAAATTTTTTCGATCATGGCAAGAGTATGTCAGGTGACAGGAAAGAAGCCGATAACAGGTCACCATGTTTCCTTCTCTAATATCAAAACAAAGAGAAGATTTCTGCCTAACCTGCAGAAAAAGCGTTTTTTCCTGGCGGAAGAAGACCGCTGGATATCTTTAAAGGTATCTTCGGACGGCTTACGCACTATTAACAAAAGAGGTTTGTATGCAGTAGTTAAGGAATTGCGTGCGGCCGGGCAGGAAATCTAATTGTGCAATCCACTAATTGTATATAACAATGGCAAAGAAAGGTAACAGGGTGCAGGTAATACTGGAATGTACCGAGCATAAGAACTCAGGTCAGCCGGGTACTTCCCGTTATATCACCAACAAGAACAAAAAGAACACTCCGGAGCGTCTGGAGCTGAAGAAGTACAATCCTATTCTGAGGAAAGTGACTGTACACAAAGAAATTAAATAATTTGTTGAATTGTTTGTGTGGCTGAATGGTTGTGTAACGGCATAACTGTTCCCAACCATACAACCAGCCTAACACTAAAAACAATAACCAATGGCAAAACAAGCAAAAACCGCGATCAAGAAGGATGCGAAGGCTGCTGCTGAAGCTAAAGTGTGGACGAAAGTGATCAGAGCGGTACGTTCTCCGAAATCCGGCGCCTATACTTTTAAAGAAGCAATTGTACACAAGGACAAAGTTCAGGAGTACATTAACCAAAAGTAATTCGGCTTTACCAATCATACTTCACAGAAGCTGTCCCGTATTGTACGGACAGCTTTTTGTGTTTGTAATGTATGCTGCACCCCCAATGCAATAATGTTGTAAATTGCCACGCCTTTCTTATTTTACTGAACGGAACAAGGCGGGCCTGCTAAAACAACTACTATGAGCTTTTTCAATAAACTATTTTCCCGGGAAAAGAAGGAAAGCCTGGATCAGGGATTACAAAAGACCAAAGATAGTTTCCTCACCAAAATAGGCCGGGCCATTGCCGGTAAATCCTCCGTTGATACTGAGGTGCTGGATAGCCTGGAAGAAGCCCTGGTATCTGCCGACGTAGGCGTGGATACTACCGTACAGATCATTAACCGTATAGAACAGCGCGTATCAAAAGATAAGTACCTGGGAACCAGTGAATTGAACAAGATATTGCAAGAAGAAATTGCAGCCCTGCTGGTGGAAGCGCCGGACAGTGGCTTCCGTGATTTTGATGTGCCGGCCGATAAAAAGCCCTACGTGATCATGGTAGTAGGCGTGAACGGGGTAGGCAAAACCACCACCATTGGTAAGCTGGCCTATAACTTTAAAAAGGCCGGTAAAACAGTGCTGCTGGGCGCTGCAGATACCTTCCGGGCCGCTGCCGTGGACCAGCTCACCATCTGGAGCGAGCGGGTAGGCGTACCCATTGTAAAACAGCAAATGGGTTCCGACCCCGGCGCAGTAGCCTTTGATACCGTACAAAGCGGGGCCGCCCGTAATGTGGACGTAATTATTATAGACACCGCCGGCCGCCTGCATAATAAGGCCTACCTGATGGAGGAGCTGAGCAAAATAAAGCGGGTAATGAAAAAGGTGATACCGGAAGCGCCGCATGAGGTGCTGTTGGTGCTGGATGGCTCCACCGGGCAAAATGCGCTGGAACAGGCCCGCCAGTTCACCGCAGCTACCGAAGTTACCGCCCTGGCCATTACCAAGCTGGATGGTACCGCAAAAGGCGGCGTAGTGCTGGCCATTGCCAACCAGTTCAAGATCCCTGTGAAATATATTGGTATCGGCGAAAAAATGGAGGACCTGCAGGTATTTGATAAAACCGAGTTTGTAGATTCGCTGTTTAGTATAAATGGCTGATAATAAATTTATTATAGAATATTACTTGTAATTGCGGTTTATAAGTGTGCCACACTTCAAAAGTGTGGCGCACATAAATTAACCAAAGGGTATAAAATGTCCTTTCTTTTTATTACCTTTGCAACTTCCAACACACCACCCCCACTAAGGCAAGGTCACACACAGTAAGTCTGCTGTTTTTATTTGTTCGTGTCTGAATGTCTTCGTGGCGGTACTAAACCGGCAATGAAGACTAGAACATAATGAAGAATAGAACATTAAAGAAAGACAAGGTTAATATTATTACATTAGGGTGTTCAAAGAACATGGTTGATTCTGAAGTGCTTAGCGGGCAGTTGCAGGCCAATGCAATTGACGTAGTGCACGAGAACGCGAAAAAAGACCATAACATTGTAGTAGTGAACACCTGTGGTTTTATTGACAAAGCCAAGGAAGAATCCATCAACACTATACTGGAACAGGTAGAGCTGAAGCAAAAGGGCCGGCTGGATAAAGTATATGTAACCGGCTGTTTAAGTGAACGCTACCGCGGCGATCTGGAAACGGAGATACCCGGGGTAGATGCCTGGTTCGGCACCATGGAGCTGCCACTGATCCTGAAGAAATTTGACGCCGATTATAAAGCGGAGCTGCTGGGTGAGCGCTTGTTGAGCACCCCCTCACATTACGCTTACCTGAAAATAGCAGAAGGCTGTAACCGCACCTGCTCTTTTTGCGCAATACCTCTTATGAGAGGCGCCCATGTATCCAAACCTATTGAGGCCATTGTAGCAGAAGCTGAAAAGCTGGTGCGCTTTGGGGTAAAAGAGGTGATGCTGATAGCGCAGGAATTAACGTATTACGGCTTAGATCTGTATAAACAACGCCGCCTGGCCGACCTGTTAAGGGCGCTGGCCGCGGTACCGGGACTGGAATGGATACGGCTGCATTACGCTTACCCGCACAAATTCCCGATGGATGTGCTGGACGTGATGAACGAGTTTCCCAACATTTGCAACTACCTGGATATGCCTTTGCAGCACGCAGCAGATAACATGCTGAAAGCAATGAAAAGGCAGATCACACGTACCGAAATGCAGGACCTGGTGACGGCTATCCGCGAAAAGGTGCCGGGCATTTGCCTGCGTACCACCCTTATTACAGGCTTCCCGGGCGAAACACTGGAAGACGTGGAGGAAATGAAGCGTTTCCTGGAAGATATGCGTTTTGACCGCGTAGGTATTTTTACCTACAGCCATGAAGAAGGCACCAGCGCCTATGACCTGGAGGACAATATCCCCGCAGAAGAGAAGGAGCGGAGAGCCCGGGAAATTATGGAGCTGCAGCAGGAGATCTCTTACGAAAAGAACCAGGAAAAAATAGGCCAGGTATTTAAAGTAATAGTGGACAAGAAAGAATCCGGCCGCTACCTGGCGCGTACCGAATTCGATTCCGTGGAAGTAGATAATGAAGTGATCATCAACACCGGCAAGCGCCTGAAACCAGGCGATTTTGTGCACGTAAAGATCACCAAAGCATTTGACTACGACCTGGAAGGGGAAATAGTGGAAATGTAAGCAGTAAGCTGAAAGCGAAAAGCAGAAAGCTGAATGCCAATGCAACGGGCAGGATGTTTAAACGCCACAGGCACCCTGCCGGAAGCAAAATACAAAAGGCATCCCGCTTAAAAGCAGCGGATGCCGGATACCGGAAGTCAGAAGTTAAGGAATCAATATTACTTGCAGTACATGCAGGAAGCGTTATGCGTTCAGCGTTTAGCGTTCGGCAGATAGCTGCGTATTAAATAATAGCTCCGGACGGAGCTTGTTAAAGCAAATCAATGATAACATTTGAGTCACTGGGCTTACAGGAGCCCATTTTAAAAGGAATCCAGGACCTGGGATTTATTGCACCTACTCCCATACAGGAAAAAGCCATTCCTGTATTATTGACCGGCGACCGGGACTTTGTAGGACTGGCGCAAACAGGGACCGGAAAAACGGCAGCATTTGGCCTGCCCTTATTACAACAACTGGATATTAAACGCCGGCAACCACAGGGACTGATCTTATGTCCTACCCGGGAGCTGTGTCTGCAAATAACCAATGATCTGAAGAACTTCAGCAAACACCTGGGTGATCTGAGCGTAGTAGCCGTTTACGGTGGCGCCAGCATTGTACAGCAGCTGCGTGAGCTGAAAAGAGGCGCGCATGTGGTAGTAGCTACCCCCGGCCGCCTGCTGGATATTATAGACCGCGGCGCGGTTAACTTTGAGAATGTACGTTATGCCGTACTGGATGAAGCAGATGAAATGCTGAACATGGGTTTCCAGGAAGACATCAACAACATTCTTTCCAAAACACCGGAAACTAAAACTACCTGGCTGTTTTCCGCCACCATGCCGCAGGAGGTTCGCCGTATTGCACAGCAATACATGACCAACCCCTTTGAGCTTACGGTAGGTAATAAGAACAGCGGTAACGTGAATATTGAGCACGAATATTATGTGGTGCGCCCGCGCGAAAAATACGCAGCGCTGAAACGCATTGTGGATTATAATCCTGAAATATTCGGTATCATCTTTACCCGCACTAAAATAGAATCACAGGAAATAGCCGAATCCCTGATCCGCGATGGTTACAATGCCGATGCCCTGCACGGCGATCTGACCCAGCAGCAGCGTGATAAAGTAATGAAACGTTTCCGCGAAAGATCCATACAGATGCTGGTAGCAACCGATGTGGCTGCCCGTGGTATTGATGTGGACAACGTTACGCACGTAATTAACTACGAGCTGCCGGATGATGTGGAGAACTACACGCACCGGAGCGGCCGTACTGCGCGCGCCGGTAAATCAGGCATATCAATTGCTATTATCAGTAGCCGTGATATTGGTAAGATACGCCAGATAGAAAGGGTGATAGGCAAGAAGTTCATTAAGGCAGAAGTGCCGGATGGTTTTGCCGTTTGTGAAAAACAGCTGTTTGCATTAGTGCATAAAGTGCATAAAGTAACGGTGAATGAAGAACAGATAGAACCCTACCTGGAGCGCATATACGAAGAATTTGCCAATATGAGCAAGGAAGAGCTGATCAGGCGCTTTGCTTCCCTGGAGTTTAACGAGTTCCTGGAATACTACCAGGATGCGCCGGACCTGAACGTGAAGGAAGAAAAAAGAACGTATGGCGAAAGCAGCAGCGGAGCTTCCTCTTCCGGTATGAGCTTCCGCGGCACCGGTAAATTTACCCGCCTGTTCATAAACCTGGGTTCAGTAGATGATTTTACCCGTGGGGATCTGTTACGTTACCTGTGCGATACCAGCGGGGTAAGGGGCAATAAGATAGGCCGTATAGACCTGAAAGGGGTATACTCTTTCTTTGAGGTGGAGAACGATGTGGTAGAGAAGTTTGTACAAGTATTTAAAAAAGCAGAATACAATGGCCGCAGTGTACGGATCGAAATGTCGCAGGATGGTGATAAACGCCGCAGTGGCGGTGGTGGCGGCAGCCGCCCGCCCCGTCGTGACGGTGAAGACAGAAGAACCGGTGCATCCAAGCCAGGTTTTAAACGCAGATATTAATTTAATTGCGCAATAGAAAATAAAAGTCCTTCTCCGTAAGCGGAGGAGGACTTTTTTTATTACTTTACGGGAAGCAATTCCCCGAAAAACTGAAATCAAGCAGCCTGATGTCAAAAGAATCCAACAGCACATTACCCGCAGTAGCCCCCTTTTCACTTTTCTCCGCAAAAGATGTGGAGCTTTTCCAGGCAGGCCTGCATGAACGCCTGTACGAAAAGTTTGGCGCACATGCCGTGGAGTATGAAGGGGAAGCCGGCACTTACTTTGCCGTATGGGCCCCCAATGCAGCTTATATTTCAGTAATAGGCGAGTTCAATAACTGGGACCGCTACTCACATACCCTGTACCCGCGCTGGGACCATTCCGGCATATGGGAGGGCTTTATTCCGAAAGTAAAAAAAGGCAGCTTATATAAATACTTCATCCGCTCCCGCACCGGCGAGGAGCTGTATAAGGGCGATCCCTATGCCATTCACTGGGAGCTGCGCCCCAATACCGCATCCATTACCTGGAACCTGGATTACCAGTGGAAGGATAAGCAATGGATGGAGCGCCGGCATGCGCATAACAGCCTGCAAAGCCCCTTTACCGTATACGAGGTGCACCTGGGATCCTGGCGCCGGCCCGACCCTAATAACCACGAAGTATTTTATTCTTATAAAGAAATAGCCGAGCGCCTGGTGCCCTACGTAAAAGATATGGGCTTTACGCATGTGGAGCTGATGCCGGTAGGGGAGCACCCTTTTGACGGATCCTGGGGGTACCAGCAAACCGGTTATTATGCACCCACCTCCCGCTACGGCACCCCACAGGAGTTTATGGCCTTTGTGGATGCTTTTCACCAGGAAGGTATTGGCGTAATACTGGACTGGGTACCTTCCCATTTCCCATATGATGCGCATGGCCTGTTCCGTTTTGACGGATCCCATACTTATGAGTATGCGGATATGCGTAAAGGGTACCATCCGGACTGGAACAGCTATATATTTAATTATAAGCGGAACGAGGTAAGAAGCTTTTTACTGAGCAATGCCCTGTACTGGCTGGACAAGTATCATATAGACGGGCTGCGGGTAGATGCGGTGGCCTCTATGATACACCTGGACTATTCCCGCAACACCGGCGCATGGGCGCCCAATGAAGAAGGCGGCCGGGAAAACCTGGAAGCCATTACTTTCCTGAAACATTTAAATGAAAGGGTCTATCATCTGCATCCGGATACCCAAACCATTGCAGAAGAATCCACCTCTTTTTACGGCGTATCCCGCCCGGTATTTTTAGGTGGTTTAGGTTTTGGTATGAAGTGGATGATGGGCTGGATGAATGATACGCTTACTTTCTTTAAGCGCGATCCCATGCACCGTAAATGGCACCAGGATGAATTTACGTTTAGCATTGCCTATGCTTTCAGCGAAAATTTTATGCTGCCTTTGAGCCATGACGAGGTAGTGCACGGCAAATCGCCCATGATCTATAAAATGCCGGGCGATGACTGGCAGAAGTTTGCTAACCTGCGCCTGTTATACGGCTATATGTTCACCCACCCCGGCACCAAGCTGCTGTTCATGGGCGATGAGATAGGGCAAACGCAGGAATGGAACTTCCGTTCAGAGCTGAACTGGCATTTGCTGGATCACCCCACGCATAAAGGATTGCAGCAGTTTGTAAAAGATGTGAACCGCCTGTATACCTCGCAGCCTGCCCTGTACCGGCTGCAGTTTTCCTATGACAGTTTTGAATGGGTGAACGTATCAGACTACGATAACAGTGTGCTGGCCTACCTGCGTAAAAGTGAAGACCCTAAAGATACCCTGCTGATAGTATTAAACCTTACCCCGGCCACGCATGAAAATTATATGATAGGCCTGTCTGCAGCAGGTACCTGGCAGGAAATACTGAACAGCGATGACCCGCGCTATTACGGCAGCGGGGTATTAAATACCGCACCCATAAAAACAGTGCAGCAGCCTTATAACGGCAAGGATTATACGTTTACGCTGCGGGTACCGCCCCTGGGTGCAGCTGTTTTTAAAGGGGTATAGTAAAAATCTGATCCTTATATGACTACGTTCAATAATCATTAATTATCAACTGTTAATGATTGGGAAACACTATGCCCGGAAATTTTTTCCTTCTCTTTAAACTTTCTTTAACACTTTCCATCTAAAAAAGACGTTTATAGAATACCGCGCGTGTAGATAGGCTAAAACCATATGTAAACGAAAAACATCCATATCAAGTTTCAAGTTCAATAAAACAAAACAACACAACAATCACCTAAAACCATTTATTTATGAAGAATCTCCGCAACCTGCGGTGGCCGGTGGTATTATTGGCCCTGGTAGCTGTGGTGGCTTATGCCTGTAAGAAAGATAACTCTACAGAACCAGGCCCGGGCCCAAACCAGCAAAAGCTGAATATTTACATGTCTGATGATCCGGGTTTTTTTGACAATGTGTTTCTTGATATCCGCAAAGTGGAAGTGCTGATAGATACCTGCACCAAGAGCAGTGACGATGACGACCGTAACTGGGACTGGCGCGACCGTTGCTGGTGGGATGAAGACCGCCGTGACGATAAGGATAAATGCGATGTATGGGATTCTCTGGGTATTAAACCCGGTGTATACGACATCCTTTCTTTAAGGAATGGTGCAGATACATTGCTGGCCGGTGGCATTGTTGCCAAAGGCAAGGTAAAGAAGATCCGCATTACGCTGGGTAGTAATAACTCCCTGGTAAAAGACAGCGTTAAATACCCGCTGAAATCTCCCGGCGGCCAGGTGAAGATCATTATTAAGCTGCGCAGCGATGACTGGGATGAAATTGCATCCGGCAACTTCCGCCTGTGGCTTGACTTTGATCTGAACCGTTCTATTGTTAAGGTATGGGATGGTAAGTTTATTCTGAAGCCGGTAATTACGGTATATACCCTGAAGTTAACCGGCAGCCTGGGTGGCCAGGTAACACCCAATGCCGCATGGCCGGTGATTACGGTATACAATAATACAGATACTGCTTTTGCGCTGCCCTGGTTCAACGGTAATTACCTGGTACGCGGCCTGAAACCCGGTAGCTACAAGCTGTTTGTAAATGCTTCCAACGGTTACAGGGATACTACCCTTACCGGTATTACGGTAGAACGTAATAAATTAACGACGGTTAATAAGATCGTATTGAAGAAGTAGTAAAAGGTTTTTCATCGTTTTTAATAGTTGTATGAGGCATGTAGCAGAAACTTATCTGCTGCGTGCCTCATATCTTTTTTTAGCACCATTCTTCAAGGATAAGCTTGCCATTTTTATTTTTTATAGTATATTTACGAAATCAAATATGTTAACGCCCATTTGTAACCCAATTGGTAACCCGTAAAAATCTCTTTTTAGTATGCAACATTTTAGAAAACACGTGACGGAAGAACGCTTCTATACCGATGTATTATACAGGCTCCTGTTCACTTTCTTTATTTTCTGTGCATTATTTTCAGTTTGTTATTTAACGCTTTACGCATAAGGCATAAATAATGAAAACCGGAAGGTTACAGTACCGGTAAACACATATTTACCTTTCCCGTTACCTTCCGGTCAATAAGTTTTTAGCCTTAGTTATGTTTATTAGCGTTGCTGCGTTTCCTGCTGGCGTTGGCGCCTCCGGCCATGTGCGGCTTCACCGCCTTTTTTGCCAATAGCAGCCATATGTTCCCGGTTTTGGCTTACGGCTTCTCCACCTTTACGGCCTGCAGCGCGGGCCTCTTCAGATGAAAATTCATGTGCTACGCCTTGCTGGTGTGCAGCGCGGCCGCCCATGCTGGCAATGGCCCGTTGTTTTTCCATATCCATAGCCGCAAACCCACGTAAGGCTTTACCGGTTTTACGGTTGTCGTCTTTATTATTATTACTGTCGTTTTCAACTGGTGTGCTGTCTTCCATTTGTGGGTTTTCACGGTTAACATTCTGCCAGTTCTCTTCCTGGGAGTGACTGCTTTGCATTGTCATAACATCAGATTTAAGTGGTTTGAAATAGGTTTCCGTTTTTTCTCTCGAAGCTATAAACGCGCGCTTACAGGGTAAAAAGGAACAAGGACTGTGCCATGCCGGGCCGTGGATGCGGATCGGGCCAATTTGTGGTAATATAATATACGGAGGTGGTTATTATATACTTATAACGGAAATGGCTATCATGTATATGCCGGGTAACCGGTTCTACAGTATAAGGAAAATAGCCACACTTTAGGGCACATGATTATACAGTTTGATATTAATTATTTTGAGTAATTAAACTTTTTATTATGTGTTGATCCGGGAAGAATAGTGAGGAGGCTGCTACACAGTGCAGGAACGGGGGGACGGCTAAGTACATGCGAAGGTGGAACGGTTGCGGATGAATGGGTATGAAAATGAAAATACGGGCGCGGTAAGATAGCAGTGTGCCGATTACCCGTTAACGTTAGTTGCAGCTTATACCTCTCACATCAATATTTATAAGCTGGCATCTGCAGTGTGAAAAAGAAAAGAAAGTAAGGAATCCTTATTGATCAATTTGCCTGCTGAATGTTCACTCCGCTCAAGGCTGTTCATTTTGTTCATTATAGTCTTTGAGCGGCTGAAAACTTTGCCTGTAGCGCGAATCAGCTTACTTTTGAATAAACTCTAAAGTTGGCATAGGTTATGAAAAGGCACTAAGATATCCATCTATTAGTGCCCTTTTTTTTACAACAAAAAGTGGCCAGGTGTTAGTTAAGATGTATCGCTGTATGTAAAGCTAACACACTAATACCAACAACCGGCCACTAATAACGGATCGTTAACGAATATGAACTTAATGTTAACCGCTTAGCGTATGATCAGCTCTTCAAACTTTCTTTCCAGCGCTACTTTCACTACCCCTACTGCAAAATTACGCGCGTTCAGCTTAAACACTTTTCCATCCACCACATACTCAGTAGGCTTAAAGGGCAGGCCGTGTATCAGCACCCGGTGTTTTTTATAACCGGCTTCGTACTGGCCAAAGAATTTCTTTTTTAAACGGAACTGCTGCTTGTCGGATACCTGCTTAAAGCTAATGGTATTGGACTGGCCGTTCTTGTAACCATAATGGTCGCCGGCATCTTCATACAGGGTGCTGCGGGTGGGCTGCTCGCTGTAATACACGTTCAGGATCATTTCATCTATCAGCTTCTCATCCACATACTGTATGTTGGGATAATTGGGCACTACGGCGCCGGCTTTTACAAACAGCGGCATTTCTTCCAGCGGGGTGGCGATGGTTACGGTTTGCCCGCCTTCATACAGCTTATCGTTAAAGAAGTAATACCATTGGCCTGCGGGCAGGTATATTTCTTTTTCCTTCATGCCTGCGGCTTCCACATGGCTTATCAGCAGGGCATCGCCCAGCATAAACTCGTGGGAGCGGTTATACGTGTGCTCATCGTTCTGCGCTACAAAGGCCAGGGGCCGCAGCATAGGCGTACCATAGTGGCTGTACTGCCAAAAGGTGGTGTACAGGTAGGGCAGCAGGCGGTAGCGCATTTGTATAAAGCGCTTAACTATAAACTCGTATTTGCTGCCAAAGCTCCAGGGCTCCTGGTTAAAGCCGGTTTCGTTACTGGCAGAGTGGGTACGCATTAAGGGGTGAAAGGTGGCCAGCTGGATCCAGCGGGTATACAGCTCCCCGTCCGGTTCGCCGATAAAGCCGCCAATATCGCTGCCGGCAAAGGAAATACCGGATACTGATAGGCGCTGGCATTGTACGCTGGCCAGCCACAGGTGATCCCATTCCGATACGTTATCGCCCGTCCATACAGAGGCCCAGCGCTGTGCGCCGGCGTAACAGGAGCGGGTGATCACAAAGGGCCGGTTGGGCATCAGGTACTTCTTTAAACCTGCTGCGGTGGCCTTGCTCATCAGGTGGCCATAGATATTATGCGCCTTACGGTGGCTCACATCCTCACCATCATAATCATGGCGCACATCTTCAGGGAAGGTACCCATTTCAAATACGGCGGGTTCGTTCATATCATTCCACACCCCGCGTACGCCGGTATCCAGCAGGTCTTTGAACAGGCTGCTCCACCAGTCGCGCACCTTAGGATCTGTATAATCCGGGAATACGCATTTGCCGGGCCATACATCCCCTTCCATAAAAGCGCCGTCGGCACGTTTACAGAAGTAGTCTTTTTCCATGCCCTCCTTATAAATATCATAATCCGGGTCGGCTTTAATACCGGGGTCAATGATCACTACTACTTTAAAACCTTCTGCGGCAAGGTCTTTTATTAAGCCGGCAGGGTCGGGGAAGTACTCCTTGCTCCAGGTAAAGCAGCGGAAGCCTTCCATATAGTCAATATCCAGGTGAATTACATCGCAGGGGATCTGGCGTTTGCGGAACTCGGCCGCTATTTCGCGCACGCGTTTTTCGGGGAAATAGCTCCAGCGGCATTGCTGGTAGCCCAAAGCCCACAGGGGCGGCAGCTCGGCCGTGCCGGTTATTTTGGTATAGGCTTCTGCTACCTGTAACAGGGCAGGGCCGTAAATGAAATAATAGTTCATTTCCCCGCCGCGGGCCCAAAAGCTGCACACATCCTCCCGCTCATGGCCAAAGTCGAACAGGGTGCGGAAGGTATTGTCAAAGAAAATACCGTATCCTATGCCATGGTGCAGGCCGTAATAAAAGGGAATGTTGCGGTACAGGGGATCGGTATCTTTCTGAAAGCCGTAAGCGTCTGTACCATAGTTTTCCAGGCGTTTGCCGCGCAGGTTCAGGTCGGTAGGCTTATCGCCCAGGCCAAAAAAGCATTCGCCTTCCTGTACCTGTTTGCTGCAATACACTATTTTGCCGCCTTTTTGCAGGTAGTGCTGCCAGTGAAAGCCCATTTCGTCCTGGTTAATAATGCGGCCTTCCGTATCGGTAATGGTAAGGCGCAGGTTATCGCGCGCTATCCAGATGCGGATCACATCGGTATAGATCTCAAATACTTCCTCAAACTCACGTATCCCAAAGTTTACGGGCGATTCTTCCAGCCGTTCGCTGGTTGCGTAAGAGAAGTCGCGTTGAAATTTACCATCTGCCGCGTAGCGGAACCGCACAATCTTGTCTGATATGATCCTTACCTCCAGTATGGTCTCCGATGTATAGAAATAGAAGTAGTTGCCTTCTTTTTGCCATTTCCTGATATTATCAGGGTAGTGTTTTACAGAATACTTACTCGACGAGCTTGTTACTTGCATAGTTTGCGTTTAAAAATCCAATCCTTCCTCTTTAGACCCAACCACTCATCTAAATTAAAAAAAAATCATGTGAAGATCATCTTTTCCGCGTTTGAGCGGGCTAATCCATCGTTCACCTGTTAAATTGATGTATTGGCTAAATCGGTCATGAAAAATATTAAATACTTGGTAAATTCAATTTATCGAACGTACTTTTTGCTTTAACCTATTTGTCCTTTAGAGTGCACTCCTTCCGGGTGCACTTTTTTCATGGTTTAAACTTAGTAATCAATCCCGAAGAATGCATAATACTTGTGTTGTATTATTATTTGTTATACAGTGAGTATACGTGCTCTGCCGTAGTGTTACTTATTTTGTTACCAGCTGTGCAATACGGCCGTCGCTTCCGGCCAGGAATACAGCCTTTCCTTTTTTGGCAGCCTGTACTACATGAAAACCTTCTTTGCTGATGGGCTGCCAGTGCCGGCCGCCGTCGTATGAAACATCCGTTCCTGAAGTACCGGTGGCAATGGCGGTTTGTGGATTTATATAAATAACGCAGGAGCGAAATCCCTGCGGTGATACTGCAGGCTGTATCCAGGTTTTACCACCATCTGCCGTTAGCAGGCAGTTGTGTTCACGTAGGGTATCGTTTCGGTAATCGCCGCCCACTACAATAGCCTTTTTCGCGTTCAATACCGCTATGGAAAAGGCGCCTTGTGTGGCAGCGCCCTGTATAATGGGCAGGGGATTGGCCTGCCACTGGTTTTTCTGTAAACGGATGCTGCGCGCCGTGGCGCCCCCGGTTATAAACCAGGCCTGCTGCCCTGGCAGGGTTTGCAGGTTGCTGGCGCTGGCTGCAAAAATAGCTTCGCCCGCTAATGCAGCAGGGCGCTGTTTTAGCGGCAGGGTATCCCAATGTTTGCCGCCGTCGTGTGTGCGCAGCAGCATGAAGTGATCCTGCAGGGGATCGCCAATGGCCATACCCTCCTGGTTATTCCAGAACTCCATATCATCAAAGAAAATGCCTTTGGTATCATTATAATATACCTGCTGCCAGGTGGCGCCACCGTCCTCGGTGCGGTAGATATGCGCCGGCTCCCCGGCATTTACCACTACGGCTTCTTTCTCATTAAAGGCATTAACAGCGCGCCAGTCGCAGCTGTCGCAACTGCTTACCCGGGTCCATTGCCAGTCTTTACCGCCATTGGTGCTTTTACCTACCATACCGCCGGTACCGGATGCCCATAGTAAACTATCCGTTAGCACGCACAGGCCCCGGATGCTTTTGAGCGGGCCACGGGTGAGGGGTTGCAGGAGACTTTTTTGCTGGCTCCGGGCCGCTAAAACAGTGCAGCAGCACCATAAGCATATATAGCCGAATATCTTTGACATTTATTTACAATACCTTAGTGAGCAAGAAAATTACAAAATCATTCAAAAGTGTGATGCAGATTTATATATTTGCAAACAACTAACCTGCATCAGTGCGCTATTTACCATCCCAGATAAAAAAGAAACTGCAGTTACTTGCCTTATTTGTTTTTGTAATGAAAACTCTGTTTGCGCAGGAGGGGAGGTATATATTTGATGCCTACAGCGTAAACGAAGGCCTTTCTCAAAGTTATGTAAGCGATATTATACAAGATAACCAGGGGTTTATGTGGATTGCCAACCGTGATGGGGTGAACCGCTTTGATGGTTATGTATTTAATGAATACCGTTACAAAACCAGCGAGCAGAACAAGGCGGGGGAAGGCAAGGGTAACCTGGTAGCCAGCAGCTCCAGCGGGGTACGTGCGGTAATTAACCGGTTTGACCTGAAAGGTTATAAAGGATACGGCTTTTATAAGAACAGCCGGGGGCAGCTGCTGCTGGCCCATAATAACGGCATTAGCTTATACGATCCTTACCGCAACACCTTTCAGCAGGTAATGGAAGATACCAGCTACCTGAATGAGCGGGAACGTGACCAGGCCCTGAAATTCAAGATCCTGGGCGAGGATACAGCCACACACCAGCTATGGGTGTGGCGTCCGCTGAAAGGCGTGTATGTGCTGGACAGCCGCTCTTACGCCATCAAGCGCATCATCCTGTACCCCCCGCAATTTATCAAGCGGGGACTGGTACCTACTGACCTGTTAATGGATGGCCACCTGATATGGATGAACTTTGAGCCGGGTGAGCTGATGTCATTAAACACCCGCGACCTGCGCCTCTCCACCTACTGCCTGCCGGGTATAGGCCAGGCGCCGGTGATGCGTAACCTGAACGCCGATTCCATGATCATTGCCAGCGCCGGCCATATTGTGATGTTCAATAAAAAGCAGCACAAGTACACCGACCTGCTAATCAATGAATACGATGATAAAGGCGTGCAGTTTGAGCCGGTAGTTATGGAGCTGGACCATAATGGGAATGTGTGGATAGGCGGCACTGACGGCGTATTGATATACACCATCCGCCGCAATGAGGTGATACAGCATATTACCACCTTTAACACCTTTGAAACCCGCTCCCTGAACAATGTGCGCTACCTGTACCGCGATGCGGCCGATAATATGTGGGTAGGCACCAACGGGGATGGTATAAAAAAATACTCTCCCCATAAAAAGGTATTTAACCTGTACCGCTCTCCCTTTATATCGCATAACATGGTGCGGTCTATTTACAAGCATGATGATGGTAAGCTGTACATAGGTTTATGGCGCGACGGGCTGGACATTTACGAGGAAGGCGGCCGTTTTATAGAACGCATTTCCAATACAGAGGGGCATATGGTGTTCCCTGCCAATGCCAATACTGTGAATGCCATTTGCAGGGAAAATTATAAATACCTGTGGCTCCATTTTGACGGCCGCTACCTGGGGCTGCTGAATGTGCAAACCAAAAAGTTTGAGAACCTGACCCCGGTAGTAGATTCACTGGGCCTGCCTCCGCAGCAGGAGAACTATACGCCCTTTATGTTCCGCCGGGTGAATGGCGAAGTGTATTTCCCTTATGGGGAATACCTATTATCCATTAGCCCGGATGAGCGGGGGAATAACAAATACAAGGCCTCGCTGGTACACCAGTTCCCGAATGAGATCCTGAACTGTTATTTTGAGGATTACCTGGGTAACCAATACATTGGTACACAGGCAAATCTGTACGTTAAAGATGTAGGCAATACACACTGGCGCATAGTGCCCTTACCTGCAGGCACTATTGTAAAAGGCATTAACAAGAATGCGCATAAACAGCTGTTGGTAGCCACCAGCCGCGGTTTGTTCATACTGGATGCCAATTACCAGCAGGTGCAGCATTATAACAGCTATGATTTTCCGGTGCTGGTGAATGATTTCTTTTACGGCGTGCTGCTGGATGACCGGGACCGTATATGGGTAAGCCATAACAAAGGCTTATCGCAAATAAACCCGGTAACCAATGAGATCACTACGTTTAATCATGAAGATGGTTTGCAATCCAATGAGTTTAATACCGGCGCCTATTTTAAATCGGTAGATGGTGAGCTGTTCTTTGGCGGCATACGCGGGGTGAACGGGTTTTACCCGCGCAATTTTCGCCCCAACCCGTTTGTACCGAAAGTAGTTATTAAACGTATGGAGGTGCTGGACCGGCCTTATGAATCCGACACGGCCATTTCCCTGCTGCACCATATTGAGCTGCCCTATAACCAGAACACCATTGCCATAGAATTTGTACCGCTGGAATATACCAATCCCCTGAAGAACAAGGTGCAGTATAAGCTGGAAGGGGCGGATGAGGAATGGGTATCGGCCGGTACCTTCCGTATGGCCAGGTATACCAACCTGCGCCCGGGCACCTATACTTTTAATGTTAGGGCTTCTAACAATGACGATATCTGGAATACTGCGCCTACCACGCTGGAAATAGTGATACGCATACCTTTCTGGCAATCGTTATGGTTCAGATTTTTATTGTTATTACTACTGTTAGGCATTGCTTATTATTTTTCTACTTTGTATCTTGATTATAAAATACGTCATGAAAAACTGAAGCTGGAAAAAGAGCAGGCTGTAGACCAGGAGCGGGCGCGTATTTCAAGCGATATGCATGATGATCTTGGCTCGGGACTATCCACGATACGCCTGTTAAGTGAAATTGCAAAAAGGAAGATACAAGACCCTGCGCAAACGAATGAGATAGAGCGCATTTCGGACGCAGCCGGTGAGATGATAGATAAGATGAGCGAGATCATCTGGGCAATGAACTCATCCAATGATTCTCTGGAAAACCTGATCGCCTACATGCGCAGCTTTGCGGCAGACTTCCTGGAGCACGCACACATTACGCAACAGTTTTACATACCTGAAACCATTCCAAATATTAAGCTTAGCGGCGGCACGCGCCGTAATATTTATTTAGCAGTAAAAGAATCGTTGCACAACGTGGTAAAACACGCGAAGGCAACAGAAGTGATCATAGAAATTGAGATGCAGCAACACATGACCATATTGATAAAAGATAACGGTAAAGGATTTGACCAGGAAAAAGTACGGTTATTCGGTAATGGATTAAAAAATATCCAGAAACGCATGCAGTCGGTAGGCGGCCATGCAGATATAACCTCCAACAACGGAACCATAGTTTTTCTCGATATCCCGTTAAATTGATCTACCTTTGGTATCACATTTTCGTGTTAAGTAATTGCATCGTATTCGCTAAGTAAAAATCAATAACTGTGTACTCAAAAAAGAAATCCCAGGACAGCATGGACATCATTTCGGTAGCTATTGTGGAGGATAATCATGATATCCGTACTGCAATGGAATTACTGATCAACGGTTCTGATGGTTATGCCTGCGTAGGTACTTTTAATAATGCGGAAACCGCGCTGGAGCAGATCCCCAATTTATTGCCCAATGTTGCGCTGATGGATTTTAACCTACCCGGCGGTATGAATGGGATTGAGTGCATAGCGCGCCTGAAAACAGAGTACCCTGATATGCAGTTTATGATGCTGACGGTGTATGAAGATGACGACAAAATATTCCAGGCGCTGGAAGCAGGCGCCAGTGGGTATATCCTCAAAAAAACCTCACCCGGCGAGCTGCTGGAAGCTATCCGCGACGTACATGAAGGCGGTTCTCCCATGAGCTCACAAATAGCCCGGCGTGTAGTAGCTTATTTCCAGAAGCAGGCCAAACCCAATCCTGCGCTGGAAGCCCTAACCTCCCGGGAAAAAGAGATCCTGGATCAGCTCTCCAAAGGTTTCCTGTACAAGGAAATAGCCAGCAATCTGTATATCAGTATTGAAACGGTAAGAAGGCACGTGCATAATATTTATGAGAAGCTGCACGTAAGAAGCCGTACAGATGCGGTGAACAAGTATTACAACCGGTAGTACCCGGTATTTCCAGTAATAAAAGAATGGTTAACAGCTGCTTGAGCTAAGTGTATGCTATAATGCCGCGCTGTGCTGTAAGTGGCTGTGCTATATAATGCAATATTATTGCAGTAGTAATTTTGTGTAACAGGGGATGGGTTTACGTAGCCTGATGCTTATGTGATGTTTATGGAAACTAAAGGGCGGGGATTTTTTGTGGGGTGGCAAACGTTCATTGATATACAGCTCGCTACATTCCCTCTTTAAAAAAGTGTTGCGGAAAGACAGGAGTTAGTCCGACTGAACCCCGCCTTTCCGCCCCAGCTCGTTTAAGATTGGATAGCTTGACGCTGCTGCTACTTTCTTCTCACCCGCACACGCTCCATTTTTTGCAGCTTCTGATTTACCAGATGCGCCAGCAAAACCATGGAAGCAATAAGCAAACACGCCAATTTGAATAGTAGACCGGTTTTCATAGGTATAGGATTTAAAATAAGTTATGGTTTTTTTGACTAAGCGCTAATTAATGGGTTAGCAGCCAGTCAGTTACTCTCTCGATTTTTAATGTACAGGTTTGCTAATTTGATTTAGCACACGCGCTAAAAAAAATTCACAATAAGCTTACCGCAACATTTGCCAGGAATCAAATTTTCGAAGCAATTTTGTGAAGGTATCTCCCAAACGAGTCATGGAACGTTGTTCCCGATTCACCAGGAACGTTACCAGGAGTGCCACAGACAGCACTACCATTAGCAGCATTAGGCATAGCGTTTTCATAGTTAGGATGTTTGTTTTTGTACTTGTGAACCTCTGACTGTAAATATAATTTAAATTCTCATATAAAGTATAGTTTGCATAAAAAAAAATTTAGGCACCAAAAGAAATCCACGGTGAATAACTTTATACTTGGGATGATAGCCTGAATCCTTTATTTTTGCCCGTAACCGGGTTTTGCTAAAAGATTTAGTAAGCTTACGGGGACTTTACGTAGAAAATGTTTTAATATATATATGGCAGTTACAGACAAATCGGAAAAGGACAATAAAGATCTTTTTGCGGCCTATACAGAAGACTCGATCCGTTCGCTGGATTGGCGTGAGCACATTCGCCTGCGGCCGGGTATGTATATTGGTAAACTGGGGGATGGCACCAGTATGGACGATGGCATCTACATCCTTATTAAAGAGGTGGTAGATAACTGTATTGACGAACATACCATGGGCTTTGGCAAGCAGGTGGACATTAAGGTCTCTGAGCACAGCGTAACGGTGCGCGACTATGGCCGCGGCATACCGCTGGGCAAGGTGGTGGATGTAGTGAGCAAGATCAATACCGGCGCCAAGTACGACAGTAAAGCTTTCCAGAAATCTGTAGGTTTGAACGGGGTGGGTACCAAAGCGGTAAATGCCCTGAGCAGCTACTTTAAAGTAACCGCTATACGCGACGGCCGCATGAAAGTAGCGGAGTTTGAACGCGGCGTGCTTACCAAAGAGCATAAAGAAGCCGCTACCAATGAAAGCAATGGTACGCTGGTAACCTTTACACCGGATGATACGGTTTTTAAGAACTATCATTATATACCGGAGTTCCTGGAAAACCAGATCTGGAACTACTGCTTTCTGAACGCAGGGCTCACCATCAACTTCAACGGGCAGAAATATATTTCCAAAAACGGTTTGCTGGACCTGCTGCAGCGTAAAACCAATGCGGACGACCTGCGCTATCCTATTATTCACCTGAAGGGCGAGGACATAGAAATAGCCGTAACGCATGAAAACCAGTACGGTGAGGAATATTATTCCTTTGTGAACGGGCAGCATACCACCCAGGGCGGTACGCACCTGGCAGCCTTCCGCGAAGCCTTTGTAAAAACCGTACGTGATTTCTATAAAAAGGATTATGACGCCACGGATATACGCGCCTCTATTTGCGCCGCTATCTCTGTAAGGGTGCAGGAGCCGGTATTTGAATCCCAAACAAAAACCAAACTGGGCTCGCTGACCGTATTTGAGAATGGCCCTTCCATGAAGGCGTTTGTGCTGGATTTTTTAAGCAAACACCTGGATGATTACCTGCACCGTAACCCAACGGTAGCAGAGGCCATGAAAAAACGTATTGAGCAAAGCGAGCGGGAACGTAAAGAGCTGGCCGGTATTAAAAAGCTGGCCAATGAGCGGGCTAAAAAAGCCAACCTGCACAACCGTAAGCTGCGTGATTGCCGTTTTCACCTGAATGATGAGCTGACCGGCAAAGAAAAAATTGAGCAGGAAGCCCGCCGCCTGGATACGGTGATCTTTATAACGGAAGGTGATTCCGCCAGCGGCTCCATTACCAAATCCCGCAACGTGGAAACACAGGCAGTATTCAGCCTGCGTGGTAAACCGCTGAACAGCTTTGGCCTTACCAAAAAGATCGTGTATGAGAATGAGGAATTTAACCTGCTGCAGCACGCGCTGAATATCGAAGAAGGGCTGGAAGGCCTGCGTTATAATAAAATTGTGGTAGCTACCGATGCTGATGTGGATGGTATGCACATCCGCTTACTGCTGCTAACCTTCTTTTTGCAGTTCTTCCCCGACCTGGTGAAGAACGGGCACGTATATATCCTCGAAACGCCCTTGTTCCGTGTGCGGAATAAGCAGGAAACCATTTACTGTTACAGCGAAGAAGAAAAGCAAAAGGCAGTGAAAAAGCTGGGCAGCAAACCGGAGATCACCCGCTTTAAAGGATTGGGTGAAATATCACCGCAGGAGTTTGGCCGTTTCATTGGGGAAGATATGAAGGTGGAGCCGATCATCTTATCCAAAGACGTGCACATTCAAAAGCTGCTGGAATATTACATGGGTAAGAATACGCAAACGCGGCAGGAGTTTATTATTAGCAACCTGAGATATGAAAAGGACCTGGTTGCCGAGTAATTTATAATGAGATACAATGAGTTTATTACATATCGTATTTGGACAGGCCTCCAAACCGGTGCTGGCAGCCGCTTTTGAGCTGGACGAGAAGTTAAACGGGGAAATACTTTGTTTTGAGGATGACCTTTCTGTAGGCCCTTTATTTATACTGGATACTAAGGATGGACAGTCGAACCGCCGCCAATGGTGGCAACAGCTGGCCGGCTTACAGCCACAACCACAGCCGGTAGCTGCCGCTGCGGAGGAAACAGCGCCGCCGCCGGCAGAAGAAGAGCCCTGGGCAGATGCAGAGCTGGTGAAACAGCTAAAAGCTCTTTTAAAAGCAGAACCGGAGCAGGAAGTATGGATATGGGCCGGACAAAATGCCCGCGATGTGTGCGGGTATTACTGGCTGGTAAGCCAGCTGTATGATTTTGCAGGCCGTATACACATTATTTACCTGAACAACCTGCCTTTCCTGAATGAGAAGAATGCAGTGTTTTATCCTACCCACCTGCACCAGATATTACCCAAAGAATTCCTGAAAGCTAAAAAGCTGGCCCGCCCGGTATCACTGGCGGAGTTTGAGCTGGATGGCGATGAATGGCACCGTTTAATGAACGAGAATGCCGGCATACGCCTGCTGGAAGGAGGTAAAAAAATAAAAGGTGAACCTGCTGTGCATTATGATAAAGAGCTGCTGCAGCAAAGCAGCAAAGAATTTCAGAAAGCCGCCAAGGTAGTAGGGCAGGTAACCGGTAAATTAAAGTACCCGGTGCTGGACCAGTATCTTGCCTGGCGCCTGAAAGAGCTGATAAAAGAAGGGCAGCTGGAAAGCAGGGGAGAGCTGAAAACGATGAAAGATTTTGAAGTGAAGCTGCCGGGTGGCGGAGAGGAAGCGCCTGCGGAACAACCGGCGGAACCTTCAGCGGAATAAACGTGCCGGCGCAGCCGGTACACAAAATATTTATATGGTAACGGTAACACCTTTGGAATTATTAGGGCAGGATGAGCGGGGCGCCAATTACATCTGGAGCTCTGACCGTACCGGTGATTTTATGATGTGCTTCCGTAAAGCCGGCAGCAGCAGCGGGCAGCATTACCATGAAGGCAAAAGTGATTACAAGAACCCGGAGGTACTTTTTGTAATGACCGGCCAGGCGGAGCTGCACTGGTGCCCGCTGGGTGAAAAAGAAATACGTGTAACACCTATTACGGCGCCGGCAAAGGTGGTAGTAGCCATCAACATCTGGCACCAGCTGGTAGCGGTTACGGATTGTGCGTTAATAGAAATGAACTCCATTGCCGATGTGCAGCAGGATTCGGTGAGGATCTGGCGGGAGGAATTTGAGAGAATGCTTAACGCGCAAGGCTGAATGCTTAATGCTAAACGCAATACATCATTAAAAGCTAAGAACTTAAAGCGTAACGCTAAACGCAAGCATCGTTAAAAGCTAAAGGCTAAAGAAAATAAGGTTATGAGTGATATTCAAGATAATCTGCCAAACGAAGAATCCCTCCAGAACATCATTCACGTAGGTGGGATGTATGAAAACTGGTTCCTGGACTACGCTTCCTATGTAATATTGGAGCGTGCGGTACCCAGCGTGGAAGACGGGTTAAAACCGGTACAGCGCCGCATTCTGCACGCCATGAAGGAAATGGACGATGGCCGTTTTAACAAGGTGGCCAACGTAATAGGGCAAACCATGCAGTACCACCCGCACGGAGATGCCTCTATCAGCGACGCCATTGTGAACCTGGGACAAAAAGAGCTGCTGATAGAAACGCAGGGTAACTGGGGAGATGTACGTACCGGCGACGATGCAGCGGCGGCCCGTTACATTGAGGCGCGCCTTTCAAAGTTTGCGCTGGAGATAGCCTTTAATGCCAAAACCACTACCTGGCAATTGAGCTATGATGGCCGTAAGAACGAGCCGCTCACACTGCCTATGAAGTTCCCGCTGCTGCTGGCACAGGGCGCGGAAGGTATTGCCGTGGGCCTTTCCACCAAAATATTACCGCATAACTTTTGCGAGCTTATAGATGCTTCTATTAAATTCCTGCGGGGCAAAAAGTTTGAGCTGTACCCCGACTTTATGACCGGCGGTATGGTAGATGTAGCCGGGTATAACGATGGTAAGCGCGGCGGCAAAGTACGCGTACGTGCGCATATTGAAGAAAAGGATAAAAAAACGCTGCTGATAAAGGATGTGCCTTATGGCATTACCACTACGCAGCTGATGGAATCCATTGTAAAGGCTAACGACAGCGGCAAGATCAAGGTGAAGAAAGTGGTGGATAATACCGCCAAAGATGTGGAGATAGAAGTGCAGCTGGCGCCCGGCATTTCACCGGATATTACCATTGATGCGCTGTATGCCTTTACGGATTGTGAAATATCTATTTCGCCCAACGCCTGTATCATTGTAGATGATAAACCGCAGTTCGTAACAGTATCTGACCTGCTGCGGCACTCAGCCAACTTTACCCGTGAGCTCCTGAAAAAAGAGCTGGAAATAAAGCTGGCAGAGCTGGAAGATAAATGGCACTATACCTCCCTGGAAAAGATCTTCTTTGAAAAAGGTATTTACAAGGAGCTGGAACAAAAACATAAGGACTGGGAAGCTGTGCTGGTAGCCATTGACAAGGGTTTTGGCCCGTATAAGAAACAGCTGAAGCGGGAGATTAGCCGGGAAGATATTGTGAAGCTAACGGAAAAGCCTGTACGCCGTATTTACCGCCTTGATATCAATGAGCTGAATGAACAGATCAAAGCAATTGATGCAGATATTAAACAGGTAAAATACGACCTGGACCACCTGGTGGATTATACCGTGGGGTATTATGAGAACCTGCTGAAGAAGTATGGTAAAGGCCGGGAAAGGATCACAGAGATCAAAACCTTTGATACCATACAGGTGCAGCAGGTGGCCATTGCCAATACCAAGATCTACGTGAACCGTGCAGATGGTTTTATTGGTACCTCCCTGAAGAAAGATGAATTTGTAGCAGACTGCTCTGACCTGGATAACATTATCGTGTTCCGCCGGGATGGTAAAATGCTGATCACCAAAGTATCTGATAAAACCTTTGTAGGCAAGGATATTATTCATGTGGATATTTTCCGTAAGGGCGATGAGCGCACTACCTATAACATGATCTATGTGGATGGTAAAAGCGGTATCAGCTATGCCAAACGCTTTAACGTAACCGGTATTACCCGCGATAAGGAATATGACCTGACCATTAAAGGAGAAAAGAATTCCAAGGTGCATTACTTTACCGCCAACCCTAACGGTGAGGCAGAAGTGGTAACTATCAAGCTAAGCCCCAACTGCCCGGCGCGTAACAAGGAGTTTGACCTGTTCTTTGAAACCATTGCCATTAAAGGCCGTAACTCGCAGGGCAACCAGGTAACCAAGTACCCCATACGCAGCGTGAAGTTTAAGGAGAAAGGCGTATCTACCCTGGCTGGCCAGAAGATCTGGTACGATGTGGCTGTAGGCCGCCTGAACACCGAAGAACGCGGCGTGTACATTGGCAGCTTTGAAGGTGAGGATAAGATCTTTGTGGTGTATAAGAACGGTACTTATGTGCTTACCAACTTTGAGCTTACCAACCGTTATGAGCCGGATGATGTGATCTACATCGAAAAATTCAACCCGGAAAAGATCGTGACTGCCATTTACTTTGATGCAGATAAGAAACAGTTCAATGTAAAACGTTTCAAGATTGAAACGCAAACAATGAATAACAAGTTCCTGTTCATTAAAGAAGGCGCCGGTAACTACCTGGAGCTGGCCACTACGCACTCTGATCCTATTGTGCTGCTGAAAACGGGCAAAAAACGCAGCCCGGAAGAAGAGGAAGTGAACCTGGGTGAGTTTGTAGAAGTAACGGGCTGGAAAACAGTAGGTACACGTATTGCCGGGGAAGACCTGGTAAGTGTGGAGCTGCTTTCTGAAGATGAGGATCCGGACCCGGAAGAGAATATACAGGGAGAGCTGTTTTAATTACGAATTGTCAATTACGAATTGAATGCCGCGGAGATTGAGTTTGATTGAATTGAGTGTAGTTGAAGTGGGTTTGATTTGTAATTAAGTAAAATGATGGAATTGAGTAAATAGAATAATAGAATAGTTAAATAAAGCGGAAGGTTTGAAGCAGGCATTGATTGCCTTTAACTTCAAACCTTCCGCTTTTGTATTTGTGCATATTATGAATTATGACTGATGCTGAGGTATTTCAAATAATTCGTAATTCGTAATTAGAACGGTTTTCCGTGCGTAGACCTTATAATCTGCTTCGCCAACCCAGGCATATACCGCATTAAGCCAACCAAAAAAGTAGCCCGGCTTTCAGTACCCAGGAAAGCCTGGAGGATACGGCCCATGAACAGGCGGGAGGTGAAGTGCTTACGCCAGTGATGCCGGTAACAACGCTCCATTTCCTTACGGGTGATCTTTTGCTGCAGCAGCTCATGGATCTGGTCAAAGGCCAGCTTGGCGCCGTGCATGGCCATGCTCATGCCGTTGCCGCAAAGAGGAGTGATCATGCCGGCAGCGTCGCCCACCATTAAGATATGATTCTCTACAGCAGCCTTTTTGGAAAAGCTGATCTGGGAAATGGCCAGCGGCTGCTCATACAGGAACGTGGCTTCCGTAAAGATCTTTTTCAGGTGCGGGTTGCGGTATAATATTTCCCGCTCCATTTGCGGAATGCTGTTGTTATGCTTTTGCAGGTTAGCGGCCGTGGTCAGGTAACAAAGACAGCATTTACCCTCTTCAATACGGGCAATGCCGCAATAGCCATCGTCGAAATTATGCAGGGCTATCAGCTCTTCGGGGTGGTCATATTGAATGTGGTATTTAATACCAATGTAGTTATTGAGCTTGCCGGGCGGCTGTTGTACAAAGGGCCGTTTCCACTTTACATCCAGGTTGCTGCGTTTGCCAAAGGCGCCTGCTGCAATAAAGGCGGTAATACGCCGTCCCTGATCTGCATTGATAACAAAGCGGTTGTTCCTGAACTGCACATCCTGCACCTTGGTTTGGGTAAGCACATGTACGCCTTTCTTTTGGGCAATTTCATATAAGGTATTATCCAGCAGGTAACGGCTGATGCCAAAACCGCCTAAAGGCAGGTCCGTCGTGTAGGCCTGGCCGTGCGGGTCGGAGAGCAGCAGCTTCCGGATCTGCGGCAGGTTCATATTTCCTACCGGAACACCCAGTCTTTCCAGGAAGCCCCGGCTTTCCAGGCTAATGTATTCCCCGCATACTTTATGAAAAGGGTATTGTTCTTTTTCAAGCAGCACCACACTATAACCCGCTCCGGCACACTGAATAGCCAGGCTTAGCCCCGCAAGGCCGCCCCCTATCACAGCAATATCGTACCGGTTGTCATTCATGGTGCTTAAAAGTAACCAGGTGACGAAAAGCCCATTGCCATTGCACGCCGGCCGGTGGTAGCCCGGCCTGTGCCAGTAAACCCTGCCATTCCCGCTTTTTAAAGCCCCTGGCCACACTTAACGGCGCATCATTCTTTACCAGGTAAGAGCGGGAAAATAATCTGGTGAGCACGCGTATGGAGTGGTAAGCCAGCCAGTGCCGGTGCAGATCATTAATGAAAAAGCCGGTGCTGCTGTGCTGCTGCATCCATTGCAGCTGTTCTATTAAAGCGGCATCGGTAAAGTGGTGGCAGAAAAGGCTGGAGAAAATTACATCCGGTTTATCCGTAAACGTTACTTCCCGGTAATCATTCACGATCCAGCGGGTGTGGGATTGCAGTATCTGCTTTTGCTCAGCATATTCAATGCAGGTATCTTTTATGTCAATGCCCGTAAAGGTTACGCTGATGTGTTTGCGTTTGCACCATTGCAGCAGCGCTGCCAGGTTATCGCCGCCACCGCAGCCTATTTCACATACATGAATGCGGGTGCGGCCGTTCAACAGCTGCTGCAGGCCGCGGATGGTAATACGGTGCCCGCCCAGCCAGCGGTTAATGTTATCCAGCTCCCGCAGGTTTTGCTCAATATCTTTGAATGGAATGTTGTCCCCATCCAGTAATTCCGGCTTATATGAACGTTGTGCGAGATTCATTTTACGGAAGCGATAAATGTTTCCATTGTAAGCCCCGGGCCAAATGCCACTCCAAAGATCTTTGCCGGTTTGGGGTTATGCTGCAGACTTGCTAATATATCCTTTAGTATAAATAAAATAGTTGCCGATGACATGTTGCCATAATCTTCCAGCACTTTACGGGAAAAGTACAGGTCATCAGGGTCCAGCGCCAGCTGGTGCTCAATTTCATCCAGGATCTTACGGCCGCCGGGGTGTATGCACCAATGGGTAATATCCTGCTGGCTAATGTGGCTCTTTTGCAGGGCTTCCTGTACCAGCCCGCTGATATCTTCTTTAATAAGATGGGGAATATAGCTGCTCAGCGACATCAGGAAACCTTTGTTGCTGATGCCCCAGGCCATATCCAGCTTGCCTTTAAAGGCTATGTTGGCGCAAAAGCCATCTATGCTCAGCGCCGGTTTATTGCGGGGGGCAGTACCTGCAGGTTGGTTGGCCAGCAGCACCGCTGCACTGCCATCGGCGAACAGCAGGGCGCTGGCAGCATTATCCGGCGTATAATCCTGCTGAAAATGCAGGGTACACAGCTCTGTAGCTACGATCATTACTTTGGCCTGCGGTTCCAGATCGCAGATCATCTTCCCTAACTTTAACGCATGTACGGCCGCATAGCATCCCATAAAGTTTACGGATGTACGAAAAATGCCGGGCGACAGCTGCAGCGCTTCTATGATCTCCAGATCCAGGCCGGGTGCGCTCATGCCGGTACAGCTCACCGTAATAAGGTGGGTAACGGCCGTTACCTCCATAACCCCTTCCATACACTGTTCTATGGCCTGCAGAGACAGGGGCAGGGCCTCCTGTTTATACAGGGCCATGCGTTTATCAACCGTTAGTAAGGTACCATTAGCGCTAACAGCCGTGGTTTGCGTAACGGTCCATTCTTCCTCCGGCAGGCTATAATCCGGTAATACGGAATAGCGGGTTTGAATACCGCTGTGCCGGTATAAAAAAGCCAGCTTACGCTTATCGGTTTCATCTAACTGGTGTATCTGCTGCATAAAACGCAGGATATCGCCTTGCTGGTGACGATAAGCGGGTACCGCGGTGCCTATGGAAATGATCTCAGCCAAAATGATGTAGAATTAGTAATACAATGAAAGCCATGTTAGTACAGGTACCTGCCAATATGTTCATTTGCATGGTACGCTTAAAGTCCGCCCTGGAAGCATCCCTCCACACCTGTATAAGCCAGCGTATGAAAAAGAAGATAACGGGGATAAAAAATAGCTGCAATATCACAAAATGACGGAGCTGCTGTTGCTGTTGATAATGAACAAACAACAGGCCAAAGGCAATGGTATACATGCCGGCGCAGAACAAAAAGGTGCCACGCCTGCCCAGCTTCATGCTTAAGGTAGTTACCTGATCCTTTGCATCTGCCTCATGCTGGTACACCTGTGTAATAGGATAGAAGCCGCCTATGAGAAAAGCTGCTGCTATGGCCGGTATCCAGGGAAAGGGCAGGTTACTGTTCACTGCGGAGCCGTAATACACCATGCAAAATACCAGTGCGCCCTGGTTAAGTATCACCGTGAGGTAACCTATGACCGGGAAGCGCTTTAAACGGATGCGCCGGTTACTGTAAGCGCGGGAGCAAAGGATATAACAGCCTAAAGCTGCTGCAAACCAAGGAGATACGAGGAATGATAGTAGAAAAGCCGCTACATCCATCCACACTGTTACATAGAACAGCTGCCGTGTAGGCTGCATGGGTTTAGCCACCCCGCCAATGCTGCCTTCGTCGCGGTCCATATAGCTGTTATAACCATTACTGGAGGGGTATAACAGCACATGCAGCAGTATAAAGATGAGGATGGCTTTGGGCCAGTTAATAGCCGGTACAAAGCTCAAAGCAAACCAGTACACCGGCATGAGGAAGTAAGAGAAAGGAAAACGCAGCAATTGTATTGTGGAGGGTTGTAGCATGCAGGGCGCTTATTTTTTTACAGGTACCGATATATCTACTTTAAAATCGCTGCCCAGGATAAAACTGGAACCTCCTACCTGGTAGTCTTCCCGGTTCACTTCTATATTGGCTGTGAAGAGGCCGCCGCTGGCGGTTTTGCTGTAGTTAAAGGGCAGGCTGATCTCTTTTTTAACCCCGCGTATTTCCAGGGTACCGGTGGCAGTATATCCTTTGTCAGACTTTTTAATAGCGCTGGAAGTAAAGCGGATCAGGGGAAACTTATCGGCATACAGGTATTTTTCGCCTTTGGCATGTTTGTTCTTTAAACCGTTGCCGGTATTTACGGAGGCGGTGCTTACCGTTACATTGAACTTTGAGCCCGGGAGATCGTTCTCGTCAAAAATAATGTCCCCTTTTAAACCTGAGAAGGTGCCGGAAGCGCCCCTGCCGTCAAATTTAATAGTGTAGCCCTCTGCAATTTTCCAGCTGGTTGCAACATACGTGAAGGCGGATGCTGCCATAAATATTGCAGCCGCCAGCGTGACAGTAAATCTTTTCATTGTGCTCTGATTAAACGGCAAATAGTGCCCCTGATGAATATAACAAAAAAACCGTGTTACTTGTTTTTGCGTTTCTTCGACGCCTTTTCCGCTTCCATTTCTTCTGCGGTCTGGGGGCGCATCAGGTTCTTTTTCCGCTGATCCTGCGGCTGCTGCACCGGGAATTTGCCCAGGGGCAGGGCGTCGTGAAACACTTTTTCTATATGTACCCATTTCCCTCCTTTCCATTTAAACCCTTCATAATCCAGGTCAGGTACATACGTATACGGTTTTCCCGGCTCATTGGTTGCCGATACAAGATGATCAAATACGATCATATCCATTTCGGGGTTATAACTGAGGCTGATGGTGGCTTTTTTACTGTATTCTATAATGAAGCGTTTGCGGGTAGGCTTAGGTATGGTATCTTCTGCGTAGCTAAAGAAAGGCCCGCCAAATACGGGTTTGCCGTTCTTGAACTGCAGCATATCCACCAGCTTTTTAGTGCTGCGCAGGTTATTGGCATCGTAGCCAAATAACGTATAGTATTCACTGTTAAAGAAATGCTGCTGTACTATTTTATAATAGAGGCAGCCGTACCAGGCTTTGTTATCGCCTACGGTATCTACATTGGAGGTATAGTCAGAATTATCAAAAAGCGGGAACAGCTTCAGCTGCCCGTTCTTACTGTTCATTTGTATGGCGCCGTAGTGGCGGTAAAAACCATTATCGTTCTCAAGGCCCCAGGTAAAAATGCGGAAAGTGCTATCCTGCGGGTATTGTATGCTGATGCTTTGCAGGGAATCAAAGGGGAACTCAAAAGAGTAGGGGGCTTTCAGCGCGCGCACCAGCTGCGGTATGAACTGGTCGCTGGCCTGCTGGCGTATATCTTCTGTTTTACCGTTTAAAATGGTATCTGCCACCCGTTGCAGGGAATCCTGCTGTTTTGAGAGCAGGGTACTGTCTGCCCGGCGCAGGTGCTGCGCCTTTGCGGCCATTGTACTGGTGAAGAAGCAAAGCAGCAATTGAGCCGAAAGCCTAAAGCAGAAAGCAAAAAGCTTAATGCCGTTTGTTCTATGTGTAGTGTGCTGAATGTTTAACGCTGCCTGCATGCTGTTCAATTGCTGTATGTTTAACGCTATGTGCAGTATTTTTGTTATATGTCCTTGTAAAATAGCTGAAAGCAAAAAGCGAAAAGCATAAAGCTTTATGCTTCCGGCTTTACGCCTTCCGCCAGCTTATGTATCTCAGCGGCCAGGCGGCTCCAGGAGTATTTTTGTTTTTCTTCCTGTACGCCGGCGGTCATGGCCGCTTCCCTATCCTCAACATAATATTTTTCTATGGCAGCTGCAATGGAGGCCGGTTCCGGCTCACAAATGAAGCCTACTTTGCCATCCGGAATGGTTTCTGCCAGCCCGCCTACATTGGTAACCACCATGGGCTTTTCAAAGTGGTAGGCTATCTGTGAAATGCCGCTTTGCGTGGCGCTTTTATACGGCTGTACCACCAGGTCGGCTGCACGGAAATAGTGCTTTACATCATCGTTGGGAATAAAGTCGGTATGCAGCAGCACCTTATCGCCCAGCTGGTGTTGCGCAATGAGCTGGTGATACGGGGCGGCATCTTCATAAAACTCCCCGGCCACTATCAGGTGAATGTCCAGCTTGCGCAGGCGCTCATCTGCCATAGCCTGTAATAAAAGGTCCAGCCCTTTGTAGGGGCGTATGAAACCAAAGAACAGGATATACCGTTTACCGGCATCCAGCTTCAGGTGCGCCCTGGCAGCGGATTTAGGTATTAATTCGCCATAGCTGTCGTAAATAGGATGGGGGATGAGCGATGCCTTTTTTACGGGCTCAAACTGCCGCAGGTCGTTGATCACAGACTGGCTCATGGCCACAAACACATCCACTGGTTTCAGGAAGTAGCGGGTAAAGGCTACATCGCCGAACCTTTTTTCATGCGGTACCACGTTATCCAGCAAGCCTACGATGCGGATGCGGCTGCCTTTTTTAGCGATGCGTAATATAGTGCCCAGGCAGGGTCCCATAATGGGCAGCCAGTATCTTACAATAATAATGTCAGGATTAAAGCGGCGTATTTTACGGCCGGTGGTCCACCAGTTCAGCGGATTAATGGAGTTTACGATGCGGCGAATGCGCAGGTGCGCGGGCGGAGGATCTGTTGAATACTGGCTTTTGCCGGGAAACATAAAGCCAGGATACTGTACGGTGAAGGTCCAGATATCTACATCGTCTGTTTGCTGCAGCTCTTCGGCCAGCCTTTCGTTATAAGCTGCCAGGCCGCCCCGGAAAGGGTAGGCGGTGCCGAGTATGAGGATCTTCAATTCACGAGATTTTTTCTTCGATTAAATATGTATTCCGCTCCGGTGCATTGCGGGCTACCAGCTCGCCAATAAAACCGGTGAGGAACAGCTGTGAACCTATGATCATAAACAGGATGGCCAGGTAAAAGATAGGCCGGTCCGTCATGTTATACCTGTCAAAAGCAATTTTGGCAAAGCCCAGGTAAAAGGCAATTCCAAAACCTAAGAGGAAGAATACGGTACCCAGCGCGCCAAACAGGTGCATAGGGCGTTTGCCAAACTTACCGATGAACATTATGGAGGCCAGGTCCAGGAAACCGTTAATAAAACGTTCCAGTCCAAACTTGGTAACGCCGTATTTACGGGCGCGGTGCTCCACGGGCTTTTCGCCTATTTTGCTAAAACCGGCCCATTTAGCGATCACGGGTATATAACGGTGCATTTCCCCATACACCTCAATAGACTTCACCACTTTTTTGCGGTAGGATTTCAGGCCGCAGTTCATATCGTGCAGCGCTACCCCGCTCATTTTGGTGGTGGTCCAGTTATAGATCTTACTGGGCAGGTTTTTGGTGAGGGCATTATCGTAGCGTTTCTTTTTCCAGCCGCTTACCAGGTCGTAACCGTCTTCCACTATCATGCGGTACAGTTCCGGTACTTCATCGGGGCTGTCCTGCAGGTCGGCATCCATGGTAATGATCACATTGCCCTGTGCTGCGCGGAAGCCTTCGTTTAAGGCGGCTGACTTGCCATAGTTGCGGCGGAAACGGATGGCTTTAATATGCTGCGGGTCGGCGGCTGCCAGGCGCTGGATCACTTCCCAGGAGCTATCCGTGCTACCGTCGTCCACCATCCATACGTCGTAGGAGAAGTTGTTTTCCTGCATCACACGATCAATCCAGGCAACAAGTTCCGGCAAAGATTCTTCTTCGTTTTTTAATGGAACGATAACGGATATGTCTAAACTCATAGTCGATTTTTTAATTACGAATTATTCAATTACGAATTGAGCGCTTCGTGGTGGAAATTGTGCGTTAAAGAACGTTGTCCCGTACAGAAATCTGCAGCTTATCGAATAACATTCATTATGCAGTTCCCAATTCGTAATTCGTAATTGAATAATTTGTAATTTATGCCTGCGGCTGTTGTACGTTCGGGTTCTTCTTGGCTATGGCTGCACCTATCAGGGATGCAATAGCGCCAAAGAACAGGGTACCGAAAATGCCACCGGCTAATACAAATACCAAGAACATTTTACTGGTCATGGCAATGGCTTTTTCTATTATTTCATCTGACTGGCCTTGTTTTTCCATCTGCAGGCGTGCCTGCTCCAGCGCTTTTTCCTTAATATCCGGAAAAATAAGGATGAATACCACGGAGAACAGCACCGTAACCAGTGCTATAAGGGACGTGGTTTTGAACCCGTTTGCAAAAACGTTGCCAAAGGTCACATTCCCGTTGTTCAGCTTTGCAAACTGGATGCAGGTGAAAATAACGCCAGCAAATATTACAACCGTGCTAACCCATTTTACCCAGCTCTCCGTGCTGAGGTTCAGCACATAAAAAACTACAGATAACAGAATAATGATTGCGCTGATAACCAATCCATACTGAAGATGGTTGCTTTTGTGCATAGTAGTAAGGTTTATAAGGATTAAGAAAACAGTACCTGATTATTATTGATAACCGCTTTCACTTTGCCCGTTAACGCTGCGCCAATATACGGTGAATTTTTAGACCGGGAAGCAATATCCGCGCTGGTGAACGTCCAGGTGGTATCCGGTTCAAATACAGTGAGGTTTTCCAGCGCTCCCTTATTAAATTCCGGTATGGGAAGATTAAAGATGCGGCGTGGGTTTATGGTGAGCATTTGTATAAGCTGTGGCAGGGGCAGCTGGGGAATATGTCTACGGATCGCCCCAAAGCAGGTCTCCAATCCTATCATCCCATTCCTTGCATATTCAAATTCCAGCTGTTTGGCATCCCAGTCCTGCGGTTGGTGGTGGGTGGCAAAACAATCCACCACGCCATTCACCACGGCCTCTTTCAGCGCGGCAACATCTTCCCCGCTGCGCAGGGGCGGGTTTACTTTAAGATGGGTATCGTAGTTCCGGAGGTCGGCATCTGTAAAAGACAGGTGATAAGGCGTAACGGAGCAGGTAACTTTTATACCTTCTTCCTTTGCTTTGGCAATGAGGGCTATGCCTTTGGCGGTGCTTACGCCGGTAATGTGCAGCTTGGAGCTGGTGTACCTGGCCAGCTCCAGGTCGCGCTGAATGATCAGCTCTTCGGCCAGGGCGGGCTTGCCGGGCATGCCCAGCTGGGTGGAGTGGATGCCTTCGTGCATAAGGCCGTGGGCAGAGATGCTCAGGTCATCCGGCAGCTGTATAATAGTGCCATCAAAGGCTTTTACATATTGCAGGGCTTTTAGCAGCAGGCCGGGGGATTGTACGGGTTTAATACCGTCGGAAAAGGCTACGGCGCCGGCTTCCTGCATCTCATACATTTCCGCCAGGGAGGCGCCTTCCAGGTTTTTGGTAATGGCGCCTATGGGCAGCACCTGTACCGGGCCGCGGCTGGTATTGCTAAGCACATAGCTGATCTGCGGTTTGGTGTGCAGGGCGGGCTGTGTGTTAGGCACTATCATTACCGTGGTAAAACCGCCCCTGGCTGCTGCCAGTGAACCGGTTTGCAGGTCTTCCTTATGCTCCTGGCCGGGATCGCAGAAATGGGCAAAAATGTCCATCCAGCCCATGGATACGTGGAGGTTATTGCCTGTAATGATTGTTGCATTATCCGCCTTAATTTCTGCGGCTACCTTGCTCACTTTGCCATCTGCTACTAAGATGTCCATCGGCTGCCCGGAGAAAGGATCATTCGGGGCGATAAGGATTGCTTTTTTAATTAATATCTGCATGCTGTAAAATAAAACCTGGCTGTAAGAATAATGCTTGTCCAAAAAGTGCAGGGCAAAAATAGGAAAAATTGAAGATGGAAGTAAGAAGTAAGATAGCGAAGCAGGATAAGATGTGAGATGTGTGAGATAAGAGGGAGGACGTAAGATAACAGGTGTTTGGCGAAAGGAGCGGTGGGAAGCGGGAGGATGGGCGTTTTGGGAAAGAAGAGAGAGCAGTAGGTAAGGGTTGGAAGGGCCAACCGGAATGGAAGCCCTTTTGCCGCAAACCTTACACCAGCCGCTCCCGCATTTCAAAAGTGGGCAGGGCGCAGGCCTGCTTGCGTACCAGCTGGTGGCGGCGCCGGGCCACCCAGTTATATACCGGATTAGTGATAAAAGCGGGAATACAGCTCAGCAGCCAGCCGGCCAGGCCGAACGGCTGCCGGCATCCGCGCAGAATGCGGGCTATAGCAGCCGTCCGGGTATATGCTTTGCCATGCTGTACCAGGTAAATGGTACCAGCCTCTGTACCGGTGGCCAGGGGCAGCCCATGCTTTTGGGCCAGGGCCTGGAAACAGGCGCTTTGCTGATCACAGAGGCGGAAATGTACCCGGTCCATGCGGATAACCCAGCGTATAAAGCCGTTGCAAAAGGCACAGCTTCCATCGAATAATATGATCTTATCTGCCTGCATATACCTGCGGTTCAGGATGAAATTCCGCAAAGGTAGGTAATTTCCACCTGGCTTTGTGGTTTATGCGGCTAATAAGCTTATTCAGGAAGGCCTGCCATTCCTCATCCTTAAAAAAGAAGCCATAGGTCATGATGAAAATGATCTCGAACCCATAGATCATCATAAACACATAAATACCCAGGTGCAGGGCAATGCCGCAGAGCACTACCACAAGGCGGGTCTTTTTAAACCATACCAGCACAGGGAAGTACACTTCTACTATCAGGGTAAAATATGTGGAAATGGTGACGAATACACCGTTCCGGGCCAGGAAATCGTTCCAGGGCGTGCCTTTGAAGCGGCCAATGCTAAAGGTATAATAAGTGGCCACGCCATTGAACCATACTTCTGCATGGATCTTATGCCAGGCCGACCAGAAATAGATCATACAAAAGTGCAGGGTAATGGCCCGCACACAAAGGTTGCTGCCCAGGTTCGACAAGCGCCGCAATGTTTGGTTCTTAAACTGCCCGGCTTTGATGCTGAAGTACTGGTAGCTATCTGCAAAAACCATGTACAGCATAATGAACTTCATCAGGTTATCGCCGCCGTTCAGCACCAGGTTGCACATGCGCTGCAGGGTTTCATAACAAAGGAACAGCAGCAGGGCGGTAAAATGTTTGCCTATACCAAAAAGGTATAATACAATGATCAGCAGGTAGGCGGTAATAAACCACTGGTAATGCTCCCGCAAAAAATGGGTAGGAATGCCCAGCAGCTCTGTAATAAAGGTTGGTACCGGCGATACAAAGGAATTGGCGCCATACAATATATCCAGGTAGGCCCATTGGAAGAGGATGGTTTTAATCAGATGAAAACAAACAAAGATGCGGAATACAGCGAGGTAAAAGGAATAGCGGTTCTTTTCCTCTAAGCTGATCAGGTATTTAAACAGTGCCATGGTGAACGGTTTTAGCGGTTAAGGGTAACATAATCGCTTATGAAATAAGCTTCTTCGCGGCGGGGTTTAGTGCTGAACCGGTCGGCAAATTTGGGCAGCATTACGTGGGAGAGGATGAGGCGTACTTCATGCCGGGCTGTATCCAGCCGGTTCTTTTGGGCTACAATGGCCGCATAGTTCCGCAGGGTTTGAAAGCTGATGCCATGCTGGATGGTTTCCCGCAGCATACGCTCACCGCTGGTATCTGTGGCGCTTTTCCCGGCTTGTTTGTTGCGGTAGATGAGGTCCTGGCGCATATCGTGCAGGTCATCGCCAATGCCGGTCATGCTGCCGGAAAGCAGGTAATCTACAATATCCTCATGCCAGTTAAACGGCGCTTTCTGTTGTTTGAGGGCTACAATCGGTTCCATTACCTCAAAGGTTTTGCTCTGGTGTGTAAGCTTATCGCGGAACTCGTAGTACAGGCGCTCATCATAATTAGGGGGTGGTGCAAAGAAGCCCCAGCGCTGGAACAGCCATTGCTGGAACACCTGCTGCTGATGATAGAACTGCAGGTTTATATAATTATCCGGCATGGTGAATAAGAAGGTGGCTGCAAAATAGCTGATGAATGCCAGGTATATAATCGGGCGTAAAATATTCATGGCTGAAGGTTTGAAGGGTTGAAGCGGTAGCGTGTAAATACATAAGGGTTAAGAGAAGGCTGAATAGCGGGCATAGCTTGCCCAGCCCGGTTCTTCAGCCTTCTGCTTCAACCTTCAAAGTTTACACTACTAACTAAAACTGTGATTAATCGAGGCTGTTCAATTTGCTCTGCACTTGCTGTGCAGGTTTCAGAATGCCTCCACCCGGCTGGGTGATAATGGTAGCATTTGCAGTAGCGGTCAGCAGGTCCGTTTGGGTAATGTAACGGGTTGCTGTAATAAGACGGGTGTACGGCAGGGGCACTACATAAATAGTGGGTACCGGGGTCAGGTAAGCGGCTGCTTTGGCGCCGTTTACACTCTGGGCATCTGCCAGCTGCAGGTTAGTGGCCTGGTTGCTGCCCAACAGGGCAGGTGCGCTGGTGTGGCTGAAACTGGACAGGGTAACAGTAGTAACTGCGAGGCAGGCTACAATGGCTGTTTTTGCATTGAAAATGCGGATCATGACGTTTAAATTTTTGAGGTTATTAAAATGAAGAAATCAACAATGGGTTACTAGCGTTGCGCAATGGCAGACATTGCTGCAACCGGTTCGTAGGTGTGCTCATGCTGTTTGGCTGATCCTCTGTGTAAGTGTGATTTTTGGGTGTAACAAGAAGAACAGAACAACAATTGATCTGCTGTAGATCGGGTGTAAAGTTGAACATTAAAATTATTCCTGCCAATAGCGTGCGTGTTTAATTTATTCCTAATTTTATTGTACGATTTAGTTTGTTTGTTTTTTAACTGTTGACCTCAAAAATTGTTGTACCCCATGATCTCGGACACTATCAGAAAGCTCCGGATGGAGCGAAGTTTTACCCAGGAGTATGTGGCCCTGGAGCTGGGCATTTCACAGAATGCTTATTGTAAAATTGAGAACGGGCAGGTTCAGTTAACCATTGACCGCCTGCAGAAAATTGCGGCTATTTTAGATACGCCGCTGCCCCTGTTATTCAACTACGAAACGGAGCCTGAACAAAAAGACAGCGGCTTACCATTTTGCCAGGACGTTATTGTGCTGTTGCAGGAGGAGCTGCAGGCAAAACAAAAGGTAGTGGATGACCTGTTAGGGATTATTAAGGTAATGCAGGGCAGCCCGGGGTAATTGATACTTCTACTGCAGGCGCCGGCCTGTATGTGCCTCTTTAGCGGTTTTATTGGCGTTAGTTAGCCGGTAGCGGCAGAGGGAATGTATGTACGCTTATTTACCCTTTATTTAAAATATTTTATGTTTTACATAAAAAATTAAATGTTTTGCGTACATTTGGATCGAAACAAAATTCCATCCTTATGAACCGGATCATTATTCGCGGGTTGTATATCCTTACCAACATTGTCTGGTACCTGTTCTGGGTATTCCTGGTTATTATTGTTATTGGCATCTGCATTAAAATGTTTACCACCCATAAGCTGGAGTGGGACGTACCTGTTACTATAAATGCCGCTAAGCAGCTGCCGGTTACGGGTATGGATACGGTGAAGGCGCAGGTATCTTCCCTGCGGAATGTAGAGGGGTTAATGAAGTTCAATGTGCAGCTTACCCCGCTGTTAAGCGCTAATGTTGTTTTCTTCTTTTCCCTGTCGATGTTCCTGTTCGGCAGTGTACTTTACAATACCCGCCGTATTTTCAGATCCCTGAAGACAGAGGTACCTTTTAACCTCGAAAATGTAAAGCGTCTGCGTTATATTGGCTTGTTTGTAATTGCTATGGCGGTTATAAATCTTATAGACGCTTTTGTGAAGAATGTAATGTTCAAAACCCAGCTGCAGCAGGCAGGCGGCATATACCAGATAAAAATAGTGCTGGGTTTCTGGCCGGTTATTACCGGGCTTGTTATCCTGGTGCTGTCAGAAGTTTTCAGGAAAGGCTACCAGTTAAAAGTGGATAACGAATCTTTTGTATAATGGCGATCATCATAAACCTGGATGTACAGATGGCAAAGAGTAAGATCTCTTTAACAGAGCTGGCGCAGAAAGTGGACATTTCAATCACGAACCTGTCTTTGCTGAAAACCGGCAAGGTAAAAGGGATCCGTTTTGACACGCTGGAGGCCTTATGCCGCATCCTGAAGTGTAAACCCGGTGATATACTGGATATTACAGACGCAGAATAAGGAGCCTTGCTGCCGTAGGGGTGTTAGCGTTAGTGATTCCACACAATTAAGCTATCGTCCGGCACATCATATTCATATACCTGGCGTGTAAGCGTATCAATGTACAACCAGCCGTCGGTAATAAACCGTTTCCCATAATCATCTTCATAATCATGGCCCAGGTGGCATACCATGTATTTGGCGCTGTCGGTATCCAGCAGCTGGTCCCACAACCAGGCAATGGAGCTGTCTTTAGCGGCGTTTTGTACGGCGGTATTATCTGTCAGGGAAATGTATTGTGTAACCAGCATATCGGCCCAGCTTAACCTTTCGCGCATGGCGCTGTCTATTTCAACAGAGCGGTTCTCTTTACCGGCTGGTGAAAAAGCCCGGTAACCCGTATCGGCCTGCACAAAAGTGACGCTGTCTGAATTATTAGCGGTAGTGGCGCCGGCGTTGCCGGGAGCGGAAGAACAACCCGCAAAAGCGAATGCGCAAAGCAAAGCGGCAAGGGATCTTTTCATAGGGCATGAAATAATTGCCAACAAATATAATTAAAAGATCCGTTGGCGGATAGCAGCCATAAAAGGCTCCCGGAATTTTTCGCTCACAGGTATTTGTTTGTCGCCAATGAAAATATGGTTGTCCTGGATCTTGTCCAGCTGCGCAATATTCACAATATAGGAGTGGTGTACGCGTATAAAGGGGTGGGAAAGCTGTTCCTCAATATCTTTCAGGCGGCGGTACACCAGCAATTGCTCGCCGCTGGTTACCAGCCGTACATACTCTTTTTCGCCCTCAAAATAAAGAATGTTGCGCAGCAGCAGCTTATGGAATGTTTTGCCGGATTTAATGAAAAAATATTCTTCCGTTGCCGGTGCAGATAGGGGAGCGGTTACTCCCCGGTCTTTTAAATGAAAATGGGTTTCTATTTTTTGTACGGCGGCGTAAAAACGTTTTAACGTAATGGGTTTCAGCAGGTAATCCAGCGTGGTATAACCGTAGCTGTCTGCCGCATATTCCGAGTAAGCAGTGGTGAACACTATATGGGTGGTTCGGGGCAGCAGGCCGGCCAGCTCCATACCGGTAAGCTGTGGCATGTTAATATCCAGGAAAATAAAATCTACGGTTTGTTCTTTCAGAAAAGCCAGCGCTTCCAGCGCATCGTAACACTTGGCCAGCAGCTGCCATTCTGTGGTTTGGCGAATGAACATTTCCAGCAGGTTCACGGCATTGGGCTCATCATCTATAATAATACAGCGCAGGTTCATTGTAACGGAATTTTCAGGGATGCATTAAAGTATTTGCCTGCCGGCTGGGCGCTAAGCTCATAGTTGCTGCCGAATAATAACGACAGCCTTTTGTGCAGGTTGCGGATGCCAAAGCCGCTTTGCCCGGTTACGGTTTGTTTATCGTGCAGCAGGTTCTGGGTTTGAAAAAGCAGGTACCCGTTCTCCTGCACCAGTGAAATGGTAACGGCATTTTCCGGGTTGGATTTATCGATACCATGTTTGAAAATATTTTCTACAAAGGTCATTAATAACATAGGCGGAATACTGGCTTCTTTACGGCAGTGCTGAATAAAGGTAATGGATATCTCGTGCCGTATACGGATCCTTTCCAGGGCAATATAATTTTCAAGGAACTGGATCTCCGTGCCCAGGCTTACTTCCTCCCGGGGGCTTTCATCCACAAAATACCGCATGATCTCGGACAGGCGTTCAATGAGCATGGCGGTGCGGGGCGCTTCTTTATAGGCTTCGTAATAAATATTGTTGAGGGTATTAAACAGGAAATGCGGCTGCACCTGTGATTTCAGGAGGTTTAGCTCTGCCAGGCTTTTTTCTGCAATGATCTCCTCTGCCTGCCGTTTCAGCTTAAAATAGTCCAGCGCAAAACGGAACACAAAGCTCAGCACATAGATCACTACGCAGGCAGCGCTTACATAAATAATGCTTTTAGTAGTAATGGGCAGGTACTCTTTGGAAAAGTATTTATTGTATACATATTGGGAAAGATAGCTGCGGGTAATGCCTACCAGCGCAAGAAAAAAAATGGATGCCAGTGCGTAAGGCATTAACCGTTCTTTTTTATAAAATACCGGCAGCAGGAAATGAATGTTGCCATAGATGATAATGGCATAGAATGCAGTGCTGATGGCCGTAAAGGCGGCGGCCTGCACCACGCCATCCATCGGCAGCATGGAAAAGAAATTGATCAGGAACACAAAACCCCAGAGCAGCCATTGCAGCCGCACGGGGCTCGCCTGGCCGGAAAATATCTTCATAATTAAAGGTACAAAGATTTTAAGGCTGCCTGCCACCTGTTTTCAACCGTTGGCCTGTAAAATTCAACCGTTGCCGTTATTGAACACTATGGGGCTACGGCTAAAGTATGTAAGTGAATAATTGAATTGATTTTTATAAGCAGTGAAGGCGGCAGACATTTGTTTTCATCTTCCAATACAACCGCTATGAAGAATAACATTGTTATCGGCATATTAATATTGATCACCATTATGGCTGGTGTGCTGGTGCCCCTGGTGCTTGAAGCGCAGGCCGTTGATACGGTGGCGCCGGGCAGCCGGATCCTGAACACCCGTTTGCTGAAACCCGGGCTGCGCCAGTACCTGGTGTATTACCAGCACCCAAAATTGCCTAACATGTTACGGTGCTGGTACTGGCTGCGCGATATTAAAACGGCTACCCGCAACGGCGAGCCCGTATTCACCATCAGCCAGCATTGGTATGGCAGTGATACCAGCAGCTACCGGGCTTACTTTTCTGTGAACAGCGCAAAGAATTTTACGCCGGTGTATCACCAGGAAACGGCCAAAAGCGGCCTGGCAGCCTATAACTGGAATGCTTCCGGTATTAACGCTGCCGATACGGTAGCCGGTAATTCAAAGAAAGGATTTACCCTGCAGTTCGACCGGCCCAACTTTAACTGGAACCTGGATGTGGAAACTTTTGAAATGCTGCCACTGGCCGCGGGTAAAACATTTGCCATTAACTTTTATGACGCTGGTTTGGACCTTCCTGAATTCGTAATCTATAAAGTAAGCGGCAGTGAAGCGCTTACCACGCTGGATAACAAAAGTGTGGACTGCTGGAAGCTGGTGACCAGTGGCAACAATAAAGGTGTTGACTATACGCAAACTTTCTGGATCAGTAAAAAGGAGCATGAATTTTTGAAAGAGGAGGATGTGTATGGCGGCATGTACCGCTGTAAAGTAAAGCTGCCGGCCTTTATGCCGGATGTACTGACACATTTTTAAATCCGTTGTAAAATGATCACCTGTATGAAATATACTTTTCTGCCAGCGGTGCTTATACTAAGTGGTTTACTCTTTATGCAGGCATTGCCGGAAGAAACGCCGATGAATAATAAGAACGAGGTATTTGTGCTGGCCACCTTATACAGCCGCCATAACAGCACGCCGGTGTATAACCTGGATACGCTGAAAAAGATCATTAGCGCCATTGGGCCGGAGGTATTTGTGCTGGATGTGAACCCGAAGGAATTAAAGGAGCAAAAAGTATATCCGTCCAAGATAGAGTACCCGGGTGTAATATTCCCGCTGGTAAATGAAATGCAACGCCCGGCTTATGCTGCAGAGCCGCCGGAGCCTGTTTTTACTGAAATAGTGCAGGCGGTGATCAAAGCCCGTAAAGGGTTTGACAGCACCCGGGCCGGTGAATCCCGCTCACTGCAGCAGTATACCGGCAGCCTGTTTAACGTGCTGAAAATAGTATGGCAAACACCGGCAGATGTGAACGGACAGCGTACGGATAAAGCGCTGGCGGGCAAACGCGCGCTGGAAGACCAGCTTATAGGGCCGGTAGATATGGACGGCGACCGCCGCTGGACGCAGAACATTGTAAATGTAACGCTGCAGGCGGCCAAAGCGCACCCCGGCAAACGTATACTGGTATTGATAGGGATAGAGAACTGCCATGGCGTGCGGGCTGCCCTGCGCACGCAGAACGGAATACAACTTATTGATATGGAACAGTGGCTGCGCCGCCAATAACGGTAACCCATATACTGTAATGTACCATCCTTCCGCCGGAGGGGAGCTGCAAGGCTCCCTTTTTCATTTAGAATAAATATATGACATTAAAATGTTATGTATTTTACGGATGGTGGTGGTAACTTGCGGGCCTATTCCTATACGAACTAAAATAACTATGAAATTCACAAAACTGTTTCTATCAACAGCCATTGCAGCTGCATTTATTGCCTGTAGCAAAGATGAAACGACCCCTGAAGGTGGAAATAATTCCGGTGAGATCCTGGGTACTTATGATTTTGTTGGCATGAATGTTACCAGCAAAAGTACCGCTACGGATAATTCCTCAACTGATAAAACGATCACTTACAGCGCTTACAAAAGTAAAGAGAACCAGGGAATGGTTGTTTTTGATGCCAGCAAAGTGGTTTCCAGCAATTTTGCCTACACCGTTGATACTACTGTTAAGGCCGAAATTTATACAGAAGGCGAAGAAATGCAAACCATTGAAATGCCTTTCATGTTTAAGGCTCCGGTATCCGGCAGCACTGCTGCCTATAAAATGAAGGGAACTGATTCTATTTACTTTGAAAAGGGTTTTATTAGCCTGCCGGATAATTCAGGTACTGCGCCTACTACGCCAAATACGGCAAAAGTAGCCTGGGCGGGTGATACGCTGATCCTGCGTACTGCCGTTGCCTATACCTCTTCACAAACGGTTTCAGGTATTATTTTCACAACGGTTATGACGGCTACCCAGGAAGTAAAGCTGAAGAAAAGAAAATAACTCTCTCGATTGCGTATTCTAATAAACAAGGGCGTGCTGGTTTTCAGCCGCCCTTCCTCTTTTAACGCCCTTTAGGTGGTTTATTTGTGTTAACCGGTTATAAAAACAAAACCCGCTACAGAGCGGGTTTTGCAATGTGGGAATGCCGTTGGCTTAGTCTCTTACAAAACGTACGTGCGTGGTTAGGGTGTTGCCGCAGTCGCAGGTAATTACATCGATCACCATAATATTACCGGATGGCAATGTAAGGCTGCCTTCATACGTTTTACAGCTGCCGGAGGTGCTGAACAATGAAAGCACCACCAGGGTAGGAGTGGCCGTGCTGCCGGCCTCACTTACATAGGCGTGTGCAATATTACAGGCGGCGCTGGTTTCCACGCAATAATACTTATCACCTCTGCTATCATAATAATCACATCTTTTGTCTGCTGTTTTAGCAGGGGGCTTGCTGGCAGAATAGCTTACGTTAACATGGCACAGGCAAAATACGAGGCAGAACAGGGTGGACAATACTAGGGCTTTTTTCATGGCATTTTGATTTGGGTTTGAGGAATTTGAAATGATCATATAAGATAGCGAAACTTATTTAAAATGTTATTTTTGCCTTAACACAAAACCTCAACTGTATACTGATGGCAGCCTCCTTCCTGTCAAAACACAAACATATTATCCTGTATGGCGTTTGCCTGGCTTTGCTGTTATTTTTACTAAAATGGCTGGAGCTGCGTTTGATCATTATTAACCATGCTTTTGAGATGTATATTGGCGCTATTGCCGTGATCTTCACTGCATTAGGCATCTGGCTGGCGCTGAAGCTTACCAAGCCAAAAGTAAGAACGGTGATCGTGGAAAAAGAGGTATATGTTCAGCATGGCGAAGCATTTACCCTGAACGAGCAGGAGCTGCAGCAGCTGGGCCTCAGCAACCGCGAGCTGGAAGTGTTGCAGCTAATGGCAGCGGGATTAAGCAACCAGGAAATTGCCGGCCGTTTATTTGTGTCTTTAAACACCATCAAAACCCATTCTTCCAGGCTGTTCGAGAAAATGGATGTAAAGCGCCGTACCCAGGCGGTGGAAAAAGCTAAACGCCTGCGGATCATACCTTAAGGTGAGCTTTTTTGAGCAGGAAAGGGCAAAAATCATCCTAAAGTATGAAGCCTGTTTGCCCCTAAACGCCCAAATTTGCCCTCATCAACCTAACGTAACGCCAACGGCGTATAAACCTAAATCTTACCGCATGAAAAAGAATGTATGGATCTTTGGCCTGGTATCCGGCCTGATTGTAACCGCCATGATGATCTATTCCGTGGCCAGATGTTATGGTGATCCCGATTTTGAAGGTAACATGGTGCTGGGGTATGCCTCCATGATCCTGGCCTTCTCTACGATCTTTGTAGCCATCAAAAATTTCAGGGATAAATATAACGGCGGTGTAATATCGTTCGGAAAGGCCTTCAGGATAGGCCTGTATATTACGCTCATCGCCTCTACCATTTATGTGCTGGTATGGCTGGTGGAGTATTACGTGTTTGTCCCTGACTTTATGGATAAATACGCCGCCCATATGATCAAAGTAAAACAAAACAGTGGCGCCAGCTTACAGGAAATTCAAGCGCAGGCCCGCCAGATGGCCAGCATGCAGGAGATGTATAAGAACCCGCTTTTTGTAGTGCTCTTCACCTATTTCGAGATCTTACCAATTGGGCTGGCGGTTGCGCTGATTAGTGCGCTGATACTAAAGAAGAAGGGCAGCGCACCAGCCGCAATTAATAATTAAGAATTAATGATCAACAGATTGTGTTGTGTTGTTGGGACTGCGATGTATATGTGACCCAACTGTCAGATCGTAATAAAAAAATGCAGCGATACTACAATAGTATCGCTGCATTCTTATTAAAATTCATTCTTAATTATTAATCAGATCTTCACCTGCTTCCACTTACCACGCCTGAATAAGATAAACGAAGTAATAGAAATGGCGGTTTCCGCCACGGGAATAGCAATGAATACGCCCAGGGGGCCCATGTTCAGGGCTTTGGCCAGGGTATAAGCCAGCGGGATCTGGAACAACCAGAAACCAATGAAGTTGATCCAGGTAGGTGTCCAGGTATCGCCGGCGCCGTTAAAGGCATTGATCATTACCATGCCCACACCATAGAAAACATATCCCAGGCTCATAATGCGTAGTGCATTGGCTGCAATGTCCTGGATCTGCGGATCCTGTGTGAACATGGAAATAAAGAACTTGGCGCTGGTGAGGAACAGTACGGTTACAACGGCCATGAATATAAAATTGTATTTGGCGGTTTTCAGTACCGATTCCTCTGCCCGGTCGGGCTGGCCTGCGCCCAGGTTTTGCCCGATAAGCGTAGCGGCGGCATTACTAAGTCCCCAGGCAGGCATAATAAAAAAGATCAGCAAGCGGATGGCTGTCTGGTAACCGGCAGAGCCATGATCGCCCCCGGTTTCAGCCACCAGCCTGGCCAGGAAGATCCAGCTGCAGGAGCCGATAATAAACTGGAAAGTGCCCGGAGACGCAATTTTGATCACCGATTTAATCACTGTCCAATCGATCTTCAGGTGATGATTTTTAATTTTCACCTGGCTTTTGCCGTTGAATAAATGATACAGCTGGTACACCACGCCAATACCACGGCCAATGGTGGTAGCCATTGCAGCACCGGTAAGGCCAAAGGCCGGTATAGGTCCCAGCCCGTTAATGAAAATAGGGCACAGGATAATGTTGCAGATGTTGGCCAGCCACAGGCTTTTCATAGCCATGGCTGCATTACCTGCCCCGCGGAAAATACCGTTGATCAGGAACAGCAGCATGATCACCAGGCTGCCGCCCATCATAAGGCGGGTATAGGATGTACCTTTTGCTACGGTAGTAGGTTCTGCACCCATGAGGCGCAAAATATCGGCGGCAAAGATCATCCCCGTTATGCTTACGGCAGCGGTTACAAAAATGGCCAGCCACAGGGCCTGCACACCGGCATAGGCAGCTGCATCGGGGTTCTTTTCTCCCACGCGGCGCGCTACCAGCGCGGTAGCTGCCATACTAATACCAATGGCCAGCGAGTATACAATGGTAATTACAGATTCCGTAAGGCCCACGGTTTGTATGGCATGGCTGCTATCCGGCAGGTGCCCTACAAAGTAGAGGTCAACCACGGCAAATACTGATTCCATGCACATTTCCAGGATCATGGGAATGGCCAGCAGAAACACTGCTTTACGCAGGCTGCCGGTGGTGTAGTCCATTTCCTCGCCCTTGATGGCCTGTTTTATAAATGAAAAAATATAGGATACCCTATTGGTAGACACGGTTTGTTGCGACATACAGAAATTTTTAAAAAACAATAATTAAACGGATCAGGGAAAAGATAGTTACCCCGCGGGCATAAACAGCCCCAGGCTTGAGGTAAACACCGGCTGTGTTGTGCTAACAGGAGAAGTGGTGCATTACCTTGCAGCGTAGCTGGTGGTTCTGGCAATTTTCATAATGAAGATTTTTCTTTGCATTGTATTGCAAATATACGTCCTCCAACGGATTATTAATGGTATAAATACGACAATCTACAGGGGATTTTACGACAGAAATTAATGGAACTAGATAAAAAGAAAGGAGCCGGCCAAGAGCGTTCCGTCTTTAAGAACGGGTAATGAATGCGGAACCGTGTATATGCGATCCCCCGCCTTTCATGTACTCCTGGCCAACCCCTTGTGCAAGTTTTATAGGTTAGATATCTACTACGGCGCAGCTGTTTGCTGCTACTGATGTTAACAGCGGATTGGGCAATTTGGTTCACTGTTTCAGATGTCCTATGGCCGGGCCAACTATTTCCACGCCACGTTCCTTGCGGTAAGCATTCTTTTCTTCGTCTGTCATTTTGGTTAAGACGCCTTCGCTCACGGCTTTAAAATAAGCTTCCATTTTTCCAGCAGGCTGGTAAAGGATCAGCAGCCTGCCTTCTGCTTCGCCTACTTTGGCAAAGGTGTGGGGAATGCCGCGCGGGCCAAATACGCTGTCGCCTGCTTTGGCAGTGTACTGCTCATCGCCTACTTTGATCAGGAACTCACCGGACAGCACATACCACCATTCATCCTGCTCCGCATGTATGTGCAGCGGCGGGCCGCCTGCCTTTACCCGGGTAGATTCAAAGAGGTACATGCCTCCATCAGTATCGGCTGTACTGATCTTGGTAAAAAAGGTATCGCCCTCCATCAGGGAAATACTGTGGTCGTTGCGGTCTTTGCCTGCAGCTACCATAAAGCCTTTACCCGCCCGTTTGCCGGAAAGGCGCTTCGCTGCTAATGAAACAGGAGTGGTAATGGCAGCACCTGCCGTTAGTAATAATTTTACAAAGGAACTACGTTGCATGGGGTTATGTTTTGGGATTTACGATAATGAAATTAATCTTCTTTTTTTTAAAATCAATGGATAATCCATCATAAAAACAGAATATCCTATTTTTATATTTATGCGAACCCGCTATTTTTAATTCCCTTTATGCCACTAAAAGTTTCCACGTATGAAAACCCTCCACGTCACATTTTTCAGTAGTATCCTCAGCTTATTCTTTACTTTTTCTGCAGCAGCGCAAACCGTTGAAGCCGAAAGCGGTACCCTTACCGGAGGGGCCAATACACAAGGCTGCAGCGGCTGTTCCGGCAGCGCCATGGCAGGCAACTTAGGCGGCCCAACCAATGGCACGGTAGTAGTGCCGGTGAATGTTAACAGCGCAGGCATGTACAACCTTACTATTTATTACTGCACGGCAGACCCGCGGGTAATTTATGTTACGCCCAACAACGGTAACTATACCGGTATTAACTGCGCCCCCTCCGGCGGGTGGACAACCGTTGGCAGCACCAGCATTAATGTAGCCTTAAATGCAGGCAGCAACACCATCCGCCTGGATAACGGCAGCGGAGGCTGGGGCCCCAATATTGATAAGATAACCCTGCAGCCAGCCACCACCATTACTTTTGGAGCAGGCAACTATATTTATTACAACCTGGCTACCGGCAAGTACAATGTATATTTTAACAATAACCTGGTAATTACCGATGCCTATGCCAGCTGCAACTCTAATAACATTTACTATAGCCATACAGGTTATACCAGCCGTGTATATGCTGCCACGCCGGTAAGCGATGCTTTTGGCAGCGGCACCAAACATACCATTACGCTTAGCGGCGGCGGCTTAATACCCATGCAGCAGGTCTTTTATACCTATGCCGGTAAGAACTATTTTTTTACGGAAGTGCTGCTGAATGGCACGGGCGCTAACTGTTACCGTATGTCGCCCTTAACCACCAACACGGCCTGGGTGCCGGGCTCCGGGGATATGCGGGCATTAAAGGTGCCGTTTGATAATGACGCCTGGATCCGGTATGATGCGCAAAGCTTCAGCGCTGCTAACTTCACCGGGTCGGAGGTGGCTGCCCTGTATGATAATACCAGCCGCAATGGTTTGGTGATAGGCTCTGTAGAACATATGCACTGGAAAACCGGGGTAACGGTAACGGCTAATGGAAATAATACATTGTCCGCCCTTTCTGTTTACGGTGGTTATACCGATGGTACCCTTACGCACGATGGGCGCGGTCATGGCTGGGTAAATGTGGGCAGCACTACCTGTAAATCGCCTAAGATACTGGTAGATTATGAAAGCGACTGGCGCACGGCTTTTGAAACCTATGGCAGCGCTAACCTGCTGGCAGAGCCGCGTTACATCAGCAGCTTCACCGGCGGTACTCCTTTTGGGTGGAACAGCTGGGGCGCTATACAATCCAGCCTTACTTTGGCCAAAGCCAATGCAGTAGTGGATTTTTTTGCCGATAGCTGTACCGGGTTCCGTAACAGCGATAATACGCTGTACATAGATCTGGATTCTTATTGGGATAACCTGGCATCCGGCGGGTGGACGGGCGATTTCAGCCAGCTTACCAGCTTTGCCAATTACTGCAAAAGCAAAGGATTTAAGCCCGGCATTTACTGGGCGCCTTTTGTGGACTGGGGCAAGAACGCTACCGGCACCGTAGAGGGTACCTCTTACCAATACCAGGATTGCTGGACAAAAGTCAATGGCGCTCCCGTGGACCTGGACGGCGCCCGCGCCATGGACCCCACGCACCCGGCCACCCGCGGCCGTATTGCTTACCTGGTAGGCAAGTTCAAAGCCTGCGGTTTCCAGATGATAAAGCTGGATTTCCTGGGACATGCTACCCTGGAGGCCGACGGCTATTATGATAACAGCGTGCATACCGGCATGGAGGCTTTCCGCAAAGGCATGGAGTACGTAGTGGACCAGCTGGCAGGCACTATGCTCACCTATGCAGCAATCAGCCCTAACCTGGCTACCGGCCGTTATGTGCACATGCGCCGTATTGCCTGCGATGCCTATAAAGACATCAGCGAAACGGGTTATACTCTTAACAGCACCACCTATGGCTGGTGGCAGAAGAATTTGTACAAGTACATTGACGCTGACCATATTGTATTTGCCACGGAGCCCATTGGCGAAAACCGCGCCCGGCTTACTTCCGGGCTGGTAACCGGCACGCTCATTACCGGGGACGATTATTCCGCCACCGGCGCCTGGACCAGCACGGCCCAATCCCTGCTGCAAAATGCCGACCTGCTGGATATTGCCAGGAATGGCAACGGCAAAGCTTTTCGCCCGGTGGAAGGCAATACCGGCAATCAGCCTAACGAGCTGTTTACCGCCACCGTCGGCGGTTACCAGTACCTGGCCATTATTAATTATGGCGCCAGTTCCAAAACGTACACGGTGAATATGGGACGCATTGGCCTTAACGGCGGCGGCACCTATGCAGCCGTGAAACAGCTGTTCACCGGTACGCTCAGCTCCATTAGCGGCAACCTCACGGTAACGGTGCCTGCGGCGGATGCGGTTATTTACAGGATTGATACGGGGAGTTGGGCGGCGAGTGCGCCGGCGGTAGTGGTGCGCTAATGCTTAACGCTGAATGCCGAACGCGGAACGCTGAATGCTAAACGCCGAACGCTTAATGCTTAATGCAGCGGATAATGGCCGTTAGCCAGGGGCTTTAGTGTTCGGCATTTAGCATGTAAGAGTTATCAATCCAGGACTTCAGCCTTCCGTGTTTAGCATTCAGTATACACGGGCTTCAGCATTCAGCATTGAGTGTTCGGTGTTCAGCATTTTCCCACAACTTCAAAATTGGTTCAAAATTCCATCCTACCTTCGCTAGCGTATGAAAGTACTAGCAGTAGAAGACAGCCGGGAAATAGCCGTGAGCATCCGGGATTTTCTTTCGAGGGAAGGGTACATCTGTGAGCTGGCCTATGGTTTTGAGGAAGCCAGGGAAAAGCTGGCGCTGTTCACCTATGACTGCATTCTGCTGGACATTATGCTGCCGGACGGCAACGGGCTGGAGCTGTTAAAATTCATTAAAAAAGAGCAGATCCAGAGCAGCGTGCTGATCCTTTCTGCCAAAGACGCCCTGGATGATAAAATAAGCGGCCTGGAAGGCGGTGCGGACGATTACATTACCAAACCCTTTCACCTGCCCGAGCTGCATGCCCGCCTGCGGGCCATTTACCGCCGTAACAGGCTGGCCGGCAGCAATATGGTATCCTTTAATGAGATCACTTTAAATACCGATACGCTGGAAGCTACGGTGAACGATATTGTGCTGGACATTACCCGGAAAGAATTTGAGCTGTTGTTATACCTGGTGGTGAATAAGAACCGGGTATTGTCCCGCCAATCAATAGCCGCCCACCTCTGGGGAGATTATACAGATAATTTGGCTAATTTTGACTTTGTTTATCAGCATATTAAGAACCTGCGTAAGAAGATCAGCGCGGCCAATGGAGCGGATTATATAGCTACCGTGTATGGATTGGGATATAAGTTTAATGCCACCAGTGCATAAAAATACCAGCAGATGAAGTTAGTGGACAAATTTTCCCTGTGGTTTATAGGTGTTATGATCTTCATAACGCCAATTACAGCATATATCTGTTATTACAACCTGGAAAAGAACATCAATAAGGCGGAGATCACTCACCTGAAAGAGCTGAACGTTCGCATGGCCGACCGTTTAAGCAGGGGAGAAGCGGTGAATGCCATCGCCCCGAAAGGCACGAACCTGGAAGTGGTAAAGCTGGCCACGGCCTTACCGCAAAACCGGGTACAGGTGCAAAAAACAGACAATCTTGAAGAGGATAGCAAAGGCATGTTAAGCCTGCTCACCGTTCATTCCTATTTTGATATTAAGGGACAGCCCTACCGCATTTCTTCCTACAATTATATTCCCAGCGCCAAACAGATCTACAGTGTTATACTGGATACTGTTTTCTGGAAGCTGCTGCTCATTATATTTTGTGTAGCCATTACCATCCGCCTGGTTTCCCAGCGCATCCTGCATTCCCTGCGCACCACCATAAAAATCATCCAGGGTTTTAATGTAAAGAACCGGGTACAATTTTCTTCCAGCGGCACCCGGGAGTTCAAAGAGCTTAATTCCTTTTTACAGAAAATGACGGATAAAGCGGTGGATGAATACTGCGCTATCAAGGAATTCAGCGAGAACGCCTCGCATGAGCTGCAAACGCCCCTGGCTGTGCTGCGCAATAAGGTAGAGCTGTTAAGTGAAACCGCTATTGAAGAAGAACAGGCTTTACTATTGGGCGATATGCAGAACGCCATTGAAAAGCTTTCCAAGATCAACCGCTCGCTTACCTTGCTGGCTAAGCTGGAAAATAATGAGTACACGGTTTCAGAGCAGATCAAGTTCTGTAAAATAGCCAAAGATGTGCTGGCGGCCTATGAGGATCGCATTGAGATGAAGAATATTTCTGTAAGAACAGAGATCGATAAAGGCATTTTGCTGAAGATCCATCCGGTAATGGCAGACATGCTGATGAATAACCTGCTGGGCAATGCCATTCGCCATAACGTTCAGGATGGCAGCATTGAGCTTACCCTGACGCAGAAGCAGTTAACAGTAAAGAATACCGGCCTGCCGCCTGTAATGCCCACGGAGGAGCTGTTTCAGCGCTTTAAGAAAAGTAACCAATGCAGTGAGAGTGTGGGCCTGGGCTTATCCATCGTAAAACAGATCTGCGAGGTAAGCGGCTTTAGCGTATCGTACCAATACAGGAACCAACAACATATATTACAGGTAGATTTTCAACCCAGAACCCGGGAAGAAGTGAAGCTTAACCGGCAGGATAACCGGACGCCGGCCCTTGCATAAATTCCACCTTACTATCTAAATCAATAGTGGCATGCTTGATAACATGTCCTGCGAAAGCCTTGCCCCTAAAGGATTACAGCCCCAAAAATTTTCTAATCATTTTTTTAAAAAACGCGCTTACTTCAAAATTACTTCAAAAAGATGTAGTCATTTTGCAATTGGATTTATAGCTTTCGTAAATGAATACATTGCAAAATCGCCCGTTCATGTTTGAGAAGAAATTTTTACTGATCCTTCCGTTTTTTATAGTTGCCAACATCTCTCTGTTAAGCGCACAACAAACCCTTACGCTGAAAGATGCGATCCAAACGGCCATCAATAATTATGGAACGATCAAAGCTAAATCCAGTTATGCAGCGTCTTCACAGGCAAGTGTGGTACAGGCAAAACGCGATTACCTGCCTAACCTGAACGTATCTGCACAGCAGGATTACGGTACCGTTAACGGCCAAAACGGCCCGCTGTACGGCTTTGGCGGCCTGGCGGTTGCCTCTGCAGGCCAGCCTTTACCTGATCAGAACTGGAATGCCGCTTTCGGCGGATTATACCTTACCAATATTAACTGGGATTTTTTTGCTTTTGGCCGAGCCAAAGAAAAGATCAAAACAGTGCAAGCGGTTGCTACCAGGGATACCAAGGACTGGCAGCAAGAAATTTTTCAACAGGAAATTAGGGTAGCAGCCGCTTACCTGAATTTATTGGCAGCGCAAAAGCTTACGCTGTCTTACCAGAAGAACCTGAACCGGGCAGATACTTTCCGCCGCGTGGTAGTAACCCGCGTAAAGAATGGTTTGAATCCCGGGGTGGATTCATCACAGGCTAATGCAGAAGTGTCCAATGCAAAGATTGCGCTTACCCGCGCGCTGGACTTTCAGCAAACACAATCCAACCAGCTGGCGCAGCTGATGGGCGTACCGGCGCAGGACTTTAACCTGGATACCTTTTTCGTAGCCCGCGTACCGGCTGTACTGGCCGATTCTGCCGCTATTGAAAACCATCCCACCCTGCAATGGTTTAAAAGCCGTATAGCCGTAAGCGATGAACAGGCAAAGTATTACCATACGTTCAACTACCCGGTATTTTCGTTGGTAGGCGTGCTGCAAACACGCGGCTCCGGCTTTGATCCTTCCTATAACGCCACTAACCTGGATGCCTATAAGCAGTCGTACTGGGATGGGGTAAAACCTACCCGCACCAACTACCTTTTTGGTATAGGTGTTACCTGGAACATAACGCAGCCTTTACGTATATCCCAGCAGGTGAAGTCGCAAAAGCTGGTCAGCAAAGGGTTACAGGCAGAGTATGAGCTGGCGGATCAGCAGATCCGTGCGCAGCTGAAGCTCTCTGATACTAAGATCAGCAATGCGCTGGATAATTATAACGAAGCGCCCATACAGGTGAAAGCCGCTTCAGATGCGTTTTTGCAGAAATCGGTATTATATAAAAATGGCCTCACCAACCTGGTAGATGTTACACAAGCATTATATACTTTGATACGCGCAGAAACCGACCGCGATATTGCCTACAGCAACGTATGGCAGGCCTTGTTGCTGAAAGCATCTGCCAGCGGTGATTTTAACCTGTTTGAAGGACAACTTTGATAGGCAGTAGTTTTAGGAACCGGTATTGATCATTCACACAACAGTATTATGAATCTCATTCGTTTTGCACTTCGTAAGCCAATTACTATCCTGGTATTGGTGGCCGGGTTATTCTTCTTTGGTATTAAAGCCGTGACAACGATCAAGATCGACATCTTCCCAAAGCTGGATATGCCGGTGATCTACCTCTCGCACCCGTTTGGCGGTTATACCTCCACACAAATGGAATCATTCTTTGGTAAACAGTACATCAACATCCTGTTATATGTGAACGGGGTAAAAAGTATTGAAACCAAGAATATACAGGGGCTAACACTGATCAAGATCAACTTTTACCCCGGCACTAACATGGCGCAGGCTGCAGCAGAAGTGAGCGCATTCTCAAACCGTATCCAGGCCATTTTCCCGCCGGGCTCTAACCCGCCGTTCATTATACGTTTTGACGCTTCTACCTTACCAATAGGACAGCTGGTGTTAAGCAGCGACAAACGCAGTAATAACGAGCTGCTGGATATGGCCAACGTATATGTGCGTTCTTCCTTTACCTCTATTCCCGGCCTGGTGGGTTCTACGCCTTTTGGGGGCAACATCCGTACCGTGGTAATTAAAGCTGATCCGGAACTGCTACGCTCCCATAACATGACGCCCGACCAGCTGGTGGAAGCGCTGCGCCTCAATAACCAAACAGCGCCTTCCGGCAATGTGCGCATTGGCGATAAGAACTACATTACCCCTGCCAATACAACCATTAAACAGGTAAAAGACTTTGAAAATATCCCCCTCTTTAAGAACGGGGTACAAAACCTTTACCTGCGCGATGTGGCTACAGTAGAAGATGGTGCAGATGTGACCACCAGCTATGCCCTCATTAACGGCCGCCGATCTGTGTACCTGGATATTGCAAAAGCGGCCGATGCCTCTACCTGGGAAGTAGTGCAGAACCTGAAAAAGGCGCTGCCTAAAATGCAATCACAGCTGCCGGACGATGTGAAGCTGAGCTACGAGTTTGACCAGTCCGTGTACGTAATAAACTCCGTTAAAAGCTTGCTGACCGAGGGCGCCATAGGTGCTGTGCTAACTGGTTTAATGGTGCTGCTATTCCTGGGTGACCCGCGCGGGGCGCTGATCGTGATCTTAACCATTCCCACTTCCATTATATCGGGTGTGCTGTTCCTGAGCTTATTCGGGCAAACCATCAACATTATGACGCTGAGCGGCCTGGCACTGGCCATTGGGATATTGGTGGATGAAAGTACGGTAACTATTGAGAATATACACCAGCACTTTGACCTGGGCAAACCCAAGGCCCTGGCCATCTGGGATGCCTGTAAGGAAATTGCTTTTCCCAAGCTGCTCATTCTTTTCTGTATCCTGGCGGTGTTTGCACCGGCATTTACGATGGGCGGCATACCGGGATCTTTGTTCCTGCCGCTGGCACTGGCCATTGGTTTCAGCATGATCGTTTCTTACTTCCTGGCGCAAACTTTTGTACCGGTAATGGCCAACTGGATCATGAAGGTAAAACACCACAAAGGCCCGGATGGTAAGCCGCTTACAGAGCAGGAAGAATTTGAAGCCTCCGGCCTGCATGCAGGTGAAAGCACCTGGGACCAGAAGAAAGCGCTGGTAGAACATTCCGGTCATAACAACGGGAAGCTAAGCCGATTTGACAAGCTGCGTAACCGGTATCTGCGTTTTATTGACAGGATGATGCCTTACCGCAAACCTATTGTAATAGCTTACCTGCTGGTAGTTTCCGGTATCGTATACCTGTTGATCACCAACATCGGGCGTGATGTGTTGCCGAAGGTGAATGGTTCCCAGTTCCAGGTGCGTATGCGCGCCCCGGATGGTACCCGTATTGAAGAAACAGAGAAAAAGACCATACAGCTTACCAATGCGGTGAATGAAATAGTAGGGAAGGAGAACGTGTCAATTACCTCTGCCTTTGTAGGCCTACACCCGCAGCTGTTTTCCACAGCGCCCATCTTCTTATGGATGGCAGGCCCGCATGAATCTGTATTGCAGGTAGCGTTAAGCGAGCATTATAAAACCGACCTGGATGAGCTGAAAGATAAGATCCGGGATCGTATGCACAACATAGACCCGCAGGTGCAGCTTTCTTTTGAACCGATAGAATTAACGGATAAAATATTGAGCCAGGGATCGCCCACCCCAATAGAAGTACGTTTTGCCGGCCGTAATAAAAAGCTGAATGAGCAGTATGCGGCAAAGATGGTGGAGAAATTAAAACAGATCCCTTACCTGCGTGATGTGCAGCTGGGCCAGTCTATCCGCTACCCGGCCTTGAACATTAATATTGATAGAGTACGCGCTGCGCAGCTGGGGGTGGACCTGAACGATGTAACCCGTTCTCTGATAGCCAGCACCTCCTCATCCCGTTTAACGGAAAAGAATATCTGGGTAGATGAGCGGGCCGGCCTGAGTTACAACGTACAGGTACAGGTGCCGGAAAACCAGATCACCAGCCAGAATGATATAGGTGAAATTCCACTGCTGCGTAACACGGCGCGCCCCATTCTGAGCGATGTGGCCACCATTACACCGGACCTCACCTATGGTGAAAACGATAACCTGGGATCCTTACCTATATTGACGGTAACGGCTAACCTGAATAATAAAGATCTTGGAACGGCTTCCGGTGATGTACGGAAGGCCATTGCCTCCCTGGGCGATATACCGCGCGGGTTGAATGTGGAGCTGATAGGTTTAAGCAGCACCTTAACGGATACGCTGGATAGTTTGCAAAGCGGTTTGATAGTAGCCATTGTGGTGATATTCCTGATGCTGGCGGCTAATTTCCAGTCGTTCAAAGTATCGGCCATTGTGCTGGCTACAGTACCGGCAGTGCTGTTAGGTTCCCTGAGCCTGCTGATGCTGGCCGGGTCTACGCTAAACCTTCAGTCTTACATGGGTATGATCATGTCTGTAGGGGTATCTATTTCCAACGCGGTATTATTGATCACCAATGCAGAGCAGATCCGCGTACACAACGGAGATGCGCTAACATCAGCTAAAGAGGCTGCTGCCCTGCGTTTACGCCCCATCCTGATGACCGCCCTTGCAATGGTGGTAGGGATGATACCTATGGCCAGCGGCCTGGGTGAAGCCGGCGATCAGTCGTCGCCTTTGGGCCGCGCGGTAATTGGGGGGCTGATAGCCTCAACCTTTGCGGCACTGTTTATTTTGCCTTTGGCCTTTGCATGGGGACAGGGCAGGACCACTACCCAAAGTGTATCCCTGGATCCGGAAGATGAGGGCAGCATTCACTTTATACCTGTTAAAGCATAATGATTATGAGCGAGCATATAAAAGCAAATAAAATTTATTTTATGAACCCAGTATTAAAAGCCGTCCCGCTGTTTTTACCGGCGATGGTATTGGCGGTGATCCTGCAGAGCTGTGGATCTTCAAAGGCGGAGAATGAGAAACCGAAGGATACAGCCGCCGCTGCACCGGCCCTGGAAGCCTTTACCCTGCAAAAAGGGCAGCTGTCATCCTCCATCCAGATACCCGGTGAGCTGGTAGCTTTTCAGCGTGTGGACTTATATGCCAAGGTAAGCAGCTTTGTGAAAAAGCTGTATGTAGATGTGGGTAGTGAAGTAAGCGCAGGCCAGCTGCTGGTAACAATGGAAGCACCGGAAGTAAACTCCCAGCTGTCTGGCGCAGAATCCCGCCTGAAATCACAGGAAGCAGTTTACCTGTCAAGTAAAGCTACCTACGACCGTTTGCTGGAAACCAGCAAAACGCCGGGCACTGTTTCGCAGAACGATCTGGATATTGCTTTTGCCAAACAAAAGTCGGATCTGGCGCAGCTGGATGCGGCCAAAGCATCTTATAACGAGGTAGGGGCTAACCGTAATTACCTGGAGATCCGTGCACCGTTCAGTGGCGTTATCAGCCGCAGGAATGTGAGCGCCGGTGCATATGTAGGCCCGGCCGGCAAGGGTTCAGACCTGCCGATCTTTACCCTGCAGGAGCAAAAGAAATTACGTTTAGTGGTAAGCGTGCCCGAAGCATATATTGGTTACCTGGGTAATAAAAGTGAAGTAGATTTTACCACTAAATCCTTACCTAATCAGAAGTTCAAAGCCAGTGTAAGCCGTTTGTCCGGTGTGCTGGATGAGCGCCTGCGCGCACAAAGCATAGAAATGGATGTGGAGAATAAGGATAAGAAGCTTTTGCCCGGTATGGTGGCAGAAGTATCTATTCCTTTAACCAGTGAAGATGCCGGTGCTTTCGTGGTGCCTTCCAGCGCAGTGTTAAATTCAACACAGGGTGTGTACGTAATAAAAGTAGCTAACAATAAAGCTGCCTGGGTACCCGTGAAAACCGGCCGCCGTGTGGATAACAGAACAGAGATCTTTGGCGACTTAGCCTTAAACGATGTGATTGTAAAAACCGCCAGCGAGGAAGTTAGGGATAGCTCGGAATTAAAGAATGTAAAAGTTATAGCACCAGAAAAATAGTATACGGGAACCATGCAATCAGGAAGGAACCTGCCGGGCTTTAAGCCTTGGCGGGTTTTTTCATTTAGCGGTTTGCGGGAGAGGAGTGGAATGCTGCGTGGCATTACACTTTTACATCTCCAAAGCCCGGTTAAATAACCGGGTATGATCATGAACAAACGGATAGGATGTTGAGCGTACTGCCTGTTACTCAGACAGCAGTGGTTTTTGTTTAACAGGATGTGAATTATTTTGCTTAAATTGGTGTCGTTGCATACACCAGACAGGCTCTGCTTTTTACTCTCTCTTGCTACTGCAACAATGATCAAATAGACAAATTCTTTGCCGCGGATCTGTAGAAAGTTGTTTATTCCTACATTTAGTTATATTGTACCGGGATCTGCAGTTGTATATGCCGCCTTAATTTCCAAGCATGAAAAGCCATAGTGATCAGGGTCAACATTTTATTATTGCCATAGGCGCTTCTGCCGGTGGTATTGAAGAGCTGCATTCTTTTTTTGACCACACTCTTCAGGACCACGCATCCTATATAATTATACAACACCTTTCTCCGGATTATAAAAGCCGGATGGTGGAAATATTATCCAAACACAGTGCATTAAAGGTAAGTGAAGCTACCAACGATATGCTGGTAGAGCCGAACCAGGTATACCTGATCCCCAGCCAGCAGTATATGACCATCTATAACGGGCGCCTGCTGCTGCGCAATAAGGAAAGGTCCGGTTTGCCGCACAAAACCATCAATACATTCTTCAATGCATTGGCTATTGACTGTGGCCGCAGGGCCATTGGCATTGTTTTATCCGGCACAGGTGACGATGGCAGTGAAGGTGTTATGAATATCAAAAAGGCCGGCGGCCTGGTAATGGTGCAGGACCCAGCTGTTGCGCAGTACAGCAGTATGCCTATGAATGCCATAGCTACGGGCGCGGTAGATCATATTCTTTTACCGGAAGATATGCCACCGGTGATAACGCAGTATATCATTAACAACGGCCGTGATACTGCTACTGCTGCTAAAAGCATACTGGAAGAAAAAAGTGTGCTCTCTGTTATTAACCTGATAAGGGAACGATTGCCTTTCGATTTTTCGGATTATAAGCCTACCACCATATTACGGCGTATTAAACGGCGGATGACCTATCATAATTTTGAGCAGGCGGATGATTACTTACGCTTCCTGCAGGCACATTCTGAAGAGGTTGAAACGCTGGCTAAAAGTTTTATGATCAGTGTTTCCGCTTTCTTCAGGAATGCAGAGGCATTTGATATTATTGAGAGCCTTGTGCTGCCAGAGATCATTAAGGCCAAAAAGGACCAGGATGAAATAAAGATATGGGTGGTTGGATGCGCTACCGGGGAGGAGGCGTATTCACTGGCTATTCTGCTGTATGAACAGCTGGCGGCTGCCCCTAAAACAATTACCGTAAAAGTATTTGCCACAGATATTGATCAGGCATCACTGGACTATGCCGGCAAAGGTGTATATGCAGAACATATTGCCAATGAAATATCACCGGAAAGACTGGAACAGTATTTTATAAAAGAGGGTAACACTTACCGCATTAAACAGCACATCCGTAAAATGCTGATCTTCGCGCAGCATAACGTAGTAAAAAATCCGCCCTATTGCAACATGGACCTGATCAGCTGCAGGAACCTGCTCATTTACATGAACATAACCCTGCAGGCGAAAGTATTGTCCATGCTGCATTTTGGACTGCGGCAGAATGGGTTCCTGTTCCTGGGCTCCAGTGAAAACCCTGGTATGCTGATGCCTCACCTTGATGAGGTCAATAAAAAATGGAAAATATACCGTAACCAGGCATCCTCTAAGCCGGTGCGGTTTGATATGTTTGCTCCTTCCCTGGTAGCCAACCCGCAGACAGCAATGCTTACGCAGTCTAAAAAAAACGGCAGAACCGTAAAAAAAAATAACCTGATGGAAGAAATAACCGAAATCCTGATGGAAGAAAGTAACTGTGCAGGTATTTGTGTAGATCAGGACAATACCGTTGTAAGCTCTTTTGGGAAGGTCAACAACTTCCTCCTGCAAAAGATCTTCAACTTTAACCTGATGGAGCTGTTGCCCAAACCGCTGGCCGTAGCCTTTATCTCCGCATCCCGTACAGCCTGGAAGCAAAATGAACCCGTAACGATAACGGGCATACCCATCCAGGACCATACGCCTGCAAAAGTGGTGACCATGAAAATAAGGCCCCTTGGCGCCGGGGAAAACGGGGTGCGGCTGCTGTTAGTGCTTTTTAAAGAAGAAGCAGTAGTTGTGGAAAACCAGGACTCATTTGTGTTTGATCAGCAATTATACCTGGACTCCGGCGTAACAAGCCTGGAAGAGGAGCTGCAGGAAACCAGGGCCCGGCTGCAGGAGTCATTGGAAAAACTGGAAGCTTCTAATGAAAATATGCAGTCCTTTAATGAGGAGCTGCTATCGGCCAATGAAGAAATGCAAAGCGCCAATGAGGAAATGCAGTCTGTAAACGAAGAGCTGCAAACCATTAATGCGGATTACCAGCTGAAGATCAAAGAGCTGATCGTGCTGAATGATGATATGGATAATTATTTCCGTAGTAACCTGAACGGACAGCTGTTTGTAGATAAAGACCTGCTGCTGAAGAAATTTTCCCCTGCTGCGGTTCATCATATTAATCTGCGGGAAAGTGATATCGGCAGGCCTATCCATAATATTACCAATAATATCAGGAGCAGCTCTATGGAGCTGGATATAAAGGCGGTGATCAGCACCGGGCAGGCCCTGTCAAGAGAGGTGGAAGTGGAGAACGGCCGCTGGTACCAGATGATGATCATGCCTTACATCCGGCAGTCGGATGAACAGCAGGACGGCGCTATTATTTCCTTTAATGAAATAACGGAGCTGAAAAAAGCCCAGTCGGACCTGAACCGGACCAACCAGAGCCTAAAACGCATTAATGAAGATCTGGATAATTTTGTGCACTCCGCTTCCCATGATCTGCTGGGGCCTTTAACCAGCATAGAAGGGCTGATGAAATTGCTGAACGAAAAGCTGGACATGCAGGACCCGGATGTGAATTTATATACCAGCATGATACAAACGTCCATTATCAATTTTAAGGAGAACCTGCGGGAGCTGGCAGAAATCGGTAAGATAGAAAACGAAATGCTGAAGGATATAAAGATAGTGAACATAGCAGAAGTGCTGGAAGAAGTGCTTTTCAGCATCCAGGATAAAATAGCAGCCACCGGGGCTACCATTATTAAAGACCTGCAGGAAAAGCAATTGCTTTTCTCAAAAAAGAACCTGCGCAGCATCCTGTATAACCTGATAAGTAATGCGGTGAAGTTCAGGGCTGCTGACCGTATTCCGCAGCTGCACATCCGTACTTACCTGGAAAATGGCTACCTGGTGCTGCAGGTAAAGGATAATGGGATCGGGATAGAAAAAAGTAAGCTGTATAACGTTTTTAACATTTATAAGCGCCTGCATCACGACATAGATGGCAGCGGTATTGGGTTATACCTGGTGAAAAAGATTGTAGATGCTACGGGTGGAATGACCAAAGTGGAGAGCGAAGTGGGGAAGGGCAGCACCTTCAGTATTTATTTTAAGCGCGAGGAGGCTTTGAATTAGTAAAAGACCTGCAGGCTTAAAAATGTAAAATGATAAATAATGTAAGATCTTAAATGTAAAAGTGGAATGCCGCGAATAATAACTGCGGCATTCCACTTTTACATTTGCTATTTAGAACTTCACACTTTACATTCCTTATTCCGTTACCGTAAAGGCAGCTTCGTTCACTTTATTTAAGCCGCTCATGCCGCCGGCCTGATATACCACTTTGTATTGTCCAGGTTTGGTAACAGCATATCCTTTCAGAATATCCACCGTTGTAGTTACGCTATCATGCGCCGGCACTTTTATATAGGCTTCAGCGGGAGGAGGCATGATCCGTTTGGCCATAACGCCGCGGTATTGCGCGTTTTCGCCGTTAGCATCTGTAATATCCAGGTAAGCCGCCATAAAACCTCCTGCACCTTCAAAAGGCGTATGCCATTTACAGAAGGAAAGCGCTTTGCCGGTATTGTTCTTAACGGTAAAGGTTAAAATAACCGGGCTGCCCGTTTTTACAGTTGCCGGTAAGGATAGTACGGTTTCCAGTTCGCCGGTTCCGGAAGCAGCAGTGCTTTGTTGTGAGTGCTTACAGGCACTAAAGCTAAAGAGGGACAGCCATGCTGCCGTGAAAATCAGGTTTTTCATTTGTTGTTGATTGTTTGCGGGCGCCAAATTAATGAAATTATTCATAAACGCAGGTTCGCAGGTTTTAAATAACAGAAGTCTATAAGCAACTTTTGCGCCACAATAGCCTCTATATAATGGCATAATTTCCTTATTTTAATCCTAAATGAACCTACTATGAACAGGAGAAAATTCCTGCAAGCCGGCTCCCTCACCAGCCTGGGTGTAGCCGCGGCCAGCTTAAGCGGCTGGGCCACTACCGCTGCTCCCGCATTTGCTTTGGAAGAAATAACCATAGCGCAGCTGCAGGAAAAAATGCAGCAGGGCCAGGCCACTTCCGTTTCCATTACACAGCTGTATATTAACCGCATCAAAACCATTGACCGCCAGGGCCCTAAGATCAATTCTGTTATTGAGCTGAACCCCGAAGCCTTGTCTATTGCAGCTGCTTTGGACAAAGAACGGAAGCAGGGCAGGGTAAGAGGCCCGCTGCATGGCATTCCCGTACTGGTAAAAGACAATATTAATACCGGCGACCAGATGATGACCACTGCAGGTGCACTGGCCCTTGCCGGGAATAAAGCAAAAGAGGATGCTTTTATTATCAAACAATTACGTTTAGCCGGCGCTGTATTATTAGGCAAAACAAACCTGAGCGAGTGGGCTAACTTCCGCTCAGAAAATTCTACCAGCGCATGGAGCAGCCGGGGCGGGCAAACCAAATGCCCTTACATCCTGGACCGCAACCCTTCCGGTTCCAGCTCCGGCTCAGGCGCCGCTACCGCCGCTAATTTGTGCGCCATCAGCATAGGTACGGAAACAGATGGCTCTATTGTATCGCCATCATCTATTAACGGCCTGGTGGGCATTAAACCTACGGTTGGTTTATGGAGCCGTTCCGGCATTATCCCTATTTCAGCCACACAGGATACCGCCGGCCCTATGGCCCGCACTGTGCAGGATGCCGCTATTTTGCTGGGCGCCCTTACCGGTATAGATCCTGCAGATGGCGTAACCAAAGAAAGCGATGGTAAGTCCCTGAAAGACTATACGAAGTTCCTGGATAAGAATGGTTTAAAAGGCAAGCGTATAGGTATAGAAAAATCGCATTACAAGGTTGCTGCCGGCCTGCTGGGTCTTTTAAAAGAGGCTATCAGCGTATTGGAAGCGCAGGGCGCCACTGTGGTAGAGGTAGACCTGTTAAAGGCCCTGGAACCTATTGACCGCCGGGCTGAGTTCCAGGTATTGCTATATGAGTTTAAAGATGGGGTGAACCGTTACCTGGCAGGTACCGATCTGAAACTGCGTACGCTGGAGGATGTAATTGCTTTTAATAAAGCCAATGAATCCAAAGCCATGCCTTTCTTTAAACAGGAAACCCTGATCAATGCCAATGGTAAAGGAGACCTTAACAGTAAAGAATATACGGAATCAAAGGAAAAAACGCTGAGCTCCCGTAAGATCATTGCCGGCCTGATGGCAGAGCATAAGCTGGATGCTTTGTCCGGTATTACAAACGGCCTGGCCGGTTGTATTGATCTGGTGAATGGCGACTATGATAACAGTCCTTATTTCTCCATGCCCGCAGCTATTTCTGGCTTCCCGCATATAACGGTGCCTATGGGTTTGGTGCATGGGCTGCCGGCAGGTTTCTCCTTTTTTGCAACTGCTTACCAGGAGCCGCAGCTGATAGCAATGGCCTATGCATATGAGCAGGCATCGCACAAACGGCAGGCGCCTACATTCATAAAAGACCTGTTAGGATAGTTGAATGTTACCCAGGCATTCAAACAAGTGGTTTATATCCTGCTGATCATTGTAAACATGCGGTGCAATACGGATGGCATTACCGCGGAAGCTCACATGGATATTGTTTTCCGGCAGCGCTTTTCTAATAGCCTGGAAAAAGGCTGCATCCGGTATGGTAATGCCGCGCATGTGGCCTGCATACTCAATATCCTCACATTGTACAAAAGGCAGCTGTCTGGCAAGCGCAGGTATGTTACCGGTTAATGCGGAAATATAGTTGTGGATGGGCTGTACACCCCATTCATTCAGCTGTTCCACTGCCGCCAGCGCAATAGGCGCCAGGTTAAGCTGTGAATACTCCCCCATATCAAAGCGGTGTGCGCCGGGTTTATAATGCTCCGTATAATTTACCAGCTGCGTAAAATCTTCACTGCCTTTGCGGGTAAGCCAGGAATATTCCAGCGGTATACCTTTTTCATGCCAGGCAGGATTAACATACAGGTAGCCCAGCCCATAAGGACCTAACATCCATTTATAACCCGCGCAAACAGCAAAATCCGGCGCTATTTCATCAATATTAATGGGATATGCGCCCAGGCTCTGACTAAGGTCCAGCACCAGAGGTATGCCCAGCGCATGTGTTTTTTTACTGATAGCATCCAGGTGCAGCAAAGCGCCGTCTGTCCAGTGGCATTGGGGAAGGGCCACCAATCCGGTTTGCTCATCTATTGCAGCCAGTACGGCATTAGTCCAGTTCTCGCCAATGGCCCGCGTTACGGTTTTTATGTGCAGCTGCTGCGCCTGCGCTAATTGCTGCCATACATAATAATTGGAGGGGAACTCACGGTCCAGCAGCACAATATTTTTGCCGGCAGCTATCTGCATATTCCCGGCTGCTGCGGCCATACCATAACTTACGGAAGGTACCAGCGCTACATTATCTGCAGCTGTTTGAAAGATCTTTGCAGCGACTGCACGCAATTGCTCCGGCTCATTAAACCAGTCTGCCGCCTGGTATACCCAGGGATGCTGCTTTTTGTGCAATGCGTTAATACCTTTGTCAGTGGCAGCTTTCAGCTGTGGCGACATATTAGCGCAGTTCAGGAATGTAATGCCGGCCGGAATATCAAAGCTTGTTTTTTGGAACATGTATATCGGTTTAGAATGGGAGGCAGTAAGGTACGGAAAATATACGGGGGCTGCACAGGCCCCGTTTTGAAATCTGGATTATAATTTTTACTTTAGGTACAGGCGATTATCCCTTCAATAGAAATTAAACCCCAGTTAGTTATGTCTGATGTTTCCCCCAAATCCCCGCCAACAGATGGCACTCAGCAGGATGCCGGCTGGCAGCTCAAATTGCTTCCCTGGATGATCCTTTTACCAACAGTGCTGATAGGCGTTTTTATTGTGCAGGCTACCTTACGGATGAAAAAGTTTGAAGCATTCGTGTACCAGCAGGAACGATCCATTTTTGAAAAGAACCTGCCATCCCCTGCAGATACGGCCAGCGGCATCACCAACGATTTTCACTATCAGCAATTGTATGTGCTGGCGCGTATGGAAGAGTACACCATTAATAAACGTTACAACCAGGCGGGCATCATTACCATGTCTACCATTTATACCAAGTACCTGGGCTTTTTCACGGGTATGATCCTGGCCATTGTAGGATCGGTGTTCATTATTGGTAAATTAAAGGAAGATCAGACGGATGCCGGAGGCACGCTGAAAGATGTATTGACTTTCAAAGTAGTATCATCCTCGCCAGGTGTGATCTTTGCCGTATTAGGTACCGTATTAATGTCGGTGAGCATTATCAGTAAAGGCGAGGTGGATGTGAATGACCTGCCGCTATACCTGAACGGCGCCAATTTTACAAATGTGCAGGATAGCACTTCCCGGAAAATAGACAGCAGTAAAATAAGCAAGCTGCCCGGTACCATTACCAAAGAACAGGCAGCATCTTCACACCCCTAAAAAAACAGCGTATGCGGATCTTAATTTTTATCCTCGTTATGCTGACAAGCAGAACGGCTCTTTCACAGATACAGGTAGACCGTGCAAAGCTCATTAAACTTTTACAGCAAGGAAAAACGGGCGAAGTGTTTAAGGAGGCCAACCGCCTGCGGGATAGCGTGTATGGTAAATGCGCCCTGGTAGATTATTTTATTGCCAAGAGCCTTTGCATGGATAAGTATTATGACAGATCCGCTATCTGGTTTGATTACATTTTAGCTAAATACCCGATGGACGATGGTTCAATGGCATTCATACGGCAGGAAAAAAATGCCTGCCAGCCCGGCAGGGCCGCGCCACTGGCTGCCGGCAGCACCTTGCTAACGGCAATGACTATCCCGGTACCCAAAGTAAGCGCGGGCGTGCGGGGCAGGATAGGGAAGGGCGGTTACATAGTGGAGGCATGTTATGAAAACAAAGCGTTGGTAAGCTATGATAACATGCTGCCGGATGAAGCCCTGGCTGCGCGCATTTTTAGCATGGACCAGCCGGATATGGCACTGGCAAAGCTGCAAAGCTTTTTGCCGGCAGCCTATGAAGCTAAAGTGTACAAACGGTTTATACTGGTTACACTCAAAGACAGATCCTATAATATAGAAAACCTGGAACGTGTAGCAGGCAGCCTGGAACGTGCATATAGTTTTTACATGGAACATTATTCACTGCGTCCGCTGAATAAATTTATAACAGTATACCTGCTGCCTTCACAGGCCGCATTACAAACTGCTGCGCAGGATGTGCACCATATTAAGATAGGCAATGATCCGCTGGGGTATTCCATTCTGTCAGACCTCAGTTTGCTGGGTATTGCGGAAGATGATCCATCCACCATAGGCACCTTATATCATGAGCTCTGGCACCTGGTGATCCGTGGCGATGCCGGCGATATTCCGGCCTGGCTGGATGAGGGGATTGCAGGCCTCTATTCCAATTCCCACTGGGAGAATGATGTATTGCTGGGCAATAAAACAACCTGGCGGCTGGATGATCTGCGCAGTAAACGCCTGTCTGAAATAGGAGAGACCGTGCCTTCATTGGAAGAGCTGCTGGCATACGACTGGAGCAACTTTTATGGCGGCGAGAATAAGAACCTGTGCATGGCAACGGTAAATTATGCCCTCTCTAATTACTTCATGATCTATTTGCAGGAGCAGGGCGTGTTGCAGCAGCTGATGCAGGCTGTGAAGAGCCGCCATCCGGAGAGTACAGCCAGCGCGCAGGACATGCAGGACATAACCCTGCTGCCGGCGGTTACCGGTAAAAATATAAGCGCGCTGCAAACTGCTTTCCGTGCCTGGTTCAAAAAGGCTTATTCCTTTGACCCTTATGATAACCCGCGAACACAAGCTACGGCAATCATGAAGTTTAATTTTCAGCAGGAGCAGGATTCTCTGAAACAAACGCTGTCAAACAAGCGGATGCAGGGCCGTATTAATATTGAGCAGTACAACCGCTACATGAACCGGATCACAAAAATTGAAACCGATTATACTACTGCGGCAAAAAAGATCGATGATTTTAATGCACAACAAAGCACACGGCGGCCACCGGTGAATATGAATAATATCGTAGCCCAGCAACAACCGCAGCAACAGCAGCAAATGCAAAAGGAAAATAAAAACGTAAGCAGGTGGCGCAAGAAAATGAATAATGCCAAGGAAAACCTGATGAAGCTGAAAGAGGAGATCGACGGCGATACGTTTTAACCGGCAGCACTCATAAGATATTCACCGTACTTATTCACTAATCCCGTTTTGCAGGTAACGACATTTGGTGCAACATATTTCGCGCGGACCATTGCTGCGAAGCATCAGAGAAAGACCATGTGGTATTAGTTGTATGAGAAAACATGCAATAACTGTGCGGGTGACACTATTGAATTTTATTTCAGTTACAAGCATTTAATTTTGAGGTGTATAGATCACATTATAGTAAGCAACCCGGGCGTAAATTTCCGCATGCCATAACATCTACATGTGATAAAGATATGATATGCTACTGGTATCTTTACAGTGTTAAAAGTAGATAACTATCCCTATCCTATAGCCTTATAGCTTGTTGTAACTCATTCTATGATTGTAACATGTTTTTATTACAAAGCCGCTCCACAGGGCGGCTTTTGTGTTGATGCCCATTCCGTTCTGTTTGTTTTTCCAGGTTAAAATTTAAAGATTTGCAGCAATCATTTACTTAACGCTATGAAAGTTAAACGGATTGTTGCCAATATACCAGCTGCGGAGGTATCAGCTGCCAAACGGTTTTACCAGGAAATACTGGAGCTGGATGTTGTAATGGATCACAACTGGATTGTTACCTATGGCGCTCAGGCGCATATGCTTGTTCAGATAAGTTTTGCCACAGAAGGGGGGAGCGGTACGCCGGTGCCGGATCTGTCCATTGAGGTTGATGAGCTGGACGTGGTTTATAACCGTATGAAGGAAGCTGGTTTTCATATAACATATGGTCCGGTAAATGAGCCCTGGGGCGTACGGCGCTTTTTTGTACAGGATCCGTTTGGTAAGCTGGTGAATATTCTCAGCCATACCTGACCTACTTCCACTCACATGATATGATTATTGAAAATGGCTGCGCAATCCCTTGGAAAGCACTATAAAATAGGCTAACTTTTAGCAGTTAATCTATATCCTTTCCCCTAAAAAAAGCATCATGAAAAAGATCCCATCAAAAAAACTATCACTATCGAAGATCCGGATTGCCAGCTTAAGCAAAGACCGGCAACAAATGCTGAAAGGTGGTTCCATTGAAACCTTTGACCGGAACTGTAAAACCTGGTATGTGGAATGTGGCACAGGTCCGTTCACCATTGCAAGAACCTGCGTAGACTAATTAAAGGAAGGTAACTTATTTGTAAAGAAGAGGGTGTATCAAAGTATGATACACCCTCTTCTATTTCGTGTACCTGATGGAGACAGGTAGTCATTTAAGTAATCCTTAAGCCCTTCATTTATTTTTGATACATCCCCTTCTTTTTTATTTGATGGCGAGCGGCCGTTAGCGCAGCACCGGTCCCGGCTACATGATAATTAGAAGATTTGTCTTATTATTAGGCTTTAATATCAAAGGGACCATGAGCAAATTACTATCGCCCATCACTATTGGGAACACTACTTTTAAAAATCGTATTACCATCTCACCTATGTGCCAGTATTCGGCCATAGATGGTTTTGCCACTGACTGGCACCTGGTGCATTTGGGCAGCCGTGCGGTAGGCGGCGCAGGTTTAATTATGCAGGAGGCCACCGCTATAAGCCAGGAAGGACGTATCAGTTACAGAGATCTGGGCATCTGGAAAGAAGAGCAATGTGTAAAGCTGCAGCAGATCGTAGCTTTCCTGCACGGGCAGGGTGCAAAAGCCGGTATTCAGCTGGCGCATGCAGGCCGTAAGGCCAGCTGTGAGGTGCCCTGGAAAGGCGGGCAGCAGATCCCTTCAAATGTGGCAGACGGCTGGCAAAGCCTTAGCGCAAGCCCTTTACCATTTAAGGATGGCCAGGAAGCGCCGCTGGCATTGGACCAGGCTGGCATTCAACAGGTGATCAGCGATTTCACGGCAGCGGCTACACGTGCCATAAAGGTAGGGTATGATGTGATCGAGATCCATGCCGCGCATGGTTATTTATTACACCAGTTTTATTCACCGCTCAGTAATCAGCGTACAGATGAATATGGCGGCTCTTTTGAGAACCGGGTTCGTTTAGTGGTGGCCGTAGTACATGCAGTGCGGCAGGTATGGGAAAAAGAGAAACCCTTATTTGTACGCATTTCCTCCACCGACTGGACGGAAGGCGGCTGGACCATAGAAGATTCCGTAAAGCTGGCCCGGATCTTAAAAGAAGCAGGGGCAGACCTGATAGATGCCTCTTCGGGTGGCAATGTAGCTGCGGCTAAGATCCCCATTGCACCCGGCTACCAGGTAGGGTTTGCAGAACAGATCAAAAAACAAAGCGGTATCCTTACAGGTGCAGTAGGCATTATTACTACGCCGGAGCAGGCAGAGGCTATTTTAGAAAAGGGGCAGGCAGATCTCATTTTTATAGCGCGGCAAAGCCTGCGTGATGCTTATTTCCCGATGCATGCTGCCACCGCTTTACAGGATGATCTGCAATGGCCGCTGCAGTATGAAAGGGCAAAGCGATAAATGTAAAAGTGGAATGCAGTCCCTTATTCGCTGCATTCCACTTTTACATTTAGCCTTTTACATTTTAAATTTTGCATTCCCCGGGGCCTCCCTACAATCCCTCCGTTAAGCTCTTCCTCAGATCCGCCAGGAAATCCTTTACCGTAGTAGCTTTACCGGATTCCGGCATTTGCGTAGCGCAATCCATCTTCACATATTTGTTTACATCCGCCATTTGCCAGATGCCGGCGCCGGTCATACCCGGGTACTCTTTTTTAAACCGGATCATTTCCGCTTTGATCTCATCCGGTGATTTGCTGTTATGATCAGTGGCGCAGGTGCTGAAAGCCCCGCGGCAAAGGAATATCGGGTAAATGGGCACATTCGTGGCCAGGTGTGTTTTCCAGGGGCCGGGTGTATTGCGCGCGCCGCCGTCGTAACATTGTACATAGATGGCATCTATCAGCCCTTTCTTTGATCCGTCAAGAATGCCTTTCCAATAGGAAAATTTTGTATACGGGCACAGGGTCATATGCATGTTCAGCTTACCGATCATTGATCCTAACCGTATAATGGAAATGGCATCATAAACAGATTCATCGTCAATACAGATAGCATCAACGCCTACCTCATCTTTTAATACCTTACATATTTTATACAGGGTGCTGTTGGCGCCGGTGCCGGTAACAACGCCAGCAGGAGCGGTTGAATCATTGGCCCAGGTCCGTATATAATCATAAGTGTTTGGCGGCTGGTTATACCATCTGCCTTCAAACAAGATTTCGATCCGCGTAATGGAAGTTTTACCCTGTTTTAAAGAAGCTACCCGTTTAAGCCATTCGGGGTTGCCCACATACTTACCATCGTGAATGATAGGATGCTGGCTATCATCGCCGGAATACAGGTCGCCATTGGAACGTATATAAAAGCTGGACAGGATCACAGTGGTGAACCCCGACTGTTTTAAATGTTCGTAAGTACTATCCTCACCCGGGTAAGTACCGCGGCCAAACATGGTCAGGTTGGTAGCGGCCGGTGATGCCGGATCTTCAGCTGCAAACGGCCGGGCAAAACACACGTTTGAAAAAATGCCCGACACCAGCAGGGTAAAAGTTAACAAGGGTAATTTCATGACATAGGTTTAAGGAGGCGAAATTAGTGAACTAATCTTAAAGCATCCAACCGCTTATCCTTAATGACCTGATAGGATATTCCCTCAAAAGCTAATAGTATATTATTTATTACGAGTTGATATCTAGCGTATTATTAACCGGATAATAGGAATATTTGTAAGTAAATAAACGTTTACTTATTTTTGTCCGGTAAATAAAACACCGGTATGCGGCCTAAAAATTTAGAAAAAGAGCAAGCCATCCGCACAGTTGCGCTGGACATTATTGCCAAAGAAGGATTGGAAAATTTAAGCATGCAAAAGCTGGCTAAAGCGGCTAATGTTTCACCCCGTACCATTTATATCAAATACGAGAACAAAGAAGATTTCCTGGTTAAGCTGTTTATTAATGAAGTGCTGGAAGCATATGAACAGGCCGTTTTAAAAGACTTTGATGAGCACATGGATTTTGCGGATGGTGTAAAAAAGATCTGGACAAATACTTTTCACTATCTAAAAGATAACCGTTCTGCTTTTGCACTGCTCCAATACAGCAGAACCTCGCCCTTATTAAATAAAGCCTACCAGCAGCAGCACATTCAGCAGGGACAGTACTTTGCACCCATTCACCGTTTTATAGCAGCCAGCATTAAAGCCGGTACAATTAAGAACTTTCATTTTGATGTATACCGCGCAATGATCTTCCCCGTGCTGCTGGAGCTGGTGAGTGAATACTTTGACTATACCGAACGGCCTAAACAGATCATTACAGAAAAGGTGCTGCTGGAATGCTGCGCCACTGTAATAAAAGGCATGATGAAATAATTTAAAAACACTGCATAATGAAAACGATTAAGAACAAACAGATCGCCATTGTAGGTGGCGGTCCGGGCGGACTAACGCTGGCAAGGATCTTACAAATGAACGGCGCAAGCGTAAAAGTTTATGAACGGGATATGAGCAGGAACACACGGGTGCAGGGCACTACGCTGGACCTGCATTATGATTCCGGTTTAAAAGCGCTGGATAAAGCCGGTTTAATGGAAGCATTCAATGCCAGCTACCGCCCCGGTGCTGATAAGCTGTGTGTTACTGATAAACACGCAAACATACTGCTGGATGAATTTTCCATTGAGCAGGGTGAAAGCGCCCGCCCTGAAATAGACCGTGGTCCCCTCCGCGACATCCTGCTGGATTCATTGCAGCCCGGTACCCTGGTATGGGACAGCAACTTTGCATCGCTGGAAAGGCAGGCATCTTCCATTAAAATTGAATTTAAGAACGGTACTGCTGCTTCTGCAGATCTTGTGATTGCAGCAGATGGGGCTAACTCTAAGATCCGTCCTTACATGACTGCTGTAAAACCTTTTTATGTGGGCGTTACCGCAGTGGAAGGTACTGTGTATGATTCAGCAAATACCCTCCCTCACATTCATCAGCTTTTACGTGGTGGAAAGATCTTTACAATGGGAGATGAAAAGTCTTTGATCATAAGCTCAAAAGGAGATGGCAGCCTTTCGTTCTTATTAGGTTTTAATGCAGATGAATTTTGGGTAAAGAACAGCGGGATCGATTTTGCTGATAAGGCACAGGTGCTGGCCTGGTTTAAAACAGCTTTTACCGGCTGGTCGCCCATCTGGGACGATCTGTTTGCACACGCAAGCGCTGCATTTATACCCCGTCCGCAATACTGTATGCCTGTTGATCAAACCTGGGAAGCATTGCCGGACCTTACCATGCTGGGTGATGCTGCGCACCTGATGCCGCCCTATGCCGGCGAAGGCGTAAACATGGCCATGCTGGATGCATTGGAGCTGGGAGAGTGCCTGCTGAGCGATGATTTTTCAGATACGCATACTGCCATCGCAGCCTATGAAAAGCAGATGCGTGCAAGAGCTGCTGAAATTGCACAAATGACGCTGGAGCAAACTGCCATCTTACATTCACCACAGGCGCTTGCTCATTTGCTGGAATTATTCCGCCCGGTTGAATAATAGCCTCATGGCCTGGATCTCCAAAGATCGCCCAGCTGTTTAAGCATGAGCAGAAAACCCGGGCCTGGCATATCCCCGTGACCAAAACCATCAAACTCATACAGGTAAGTTCTTTTGTGGCCGGCCAGCTTCATCATCCTGGCCAGGTAGGCATTTTCTTCATACCGTCCCAGCAATTCCATTTCCCGGTCGCCCGTGTAAAGGTACAAGGGCGGCGCATCTGCACGCACATGGTATAAAGGTGCATACTTATCAATGATAGGTTGTGTATCCCGGATACCCTTTTCCTTGCGCACGGTAAAATGTGTGATAGCCTGCCCACTAAAGGGGAACAGGGCCGCAATGCGGTTGGCGTCAATATTATATCTGGCTAAATATTCCTTATCCAAACCGATCATCTCTGACAGGTAACCGCCCGCAGAGTGTCCGGACACAATTATCTTAGCGGTATCGCCGCCGTATTCTTTTGCATGGTTAAACACCCAGGCCACTGCGGCTGCCGCATCTTCAATATAAGCGGGGCAGGATACTTTAGGGCTCAGGCGGTAGTTGGCCGCGATGATGATCATTTTATGGCGCTTCAATTCTTCCGGGATGCTTTTGCTGCCGCCGGTTATACCTCCGCCGTGGAACCATACAATCACAGGGGCATCGGCATGTTTAGCCGGGTAATAAATATCCAGCCGGCAACGCTCTTTCATGTAATCCGTAAGCTCACCGCTGCGGTATAAGATATCTTTTTGTTCCAGGTAAGTAGTGGTATCCTGCGCCAGTACGGGCAGCGCAAAGCAGATCAGCAGCAGCAAAAGCCGGTATTTCATAATAAAATGATTTGCTTGTAAAGAAAATAAAAAAACTATAAACATGTACGTTAGGCTCACAGAAACACCGCATTCAAGGGCACGGGATACCAGGATCATTACGCCTTCGAAACAGTTGTCCAGCCACCTTTTTTTGGAATTATTAATTATTTAATCTAATTTAAATTTGGATTTAAAGTAGCTCCATAGAAGTATCAGCAACCAAAGGGACAAGCAATAGGTACACATACCCGATATCTCTATAGGCCATCTGTCTCACTATTAACCGCACAAAGTTTGCAGCACTGAAAAACGGGAAAACACGGTTTCCCCAAAAAATATGATGTGTAGTTTTGTTTTGTCGCTCCCTATTAAAAATAACCTAAGAAATATGTCCGTTGCGAAACAATCCATTACCAAAAAGAATGCGGTAGTTATCATTCTGATGATGAACACGCTGTCCCACGGCAGCGCCGGCAATCATATTATAAAATCCGAAAACACTACCCATAAACAGTACACTTGCTATGTTTAACAATGTTGCCTTTAATGTTGTAATAGGACTGGTTTTTATATACCTGTTATACAGCCTGCTGGCCACGATCATGGGCGAAATGTTATCGTCCTGGATGGGCCTGCGGCAGCGGATATTAAGAACAGCTATCGAACGGATGCTGAATGACGGCTATGCGAAGAGAGTGAATAATACCACGTACAATAAACTGGAAAGCTGGTGGGCACGATTTGTTTTAAAAACCCCACCCGGCTTTTCCAACACCTTTGCCGGCAGGTTTTATGGTGAGCCATCCATAAAATACCTGTCAAGGATTGAAGAAGATGAAAAATGGTTATTCAGCAATAGCAAGCCCTCTTATATAAGTGCCGAAAACTTTGCAAACACCGTTATCACAATGCTGTTTGATAAAGGCGCAGGCGCCACCAAGCTGGAACGCATACGCTACTGTCTCGACAATAACACGCTGGACATAGAGCCGGAGACCACAAAGCAGCTAAAAAATCTGCTGATCGATTCATCCGGCGATCTTAATTTATTCCAGGCCAAGCTCATGGCCTGGTACAACGAAACCATGGACCGTACTACAGGATGGTATAAACGAAAATTAAAGACGGTTATATTTTATTTTTCCTTCATTGTAGCCATTGGCTTTAATGTCGATACCATCCGTATTGCCAAACTGCTGGCCAGGGATGATGAGGCCAGGAACCAACTGGTTACCATGGGAGTTGCCCTGGTAAAAGATTCATCCAGGTACAAGGATTATATTATTAGCGGGCAGGATACGATCCGGCCACAAAATGTGATTGATTCCGGGTTTAACCGCATCACAAAAGATATCAGCACCGCCAGCCTGGTACTGGGACTTGGCTGGAATTTTGACTCCCTGAGAAAAGTAACTACCTGTACGGCTCAAAATATCAGCGGGCCATTAAAAGATTTCTTTGATTCCGCTTATAATAGTGAAGAGAAAAACATTGCGCAATATAATCGTCAGCTATTGGCGAACGGTTTAATCAGGGACCGGAATGAAAGATATTTGGTGGAGCAGGAAATAATTATTTCCCGGTTAAAAGAGATACAGGCTATTGACAGCAAAAATGCCGCTGTATTAAAAACGCTGGAAACAGCAATAGATTCCTCCCGGCAGTTGAAAGTGTCCATCCTGAAGACTTCTTTCCTTCAAAAGGATGATTCCATTTCCTTACATCACAGCCAGGCTAAAATGAAAAAGCTGCTGAGTGATATTAATAGGGCTGCAGGCGCCCATTTTATCAGTATCCAACGTGTAAATTCCGACAAAAAAACAGGTCAGCTGGTAATTACAGGAACCAGGCAACTCGGCCCGGGAGAAGCATTTTGCAGGTTCTGCAGCATATTCTTTTTGGAGTGGGGCTGGTTGGGATGTGTACTAACAGCGCTGGCGCTGTCACTGGGCGCGCCTTTCTGGTTTGGTGTGTTAAGCAAGCTGGTACAATTGCGCGAATCAGGCCCCAAACCGGAAGATAAAGAAAGTGAACTTAAGAAGTCAGCCGCGATACGAACCACCTCTGACGAGAAGGACATAACCCTTCCTGCAGAGAGTGATGCGGAAGCCGCTATACGCCTTTATGCCGGTAAAATAGAAAATGAACCTGGTGTATTAATTGTAGCGGCGGGATATAAAGTTGTGAACGGGCAGGTGAAAGACTGCCTGCAGGTGCATGTTGACAATGAAACCAATGCTATTGCCATCAGACGAAAGTATGGGGATATTAAGATGCCCGGTAACGAAGTACTTTTAATAGAAGTATTGGCAACAGGGCCGGCTGTCAAAAATTCGGAAGATCCGGTTAACCCGGATCTAGGCATACAAAACGCGAAAAAGATATTTAAGCCGGGCAGTTTCGGCTGCATTGTCAACATAAACGGTTTGCCTGATGAACTGCGGCTGCTCACCTGTTACCATGTTTTAAATGGTGATGACAATTGGAAAGGGCAACCTGTTAACCAGGAAATCACTAATGTAAAGAACAGGCGGATATCATCATCTTACACGGCTATACTGGACAACCATCATGATACTGCCTTAGCGGTCGTAGATCGTATCACAGCAGCCCGTTACCAGCAATTAAAGGATATTCCGTCCAAAGGCCGCAGCATCAGCAGGGACGATGTGTTTGTAACAAAAGTGTTCCTGAAAGGCTATATGACAAATGAAGAAGGATTGATCGTTCATAATAGCTGGACCGATACCTTATCTTATCACACTGCAGATGAAACGATACAAAACAAATTTGAGGATCTTTTGCTGATCACGAAGATCAGTAAAGTGGGTGATTCCGGGGCAGTACTGGTTGACGAAAATGGTGATGCAGTAGGCATGGTCATTGGCAGTAACTCCCTGCACACCATCGCAATTAAAATAACGAGAATTCTTAACGACTTCAATATCCAAATCTCAAAAAAACTAAAATGAAACAGTTCTTGTTGATCCCTTTCTTATTGATCATTGCAGGCGCAATGCCTAAAACAAGTTTTGCACAATTCCATCTGAAAATTTCAATTGATAAAAATGATAAGGTCAGTTTTACTCTTAATGAAACAGCAGTAGCTGATAGCGCGCGGGCCGCACTGCAGGACGAAGGGAATACGATCCAGATAGTTGCCGAAAATAAAGCAGGTGCTTATGTCATATCGTTTCTGAATCTGAAGGAACCCGGAGCCAGCCAGTTCTCCTATGCATTTGGCGCCGGGCAGGAAATTCCCCTGCAAAACGGAACAGTAACTAAAACATTCAAAAAAGGAGAAGAATTGCTTCAAGAGCATTCTGCCCTTGCATTACCCATGAGTGTTGTAGTTGTAAAGTCGTCCCAGAAACTCGGAGCCATTATTATCAGGAACACTGCCGGGCAGGAAAAACCTTCACCGGACGATGACAAGCCAGCGATACCCGAATTAACGAAAATCGCCTATTGGGATGCGTTCAATCTGAAAGATGAGGGCATAACCGAGCTAAACTATAGGATTATCCTGAGTTATTACGCCGGATCAAGAGGCGCCATACTTACCATGGGGCAGCTGGTAGAAAAATATAAAGGCAATCCTTTCTCAAAGGACTTATTTTCCGATACTACTTTCAAGGAATTCTCCAACAATACTGAACCAACCAGCATTTCAACGGCAACTGCTAAAGCAAGCGGAAGCCTGGGCATCGCTAATATTGCGGATGGAATTGCACGTTTTCTTATTAAGCGCGGAAAGGAAGAAATAAATGCCGCATTCTTTGAGCGGCTGAAAAAATTCCTGGATCAGCACGAAGAATTCAAAACCCTCTTTCCGGCTACCAACGAGTTTTTAGACAACATTAATTCCTACGAATACTCAAAGTTCCTGCAAAGTTTGCGGGATGCGTTTAGAAAGGACCTGTCTAACATCATTATTCACCTGAAGCTTTTGATAGAGCTGCCTAAATACCAGGAATTACTGAAAGAGCTGCCGGAAATACGGGCAGCCATCTATTCCGCCAGTATAGTTAGCGAACTATCGCAATCAGAGAACGGCATTATGCCGGACAGCGTGATCCATGAATTGGCTGGCATAAGAGAGTGGCAGGAGATCCACCCTAACCTGGGCAGTTCCTGGAAGCTGCTCGACCTGTTATCACAAAGCGTGCGGAATAAGGAAGCTAAAAAAAATGACAAAGCCAGCCGTTGGATCAAGATCAGTGACTTTAACCGCTTGCTGCACGATGTGCAGACCCGTAACACCCGTAACATTTACCTGGGTCTGCTTTACCAGCAGGGCGATAGTATACAATTCCAGGTCAAGGGTTCGCCACTCACCTTCCGCGGGTATATTGAGCAGAATAAGTCACAGATACTCCGGGTAGCAGGACTTATCGAAAACTTTGTAATACTGGCTAACGATGTTGATAAAAGCATCACCGACATACGTACCAAACTGCAATCCGGCAAACCGGAACCTGCGGATTATTATACCTACATTGGCAAGTCGATCAATATCATTGAATATGGATTCACCATCGCACAAATCTTCAATGAGAACCTTAATGCCGATCCATATATCACCATTGCAAAAAATGGAAATGAACTATACCGGCACATCTATACGCAGGATTACAACAGCGCAATCATGGATATTTACAACATCCTGCATGAAATATTTAACGAGCGTGAGAAACTGAAGCAGGATTATGTAGACAGGAAAGGAGCCGCTACTAAAGGGTTAAACGATGCGTTGAATGCAAAGGACAGTTTCCCCGATCCCGAAGTATTGCAAAGTTTTTTGAGGTACGGCAACTTTATTGCATCTGTTGTGAAAGCGGAATCTGCCGATGAAGTAGAGAACGCCATTGAAGCGGCCGCATTGCCTGCTGGTAGTTATTCCATTAAACAGCGGTCCAGCTTTACCTTTGCATTAAACGGCTATATTGGCTACGCCTGGGATTTTAACGGAGGGTTATATGCAAATGGTATTTACGCGCCTGTTGGCCTAAGTATAAGTACCGGCCTGTCTAAAGGTAAAGGTGGTGCGCTCACCTTATTCTCCTCTATTATTGATGTAGGAAGTATTGCCACCTACCGGCTGAAAAATGGCAATACAGATGAGTTAAAACAGGAAGTACGTCTGGAGAGCATATTTTCTCCATCTGCCCAGCTGATATATTCTGTACCCAAATGGCCTCTGGCAGTATGTATAGGTTACAAGCGGACACCGAAACTGTTTTATTCCAATCAGACTGACTTTACAACTGTACTGCCGAAAGATGTATTCAACCTGGGGATACTAATTGATATACCGATATTCAATTTTATTAGCCGGCCTTATTATAGTAAGTAATACGGCTATGATATATTTTAGTAGCTCCCTGTGTTTTGCCGAGGAGTTATTGGGTAGATATTCCCTTGCTTAATTTATTCACGAAAACAAAGAGTAAAGCGCTTATATCCTGAAGAAGCGAAGGTGCATCACAATTTGGGGTGCACCTTTTTATTACGAAGCTCGCATGTCTACATCTGCCGGCCCAGCCGCCGGGCGTTTATTTTATTTTAGAAATTACTTGGATAATAAAACTTCTCAAAGTATTTTTACCCTATGTATTTAGTAGGATATTTGACCGCTTCAGCTTACAGTTGTTAAATAGCATGGATAGGCAGCTGATCATATCACTGTTGTGTTTAATAACACCATCTTTTACTGTCCTGGCACAGCCGACAGAAAAAAAGGCATTGCCGGTACATGTGCTGGTAGTGATTGCGCATCCTGACGATGAAAGCACGCTTTCTGTAACCTTATATAAGATAGCAAAAGAGCAGGGTGGGGTAGTGGACCTGTTTGTAATAACCAATGGAGAGGCAGGATTTAAATATTCTACGCTGGCTGAAACCTATTACGGCGTGCAGCTTACCAATGAAAAAACGGGCAGGAGCAGGCTGCCCGGGATCAGGAAAAAGGAATTAAAGAACGCCGGAAAGATCCTTGGGGTAGCTAACTATTATTTCTGCGATCAGCGTGATGAGAAATACTGCCTGGATGAAAAGCAGTCGATGGATTCGTGTTGGGCTACTGCCAACATACATGCAAAGCTCGTAACGCTGTTATCGCATCATCATTATGACTTTGTGTTCGGCCTGTTGCCGGATGCTGCCGAGCATGGCGCACATAAAGCTGCAACCATCCTGGCATTAAGGGCCGTGGCATCTTTGCCTGCTGAAAAAAGGCCCTGCGTTCTGGGCGTACGCACCCGGAACAAAACCGATAGCTCACGGCAGTTTAGCGGTTACAGTAACTATGAAGAAACAAAGCCGCTGGAAGCAGCGGCGCTTTTTAAAGTAGACCGTACTACTGGTTTCAGCTACCACAATAAGGTTAATTATAAGGTCATCGCTAACTGGGAGATAGCAGAGCATAAATCCCAGGGAGCAACGCAAATGACCATGAATGACGGGGACCTGGAAGAATTTTGGTATTTCCGGCAAAATGGAAAGGAAGGTGTTGAAAAATGTGCTGCTTTGTTCCGGTCATTGGAAATGCCCCCCTATATGTCAAAGGGGGATTAACAGGCGGTGTATTGGACGATCTAAAGAGATGTGACAACTAACAGAACATTCAGCCAAATGTGCTGCCTGCGGTAAATAAGTGTATGATTGACAGGAAGATGTACAATTTCCAGGAAGGCAAAAAGTGCCCGCCGGATCCTGATATCGTCATTGCGAGGCTTCGTCGCCCCTGCGCACCATTCCCTCGCTTTGCTCCCCGCAATGACGAAGAAGTGCCTTGAAATACAGGGTATAAACAAGCTGAAAATTATTTTTTTTAAGAAAAATGAAAATTAAGTAAATCGTTTTAGCAAAATGTTGTATCTTTACGTCAGTTTTTCATAACGTGGAATTTATAAAGGCAAACGGCTTTGTTCACAGGGCCGTATTTTTTTTCCCTAAACTCAGCGTCTTCCATTTATCCAAGCGCATTTTCCGCCTGGTTTTTAACCTGTTAGCAATGAGAATGCGCATACGCGAAACTCCCCATTTTCTTCCAGCTGGGGAGCACATTGGAGCAGGAACAGGTCTACAGTGATCCGCTCAATTCCCTCTTTTTACTTCCTGTTCAGTATTACAGGTAATGTCATACGCCGCTACATCGGGTTTCATGGAAGTCAGTCTGGATTTTTCCGATGGGCTTAGGTCCCTGATCTTTTATCTGCGCTGAAACAACCCTTTACCTTGTATTTATTATTAGTCTATAGAATAGGTAGATTATTAGCAGATAATTGATATCTTTATGAATCAAACCAACCCACTTTATTATTACTGAGTATGAAAAAAGCATTGAATATCCTGCAAACCCTATTGGTAGTGGCCGTATCTGCTGTTGGGGATAACAATTTAAAAGCGCAGTCAGCTAATCATGAGCAGGAAAAACAGGCCGCTGATCCCAATGCCATCGACCGTGGCTACCTGGTTAAAGTAGGGGAGCAGGCTCCGGACGATTTTGAGCTGCAGCTGCAGGATGGAAGTAAAACCTCCCTGAAGCAGCTTAGGGGAAAAATAGTAGTGCTGCAGTTCACCGCCAGCTGGTGCAGTGTATGCCGTAAGGAAATGCCTCACCTGGAAAGCGATGTATGGAAAGCTTACCAGGATAAGAACGTGGTACTGATCGGTGTTGACCGTGATGAGCCGCTGGAAAAAGTGCAGCAGTTCCACCAGGATATGAAGATCTCTTATCCGCTGGCCCTGGATCCGGGCGCTGATATCTTTGGCCGCTTTGCAGTGAAAAAGAGCGGGGTTACCCGTAATGTAGTGATAGACCCTACCGGCAAAATTGTTTTTCTTACCCGCTTATATGACCCGAATGAATTTAGCGAGATGGTGAAGGTCATTGATGGATTGGCAAAACGGTCGTAAAAAAGAATGTAAAATTTCAAACCGGCGGAGGAAGTTCATAGAGGCCATTTAAAAGCCTTCATGAACGGGATAGATCATAAATGTAAAAGTAAAATGCCGCGAACACAGGCTTACCTGGTTTCGCGGCATTTTACTTTTTTTGGTCCGATAATACTTTTATCCGATATTAACCATGGATCCGGTTATAGTGCCTGTAATATACTTGTCTTAAATTTGATACAAACCACGTTTTTATGTGTGGCAACAGCGTGTGGCGGCGCAATTAGTACTAATTTTATCCCCCAATTCTATTAATCGTTTATTATGCTAAAGAATCTCAACATTACACTGTTCTTGCAGGCCATGCTGGTATTGGCTGCCTGCCATGAAACCCCGGCCACTAGCGGGGATCACACTGCCTACTATGCACCCCTGGATAGCGGCGTGCAAACCGGTGGTGTAAAGATCATCCCCATCAGCACCCCGAAAGGAACATTTAACATCTGGACCAAGCGCACCGGCAACAATCCCAAAATAAAGGTATTGTTGATAACAGGCGGCCCCGGCGCTACTCATGAATATGCGGAAGCATTTGACAGCTTTTTCCCGCAGGAGGAGATAGAATACATTTATTACGACCAGCTGGGATGCGGCAATTCCGATAATCCCAAGGATACTGCCCTGTATGATCTGAACCGTAGTGTGGAGGAGGTAGAGCAGGTGCGCAAAGCGCTGAACCTTACAAATGAGAACTTTTATGTTTGGGGCCATTCCTGGGGCGGCGTAGTGGCTATGGAATACGCGCTTAAATACCAGGATAATCTGAAAGCCCTGATCATTTCTGATATGATGGCCAGCGCAAAGGATTATAACGACTATGCAGCTAACGTACTGGCTAAGCAGATGGATCCAAAGGTCCTGGATAGCATCCGCGCTATTGAAGCAAAAGGTGATTTTGATAATCCCAAATACATGGAGCTGCTGATGCCCAATTTTTATGCAAAGCATATTTGCCGTTTGCCGGAATTTCCGGACCCGGTTTTACGCGCCATGGGTAAAATGAATGAATCGCTTTACAGGACCATGCAGGGCCCCAGCGAATTTGGCTTATCCGGTAAGCTCACTAACTGGGATGTGAAAGGAAAATTACCGCAGATCAAGGTGCCTACCTTAAGCATTGGTGCAAAGTACGATACCATGGATCCTGAACATATGAAGTGGATAGCCGGCCAGGTGCAGAATGGCAGCTATTTATACTGCCCCAACGGTAGTCATTTGTGTATGTATGATGATCAGGCGGTTTACATGAAAGGGCTGGTTAAGTTTATACTGGCTGTGAATAATGGGGAAAAGAAAGTAGCGCTGAATTAAAAGAATGTAAAATGTAAAATTTTAAATGTAAAACCGACGAAGGAGGTTCATAGAGACCTTTTAAAAGACTTTATGAACGAGATAAATGTAAAAGTGGAATGAAGCCCCTTATTCGCTGCATTCCACTTTTACATTTAGAATTTTACATTTATGATTTTACATTTTACATTACCTCAGCCCTTTTTCAAAACATACACTATTCTCAACCCCCACATACTGCCCGAAATTCGGCACCTGCTTATACCCATTCTTTTTATAAAGCGCAATGGCTTCCGGCTGGTTTTTACCGGTTTCCAATACACAGGTTGTAATGTTAAGCTCTTTACACCAGGCTTCTAACGCACGCAACAACCCTGAAGCAAGGCCCTGTCCGCGTTTATTTAATACAACATACATACGCTTTACCTCCATCACTTCCGCTGCATAGGCTCTTAAAGCGCCACAGGCCACCGGTATCTCCTGATCGTAAGCAACGATCACATATTCCAGGTGATCTGTTTTATTCAATTGTGCCAGGAACAAATGTTCCTCCCCGTCGCGTTCCTTTAATTCCTGGTCCAGCAGGGCTACCAGTGCCTGGAAATCCCCGTTGTCAGAGTTGGTACGTTGTATCGTGATCATGATGCTGACTGATTTATATCCCGGTATATTACGCTCAATTTCCGGCTAAATTTTAGCAATTCTTAGCCGGACAGTTATTTTTTTATTAAGTTTATGCCGGATCTACCAACCGTAATCTGGTATGCGCTAATTGAAAATGGAGGGAAAAGAGCTCACAGATCAGGATGAAAAGTTGCTGCAGGAGCGGTTTACAGCCTATTTCCGCAACTTTGAATGCCCCCTTTACTTTTTTGCGCTTAAGTTAACCCAGTCAGAATTACTCTCCCGCGACATTATCCAGGACGTATTTATAAAGCTCTGGACCATCCGCCACCAGTTTGATGATATTAAGAACATGGAGGACTACCTCTATAAAATGGTGCGCAACAAAGTGCTGGATGTGCTGCGCCAGCTGGCTAAAGACCGTAAGCTGCGGGCTGAATATTTCAATGATCACCAGTGGGAGGAATCCCGCACCTATGAGACCATCGTTGCAAAGGAGTATGCCTTTGCCCTTTCAGAAGCCATTAACCAGCTGCCGCCCCAGCGCCGCATTATTTACCAGCTAAGCCAGGTTGAAGGCCGCAGCCGTAATGAAATTGCCCGCGAGCTGGCCATTTCCCCCTCTACTGTAAAGAACCAGCTCACTGCCGCACTCAGCTATCTCCGTAAAGTAGTAGCGGGGCAAATAAAGCTTTTTTAAATTTTTTTCCAGCCCGATAGGACATCCCCCTTTTTCAAACGTCACATATGTGAGAAATGAAGGAGGATGTAGGAGGTAGAATGTAAGAAGTAAGCATCTTAGCTCTTACCTCTGACTTCAGAAAAAATTATATTACTTGGACAAGGAGCATTTCAAATACCTGTTTAGATTATACGTTTCCGGGAAGTGTACCCCGCAGGAAAGGGACGAATTTTTTGACCTGCTGGAAGCACATAAGGAGGATGAAACCATCCTATCCTTAATGGACGCGCTTTACAGTGAGATCAGGATGGAAACGCCCTCTGCCTCTTATGTAAACAATCAGGGCCGCATGGACCTTGCCGCTGCTACGCACCAACAGGAAAAAGTGCTGCCTTTACGTTCCCGGTTTAAAACCTATAAGTGGGCCGCAGCTGCAGCCTTGCTTCTATTAATAACAGCAGGTGGCTGGCTCCTTACCCGCCGGCATACGGCGGTTCCCTTAGCTGCGCGTACCACGGCCGGTAATAAGGTGGAGGTAGTATCTGCTTTTACCAGCATCCGTACCGGCAACCATGAGAAAAAGATCATTGTATTAACAGATAGTACCCGTATTGTGCTGAATGGCGCTACAGAGCTGCGTTACCCGGACCATTTTGACCCGGAAAAACGCGAAGTGTACCTGGAAGGGGAAGCTTTTTTTGAAGTATCCAATGCAGCTGCCTGGCCTTTTGTGATCCATTCCGCCGGCGGCATGTCCACCACCGTATTGGGCACCTCCTTTAATATCAAAGCCTACCCGGACCGCCGCCAGGCCATTGTTTCCGTGGTAACAGGCAAGGTAAAGATCACCAAGAACGAAAAAGATATTTCTATACTTATAAAGGGACAGGAGCTGCGCATGACTATGCAAACCGGCGCAGCAGAACAACGCAATACCGGCGTAACCGCCATTGCCGGCTGGCAAACAGGGGATATCAGCTTTAACGACGAAACACTGGAAGATATACTGAAGGATCTCCAGATCTTTTACGGGGTGAATATAAGGATCAGCAATACCGGGTTGGCCAACCTGGTTATCACAACAGGATTTAAGAAGAACACATCCATTGAGAATGCGCTGGATGTAATATGTGAGCTGGCAAATGCCAGGTACACAAAGAACAATGAAGGCTATGTAGTTTACTGACCACACACATTTTAATCAACCAACTAAAGTACGAGATGACAAAAAAGATTGTTACTGTGCTAATGGCAGTGTTATGCCTGGGCTATTCCCTTACTTATGCACAACAGAATGAAGCTACGGTTACGCTTCACCTGGATAACACTACGGTTAAAGAGGTGCTGCGCCAGATGCAGCAGCAAACGGGAAAATATTTCGGCTACCAGTCAAAAGACCTGGAAGGCCTTCCCCGCCTGCAGTTTGAATGTGTTAACCAACCATTGAACGAAGCATTAAAACAGCTGCTCAATAGCACCGGCCTCACTTTTATTGTCAAGGGCAATAATGTGCTGATAAAAAAAAGTACGGAAAAGCTCGCCGGTACCCGGCAAATAGAGGTCACCGTTACGAACATAGGCACACGGGCCGTTAGCGGCCGTGTTACCAATGGCGAGCAGCAGGGCATACCTGCTGTATCCATCCTGGGGCTGGAATCCAGGAAAATGGCTTTTACCAATGATAACGGTGAATATTTTATGCAGATCCCGGACGATGAATCCATGCTGTCATTTTCCAGCGTTGGTTTTGAGAACAGGAATGTGATGCTGGATGCCGGTAAAACCTATAATGTAACCTTAAAGGAAAGGGTAGGTACGCTGAAGCAGGTAGAGGTAGTATCCACCGGGTATGTGAACCTGCCCAAAGAGCGCGCCACCGGCTCATTTGGCGTGGTAACGGCCAAAGACCTGGAAAAAATACCGGTACCCAATGTGATCAACCGCCTGGAAGGGCAGGTGCCTGGCGTGCAGCTGAACCTCACGGAATCAGATAACAGTTTTGTGTATGGTAATCTCAGGGGCGATGTGGAAGGCAACGGCAGCTATGCCGTAACCATCCGCGGCATTTCAAGCATGAGCACCGATGTAAACAGGAAGCCCCTGCTGGTAATAGACGGCTTTCCTACGGAGCAGGATATACGCACTATTAACCCCGCGGATGTGGAGCAGATCACTTTCCTGAAAGATGCCGCTGCCGCCTCCATCTGGGGCGCACGCGCTTCTGCCGGTGTAATTGTGATCACCACCAAAAAAGGGAAGATCAATGATGGCGCGCCGCATATTTCTTTTTCTGCCGGCGTAGGATTTAATGGCAAGCCCCGGCTTTCTTCACTTCCTTTAATGAATGCTGCGCAGATGATCGATTATGAGCAGGAGCTGGTAGATAAAAGAATGATCACGGCCCCAAGAAATACGTACCCCGCCAACCAGCGCCCTATTAGCCAGGCCGTAGACTGGATGTTCCGTTTAAAGCGGGGAGAGGTAAGCCAGGCGCAGGAAGATTCTGCCTTTGCCGTTTTAAAGGGCCGCGACTCCAGGCAGCAGGTGAGTAAATACCTCTTACGCCCCGCATCTACCCAGCATTATGATCTGAACATCAACGGCGGCACCAGCCGGCATACCTATTTTGTATCCGGCGCCTATGACCGTGAAAATACCAGCGCCAAAAGAACGGCCGGTGAAAGAATGACCTTGTCGGTAAACCAGGACTTCAAATTTTTCAGGAATATCACTTTATCCGCCAACCTGCGCGGCAGCTGGTTCCGCTACACTTCCGGCGATCCCGGAGCCAGCGTATATCAACGTTCTTCCTCCCCGCTAATGCCTTATGACCAGCTGGTAGATGATAATGGCAACAGGGTATCCTATTCACGCGCCTATTACTCCGGCCGGCTGGATCAGCTGGAAGCACAGGGTTATATGCCCTGGCGTATGAACTACCTGGATGAGCTGGACATGCTGGATAATACCATCAATGAAAGTAACTACGCCGCCACCCTGGGGCTGAACATTCCTATTTATAAAGGACTGTCTTTTACTACCCAGTATATGGTGGAGCGTTCCATTTCAAATGGCAAAAATTTTCATAGCGACAGCAGTTATTATACGCGCGATATAGTGAATGCTGCCACCTCCATTGGCAGCGATGGTAAGCTGGTGTATGGCATACCAACCGGCAGCATTATGGAGCTGCAGGACTATTCCAAGAATAACTACAGCCTGCGCGGTCAATTGAACTTTGACCGCAATTTTAATGGTAAGCACCAGGTGAATGCATTAGCTGGTATGGAAGTCCGGCAAACCATTGAAAACATGAACGGCGACCGTTATTACGGGTACAATCCGCAAACGCAGTTCAGCAAACCGGTTGATTATGTTACGCCCTATACAACCGTAGATGGTTATCAGTATAATGTAATGAACGGGCAAAGCTACTCATCGCAGCGCCGGCGTTACCTTTCTTACCTGGGCAATTTTTCATACACGTATTTAGGCAAGTACACCTTATCCGGCAGCGCGCGTTATGATGATTATAACAACTTTGGGCTTGACAAGAAATTCCGTGCAAGGCCTTTCTGGTCCACCGGTTTAGCCTGGGCATTATCCAAAGAGGATTTTATGCAAAGCGCTGCCTGGCTCAATAACCTTACCATCCGCGCCACCTATGGTATTAACGGTAATATCAGCACCAACGCTTTACCATACGATCAGCTTTATTTAACAACTTACTATCAGGCTCCCTTTCAGCCCTATGCAGGCATCCTCACACCAGCCAATCCCGCCCTGCGCTGGGAGCAAACAGGCGTATATAACATTGGCGTGGATTATGGCATGTTTAACAACCGCCTGAACGGCAGCCTGGAATTTTATTACAAGAAAGGCACCGATCTGTTTGCCTTTTTTCCGATAGATAATACGCTGGGCTTTGATAACCTTACACGCAACACCTCTACCCTGAATGGTAAAGGGATCGATCTGGCGCTGGGTGGCTCAATCATCCGTAAAAAAGATTTTGAATGGTCGGCCAGGCTGGTATTTTCCTACAACACCAATAAGGTAACAGATGCGCGGTATAATGTAACCAATTCACTGCTGCAAAGCGGAGGCCCGGGAGGTCCCATTAAAGATCTGCCTACAGATTACCTGATGGTATTCCGCTACGCGGGGTTGGATAAGAACGGCAGCCCGCTGGTTATTGGCGGTAAAGGCGATACGCTGAATATTTACCAGTCGCCCAAAGATATCAGCGATCTTAAAAATGCAGGCCGCCTGGCGTCGCCTTATTTTGGCAGCTTTACACAAACCATCCGTTATAAAGGGCTTACCCTGTTCGTTATGGCTACCTATAAACTGGGATATGTTTTCCAGCGGCCCGTGCCCAGTGAATATCCCGGCAGGTACGGCTTTCTGAACTATGACTATAATAACCTGGTGGCGCAGCGCTGGCGTAAACCCGGCGATGAAGCATTTACCAATGTACCGGGCCTGTTGGGTAATGGTATTACCGGGCAGGTAAGATATGCCAATGCAGACATTAACGTGCTGCCCGGCGATCATATCCGGCTGCGGGAAGTATCCCTGAGCTATGAGCTGCCTGCCTCCCTGTACCGCGGCCTGCCTTTTAAGAACATTACGTTTTCAGGAGCAGCCAGGAACCTGGCAATATTATGGGCCAGGAACAGCGATGGCATTGATCCTGATTTTCCGCCAACTATCAGGAACCTGAAGCTGCCGCCTGCTGCTTCCTATAATTTTTCCCTGAACATTGGTTTCTGATCTTACCACAAAACGCAGTTAAATGAACCGTAACAATATATTCTTTCTGATGATGATGGCCGCCGCCCTGGTAACGGGCTGCAGCAAATACACCGATATAAAAACCGAAGGGGCGTTGACGCCGGGCGATTATATCAACTTCCGTTACCTGATGAATAATCCGGACCTGGAACGGTCGGCTGATATGCCGGACATGACTTCCGACGATCTGCAGTATAAAGACACCGGTATGCAGCAAAGCCTTTCCAATGAATACCGCAATGCCTATATGTGGGCAGCGCAGTATTATGATGCACTAGCCCCGGATCAGGACTGGCGTGTATTATATGCCACCAACTATAGCTGTAACCTGGTGATACGGGATGTAATGGGCAGCAACGGCGGCACCACACAGCTGAAAAGCGGGGTACTGGCAGAAGCGCGTGTACACCGCGCCTATGACTACTTTATGCTGGTGAATATATACGGCAAACAATATAATGAAAGCACGCAGGCCACTGACCTGGGCGTGCCCCTGGTATTGCAGCCGGATGTAGCGGAAGCAGCCGTGCGCGGTACCGTGAAAGAGGCATATGACAATATTTTGCAGGACCTGCAGGCGGCCATACCTGCATTACCGGAAAAGAGCAGCTATAACATTTATCCATCCAAAGCAGCTGCCTATGCAATACTGGCAAAGGTGTACCTGCAAATGGGCCGTTATAGGGATGCCGGCGGGTATGCAGACAGTGCGCTGACGATACAGCATACTTTACTGAACCTGCCCACCCTCAGCAGCTACCCGCAGCGTACGGATAATCCCGAGATCATTCTTTCCAAAACAGCAGGCAGCAGCCATGCATATTCTGCCCGGCAGGTATTAAGCGATGAGCTGCTGGCTTTATACGATCCGAAGGATTTCAGGTACAGCTATTTTACCCAGGACTATACACAGGGTAGTAACGTATACCGGGTATACGCAAAGGAGAATGTAAGCGGCAGTAACCGAAATATTGGGCCCTCTGTTCCGGAAATGCTGCTGATAAAAGCAGAATGCCAGGCAAGGGCCGGTGAGGCCGGCAATGCCATGAATACGGTAAATACCTTACGGGCTGCCCGCTTTACCGCTGCGGATTATACCCCGCTTAGCGCCACCAGTGCGGATGATGCGCTGGTAAAAGTATTACAGGAAAGAAGGCGGGAGCTTTGCTTTAGCTGCGCACGCTGGTTTGATCAGAAACGGCTTTTCACAGACAGCCGTTTTGCAAAAGACATTACGCGCACTAACCTGCTTACCGGTGAATCATTCACCCTAAGCCCCGGCAGCAACCGCTATTTATTTCCAATACCACAGTACAATATCCAGCTGAATCCGGCGCTGGTACAAAATCCGAGATAGCAATAATAATAGAGCAAAACATAAAGTGATCCGCAGATGAATAAGTTACAAATGGCCCTGGCAGCGCCTTTAATATTGCTGGCAAGTGTGGCAGGCGCGCAGCACGCTACGAAGTTTTACCCCGAAAGACCCATAGCAGGCGATTCCATTACCATTTCCTATAACCCGGACAGTACTACGCTGAAAGGTCTGGCGCCGGTAAGCGGCTTGCTATGGTTATACCGTAATAACAACTGGGAAACGCACGACCTGAACATGCAGATGACCGATTCCGGCTGGGTAGCAAAATATTTATTGCCGGACAACGCTGCATTCATGGTTTCCAATTTTACAGCAAATGGTATTACGGATAAAGGCGGAAAGCTGACCTACGCCGCTTTGATCTCTGATAAGAACAGCCGGCAAATGCCCACTGCTTATGCTGCCTGGGCATTCCTGCGCTTAGGGGTAATGAAAGACCAGGTGCCGCCCGCCGTAGAAGATTCAGCCCGCATTGGGGATGATGTAGGCCTGTTCTGGATGAACAATGAGCTGAGATACAATCCCGAAAGCAGGCGGCATATCATGTACGGCGCTATGTCTATCCTGAAACACAGCGGAGCGCCGCGGGCCGATACTATTATCCTGCGGGAGATCGGTTACATCAGCAAGCTGCCGGATGCCACGGAAGCAGAGCTGATGAATGCCGGCAAAGCTTACCGGTACCTGCTGGGCAATACGCATAAAGCAGATTCTATGGACCAGGTGATCATCAGCCGTTACCCCGCAGGCATAACGGCCAGGGATAAAATGATCTACAAAATGTTCCGTGCCGGGGAAAATGAGCGGCTGGATCTTTGGAAAACATTTGTACAGCAATTTCCGCTGCAAAAGTTTACGGATGTAGATACGGAGATAGATGAAATGTATTATGAAAAAGTGTACCGCGGCATTGTGTACCAGCTGGTCATGAAAAACAAGAACCTGGAAATACTGGACCAGATGATGGATCAGGCGCCATTAATATGCCTTACGGAATTTCACCGCTTACTGATCATGAACGCGCTGGCGCACGACCAGGCAAAATTATCGGAAGCATTTCCGTATTCAAAAAAGCTGGTTGAGCATATTGAGGCTTACACTACTAACAAAGCCGGCCGTGACAGCCGCTTTTATTCACCCCTGCAATGGAAAGAGCGTGTGCTGAGCTTTGCTGTACCGGCCTTTATGGGCCATGCATCCTTACTGCACCAGCAGGGAGATGATAAAACCGCGCTGTTGTGGATGGAAAAGGTAAAAGACCAGCCGGCCGCTAAGAACGCTGATTTTATGAGCCTTTACGCAGTGCTGCTGGATAATAACGGCCGCCATCCGGAGGCATTGCAGATAGCGGAAAATGCCGCCCGCAGCAACAAAGCCACCCCGGAAATTATTGCACTGCTGAAAAAGCAGTATATAAAACAGCATGGCAATGAAAATGGCTTTGACGCTTATTTTCAAAGCATGAAGAATGCAGAGCAGCTTTCTGCCGAACAGGAAGCGCTGCGCGCGCAGCTGATCCGTAAACAGGCTCCTGTCTTTAAGCTGGAACAGCTTTCCGGCGGGATGGCTGATCTTAATAAAGAGAAAGGTAAAATAGTAGTGATCGATTTCTGGGCTACCTGGTGCGGCCCCTGTAAGGACGCGATGGCCGGCATGCAGATGGCCGTGGATAAATATAACCGGGATAAGAACGTGGATTTCTATTTTATTGCTACGCAGGAAAGCCGGCCGGATTACCGGGAGCAGATCAAAAAGTTCCTGCAGTCAAAGAACTTTCATATGAATGTGCTGCTGGATGCCAGGAGCCAGGCTTCCGGGCATTTGGACGATACGTATAACAAATACACCAAAGCACTGCAGTTTTCCGGCATCCCCGCTAAAGTGATCATTGACGGGCATGGCATGATCCGCTGGCTGGGCACAGGTTATAAAGGCAGTCCCAGCGCGCTGGCAGATGAAATATCCTATATTATTGAGCTGTTAAAGAAAGAAGGATGATCCGGCAGTTTATTTTCAGCTGCCTGTTAATGCTGGCCTGCGTGCCGCTTTGTTTGGGCCAGGCAGCGCAGGTTAGCAAGCAGGTTTATTTTAATAATAAGGACAGCATCCGTTTTGGCGGTACACTAACCCTGCCGGTGGGCCGGACTACTTTTCCGGCAGTGGTGTTATTGTCCGGTACCGGCCGGCAGGACCGCGACGGGAATATGGCCGGGCATAAAATGTTTAAAGCGCTGGCCGATTCCCTGGCTGCACTGGGTTTTGCGGTACTGCGTACAGACGACCGTGGAGTAGGAGAAACAAATGGGGTATATGAAACCGCTACTACACAAGACTTTGCCAACGATGCGCTGGCCGCCGTAGCTTTTTTACGCACGCAACCCGGCGTAGCAGCCACTGGGCTTATAGGGCATAGCGAAGGTGGCGCAGCTGCTATTATTGCCGCAGCAGGCAGTCAGGAGATCAGCTTTGTGATCACACTGGCCGGGCTGGCCACCAAAGGGCTGGATGCATTAAAGCTGCAGAACCGTGCCCTCATTAACGCCGCGCCTATTTCAGACTATGATAAGAACCGGCATAACACCATTACTACCTTGATGTTTGATACGGCTTACCGTTATGCCTATACGTCCCAGATGGAAACCAGGCTCCGCGCTGCCTATGCCGCCTGGAAACATGCGGATGACAGCGCTTATGCAAAGGATAAACCCGGTGAGTTTGATCATATGCGCTTCTTTGCGGATTCCTACATACGGCAGGCTACCGGCCCCTGGTACCAGTACCATCTCCGGTATGATCCGGCGCCTTTCCTGCAGCAGATCAAAGTGCCTTTCCTGGCGCTGAATGGCGATAAGGACATGATGGTGCCCTATAAAGAAAACCTGGATATGATTAAACATACCCTGCAGCAAAGCGGTAATAACCAGGTAACAGTAAAGGTAATACCGGGGCTGAACCACCTGTTCCTGCATTGCAATACCTGCACCAATGAGGAGATCCCGCAGCTGAAAGGCGATTTTGCACCCGAAGCCTGGGAGGAAATAAAACGCTGGCTGCAGCCATTCCTCTGAAATTTTTAGGTTGATAATGACCATCCGATCAAAAACCAACGATGGATGAAGGCGCTGCTGAGAGGCAGTGCCGGGTTGACAAAAAAAGGGCTGCTCTTTACAGGGCGGCCTTTGATTTTCAAGATGCTTTTAAGCGGCCCCCTGGTCTGATATCTATCTTATTAGTAAAAATATTGCTATTTTTACTGAACATATCCAATGCCATGAGTAAGAATAGAACGGTGTTCCTGGTAGATGATGATACGGATGATCAGGATTTTTTTAAATCCGCGCTCCAAGCCATTGATAACTCTGCTTTCCTGCTTTCCGCTTTTAACGGAGAACATGCGCTGGAAATGATAAATGGTGGAAATGTTGATCCGGATATTGTTTTCCTGGATCTGAATATGCCCCGCATGAACGGCGCCGAGCTATTGGTTGAGCTACGCAGAATGGAAAGCTTTGATCCGATACCTATAATCCTGTATTCCACCTCTTCAGAAAGATCCGCAATTATCGAGTGCCTGCAATTGGGCGCCAATGATTATTTGGTGAAGCCCAATAAATTTGAAACATTGATCGTTGAGATAAGAACAGTAATGGATAAGTACTTAAAATAACGGTCGCATTTTTGTGGGTAAGTAACAGCCGGGAAGGCGGAACAAACGAAAACTAATTACAGACAAAATATTTTACAAGTCATATGAGCAAGGGTGTTACGATTTTTTTGGTAGATGATGACGCTGAGGACCGCAAAGTATTTAAAGATGCGCTCGAAGAAGCGACCGGCAAAGTACAGCTCCTGTCCGCATATGACGGTGAGCATGCGCTGGAATTAATGAACGACCGGAAATTCAGCAACCCGGACATTATTTTTATGGACCTGAACATGCCCAGGATGAATGGTATGGAATTGCTGGCCGAGCTTCGGCAAAGAAGGAATTTAACGGATGTTCCCATTATTGTATTCTCCACCTCCGCCATGTTAACCTATATACAGCAATGCATGCAATTAGGGGCAGATGATTACCTGATAAAACCGGAAAGCTTTGACATGCTGGTGAGCGGCATCCGGCAAAAGCTGGAAAAGCATACGAATGCTGCTTAAGGCAGCTGTCTCCATCTAACTATTCAGGTATTTCACCAGGAAAGGCGCTGTACGGCTGTGCTTATTTTCCGCAACGGCAGCTACGGGGCCTGCAGCCACTACCTTACCGCCTTCATCGCCCGCACCGGGTCCAATATCTACAATCCAGTCACTGTTGGCAATTACATGCATATCATGTTCAACCGTAATAACGGTGTTACCCTGGTCTACCAGTAAATTAAGCTGGTCCATCAGTTTTTCAACGTCTGATGGGTGCAGGCCGGTGGTGGGCTCATCCAGTATGTACAGTGAGTTGCCGTGCTGTGTTCTCTGCAGCTCTGTAGCCAGCTTAATACGTTGCGCCTCGCCGCCGGAAAGCTCTGTTGCAGGCTGTCCCAGCCGCAGGTAGCCCAGGCCCACCTGCTGTACGGTTTCCAACGGTCTTTTTATTTGCGGTTCATCTATGAAAAAAAGGAAAGCATCATCCACCGTCATTTCCAGCACCTCTGCAATGTTTTTATCGTTGTACTTAATTTCAAGCGTTTTATTATTATAACGGGTGCCCTGGCAGGTGGGGCAGGGTGCATATACGCTGGGCAGGAACAACAGCTCTACCATCACAAAACCTTCCCCTTCACAATGGCTGCAGCGCCCTTTCGCAACATTAAAGGAAAAGCGGCCTGCATCATAATGCCGGGCTTTGGCCATTTTGGTGGCTGCAAACAGCTTCCGGATGGGATCAAACAGCCCGGTATAGGTGGCCAGGTTGGAACGGGGCGTACGGCCTATTGGTTTTTGATCCACCACTATCAAACGTTTAACAGCATCCATCCCCGCTGTAATACGGCCTTCCAGCGGTAAGGCCTGCTGTTCCGGCATTTCTGTTTCCTCATAGGCGGCCGGTACGGCCTGCCCCAGCTGGGTGGCCACCAGCTCAACCAGCACCTGGCTTACCAGGGTGCTTTTCCCTGATCCGGACACGCCGGTAACGCTGGTAAAAACACCTAGTGGAAAAGCCGCGCTGAAATCGTGCAGGTTGTTGCGCGTAATGCCTTCCAGGCGCAGCCAGCCTTTGGGCGTTCTTGCTATACGGGCTTTGTGCTGCTGTGTATTCAGGTAGCGTTTGGTAACAGATGCGGGTACACGCTTTAGTCCCTCCGGTGGGCCGCTGTATAATATTTCGCCGCCTTTTTCTCCGGCAGCAGGTCCTACATCAACGATCCAGTCGGCATGCCTTATCACATCCACCTCATGCTCTACTACAAAAAGGGAGTTACCGGCTGCTTTAAGGCCATCCAGCGCCCGTAGCAGGGCCTGTGTATCAGCGGGGTGCAGGCCGGCCGAAGGCTCATCCAGCACATACACCACGCCAAACAGGTTGGAATGGATCTGTGTCGCCAGCCTTAGTCTTTGTAATTCACCGGGTGAAAGGGTTGGCGTGCTTCTTTCCAGGGTCAGGTAGCCCAGGCCAAGGTCTATCAGCACATCCAGCCTTTTAACCATATCTTCCGCTATCCGTTGTGTAACCAGGTTCTTTTCCGGGTGCCCTGCATTTTTATGGCCGGCAGCAGGGGCGCCTGCTGCATAAGGCGCAAAGATGTGTTTTAAGCGCTGCAGCGGTATGCCCGACATTTCTGCAATATCCAGCTTGGCAAATTTTACGGAAAGGGATGCAGGGCGTAAACGTTTGCCGTGGCATACCGGGCATTCCGCACTAAGCATGAACTGGGATACCCGCTTTTTCATCAGCTGGCTTTGCGAATTGGCAAAGGTCTGCATCACATAACGTTTGGCGCTGGTAAAGGTGCCCATATAGCTGGGCTCCAGCTTTCTTTTCAGGGCATCCTTTACTTCTGCAGCCGTAAAGGCAGAATATACCGGCACCACGGGCTGCTCCTCCGTGAAAAGGATCCAGTCACGCTGTTTTTTAGGCAGGTCTTTCCAGGGAGTATCTACATCATAACCCAGCGTCATAAGTATCTCCCGCAGGTTCTGCCCCTGCCAGGCAGTAGGCCATGCTGCTACGGCGCGTTCGCGGATGGTGAGGGTATCATCCGGCACCATGGACCTTTCCGTTACCTCGTACACACGCCCAAGGCCATGGCAATGGGGGCAGGCGCCTTCCGGTGTGTTGGGCGAAAAGCCTTCTGCATAGATGATGGATTGTCCTTTGGGATAATCGCCTGCCCGGGAATACAGCATGCGCAGCAGGTTGGATAAGGTGGTTACGCTGCCCACAAATGAGCGGGTGCTGGCTGCGCCCCGTTGCTGCTGTAAGGCAATGGCGGGCGGCAGCCCTTCTATACCATCTACCTCAGGTACCGACATCTGGTTAAAAAGCCTTCTTGCATAAGGCGAAACCGATTCCAGGTACCTGCGCTGCGCTTCGGCATACAGGGTGCCAAATGCCAGTGACGACTTACCGGACCCTGAAACGCCGGTGAATACAACAAAGGCATCGCGCGGTATTTCCAGGTCTATATTCTTAAGGTTATGCTCCCGGGCTCCGCGTACTTTTACAAAGCCGCTAAAATTCTTAGGTTGTGACATTTGCATCCTTTCTCACAGTAAAAGCAACAAATGTGCACCTTTTTTAATTACGAACGGATGTATAGCCGCAGCGATCTCCTGCAGATTTATTTTTAAGGATGGATGGAAATAGTATTTTGAGCTGAATTACCCCTTATGCCCAAGGATAAATATATGATCCCCACTATTGCAACCGATGAGGTCAGGCATCATGGATTGCAGCTTGTGAACATTTCACAGATCATTAAAACAGCCGCTACCCAGGTTCCGCACCGCGATGAGAACTATATTTTTATTTTCCAGGAAAAGGGAAAGCTGCACCTGGAGCTGGATTTCAGGAAAGTGATGCTTAAAGGCTGTATGGTGTATTTTATATTGCCAGGGCAGATCCACCACTTTTCAGCAGCTGATGACGGCATATGGATGCTAAGGGTAGAGCCTTCCCTGGTGCAGCAAACCTATAAATCCATCCTGGACCAGTACTTTCTGCTGCACGAGCCGGCAGCGGTTTCGGCGCAAAAGAAAAAGAAGCTCAGCGGCTGTTTAACCTTCCTGGCCGATGAGGTGAAGGCCCCCGGGGCCGATGCCTGCCAGCAGCATATAAAACGCGGGCTGCTGGATGTTATCATAGGGATCATCACCAGGGAATATGCCAATGGCGAAACGGATAAAAGGCAAAAGGAATCCCGGAGCACTACCATAACCCGGCAGTTTAAGGCCCTGTTATTCCAGCATTATAAGGTTAAAAAGAAACCTTCTGACTATGCCGGTGTTTTAAAGATCTCAACCCCTTACTTAAATGAAGCCGTTAAAAACTTCACCGGTTTTACGGTAAGCTACTGGATCCAGAAGATGATCATCATGGAAGCCAAGCGCCTGCTGTATTATACGGATCTTACCATTAAAGAAATAGCGGGTGAGCTGGGATATGATGATCATGCTTATTTCTCACGGCTGTTCACTACATCTGAAAAGATCTCTCCACTGGGTTACAGAAAGCGGCACCGCTAAAAATCCAAATCTTACCTGCTTTTCTGCATTGCCTTGTACCGGCCGGTGCCGTTACTTTGCAGTGCCGGTGATCCCCATGCATGGTATTTACTAAGCCGGCCATTTCAAACAATTAAACTCCTACAGACACAATGGCAAACTTAATACATAGGTTAAAGGGCGCCCTATGCGCCGCACTGATCGCCTTATCAGGCATCATGGGTTTTGCTGTAAAAAGTAACGCTCAACAGGTAAAAAATGTAGTATTGGTACATGGCGCTTTTGCAGACGGATCGGGATGGAAGGCGCTTTATGAAGTACTTACAAAAAAAGGATACCATGTAACCGCTGTTCAAAACCCTTTAAGCTCCCTGGAAGATGATGTAGCCGCTACAAAGGTGGTGCTGGATAAACAGGATGGCCCCACTATACTGGTAGGCCATTCATGGGGCGGGGCCGTGATCACGGAAGCCGGTAACCATCCTAATGTAGCTGCATTGGTATATGTGGCTGCCTTCCAGCCCGATAATGGCGAATCAGCGCTGCAATGGATTCAAACTGCGCCCCCTGCTCCGGAGAATGGAATACTGCCGCCGGATGATAAAGGAATTGTATACTACGATCAGGCTAAATTCCATGGAGGTTTCTGTGCAGATATTCCTAAGGCACAAGCGGACTTTATGTTTGCCTCCCAGGGTGCTTTTTATGCCAAAGGATTTGCAACGCCCATTACCCAGGCCGCCTGGCATACCAAGCCTGCTTATGGGATAGTAGCCACAGAAGATAAAAGCATTGTGCCGGAAATAGAGCGCAAAATGTACCAGCGTTCTAACACCAAGATCACCGAAATTAAAGGCAGCCACGTAGTTTTTATGTCGCAGCCTGAAGCGGTAGCAAAAGTTATTATAACAGCGGCGAATGCGGTGAAGTAGAAGAATGTAAAATCATAAATGTAAAATTCTAAATGTAAAAGTGGAATGCAGCGACAGATACATGTTCGCTGCATTCCACTTTTACATTTTACATTTATTATTTTACATTTTACATTCTTTGCGGCTATTGCAGCTTCCAGTCTGGCCTTATAAAATGGCAGGTATATCCATATGGATTTTTTTGCAGGTAGTCCTGGTGCTCTTCTTCTGCATTCCAGAAATCGGAGGCAGGCACAACTTCCGTAACTATAGGCCCGGGCCACTTTTTGGAAGCATTCAATTCCGCAATTAATGTGTTGGCGGTTTCTTTCTGCGCTTCGCTTAAATAAAAAATAGCGGAGCGGTAAGAGGTGCCTCTGTCATTCCCCTGCCGGTTGAGCGTGGTTGGATCGTGGATCTGGAAGAAAAATTCAAGCAGGGTGCGGTATGATAAGATCTCCGGGTTAAAGATAATTTCAATTGCTTCGGCATGTGTGCCGTGGTTACGGTAAGTAGCATTTGGTACATCCCCGCCTGTGTAGCCAACTACGGTGGAAGTTACGCCGGGAAGCTTGCGGATCAGCTCTTCCACGCCCCAGAAACAGCCACCGGCCAGTATCGCCTTTTCAGTATTCATAGATCTGTTCTTTTAGATAAAAATAAATATTCGCAGCTACATTGCGCGATCTAATTTTTTTGCAGGTGCGCTTCGTCCCCGGATGGCCGCCATAACAACGTGTTGGTGAAACGCAACAGGGTTGAGTGTTGAGAATATTCTACTAATTGTGCGTTTTTCATACGCTGAAGATCCTGGGATGGCTCAGGTTATCCGCTTTCCTCTCTATAGGCCGTCCCACGCCTCTGTCCGCTGGTTCACTGTGGCATGTTAGTTGAAATACTATCCTGAACTATTATTAACCTTAAACTATTAATATCATGTACACAACAGAAAAATCAGTAGATGTATTAAATGATCTCATTGAGCTGAATAACGACCGCGTAGCTGGTTTTGAGAAGGTGATTGCAGATATTAAACCGGAGAACATAGACCTGAAAACCTTGTTCCAGGAATATGCTGCACAAAGCCGCCAGTTCAGCCAGGAATTAACCGCAATAGTAGCCCGTTATTCAGATGATGTTGAAACCGGCACCAGCGCCAGCGGTACATTACACCGCGCCTGGATAGATGTTAAGTCATTATTTGGCGGCAGCGACCGGGCCAGCATACTTGCAGAAGCAGAAAGGGGAGAAGATGCTATAAAGAAAGCCTATAAAGATGTGTTGTCTGAAGATGAATTACCAGCCGAAGCACTGCAGACAGTAACCATGCAGGCTCAAAAAATTCAGGCCGCACATGACCGGATCAAAGCGTTAAGAGACGCATCATAATTTATGATCTTTTAAGTAGAAGGGCTGATTAAAAAGAATGTAAAATAATAAATGTAAAATTTAAAATGTAAAAGTGAAATGTGGCAAACAAGCCGCGGCACTCCACTTTTACATTTATGACTTATCTCGTTCATAAAGTCTTTTCAATGGTCTCTATGAACCTCCTTCGTCGGTTTAAAATTTTACATTTTACATTCTTTTTAGTTCAGCCCTCTTTTTATGTGGATTCATACTTAAAGCTGCTTCGTCAACCCCCGCTGTTTACCGCCCCAGCTGCTCAGCTGGTCTAAGATCGGCCATAGCTCCAGGGCCGTCTCAGTAAGTTCATATTCTACCCTTGGCGGAACCTCCGCATAAACAGTCCGCTTCACCAGGCCATCCTGCTCTAATGCCCGCAATTGCAGGCTAAGCATACGTTCTGTAATAAAGGAGAATTCTTTTTTAAGCTCAGTGAACCGCAGCTTTTTGTTGTTCAGCATACTGAGGATCTGTAGCTTCCATCGTCCACCGATCTTATTGATTGCATAGCTGAGATCACATTCACTTAGGGAGGTCTCATTACGCGTATAAGTGGAGTTTTGCTTTCTGGCTGCCATTACTTACAAGTTTGTAGGTACCATACAATTGATTGCACCACCGCAAAATTAGGACACTACCTGCTACTTTTGGAAAGAAATTTTCAAACCAAACAGGAGAAGGATTATGGATCTGTATTTAAAAGGAAAAACAGCAGTGGTAACAGGCGCCAGCCAGGGTATGGGCCGGGCCATCACAAAAGAGCTGGCAATGGAAGGCGTAAAAGTGCTGGCCACTGCAAGAAGAGATGACCTGCTGAACAGCCTCAGAGAAGAAATTGCAGCAGCAGGCGGCGTGGAGCCGGTAACTTTTGTGCAGGACTTTGTTGCACCGGATGCGCCGCAAAAGATCGCAGCCGCAGCCCTGTCAGGCCTCGGAAATGTTGATATTCTTATCAACAACGCAGGCCGTAGCCGTCCATTGGACATTATAGGTGCGGAAGAAGAATGGGCGGCATCTCTGACGCTGGACTTTGACCGGCACCGGCAGTTAACGCAGCAGCTTTTGCCCCATTTTATAGCACGCAAACAAGGCGCTATCCTGAATATAACCAGCACCTATGAACTTCGGGAGGTAAATGCTTCGGCTGTTGCCAAAGCAGGCATAGTGGTGTGGTCCAAGCAGCTTTCCATGCAGCTGGGGCAGCACGGCATCAGGATCAACTGCCTGCAGCCGGGGCTTATAGACACGGACAATATCCGCCGTTTTTTCCCGGGCAATGAACGCAGTGAATTTGCCGGGCGTGAAATTGCGCTGGGCGATTTCGGCGAGCCACAGGATATAGCCAACATGGCCGCTTTCCTGGTATCGCCGCGCGCGCGGTATATCACCGGCACAGTGGCTGTGGTAGATGGCGGTATGCGCCGCTCTCCGTTCTGATTATTGTGCACCAGGCCCCAGGGTCTGGTGTTTATCTTAATAATTGATCTGTAAATATTATCTTAGCAACAGAAGATCAGGCTACTTTGTTATTGCAGCATACTGCAGATGGCTGCAGGAATTAAAAAACTATCCGGTGAAAATGCAGATCCCAGTTATTACTAAAAGGCTTTCCATAGGCGCGCTATCCATCAATGATCACGACTTTGTATTTGAGCTGCTTAATTCAAAGGGCTGGCTTGAATTTATCGGGAACAGGAATATTCATTCCAAAGAGGATGCTGTAAATTACATCAGCAAAATATTAGTTACCCCTAACCTTACTTATTGGGTAGTGAGGCTTATAGATGGGAATATTCCTGTGGGCATCATCTCCTTTATAAAACGGGACTACCTGTTGCATTACGATTTAGGTTTTGCATTTCTGCCGCAGTATATGGGATTGGGTTATGCCTATGAAGCAGCCGCTGAAGTTAAGCTAAAGATCATGCAGGATCCGGCCCATGCGCAGCTGCTGGCTACAACCTTTCCCCATAACAGCAGCTCCATACGGCTCCTGAAAAAGCTGGGCTTTCAATATGAAAAACAGATCGAAGTTAAGAACGAAATACTGCAGGTGTATTCCATAACAAACCGGCCGGCCAATAGATAAGGCGCTGCAGCAGCCGGGATCTTTTTATTGCCGTGCATACATAAAACCCTCATAAATAACCCAAAACGGCAATATATTTGATGACTAAGCGAATGGCGCTCCGATCTCTTGTCTAAATCTTAATATATGGATCTGCTTACCAACCCGGAAACCTGGGTGTCTTTGCTCACACTCACCCTGCTTGAAATAGTATTGGGAATTGATAACATCATCTTCATTTCTATACTGGCAGGCAAGCTGCGGCAGGATCAACAGAAAAAGGCCCGGCAGCTGGGCCTGGGCCTGGCCATGGTTACCCGCATCCTGCTGTTGCTTTCATTGAGCTGGATCATGACATTAACGGCGCCCCTTTTTAATATAGGCGGCTGGGTAGGCATTAATAACCCGGCCTGGCTGGAAAAGCTGGCTATTTCCGGCCGGGACCTGATCTTACTCCTGGGCGGCTTGTTCCTTATTTATAAAAGCACTACAGAGATCCATGAGAAGCTGGAAGGGGACGAGCATACAACCGTAGCCGTAAAACAGTATTCCTTTACAGGGGTCATTATACAGATCCTGTTGCTGGATATTGTATTTTCACTGGATTCTGTAATTACCGCCGTGGGTATGGCCAATGAAATAGCCGTGATGATTGCTGCGGTAATGATAGCCGTAATAGTAATGATGTTTTCCGCATCCGGTATCAGCAATTTTGTGAACCGGCATCCCACAGTAAAAATGCTGGCCCTCTCATTTTTACTCATGATAGGGATATCGCTTATTGCAGAAGGTTTTGAGCAGCATATCCCCAAAGGCTATATTTATTTTGCCATGGCCTTCTCTGTTTTTGTAGAGATCCTTAATCTTAAGCTGAGGAATAAAGCCGCCCGGCCGGTACAGCTGAAGGACAGCCAAAAACCATAAAAGCTTCAGTTCATCACATCCGGATGCCGGTTCATCACTTTCGCTAAAAGAATAACACAGGTACCTTTATTATTACCTCAAATTTATTCTTATGCGTTTGCTCATTGGGCTGATGGCCGGCTATTTTATGGTCTTTTCCGGGAAACTGTCTGGTCAGGAAAAAAAGCAGTTGATCCGGTCCTATTTTGATTCTATAAACGTCTGCAGCCTGTATAATGGTAATGTATTGCTGGCAGAAAATAACCAACCCCTGATCATTTACAGCGGCGGGTATGCTGATCAAAGATTAAATAAAAGAAACCATGCATTGTCCAGGTTTAACCTGGCTTCCATTTCAAAGATCTTCACCTCCACGGCTATACTGCAGCTGCGTGAAAAGGGTAAGCTAAAGCTGGAAGATGATTATGGCCGCTATTTCCCGGAATTTCCGTTCAGGGGCATTACTATACAGCACCTCCTTACACATACCTCAGGTTTGCCCAACCTGGAACTTACAGAGGCCGTGATTAAAAAGAACCCCGATACTGTGATCACAAATGCCATTTTAATGACCCTTTTGCAGGAGTGGCATCAGCCCCTTTACTTTAAGCCCGGCGATGAATTCAGGTATTGTAACACCAATTACATGCTGTTGGCCCTGTTGGTTGAAAAATTGAGCGGATTACCCTTTGCAAAATACCTGGATAGATACATTTTTAAACCCGCCGGTATGAGCAATTCATACCTGGCAGTTTATGGTACCCGCAGCTGGAGCGATACCGCCAGGGTGGTACACCAGGTTTTGCCAACTTTTTTTGATTCAGTATATATACCATCTAACGAGGTAAAACGCTACCGGTTCTCTGAATATAACAACGAGGCCGCCTATGGCTCAAGTAATGTTATAAGTACCGTTGAAGATCTGCTGAAGTTTGATGCGGCTTTTTTTGCCGGTAAGCTGCTTAAACAAACCAGTATTGACCTGGCACTAACTCCCGTAAGGTTAAATAATGGCCGGGTGCATGAAGATCACATGGATACAATGTGGGGAGAGGGGAAAGGTTATTATGGACTGGGCTGGGAAATATTTGAGCAGCCGGGATATGGGAAAGCCGTTGGACATGGCGGTTTCAAGTTTGGTATTGCTTCTTTTTATTACAGAAGCCTGGAAAGAAAGCAAACGATCATTGCTTACACGAACGGTGTAAGCGATTTTGGAGCAGTGGTTACCTCAGGATTTTATTTACTTAATAATAAGCCGGCCATTCCTCTTTATACCAAAAAATCAGTGGTAAGGGCTTATGCAAAGGCCCTTATAGCCGGTGGGCCGGATCATGCTGTCAGCTTGTTTCATTTGTACCGCTCAGATACTGCGCATTATTATTTCAGTGTTGACGAGATGAACTTTCTCGGTTACGATTTCCTGTACCAGGCCACCTTTAAAGGCCATCAGCAAATGTCGCTGGAAACCTTTAAGCTGAATACGTTCCTGGATCCGGCGAATTATAACGTGTACGACAGCTATGGCGAAGCGCTTATGGAAAGCGGCAACCGTCCGGACGCTATTATTATGTACAAATGGTCGCTGAAATTGAATCCTGGCAATGAGGGCGGAATAAAAGCGCTAAAGAAGCTGAACGGGTTATAAAATTTAAAATAGCAGCGGCTGCCGTAAAACAGGTTACACCCCATAATAATATACCTCACGTTATTAAGTGACCGCAGGGTTTAAAAAGCCATAGAAAAAATAATGGCAAAAAAATTTGACGTTTCAGATATTAATTGTCAAATTTACAATTGTTGTCCTGCGGCAGGCCGTTAAACGTATAAGGTCCGGAAAAATGCCGGCGCCACAGGTGATCATAAATCCACGTATGGACTACGCCGCCCTGCTGCTTGTCAACGCAACCAGGCGCATTCTATTGACTACATATTATCTGCGAATAAATTCCCAGCGGTGTTTTCCATGGACTATGGACCATTGCCCATGGAATAAAATCATCTGTTATGAAAATACGCAAGGATCAGCATTATCACTGTTACCTGTCTGCCGGAATAAGGTTAATGACCCTGATTACAATAAACGTGCTGCTGTTCTCTTATGCATCGGCCCAGGGCGTAAAACAAGGCAAAAAAATAAGCCCTGACCTGTTCGGCCTTTTCTTTGAAGATATCAACTACTCGGCAGACGGCGGGTTATACGCTGAGCTGGTGCAGAACCGCTCCTTTGAGTACAGCCCTACTGACAGGCGGGAGTGGAGCCCCTTCTCATTCTGGCAATACATTACCCCGGGATTCTCCTACGGTTCATTGAATATAGAAACCACTGCGCCGGTACATCCCAACAATCCTCACTATGCAGTGCTGAACATCGAACATCCGGGAGATAGCGGCGTTGGGATCAGGAACGATGGATTTGCTAAAATACCCGTGAAAGCAGGTGAAAAATACCACTTTTCTGTTTTTGCAAAATTGCTTTCGCAAGCGCCCATTGATGTAACGGTAAGCCTTCAGAATACGAAAGGAGAAACGCTGGCAGAAAGTAAGATCAGGGTATCATCACCCGGCTGGCAAAAATATACCACGGACCTGGTAGCCTCCGCTACAAACGACAGTACGGCATTAGTGGTGCTGGCCACTACCAAAGGTAAGCTGGCATTGGATGTAGTATCACTGTTCCCGGCAAATACGTTTAAGAACCGGCCTAATGGATTACGGGCCGATCTGGCGCAGCTGCTTGCAGATGTGCATCCGAAATTCATCCGCTTCCCCGGCGGCTGCCTGGCGCATGGCGATGGGCTGGGGAACATGTACCGCTGGAAAAATACCATTGGCCCCATTGAGGAAAGGGTGGAACAGAAAAATATCTGGGGTTATCATCAAACAGCCGGGTTGGGTTATTATGAATACTTCCAGTTTTGTGAAGATATAGGCGCCAAACCATTGCCGGTATTGCCTGCTGCAGTAAGCTGCCAGAATTCCGGCGGTACCTGGCGTATTGGCGGCACCGGGCAAAAAGCAATTGATATGAATGATATGCAGGCTTATATCCAGGAAGTGCTGGACCTGGTGGAATGGGCCAACGGGCCCGCTGCATCCACCTGGGGCGCCAAACGCGCTGCAGCCGGCCATCCTGCACCGTTTAACCTGCAATATGTGGGTATTGGTAATGAGGATAAGATCACACCTGAATTTGAGCAGCGCTTTAAAATGATCTATGATGCCGTTAAAGCCAAACACCCGGAAATAACCGTGATTGGAACCGTTGGCCCCTTTCCGCAGGGCGAAGATTTTGATAAAGGCTGGAAGCTGGCCAATGCGCTGCAGGTGCCCGTGGTGGATGAACATTACTATAGCCAGCCGGAATGGTTTATTTCCAACCAGTACCGCTATGATACCTATAAGCGTAATGCTACAAAAGTTTACATAGGCGAATACGCATCCTGGGGCAACAAAATGAAGAACGCCCTGTCTGAAGCCGCTTACATGACGGCTATTGAACGCAATGGCGATGTGGTAAGCCTGGCCTCGTATGCGCCCCTGCTGGCAAAAGCCGGGTTCACGCAATGGAACCCCGACATGATCTATTTTGACAATACCTCCGCTTACCCAACCATCAATTACTACGTACAGCAACTGTTCTCCGTGAACCAGGGGGATACTTATTTTGAAAATGTTGTTTCCAAAAATGCTGCTGATTCCGCGCTGGCTGCCTCCTGTGTGCAGGATAGCAAAACCGGCGATGTGATCCTGAAGCTGGTAAATGCAGGGCCGGAGCAGGGCCGCATGAAAATTAACCTCTCCGCTTTTGGAAAGCTGGATGCAGCTGCAGCAAAAACAGTATTAAGCGGCAGCGCAGAAGCAGCAAATGTATTTGGCAGCGCGCCTGCGGTTACACCTGTTACCTCCGCATTCAATGCAGCCAAAACCTTTGAATATGCCGCTCCGCCGATGTCGCTGACCGTTATCAGGATCAGGAAAAAGAAATAGCTGAATAACTTTTCACGTAAACGGTTGTATGAAAAAAATTGCAACACTCTTTTTGCTCGCGTTTTCCATTTGCCAGTGCCTGCAGGCACAGCAGGCGCACAACCCGGTTATTTATGCAGATGTACCTGATCTGTCCATGATCCGTGTTGGGGATACTTATTATATGAGCAGCACCACCATGCATATGAGCCCGGGTGTGCCCATTATGAAATCCAAAGACCTGGTTAACTGGCAAATTGTTAGCTATGCCTATGATGTGCTGGATGATGTGGATGCGCTGAACCTTGCCAATGGCCAAAGTGCCTATGGCAGGGGATCCTGGGCCAGCAGCCTGCGTTATCATAATGGGGTTTATTATGTAAGCACTTTTGCAGGCACCACTAATAAAACCTATATCTATTCCACCAGGGATATTGAAAAAGGCCCCTGGAAAGCCGTTTCATTTACCCCCGCTTTACATGACCATTCCCTGTTCTTTGATGATGATGGCCGTGTATACATGCTGTATGGCGGTGGTAAGATAATGCTGGCGGAGCTGAACGCTGACCTCTCGGGATTGAAGCCAGGCGCTGCCAGCCAGGTGATCATAGAAAATGCCAGCGCGCCTGCCGGTACAAATATTGGTTTGCCTGCAGAAGGTTCACAGCTGTTCAAGGTGAACGGAAAATATTACCTGTTCAATATCTGCTGGCCAAAAGGCGGCATGCGCACCGTTGTTATTCACCGGGCAGATAAAATTACCGGTCCTTATGAGGGCCGTATTGCCCTGCAGGACAAAGGTGTGGCACAGGGAGGCCTTATCAGCACACCGGCAGGGCATTGGTATGCTTACCTGTTCCGCGACTTTGGCGCGGTGGGCCGTATTCCCTACTGGGTGCCTGTAAAATGGCAGGATGGATGGCCGGTGCTGGGCATTGATGGCAAAGTGCCTGATTCCTTGGACCTGCCTGCAAACAAAAGCCTGGATCCGGGTATTGTAGCTTCAGACGAGTTTATCCGCAAACCAGGAGAAGCTCCGCTGCCGCTGGTTTGGCAGTGGAACCATAATCCTGATAACAGCCATTGGTCGCTGAGCCGGCGGCCGGGTTACCTGCGGCTCACTACCGGCAGGGTGGATACTTCGCTGCTGCTGGCCCGTAATACGCTCACACAAAGAACATTCGGCCCCTATTCATCCGGCGTAACCGCAATCGATGTATCGAACATGAAGGAGGGTGATTGTGCCGGGTTAATGTTATTACAGAAAAAATATGGCTGGGTGGGTGTAAAGGCAGCAGGCGGCGTCCGGTCGGTGGTAATGGTAAGCGCGGAATCCGGCTCGCCTGTAGAGCTGCAAATGCGAAGCATCCCGCTTACGCAGCGTACCGTGTACCTGAAGGCCGGCTGCGATTTTAAAGACAAGGCTGATAAAGGTTATTTTTATTTTTCTCTGGATGGCAGCTCCTGGACAAGGATAGGCCCGGCGCTGCAAATGGCGTACACCCTGCCGCATTTTATGGGGTATCGCTTTGGATTATTTAATTATGCTACAAAAAGTCCCGGAGGGTTTGTAGATTTCGACTTCTTTCGTATAAGCGATAAGGTTGCCCTTGAACAGTAAAGGATTGTTTAAGGCAGCTGTCCACGTAGCTGAAAAACAATTCACGATGAAAAAACTGCTCCCACTCCTTGTATTCACGTTTTCCATTAGTCAGTGCCTGCAGGCGCAGGTAAGGCTTCCACGGCTGGTCCGCGATAGTATGGTGCTGCAGCGCGACCGGGAGCTTACCATCTGGGGCTGGGCTGCACCCGGTGAAAAGGTGAGCGTACGCTTTAATAATAAACGTTTCCGGGCAGTAGCTACCCCTGAAGGTAAATGGCGCCTGTTAATGCCGGCCATGAAGGCAGGCGGGCCTTACACCATGCAAATAGATGCCGCCAATCATATCACATTGAAAGAGATCCTGGTGGGCGATGTATGGCTTTGCTCCGGCCAGTCGAATATGGTGCACCAGCTACGGCTGCATGATGTGCGTTATGAAGCAGATATCGCGGCAGCCAATTACCCCCTTATAAGGCAATTTGCAGTACCCAATGTTACGGACCTGCAGGGCCCCCGTGACGATTTGCCCGGCGGCTCCTGGCAATGGGCAAACCCGGCTAATGTGCGGGACTTTTCGGCAGTAGCTTATTTTTTCGGTAAGCAGCTGTACGGGAAATATCATGTTCCTATTGGCCTTATCAATACCAGCTGGGGCGGCTCGCCTATAGAAGCCTGGATGAGTGAGGAGAGCCTTGCGGATTTTCCTGCCGTAATAGGCAACATAACACAAAATAAAGACACCGCTTACCTGGGCGAAAAGGAGCGTAAGCTGCCCGCTGTATACACCCCCGATCCGGCTAACGATAAGGGTTACACGGAAGGCTGGGCCAATCCTTCGTATAACCCTAAGGGATGGCGTACCATCAATATCCCCGGTTACTGGGAAGATCAGGGCGTTCATGACCTGCATGGCGTGGTATGGTACCGCCGTGAGATAGAAGTGCCGGCTGCCATGGCCGGGCAGCCGGCTAAGGTTTTCCTGGGCCGCATTGTGGATGCCGATGTGTTGTATATAAACGGAAAGCAGGTAGGTACCACCGCTTATATGTATCCCCAAAGGCGCTACCAGCTGCCTGCTGGTACGCTAAAAGCCGGTAAAAATCTTTTTGTGATCCGTATAACCAATAATGCAGGTAAGGGCGGCTTTGTTCCCGACAAACCTTACCAGCTGATTGCAGGTAATGATACCATTGACCTGAAAGGTTACTGGGCTTATAAAGTGGGCTCGGTGAATCCGCGGGACGCTATCACGAATAACGGCCGTATAGCATCACAGAACCAGCCCACAGCCTTGTACAATGCCATGTTAGCGCCCATCTTCAATTTTAAGGTGAAGGGTTTTATCTGGTACCAGGGTGAAACCAACGCAGGGCGCGGCGCAGAATATGCCCGGTTGCAGCCGGCTATGATCGCTGACTGGCGGCGCAAATGGCAGCAGCCGGATGCCCCTTTCCTGTATGTGCAGCTGCCCGGTTTTATGGATATGAACTACCTGCCCATGGAAAGCCAGTGGGCCCGTTTCCGGGAAGCGCAGTTACAGTCGCTGTCGGTTCCCCGCACCGCAATGGCCGTAGCCATAGACCTGGGTGAGTGGAATGATGTGCATCCCGACCGGAAGAAGGAAGTAGGGGAGCGGCTTGCCCTGGCAGCGCAACGGCTGGCGTACGGCGACAGCACCGTAGTGTATAGTGGCCCCATTTTACAATCGGCTAAGATCGAAGGCAATAAGATCACGCTTTCCTTTAGCGATACCGGCAGCGGCTTAATAAGCATTGACGGGGAGGAGCTCAGCGAATTTGCCATAGCAGGCAGCGATAAAAAATTTGTATGGGCAAAAGCGCGCATTGAGGGAGATAAAGTAGTGGTGTGGAACGATGCAATAGCAAAGCCTGCATACGTGCGTTATGCCTGGGCCGATTGCCCGGTTAATCCCAACCTGTTTAATAAGGAAGGTTTGCCTGCATCCCCGTTCAGAACAGATCCCTGACGGGGTATAGCCGATCTGTGCTATTTTTGCATCTAAAGCGATTGAATGGAACACAGGCCATTAAAGATCATCAATGCCAGTATTGTTACTGCTGAAAAGATCATTTCTCACGGCACTATTCTTATCCGCGACGGAAAGATAAACGCAGTGGTAGCAGGCAATGTAGAAGAGGATGGATTTGAAGTGCTGGATGCCGCGGGCAAATATGTATCAGCCGGTTTTATTGATATACATGTTCATGGCGGAGCCGGTCATGACTTTATGGACAATAGTGTTGAGAGCTACCTGGCTATTGCTGAACTCCATGCCAGGCACGGCACAACGGCATTTACCCCCACTACTTTAAGCTGCGGAAAAGAGGCCTTGCTGGAAACACTGGCATTATATGAGCAGGCCGATGTTTTAAATAAGAACGGAGCCGCCTTTATAGGTATGCATATAGAAGGACCCTATTTTTCCATGGAGCAAAGAGGCGCGCAGGATCCGCGCTTTATCAGGCATCCGGATCCTGAAGAATACAAAGAAATTATAAGCCGCTCAAAGATCATTAAACGATGGAGCGCCGCACCGGAGCTGCCGGGCGCCATTGAATTTGGAAAATACATTCAGCAGCATGGCATACTGCCCGCTATTGCGCATACAGATGCCATTTACGAAGAAGTGCTGGAAGCCTATAAAGCAGGCTTTACGCATGTTACACACTTTTACTCCTGTATGTCGGGCGTTTTTCGAAGAAATGCCTACCGCTATGCCGGAGTGATCGAAAGCGCTTATTTGCTGGATGATATGACCGTGGAAATAATTGCAGACGGAACGCATTTGCCGGCGCCCCTGCTTAAGCTGATCTATAAAATAAAGGGGCCGGATAAAATTGCGCTGATCACAGATGCCATGCGCGCAGCAGGCATGCCCCCGGGAGAAAGTGTATTGGGCCGCCTGCAGGATGGTTTAAAAGTGATTGTTGAAGACAATGTAGCCAAGCTTCCCGACAGAAGCGCCTTTGCTGGCAGCGTGGCAACTACCGGCCAGCTGGTGAGGAACATGATCACCCTGGCAGAGGCGTCATTGACCGATGCCATAAAAATGATGACCGCCACACCGGCATCGATCATGGGAGTGGCAGAGCGTAAAGGTACACTGGCAGCAGGTAAAGATGCTGACCTGGTGATCTTTGACAAGGATATCAACATTTATTACACCATCATTGCCGGGAAAATAGTTTACCAAAATCTACGTACATGAAGCCTGCCCTGCTAAAGCTGCTCACCGTTCTGTTGTTATTTACAATGCCGGCCATATATGCGCAGGAAAGCGCGGCATCCTTTAAGGTGAAAGGCTTTCACCTGGATCTGCGCATCCAGGTAATGAAAATGCCTGCGCTTAAACAGTTTGCCCTGGATCTTAGCAAACATGGCATCAACACCCTGCTGGTGGAATGGGAAGCTACTTATCCCTTTGAACAGGAGCCTTTAATAGCCAACCGCTATGCCTATACGAGGCAGGAAGTGGCTGATTTTATCCGTTTTTGTAAAAGCATTTCAATAGATGTGATCCCCCTGCAGCAAAGCTTTGGCCATGTGGAGTATATTTTACGCCATTATAAGTACGCCGCATTAAGAGAAGATAACCAGGACTTTTCGCAGGTATGCCCCAGTGAGCCCGCATTGAATAAAAAATTATTCACAACGCTGTACACCGATCTGGCAGCCACGCATTCATCGCCCTTCATACATATAGGCGGGGATGAAACGTATTTGCTGGGGCATTGCGAAAAATGTAAAAAAAAGGTGGCGGAGGCAGGCGTATCCCGCCTTTATTTCGATCATATAAAGCTGCTGTGCGATATTGTTGTGAGCCTGGGTAAGCGGCCGGTGCTTTGGGCGGATATTGCGCTGAAATACCCGGAGTATATTCACCTGCTGCCCAAACAAACCGTTTTTATTGACTGGAATTATGGCTGGCCCCTGGATAGATTTGGTGATCATCAGCAGTTGGTGAACAGCGGATACGAGATATGGGGAGCGCCTGCATTAAGAAGTGATCCCGACAACTATTTTATAACCTGCTGGCAAAAGCATTTCAATAACATCCGCGATTTTATACCAGCCTGCAGAAATTTAGGCTACAAGGGCATTCTCATGACCTCCTGGTCCACCTCCGGCGCTTACTCCTCCGTGTTTGATTCAGAAGGCGACCTGATAGAGCTGTATGCGATCAGGCATGTATACCCTATCAGCGGCTTTGACATATTGATAGCCGCCTATGAAGAAGCCATCAGCAGCCCTGCGCCATTGGATATAGAGGGTTTCATAAAACAGTACTGCAGCCGGCAGTATGGGCTCAGTGAAAAAGATGCATTGCAGTTCAGGACAGCCTTGTTTACAGCGCCTTATAAAATAAACAAAGGACAGGTAATAGCGCCGGTAACAATGAGCATCAGCCAGCTGCTGGATAGCGCGCGCAATGCAGCCGCTATCTTACAATCACTCCGGCCTGTGAAGAACCAGCAGGCATTTGCACACTACCGGCTCATGGCCGGCATCCGTGTTTATTACCTTACCTATATGACAATAGAGGCCAGGGCAAATGCCGCTGATCTTACCCCGAAAGACACGGCAGCATGTATAGCGCAGCTGCAGCAGCTCATGAAGCAGGAGCCATCGCTCAGCAAGGCCTTTGTGCAGCTGAACGGATCACTGTTATATCCATCTGCCCTGGAAGAAGAAAATGTATTAAGAAGCCAGAAGGTACACCAGCTGTACCAGCGCCTGGCAAAGATTAAATGAATGTAAAAACCGGTTATAACCCCTTTTTTAATATTTTTATGTGACTTAAAACCGATGTATGAAGGGGTGGGGGCAAAGGATTGTCTTTTTGTTGTTATGCACTATTATCACGGGCCGCTTGTCCGCAACCAGCTATCCCATTAAATACCTGGGCATAGAGGACGGCCTTTCCAACAATGCAGTTACCAATATTTACCAGGATAATAAAGGTTTCCTGTGGTTTGGTACTTATGATGGATTAAACCGGTACGACGGTTATAAATTTAAAATTTACAGGAATAAGATAGGGGACAGTACCTCCCTGATGGATAATGGCATTTATACCATTGAGGGAGACCTGCGCCATAGGTTATGGATAGGCGGCCGCAAAGGCGTGAGCGTTTTTGACCCGGCGAATGAAAAGTTTTCCGTTGCCCGCTATATACCGGCAGGCAGCAATCTCGCCGGACCGGTGAACGGCAATATCCATATCATTAAAGCCAGCAGGCAAGGCATGATCCTGATCGGTTCAGAAAGTAACGGTTTGCTGTTGTTTGAAGGGGATATGCACACCGGCCGCCAGATCCCTTTGCTGGATGGCGGGCATGCTATGACGGAGTATGAAGTAACGGCCATTGATTTTGAGCAGGGAGGCCGCTATGCCTGGTTATTTATACAGGGAAAAGGCCTGTGCAGGTATGATGCCGCCAATAAAACCCTGCAGGTAATAAATAAGGAGATCAACAAGGGTAACTGCCTGAAAGTAGATCCCAAAGGCCCGCTGTGGCTGGGTACAGATAATGGCCTTTTCCGCTACGACCAGCGCAGCAACACCTATTCCGCCAACTACATAACAGAAAACAGCAAGATCGTTAACCTGTGTATGGACAGGCAGGGCGTGTTATGGATAGCATCAGATGGCAATGGCATGTACGTATTGCGCTCGCCCGGTGAGCAGGCGGCCCCTTTCCCGGCCCCTGGCAGCAAGCAGCAGCTAAGCAGCAACGCGGTTTATTCCATTTATGAGGACCGCGAGAACCGGAAATGGATCGGCACCTTACGGGGAGGTATCAATATTATTCAGCCCCGGCAGCACCTGTTTGAGCTGTATGCTTTTAATGATGACAGCATTTTTGGGTCAATCAACAATTTCATTTTTTCGTTTTGTGAAGATGAAGGAAAAAATATCTGGATAGGAACAGATGGCGGCGGTTTAAAATACTGGAACCGGGAGCACAATACCTATACCCGCTATACCCGCAACCCCGCAGTAAAAGGCTCGCTCAGCAGCAATTTTATCACCTCCATTATACGCGATTCCCTGGGCGATATCTGGCTTTCCACCTGGTTCAGGGGCATAAACCGTTTCAACAGGGCCACCGGTACCTTTGAACACTTTTCCTGCTTTAACCCCTATACCGGTGTAGAAGAAAATAATGTGTGGCTGGTGTATGAAGATGCGCGGAAAGATCTCTGGGCCAGCACCACCAACAATGGCACATTGTATACCTTTAACCGGAGCAAAGGAAAGTTTGAGGTTTTTGACCCAGGCATTGTAAATGTTCAGAGCCTGGCAGAGGACAGCAAGGGTAATTTATGGGCCGGTAATTATGGAAAGCTGATCCGGATTGACCGTACCCGGAAGCATCACCAGGAATATAATATAGGCTATACCATCCGTTCCATCTATATGGATAAGCGGGGCAATTGCTGGCTGGGTACCGAAGGCGGCGGGCTGCTGCTTTTTAACACCGGTACGGGCACCTTTACCCGTTTTACAGATGCCGACGGGCTGCCGAATAATTCCATTCTTAAAGTGCTGGAAGACGATGCCGGCAACCTGTGGCTCAGCACCTACAACGGGCTGTCATGCTTTAATCCGGAAAAGTGGACGTTCAGGAATTTTTCCCAGTCCGATGGCCTGCAAAGCAACCAGTTCACCTACAATGCAGCATTGAAGCTGCGCTCAGGCGAGCTAATGTTCGGGGGCATCAAAGGGTTCAACATCTTTAACCCAGATAGTGTGTACCAGCAGGTAAGTATGCCGCCCCTGCTGCTAACCGGTATGAAAATAAATAACATTCCGCTGGAGCAGCATGATGTGCAGGAGCTGAAGATCCCCTATGATAAAGCGGTTATTTCTTTTGATTTTGTTGCGCTGGAATACACCTCGCCCGATAAGATCAGCTATGCCTATTACCTGGAGAACTGGGATAAGGGCTGGAACTATGTGGGGGAATCCCGTACCGCTAATTATACCCGTTTACAGGAAGGCAATTATGTTTTTAAAATAAAGGCCACCAATGCCGATGGGAAATGGAGCCGGGAGGTACGCACTGTAAGCATTATTGTGCTGCCGCCCTGGTACCGTACCTGGTGGGCAAGGCTGCTGTATATTACCTGCACAGCAGCGGCCATCTGGTTCTTTATCCAGTACAGATCGCGGCAGGAACGCTTACAGTATGAAATTAAGCTGGCGCATCTTGAAAATGAAAAAGAGAAAGAGATCAATGAACGCAGGCTGTCTTTTTTCACAAACATCTCGCATGAGTTCAGAACGCCGCTTACCCTGATCATTAATCCATTAAAGGAGTTCATACAAAAACAGGAACAGCGGGATGATAATGAAACGCTGGGCGTAGTATACCGGAATGCCAGGCGCCTGCTAAGCCTTGTAGACCAGCTGCTGCTTTTCCGTAAAGCAGATACCCAGGGCGATCAGCTGAAGATAACCCGGCTGAATGTGGTGGAGCTGTGTAACGAGGTATACCTGTGCTTTTCCCAGCAGGCAAAGGCAAGAGGCATGCAATACGGGTTCCGCTGCAGCCAGGAGCAGATAGCGCTGTATGCCGATTATGAGAAGCTTGAAATAGCCCTCTTTAACCTGTTATCCAATGCTTTTAAATTTACGCCCGATGGGGGCAGCATTCTGCTGGAGCTGCGGGAAACGGAAAGCGAAGTAGAGATCCTTATTAAGGATACCGGCTGCGGCATACCTGAAGGCATGGGCAACAGGATCTTTGATAAGTTCCAGCGGGCAGGGGGCCGGAAAGAGCATTTGCAAACCGGCTTTGGTATAGGGCTTTACCTGGTAAAACATTTTGTTGAAACTCACAGCGGTTCCATTAGCTATACCAGCACCGCAAATGAAGGTACTGCCTTTTTTATCCGCTTAAAGAAGGGCGCCGCTCACCTGAACAGCGCCGACCTGGTAGCCGATACCACGGCAAGGTCCGGGATCCTGCATGAGCTGGCGGATGGAACAGAGCCCGCCATCAAAAAGGAAAAAGGAAACGCCCCGCTTAAACCCGTAGAGGAGCTGGTAACGGAAAAACGGTCCATCCTGCTGATCGATGACAATAGGGAAATAAGGGAGTACCTGCGGCAGCTTTTTGCAGACCGCTATATTATTTACGAGGCAGATAACGGGGATGATGGCTTTGCCCTGGTGGAAAAGCATATGCCCGACCTGGTGATCAGCGATATCCAGATGGAAGGTATGAATGGCGTGGAGCTGTGCGCCCGTATCAAACAAACGGAAACCCTGAGCCATATACCGGTTATCCTGCTCACCTCATCCTCCGCTGCCGATGTGCAGATGAAAGGCCTGGAAGAAGGGGCGGACGATTATATCACCAAGCCGTTTGACAAAGAGCTGCTGATGGTGAAAGCAGAGAATATCATCAGGAACCGGCACCTGCTGCGGCAATACTTCCTGGATCATATAACCCTGAAACACACCAGCATACGCGTACCGGCCGACTACCGCGATTTCCTGAACCAGTGTATTAAGATCGTGGAAGCCAACCTGGATAACGAGGATTTTTCCATTAAAACATTTGCGCAGGCCATTGGCATGAGCCATTCCAGCCTGTATAAAAAGGTAAAATCTATGTCGGGCCAAACCATTAACGCCTTTATCCGTTCCATTCGCTTAAGAAGAGCGGCCGTTTTAATGCTCAAGGAAAATTATACCATTAACCAGGCCGCCCAGCAGGTAGGCATTGGCGATATCCGGTACTTCCGGGAGCAGTTCGTAAAGCTGTTCGGCATGAACCCTTCGGAATACGTAAAGAAATACCGCCCCTCCTTTAACGGGGATCTGAATGTGATCAAAATATAATGGAAAGAGGGTTAAAATGTGATTTTACCCCCTGTTTTAAATGATTTACCCCCTATCAGGGGCCTCCCTTACCGGTTAATTTGCGCCTTAGAAACTGAGTACAAAAAATTCTAAGACCAAAATTTAAGACCAGCTATTATTCATTTAAACAGGTTCCGTTATGAAACGACTTTTCAAAAGCCTAATTGGAATTGAACAGTTAGGGAGTTCCATCCGACCACTAAAAAGATCAAATTATCCACGGATGAAAAAAGGATCTCTATCTATCTTTCTTTTCCTTATTCCTATTACCATGTGGGCCCAGCAATCGAAGATCACCGGCAAGGTGGTTTCCGGAGGGGAAGCGGTGCCCGGAGTTTCGGTGCGGGTGAAAAATACCACCCAGGGAACAACAACAGATAACGCCGGGCAGTTTTCCCTGGCCGCCGGTGTAGGAGATACCCTGGTGTTCAATCATCTCTCTTATGTTACACAGGAGATAGCGGTGAGGAATAATGCGCCCTTGTCCATTTCACTGGCTGCCACCAGCCAGAATGTGAATGAGGTGGTGGTAGTGGGTTACGGCACACAGAAAAAGGCCACCCTTACCGGTTCCATTTCCGTTATAAAAGGGGCGGACATTGTAAAAAGTCCGCAGCCGAACGTATCCAACTCCCTGGCAGGCCGTTTCTCAGGCGTAATTGCCAATAACCGCTCAGGTGAGCCGGGGTATGATAATTCCAATATCTATATACGCGGGCTGGCTACCACAGGTAATAATGATGTATTGGTGGTAGTAGATGGGGTGCCGGGGCAGATAGGCGGCCTGCAAAGGCTGGACCCGAATGATATAGAAAGCATGTCGGTGCTGAAGGATGCATCTGCAGCTGTATACGGCAGCCGTGCGGCCAATGGGGTAATATTAATTACCACCAAACGGGGTAAAACAGGTAAACCGGTGATCAGCTACAGCTTTAACCAGGGTTTTTCCTCGCCCACCCGCCTGCCTAAAATGGCAGATGCGCCTACCTATGCCACCATCATGAACGAAATTCAGTATTACACCAACCCGGGTGGCGGCTTAAACCAGTTTTATACGGATGCGCAGATCCAGAAGTTCAGGGACGGCTCCGACCCGCTGAACTATCCTAATACCGACTGGCAAAAAGCTACTTTGCGGAATACCGCACTGCAGCATCAGCATAGCCTGTCTGTAAGCGGGGGTACTGAAAATGTAAAATATTATGTGTCACTGGGTACCATCGGGCAGCAGGGCATTTATAAACATGGCGCTACGCAGTACGACCAGTATAACTTCCGTTCAAATATAGATGCCAATATTACCAAACGCCTGAAGGTAGGCTTGTACTTATCCGGCAGGGAAGAGGACCGTGTGTACCCGCAAACAGGCGCCGGTGATATCTTCCGTTCTATTTACCGCGCTTATCCTACCGTTGCGGCTATTTATCCCAACGGGCTGCCTACTTCCGGTATAGAAAATAACAACCCGGTGATGCAGGTAACAGATATAGGCGGTACAAACCGGAATCCCACACAGGTGTTCAACGGCATTCTGAAAGGTTCTTATGATATCCCGGGCCTTGAAGGCCTGTCGCTGGATGGGTTTTTCTCGGTAGATAAATCCTGGAGCGCTGATAAATCATTCAGCATACCTTACCCGGTATACAGCTATGATGCTACTGCCAATACTTATAATAAGGTAGTGGTAGGCGGTTCCGCAGGCCTGGCTTCCCTGAACCAGTACCAGCTGAACCAGTCCCTGGTAACCTCTAACATCAAGCTTAATTTTACCCGCCAGTTCGGCCAACATCATGTGGATGCGTTTGTGGGTTATGAGCAAAGCAAAACCGTAATGGACAGCTTGTCTGCATCCCGCTTAAACTTCCCATCCTCACAGCTGCCGGAACTGTCACAGGGCGGATCTGCAGCTACGGATAAGAACAATGCCGGTAAAAGCTACCAGTTCACCCGCAAAAGCTACATTGCAAGGCTGGCCTATAACTACCAGGAAAAATACCTGCTGGAAGGGCAGGCGCGTATAGACGGTTCTTCCACTTTTCCCAAGGGTAAGCAATACGGATTTTTCCCTTCCATATCCGCAGGCTGGCGTATTTCCAAGGAAGACTGGTTTCAGCCGGTATCCTTTATCCAGGACCTGAAACTGCGTGGCTCTTATGGTACATTGGGTAATGATAACGTAGGGCTGTTCCAGTATTTTGATAACTATAGCTTCAGCAACCAGTATGTGGTAGGCACTGGTAGTAATATCCATCCGGGTATAGACCTTATTAAACTGGCCAATCCCAATATTACCTGGGAAACAGCCAAGAAGCTGGACCTGGGTATTAATGCCGTTTTCCTGCAGCATTTCTCAATGGAGTTCATTTACTTCCAGCAAAAACGTTCTAATATCCTTACCCAGCGCAATGCTTCCATTCCGCAGGTATCCGGTATTGTGAACCCCTTTGGCAGCGATCCGCTGGTGCCTTCCGAAAATATCGGGAAAGTGAACAGCAATGGTATAGAAGCTACCCTGGGGTACGACAACTCCGCCGGCGATGTTCATTACCACGTTGGCGGTAACTTTACCTACGCAAAAAGCAAGATCATTTTTATAGACGAAGCAGCCGGCGCTTTGGATTACCAGCGCCAGACAGGCCGCCCCCTGAACACTTACCTGCTGTATAATGCCATTGGTATTTTCAGAACCCAGGCCGACCTGGATAACTATCCGCATTTGCCCGGCGCACAATTGGGAGACCTGATCTACCAGGATTACAACGGCGATAAGCAGATCACTGCAGATGATGCTACCCGCACAAAATATGGTAACATTCCTGAGATCACTTACGGTATAGTATTAGGCGCAGATTATAAAGGTTTTGACTTTTCCGCAGTATTTGCGGGGCAAACACATGTAAGCCAGTACGTGCTGCCCGAATCCGGTACCATCGGTAACTTCTACAGCAGCTGGGCCGATAACCGCTGGAGCCCCAGCAATCCCAACGGCAGCTATCCGCGTGCAGATAACAGGGCTTCTGCCTCTATTAACGGAGGACTTTATAATAATACGTTCTGGTTGAATAATGCATCCTTTTTACGGTTAAAGAATATTGAGCTGGGGTATAACATTAATGCGGATATCTTATCCCGTATTAAAATAAGCGGGCTGCGTGTATATGCCAATGCCTTTAACCTGTTCACCATCACCAAAGTGAAAGACTATGATCCGGAAGGCGGTCCCACAGGGTCCTCCACCAGCAGCAGCGGGCAGTTCTATCCGCAGCAGCGTATTGTGAATGTTGGCGTGAATGTTAAGTTTTAAACCGTAAAAAAGAAGCCATGAAGACTAAAAATATTTTAAGCATAGGGATCATTGCAATGGCAGGCATCCTGGTGTCCTGTAAAAAGAACTACCTGGATATTACACCCACGGACCGTGTGCCTGATGTGGCGGTGCTGGCCGATTCTGCCTTATTTGAAGATTATGTGATCAACCGTTATATGAGCGTTAAGCTGCAGGATAAAGAAGGCGAAGGCACCAACCCCGGTTTTGGCCGCGGGTTTGAATATGCCATGTGGAGCGCGCTTACAGATGAATCCATTTACAACAATGATGATAATACCTGGCTGGTACAACGCGGGCAGCTGGCCCCGGAGAACACCGGTATTGCAGGCACTATCTGGGGGCGTAGCTACCGCAGCATCCGCGAGTGCAACTATGCGCTGAACCAGATAGACAGTGTGGCAATGAGTGTAGGCCACCGTACCCAGTTAAGAGGCGAGCTGCATTTTATACGCGCTTTCCGTTACCAGGACCTGATCCGCAATTACGGCGGTGTAGTGCTTATGGGCGATAAGGTGTATAATCTGGAGGATAACCTGGGCGATGATGCTTTATTCACCCGGGCTACTATAAAACAAAGCATTGACTATGCTGTGTCAGAGCTGGACAGCGCTATTGCGCAGCTGCCGCTGGCAAATGATGATAGCTGGCAGCTGGGAAGAGCTACCAAAGGAGCTGCGCTGGCATTAAAATCACGCCTGCTGCTGTATGCAGCAAGCCCCCTGTATAATGCAGGCACCTGGGCCGCTGCAGCTGCTGCAGCAAAGGCGGTGATGGACCTGGGTAAATATTCCCTGGATGCCAGTTACAGCGGCTTATTCCTGAACGCCAACAGCAACGAGATCATTTTTGAAAGGCAATATGCCATTGGCGCCCGCCACGTGTGCCTGGAAATTTCCAACGGCCCTAATGGCTATAACGGCTGGGCAGGTAACACGCCTTTACAGAACCTGGTGGATGCCTACCAGATGAGCAACGGGAAAGATATTACCGATCCCACTTCCGGCTATAATGCGCAGAACCCCTATGTAAACCGGGATGCACGTTTTTATGCCACCATCTTATATAACGGCGCCACATACAGGAACAGCACCGTACAGATCTATACACCCGGCGGCAAGGACAGTAAAGACGGCCCTTCCAACTGGAACACTACCAAAACAGGCTATTACCTGCGCAAGTACATGGATGACAGGAACCCGATCGACAATCCCTGGAATGTGGCCGGCCTGCAACCCTGGATCTATTTCCGCTATGCCGAAATATTGCTGAACTATGCTGAAGCGCAGAACGAAGCAGTAGGCCCGGATGGTACGGTGTACAATGCTGTTAACCTTATCCGGAAAAGGGTAAATCAGCCTGATCTTCCGGCAGGACTTTCCCAAACGCAGATGCGCGACGCTATCCGTAAGGAAAGGCAGGTGGAGCTGGCGTTTGAAGAACACCGTTTCTACGATGTGCGCCGCTGGAAAATAGCCGATGTAACAGAGAATGTGCCGGCCTATGGCGTGGATGTAACTACCAGTGGTGGCAGCTACGTATATACGAGAAAGGTAGCCTTAAGCGGGCGGGCCTTTGCCGCCAAGCATTACTGGCTGCCCATTCCAAGAACAGAGATCCAGGCATCCAATAACCGGATAACACAGAATACAGGGTATTAAAAAATGTAAAATCATAAATGCAAAATGTAAAATGTAAAAGTTAATGCAGCAACAGTGTTGTACATCCTTTTACATTTTACATTTAAAATTTTACATTTTACATTCTTTTCAAAGAGCGGCTATGCGACACATCACATTATGGCTATGGTTTTTTACAGGAGCAGGCATTGCACAGGCGCAGCATAAACCGGTTGTTGTAAACCTGGATGCGGCGGTTACTTACCAAACGATCCAAAACTTTGGCGCATCGGATGCATGGGCATGCCAGTTTGCCGGCAATTGGCCGGATGCTAAAAAGCAGCAGATGGCTGATTGGTTGTTTGGGATGGATACTACTGCCGGCGGGCAACCGCAGGGAATAGGGCTTTCCCTGTGGCGTTTTAATATTGGCGCAGGCAGCGCTCAGCAGGGCGATGCCAGTGGCATTAAAGATGAATGGCGCCGTGCAGAATCTTTCCTGGAACAGGATAGCAGCTGGAACTGGAAAAGACAGGCCGGGCAATTATGGTTCTTACAGGCAGCGAAAGCAAGAGGCGTGCAGCAGTTCCTGGCCTTTCTGAATAGCCCGCCGGTGCAGCTTACAAAGAACGGGAAAGCGTTTGCAAGTAAGGGAGACTGTAATATTGATCCCGCTAAATACAGCGCCCTGGCAGCATACCTGATACAGGTGCTGAACGGCGTGTATACAACGGCCGGCATCCTGTTCAATTATATCAGCCCGGTTAATGAACCGCAATGGGATTGGAGCGATGGGGGGCAGGAAGGATGCCCTTATACCAATGAGCAGATCAGCGGCCTTGTACGCAGCATCAGCAGCACTTTTTCGGAGAAAGGACTTTCTACAAAAATACTGCTGCCCGAAGCAGGGCAGATCAATTACCTCTACGAAAAAGGAGATAAACCCGGCAAGGGTGAGCAAACCAATACTTTTTTTAACCCGCATTCCGCAGGGTATTTAGGCAACCTGCCGCAGGTACAGCACAGCATTGCCGCACACAGCTACTTCACAACATCGCCTCACAGCAAGGCGGTGCAAATGAGGGAAAAGCTGGCAGCGGGTGTTGCCAGCATAACCGGCCTGGATTACTGGCAATCTGAATATTGTATCCTGGGCGATAATGCCGGCGAGATCAATGGCAGCAAAAGAGACCTGGGCATGGAAGCTGCCTTATATCTTGCACGGGTTATTCATAACGACCTGGCGGTGGCCAATGCCGCTGCCTGGCAGTACTGGCTGGCCATATCGCCCTATGATTATAAAGATGGCCTGATCTACATTGATAAGAATAAAACAGACGGGCAGTACCACGATAGTAAAATGCTGTGGGCCATGGGCAACTACAGCCGGTTTATACGTCCCGGCGCGCAGCGTGTACAGGTTACCGTTAGCGACAGTGCCGCGTTGGGAAAGAACCTGCTGGTATCTGCTTACAGGAACATTGATAACACTTTTAGTATAGTAGTAGTGAACAGTAGTGCAGCCGCAGTGGACATAACCCTCCACTGCCGGCATGCAAAATTAAGCCGGGTTCGTTCCTACACCACATCGGACCAGGGCAGCCTGGCGCCCGGCAACACTGAGCTTACTGTAACAAACAGCATCCGTATCCCTGCCCGTGCAGTAGTAACCCTGGCAGGGAGATCTTGATTAAATCTGTAAAGCATGAAAAGGATAAGCGTAGTTATTATTACTATGGTGGCTTTTTGTATGGCTGCTATAGGGCAGCAAACCGGCACGCATAGCTTTGCGTTGGGCGATTCTGTTTTCCTGCTGGATGGTAAGCCGTTCCAGATGATCTCCGGCGAAATACATTATCCCCGCGTGCCCCGGGAAGCCTGGCGCGCACGGATGAAAATGGCAAAGGCAATGGGGCTGAACACCATAGGCACCTATGTGTTCTGGAACGTGCATGAGCCGGAAAAAGGCCATTACGATTTTTCAGGGAATAATGATATTGCCGCCTTTGTAAACACCGCCCGGGAAGAAGGTTTGTGGGTAGTGCTGCGCCCGAGCCCCTATGTTTGCGCAGAGTGGGAATTTGGCGGTTATCCTTACTGGCTGCAGGAAGAAAAAGGATTGGTGGTGCGAAGCAAAGAGCCAAAGTACCTGGAAGCGTATCGTAATTACATAAAAGAAATTGGTAAACAGCTGGCGCCCTTACAGGTGAACCACGGCGGAAATATTTTAATGGTGCAGGTGGAAAATGAATATGGCTCTTATTCAAATGATAAGGAGTACCTGGACATTAACCGTAAAATATTTCAGGAAGCCGGTTTTGACGGCCTGTTATATACCTGCGATCCGGAGCCTGCCATTAAGGACGGGCACTTACCCGGCCTGCTGCCCGCTATTAACGGCATTGATGATCCTGCAAAGGCGAAACAGCTGATCAGCACCTGGCATAACGGCAAAGGCCCTTTTTACATTGCAGAATGGTACCCTGCCTGGTTTGACTGGTGGGGAACAAAACACCATACCGTACCTTATGAAAAATACCTGGGCCGGCTGGATAGTGTGCTGGCAGCAGGCATCTCCATCAATATGTACATGTTCCATGGCGGCACCACGCGCGGATTTATGAATGGCGCCAACTATAATGATCAGAATCCTTATGAGCCGCAGGTCAGCAGCTATGATTATGATGCGCCGCTGGATGAAGCAGGCAATGCTACGGAGAAATTTATGAAGTTCCGGGAAGTGATCAGCAGGCATTTGCCGGCAGGTCAGGTGTTGCCCGAGGTACCGGCAGCAAGGCCGGTTATTGAGATCCCCGCCATCCGGTTCACACAAACCCGCAGCTTATTTGACCTGTTACCCAAACCGGTTAACAATAAAACACCTTTAACGTTTGAAGACCTGGGACAAGCCTACGGATGGGTATTATACCGCACTACCCTGAACGGCGGCCGGGCCGGCTTGCTGAAAATAAAAGCCCTGCGCGATTATGCGCTGGTGTTCATTAATGGTAAAAGAGCAGGTGTGCTGGACCGGCGTTTATACCAGGACAGCCTGCAGGTGCAGCTGCCAAAAGGTAAGGTAACACTGGAGCTGCTGGTTGAGAACCTGGGCCGTATTAACTTTGGCCCATACCTTTTACAGAATAAAAAAGGGATCACGGAAAAAGTGTTGTTGAATGATAAGGAGCTGCTGAACTGGCAACAGTTCAGGCTTCCGTTTGATACGCTGCCTGCAGGCAACAGGAAGGCGAATAACCTTAGCCGTGATAATGCACCGGTGCTGAAGGAAGGTACTTTTGTGCTATCAAAAACCGGGGATACTTACCTGGACATGAGCAGCTGGGGCAAGGGAACAGTATGGATCAACGGGCATAACTTGGGCCGGTATTGGGAAATAGGTCCCCAGCAAACTATTTGTGTACCCGCAGAGTGGCTAAAGGAGGGAGAGAATCACATAGCGGTGCTGGAGCTGTTAAAACCCGGTGTGGAAACATTGTCAGGGGTAGAGCGCCCGGTGCTGGATGTGTTGAAGCAGTGAGTTAATGAACAACGCCAAACAATGGCGCTTACAAGATAAGCCTTGCCATCCAGCAGGGCTTATCTTGTATTTTGGCTATGTTATATTTTGGAACATTTTAAATTTTATTCCTGAAGATGATTAATTTAGTATCCTAAACCCCTTCTTATGAAAACGTAATCCCTCAAAACGTACCGGTTAATTACCCAAATCGCTTTTCCTTTTATTAAGGCTATTGCTAAAATGCACCCCTATTTATTAGCCCTGATTTTTTTACCTCAAAATCCCATTCAGTATGAGAAAGATCCATGTATGCATCATTGCGTCTTTAATCCTTTTTACGGCCTGTAAAAAGGATCTTGTAAAATCCCCCGCTTCGCAGGAAAAAACGCCGTTAGCTTTTAAAACGGCAGACCAGATCCCCAACGAAATAGTTTCCTTATTGTATAAAGACTTATTAAGGGATCATTTATTTGAACAGGCAGAGAACCTCCGGGTATCTTATTATAATACTTTAGCCATCAGGAAAGATAGTAAAACAGATCTGCTGAGAGCCGCTCATACCAGCGCTTTTGAAACAGCAAGGCAGGCCGGAATTATGGCGGCCAACCTGCCCACACACAGCGTTTCAGGTGTAGGTGTGGTGCTGGACGGCACCTGGTACCAAACCCAGGGAGTAACATCCTCCAATTTGCAGGCTTTTGGATGGCAGTATATAAATTTCAATGTTATGAATGCGGGAGCGCCTGATGCTTTTGATAATACGGCTCCCGGCAGTACTCAAATTATGGGAACCACTAATCAGCAAAGAAGGCTGGAGGCTTATACGCTGCCCCTGATACAATTCGGCGCTGCTGATAACCTGGGCACTACCTACTATACGCCTTCATTTGGTTTTAACTACAGGTCACATTTACAGGGTACAGGATGGGAGCCGGGATACACAGGTTCTCCCGGACAATCCGGAACTGTAGGTCAGTCAAGGCGTATAGAATCTGTACAGATCTTTGGGCCTGCTTTTCAAAATAGCACTTATGCATTAACATTTAATGATCCGGCCCCCTCTACACGGGTAAGACCCTATATTTACTACAGGGTTCACCAGGAAGGTTATGGCTGGGGAGGAGGCTGGCATAGTGAAAATGATCCGGCCGGTGTTCCGGGGCAATCTAAACGGATAGAGGCTATGCAAATAAGAGCTTATCTCATTAAGATCTAAAAATACTTTAAGCAATAGCTTGTACATAACGGAATAGCTGAGTAAGCGTTTATAGGGTTTAAGAAGGCATTTAAAACAGCTGGCAGTATTGTCCAGCTGTTTTCTTTAGCACTTGCGCTACACCAGTATGCACACTTTCAAACATTTACATCGTTCAAAACATGGAACCTGTTTCTCACTTTAAATACTTTATTTTGTAACCGGCAAACTATTAGAACAGCATCTTCGAAAAAAGAATTTTATGTACTATACAGGCCTAAACAGTGCATTACAACAATATCGCCATTCCGAGCAGGACGCATCCGGCTATCACCTGGATACGGAAGAACTTTATTTTGGGGACATTGGCCTAAAATGGGGTAGCTGCGCCAATCCTGAACAGCGCGTATATAGTTTCAAACCGCGGCAGAATGCCATTGTTTCCCACTTTCGCCTGGATGATCCCGGTAAAGACCAGCGTTTCAGGGAAAAACATTTCGTTGTTTTCAGGGAAGCAGCGGAAACCTACGAGCTCTCCATATCACCCACCCGTGGCGGTACCCGGCAGTTTTTTGAGCTGATGTTATCCGAACAGCTCTTTAAAAGCATCTTCACACCGGAAAGTGATTTTATGAACCGCCTGGGGGAAACTGAAATAGTGAACCACCCGCTGCATGGTTTTTACGCAGCTATGCAGCCCAATATGTACGCCATCATAAACGAAATGAAAAGCGCACCCTATAGGGGTTCATTAAAAGGAATATACCTCGAAGCAAAGTCCATAGAGCTGTTCCTGTCGCAGGTAAGCCAGCTGGATAAAGGTGCAGGCAATGCAAAATTAAAGCCTGCAGATAAAGAAGCATTATACGCAGTTAAAAGCTATATAGATGCGCATTATCAGCAGGCGTGCTCTATTGTTGATCTGGCCCGTATGGCCTGTATCAATCAAACAAAACTAAAAACCGGTTTCAAAGCATTATTCGGTAATACCGTATTTGCCTATATAAGCGACCTGCGTATGCAGGAGGCTAAAAAGTTACTGCAGGACGAAAAACTGCCGGTAGGCGAGGTAGCCGATAAAGTGGGATATGCCCATGCACACCATTTTGCCGTTGCTTTCAGAAAAAAATTCGGCGTGCTGCCGGGCAGCATTAAATGATAAATCCCTCCCTAATTCAACGGTACGCCAAACCAGGTATACTTCACAAACATTGACCTGCGGCCGGACCTGCCTTTGGCAAAATATTTAGTCAGCCATTCCTGCTGTTCATTTACCCGGGTGCTCAGGTCCCCGATCTGTTTGCGCATACCGGTAATGAGCGCAGCGGTATTAGCATCCGGCTTTTTGATCTTATCCAGCCGGTCTGTGGCTTGTTTCAGCTCGTTGCTGCATTCGTTGATCATGGCTTGTATTTCCGCATCACTGCGCTCCGGCTTAAATTGTTTATTATAAAAATTAATGTAATCGTTAAAGGCATTCACTGCATTGTTATAACGGGCTAAAGCGCCGTTGTAATGGTATACAATATTATTCTGCGCATCTATTTCAATTTCCCTGCGCAGGTACTGCAGGCGGTCAAAGCACATGGAGTTCTTTACCCCGGCGGTTTCCAGCCTGCGGGCCGCTTCGGCGTAATAGCTGATCCTGTCCAGCTTTTCAAAAGCGGCAATAGAATCCGCATAATTAAAGAAGGGCTTAGCGGGATCGGGCTTGGTTTTACCATCATAAAACTCCTGGCTGCTAACGGGATAAGGCAGCAGCTGCCACAGGTAATCAAAAGGCATATGCGATTTTATGAGCTCAGTGCCGCTGGCCGCAAAATACCGGTTGCTGATCTTTTTCACAAATTGCTTATTCTGAATATAGCCGGAGCCCCAGGTAGGATCAAACAGGGCCCAGCCGGTATCAGTAAGCGCTGCGCACCAGGCATGCGGAATGTAGTCCACAAAACCATTCTGCCGGGTATAGCCCTCTATTACATAAGACTTAATACCTGCTTTGGTGCAGATGTCCTGGAACACCACGGCATAATTCTCACAAATACCTTTCCTGGTTTTCAGGGCCTTTTCTATCTTCTCCTCTTTCTTTTCATAAAAGTTAAGGGCAAACATGTTGTTCAGATCATACTGGATATTGCTGGCCACCCATATAAAGGCCGCCCGCACCTTATCATTATTGCGGCTAAACTGGCTGTTAATATAGCCAGCAATACCCGCTGTAGTAGTGGTAGCTGAATCCGGCGCCTGTAAAGCTTTGGCGTCAACCTCCGCATAAATATTGGGAACAGGTTTGGGCGCTGCAGCAGTTTTGGGTTTAGGTTTAGGAGCAGCAGATCTGGATTGTGCCGCAGAAAGTTGTGGCAGTAAGCAGCAAGCTGCTATTACAAGGTATAGCGATCGCATATACGGGTTAATTTTTGACTATGGCAGCAAAGATAACGAAGTGCTTTATTATTTAGAAAACCGGACAATTACCTGGGCTGGAAGGGGTGTTGGAAAGTATTACTACGCTCTCAGATAGCATTTGTGCCCACTAAACAGGTTTTAAAAACTTGTCAGGCTAAAACTATTAGCTCTAAAGTATCGTAACAGTTTCAGTACTGCATTTCGCTTTGCATCCGGTTGCATAAAAGAGATAAGCCCCATATAAGCTCCCTATACTCCCCATATACGCTCCCTATAAGCCCTCTCTTATAAGAGGGGGCTTATATACGTGTTATAAATATATTGTTGAGAGTTTTAGTATTACTTATTATTGCCGCCGTAATTTATTTCATACACCAAAATCATAAACTTTTATCCTATGGGAATCCTGAAAGACGGCATCCAATTTACCGGAAGCGTGGGTAACCTCTCCGCCTACACTATTAAAGGTTCAGACAAGATCATCCTGCGCCGTAAGGGTGGCGCAACCAAAGAGCGCATTGCAAATGACCCCAGGTTTGAACGTACGCGTGAGAACAATTCTGAGTTTGGCATATGCGGAAAGGCCGCTGGCCAGATCAGGCGAATAATGAATCCTGTAATTAAAATGGCAGATTACAATTTCATATCTACATTAAGCTCTTTATTGAGAACAAGAATGCAGCCACGGGATACCATAAGTGAACGAGGCAGGCGGGGGCTTTTGTTTTCACAGTATGGCGCTTTGTTACAGGGCTTTCGTTTGAACCTGAAAAATCCTTTTGAGAGTATGGTAAGGCAAGCGCCCATTTGTTCTATTGACCGCAGTACCGGTATGGGCGTGGTACAGCTGCCGGAGCTAACACCCGGCATAAACCTGATGCTGCCACCAAACCCGCCGCTGTACCGTTTTGTATTGGGTATGGGCGCCATTGCCGATATAAAGCATAACGGAAGGGATTATATGGAGTACAACCCTAAACCATTACCAGCTGTTTTTTCAACTGAAACGGAGTGGCATGGCAGCCAGGAGGTATTTAATGCCCGGCGGGTAGAGCTGCCTTTAGAACTTCCGGAGGGATGGAATAAGGAAGCCACCTTCCTGCTCTTTATAGGGCTTGAAATGGGTAAACCTTTAACGGCTACTGTAATTGAAGAAGTGAAGGGCAGGGGCTGTGCGATAATAGCGGCAGTAGGTTAATAGATAAGAAGAAGTGCCCTGCCGGTTTTGGAATACAAGCATCCGCATGGTTAATGAGAAGGAGTTAACTATTGATAAAAGCTTCTATGTTGATCTGAAACAGGTTAAATAAAGATGGCGCTCCACAACCGGAGCGCCATCATGGTATAAAGTTGTTAAGCACTTTTATAAATGCAGCAGCTTAATAGTTTTCACAGGCTCCTTACCGCCGGCGTCCTGCACCTGCAGATAGTAAATGCCTTTTATGAGCTGGTTGCCGCTCAGCTCAAGTACTTTTTTGCTTTGATTAAATGAGCGGTCTGTAAGCACTGCCTTGCCCTGTGCATCAAACAGCTGCAGAAGGTAGGTTTTATTTGCATCCAAACCGGTAACTGTAAGCGTTTCGCTGAACGGGTTAGGCGATGCGCTCAGCGGGCCGGGTTCGGCTGTTATCCGTAGCTTATCGCCCCCCATCATTAACGGCGCCAGGGCGTTGGTAATGGTAAAGCTGCGCACTACACTAATACTATCCAGTTTATGCTTAAAGCTCACTTTCAGCTGATGGGTACCGGTGGTATACGATGAAGGTGAAATAATAAAGGTATGATCCGGCGCAATGGGCAGCACCTGGTTATTATCCAGCAGCACCATTACATCCGTACGCGCCTGTGGAACGGGATAATTGGCTATAAGAATGGTATCCGGGGCTGCGGCCCTGCTATAGCTGCTTTCCAGCGTTCTTAAAACAGGCGGCGTATTCAGCTGCGGGTAAATGCGTAAAATTACAGGCGTGTCGTTTGGCGAATAGGCCCCCACAGTGTTAAAGCTCATCCATTGCAAGGTATCTACCCCTACCACATTGGGGTTGGGGGTATAGATCATACGGTCTATTTCAGCCACTGTTATATCAACGCTTCGTTGATAAAATACCGCCCTGTCATCTACCGTAAGCTTACCCCAGGTGGGTAGTTTTGTGATTTTGATACCGTACAGCGGGTTGGAAGCGTTTTCCTTAAACTGGCTTGACCAGAAGCGGATAGGCACACCTGCCAGCGTATTACGCTCAAAGGGTTTTATAGTATCAGGGGGCAGTGTTAAGTTTAAATAAATATCAGCGGTCTCCGTCCAGTTTAACCCGTCAAAGGCCCGCCATTTAATGGTATCCCGGCGGGTGGGCAAGCCGGGGGCGCTGTATTTGAGCGTGTCCAGGTCGGCTCTTAGAATAATATTGTTATTACCCAGTATAGGCTGGTTGTTCTTATTCAGCAATACGCCTTTTGAAGGGCGTTTAACAATCTCTATACGGTCCAGCTGACCAGGACCGGAGTTGGGGCCTACATAATGTTCCAGGAAATCGCTGGCAGGCATTGGGTTACGCATACCGTTATACACTTGTTTGCTGAAAGACTTTAAATAATGGTTGGCAAGGGTATCTTTTATTACGGTATATAACGTATTGCCTATAGCGGCCAGCCAGGTAGTATCCTGGTAGTACACCCAGGAGGTGGCGCCGGCTATTTTCCTGTTATAACTTCCATCCTGGCTAACAAGGTAAGTGCCCTGGACTCCGCCCGACACGGTTCTTACGGCAATATCGCCCCGCGCATTTATGGTAGCCATACGCGCATAGCCAATATCCGTATGCGTTTGTATATTCAGCACATCGCGGAAAGTGCCCTGCCTGTCGCGGGTATACACTTTCCCCTTAGTGGTATAATAGTATGGCGAGGTTAAATTTACACCTGCTATATAACCGTTGTTGATAATGGGCCGGGTAACATTCATTAAGAACTCCGCATAGCCGCCATAATCGCCCCCGGTCAGCAGCAGGGTTACGGAATCCTGCTCATATAAAAACGCCTGTGTTGCATCCTGTTCCCGGTAATTCAGGAAGGTAACGCGTTCTCCATCCGTTTCCGGCTCATAGATGTATTCAGGGCCGTCCGGATACTGGGAGGGTATCAGATGATAGATCAATTTATTTACGCCGTTCTTGTACGTATACAGGTATTGACCGGTGCTGTATACCACCATGCCATTAGCGGCCACGTTTGCCGCCTGTATGCTGCTGTCTGCTACAAGGGTTTGCTGGCCGGTGGCCAGGTTCCTTAACATCAGGCCTCCGCCGGCGCCGGGCACTGTGGACCATATGGCATAATCGCCGGCCGTATGTACGTTGAACATTTGATCTGCCAGCTTGTTAAGCACACCCTGGTGCCATTCGTATAACGATACCAGGCCGCTACCCGGACTACTTCCAAGGGTTTGTCCTGAAATGAGGGCGCCGTAAGGGGTAACCCATGCATACGCGTGGTCTGAATTGGCCTGGGTTAAGCCATTAATATCGTATGGTTTGTTATACGGAATAACGGTAACGGCGCCTGTGCTTACATCGCCCAGGTAGTAAGTGAAATCACTTCCGGTACGTTTAACCGACAATACCTTACCGTAGCCATAGTCCAGTATAATAGAGCTGTCCGGCCCCTTGTACGCGGTTTTCAGGTAAGGATTCTGGGCAACTGAAACTGTACTCCATAACAGGAGCAACAGAAAGGAGTAGATTTTTCGCATAGAGAAAGTATTGAGGTTTTATTAAAGTTACTGACACAGCAGGCCGCAAACATTCAAAATGCCGATCCGGCCACGGGCCCAAAGATTAAATAAGAAAACAGGAAAGCGTCAATCCTCCGCCAATGTGTGGTTAATACAACAAACACAAGTTACGCAAAAGTTGTTGCCCGCTAGTTATTTTTACCGGTAAATACTTGCATTTATATCAACCAAACCGCCCTTTCCTCCCAGCCATCCTAACACAAAGTTTACAATTTATTAATACGGACACCCGATTAAACAAATAGCACAGATAAAAGTCTTATTTGTGTGAAAAAAATTGTAATATGAATAGCGTTTACATCTATTATGATGGCCTTAACGGATAATCGTGCCTGCATACTTGTTTTACTGTTCCTGGTACTATCGCAAACCGGTTTGCGGGCCCAGTCAGTGAATGTTTACGGCATTGTGCAAGATTCAGCCACTAAAATGCCAATGTCCAATGTAAAAGTAACTGCAGGGAATGGCCGCTACAGCACCCTTACGGATGCGGATGGCAAATACTCACTGCGTATAGGCAGTAACGTGAGCGTCCTGCAATTTTCAGCGGAAGGCTTCTTTACGCAGGTAAGGCACTGCAGCCCTGCATACCTGCAGGAAATAAATGTGCTGCTGGCATCCCGCGACCGGCAGCTGGAAACCGTAGTGGTGAATAGCAAGCGCAAACGTTATAGTAACAGGAATAACCCCGCGGTGGAATTAATAAAGCAGGTAGTGGCCCACCGGAATGAGAACGACATTGGCGCATATGCCACCGCCAGTTACCGCCAGTATGAAAAGCTGTGTATGTACCTGGATGGGTTTCCACGCTGGCTATCGGATAAAGGCCCGTTAAAACGCTATCATTTTCTCTTTGAAAATAAGGATACTACTAAGGTAGCCGGCAAAGAGCTGGTGCCGGTTTATATTGAGGAAAATGTATCCCACAACTATTTTCAGCGCAGCCCGCAAAGGAAGAACCAGGTGATAGAAGGGCAGAAGAAAGTGGATTATGGCGATTTTATAGATACACATGGCGTAAGCGTTATCCTGAACCGCCTCTACGAAGATATTAATATATACGATCCCGTTATTGTGGCTTTTACCCGGCAGTTCATCAGTCCCATATCAGACGCTGGCCCCACTTTTTACAAGTATTTTATACAGGATACTGTTGTGGAAGATAATACGAAGCTGGTACGCCTTTCTTTAATGCCCCGGAATACGAACGGGCTGCTGTTCACTGGCACGCTGTACATTACGCTGGACGGGCATTATACAGTAAGGAAACTGAACCTGCATACCAATAAGGATATGAACCTGGGCCTGGTGCGCAATTTCTCCGTGATCCAGGATTTTGAGCAGGATAGTGTTACGCATAAATTCCACCTTTCTTATTCTGATGTGATCACCGACTTTGGGTTAACCAAAGGTACCTCCGGCCTGTTTGGTGAAAGGCTGGTGCTTTTCAGCAATTTTGTAACCGGCCAGCCAATTGCAGACAGCCTTTTTAAAAAGGATTACACTATTGAATACAAACCCCGTTTACAACCGGATAGTTTTTTCCTGGACTACCGGCTCAATAGTTTATCCTCAACAGAAGCCCGCACCTATAAGAACATCGACAGCCTGCTGCACATGCCCTCTTATAAGCTAACCACCGACATAATTAATATGAGCGCCACCGGTTATAAGTCCTTTGGCCCCATCAGCGCAGGACCTGTTTTTAGTTTCCTCAGCTATAACCCCGTGGAGGGCTGGAAACCCAGGATAGGAGGGCGCACCACTACCTATTTCAGTAAGCGGTATTACCTGGATGGTTACCTGGCGTATGGTACAAAAGACCAGCAATTCAAATATTTTGGCAGCGCCACCTATTCCTTTAATAACCGTTCTGTTTACAGGTATCCCATGCATTTTCTGCGGGTAGGCTACCGGCATGATACAAACATTCCCGGCACCGATGATGAATACGTGGAAAGTAATCTTTTGCTTTCCATTAATAGCGGAAATAATACCAAATACCTGTATAACAATATTTTTCGCGCGGATTATGTGTATGAATTTGGCAACCACCTGCTGGCAGGGCTGATGCTTAAATATAAAAAGCAGCGCCCTGCCGGAAGCCTTTTCTTTGCACAGAATGCGGATACGCTTAGCTCCCTGCAAACAAATGAGCTCTCTGCTACTTTCCGCTGGGCGCCGCATGAGCAATTCTACCAGAGTGATCTGGGGCGTTTTAGCGTTGCAAACCGTTACCCCATACTAACCTTGAACTATACCCATGGCCTTAAAGCGCTGAGCGGTGAGTACAATTATAACCGCTTTGATATTAGCCTTTACAAAAGGTGTTACTGGGCGCCTTTTGGATACACGGATGTAACGGCTTATGCCGGTTACATTGCAGGAGCATTGCCCTGGCCTTTGCTGGAGGTGCACCAGGGGAACCAAACGCTGGGTTACAGCGAAAGCGGTTTTAATATGATGAACTACCTGGAGTTTGTAAGCGATCACTTTGCAGGCATCAGTATTGATCATTCATTTAAAGGTTTCTTTTTTGACCGTATCCCATTAATAAAGAAATTAAAATTGCGGGAGGTAATATCCTGCCGCTTGCTGTATGGCGGGCTGCGGGCAGAGAACCAGCCCGGCGCAAACGGCGCTTTAAAATTCCCGGTAAAGGACAATATAACGGCCACCTATACATTGAACAACGGGCCGTATTTTGAGGCAGGCGCAGGCATTACCCGTATTTTTAAGATCCTGCGTATAGATGTGATCCGGCGTTTTTCCTACCTGGATCATCCCTCAATATCGCAATGGAGCGTACGGGGAGGAATAAACTTTGAGCTGTAGGGGATCTGCACCAGCCTTATCACTATCCACTGGCAAGGAACTTGTTGTAAAATAGCGCTGGTTTTAAGGTTTAAACAATCGTCACTTGACAAGCCGGCCAGCAGCGGAAACGTTTTCTTTAAATAAAAACCATTCTTATGGAAAAGCAGCAATCAACCCTCACAAGCCCGGCTGAAGCAGTGCAGGGCTTTCTTCAGGCATTAAATGAAGACGACTTTGATACGGCCAGGCAATACCTGGCAGATGACTTTACTTTTGTTGGCGTGCTGGGTACGCGCAATGGGGCAGATGTGTACATGCAGGATATGAAAAAGATGAGATTCAAATACCAGGTAAAAAAAGTTTTTGTACAGGATCAGGATGTATCCGTATTTTATGACATCAAAATGGGGGAGGTCGTACTCTTTGCCTCCGGCTGGTACCAGGTAGGCAGGGATGGTATTAAGTCATTGAATGTCATCTTTGATCCAAGGCCGGTGCTTGCCAGATCTTAGCCCGGATCCTGCATAAATGAATAATATTTTCCATTTTGTCCCCATTCAGAATTACCGGTCGTCCCTGGGGTATAAACCACTAAAATTTAAAAAAATGAAAGAGTTCTTATTTGTATTCAGAGCAGATTACAAAACCATGCCCCAGGCGTCACCGGAACAAATGCAGGCTAATACGCAAAGATGGATGAACTGGGTGGCAGGGATTGCGGCACAGGGCAAGCTGGTTGACCGGGGCAACCGGCTGGTAAGCACAGGCAATGTATTAAGAAGCGACGGTATCATTTCTGACGGGCCTTATACGGAGATCAAGGAATCCATCCTGGGCTACACGCTTGTAAAAGCAGCCTCCCTGGCAGAAGCAACCGGGCTTGCAAAGGACTGCCCGATCTTATCATTTGGCGGAAATGTGGAGATCAGGGAAATTAATGCACTGTAATTCATTATTATAGCCCCTGCAAATTTGCAGGGGCTTTTATTTATGCAACAGGAAAACTTAATACCACACTTATTCAGAACGGAGTACAGCAAAATAGTGGCTGTGCTCTATCATTCGTTTAATTTAAAGCATCTTGAAACTGCCGAAGATATAGCAAGCGAAACCTTTCTGAAAGCCACTGAAGTATGGAGTATTAAGGGGATCCCTGAAAACCCCACTGCCTGGCTTTATACGGTGGCAAAGAACAAAACCAAAGACTATTTTAAGCACAATGCTGTTGTTGAAAAGCAGGTCAGGGAGGCTAAACAATTAAATGATACTGAAGCAGCGCAGGAGTTTGACTTCAGCGATCAAAATATAGCCGACAGCCAGCTGGCCATGATCTTTGCGGTTTGCAATCCCGGTAATTCTGCAGAAGCCCAGATCTGTCTGGCCCTTCAGATCCTTTGCGGGTTTAGCGTGGAAGAAATTGCAAATGCATTTTTAACAAAAACCGAAACCATAAAAAAACGTTTACAAAGGGCCAGGGCCAACCTGCGCAATGGTGATTTCCAGATCAAAATTTTAAGTGAAGCGGAAATTAAAACGCGTTTAGAAAGTGTTTTAAAAACGTTATACCTGTTGTTTAATGAAGGATATTTTTCCCGGACCAATAACCAGTTGATCCGTAAGGACCTTTGTTCTGAAGCGGTGCGGTTAGCATATATTCTTACGGAGAACAGCCTGACCAACACGCCGGAGGCGAATGCGCTGCTATCCTTAATGTGTTTTCAAAGCTCACGCCTTGACGCAAGAATAAGCGATAACGGGGAAGCCATTCTGCTGGAGGACCAGGACAGGAATTTGTGGAACCAGGAATTAATTGAAAAAGGAAATCATTACCTGGTAAATGCCTGCCAGGGCAATGAAATTTCAAAATATCACCTGGATGCAATGCTTGCATACTGGCATACCACCCCAACGGACGATCACAAGTGGCAGCATATTTTGCAATTATATAACCAGCTTATTATAATTGAATACTCGCCTGTAACTGCGTTGAACCGGGCCTTTGCATTTGCAAAAGTATTCGGTCATGAAAAAGGTATACAAGAGGCGGAGAAGCTAAAGCTGGATGAACACGCCTATTATCATTCCCTGCTGGGGTATTTGTATGCGTATGTAAACAGTGACAAAGCAATTCACCATTATGAAAAAGCCGTTGGGTTAACAAAGTCCAGGATGGAAAAGCAAACCCTCTCAAAGGAAATAAAACGGCTGGGTGAAAAGAAGGCAGGGGCTTAATGAAGCTCCCCGGTGTTTATCCCATTTCTTACCGCATACTCCCGGGCCGCATTTTCCCTATGGCTTCCGGCGTTCCCATATTTTTCGTAGAATGCATCAAGAACCGGTGCAGATGCCTGTTCCCGCGTTCCGCTATGAAACCTTGGTTCCGGCGCATATTCTATTTGCAGCTGGATGCGCTCCGCTAAAATGTATCTGTTTTGATGGGTTGATCCGGTCTGTGATGGCGGATGAGTATGCAAAAGTACACAGATCATTTAAAGCCAGGAACAGCATTTTTGTGCGGACACAGCCATGTGCCGGTTATGGATTTCCTGCGGGATGTGATTGCGGAGTGGCGCGTCCCGTTGTACTGGCACGAAATTTACGGTACTTTTTAAAACAGTTGTATGAAAGCTAAAACAACCTCTTCTAAGGGCAGAGCGCAGGATCGCGCGAAGGTTGCCGGTGGTCAGGACTACGAAGTGAGCTATGAGTCAAAGAAGCTGAATACCAGCTCCGGTAAAGTAAGATCAGCAGTTAAATCTGTTGGCAACTCGCGCAAGAACGTTGAAAAAGCCGTGAAAGGCAAATAAAAGAAGCAGCGCTCATGCCGCAAAATGTAAATAACTCTCATTGCATTTATGAGAAGTGTTTCCTTATACCCTGAACAGTATAAGGAAACACTTTTTATTGCTTAATCATTATACGCCCTTGCTTCCAGCCTGTACCCGTTCTTCAATAATGCCTTATCTACTTCTACCTGCACCTTTTTTTGCTCTCCCTGCATCAGGTGAAAATAGGAATCGCTGATCAAAGCCGGTAAGATCTGTTTATTGTTATTGTCCAGCAGCTGCACGCGTACACCAACGGCGGCAGATTGTTTAGATCGGTTAGTAACGGTGAATATAAGATACCTGCCGGATGATACCGGCGCGCTTACAGCAACAGCAGCCCGTGGCAATGTATTCAACGCAGTATAATTCAAATATTCTTTCCCCAGCAGGTAAGTATTTTCGGATACTAACACACCTTTATCATCATATAATTTCAACCGCAGGAAATGTACGGCAGACAGGCTTGTTGTATCATCCAGCATAGTAAAGGCATCATTTAAAGAAGTTGCATTTACCTGTAACGTTGTTTTTTTTCCATAGCCGGTAACCGGCTTACCATCTGCATTATAAACACTCGCTTCTGCAGTCAGCTTATGCAATGCATGTGGTGTGTTATTGACCACCTTTACCATTCGCGTGGCCGGGTTCCATTGAATATGCACAGGCTCACAAGCTGATCTGGCGCCGAAATAAGCGCCTGTAAGGTCATAATAGTAATCATAGGTTTGCCAGATCATGGAAGGGTAGGCCGACTGGCTCATCCAGATCAGCAAGCCGGATGCGTCATTCCACATATGATCATTCCACGCCTCAAACATAGCTTTCATAGTTTCAAGGTTCAGCAGCTGCGCCTTTTTACAAAAATCTTCCAGGGTAGCGGCTTTGCCATAGCTTTTATTAATATCGTTAATATACTTTGCCGGATCGGCTCCACCGCCCATGGCCCCATCTGTACTAAAGAAATGTCTGGCCCACATGTTATCCTTGTTGTTAACCGCTTCCGGTGTAGGAGGCGCCCAAAACTCCTGCGGCATGAATTTTTTAAAGCTCTCCGGGTTCACAAAAGTGGCCATGCCCAATTCACTGCGCATGCCCCAGCTATTGTTGGAAAAAAGGTATCCATTATGCGGGTCGGTGAAATAGGTCTTTGGATCAACATTGGCCCAGATGCCGCTGCCGGAAAGGTTTTTACTGCCTCCCTGTATGGAGAAGTTAGGATTGGCAACACCGGCATTTGAACGGGGCAAATATAACCTGCTCTCCCCGTCATATTGTTGAATGGCAGCAGTAATAACATTGCTGATAGCGCCATGCGCATCACCGCCAGGTACCCCTTCATTGGCGCCGCACCATATTACAACAGCAGGGTGGTTCCTGAACTTTTTAAGCTTTTCTATAACATTATCCCTGAACATCTCCAGGCTGTCAATACCGCCCATGTTATTCAGCCAGAAATCGTCCCAAACCATAATGCCGTATTTGTCGCAGTAGTCGTAAAAGGCATTATCCGTTACTTCCCCCGTCCAGTTGCGGATCATATTAAAGTGCATGGCCTGGTGCAGGCGTATGCGGGTATCATAGTCGCTGCCCCTTGCTTTCAGCATGTAGTCGGACATGCCCCAGTTGCCGCCTTTTACCAGCACCGGTACTTCGTTCACGTATAAACGCATAGGCCCGTTCAAGGAAGTGGTGTCGCTGGAAATTTTGCGGATGCCAAAAGCCTGTGTTGTTTTGTCTGCGATAGTGTTGCCGGTTTCAAATAACAGCCTGCAGGAATAAAGGAACGGATCGCCATATCCATTGGGCCACCAGAGATGGGGATGCTGGATTGTTTGGGCGGGAAGGCTGTATTCCTGGCTGCTTCCCGGCGCCAGGGTAATGGCTTTGCTGCTGATGGTAATATTACCTGGTGTGATCACGGCTTTCAACATACCGGTAATGGCGGCAGGGGAGGCGTTCTTGAGCCGGGCAGATACCGTGATGTTTGCTGTGCTGGTATCCGGCATATGGGTACGGATCCGGGAATCGGAAATGCTCACCGGGCCTGTAACAGTAATAGCCACTGTATCGGTAATACCGCTGTTCAAGCCAGGTACGGCCGGCATCCAGTCCCAGCTGCCGCTGCAAATGTAGGTGGGGCTTTCCCAGTTAGCCAGGCCGTGATCATGGGCAGGATCGTATCTGGGAGGAGAGATCAGCACCGCAATGGCATTCTTACCTTTTGGATGCAGCAGAGAGGTAATATCATAGATGCCCCGCTGCATATGCCCGTGTAAGTTACCCAGGTGTTTGCCATTAAAATAAATGTCTGCGTATTTATTGATGCCGTTAAATTTTAACCATACACGCTGCTGCGGTTGCACCGCTATTGCCGGAAATTCTGTCCTGTACCAGAAAGGCCGGTTATATTTCGCGGCATCCACCTGGTAAATGTTATCCGCGTAATCCGGATCTTTTTCCAGGCCAGCTTTTACATAGGCGTAAAACACCGTGCCGGGTACAATGGCAGGCACCCAATCTTTGTCAGGAAAACCCGGGCTGGCAACAGCAGCGGCTTGTTCCTGTACTGCTGCCTGCGGAGATACTTTCCAGTGAAGGCTTTGGCCATATAATAAGGTGCCGGTAACCAGGGATAAGAGCAGCAATGCAATTGACTTCATAAGTGGTAAAATGTTTCCGCAATAATAGAAATATTTTGCTAAACCGGTTTAGTTATGTTAAAATGATGATTTTTGCAGACTATTAATGCATAGATATTTAATATAATACGAATTATATAAATATTAATATGTTAATGATGTTGTGCGGGAAATTCTTTTATCCTTTATTTGCTAAATCAGTTTAGCATGTTTCACGCGTATGAAAAGTTTCCTTTACCTGCTACTGACGGCTTTTTGGGGGTGTTTGCAGCGGCGCAGACCGGGCCTGTGTTCACAAAACGACGATTGCCATTGTTATAGAGGCTTGCCACGTTTTATTATCTTGCCGCAAAATTAAATTATAGTGAAGCAGATCCAGTTAATTATCGTTTGTACGCTTGTAGGTTGTATTCACCGCGCAGCCGCACAGTCACCGGCCGGCCTGGTGAATCCCTTTGTAGGCGCCAGTACCAGCGTAGGCGCTGCCGGCGTCTATCATGGGTTAGGGAAAACATTTCCCGGAGCTACTACTCCCTATGGTATGGTGCAGGTTAGTCCTAATACTATCACCGGCGGCGATAACGGTTCCGGTTACAGCTACGAACACACAAGCATAGAAGGATTTGCATTTACCCAGATGAGCGGCATTGGCTGGTATGGTGACCTGGGCAACTTTCTCGTGATGCCAGCAACAGGGCCTTTAAAAACGCAGGCAGGCAAGCCAGGTACAAAAGAGGGCTATCGTTCAGAATATCTTAAATCAAGCGAAAAAGCCGCCGCCGGATACTATTCGGTACAGCTATCAGACTATAACATTAAAGCTGAAATGACGGCTGCGCCTCATAGCGGCATCTTAAGATTTACATTCCCGGCTAATCAGCAGTCAAGGATCCAGATCGATCTTGCCCGCAGGGTAGGAGGTACTTCTACCAGCCAGTATGTAAAAGTAGTGAATGACAGCACCATCAGGGGATGGATGAAATGCACACCGGATGGCGGTGGCTGGGGTAACGGCGATGGCCATGCAGATTATACCGTTTATTTCTACGCAGTATTCAGCAAGCCCCTGCGGCATTATGGCGTATGGAGCGCTGATATTCCCGATAGCTGGGCGCGCAAGCTGGGAGATGTTACCAGCGGCCGTTACCAGCAGCAGGTAGGCCGTGCAGCCATCCTGAACGGCGTAAAAGAGAAAGAAGGAAAGCACCTGGGCTTTTTTACGGAGTTCGGTACAAAGGCAGGAGAGCAGGTGTTCATGAAAGCAGGTATCTCCTTTGTAAGTATGGAAGGTGCAGCAGCTAACCTGCAGCAGGAAATAAAGGACTGGAATTTTGATAAAGTACATAGCCGTGCCCGTGAGCTTTGGAACCGTGAGCTTTCCCGCATACAGGTAGCCGGTGGCACAAAAGAAGAGCAGCAGGTGTTTTATACAGCCTTATACCATACCATGATAGATCCGCGCATTGTGCAGGATGTAGATGGTAAATACAGGGGTGGAGATGGAAAGGTACATAGGGGCAGCACTTTCCGCAAGCGTACCATTTTCAGCGGATGGGATGTGTTCCGCAGCCAGATGCCCCTGCAAACTATTATCAATCCTTCACTGATCAATGACCTGGTTAATTCGCTGGTTACCCTGGCGCAGGAAAAGAATAAAGATTACCTGGAACGCTGGGAGCTGCTCAATGCCTATTCCGGCTGTATGCTGGGCAATCCTGCTGTATCAGTGATCGCAGATGCCTACGCAAAAGGCATCCGCAATTACAATGTGCCGGAAGCGTACCGCCTTGCGGTTAATTCTGTGGAGCGCTTTGGAAATGGCGATAAAGGTTATACGCCGGGAAACCTTTGCCTCTCCTATACACTGGAATATGCTTACACCGATTGGTGCGTATCACAGCTGGCTAAAGCGCTGCATCACCCCGACGATGAAAAGAAATACGCTTTAAGAGGTGAGAACTATAAAAAGATCTTTGACGCGGAAAAAGGATGGTTCAGACCCCGTGACACCGCAGGTAACTGGCTGCCATGGCCGGATGCAGGCCGTATGACCGCCTGGTATGGCACCATGGAAAGCAATCCTTACCAGCAGGGATGGTTTGTACCGCAGGATGTAAATGGGATGGTAGCGCTCATGGGAGGAAAAGAAAAAGTGATCAGCGATCTTGAGTCATTCTTTGAACATACGCCGGAGAATATGATGTGGAATGATTATTACAATCATGCCAATGAGCCAGTGCATCACGTGCCTTTCCTGTTTAACAGGCTGGGAAAACCCTGGTTAACACAGCAATGGACAAGGGCCATTTGCCGCAGGGCCTATCATAACAGCGTAGAAGGCCTGGTGGGTAATGAAGATGTAGGGCAGATGTCGGCCTGGTATGTGCTTGCCGCTATTGGCCTGCACCCCGTGTGCCCGGGCGATACCCGGCAGGAGATCACCAGCCCGGTGTTTGACCAGGTAAGCTTAAAGCTGAACAAGGGCGTCTTTACCATCAAAGCCATCAACAATTCACCGGAGAATATTTATATCCAAAGCGCAAAGCTGAATGGGAAGCCGCTTAACCAGTGCCACATCGACTACCGGGACATTGCAAAGGGTGGCATGCTGGAGCTGGTGATGGGATCAACTCCCGCTCAGCAATGGGGAATTAATTAATACATGCACATGCGAAGAAAACTACTGTTATTGTTCATGGCTGCAGCGGGCTTACAGGCAAAAGCGCAGCAAGGTCCCGCGCCTTTTCAGCAGGGCGACCGTGTTGTTTTTGTTGGCAACAGCATTACCGACGGGGGCCACTATCATTCCTATATCTGGCTGTACTATATGACCCATTTTCCGGGCAGGCGCATTACCTGCCTTAATGCCGGGATAGGAGGGGATGTTATTACCCAGATCTATGAGCGCTTTGAAGATGATGTGCTTTCAAAAAAGCCCACGGTGCTTACCCTTACCTGGGGCATGAATGATACCGGTTACTTTGAATGGTACCGCGCAGATGGAAAAGATACCATGCAGAAAAAGCTGGAGCTTTCGTATAGCAGTTACCGTTTGGTGGAAGAGAAGCTAAAAAAGCGTGCGGATATTAAGAAGATCTTCATTGGCGGTTCACCTTACGATGAAACAACTAAGTTCACGGATAAAAATATCTTCCCTCACAAAGCCGAAGCCCTGACCGAAGTAGTAGCCTTCCAGGAACAGGCGGCAAAAAAGAACGGATGGCCGTTTGTTGATTTTTACCATCCTATGAGAACTATCAATCAACGCGAACAGCAGCGGGATTCCACTTTCAGCCTTACGCCCGGTGATCGTATCCATCCTGATAATGATGGCCATATGGTAATGGCGTACCTGTTCCTGAAGGCCCAGGGCCTTGCTGATAAGGCGGTTGCCGGCATAAAGATCGATGCAGCTGCTAAAAAGGTACAGCAGGCGCTGAACTGTAAGATCAGCGGAGTAACGGCAACGCCATCCGGTATCAGCTTTGGCTACCTGGCGCAGTCGCTCCCTTACCCGTTAGATACTATTCCACGTGGCTGGGGCAATCATAATAAACAGGCGGATGCAATGAAAGTAGTGCCTTTTATGAAAGAGTTTAACCAGGAAATATTGCAGGTGAGCGGGTTGAAAGCAGGCAGCTATAACCTGCTGATGGATGGAGAAAAAGTAGGCATTTATGATGCCGCGCAGCTGGCTGCAGGTATTAACCTGGCTGAAAATACCCGCACTCCGGAATACCAGCAGGCGATCCAGATCCGGGAATTGAATGAGGAGCGCTGGGATATTGAAAGACGTTTGAGAATGTATGCCTGGATAGAGTTTGATTTCCTGAAACCAAGAGGAATGCTTTTCAAAGATGATAATGCAGCAATGGATTCTGTTAATGCACATGCAGCAACAGATTGGGCGGTAGGCGGTAACAAGGATAACTTTTCCCGTGCCCGTTACAAAGCCCTGCGCGAAGTATGGCAGGAAGAAATGAACATACTCACAGATAAAATTTACCAGATCAATCAACCAAAGCTGCACACCATTACCATTGCAGCAGCCAGATAGCCCGACTTATGAAGAACATTTTCAGCATTAGTTTATTACTGCTAAGCATACTCTATACCTCAGAGCTGCTGGCAGCAAAGGTGGATACTGTTACTACATTCAGTGCTGCCATGCACAAAGAGATCAAAGCCGTTGTGATCACCCCGCGGAATTACAGCAGCAAAAGCAGGCTGCCGGTGCTTTACCTGCTGCATGGGTTTAGCGGTAACTACAGCGACTGGGTAAAAAAAGATACCGGCCTGGCAAAGCTAACAGATGAGTACCACATGATCATTGTATGCCCGGACGGCGATTTTGCCAGCTGGTATTTCGACAGCCCGGTAAAAGCAGGCTCAAAGTATGAAACATACGTTGCAGGCGAGCTGGTGAGCTGGATCGATCAGCATTATTCCACGATTGCAAGCCGTAACGGCAGGGCTATTGCGGGATTGAGCATGGGCGGGCATGGCGCGCTGTACCTGGCTTTCCGGCATACCAATACTTTTGGCGCAGTGGGCAGCATGAGCGGGGGAGTAGACCTGCGCGCTTTTCCGCAGAGCTTTGGGCTGGATGAGGTGCTGGGAAAATATAGCGAGAACCCGGAGCGCTGGGAAAAGAACAGTGTAGTGAACATGCTGTACCTGGTTACACCTAACCAGCTGGCTATTACCATTGATTGCGGAGCAGATGATTTTTTCATCCGGTATAATAACAAGCTGCATGAAGCGCTGCTGGAGCGGAATATACCGCATGACTATACCGTAAGGCCGGGCGCACATGCCTGGGAATACTGGTCTAATTCCATCCGGTACCAGGCCTTGTTCTTTCATCAATACTTTGAGAAAAATAATTGATTTAATTTGCTAAACCGGTTTAGTAGTCGTATTTTAGTATCATCAGCCAGATCAGAGAATTTTAATACTATACCACGCTAACAGAACTTTTTGGGGCAACCTAATCACTGATACAAATAAACCACGCCAATTTATGATAAAACGAATTCCCGTTTTAGTGCTAATGGCATCGGCATTGGTGTATGCATCCTGCAAGAAGGAGGGCTTCCTTGCTGCCACCTCTACCACCAACCTGACCGAACAAACTATTTTTGCTGACAGTTCCAGGACCGTTGGTTTCCTGGCAAATATTTATTCCAATGCAGGGCTAAGCGCAAGCCTGAGCCGCTTTGTATATGACAAAAAAATAGTTTGCGGTGGGCTGGAGGCTGCCTGTGATGAGGCAGAACCCTCGCATGCTTTTTCTACACCTGCCACGCAGTTTGCCACCGGTACGGTAAATGCCGGCATCATTGGTGAAGAGCCGTACAAGACCTGCTATAGCAACATCCGCGCAGTGAACGTATTAATTAAGAACCTTCCCAACGCACCATTAAGACCTGCTTACAAAACCCAGATGGTAGCAGAAGCCCGCTTTCTGCGCGCCTGGTATTATACTTTGCTGGTGCAGCATTACGGAGGCGTGCCGTTGGTAGGCGATACCCTGCTTACCTATGATAAACCCATTAAGGCAAAGCGGAATACTTATGCGGAGTGTGTGGATTACATCCTCTCTGAGTGCGATGCTGCTGCCGCCATACTGCCTTCCACGCAAATGGGCCTCAATTACGGACGCGCTTCCAAAGGAGCCTGCCTGGCATTAAAAGCGCGGGTGCTGTTATACGCAGCCAGCCCGCTGTTCAATGGCACCACCTTGCCGGCAGATGCGGGCCCGGGTGGCGGAGCGACTGTAGATCCTGCACTGGTAGGTTATCCCACGTTTGATATGAACCGCTGGAAGCTGGCGGAAAATGCTGCACAGGCAGTGATTGCCATGGGCGTGTATTCTTTGAATACAGTGAATAATTACCAGACATCCTTACCAGGTTATGGCTTCCAGGGATTATTCCCCTTACGTGTGAATACCGAATACATTTTTGAATTGATGCGCCCTACGGGCAACAGTGATCTTGAAAATATGTGCCTGCCTCCTTCACGTGGCAGCAATGGCACCGGCTCTTTCCCTTACCAGGGGCTGGTAGATGCTTTCCCCATGAAAAATGGAAAGCCTATCACGGATCCCACTTCAGGTTATAATCCTGCTGACCCTTATAAAGACCGTGATCCCAGGCTGGAATACAGCATTATCCGGGATCAAACGGTATTGCTGGTACGTACCAGTAACGGGCAAACGAACGGCTCAGCTCCCGTGAACATTTTCGTGGGCAATTATAACGGCATCCTCACCGGGCAGGATGCAGTGCACCAGGGTACTATCACAGGGTATTACAATAATAAGATGCTGGACCCTGCGGCCATTGCAGCTACCCTCAGTTTTGGCAGCAACAGGGTAATGCCGCTGATACGTTACGCAGAAGTATTGCTGAACTATGCAGAAGCTGCCAATGAATATGAAGGCCCTACCGGTAATGTATATGCTGCTGTGGAAGCAGTACGGCAACGCGCAGGACTGGATCCTTACCAGCTGCCCACTGGCCTTTCACAGGCTGAAATGCGTACCCGGATCCAGAATGAGCGAAGGGTAGAGCTGGCGTATGAAGGGCACCGCTTCTGGGATGTGAGAAGATGGAAGATAGCGCCGCAAACAGAGAACATACAATCCATGGGCATGGAAGTGAACCGCAATGGAGGCGCTGTTACCTACAAGCCGTTCAACGTTACCAAGCATAATTTCCGCCCGGCAATGTACCTGTGGCCGTTCCCGCTTTCAGAAACGGGTAAGTCGCCGGAACTAGTTCAAAACCCAGGTTATTAATCTTAATCACGCATGATATGAATCGCACTATACTCTTCATCGCCGCCTGTATCGTTTTCCTTGCTTCCTGTAAAGTAGAGGAGATTGCTCCGGTAGCTGAAGCGCCCAAGAATTTAACCGGCCGCTGGAAAATTATTAAAGCCACCCGGAATGGTACGGATATTACCAACGTTTTTGATTTTACACAGTTCAGGCTGCGATTTGATTCCACAGGCAATTACACGCTGGAGAACAAGCTGCCCTTCCTGGTGAAGGCAAACGGGAAGTATGCGCTGGATGATCCGGAATACCCGTTCAAGCTTACGCTTACGCCTGAAGGAGGAAGCGCTATCACTACCTCGCTCAATTATCCAACGAGTGCCGGTGTGAGGCTGTTAAACCTCAGCTTTGTTCCCGGCTGTGAGCTGAATGCCTATATCTATACACTGTCAAGGGACAACTGATTTTTGAAAACTTACCTGATTATTATATGTTACCACGTTTACGAATCAAAGGACAGAGGATCTGGATGCTGGCCGCGTTGCTGATAGTGGCCGTTATTTTCAGCTTCTGTCATATAAAGATCACCAAGGTCACCATTCCCGCATCTGCCAAGGTAGGGGATGTGGTGCCTATTCAGCTGGACATTGATGTATCCTGTAACTCCGATGGTTCTGATAAGCTGATCCTGGGAGTGCTGATGCCCAAAGGCTGGAAGGGCGCACAGAACTTAACCGCCACTTACAAAGGCAGCAAAGGAGATGGCAGCTTTGTAATGACGCCGCTCAGCACCCTGGCCCCGCATGGGGATGGGAAGAACTGGCCGGATTACATGCGCGCAACATTTGGTATTGCCGGCAACCTGATAGATGATATGGAATGGGTAGTGATGCAAAGCGATGTACCGTTCACCTATAGCAATGGCACCAAGATCACCGGCTCTATTTTCCTTAAGCTGAAAGTAGGGGCAGATGATAACCCCACCCTTGTAAAGCTGGCGTATGTAGTGGCTAATACTACCAATGGCTTTACTTCTGATGGCAATGTGGATGCAGGTTACGGGCCTACTGCGGAATATTATAACGAATATATCGGCGACTGTTTTACGGTAACCGGTGGAAGCGGCGACCTGGTTGACTTCTGTAATCCACAGCTTACCACTATTTCACCACCCAAGTCCCTGGACAATGACCTGGTGACCATCACCTTCGATTCCAATGTAGCCAATACAGCCCTTTCAGGAAGCAGTGAAGTGTACCTCTGTGCTACCGGTACCACCAATGATGGTAAAACGATCGTTATCTGTGAGCAAACCAGCAAAACACTGATGAAGCTCACGGGCAGGGGGCGGTATGAGATCACCTTCTGGCCACGCTCGTTCTTTGGCATCAACGATAGCCAAACGGTCACAAATATGACTTACTATATCCGGGATAAATCCGGCACCAAGCAGGTGGGCTATGGTAATACCACTGCTCCCTTCACCTATAAGTTTAAATGCGGCTGATCATTGCCGCTACCAAAATCATCGTTAAAAACTGATTCTATGCGCTATTGGTACTATAATATATGCCTGATCGGTGTAGCCTGTCTGCTGGCGCTTCCGCATACTACGCGCGCCTTTCAGTCAGCAGAGGATACCACCACAAAGAGCACGGCTCATCCGGGATGGGCAAATGGCACGGTTGTGAATGAATTTAATGAACCCCTGCCCGGTGTAAAGGTGGGCGTTAAAAATAAAACAGCTGCAGTATTCACGGATAAGAACGGGCATTTTGAAATAGATGCGCCGGCAGGCGCCACGCTTGTGTTTTCGTATAAGGATTACTATGCCCGTGAATTGCCCGTAAAAGCAGGAAAGACCGTGGATGTGCAGCTAACGGATGCTTTCCTGAAATCGCCAAAGGAGGTATCCATGCTGTATGAGCGGGTAGACCGTTCCCGGGTGCCGGGCGCAGTATCCACCATTTATACCAACCAGCTTACCACCACGCCGGCTTCCCTGTACGTATATGCATTCCCGGGACAGCTGTCCGGTGTGTACACCAAACAAAACAGCGGGTTCACCTCTTTCAATATAAATGAAATATCTTCTCCCGAGATTATTGGACAAACACTGGTAAATGCAAGCTCCAATAACAACCGGTCTACAGATAACTCAGAGATTGCCCTGAGCGTACGCGGGCAAACACCTATAACAGTGATTGACGGTGTGCAGCGGGAGATCTCTTCTATAGATCCGGAATCCATTGAATCCATTTCTGTGCTGAAAGATGGCTTCTCCACCTTGTTGCTGGGCAATAACAGCTCGCACCCCGTTGTGCTGGTCACTACGCGCAGGGGAGAGCTGGGGCGCCCGCGTATTTCGTTTACAGCGCAATCCGGCGTGCAGCAGTCACTGGGCCTGCCAAAACCGCTGCCGGCCTACCAGTATGCCTATCTCCTGAATGAAACGCTGGCAAATGACGGCAAACCCCCGCTGTATAGCGAGGCGGATTTCAATGCTTACCGGCAGCATACCGATCCCATTGGCCATCCGGATGTGAATTGGTTTAATACCCTGCTGCGGAAGTATTCTCCCATCTCCAACTATAAGCTGAACGTGAACGGGGGTACGAACGTAGCGCGTTATTCCGTATCACTGAGCTATTTTGACCAGGAAGGGATTTTCAAAACCAGCCCGGATATTACCTATAATACCAACAACAGCTTAAAGCGTTACATCATCAATTCGGACATTGGCGTGCAGGTTAACAAGAACCTGAATGTAGACCTGCAGTTGTTTGGCCGTGTGCAAAATGCGCGGGAGCCTGGAAATGACTACAATGGCCTGTTGTCGGCGCTGTACTTCACACCCAATAACGCCTATCCCATCTATAATCCCAACGGCACTTTCGGCGGTAATAATACCGGAGGCAATAACGGGCCTTATAGCAATAACCTGCTGTCAAGGGCGCAGTACTCCGGGTATACACAAAATAATACCAATGATATCCTGGCGAATGTAGACCTGCATTATAACCTGAACAGCGTACTACCCGGATTGAGCGCAAAGCTGAAAGGGAATTTATCTTACCAGTCCATTACAGCGCTGGACAGGAGCCTGCAGAACCCTTCCTATGGATTGGTCAATAATGAGTACCTCATTTATGGCGCTACCGTTGCGCAGAACAACAAGTTCCGTACAGTATTCACTTCCCGCCAGTCCTTCGGGCAATTCAGCCTGAACTACGACCGGCACTTTAATAAAAGTAATGTAACGGCCCAGGCATTGTATGATGTGAAATCAATTGTAGCAAACTACGACCTGGCTTCCACCACTACGAATATCGGCGCAAGGGCCGGGTACGATTATGAGAATAAGTATTTTGTAAATGCCACGCTCATTGGCAGCAAAAAAAACCGTTATCCCCCCGGCGGCCAGTGGGGCTTGTTCTACGGCGCAGGAGCGGGCTGGGAAATGGGGCGTGAATCATTTATAAAGGATAATATTTCCTGGATCAGCGGCTGGAAATGGAGGGCTACCTATGCAAGAACAGGCAATGCAAATATTGATCTGAACTCAGCGCTGTATTACGCCTATTCGCAAACCTATTCTTCCAACAACAATAATAAGAATTACCAGGTAGGCACCAGCTATACCAATGTATACTACCAGTATGAAGGTACCCTGGCTAACCCGTACATCACCTGGGAAAAAGGGGATAAGCTGGATATTGGAACTGATATCTCTTTCCTGCATGACCGTTTGCAGCTAACCGCTGATTATTACCACGACCGTTATTCGGATGTGCTGGGCTTCCGCGGCAACTCCATTGCCCTGTTAGGTACCGCTTACCCATTGGAGAATATCGGTAAGAACCTTTACCAGGGTATAGAGCTGTCGCTGACCTATAATAACCACGCAGGCAATTTCAACTACTTTGTAACAGCTAATGGCAGCCTGGCCTATTCAAAGATCCTTTATAACGACGAGCTGGCAACGCCATATGCCTGGAACAGCCGCACAGGATTGCCGGTATCAGGTACCTTCTACGGCTATACGGCATTAGGGCTTTACCAGGATGCGCATGATGCTGCCACCAGCGCGCATATAGCAGGGTATACCCCCAGCCCTGGTGATATTAAGTATAAAGATCTTAACGGCGATGGTGTGATCGACTACTTTGACCAGTCCACCATCGGGGGCCGCAAGCCGCTGGCTTTTTACGGCGTAACACTGGGCGCCAATTACAAGGGGTTCAATTTCAGCGTTATTATCCAGGGCGTAGCCAACCGGCAGATCAGTGTAGAAAATAATGTGATCGATCATTTTGGCCTGGATTATTCAACTACTAACGGGCAGGCATATGCCAGCGCCACCGGCCGCTGGACGCCGGAAACGGCCGACCGGGCTACGCTTTCCCGACTGGCAGTATCTGCGGCAAATAATAACGCCCTGTTCTCCACTTTTTACCTGAAGAATGGCAATTACGTACGCCTGCGCAATGCGGAGCTGGGATATTCATTGCCTTATAGTTTGCTGAGAAGGATCCGCATCTCCGGTTTAAAAATATTCCTGGATGGCGAGAACCTGTTCACCATTGCAGGATTTAAGGGAATGGACCCGGAAGTAATGCCCAATAGCTACCCGATACAAAGAGTGGTAACTGCCGGGGTTAATATTAAGTTATAAATGAGATTGAGCTATGCAAAGAAATTATATCCATACAATAGCTGTTTTCCTGCTGGCAGCAGTCATTTGGAGCGGTTGTAAAAAATATGAGCAGTTCCCGGTAGATAAGGTGACCGGCAACTATGTATTTGATCCGCTGGATTCTGCAGGGGTAAATGCACAGTCGTTCCTGTATGGTATCTATGCCATTGTGAAGAACGGCCATAACCGGGTAGGCGGTGATTACCTGGATGCAGCTTCGGATGATGCGGTATCTTCCAAAACAGGCGGCAATATACCGGTAACCCTCATTGCTACCAATGCGGTAACAGCTTTCAATTTCCCGGGTGCAGAAAACCTCTGGGAAGGCACCAATCTTTCGCAGTCGCCTACTAGTACCGGGGTACCGGAATCGTTCTGGGCAGGGATCCGCAATGCCAATATTTTCATTAATGGCATTGGCGTGGTGCCGGTAAAGGGAGGGCTTGCCAATGGTACTACAACCGCCCAGGTGTGGAAAAGCGAAGCGCGGTTCCTGCGCGCCTATTTTTACTTTGAGCTGATAAGGCGTTATGGCGGCGTACCGCTGCTGGGCGATAAGGTGTATAATATCGGCGAAGATCTTAGCCTTCCCCGCAGCAGCTTTGCCGACTGTATTGCTTATATCACAAGCGAATGCGATGCCATCAAAGATAGCCTGATCACAGCCCCGGTAGCAGATGCAGACAACTATCGCGCTACAAAGGGAGCCGCTATGACTCTTAAGATGAAAGCGCTGCTGCTGGCAGCCAGCCCGCTCTTTAACGGTAATAATATTGACAATGGAAATAACCTTACCGGGTATACGAATTACGATGCAAACCGCTGGGTACAGGCAGCGCAGGCTGCAAAAGATGTGATAGACCTGCATACCTATGCGCTGCATACTTCTTTTACCGGCATTTTCCTGGATCAGAATAACAGTGAGCGCATTTTTATCCGGCCTGGGAACAATACCACCAATATTGAAACCGGCAATGGTCCAGTAGGTTTTTCAGCAGGCGGCACCGGCAATACCAGCCCTACACAGGAGCTGGTGGATGCTTTTCCCATGCAGAACGGTTTACCCATTACAGACCCGGCTTCCGGGTACCTGGTATCCGATCCCTATAGTGTATTGTCTGATGTAAAGCGTGATCCGCGCTTTAACGCCACCATTTTCTATAATGGGGCCAAATGGCTGAACGGCACGGTACAAACCTATGAAGGAGGGCCAGGCAAGCCCAATTCCTCTTTACAGCAAACCGTAAGCGGTTATTACATGCGCAAGTTCATGGGCAATTTTGAAACATCAGCCACCTTCAGCAATCACTCTTCCGACTGGATCATTATGCGCTATGCAGAGGTGCTGTTGGCTTATGCCGAAGCGCGGAACGAAGTTGAGCCCGCGCCGCAGGCAGATGTGTATGAGCAGCTATACGCCATCAGGGCACGCGCAGGAATTGAGGCCGGGGCAGGCGGAAACTATGGCCTGGCGCCCGGTATGACTAAGGAGCAGATGAGAGCCGCTATCCAGAACGAATGGCGCATAGAGTTTGCCTTTGAGGAGCACCGGTATTTTGATATCCGCAGGTGGAAGATAGCCGGAACCGTTATGAACCAGCCACGTACGGGCGTATCCGTAGTAAAGAGCGGCAACGCTTTTACCTATAACCCTGTTACAGTGCTTACAACGGTGTTTAAGGAAAGTCAATATCTGTATCCCATCCCTTACAATGAGGTGGCTAAGAACCCGAATATGAAACAAAATCCGGGACACTAAACCCATTGCATTCCTAAAATTATAAACAAACAGATATGCGGAAAATAATACTGCTCATTTGTATAATTATAAATATCATTCCCGGTTATTTGCTGGCGCAGAACCGGGTTATCACCGGCACTGTGCGCGATCTCCAGGGCCCGCTGCCCGGGGTATCTGTGGGCGAGAAGAATGTGCCGGGCAACGGGGCAGTTACCGATGCCGGGGGTAAGTTCAAAGTAACGTTAAAAGGTAAGTCCAATACGCTGATATTCCGTTTCGTGGGCTATGTGACCCGGGAGCTGAACGTAGCAGGTGAGGAGAGAAGTATTGATGTAACCATGGCTTCCGATAACCAGGCGCTGGGCGAGGTAGTGGTGGTAGGTTATGGCAAAACCACCCGTATCACCAATACCGGTTCTGTAAGCACCATTAATGCAGCGGAGATCAGGAACGTGCCAACAGCCAATGTGCAGAATGCCTTAACAGGAAGGCTGCCGGGCTTCTTTTCCCAGCAGGGATCGGGGCAGCCGGGTAAAGATGCTTCTGACTTTTATATACGCGGGGTAAGCTCGCTGAACCCTGCGGGCAATAAGCCCCTGATCATTGTAGATGATGTAGAGTACACCTATGATCAGCTGCAGCAGATCAATGTGAATGAGATAGCCTCTATCTCTGTGCTGAAAGATGCTTCAACTACCGCTATCTATGGGATCAAAGGCGCAAACGGGGTGCTGGTAGTAACAACCCGCCGTGGTAAGCTGGGTAAGCCGCAGATCAATGTGCGGGTGGAAGGCGGGGTACAAACACCTACAAAGATCCCTAAGTTCCTGGACGCCTATCAGTCGGCTACGCTCATCAACCAGGCAGAGACCAATGATGGCCTGACGCCTGAATTCACGCAGGATGACCTTAACCTGTTTAAGAACGGGCAGGACCCTTACGGGCACCCGAACGTGAACTGGTACGATGCCATCTTTAAACAGTACAGCTACCAGCAAAATACCAACCTGGATATTTCCGGGGGTAATAACGTGGTGAAATACTTTATTTCCGGCGGCGCGCTGAACCAGAATGGACTGGTGCGCAGCTTCCCTGATCCGCGGGGGAACGTTAATACTAACTACAATTTTAAAAGATATAATTTCAGGTCTAACCTGGATCTTAAGGCCAATAAAACACTGGACCTGCGGCTGGATGTAACCACCCGCTTTTCCACCACCAATTCGCCCAACCTTACGGCTGCAAGCGCCTTGTCGGAGGTGTTCGACTTTAGCCGCTTAACGCCTTTTACAGCTCCTTTCCTGAATCCCGATGGATCTTACGCTTACGCCTACTCGCGTTTCAACAGCGGGCATTTACCTACCCTGAATGCAAGGCTGGCCACCGGTGGTTACCAGAATGCAAAGCGAACGGATTATAATATTATGTTCAATGCTACCCAGCAGCTGAATGCTATTACCGATGGATTGTCGGTGACCGCAAGGGTGGCTTATTCCAGCCAGGAGCAATATACCCGGGGCACCGGTAACTACGGGCCTATCCCGTCTTACCACTATGATCCGGCCAGCAAGTCATACCTGCTGAATCCCGGCGGCACCTATGTATTCCCAAATATCTACTATAGCGGCAATACAAATATTTATACCACCAATGTCAATGTGCAGCTGTTTTCCAATTACGACCGCACTTTTAATTCCAAACACCATGTGAGCGGCCTGGTATTATTGAACCAGCAGTCGCAGACCTTTGATGCGTATGATCTACTGGATCCTGCATCCGTAGGCGTACCGGCAAAGTTCCAGGGCGTATCTGTATCCGGTAACTATGAGTATGACGGAAAGTATCTGTTAGACCTGAAAGCTGCTTATAACGGAACGGACCGCTTTGCGGCTAATCACCGCTTTGGGCTTTTTCCCGCCATCGGCATCGGGTATAATTTAACAGGTGAAAAGTTCTTCAAAGAAGCCTTCCCGGTGTTTGGGCTGTTCAAGATCCGCGGTTCCTATGGCATTGTAGGTTCAGATGCAGCGCCTAATAACCGGTATATCTATGCACAGAACTATATTCAAAATCAAAATAACTATCCGTTCGGGGAATCGCCCATTAATTACAACATGTTTTATGAGGGCAACCTGGCAAATGGCAATGTGGTATGGGAAAAGCAAAAGGAAACCAACCTTGCGCTGGACCTGAATATGCTGAAGGATAACCGGCTTTCCGCTACCATCGAGGTATTCCGCAACATCCGTTATGATCAGCTGATAGTGCCTAACAATGTGCCTGATATTATTGGGATAGGATTGCCGGCTATAAACGTGGGGCGTACACGTAACCAGGGTTTTGACGGGCAGATAGGCTATCACAGCAGCATTGGCAATGTACAGTGGGGAACTAACTTTGTTTTCTCCTATGCAAAGAATAAGATCCTGTATGAGAGTGAGGCAGCGCCGGCATACGCCTGGCTGGCACGCACCGGCCAGCCGCTGAACCAGCCGTTCGGGTATCATTCTTTGGGTTATTATACGGAGCAGGATCTTGCAAATGTAACAGCCTATCAGAATGCAAATGGCGGCAGCAATGCCGGTAATAAAACAATCGCTATCCCCGATAACGGGCTGCCATTGCATGCAGGCGATCTCAAATACCAGGATCTGAATGGCGATGGCTTTATTAATATCTTTGACCAGCGGCCTATCGGGCATCCTAATTTGCCTAATACCAACCTGGGTTTAAACCTGCAGGCGTCTTACAAGGGCTTTAGTGTAAGTGTGCTGCTGCAGGGCTCTTTCAACTACAGCTTTATTATTACGGGTACGGGTATAGAGCCGTTCATAGGGCAGTTCCAGCCTATACACCTTGAATCCTGGACGCCTGAAAATGCAGCCGCTGCAGGGTATCCCAGGCTTACCACCAATAAATCATCTGTGAACAGCCCTACCTATTACCCTTCAGATTACTGGCTGGTGAATGCGCATTATGTGCGTCTGAAAACAGTGGATATTGGTTACCAGTTCCCAACCCGGATGTTACCTTTCAAGCTGAACAGCGCACGGATTTATATGAGCGCGTACAACCTGTTCACCTGGGATAACTACCGTAAATACCAGCAGGATCCTGAGATCAGCACCAATACCGCCGGAGATGCGTATATTAACCAGCGTGTGCTGATCATGGGGCTGCAGATCAGTCTTTAAAATATGCCGTATGTTCCCGACTATAGGAGACCTCGTCAGCTATTTATTCCCTATACCTGTAAAGGTCAATTTACAGACCTTCGGTACCTTGATGGCCCTGGCTTTTGCCGGGGCCTATGTGGTATTTGTGGCGGAGTTTAAAAGGAAGGAAGCTGATGGTACTATCCATGCAATAGCGGTTAAAGAAACGGAGGGTTTGCCGGCATCTGTGCCGGAACTATTACTGAATGCGGGCCTGGGCTTTTTGTTGGGATACAAAGGGCTGGATGTATTATGGGCTCTTTTCCGGGGAGATGATCCTGCGCCTGGTTTCCTTTCCCTGCGGGGTAATATATGGGCTGGCCTTATCCTGGCCCTTGTTTGGGGAGCGTGGATCTATATAGACCGGCAAAGGTCCCGGTTAGCGGAACCAAAGGAAATAGTTCGTTATATTCATCCTTACCAGCTGATGCCCTTCATTACTTTTATGGTGGGCGTATGGGGTTTTCTGGGCGCCAAGCTGTTTGATGCAGCGGAGCATTTCCAGGAGCTGCGGTACCAGCCGCTGGAAGTGTTGTTATCGCGCAGCGGCTTTACTTATTACGGAGGTTTGATCTTTGGCGCCTTAACTTACCTGTACATCGGGTACCGGAATAAGATCCCGCTGATCCACATGGCGGATATCGGTTCGCCGGGCATGATGCTGGCTTATGGCATTGGGAGGATCGGCTGCCAGCTGTCCGGCGATGGTGACTGGGGCATTGTGAACCGGCATGTTAAGCCGGCGTGGATCCCGCAATGGGCATGGGCTTCCACCTACCCGCATAATGCCATTGATGCAGGCGTGTATATCCCGGGCTGCACGTTGCAGCATTGTCATGAGCTGCCGCTTGGCGTGTATCCCACACCGTTTTATGAGGCCGTTCTATGCATCCTGCTGTTTGGCGTAATGTGGATGTTGCGGAAGCGGTTAAAAACACCAGGTACTATGTTCTTTTTATTTCTTATACTGAATGGTGCAGAGCGGTACTTGATAGAGCTGTTGCGTATTACGCCAAAGTACCCGGTATGGGGTATGCAGCTAAGCCAGGCACAAATGATAGCCTTGCTGTTCATAGCCGGCGGGGTAGCCGGTATTATTTTAAAACGTAAAAAACTTTCATGGATATGAAGCGAATGTTGTTCACTGCAATAGGTGTGTTGCTGCTTTGCCACGCCCACGCACAAACGCCGGATCTTACACCGCCGCAGTTTAAAGTAGAGGAAGCCCCGGAATGGTCGGCGCTTTTTATCCGGAATAACGGATGGTTTGGCGGAGACGGCATCTATACCATCCCGTTTAACGGCAGGGAGCATCAGGTTTCAGACAGCATGCTTTTTATATTCAGTGATTCCATGATCGGCAGCATTGTAAATGATTCGCTGCTGCCAGGGTCCAGGATGATCCATAATAGTGTGGCTACGCTGAAAGGGCATTTACCTGACAGCACGCAGATGCATTTTGAATGGGATCAGAATGAAAAAGGGGAAGCAATGCCGGTGTTTGAGCCGCATACCTCACTTACCGGGAAAACGGACTACTACTGGCTGGGCGATGGTTTTGTGAACCAGGAGCAGGATAATACCCTTTATATTTTTGGTTACCGGATCCGGAATGTATCAGAAGAGGCTTTTGGCTTCCGTGAGGTAGGTAATACGCTGATCAGGATCCCTGCAGGCAGCAAGCCCCCGTTTAAAGGCTATAGGGAAATGGATACGCCTTTGTTCTTTAAAGATAAAGACGGGCATACCGGCTCTTACGGCGCCGGCATTTTTGTGAATACTGCCAAAGCAGGTGCACCTGCGCCGGATGGTTACGTGTATGTGTATGGGGTGCATGGCATAGCAAAACAAATGGTAGTGGCCAGGGTAAAACCTGCAAGCTTTGACAGGTTTGACCAGTGGCGTTTCTGGGATGGCACGGGCTGGAATAAGGAAATGAGCAAGGCCGCAGATGTAACGGATAAGGTATCAAATGAGCTGAGCCTGTCGCCGTTGGGAGATGGGCGTTATATCCTGGTATTCCAGGAAGGGGGCATGAGCACCCACATCAGCATGCGGATAGGCGCCAGTCCTGTAGGGCCTTTCGGGCCTGTTACCAGGTTATGGGATTGCAGCAGTGATGCTGAGGAGAAAACCTATGTTATGTATAATGCTAAGGCGCATCCGGCCCTTTCAGCGCCGGGAGAGCTGCTCATTAGCTACAATGTAAATTCAGTGGAGTTCTTAAAAGATCTGCAAAAGCATCCTCATTTATACCGGCCAAGGTTCATCAGGCTAAAAATTGATTCGCTAAAATAACGCAGGGGGGATGAAGCATTTATCAGTAACACTGGCCCTGGTGATGGGAGGCATGCTGCAAGGTTTTGGCCAGGATAACCTGGTGCAGTACGTTAACACCAGGCAGGGCACCAACAGCAAGTATGAATTTTCCTATGGTAATACTTATCCTGCAACAGCCTTGCCATTTGGTATGAATACCTGGACACCGCAAACCGGCAGGAACGGCGATGGCTGGAAGTACCAGTATTTTGTGCATACCATCCGTGGCTTTCAGCAATCGCACCAGTGCAGCTCATGGGTGAATGACTATGCTGTTTTTTCGCTTTTCCCGGAAGCCGGTGAGCTGGTGGTGGATGAGGATAAACGGGCCGCCTCGTTTAAACATGAGCAGGAGATAGCCCAGCCCGGGTATTATAAAGTAACATTCGACAACGGTATAAAAACAGAGATCTCCCCTACGGAAAGAGGGGCGCATCTCCGCTTCACTTATCCAAAAGGTAAAAAGTCTATTCTTATACTGGATGGCTATACGAAAATGAGCCAGGTGAAGATTGATCCCAGCGCGCGGAAAATTACCGGTTATGTAAATAACTGCCGTTGGGCGCCACAGCACTTCCGTAACTATTTTGAGATCACTTTTAATAAGCCTTTTAAAAGTTATGGCACCTGGGAGAACAGGCATAATACGGTTCAGGCAGATAGTATAGGTGCAGAAGGAGAGGGTGCAGGCGCATATATTGAGTTTGCAGCAGGACAGCAGGTGGAGGCTAAGATAGCATCGTCCTACATCAGCCCTGAGCAGGCCAGCCTTACCTTACAGCGTGAGCTGGGAGCCTATACGAAATTTGAAGATACGCACCGCGCTGCAGACAAGATCTGGAATACCTTGCTGGGCCGCATGAAGATAGAAGGAGCAACGGAGGAAGGGAAAGCCACCTTCTATTCCTGCCTGTATCATGCCAACCTGTTCTCACACCAGTTCTTTGAATATGGGAAAGATGGGCAGCCTTATTATTACAGTCCTTATGATGGAAAAGTACATAACGGGTATATGTATACGGATAACGGCTTCTGGGATACTTTCAGGGGACAGTTCCCGTTGAACACCATCCTGCATCCTGCCATGCAGGGGCGTTATGTACAGGCCTTGCTGGATGCGCAGCAGCAATGCGGCTGGCTGCCTGCATGGTCGTTTCCCGGGGAAACAGGCGGTATGCTGGGCAATCATGCCATTTCCCTGCTTACAGATGCCTGGGTAAAAGGCATACGCACTTTTGACCCGCAGCAGGCACTGAAAGCGTATTTGCATGAAGCCACCAATAAAGGTCCCTGGGGCAGCGCTAATGGCAGGCCGGGATGGAAGGAATACTACCAGCTGGGATATGTGGCTTATTCACAGCAAACGCAGGGTGCATCTTCCTGGACACTGGAATTTGCCTATGATGATTTTTGCGGGTACCAGCTGGCAAAAGCAACAAGGCAGCCTTTTTACGAAAATATTTTCAGCAGGCAAATGTACAATTACAAAAACCTGTATGATCCCGCTACAGGCTTTATGCGTGCAAAGGATGAGGAAGGCAGATGGGTTACACCGTTTGATCCGCTGGACTGGGGCGGACCTTATACAGAGGGCAATGCCTGGCACTGGACCTGGTCGGTGTTTCATGATGTGCAGGGTCTTATTAACCTGATGGGCGGTGAGGCAAATTTTACTGCTAAAATAGATTCGGTGTTCAGCGTGCCCGGCACCATCAGGGTAGGAGGCTATGGGCAGGTGATCCATGAAATGACGGAAATGGCAGCTTTTAAAATGGGACAATATGCCCAGGGCAATGAGCCCATCCATCATCTGGTATACCTGTATAATTATGCCGGCCAGCCCTGGAAAGCGCAATGGCATGTACGGCAGATCATGCAAAACATGTACAATGCCACGGAGAACGGCTATCCCGGCGATGAGGACCAGGGGCAAATGTCATCCTGGTATGTGCTGAGCGCTGCGGGTTTTTACAGCGTGTGCCCTGGTACGGATCAGTATGTGATCGGTAGCCCGTTGTTCCCTAAAATGACCATCACCCTGGAAAATGAAAAGCAGTTTATAGTGGAAGCGGAGCATAGCAGCCCGGAGAACGTGTATATCCAGTCGGCCACCCTTAACGGGCAGCCTTACACGCACAACTGGATCTCTCATGCGGATATCATGAATGGCGGTGTGCTGCACCTGGTAATGGGGCCCAGGCCTGCATTACAACGGGGAAGCGCTGTGGAAGACCGCCCTTTTTCATTGACAGCGATCAATGGAAGATGAGGATTTTATAGAAGAACTTGTGTTGTTCAGGAATAAATGTTTCCTTTAGTATGGCTGTGTGGATGGGGGAGTGGCGGTAGTAATAGCCAATAAAAAGGAATAAATAAACTGAGATAAGATGGGTGCCCGGGCAAATTTCACAGAAAGAAAATACCTGACGGTGTTACTATTTGTAACCTCCCTGTTCTTTTGCTGGGGGGTAGCGCTCACGCTGGGTGATGTATTGAACAGGCATTTTCAGCATGTGCTGCACATTTCGAAATCACGTTCAGGACTGGTGCAGCTGTCGCTGTTTGGCGCGTATGCGGTGATGGGCATACCAGCCGGCGCTTTCATGAAGCGGTTTGGCTATAAGAAAGGCATTTTGCTGGGGCTTGGATTGTATGCGCTGGGCGCATTCCTGTTTATTCCGGCGGCGGAAGCGGAATCTTTTAATTTCTTCAGGTTTGCACTGTTTGTGTTAGCCTGTGGGCTGGCTACCCTGGAAACCGTTGCCCATCCTTTGATAGCGGCCCTGGGCGATCAGCGTACCAGCGATCAGCGGATCAATTTTTCGCAGTCGTTCAATGGGCTGGGCGGCGTAATAGGCCCGGCTATCGGCAGCTATTGCATCCTGAAAGCAGGGCAGGAACATTCCGGCGATCTGATAGCTGTTAGGGATCTGTATATGGTGATCGGGATCGTAATTGCTTTGCTGGCGCTTGCTTTCCTGTTCATTAAGATACCTGCGCTGCATACAGCGCATGCGGTAAGCGATGGTGGTGCGGGCAATATAAAACAGCTGCTGCGGCGTAAGCATTTTGTATTTGCTGCAGTAGCGCAGTTCTTTAATGTGGCGGCGCAGGGAGGTACCTGGGCTTATTTCATTAACTACGGGCATGATGTAATGGAGCTGAGTGATGAAAAGTCGGGGTATTTCTTTTCATTGAGTATGGTGATGTTGATGGCCGGGCGTTTTGCCGGTACGGCTTTAATGCGTTTTATAGCGCCGTATAAGCTGCTGGCGTTTTTCGCAGGCATGAATATCCTGATGTGTATTATCGTGGCGCAGCAGCTTGGCTGGATCTCGTTCATTGCCCTGATCATGATCAATTTCTTTTTCAGCATTATGTTCCCAACCATCTTTAGCCTGGGGCTGAAGGACCTGGGAAGGCATACGCAGCAGGCTTCTTCCTTTATTGTGATGGGTGTGGTAGGCGGCGGTATTTTTCCACCGCTCATGGGCCTCATTGCTAATCATAGCGTAGCAGAGGCGTATTATCTTCCAATTGTTTGTTACCTGGTGATATTGCTTTTCGGATACAGCTATCCAAGGCTGGCTAAATTTTAATTTATTGTTGATCTTAAATAACCGCTTGTGAAGAAACTAAGAATCAAGGATATCGCAAAGGACCTGAATATCTCCAAGACGGCTGTTTCTTTTATCCTGAACGGAAGGGCGCAGGAAAAAAGGATCAGCGGGGAGCTGGTGGAGCGTGTGGAGAAGTATATCCAGGAAGTGGGCTTCAGGCCCAGCTCTATTGCCCGTGGTTTAAGAACAGGGAAGTCGCATATCATCGGTTTGATGGTGGAGAGCATCTCCGATCCCTTCTTCGCTACCATCGCCCGTTTGATCGAGAACGAAGCTTATAAGGAAGGTTACAGGATCATTTATTGCAGTACGGATAATGATACGGAAAAGACGAAGGAGCTGATCAACGTGCTGCGGGAAAGGAACGTGGATGGCTATATTATTTCTCCGCCCCCGGGGGTGGAAAAGGAGATCAATGAGCTGATCAAAGCCGGCATGCCGGTGGTAATGTTTGACCGCTACCTGGCAAAGGTGAAAACGGACTACGTGGTTATTGATAATGAGTTTAGCGCGGAAAATGCTACCCGTTACCTCCTGAAGCAGGGTTACCGGAATATTGGGTTTATTACGTTCTCTTCAACCCTTACGCAAATGAAAGGGCGTATGAAGGGATACAGGAATGCCCTAAGAGAAGAAGGCTGGAAACCTTATGTGCTGGAAATAGATTTTACGCCGGATGAAAAAGTAATGGTGCAAACGATAAAGGATTTCCTGGTGGCGAATCCGAAGCTGGATGCAGTGCTGTTTGGCGCTGTGCAGGCGGGATCCTGCGGACTGAAGGCCATGACACAGCTGAAGATGAAAGTGCCGCAGGACCTGGCCGTGATCTCCTTTGACGACCATGATATTTTTGAGCTGTTTGCCACGCCGGTAACGGCCATTGCGCAGCCTATTGAGAAAATTGCGCACAAGGTCATCAGCCTGCTGCTGGACCGGCTGGATGCTGAGAACGGGGCAGGGGATGTAAAGGAGATTATTCTGAAAACGAGGTTAAAGGTGAGGGCATCATCGGGGGTAAAAGCTTAGTGAATGCCTTACCTTAAAATGATGCCCGTACCTGAGAAAATATTGAAGGCGCTCCAATGGCGGAAAGAGAGTTGCCTTACATATACTTCATAGCCCCATATCCCAATAACCGGCGATATAATGCGATCTGCCCTATACAATTGGCTTCCCGGTACATGGAAAAAGTAACCATGTCAAAAAAGGGAAATTGCATGCCGGGCATTTCAAACATGCTATTCAGCTTTTCATCGGTAGCTTTGGCAAGCGCTTCCCTGCAAATGGGAGCAATATATGCCCAGTCTTTTTTGTACGATTCCAGTGAGGGGTAGGTAACACCTTCCTGGATCCCTTTATTCTCTTTAAAAAGATCGTAGGCGGCCTGTTTATGCCCGCTTGCGCCAAACATTTCAGCCAGGTCAAACCGCTGCTGTACCAGGCTTCCGGCTAACCATGCAATGTGATTGGCTTTTGTGTTCAGGCGGTTATGGGCATCTTCATCTGAAATCTCATCCAGCACATTATTGAAAAAAGGAGTTTGCAGGTCGTACAGGGCTATCATCCCCAACATCCTGTTGCTAACTATTGCTGTTTCCATGATCTTGTAATTTAGATCCAAGGTACTCCGATCCGTACGTTTTAAGCGGGGTTAAACGCGTCAATTTTGGGGGGCGATAACGACGGAGCTATGTGCAGCTTATGCCGGGGGCAGCGGATAATTATTTAAAATTAGATCAATGATCTTTATCTTCAATAAATATTGGATAAAACAATTTTATTGTGAGATCAACCTTTATCATTGCTTTTATAATTGGGGCGGCCTTGCTGAAGTTAAATACTGTGAGCGCGCAAGGGATTGAAGACCTGCGGCAAAAGATCATTGCATTAGGAATACCCGGGTTAACCTTAACAGCTATTCAATACGTAGATTCCGGGGCTTACCAGCCGGCTGCAGCTGCAAAAGCATTGGATGGGCTACCCGCATTTTGCCTGGTATCAGCCACCCTTAAACCAACACCGGTATCAAACATAAGAATAGAGATCTGGATGCCGCGCAGCGGCTGGAACGGCCGTTTCCTGGGAACCGGTAATGGCGGAAGCGCCGGCAGTATTGTTTATGATAAGCTGGCACAGGGTTTAAGAAAGGGATTTGCAACCGCTAATACAGATATGGGTACATCGCCCCATGTGGATTCGGCCATTGGCCGGCCGGAGCGCTGGATCGATTTCGGATACCGCTCCACTCATTTAATGACAGTTGTATCCAAACAGATCCTGCAGGCATATTATGGTAAAGCGGCCCATCATGCATATTTTATGGGCTGCTCAACCGGCGGCCAGCAGGCCTTAATGGAAGCGCAGCGCTACCCGGATGATTATAATGGAATTATTGCAGGCGCGCCGGCAAATAACCGCACACATTTACACACAGGCTTTATATTAAACCATCAGGCCACCAATGAAACAGAGGGTAGTCATTTTTCAGCAGCCGACCTTTCTTATATCACCAAAACCATCGTTGAAAGATTTGCTCTTGTCAGCGGCGGCGCAGCTACGGATAGTTTTCTCACTGATCCGGGAAGGGTAAAATTTAACCTTGATTCACTCTTTAAATGCGGCAGCACCGGCCCATGCCTTACAGATGCGCAGATAGCTGCCCTGAAAAAAATATACCGGGGACCGGTGAATCCCCGCACCGGAGCGCAAATTTATTGCGCCCCGCCACCCGGCAGTGAGAATGCAAGTGGTGGTTTGGAGTATCAGCAAACAGCCAAAGTAGCCGGCCTGTTTTACCTGTACCGCTGGGTGTTTGGCGCCGGTTTCGATTACCGGCGTTTTGATTTTGACCGCGACCAGGCTGTTATTGATTCGGTATTGGGGCCAGTATTAAATGCCAATGATCCTGATCTGAGCCGCTTTGAAAAAGCAGGAGGGAAATTGATGATGTACACCGGCACGGCAGATGCATTGGTACCCTACCCGGATGCTGTTAATTATTATGAACAGGTAATACAGCGGCAGGGCAGCCTTAAAAAAACACAGCGTTTCTTCCGGTATTTTTTGATCCCGGGAATGGGCCACTGTGGCGGAGGGCCAGGCATTAATGATTTTGGGCAAAACTCCCTTACCGCTGCAAAACAGGATAGTGAGCACGATATTTTGCTGGCACTGGTGAAATGGGTGGAGCAGGGTGCAGCCCCGGATAAAATTATTGCCAGCGCACTAGGCTGTTGCGGTAGCCAGGATATCAGGTTTCAACGAGCGGTTTATCCTTATCCGGAATTTCACTGATCTTTTAACTTTCCCTCATATCATGTAACATGAAAAATAAAAGCAATGAAGCAAATGATCCCTCCCCCAGGGCAGCTGCACATCGTGATAATGCTGCTGGTGTTTCCAGGCCTGCAGTTCCACTTCAATTAAAGACAGGAGATCCGGTAGTACAAGGTAGTGCAGCACCACAACCGGTTGTTCAGCGCGTAAAGATCTACCCCGATAAGCTGCTTCAGCAAGCACTTAACATGCCGCAAGTTATCAATACAAGGACTAAGACCAAAGAGCAGCTGGAAGCAATTTATGAAGCGCTTACCCATGCTTCAGAAAACAGGGTTGACGCAGTACGCGCTGACCAGCGTGGGGAGTTCCAGACCAGTATTACAAGTGTTACAATTGAGCTGCTGGATGCAATTTTTGAAGGAGACTATAAAAAGGAAGTTGTAGAAAATAATCCGTCACCAATCGCTAATACAAATGAGAAAGAAGAGAAACCGGTAGCTGTTTCCCGGAAGCTTGTGCTCAGGGAAGGACAGTTGGAAGAAGCTATGCAGAAAGCTCCCAAACCAGGTGATCTGAAATATAGCGGCCATTTCTCTATGCATCATAAAATACCGCGGCATGTATTGGAGGCCTGGTTTGAACGTGCTGTAAAAACAGACAACGTTGAACTATTGGAAAAAATGGCCATTATATCCAACAGACCAGGGGAACAGTACCTGACGCCGGCGCCAGGCGGCGTAGCAGTTACCAATATGAAGCTCTTTAAATCCCATGCAACACATCCCCGCTGGGATCTGTTTGAAGGACCTCTTTCAGATCACAGGGATGATGATGCACATGAAAAGCCGGATGCCCATTACGCGGACGACGGCAGCAAAACACCCCGGAGCGAAATAGCCCACCAGATACTGGATATTGGAATAGATGAAATAGATAAGGGCACATTGGAGAGCATGATGCAAAAGCTAAACGAACAGGGACTGGGCCAGGAATCGCCTATAGTGAAAAACGAATGGCGTAATGATGTCGGGGAATTGTGGGGGAGAGGATCCAAATATCAGTGGAACGACCCTCAGAATGCAGCTGTAAAAGCAAACGTAAACATAGCTAAAGAAAGGAGGGCAGAGGAGCAACGGGCCAGGTCCAGGTCGCAGGGATTGGGTGGCTTGCTTTCTTCTCTGCGGGAGCAGTCTTCTTCCACACCCGTTATCCCTATACCCAAACCATTACAGCAGCCTTCCCGTTCAGTACAGCCTCCATTGCCTGCACCGTTCCAACCGGGTCTGCAGGTAGGTCAGCTGAGTGAAAGCGATGTTGGTAAGGTGCTAAAGAAACTGCAGGCGCCTGATAATAAATCAAACAGCGAATGGAAAACAATGGGGCATGTGAACAGAGCAAAGTTTTACCTGGCCAATACGCAGCACTTTGGCGCGCAGGCGCTGGCTGTGGCCCTGGAAAGTACAAGAGCACAGCTGCCTCCCGGCGCATGGAAAGTCTCTGATGTGGAGGCGGTTATGCTGATCCTTGCAGGAAAATGAACGGAGTAACATAACGTTGATGCAAAGAAAGGACAGCCGCTTGAAGTACAATTTGCATTTGATTCGCTGAACCACCGGGCCGGCGTCCCCCAGTTTTACCTGGAAAATGACGAATTAAAAGTGAGGCATTTATCCCTGAAGATGCAGGAGCCGCAGATAACTTATTTCATACCGCGCGGCCTCTCCTGATAAAGTATTTATCCAGGAACATCAATCCCAGCAACACATTCAGAAAAAGCAGGCAATTAACGGTTTTGCGGTTAAAATACTGGCCAATATCCAGCTTAATAACATTAACGGGCAAACGGAATTTGCCTGCTGTATACCAGTTTAAGGAGGGGAGGGCATACACCACAGCAGCGGCTATCAGCAACAGGAAGAACAAAGCCGTGCCATACACCACCTTTTTATTGAGATAGCTGCGGGATGCAGGTGCAATACGTGTTCCGGCAATAGCGCCCATCACTTTTTTAGAGAAGTCAGGGGAGGGAGGGATAAGCTCCAGGTCGTCCCGCAAATGTTTTTCTATATCAAAACGTTTCTCCATAACCGTTCACTTAACGCTAATTTAAGATTTCTTTTATTTCATCTGCAAAATACAGCTCCAGCTTTTCTTTTAGCCGTAACCGCGCCCGGTGCAGCTTCACCTTTACCGCATTGGCAGTAAGGCCCATGATAACGCCTATTTCCTCAATGCTTTGCTCCGCTTTATAGAACAGGGTAATGATGGTTGCATCATCTGCGCTTAACAGCCCGATCACATGATTCACCAGCAGCTGTGTGGAGCGTTTTTCTGTTGGATTAGCCCCATACCCGGTATGTTGTGCATGCACTGTTGCAGGATCCAGGGGATCCATACGGGGTTTTACCTTTCGCAAAAAGGTTTTGGTCGTATTCATGGCAATGGTACACAGCCAGGTGCTGAATTTGGCATCCCGCCTGAAATCTGCCAGGGAGCGGTAAGCTTTCACAAATACATCCTGGGCAATTTCTTCCGCATCCTCGCGGTTGCGGGTATAACGTAGCGCAATGGTAAATACAAAGTGCTGATACCTTTTTATCAATTCCTCAAAACTTTGCTGATCACCTTGTAGTACCTGGTTGATAATTTCAATGTCATCCATTCCAGCGTGCATAGATGAGAGGTATGACTACTATTATAACCCGGAGGTTACACTACAATTTAAAATAATTAGGGCGTTTTCTGTAACCTGATCTTTTTACAGGTAGTCAAAGCTTGTACAAACTTAATATTCACAACAAACACCTTATCATGAACAGTAATGAAATGTTGACTGCCATACTGGTGCCACTGGCTGCAATGGCTTTAGTTTTTGGGATTATATACCTCTTCCGGAAAGAGAACCTGGCCATGATAGAAAAGGGTATGAACCCTAAAATAGACCGGCCGGCCCCCTACACCAACCTAAAATACGGCTTGCTGCTTACCGGCGGTGGGTTGGGCTTATTACTGGCATATCTTATAGATATTGCCGTGCCGGCCATTAACGGAGAAGATAACGCGTCTATCTATTTCGCCCTTATTGCCATCTTTGGAGGCATCGGCCTTATTGCTTCTTACCGCATCGAAAAAAAGGAAGTGCTGGATAAACGCCCTGAATAAATAGTTAATTGACCCTTAAAAACAGCCCATGAAAGCTTTTAATTACCGGATGCTGCTTGCCTCCATGCTTTTACTGCCCTTTACTGCCCCTGCACAGTCTAAGAAAGCACTGGCGGAGAAGCTGGGATACCCTAAAGACGCTAAGCTTCTGATCATTCATGCGGATGATGCCGGCGTAAGCCATTCAGCAAATGCGGCCATCATTGCTGCTTATGAGAAAAAAGCCATCAGCTCCGCCGCTATTATGGTGCCCTGTCCCTGGTTCCCTGAAATAGCTGCCTACGCAAAGGCGCATCCTGAGCTTGATTGGGGCATCCATATCACCTTAACTGCTGAATGGAAAAATTATAAATGGGGCGGTGTGTCATCCTCCAATGAGATCCCAAGCCTGCTGGATAAGGACGGGTATCTCTATGCTTCGGTAGAAGAATTTAAGAAACATGCCAAACCGGAAGAGGTGCGGAAAGAGATCCGGGCGCAGATCCGGAAGGCAATGGACGCCGGTATTAAATTAAGCCACCTGGATACCCATATGGGCAGCGTGTATGCATCACCGGAACTTGTTGAAATATACCAGCAGGTGGGTAAAGAATTTCATTTGCCGGTATTGGTGCCCATGAACATGATAAAGATGATGGCCCCGCAAATGCTGCCCTATATCGACACCGTAAATAACGTGATCGTGGACCAGTTTATAACTGCCTATAAAGCTGCTCCGGCCGGCCAATGGCATGTATACTATGACCAGGCGCTGGACCGCTTAAAACCCGGGCTGAACGAGATCATTTTTCACCTGGCGTATGATAATGATGAAATGCAGGCCGTTACCATTGAGCACCCCGATTTTGGCGCTGCCTGGCGGCAGAATGATTTCAATTATGCGACCAGCGAGGCGTTTAAAACACTGCTTGAAAAAAAAGGGATCCGTATTATTACCTGGAAAGAGATCCTGGCATCGCTCTAATGAAGCAGCCCTCACCTGAAAATCTTAAATTTGGAGGAAATCGGTCCCTTAATTCCTCCCAATGACATCTTATTACGATACTTTATTTGCCTATATCGCCCGCATCCTGGAGCTGCCGGAGCACGACAGGATCTCCTGCAGGGAAACCTTTCATCCGCTTACAGTGCCTAAGGATACGCTGCTGGAATCGGCCGGCAAAGTGCCCTTCTACCACAACTTCATTGTTTCGGGTTATATGCGCAAGTATTATATCAATGAAAAAGGAGAGGAGGTGACCAGTGACCTGAATGATGGCCCCCGTTTTTTTACCTCCTACATGGCATTCGTTAATCAAACGGTATCCAATGAATACCTGCACTGCATCACCGACTGCGAGCTGCTGCGTATTTCCAAGCCTGATGCCGACCGCACGGCAGGTACCAGCTTTACGCAGAAGGATTATACCATCCGGCTGTTCCACCAGGTACAGGAGGAATACCTTGAACGCATCGATGATCTGGCCAACCTGACAGCAGAGCAGCGTTACCGGAAATTCATTGACAGGTCGCCCAACATTATGAAGCATGTGCCGCTGAAATATATTGCCTCTTACCTGGGTATTAAGCCTGAAAGTCTTAGCCGTATACGGCGCGAGATTTCCTAACAATTGTTAAGTGGATTTGCCTGCGTGCCGGATATTTTTGCAGGTATGCTTACATATCTGTTAAAAGCCCCTCAGGCGGTGGCTGCAAAAGCTTTGCAGTGGACCGTCCGGAGCTGGTTTGCCATTTTTTTCGCAGGGCAGCTGATCTTTGCCGCCTATATTATCCTGCTCTACTGGTGGTCTGCAGCACAGGGACACCTGGAGCGCTGGAATGCTGCAACGCCGCATTTATATGTAAAGGGCGCCGGTTTCCATAATGCGGTGTTTGCGCTGCATATAGGAGTAGCCGCGCTCATAAGCCTGTTCGGTCCTTTGCAGCTGCTGCCGGCCATCCGGCGCTATGCGCCCCGGTTTCACCGTGTTAGCGGGCGTTTTTATATTTTCTTTGCTTTTGCTATTGGTATTGATGGGATGCTGCTGGCCTGGCGTAAAGGGGCGGTGGGCGGAACCATGGATCACGTCATTATCTCCATCAATGCAGTCATTATCCTGGTATGCGCTTATTACACCATCCGCTACGCAGTAAAACGGCAGCCGGCAATACATAACCGCTGGGCTGTGCACCTGGTGCTGGGCATGAGCGGCGTATGGCTGTTCCGCGTTTTTTTAATGTGCTGGCTCATTGTTAACCAGGGGCCGGTTGGCTTTGACCCGGATACATTTACAGGCCCCTTCCTGACCATATTGGCCATTGCAGTATATGTATTTCCGCAAGTGATGGTATGGTGGTATTTTCAGGCGAAAGTGGCAATGACTGCCGGGCCGAAGTGGATCTTCTCCGCCGTGCTGCTGTGCATTACCCTGGGAATGCTGACCGGTGTTTTTGCCGCAACCATGGGAATGTGGCTGCCGCGGATCAAATGATAGGGAAGCTGAGGAAAAGAATATATCTTGGGGGGCTAAACCCACGTCATGAAATTTTTCTTGTTACCCGTGATAGCCTTATTCATGGCTGCTGCAGCCATTGCACAGGCAAAGGTGGATCTGAAAGATTATAAGCAATCCAATGGTGCTGTGGTTACCCAACAGGGGCAATTGCTGGACATCAGCTGGCCGGCAGGCAATTCGCTCAAAGGCAGGGTAGTGCTTGACCTGGCGCCCTCGCGGCCGCTTTTCAAAACAATATCGCTTGGCCGGCAACAGATCACTGCAGATGTAGATCCTGCTTTTGTAATGACCATTGGCGAAAGGGACCTGGTTTCCCAGAACGGCTGGAATATTTTCTTTGATAAGGTGCCCAACAAGCCGCATCAAACGTACCCGCTCACCCTTAAAAAAACGGCGGTTGCTGTAAGAACAGAGGGCAGCCGTACAGTAGCCAGCATTGGTCCTGTTGCGGCAGAGCAATTTTCCGGCACACTGGAAATTACATTCTACAATGGAAGCCCTTTATTTAATATCGCTGTTGTGGTTAGCACAGAAGCACAAGCTAAGGCTATTATTTTTGATGCAGGTATGGTAAGCCGTAAGCCGGACTGGCAGCGTATTTTATGGATGAACACAGGCGATAGCCTGCAGCAGGCGCAGGTGATTCCAAACGATACGGCACGCAATCTTGCCGTGAAATACAGGGCCATCGCGGCAGCTGGAAAACAGGGCGCCATGGCCATTTTTCCGCCACCGCATCAATATTTTTATCCGCTGGATGAAGCCTTTAACCTGGATTTCACCTGGTACGGCAGTCAATACCGGCAGCTGGTAAATGGCTACGGCATTGGCATCCGGCAGGAACTGCAGGGAGATAAACGCTACGTGCCCTGGTTCAATGCGCCTCCGGGCACCAAACAGCGGCTCAATTTCTTTTGCCTACTGAGCCAGGATAACGATGCAGCAGCATTCACCACCCTGAAAGCGTTTACGCATAATGACCGCTACGCTGCATTGCCGGGGTTCAAAACCATGTCGAGCCACTTTCATAACGAGTTTGTGATGAAAGTGATGATGGCCGGAGGGCCTGTGCCGGAGCACCCTGAGTTTGTACAAGTTTTTAAGAATATGGGGGTTGATATTGTGCACCTCGCAGAATTTCACTACACTGCTGATCCCAAAGGCCCGGATGAAAAGCGGCTGCCGCAGCTGAAAGCGCTTTTCGAATTATGCGAAAAACAGTCTGACGGTAAATTCCTGCTGCTGCCAGGCGAGGAACCCAATGAATTTTTCGGTGGTCACTGGCTGGATCTTTTTCCGCGGCCGGTGTACTGGGTAATGTCGCGCAAGCCGGACCAGCCTTATGTACAAGAAAAGCCTGGTTACGGAAAAATATATCATATCGGGAACAAGGAGGAAATGCTGCGATTGCTCAACGACGAGCGGGGACTGGCATGGACCGCGCATCCGCGGACCAAGGGATCCGTGAATACGCCCGACAGCTACAATCATGAAGCCTTCTTTTTGTCGGACCGTTTTATGGGAGCCGCCTGGAAAGCCATGCCTGCAGACCTTTCGCAGCCCCGCCTGGGTAAAAGGGTGCTTGATCTGATGGATGACATGAACAACTGGGGCACAAAAAAAACCGTCATCTGCGAAGCAGATCTGTTCACCATTACACAGCGTAACGAGATGTATGCGCACATGAACGTCAATTACCTGATGCTGGATAAGCTGCCCGCTTATAAGGACAGCTGGCTCCCCATCCTGGACGCTATGCAGCACGGACGCTTCTTCGGCAGCACAGGAGAAGTATTGATGCCGCTGCTGAAGATCAACGGTCATATTTCCGGCGACAGCCTGCAGCTGCCGGCCAATGGCCTTGCTACTATTGACCTGCAGCTCCGCTGGACCTTCCCCATGAACTTTGTGGAGATCATTTCCGGCGACGGTGAAAAAGTGTACCGCGAAAAGATAGCCCTCACTGATACGGAGGCCTTCGGGAAAAAAAGTTTCCGCTTTAGCAGCAAGCTGGCCGGCCGCAATTGGGTACGTGTGGAGGCCTGGGATGTTGCAGCCAACGGGGCTTTCAGCCAAACATTCTGGCTACGGTAATGGATCATTTCCTGGGCTGCTATACGGTCCGGGATCGTACACCCCTGTCCGTAACCGGACATAATGCTACGAGTAATGATTTTTAGCGTATTGAAAATCAACCGTTTTTGTTTTGGTATATTCATTGAGCCGTAAGATCTTTTTACGCTTATGTTTAAGAATTATTTCAAAATTGCCATCCGCAATCTTACACGCAATAAAGCATATGCTTTCATTAACGTAGCCGGGTTAAGTATTGGCCTGGCCTGCGCCATGCTGATCTTACTGTACGTGAAGGATGAAGTAAGTTTTGACCGCTTCCATACGAACGGCCCCCATCTTTACAGGATCGTTACTAAAAACATTCGTAACGGGGTAGCATCCAAACAGTCCAGCACAGGCCTTTTGCAAGGTCCCCGTTTCACACAGAATGTTACGGGCATCAGATCGTTTGTACGGGTGGTAAGCGGCAATGAGGATTTTAAAAAGGGTACGGAGGTAGAAAGCAGGGAGCTGCTGCGGGTGGATTCCAATTTTTTATCGGTCTTTAATTTTGCTTTGATCGATGGCGATAAGAAAACCTGCTTGCTGCAACCCCATTCTATAGTGCTTACCAAAGACGAGGCAAAAAAGCAATTTGGCACTGCGGATGCGGTGGGTAAAATACTGATGATGCGGGAAGACAGCACCTTTGTACCCTACAAAGTAACCGCTGTAACCGCTAACTGTCCGCAGAACTCATCCATACAATACAAGATGCTGCTGCCCTTTAAGGAAACAGAAGCAGAAGCAAAGAACAACGAGAACTGGTTTAGCTATTTCCTGAATACATTCGTGCTGTTAGATGATCACGCCAACCCGGTAACCGTAGCAAAGCAAATGCAGCGGTTCTATGAAAAGGATGCCACGGAAACTTTCAACGCCCTGAATGCCAGGTATGGCACCGGCGGAGATGCACGGATGGATACTTACTTCCTGCAGCCTTTCAGCGAAATGCACCTGAGCATGGACCTGCCGGCACAAAATGGCCTGCAGAACGCCAGCAACCCGATGTACGCTTACATCCTTTCATCTATTGCATTGTTTGTGCTGCTGATCGCCTGCATCAATTTTGTGAACCTCACCGTTGCACGATCCGTTAAAAGAGCAAAGGAAATAGGCATCCGCAAGGTGGTTGGAAGCGACCGGCGGCAGCTGGTGATACAGTTCCTGGGCGAATCTTTCCTGTTATGCGCAGTGGCCTTTACTATGGCCATTCTGCTGGCAATGTTAATATTGCCCCTCTTTAATGATCTTGCCAATAAAAGGCTATCACTAACCTATCTGCTGGATGGAACCCTTGTTACCGGGTACCTGGTACTGTTTATGGTAACAGGGCTGCTTGCCGGTTTTTACCCGGCGCTGGTGTTATCCGGTTACAGGCCCGTTGAAACGCTTTACAGCAGGTTTAACCTGAAAGGCAAAAGTTATCTGCAAAAATCGCTGGTGGTGCTGCAATTCACCCTGGCATCGTTCCTGATCATAGCCACCTTCACCATTTATGCGCAGTTCAGCTTCCTCACAAAAACACCCCTGGGGTATGATGACAGCAACATTGTGATGGTTAATAAAGATAACATGTCCCATACAGAGGCCGCGATCTTTAAAACAGAGCTGCTGAAGTATCCGGGTATTGAATATGTAGCCCCTAAAAATGGCGGTGTGTGGGGTACTACTGCCAAGCTGGAAAATGATTCTGCTATCAACTACTTTGCATATGAAACGGTGGATGAATCCTATCTTCAAACCTTAAAGATCCCGCTGGTACAGGGCAGGAATTTTTCCGCTGAGTTCCCGTCTGATTCTGCTCATTCCATCCTGGTTAATGAAACATTTGTAAAGCAGGCCGGATGGAGTAATCCCATTGGCAGATCCGTGATCTTTAACTTCGATAATAACAGGGTTTACCAGGTGATCGGCGTTGTAAAGGATTATCATTTTGCTGCGCTTAATCAGAAGATCACGCCGCAGCTGTTCACCATGAAACATACTAATCCATACGGGACCTTTTATATCAAGCTCAGACCAGATGCAATCACGGCAAGCCTGCAGTATATTCAAAGAACATTTAAACAGTTTTTCCCGCTCAGTCCCTATTCTTATACGTTCAAGAGTGAAGCCAACCTGAAAAGCTATGAATCGGAGGCCAAGTGGAAACAGATCATCCTGTTTGGCGCCCTTCTTACTATTTTTATTTCCTGCATTGGCCTGTTCGGGCTCTCTGTTCTGTCGGCAGAAAAACGTACGAAGGAGATCGGTATAAGGAAGGTGCTGGGTGCATCTGTTCAAAGCATTGCCGGCATTCTTTCAAAAGACTTCGTGAAGCTGGTGCTCATTGCCCTGGTGATTGCGGTTCCCCTGGCCTGGTTTGCAGCAAATAAGTGGCTGGAAAATTATCCTTACCGTATTACGCTCAGCTGGGCTATGTTTGCTTTTGCTGCAGCGCTGGTGATCATGATCGCTCTTGGTACGGTAAGCTTTCAGGCCGTTAAGGCGGCGCTCGCCAATCCCATTAAAAGCTTAAGGACCGAATAAATACAATTACTAGTAAAAATTGTCAGCTTATTATTACATCTTTGTCCCTGCATTGTTAAATATTTGAGCATCAGAAACGTTATTGGATGTACGAACAAAACAGGGTACCAGATCTTAACGCTACCAAACAACATTTTAAAATACTGGATGGTCTTCGGGGATTAGCAGCGGTTGCGGTTGTTATTTTTCATTTCATGGAAATAGCGATACCGGATTACAGCAATAATTTTATTGCGCATGCCTTTTTAGCCGTTGATTTCTTTTTTTGTCTTTCAGGATTTGTGATCGCTTATGCCTATGATCAGAAATTACTGAAGATCGGGGTTTGGAACTTCTTTAAGCTAAGGTTGATCCGCCTGCATCCGCTGGTTATTATTGGGGCTGTTATCGGGATCATTGCGTTTATGCTTGATCCGTTCAGCGATTTGTATCTGCATTATTCCGGTAACCTGGTTACTATGTTCCTTACGGCCAGCCTGATGATCCCTTACCCGATAGTGCCTGAACGTTATTTTAACCTGTTCCATCTTAATCCTCCCACCTGGTCTTTATTCTGGGAATACGTTGCCAATATTTTTTATGCTTTTATCCTGATCAGGATCCGTAATAAAGTGCTATGGGTCCTGACTATCATTGCCGCTGCAACACTCTTTTACGAAGCGCAGCGCTCCGGTAATTTAAGTGGAGGCTGGGGAGGCGATAACATTTTCGGCGGCTTTGCCAGGGTATTCTATTCTTTCCTGGCAGGTATGCTGGTATATCGCTCAAAGTGGATTATTAACTCACGCCTGACTTTCCCCGTTATAGGTATACTATTAATTATTGCTTTTTTAGTACCCTTTGTAAAGGAGTGGAACCCGGTCGTGGAGCCGCTTATTGTGATCTTTTACTTCCCATTCCTGATCGCGCTGGGCGCGGGTGCGCGGTTAACAGCATCTTCAACCCGCCTTTGCAATTTCTCAGGGGAACTATCTTACCCGCTTTACATGGTCCATTATCCATTTATATGGATCTTCTTTAGCTGGGTTGAAAAGAGCAAGCCGTCTATGAGCGAGATGACCCCTGTTATTATTATAGGCGTAATACTGCTGATTGCCTTTGCTTACCTGGTGATGATCTTTATTGACATTCCGGTGCGCAACCGGCTGAAGGGTTTGTTGAACAGGAGTGTACCGTAATTTGTCCCGGGCTGAAAGGCCCGCTGCTCATGCCCAGCAGCCCGGCGCCCAGGGATGCAGTTGTAACCTGTCCAAGCCAGTTGCGCCTTGATAAAGGCTTATTGTTTGAGCTGTTCATGGTTTATTATTACAATTGTGATTATAAACTACCTTTTACTTCCAGCTCAATTACAGTTGCAATAGGGTCAGGGCTTACCCCGGAGATGTTAATATCCAGGCCATCGCCGGAGGCCGAAGCTTGCAGCTTCTTACCGTTTGCCAGCAGCTTGCAGGCCACCACGCTGTTTTTGATCCCGTCAACATGCAGGGTTCCTCCAGCGGGTATGTCAAATACGGAAAGGTAAAGGAGGGTATTTCCATTGCGTTCTTTTTTAGTGCAACGGCCCCAGGAGAGGGAAGGTAAAGGGCTTTTTTGTGTTGCATGAATGGCTGCGCCGTTCTTATCCATCCAGCTGCCCATGCCCTTGAGGATCTCAATGCTTTCCTGTGGGAAAGTTCCATCTGCTTTAGGTCCAACATTCAGCAGGTAGTTCCCGCCTTTTGAGGCAATATCGATCAGGTTCCTTACCAGCGTTTGTACGCTCTTCCATTTATCATCAAAGCTTTTATATCCCCAGGTGCCGTTCATGGTCATGCATACTTCAAAATCTTTTCCGTTCATGGCTTCGGCTGGAATGTGCTGCTCGGGCGTTACAAAATCACCGGGATAGTTGGGGCGTTTCAGGCGGTCGTTGGTGATGATGCCCGGCTGCAGCTTCAGCACGGCTTGCAGCTTCTCCGCAAATTCGTCTGTCATATTCGTAGGCGTATCCCACCAAAACTCCGCCACCTCTCCATAATTTGTTAGCAGCTCCTTTACCTGGGGCACTGCTACCTTGTCAATATATTCCGGCATGGACTGGCTGGTCTGGTATGGATCCCAGTGGCCTGTATGTTCTTTCGTGTAGGCGTCTATTTTAGAGGAGTCGGGGTTGTCCCAACCTTCTGAAGCTGCTTTCCTGGCTGCGGCGCCACCCGGGTTGTTCCAGTCCTGCGCCTGTGAGTAATAGAAGCCCAGCTTAATACCATACTTGCGGCAGGCGGCTGCCAGCGGTGTTAACACATCCTTGCCGTATGGAGTAGCATCTACCATATTCCATTTACTGGCCTGCGATTTGAACATGGCAAAACCATCATGATGCTTGGCCGTGATCACAATATATTTCATACCGGCATCCCTGGCCATTTTTACCCAGGCATCCGCATCATATTTTACGGGATTGAACTGTTTGGCATATTGCTGGTATTCGGATACAGGGATCTTTGCCCGGTTCATGATCCATTCACCTCCGCGCTTTACCTGCTGGCCTTTATAATTGCCTGCAAGCACGGCGTAATCTCCCCAGTGAATGAACATACCAAAACGGGCTTCCCGCCACCATTTCATTTTCTGGTCATGATCTGTATTCTGCTGAGCAAAGAGCAGCATTGGCGCTAGAAAAAGCGCGGATAAGAAGATAGCTAGTTTTTTCATTGACGTGTATTTATGCAAACGTTAGCATAACATTTTAAAAAAAACGTGGGATTTTATTGAAATTGAAATTATGGAGAAATCCATGATAAAAAATATCCAATTTTCACCAATGGTGGTTCTTTTTTACCAAAAGGGATTACAGGTAGCTAATAAAAGGGCCTGCTGGTATTTATGCGCAATAATGGCTATGGGGATGCACATTACCAGTGCCGTGATACAAATAAAGGTTATTTCGCGTTTTGTCATGAGGTTTGGTTTTAGGTATTTATTTTTCCCTGATAAAGGGATAGCTGTTGCCTCCCTGCAGCAGTATCATTTCCTTTTTATCCGGAATAAACTTCATTATAATGCCTGCCTGGTTGAATTGAAATTCATGCTGCGCGGTGGCCTCAAGCGGAAACCGCGATTGCCCCGCAGCCTACAAATAAACCACAGATACCTTCTCTGCAGGAAAATATAACAGCCATGATTGGAACAGGTCTATCATTCCTGAATGACCATACACCTGTTTATCGTAAAAAGGAAGCTGCTCAATCCCCATTCCTTCTCCATCCTTTACAGTTAGCATCTGCTGAAAGCTTGCATCGCTTATAAGCTGGTGTGAAAACAAAGCGGATATGAATTTTGCCAGATCTGAAGGCGTAGAGACCAATGCCCCAGCCCCGCCGGCCGCGCTCATATCTGTTTCCGGCTGCTGTTTCCAGGTTTCCTGCTCCCTCAGATACGAAAATACCTCTTTATTATCCGGATCTATTTTACCTCCGTAGTAAGTATTTACCAGACCTGTTTTCGAGGTTATCCTGTTCTTAACAGCTTCAGCGTAGGAACATTTACAGATCTTACCGATGATATAACCAAGCAATAAATAATTGGTATTGCTATAGGATGTTTTTGAATCAGGCTCAAAATCAGCTTTTTTACCCGCTATTATTGTTAAGATCTGTTCCTGGGTTTGAGGCTTGAAACGCCAGCTATCCCAATCGCTCGTATAATTGTATAAGCCGCTTCTATGGCTAAGCATTTGAGCGATAGTAATTTTATCTGAATTCGGGAGCTGGGGGAAATATGCAGATAAGGTGGTAGTGAGCGCCAAAATACGAATTTAGAACTAAAAAAGCCAGGCAGGAATGCCCGGCTATTTTTTTAACCATATCCTATGAAAAACCTACGCAAAGGTATATACGACATTCATCGGAGGGTGTTAACTGCTTGTTAAACAAAAGCCGCCCGGAGGCGGCGGAGAATTGTTTGACATAAGGCATTAATCACGCCGCTTTTGAATGAGTAGCAAGCTGGTGGGATTAATAATAACTCCCTGCTTTATTTTTGTAACTTTGTTGCAAAAAATAAATAGGTCATGGCAGATAATACCCCTAAGCCTGAGTTTTGGGAAGCAGCCTTTACTGAAAAGCATGAAATGTGGGGCTTTGAGCCATCAAAGTCTGCCGTTTTAACGAAGGATCTTTTTGTCCGGGAATCAGTAAAAAACATCCTGATCCCTGGTATTGGTTATGGACGCAATGCGCAGATCTTCATAAACAACGGAATAGCTGTAACAGGGATCGAGATCTCAAAAACAGCTATTGAAATGGCGCAGAAGCATTACGGCGCAAGTATGATCATACACCATGGCTCTGTAACGGATATGCCTTTTGACAACAACAAGTATGATGGTATATTTTGTTATGCTCTGATCCATTTGCTGGATAGCAGTGAAAGGTCGAAACTAATCCATGACTGCTATAACCAGCTTGCTGAAAATGGCTGCATGGTTTTTACGGTCATTTCAAAAGAAGCTCATACCTACGGGCAGGGCACATTGGTGAGTAAGGACCGTTATGAAATGTTTGGGGGCGTTAAAATGTTCTTTTATGATATAGCATCCATTCATGCGGAATTTGACAGTGCCGGATTATTTGAGATCACAGAGATCACTGAAAACTATCCCTTCTTTTTAATTAAATGCAGAAAGGCGGGGTAACTAAAACAGATTTGGCAATTTGAAAAAATAGGTGAAAATTGCCCGGAAGCTTGTGCATAAAAAGACATTTAAAATGCATAACTTCTCCTCCCATTTCTAACCGCACAACAAGTTTAAATATGAAAAAAGTAACGGGCCTTGGCGGCGTATTTTTTAAATGCGATGATCCGAAAGCTATGAATGAATGGTATGCCAAAAACCTTGGATTGCCTACCAGCGAATACGGAACCACGTTTGATTGGCGGGAGGCCGATGACCCCTCGAAAAAAGGATCCACAACCTGGAGCGCATTTCCACAGGATACCAAATATTTCAATCCCTCTACCAAGCCTTTTATGATCAATTACCGGGTGGCAGATCTTGTTGCGCTGGTAGATGAGCTGAAAAAGGAGAACGTTACCATTGTTGATGAGATCGTGGAATATGAATATGGAAAGTTCGTACATGTGCTGGATCCTGAAGGAAACATCATTGAGCTTTGGGAACCCAAAGATGAAGCAGATCCGGATAAGGCGGAAGGCTAAGCCGGCCGGCTTTAACGTAGGGGAGAAGATTGAGCATATCGCTTCATCAATCCAGGAATAAACGGACATATATGAATAAGGCTGTTCTTGTTTTTTTAACTGCCATACTGATGCTTTTTATACAGGGCACTGGTTTTGCCCAACAAAAAGATTGGGTGATCCGGCTGGCAAAAATTGAAATTGATACCGCTTACCTTGCACAATATAAAGCAGCTGTTGAAGAACATACCCAGGCCGCAGTACAATCGGAACCAGGTGTGCTGACCCTTTATGCCATGTATGAGAAAGAGCACCCCGAAAAGGTAACCGTGCTGGAAATATATGCCAGCAGGGAAGCGTATCAGGCACATTTGAAAACGCCTCATTTCCTTAAATATAAAACCGGCACCCTGAAAATGGTGAAATCGCTTGAGCTCATAGAGATGGATCCTATTGCCTTTGCAGCAAAGCCCGGCTTATTTGAGCCTAAGAAGCGAACACCCTGAGTATCCTTTTACCATACATCTTCTTTCCGCGCCTTTAGCTGCGCAAGTATTTCCTGAGTAATCTCGTCATCCTCTGTGGTTGCCGATAACCGCTCGTCCAGGTGCCGTTCCCAATCCCGTAATGATTCCGCGGGCGTAGATCCAACTCCAAAAATGCCTGTCTTGGGATCAGGTCCTAAAATACAGCAGTACATATCTGCTTCCGTGAACAGCACCGGGCGAAGCACTCGCACGCGCTCCGGAATGTCTTTAGCCTCATATTCTATTTCAACACGGGTGTCGGGTTCAATCCGCATCTGCTCCATATAGGTCTTTTGTATGATAGGATACAAGAAACATGCCTTTAGAAATTCCTGCCTTTCAGAGAAATGTATAAGTTTTGCCGTTAAATGTTCAAGTAAAGGAGGATAGGTTGAAAGAACTTTGTGGTATAAAAATTTATAGTCATGAACACAGCGCATCAACAATCAAAGATCGTCCTGGTAACCGGTGGTAGCCGGGGTATCGGGAAAAGTATCGCCTTAAATGCCGCCAAACGTAACCTGGGGGTGATCCTCACCTATAACAACAATCCCGGACAGGGACAGGCTGTAGCGGATACTATCAACCGCAATGGCGGTAAAGCGGTGGCTTTACAAATGGATGCGGCAAAGATCAGCTTAATCGGCGATTTTGCCGGCCAGGTATTGGAGGCCCTTAAGAAAGAATGGAACCGCGACAGCTTCGATTATCTTGTAAATAATGCGGGGATAGCCCAGCGTACGCTCATCAAAGACACCACTGAAGAAATTTTCGACCAGCTGGTAAACGTAAATTTAAAAGGAGTATTTTTTCTTACCCAAAAGCTGATGCCTTTGATGGTGGATGGCGGTCAGGTTATTAATATCTCATCCGGGCTTGCCCGCTTTGCTTTTCCCGGTGTTGCCGTGTATGGCTCGCTTAAAGCCGCCCTGGAAGGATTGACCAGGTATTTTGCCAAAGAATATGCTGAACGGAAGATCCGTTTCAACAGTGTGGCCCCAGGGGCAATTGATACTGAGTTTGGCGGCGGGAAAGGCGATGAAAGCCACCGTCAGCAAATTGCCGGTATGACGGCACTGGGCCGTCTTGGTGAAGCGGATGATGTAGGGGCTTTTGTTGCCTCGCTGCTTTCAGACGACAGCCGCTTCGTAAATGCCCAGCGGATCGAGGTAAGCGGCGGTATTGTGATCTGATTTTTTTGTAAGTTTATTATAATAATTCAACTTCTTCCAATGGAATATATCGATATTGAATCGATCTCTGAGCTGCACGATTTCTTTCATTACGATAAGCCGCTGCACCCGCTGATCAGCGTGGTAGATCTGGCAAAAGTGGATCGCTCGCACAGGAGGGAAGGGGATGCCTACCGCCTGAATTTATATTCCATTGCCTGCAAAAAAATAGAAGGCTCCTTTAAGTACGGACGTACTTCCTACGATTTTTCCGAAGGTTCATTGATGTTCACCGCTCCGCACCAGGTTTTATCGCCCGGAATTGAGAACAAGGTGCAGGGCTGGGCAATTTATATCCACCCTGATTTTCTGCACGCAAACAGCAGGGGGCAAAAGCTAACCGCTTATTCGTTTTTTGGTTATGATACCAACGAGTGCCTGCATATTTCAGATGCTGAGAAAAATGTGCTGGAAGATTGCCTGCAGAATATCAGGCGGGAGATCTCGATGAATCTGGATACCCACTCGCACAATCTTATCCTCACGAACCTTGAATTAATGTTATCCTATTGCTCCCGGTTTTACGACCGTCAATTCCTTACAAGAGCAAAGGCCGGCAACGATATTACAGAGAGATTTGAGAGGATGCTGAACGATTATTTCGCGCAGGAAACGCCCATCGAATCAGGAATTCCGGACGTGAAATATTTCGCCTCGCGCCTTAATCTCTCTGCAAATTATTTGTCCGATCTGTTAAGCAAATACACCGGCAAGTCAACACAGGAGCATATTCACCTGAAACTGATAGACAAAGCCAAATCTTTGTTGTGGAGCACTGAAAGCTCTATTGCAGAAATAGCTTATGATCTGGGCTTTGAACATCCATCCCACTTTACAAAATTATTCAAATCCAGAACAGGTTATTCGCCAAGGGCATTCCGGAATTTGAATTGAGGTTGGAGAGCCTGCATCAGCTTTTACATCAGTCCGCTCCACTTCTATGTGCCTTATACTTTGAAACGTCAACTGGCTTATCCTTAGTTTGGTCGCGTTTGCCGACATAAGAGATCATCAGGGAAATAAATGATCCCACGCTGAAGTTTATGAGGAGCGCATTAATGCAAACCATGAAAAGCCAGCCTGCCGGCCGGTCCATGGATGCGTTGGAAGGCGCATTCGTTAAGGCATCCGTTGAAGGTGTAGTGGAGAAAATGTTGGGATGAAAGCTAAGCATCAGCAGTGCCCCCAGAACAACTGACAGCAGGGTACCCACCGCGGTGGCTATATGGGCAGACCCGGACATTGCCACCGCTCTTTCTTTTTGATATGGCCGCTTAATAAGTTTCAGGTTATATAAAAGGATGGGAATAGCAAATGCTACATTTCCAATGTATAAAAGATAGGAGCTTTTATAATCGTCAGCCTTCAGATGGTAAAATAGAAATACCAGGTAGAGAAATGCAGCTAAGCCTCCGTATATAAGGTAGTCTTTCAGATGTTGTTTGTTAATGAATGGGTTCTTCATCTCTTTTTTTTAATGTTCAGGGGAAATATTGTGCCAGCAGGCATCCGGCAGCTACATGGAATGCGCGCGAAGTTCTTTATCCGGTTTTATGTTTCTTTTCTGTGAAAGGCGTGTCTGTAAAGAAACACTTCTGTAGAGCGTTTACACGGTTTTGCTGTTATAGCTGCATGTTGCAGGAAGTACAGCACTGGCGGAACAGGTTGCCTGGTATTGTGTTTTGAAGTTCTAGCTTAGATGCATGCGCTACTGTTTAGGAGGCGTGCCTTCTAGGTTCAGGATCCTGATATTCCTGAAATCGATCGGCTGCCCCTCGCTCTGTAAGGCAATATAGCCTTTCGACAGCAGCTTCCCGTCCTGCTTCTGTTTCGGGTCATACCGGTTCACCACCGGCCCGCCTATCTGCGGTTTGGAATATTGCAGCACCGTATCCCCGTTAATAATGTGCGTGATGAGCGAATCGCCTAAAACGATCAGCTCTGCCTGGATCCACTCATCTTTATCGTACGTCTTTGAGCTGGAGTTGATGCAATGCCGGGTGTCCAGCTTGCCCTGGTATACGATATGGGTACCCGGGGAGCACATATTGCCGGTGGGTCTTGGCTGGCCATCGCCCAATCCCGCTAAAAGCTGCATTTCAATAGAGATGGGCCAGTCCTGCTCTTTGGGCATGGTGCGCGGGTCCTGGGAATGATACATTACCCCGCTGTTAAGTATTGTATAGGAAGGCGCCGTTTTACACCATTCATCCACAAAGCGGTATTCCAGCTTAAGATGGTAATGAGAGAAAGGTGTTTTATAATAGAGGTGACCAAACTGGTCATTGAAATTTCCATATTGATCATAACGCACCTGGATCATGCTGTCCTGCACCCGGAAGGTATTGCCGAAGTTATCGCCTGTTTCATGGTGATGGATCTTCACAATCCAGTCATTAATATCTGTTCCATTAAACAGCGGTATCCATTGTTGTTGCTGTGCCTGTGCGGTAGGATGAAAGATAATGGCCAGCAGCAGAAAGGCCATTGCGCAGGGAAATTGTTTGTTGATCATAACGGAAAATATTAGTAAAGATTATCATTCAAACAGTTGGTAATCAATATACAACTATTGTATCATTGATACCAATTTAGTGTTGTTTATATTTACATCATATGTTAGTCGTACCGGCAGCATCATTGAAAATCCTATGACCCAGCAATGTCACGTTTAGCCAAGACTGTTAATCTGACCTTATTTTTGTTATCATTTTGTCATAACCCGGCCTTTGCCAGGCTGGATACTGCCCATTATCATCTGCAGCATTTTACGGATGAGAACGGACTTCCGCAGAACAGCGTAAAGTTTATTGCAGAGGACAAAGCCGGATATGTGTGGCTGGCAACCGAGAATGGACTGGTACGTTTGGAGAGTGGCCGTTATATCAGGAATTTTAGTAAGAATGAGCTGGATATTTCTTCCAGCCGGATCAGCTGCCTCTATTCAACTACCGGTGATAATGAATTGTTTGCCCTCACAGAATTTCATCAGCTGATCGGTATCAGCTGCGGTAAGGCTACGGTGCAGCAGAATATGACGGCAAATGGGAATGCAGACGCAGCGTTGATCTATAAAGAAGGTGCAGATACTTATCCTGTTATCGGGTTACCAAATTTATATGAGAAAAATATCAGGGCAAACCGGTACCTGATCCCTGCAAAAAGAAATAGCTTTTTTCTGATCTATAAGGATAGCATTGACTTTATAGGAGAGCATCAGCAGCAGTTTCGTATAGCCTTCCATTATACCAGCCCCTGGAGTTTTTTTTCAATGAAGGGGCAGCTGTATTATTTAAATGCTTCGGGTGAAGCGATGGTGTTTAACGGGCGGGAAATGGAAACGGTAGCGTTTACAGGCGATATTCTGCAGAACCCCGCTTACAGGAGCCGCCGCCGTTATTTAAAGCTCTACTGGAACTTTGCGGCAGAACAGACTTTCGTTTACCTGGATGAACATTGTTATGTGCTGCAACGCATGCCGGATGGAAGCTTACATACCCGGTTGGTGGTGGACGGTTTTGATTTTGTATCAAACAGGATCATGTCTGTTTATTACGATGCAGTGCATGAACGGGCTTTTCTAGGCAGCGTTACCAGGGGGCTGTATGTTTTTACCCGGCAGCCTTTTAATGTGCTGAGTGGTGAACAGAACTCTGATGATGAAGTTTATTACGCCCAGGCGGAGCTTGAGGGCAACCAGGTATTAACGGCCCAGGGTATGCTCTTTGATTCAGCCGGCCGCAGCTCCATGTTTGGTCAGATCGGCGCCTATAGCTTCACCAATGACCGGTACAGCATGGTTATAGACAGTTCGGAAAATGTATGGTATAAGAATGAACAAACGCTGTATAAATTTAACAGTAAAGGACGCTTGCTGTGGCAGTGGGAGGGTCCTTCGCCTATTACCCAGTTATATATGGGAAAAGATGGCCCCCTTTGGATAGGTACCAAAACAGCGGGCCTTTACCGTTTGCCCCAGGCCATGCCGGAACACGCGCCGGAGCTGGTTGTTGAACAGCTGGTAAATGCAACTTACCTGCAGCAGGAGACCGCAGATCTGCTATGGATGGGTAACAAAAGGGGCCTTTACCGCCTGCATATTGCTTCCCGCAGCATTGATACCATAAAAGAGCTGAATGGTAAGCACATTCGCAGCTTAAACATTCCGCGCCCGGGCGAGGTTTGGATCACTACCTATGACGATGGTTTTTTTCTGTACCGGAAGAACCGCCTGCACGTGTTTCCGCTGGATGAGCATAAATACCTTCAAACAGTGCATTGCCTGGTTGAGGACGATAAAGGGTATTGCTGGATCACTACCAATAAGGGGCTTTTTCAGGCAGCGCGAAAAGATCTGCTGGCTTATGCTGATGATCAGCAGTCGTACGTATACTATCTGTACTATGGAAAAGACAGGGGATTTAAAACAAATGAATTTAACGGTGGTTGTGAACCTTGTGGCGTGAAATGGAGTAACGGAAATATTTCCTTCCCATCTATGGATGGGTTGGTGTACTTTGACCCCAACCGCATAAGCGCCGAGCTGCCGGATAAGGAGCTGTATATTGAGGAGGCTGTGCTGAACGGTAAGCTGGTTCCGCTTAATGATTCACTGGTATTGCCAAATACTTTCCAGCAGCTGAAATTAAGCGTAAGTACACCTTATTTTGGTGATGCCGCCAACCTGCAGGTAAGCTATGCGCTGACAGCAGCATCGCAGGAAGACAGCACAGTATGGTTGCCCCTTGGCAATGACCATACCTTGTCATTTTCAACACTCCCTTCAGGTACTTACCAGCTGCGCATCCGCAAGATAAACGGGTTTGGGAAAAATAATTATACAGAGAAAGTATTATTGATCACAGTGCAGCAGGCCTATTATGAAACGGCATGGTTCCGTTTGTTGGTACTGCTGGCGTTAATAATAGCCTTTGCTGTTTATACCCGGGTACGCACGTATAAGATAAAGCAGCAGAACCGCGTGCTGGAAACCCGGGTAACCGAACGCACTGCAGAGCTGCAAACCATCCTGGTATCCCTGGCTGCATCCGAGAAAAAGCTGCGCCGCCAGGCACGCACACAGGAGCGGTTAATGGCATCCATCACACATGACATTAAAACGCCTATGAAGTATCTGATGATGTTAGCCGGCAATATGTCATGGAAAAATAAAGAGACGATGGGGCCGGAAATGATGACAAGAAGCGCCAGGGCTATTTACGACACCTCTTACCGTATGTACTATCTGCTGGAAAATCTCATTCAGTATATAAGAACACATATCAAGAACGGGACTGCAGTAACCGAAGATGTTGACCTGCATGAGCTGCTTGAAGAAAAAATAGACATCTTTCATAGTATTGCATTGACCCGGTCCACCAGTATTGTGAATAATGTACCGCCGGATCTGCAATTCCGGGCCGACTACCAGGTGCTGGCGGTTGTGCTTCATAATTTACTGGATAACGCAGTGAAGAACACCGTGGATGGTGTGATCAGGTTTTCCGCGGAGAACGGTAACGGAAAAATATCTATTATAGTGGAAGATGCAGGAACCGGGCTGCCACCGGCAGTACTGAACTGGATCAACGGCTACCATGGCTTAAATGGCGAAGCCACTTCACCGATGTATGGCGGTATAGGCTTACTGATCGTATTGGAGCTGCTGGAGCTGGTGAATGGAAAGCTGATAGCGGAAAACAACCGGGTGAAAGGTGCTACCTTAAAAATAGAGCTGCCTGCAGCTTAGCCCATGTTCGGGTTATAGAGTTTTACTTTCTCAATTAATTCAACAATATTCGCGGTCCCCATCTTTTCAAAGATCCTGGTCTTATAGGTGCTTATTGTTGTTAGCTGCAGGTGTAATGTAGCTGCTATTTTGGCCATGCTGCTGCCTTTGATCAGCAGGTTCAATACTTCCCTTTCCCTGCCGGATAATGAGTTCAGAGGGTTTTCAGCAGCAGGTTTTGGCTGCTGCAGCCGGGAGAGGAGCTGGTCTTTTACCGCTGCGCTGATATATTTCTCGTTATTCATTACCGTCCGGAGGGCCGTTCTTATTTGCTCTTCAGAAGAATATTTTACCAGGTAGCCATCAGCGCCTGCCTGTATATAATTAAGTGCAAACAGCTGTTCCTCGTAGCCGGAGAACATCAGTATCTTAATGTCAGGCTGCCTTAAGCGTACTGCATCTATCATCTGCAGGTTGTTGCCGCCAGGGATATTAATATCCAGTATCAACAGGTCAAATGGTCTTGATTCCAGCTGTGTTATAGCCTGGTCCAGTGTTTCAGCTTCTATAACCTGCGCATTCAGGAACATGCTTTTTATGATTAGTAACACGCCCAGCCGGACAATGGTGTGGTCATCGGCAATGAGTACGGTTTTCATAGCAGGGGATGGTTAATGTATAAACAATCAGGTTCACAAGGGCTAAGATATAATATATCTATTTACCCTGAACGCCTTTTCGTGTAGAATAATTACTACACGCACTACGAATTACTACTATAGATGCCGGTAGCTTATTTGTCTATTTTAGCACTGTGAGAATGTTCGGTGTGATTTTCTGGAACTATCTTATGAATGTATGTAGAATTTTTACTATATAAATAACCACAACTATATCCTATGGGAAACTTTACCAGGTCCCAACGCTCAAAAGATCCTTTATCTCTTTTATTGCTGTTGTTCACATACCCGATTGTAGTCTTATTGCCTAATACCGGTTGTTACAGGTACAGGTTACCTGTGCTTGCGGTCGTTTAGCCAACAAGTTTATATCACCCTATTTTGAATTTCCCTATAGAGTTTTCCGGGTGCGCTGTTCATAACAGCCGCACAAGCCCCCTTTTTACCCAAAGTATTGCATTATGTCCCGTTCAATTGTATCCAACCTGAATACCCGGTTTTTCAGCAGAGGAAGTAAGTATATCTTACTGTTGTTATGCAGCATGATCATAACAGCCGCCGCACTGGCTGCCAGCTTTCCGGTCACCAATACCAATGATGCCGGGCCAGGTTCATTAAGACAGGCCATTCTGGATGCAAATGCGGCAGGGGCGGGGCCGCATGCAGTAGTGTTTAATGTGCATGGACAGATCACTCTTTTAACTTCATTGCCCACTATTACGGCAAAAAAGCTCACGATAGACGGGCAGAACAAGATCACTATTAATTCCACCGGAACGAATAGCGTCGTGAATCCCTTTGTGATCAATGCAGACAGTGTAGCTGTCCGCAATTTTACATTGACGAATAACGGGGATATTGATTTTGATATCCTGGCAAACACAAAAGGGGTAACTATTGAGAACATACGTACTTACAGTACGGTAGGCAATTTTCTCAATGCCGTATTAAGGGTAACAGGCGCCTCTACTGATCTTACTATCCGGAACCTGACATCTTCAGATTTGGAACCCGGGAGCGGTACCTATAACGGGAGGGCGTTCTACTTCACAGGCGGCATGCAAACCAACCTGGTAATGGATAATATCCAGCTTACTACAGCCGGCAATACCCGTGGTTCCGAGGGCATCGTGTTCCGTGACGCATCTGTGGACGGGTTTACGCTTACCAATTCCAATATCAGCGGTTTCCAGAATGCAGTTATACTGGATAATACCGGCGGGGCGGTAGAAACGGCCAACAATGTGCTGCTTAGGAGCGTAACCATTGATTCCCTTTGGAGCGGTGTAGCGCTGGGCTTTTATTCTGATTTCGTTAATACTAATATACAGATCAAAAGAACGTCTATTGATCTCGATGTGATCGGTGCGGATGATGACGGGGATTATGCTATCCGGTTTGATAATACCACTAATAACGTAACGATAGATACGGTAAATATAAATGAAGATGATGTCCATTATATATGGTTTAATGGCGCTGCCAGTAATATAACGATCGATCATGCTACGCTCGAGAACCGGATCCCCGGCATCTATGGCGGTTCTACCCTGATCCGCTTTGAAACAACCGCCAATACGGTCAATATCAGCAACTCCGTGCTGAATGCAGATAAACCGGGTACTACGGATGAAGCGGACTACGGCATCTATTTTATTGGTGCGGCAACAGGTGTTAGCATCAATAATGTGGCCCTGAACGAGCTGGATGGAGATGGCATCACGGTAACTGCTGCAGCTACCAATTTTCAGGTTACTAATTCAAAGTTCACCAATAACGTAGATGGTATTGAGTTTGGCTCTAATGCGGCAAGGAGCAATGTAGACATCATTAATTCCTCGTTTACCAGCAACACCCGTTCCGGCATTGTGCTTAATGGCGCCAATGCAGTTTCCGACTTCGACCTTACCGGTGATACGGTAGTGAATAATACCAACCATGGTATCTGGTTTTACGGCGGTGCAGGTGTCACAGACGCGCAGGTTACCGGTTGTGTGATCCATGATAACGGCGGCGCAGGTATTAACAACGATGCGCCCAACAAGGTCGTCATCACCAATAACTCCATTTATAATAATACGGGCCTGGGAATAGCCAACCCCGCAGGCAACTGTACCTATACTGCGGCTGCCGGCAGAACGCCGGTGCTGGTATCTTCGACTACGCTGGGCGGAGGGCAGTATCAGCTACAGCTCACCATTCCGAATATAACGGCAGGCGCGCAATACACTGTGGATATTTATGCAAATGATCCCGCTACGAAAAAAACGAGCGGGCAATATTATGTTACGTCACTGACAGGATTGAGCGCAGGCACCTCCACACAAACGATCACTTATAATGCCGGCCCGGGCGCTACAGGACTTGGCTTCTGGACAGCCACCCTGCGCATACCCGCCAATAGCTGCGGTACTTCGGAATTCGGCAACAGCATACCCATGACCTTACAGGGCCCTGCCTGTGTAAACAATGGCATTCGTGCCTGGTACCGTGCAGACCAGGCGGTGAACGGTGTGAACTGGGGCGATATTTCAGGTAACGCAAATCATATGACGGTTGTGGGTGATCCTGATAATACTACCGGCATGGTGAACTTTAACCCCGCCATTTATTATGACGGTAATGATGCTCACCTGGTACCGGCTGCAGCCGGCGTAACAGGTGCTTATACCATGGGTGGCATGTCGCAGATGGAAGGTACGCAGAATGGCCGTGTGTTTAACAGCTCAACCGGTAACAAACTATTCGGCTGGCACGCCAACTTCGAGAACCGTTTATATATGGAAGCATGGCTGAACACCGGAAATGCCATCACCTCAAACAGTAAGCTGTATACCCTGGAAAGGGCTGCCACCGGCAGTTATGAATTCAAGGGGAACGGTGTATCCTTAAAAACAGGTGCAGCTTCTGATGCAGGCGTGTGGACGCTGGATGTAGGCGGCGCCACTTACGGGGAGTATTCAAAGGTATTTGTACCCGAAGTGTTTATTTATGGCCGGGATCTTACCGCAGCGGAAATACAGCGCATTGAATCTTACATGGGCCTGAAATATGGCATTACGCTCAATAACGGTGAAACGGACTATATTACCAGCGATGGTACTGTGCAAATGTGGACAGCCGCTTCCAACACCGGTTATAGCAGGCGCATTACCGGTATAGGCCGGGATGACTGCAGCATGTTAAACCAGAAGCAGTCGCTGAGCCAGGATACCGGTATTGTAACTATCGCATTAGGTAATACCATTGCCGTTTCCAACGCAGCCAATACCAATAGCTTCACACAGGATAAAACATTTTTGGTTTTCAGTGACAATAACGGCACTACTAATTATTTCACAGCGGTAAGCGGCACAAATGTAACCCAGCGTATGGGCCGCATCTGGAAAGTGCAGAAAACCGCTACCTGGAATAACAGCCAGCAAATAACGCTGCAGCTGGAAGGCGGTGCGGAGAACAATTACCTGCTTATCAGCACCGACGCTGCATTTGGCACGCTTACCCGTGAGCTGCAATTAAGCAACAATGGTACCATCACCCTTTCCAGCGCCGACCTGACTGATGGCGCCTTCTTTACTTTCGGCAAGCAGCAGCGGTTCCCCGGCGGGGTAGCTGCCGGTTTACAGTCATGGGTGAAAGCCGATGCAGGTGTAACGGCTGTTGATGGTAATGTTAGTAAATGGACTGATCAGGCGGTACAAAGAGAATGGCCGAAAGCTTTCCCGGCTGTTGTTGTTCCCTGGCAGGCGAATGCCGTTAACTATAACCCTACCGTTAATTTCGCCGGCAACAACTATTTTACCATACCTACTATTACAAGTGCATTTACAGCAGGAGAGGTCTTCTCTGTGCAGTTCTCTAACCTGGCCGCTACTTCCACCACTGCCAGCTTCCCCTGGGAGTTCGGTGGAGACCCCAGCACACTTACAGACCAGTTCTACCATTATAGTAACGGTAGCCACTATACGCACTTTGGCACCAACTCACGGCCGGGATTCCCGCTGGGCGGCATCAATATGCAACGGGCACATATATTAAATAACTGGAGCGCGCCCGCCAGCTGGTCCGTTAACTTCGATGGCAAAACAATAGGCAGCAGCACTGCTTTCCCGGTTACTTTCAGCAGGGGAGCAGCCATAAACAGTGCTATTGGCGCCGGACATAACTCCATTTTCCAGGGCCGCATTGCAGAGGTTATACTCTTCAACAGGCGGTTAACGGATCCTGAGCGCATACAGGTGAACAGCTACCTGGCCCTGAAATACGCCCTGACCCTGCGGAACGCCGCAGGCACTATGACCGATTACATTGCCAGTGACGGCGCTGCCAAAATGTGGACGGCCTCCAAGAACACCGGCTACGGCCAGCGCATCACCGGCATCGGCAGGGATGATAACGGCGCCTTGCTCCAGAAGCAAAGCCGCTCACAGGTTGACGACGCCATTGTAAGCATTGCCATAGGCACTGCCTTTGCCGCTTCCAATAAAGAGAACTCCACTACTATTAACAATGATCTTTCCTTCTTCACCTTCAGCGATAACGGAGGAGCAGTAACCTATACCCAGCCGGTTTCCGGACTGGGCGATGTTACACTGCGTCAGGCGCGCATCTATAAAATAGACCGTACTAACTGGGCAAAGAGCAACATCAGGCTGGCGCTGATGGGTGGGGACAGCACGCAATACCTGCTGGTGAGCAGTGATGAAACCTTTGGAGCAGGGGACCAGGCTTACCCGCTGGATGCAAGAGGACTGGTGAATATTGACAGCGACCTGCTGCCGGATGGAGCATACTTCACCTTCGGCAATGCCTACCGCGGCCCGGCAGGCATAGCAGCCGGCCTGGAAGTATGGACCCGTGGGGATTCCGGTTTGGTGGGAACAGCAGCCAATGTAATACAATGGAAGGACCAGGCGCCCTCCGGACGCTTATGGCCAAAGTCAAATGGCAATGCGGTGCCGCTGAATCTGACGGATTTTAATTTCAATCCCGGGCTTGGTTTCAGAGGCGCAAGTTACTTTACCCTGCCGCAATTTGCACAAGCATTTACTGCCGCTGAAATATTTTCCGTTCAGTTACAAACCCAGCCTAACAGCGCTACCGGCCAGGGATTCCCCTGGGAGTTCGGCGGCAGCTACAGCGCCGGCGCTGAGTATGCATGGGCTAACAGCCATTATACCTATTTCGGTTCGTCCAATGCCCGCAGGAATTTTGTTATTCCAACAACGGTAGACGGACGCAACGCGCACCTGCTCAACTCCTGGAGCGCCCCCAACGACTGGGCTGCCGGTTTTGACGGTAAGGTGCTGTTAACATCGAATGTTAACACAGTAAGCCTGAACTCAGTACCACTAACTAACTATATAGGCGCCGGCCATAATACGGTTTTCTATGGAGATATATCGGAAGTGATACTGTATTCCCGCAAGTTGAGCAATGTAGAACGCCAGCAGGTGCAATCCTACCTGGCATTGAAATACGGCCTTACACTTGGCATAGGTACACCTGTCGATTACCTGGCCAGCGACGGCAGCACCAAAATGTGGCAGGCTGCCGCCGGCGGTAGCTATGCCCAGCATATCACCGGCATTGGCCGCGATGACAGAGGCATGCTGTATCAGAAACAATCGCGGAGCGCAGATACCGGTATTGTTACCATAGCGGTAGGCACAGCGGTTGCCGCCTCCAACAAGAATAATGCAGCGGCTATTACAAATGATCTTTCCTTCTTTACTTTCGGTGATGACGGCGGCGCCACCACTTACCTGATCCCGGTTACAGGTATTACCAGCGTTAGCAACCGTATGGCCCGCATCTTCAAAGTGCAGAAAACAAATTGGGCTGATCAGAATATTACATTCAAATTATCCGGCGGCAATGATGCAACCTACCTGCTGGTAAGTGCTGATGTAAGCTTTGGCACAGGGGATGCTGCTTATGTATTAAAGGCAGACAGCACTGTAACAATTAATAGCAGCTTGCTAAGCAACGGCGCCTACTTTACCTTTGCCAGGGCCATAAAAGGCCCCAATGGCATAAAGGACGGCATTACATTCTGGCTGCGTGCGGATGATGGTAAATCCAACGGCAATAGCTGGAATGACTACAGTAACTTCGGCAATAACGCTCTACAGAATTTAGTAAGCGGCCAGCCGGTTACGGATGCACGTGGCCTGAACTTCAACTATAGCTTCCAGTTCGATGGTACGGACGACTTTTTGGATATTAATACTGCCCGCATAGACCCCGCTACATCTACCGTTTTTGCTGTTGGCAGCGGTTTAGGGGATATTCTTGGTTCGGGCGCTGTAGGCTCTGCTCAGGGGATGGAATTCCGGACTGTTACAGGCAACAAAGTACAATATCTTGAGAATGCCGCATCAGTTGTAGCGGTAACCGGTGTAAACACAATCCAGCCTGGTAAACCCTACATTTTCAGTGCCACCCAGTTAAATAACACTCCCAATGGTGTACGCATCTTTGAAAACTATAAGCTCGATAACCAGGGTACCATCAATTTAACGCCACTCACTGACAATTTAATTTCTATAGGCTCCCGTACGATGGCTGCCCGCGCACTTTACTGGACAGGCAGCATGGGAGAGGTGATCGCCTATAACCGCGTACTGCCGGATGTAGAACGCCAATCCGTAGAATCTTACCTGGGCCTTAAATACGGTATAACGCTGAATGATGGCGCCACCAATTACCTGGCTGCAGATGGCTCGTCATACTGGGCCGCCAGTGCCACTTATAAATACCGCGTTACCGGTATAGGCAGGGATGATGCTACCCGTTTGAATACCAAACAATCACTCAGTGTAGATACCGGCTTTGTGACCATAGCCCTGGGCGGCAGCATTGCCATTACCAACGAACAGAATACCAATACGATCACCAACGATAAATCATTCTTTGTTTTCGCAGACAATGGGCTGTCCGGTACATCTTATGCAAATAATGTAAGCGGTACCAATGTTACCCGCCGCCTGCCACGTGTTTGGCAGGTGCAGAAAACTAACTGGGCCGATCAGAACATTACCCTGAAAGCAAATGCAACTGGTACGAATGTGTATATGCTGATCAGCACTGATCCAACTTTTGCTACCATCACCCAGGAGCTGCCCCTGAATGCAGACAAGACTATTACCTTAAACAGCAGCCTGCTGCCCCACAACATCTACTTTACTTTTGGCGCTCCCGTTAAATACCCGGGCGGTGTAAGCAGCGGTACGCTGGTATGGCTGCGCGCGGATATAGGAACATCCGCCACAGCAGACAATACGCCTGTAAGCGCCTGGAACGACTACAGCCCCAACATGAACAATCTGTTGCAGGCTACGCCGGCCAATCAGCCATTGTATCTCAATAATGCCGCCAGCAATCTGAATTTTAACCCTGTAGTAAGATTTAATGGTGCTCCTAATGCGATGACCGGTAACTCCATGCTGAAGACCGGCACTTATAACGGCGCTGCCGCTTTCTTCGTGGGCAACCAGGCGGCTGCCGTTGCAACGGTTATTTATACGGAACCTACCGGTGTAGGTACCCAGTTTACGCTGCATGCTACCTGGTCAGATAATATTGTGTACTGGGATGCTCCTTATACCAGTAACCGCCTTACCTATAATACGAGCGGCATCAATAACCAGACAATTCTCTGGACAACCACCAGCGACATTAGCCTTGCAGCTAATAAGCAGGCCATCTACAAGAATGGCTTAAGCGTGGCTACAGGTAATAATACCAGCACCTTTACCGGTAACAACAGCCCCTTCCAGCTGGGTTATAATGGAGGCAACTCCTACAACGGCCGTATGGGTGACCTGATCGTTTATGCAAATGCGCTGACACCTGTAGAGCAGCAGCGTGTTAATACATACCTCGCCATCAAGTACGGTATTACCCTGAACAACGGCGCTACTGATTACCTGGCCACCAACGGCACTACCAAAGTATGGGATGCCGCAGCCAACAGTGCTTATAAGAACAACATTGCCGGCATAGGCCGTGATGATGCAGAAGACCTGCAGCAAAAGCAGGGCCGCAGCATTAACCCGGGTATGCAGCTGGCCATTGGCCTGGGCAGCCTTGCCGAAACAAATGCCGGTAATACCAATACTTTCGCCGCAGACAGAACGTATATGCTGTGGAGTGATGACGGCGCCAGCACATTATTTAAAACTGCCATCACAGGCAATCCTGCCGTGAACTACCGCATGACCCGTATCTGGAAAGTGCAGGAAACGGCTACTGTAGGTAATGTGCAGATCGCAGTGCCCTACGATGCGCTGCCCAACGCAAGTGGAACCTTCCTCATTGTAAGTAACGATGCAACCTTTGATGGAACAGATCAGTTCCTCCCATTAACCGAAATAACCCTGAATGGAGTGAAACACTATGCCGCCACAGTTGATGTGACTAATGGACAGTACTTCAGCTTTGCGTCTTCTATTAAGGCGCCCGGCGGCGTAGTGGGTACTTCACTTTGGCTGCGTGCAGATGCAGGAACTTCCAGCACTACGGATAATACTGCTATCAGCGGCTGGACGGACTATGCATCTGAGCTGAATAATGCTACGCAGGTTACAGCGGCTAACCAGCCCCTGTACCTGAATAACACTGTAAACAATACCAATTTTAACCCGGTAGTGAAGCTTGACGGCGCTGATTACATGGATCTGAATATCGCCAAGCTGCCGGTAGGTACCACCGCAAGAACATTCTTCACCACCGGTAGCTTAACCAGCACCGCCGGCGGCAATAAGTTTATTATCGCATATGGCGCCGGAGCTACCAACGTGGGTAGCGGCATGGCGGTTGTAAGTGGGAACGGAACAGCCGATTTTGTGGGATGGGCCAATGATGTAACAAGTCCTGCCGGTAACTGGCAGCCGGGCGTGTTTAATGAAATGACGGGCGTATGGGCAGGTAATGGCGGCAATGCCACCCTGTATAGCAAGATGAAAGTTTTAGGAGGGCCGGTGGCCAAGGCATGGAATACAGGCAATGTTGCCGCGGGGATAGGCGCCTGGCCCTGGGATCGTGCCCAGGCATGGAACGGGGTGATAGGTGATGTTATCGTATATCCCACTGCGTTAACCGCCAATGAGCTGCAACGTGTGTCTACTTACCTGGCTGTTAAGTACGGCTATACAATAGATCAGACCTCAGCCACCGACTACCTGGCCACCGACGGCACTACCAAAATATGGGATGCCGCTGCCAACAGCACTTATAAGAACAACATTACCGGCATAGGCCGCGATGATGTGGAAGGTCTTGCACAGAAACAGTCGCAAAGCATTAACACCGGCTTACAGCCCATAGTGGGCCTGGGCGCTATTGCAGCAAACAACCTGTCCAACACTAATAACTTTACTGCTGATAAAACATACCTGGTATGGGGTGATGACGGTGCTTCTACCGGCTTTGCCACTGCCATGACAGGAGTATCAGGTATTACTGCCCGCATAACCCGCATCTGGAAGGTACAGGAAACCGGTACGGTAGGTAATGTGCAAATAGCTATTCCTGCTACTGCCATATCTTCCAGCGTTTCATCGCCTCAACTGGTGGTAAGCAATGATGCAACTATTGATGGAAGCGACCAGTACAGCGCACTTTCATTAACCACTATAGGTGGTGTGGACTACTACGCAGCTACTGTTGACCTGAACAACGGCCAGTACTTCACCTTTGCCGCGCTGGTAACAGCGCCGGGCGGTGTGCTGGGAGATGTGTTGTGGGTGAAAGCAGATGCCGGCGTAGAGGTGGATGGCAGCAACCAGGTGGAACAATGGATTGACCAGAGCGGCAGCAACAATACAGTTACAGAGCTGCGTGCTGCTGCTGTTACTCATACCGATCCTATTACGCCTACAGCAGCCATTGTACAGGTACCAAACGCTATTAACTTCAACCCCTCCCTTGATTTTGCCGGAACCGCAACCCGGTCACTGAAAGGCAATGCCGTTGCCGACTGGAACGCTACCGCAACTACGCTCTTTAGTGTAAGTGTAGTGGAAGGCCCAATGGGTAATGCCAGTGCCGGATCCTTTGCAGGCGTATTTGACGGGTTAAACGACTGGATAGCCGATAGTCCAACACCTTCAGCGGGGATGGGCCTGAATGCCGGCCCGGCTAATTATCAGCTTGATGGAGCTGGCTGTAATCCCGGTGTAAGCACCTCCCCAACCACAGGGGTGCCGAGGGCAGTACGTGGTATTTACACAGTACCGGGTAATGGTCTTAATTCTACCCTTGCTGTTAATGGCAAAACAGAAGTAGCCGCCGGTACAAACTGTCTCGGTTATGCAACAACCTTATTTGAAGTAGGCGGCCGCACATCAGGAGCCGCTGTATATGATGCCCGTATCTTTAATGGTAAGATACCGGAAGTGATCGTTTACAGGTCTGCGCTTTCAGCAACAGAAAGCAACCGCGTGGAATCTTATCTGGCCATAAAATACGGTCTCACGCTTGATCAAACCGCAGCCACTAATTACGTAGCCTCAGATGCGTCTATTATGTGGAATGCTGCTGCCAGCGGCGCCTATAAGAATAACATCTTCGGTATTGGCCGCGACGATGCTTCCGCCCTGCTGCAGAAGCAATCCCGCAGCGTGAATCCGGGAAGCATACTCACTATAGGCCTGCGCACTATTGCAGCCACCAATGCAGAGAATACCAACGTTTTTGCTGCTGATAAGAGCTTCTTTATGGCAGCCAGCAACAGCGCAGCGCTCACCGTTACCGGTACCGATCTGCCTACCGGCAGCTGTATCGCCCAGCGCCTTACACAGGAATGGAAAGCACAGCTCACCAGCTTTGATATAGCTACACATCCTTTACGCCTGCAGTTCGACCTTACCGGCATCACCGTTACAGGTACTGCAGCTGCGGATTTCTCCTTGATGATAGACCAGGATGGGGATGGCGACTTTACTACCGGCGCCATCACAGAAATACCTGCATCAGACTTTAATACCGGTGTAGTGGGCTTTGATAACGTAAGCGCGCTTACCAACGGCGCTGTGTTCACCCTTACTACCAGCCATCCTCAACGTACCGCCAACCTGGTGCCGGATGCAACGGTAAGAACAGTAGCCGGCACCTGTATTGAAAATGGAACCCTGTATTTCATTGACCCATCCGATCCAAACAAATACATAGCCAGCATAGCGCTGAACGGTAATACCATGGACGTTACCAAGCTTTCTGCCGTAATAGACGTGAACAGGGATATGAACACTGCACTGGGCAGGAACAGCGGTACGGATTATGGTACACAGCTCATGCGCAGACTGGTACAGATCACCTATACAGGCGCTGACCTTACACAGAACGCAGGCGTTACCCTGCGTCTGTTCTGGAACCCCGTTGAAAGAACCAATGCGGAAACTGCGCTTTCCGGCACCCGTGGTGTAACAGGCGTTCAAAAGTGGACATGGTTCAAACATAGCGGTGATATTACCGCAACCCTGGCCGACCTGGCTCCGCAAGGCCTGGCAAACATCACCGAGCTGGTGCCCACAGCCACCGGCCAGCAGGATGGTGTTGATTACGTGGAATTCAGCGGTATTGAAAACTTCTCCACCTTCGGCGGCGTAACCACCGCCAACCAGATCCTGAGTATCCAGAAGGTGCAGGATGGTACAGAAGGCACGCAGAACGGTACTTTCAGCATTAGCCTGCCAACAGGTGTAATGTCCACTGAAGACCTTACCGTGAGCTATACTGTTACGGGTACGGCAACTAACGGCACCGACTATACTACCTTAACCGGTACCGCAACATTCCCGGCAGGTAGTAATAGTATAACCCTGCCCGTTACCGTAACGGACGATAATATTATTGAAACAGCAGAAGGAGTGACCGTTACGCTGAACACTGCTACCGGCAATACCAGCAGCACCGCCTATACTATCGGCACCGTGAATAACGCTGCCCTGGTAATCAATGATAATGACAGCAACGATCCGGCTAAAACCGTGATTGCAGTAGCTAAGGGCAGCGATGCCATAGAAGCAGGCAGCAGCGGTGGTTTTAATATTAGTCTGCCAGCAGGGGTTACCGCGTCCGAAGACATTACGGTGAACTATTCCGTTACCGGTACTGCCACACCGGGCGCGGATTATGGCACCCTGAGCGGATCTGTGGTGATCCCTGCCGGACAGAATGGGGTAGTAGTGCCGGTGATTGCGGTTGACGATCAGCTGATCGAGAATACGGAAACCGTTGTATTAACGGTAACCGGCGGCAGCTCAACCAGCTTTACCTTCACAACCAGCGCTACCAGCGGTAACGCCACGGTGAACATAACAGATGATGATAATAACCCGGCTAACCGTATACTCAGCATCACCAAAACAGCTGATGGCGCAGAACCGGGCACCGGCGCAGCATTCAGTATCAGCCTGCCCGCAGGTGTTATACCTTCGGAAGCCATCACGGTGAACTATAATATTGCAGGTACAGCCACAGGTGGCACTGATTATACGGCCTTAAGCGGCACGGTTACCATACCTGCCGGCCAGAATAGTATATCCATTCCTGTTACCATTACCGATGACCAGATCATTGAAACAGCAGAAACGGTATTACTAACAGTAACCGGCGGTACCTCTGCCAGCTTTAGCTATACCGCCAGCACCACTAATGGCAGCGCTTCAGCCAGCATAGCGGATAATGATAACACGGCAGCCAATCGTGTGCTGAGCGTGACTAAAACCACCGATGCAGCAGAACCAGGTACCAATGGCGCTTTCAGCATCAGTATGCCTGCAGGCATTACTGCAGCGGAACCTGTTACCGTTACCTATACTGTAAGCGGTACAGCTGCCGGTGGTACGGATTATACGGCGTTAAGCGGCACAGTGACCATACCGGCGGGCCAGAATAGTGTATCCGTACCCGTAACGGTACTGGACGACCAGATAATAGAGAACCCGGAAACAGTGATCCTTACAGCCACAGGTGGCGCTTCCACCAGCTTTACATTCACTGTTAGCAGCACCGCCACCAGCGCTACGGTAAATATTGCGGATGACGACAATACGCCGGCCAATCGTGTGCTTAGTGTGACCAATACCGGCGATGCAGCGGAACCATCTGCGAATGGTGCATTTGCTATCAGCCTGCCCGCAGGTTTCACTTCCTCAGAACCTATTACCGTAACTTATACGACAGGCGGTACAGCTACAAACGGCACTGACTATGCTAACCTGACCGGTACGGTAGTGATACCTGCAGGCCAGAACAGTGTAACGGTGCCCGTAGCTGTTACCGATGATCAATTGCTGGAAAGTACAGAAACGGTTATGCTAACGGTAAGCGGTGGTACTTCTGCCAGCTTTGCCTTCACAGCCAGCGCCACGAATGGTAATGCTACCGTAAATATTACGGATGATGATAACACACCGGCCAATCGTGTGCTTAGCATCACCAAAACGGCGGACGGCGCAGAACCATCTACCAACGCAGGGTTCAGCATTAGCCTGCCCACTGGCATCACTGCCTCAGAACCGGTTACAATTTCCTATACTATTGGCGGTACAGCTACAAACGGTGCAGACTACGCTACTTTGAGCGGCACAGTAACCTTACCTGCCGGCCAGAACAGCGTAGCCGTACCGGTTACCGTTACCAATGACCAGGTAATAGAAAACACCGAAACAGTTATACTTACTGTGACCGGCGGTACCAGCACAAGCTTTACGTATACTGCCAGCACCACCAATGCTGCTGCTACAGCTAATATTGCAGATGATGATAACATTGCGGCTAACCGCGTGCTGAGCGTAAGCAACACTGCGAATGCAGCAGAACCGGCTACCAATGGCGCCTTCAGCATCAGCCTGCCTGCAGGCGTAACAGCCGCTGAGAACATCACTGTGAATTATACAGTGGCTGGTACAGCCGCCAGTGGAACAGATTATGCCGCCCTGGGAGCTACGGTAACCATACCTGCCGGCCAGAATAGTGTAGCCGTACCGGTGACTGTTACGGATGATCAGATCATTGAACCGGCAGAGACAGTTATAATGACTATTACCGGCGGAACCGCTGCCAGCTTCAGCTTTACAGCCTCTGCAACAGGCAAGACGGCTACAGTGAACATTGCGGATAATGATAATACCCCGGCCAATCTTAGGGCAATAGTTACAACCGCGCGTGACGGGGCAGAAGGCGGCTCTACATTCAGGTTCAACTTCCAGCTTCCGGCGGGTGTCAGCTCTTCTGAAACAGTTACCATAAATTATACAATAGGCGGTACGGCGGTATTTAATAGCGACTATACGAATTCCGTTGGGCCAAAATTCACGGGAACAATCACGCTTCCACCGGGATCAGGCGCAGCTTTAATCGGTACTGTGGTAGATGACCCGATCATTGAAGGTACCGAAACAGTGGTGATCACCATTACCGGCGCCTCTTCACCCAGCTATACCTTTACCCCGGATCCTGTTCAAGGCAGCGCTACTGCAAACATTGCTGATAATGACGACATACCGGCCAATCGTGTGCTCAGCATTACCAAAGCTGGCGACGCAGCCGAACCCGCAACAAACAATCTTTTCAATATTAACCTGCCTGCAGGAATAACAATGTCCGAGCCTGTAACGGTGAATTATACTGTAAGCGGCACGGCTACCGCCGGAACGGATTACGCTAACCTTAGCGGAGCCGTTACCATTCCTGCCGGTGCAAATGGTACCACACTGCCGGTAAATGTGATTGATGACAAATTCATCGAGAATACGGAAACAGTAGTGGTAACTATTACCGGTGGCACTTCCCCCAGCTTCACTTTCACTGCCAGTACAACAGATGGCGATGAAACAATGAATATTGCGGATGATGATAATACTGCAGCCAATCGTGTGCTCAGTATCCAGAAGCTGACCGATGTGGAAGAACCGGCTACCAATGGCGCCTTCAGGATCAGTCTTCCGTCGCTGATCAGGTCTTCCGAACCCGTTACCGTGAATTATACGGTGACCGGTACAGGTACTAACGGCACGGACTATACGACGCTTACCGGATCGGTGGTTTTACCTGCCGGCCAGAATAGCGTATTAATATCAGCAGATGTAATAGATGACCAGATCATAGAGGGTACGGAAACCGTAATAGCTGCTGTTACCGGCGGGGCTTCCACCAGCTTTACCTTTACGGCCAGCACTACCAATGGCAGCGCTATAGCCAACATCCTGGATGATGATAATATAGCCGCTAACCAGGTGCTGAGCGTAAGCAAGGGTGGTGATGCTGCAGAACCGGGTACTAACGGCGCCTTTACCATTAGCCTGCCTGCAGGTTATACCGTAGCGCAACCGGTTACCATCAGCTATACCATAGCTGGTACAGCCACCAGTGGTACAGATTATACAGCGCTGAGCGGCACGGTAGTATTACCGGCTGGTCAGAACAGTGTAAATGTACCGGTAGCTGTGATCAATGATGCGCTGGTAGAAAATACTGAAACCGTTGTAATGACGCTTACCGGCGGCGCTTCAACAGGCTTTACTTTCACGGCCAGCACTACCAATAGCAGTGCTACGGTGAATATTACAGATGACGAGAATACGCCGGCTAACCGTGTGCTGAGTATTACCAATTCCGGCAACGCAGCGGAACCGGGCACCAATGGCAGCTTCACCATCAGCCTGCCCACAGGTGTAACACCATCTGAAGATGTAACCGTAACTTATACCATTAGCGGCACTGCCACAGCGGTGAATGACTACACGGCATTAAGCGGTACAGCCACCATTCCGGCTGGTCAGAATAGCGTAGTGGTACCCATAACAGTTGTGAACGACCAGATCATAGAAGGTACAGAAACCGTGATCCCAACTGTAAGCAGCGGCGCCTCTGCCAGCTTTACCTATACGGCCAGCGCGACCAATAGCAGCGCTACCGTAAACATAGCAGATGATGATAATACCGCTGCCAACCAGGTGCTTACGATCACTAAAACAGCGGATGCAGCTGAGCCAGGCACCAGCGGCAGCTTTGCCGTAAGCCTGCCTGCCGGTATTACCGCTGCCAGGAATATACAGGTAACCTACAGTGTAGGCGCCGGTACAGCCACACCTGGCACTGATTACCGGGCCATCACCGGTACCATAACCATCCCGGCAGGATCAAATAGTGTGAGCATTCCGGTGGTGGTTATAGACAATACCGTAATAGAACCCACCGAAACGGTGATCCTGAACATCAGCGGTGGCACTGATACGCAGTTCAGCTATACCGTAGCTGCCGGTGGCGGCAGCGCAACCGTGAACATTACGGATAATGACCATGCAGCCAATAGTAATATCGTGCTGCTTACAAAAGTATCAGATGCTATAGAAGGCGGCACCAACGGCCAGTACAGGATCTCCCTGCCGCCGGGTGTTACCAGCTCCGAAGACGTAGTAATTACTTTCAATACAACAGGCACTGCTACCATCACAACAGATTATACCATGCTGGGTCTGTCCGCCGGCAATATAGTTATCCCTGCAGGCGCCAATGAAGTGTACATTGATGTAGATGCCGGTAACGACGGCATCATAGAAGGTCCTGAAACCGTGGTGCTTAACCTCACCAGTGCTGCTTCTTCCAGTTATCCATTCACAATAGACCCCTCAGGCAATGGCGCCGTAGTGAACATTGTGGATGCCAATGCTGCAAGCAGTACCCCATTACAGGTGATCACCGGCACCAATGCGGCAGAACCGGCTACCAACGGTACCTTCACCGTGAAGCTGGCAGGCGTTGCCACATCGGCATGGCCCGTTACTGTAGGGTATCGTGTGTCCGGTACCGCCGTTTCCGGCGTGGATTACACGGCTATCGGTGATCTTGTGATCCCCGCGAATACCAACAGCGTAACAATTAACCTCAATGTGCTGGATGATAAGATCATTGAGCCCACTGAAACAATGACGTTCACGCTGCTGTCAGGCAGCGCTACAGATAACGGCGGCAACGCCTTCATTTTCCCGCCGGATCCGGCTAACAGTGACATTACCGTGAACATTGCGGATGATGACGCCACTGCTGCCAACCAGGTGCTTGCTGTGGTGAAAACCAATGATGCGGCTGAACCAGGCACCCCGGGTACTTTCACCGTAAGCCTGCCTGCGGGTTATAGTTCCAGCGCCAATACCACGCTGTCATATACTATGACCGGTACAGCCACGCGGAATACAGATTATACTGTGTTCACCATTACATTGCCGGCCTACGCCAATAGTGTAACCATCCCATTAAACGTAACAGACGATAAGATCATAGAGAATACGGAAACGGCTATACTCAACCTTAACGGTGGTACCGATGGTAATAGCTTTACCTATACCGCCGCTCCGGGTAGTAACACTGCAACGCTGAATATTGCAGACGATGATAACACCGCCGCTAATAAAGTGCTGCTGGTAACCAATACGGCAGATGGGGCTGAACCAGCTACCAATGGCGCCTTCAGTGTTAGCCTGCCTGCAGGTTATACCTCCGCTGAACCGGTTACCGTGAGCTATACCGTAGCAGGTACTGCCACCAGCGGTACCGATTACGCGGCACTCAGCGGAACAGTAATATTACCTGCCGGTGCAAACAGTGTAAGTGTACCGGTAACTGTAACGGATGATAACCTGATAGAAAATACCGAAACCGTAGCGCTTACCCTTACCGGTGGTACATCTACCAGCTTTACATTTACACCGGCTGCTGGCAACGACAATGCCATTGTAAATATCACTGATGATGAAAATACCCCGGCTAACCTGGTGCTGGCAATAGACCCTGTAAACAATGGAGCAGAAGGTGGTGCAAATGCTGATTTCAGGGTTTACCTGGCAACGGGTGTTACCAGTGCCGAAGCTATTACGGTACATTATACCATTAGCGGTACGGCCATCAACGGCACGGATTATACTACCATTAGCGGTACGGCAACTATCCCTGCAGGAGCGGGCAGTGTGATCATAAACGCAGTGCCGGTAGATGACCAGATCATAGAAGGTACGGAAACCGTAACCCTTACTCTCACGGGCGGCACATCTAGCAGCTTTACTTTCACCGTTAGTGCTGCCAATGCCAGCGCTACACGCAATATTGCAGATAATGACAACACCGCCGCTAACCAGGTGCTGAGCATCGCTAAAACAGCCGATGGGGCAGAACCGGGTACCAACGGCACCTTCCATATTAACCTGCCTGCAGGTATCACCGCAGCAGAGCCTATTACGGTAAATTATACCATTGCAGGTACAGCCACCGGGGGTGCGGATTACACCACCCTGGTTGGTACGGTGCTGATACCGGCGGGCCGGAACGGCGTAAACGTAACAGTACCTGTACTGGACGACGATATCATAGAAAATACTGAAACAGTGATCTTAACACTGACCGGCGGCGCCAGCACCAGCTTTACGTACACCGCCAGCAGTACCAATGGTACCGCCACGGTAAATATTGCGGATGATGATAACACCCCGGCTAACCAGGTACTGAGCGTGGTAAGGACCACGGATGCAGCAGAACCGGCTACCAATGGCGCCTTTACCATTAGCCTGCCCACAGGTGTAACAGCAGCAGAAAGCATTACGGTGAATTATACCATAGGCGGCAGCGCTGTTAATGGAACAGATTACGCAAACCTGGGTGGAACTGTTGTAATACCGGCAGGACAAAATAGTATAACCGTACCCGTAACTGTTACCGATGACCAGATCATTGAAAGCACAGAAACCGTAGTACTGACCCTGACCGGCGGCGCCAGCACCAGCTTTACCTTTACAGCCAGCACTACTGCCGGTAATGCTACCCTGAATATTACAGATGATGATAATACCCCGGCTAACCTGGTGCTGAATGTGACCAAAACAGCCGATGCTGCAGAACCGGCAACCAACGGTACATTTACCATAAGCCTGCCGGCAGGTGTAACAGCAGCCGAAGATATTACGGTGAACTATACCGTATCCGGTACAGCTACCAGTGGAACAGATTATACGGCCATCGGCAGCTCCATTGTATTACCGGCAGGTCAGAACAGTATAACCCTACCGGTTACTGTAACAGATGACCAGATCATTGAAAATACAGAGACCATAATAGTAAGCCTCAGCGGTGGTACCTCCACCAGCCTTACATTAACGGCCAGCGCTGCCAATGGCAATGCCACAATGGATGTTGCAGATAATGATAATACCCCGGCCAACCTGGTGCTGAGCATTGCCAACACCGGCAATGCCGCAGAACCGGCCACCAATGGCAGCTTTAGCATCAGCCTGCCGGCAGGTGTAACAGCAGCCGAAGATATTACGGTGAATTATACCGTAACAGGTACTGCCATCAGCGGTACCGATTATACACCTCTGAGCAGCTCCGTAATTATACCGGCTGGCCAGAATAGTGTGGCCGTACCGGTTATTGTAACAGATGATAAGCTGATAGAGATTACAGAAACAGTAATAGCAACGCTCACCGGTGGCGCATCCGCCAACTTTACATTTACGGCCAGCACTACCAGTGGCAATGCAACCGTAAATATTGCAGATGATGATAACACGGCAGCCAACCGCGTGCTGAGTGTTGTGAAAACAGGCGACGGCGCAGAACCAGGCACCAACGGCACTTTCAATATCAGCCTGCCTGCAGGTATCACAGCGTCTGAAAATATTACAGTGACTTACACTACAGCTGGTACCGCTACCAGTGGCACCGATTACACTGCTCTCAGTGGTACCGTAGTGATCCCGGCAGGTCAGAACAGCGTAGCTGTACCGGTGCCGGTGCTGGATGATCAGCTGATCGAAAGCACGGAAACCGTGATACTGACCCTGACCGGCGGCGCCAGCACCAGCTTTGCATTCACTGCCAGCAGCACCAATGGTAATGCTACCGTGAATATTACCGACAATGATAATACCGCTGCCAACCGTGTGCTGAGTGTAGTGAAAACAACCGATGGGGCAGAACCGGGTACCAATGGCACCTTTACCATTAGCCTGCCTGCAGGTATCACCGCCACAGAAAACGTAACGGTAACTTATACGGCCGCAGGTACAGCCACCAGTGGTGCTGATTACACCGCACTAAGCGGATCAGTAGTGTTGCCGGCTGGCCAGAATAGTGTAACCGTTACCGTACCGGTGCTCGACGACCAGATCATAGAAAATACCGAAACAGTGGTATTAACACTTAGCGGTGGCGCCAGCACCAGCTTTACATTTACTGCAAGCAGCACCAGTGGTAATGCTACGGTGAATATTACGGATAATGATAACACCCCGGCTAACCTGGTATTAAGTATTGCCAAAACAACCGATGGGGCAGAACCGGCTACCAATGGTGCCTTCAGTGTAAGCCTGCCCGCCGGTATTACGGCAGCAGAAGCCATTACCGTAAATTACACGGTGAGTGGTACAGCCACAGGTGGCGCTGATTACGCTACCTTAAGCGGTACCGTGGTGATACCAGCCGGCCAGAATAGTGCAGCAATACCGGTAACAGTAACGAACGATCAGATCATTGAGAATACGGAAACGGTTATAGCAACCGTTTCGGGGGGAGCTTCTGCCAGCTTTACGCTTACGGCAAGCAGTACCAATGGCAATGCTACGGTAAATATTACCGACGATGATAATACCGCAGCTAACCTGGTACTAAGCGTAAACAATGCAGGTGATGCTGCAGAACCGACTACAAACGGTGGCTTCAGCATCGCCCTGCCTGGTGGGGTAACGGCCTCTGAAGATATTACCGTGAATTATACCATCAGCGGCACAGCGGCGAATGGTACTGATTATGCGAACCTGAATGGCTCCGTAGTAATACCGGCCGGCCAGAATAGTATAACCGTACCGGTTAATGTGATCAATGACCAGCTCATTGAAAATACCGAAACCGTGATCCTCACCCTTACCGGCGGTACCAGCACCAGCTTTACACTTACCGCCAGCGCCACGAACGGTAATGCTACCGTGAACATTACAGATGATGAGAGCACACCGGCCAACCGGGTACTGAGCGTTGTAAAAGCACTGGATGCCACAGAACCGGGTACCAATGGCGCCTTTACAATTAACCTGCCTGCAGGTATTATCAGCGCTGAGGACATTACTGTGAACTACACCATCAGTGGTACGGCCATCGGCGGCACAGATTATACCACCCTGGCTGGCGCCATTACCATCCCTGCCGGCCAGAATAGTGTGAGCGTTCCCGTAGCCGTGATCAATGACCAGGTTATTGAACCCACCGAAACCGTGATCCTGACCCTTACCGGTGGTACCTCTGCCAGCTTTACATTCACCGCCAGCAGCACTAATGGTAATGCCACCGTGAATATTGCAGACGATGATAATACAGCAGCCAACCGTGTGCTGAGTGTTGCCAAAACAACCGATGCGGCAGAACCGGGTACCAACGGCGCCTTTAATATTAGCCTGCCTGCAGGCATAACAGCAGCAGAAGACATTACCGTGAATTACGCGGTAACAGGTACAGCTACAAACGGTGTGGATAATACCATATTGAGTGGTACCATAGTAATACCAGCCGGCCAGAACAGCGTTGCCGTACCGGTAACGGTTACCAACGACCAGATCATAGAAGCCACAGAAACAGTGGTGCTCACGGTCACCAATGGTACATCTGCCAGCTTTGCATTTACGGCCAGCAGCACTACTGGTAACGCCACCGTGAACATTGCAGATGACGATGCCATACCGGCTAACATGGTGCTGAGTGTAACAAAAACAGCTGATGCCAGCGAGCCAGCCACCAATGGTACATTTACTATCAGCCTGCCTGCCGGTATAACGGTAGCAAGTAACCTTACCGTAAACTATACCATCAGCGGCAGCGCCACCGCAGGTGCCGACTACAGCACCTTGGGCGGGACCGTTGTGATCCCTGCCGGCCAGAATAGTATAACCGTTCCGGTTACAGTACTGGACGACCGGCTTATAGAACCAACAGAAACAGTGATCTTAACACTAACTGGCGGTACCGCTGCAACCTTCACCTTTACGGCCAGCAGCACCAATGGTAATGCTACCGTTAATATTACAGATGATGAGAGCAGCCCGGCTAACCTGGTATTGAGTGTAACCAAAACAACCGATGCGGCGGAACCAGGCACCAATGGCGCCTTTAGCATTAGCCTGCCCAACGGTATCATACCGTCTGAAGACATCACGGTAAATTATACTATAGCAGGTACAGCCACCAGCGGCACGGATTATACCGCCATCAGCGCTACAGCTACTATCCCTGCAGGTGCGAACAGCGTAAGCGTACCGGTTATTGTAACAGATGACCAGGTGATAGAGCAAACGGAAACCGTAACCCTGACGCTCAGCGGCGGTACATCTGCCAGCTACAGCTACACCGTAAGCCCTGCAAATGCTAACGCTACGGTAAATATTACAGATAACGAGAGCGCTACACCTGCAAACCTGGTGTTAAGCATAACGAAGAATACTGATGGTGCAGAACCGGCTACCAACGGCAGCTTTAATATCAACCTGCCTGCCGGTATCACCTCATCAGAAAACATCACGGTGAATTATACCGTTGCAGGTACTGCTACCGCAGGCACTGATTATACTGCCCTGAATGGCACGGTAGTAATACCGGCCGGCCTAAATGGTGTAAGCATGCCGGTTACCGTGATAAATGACCAGGTGATAGAGCAAACAGAAACCGTGATAGCAACTCTTACCGGCGGCGCTTCCACCAGCTTTACATTTACTGCCGGCACAACCAATGGTAATGCCACCGTGAATATTACCGATGATGAAGCCAGCACACCGGCTAACCTGGTGCTGACGGCTACCAAAGGAACCGACGGTGCAGAACCGGCCACTAACGGCAGCTTTAATATTAGCCTGCCTGCCGGTATCACTTCATCTGAAGCCATTACGCTGAGCTATACCATAGCAGGTACAGCTACCGCAGGTGCAGACTATACAGCCCTTAGCGGTACCGTAACCATCCCTGCAGGCACAAACAGTATAAGTATACCGGTAACAGTTATAGATGACCAGGTGATAGAGCAAACAGAAACTGTGATCATGACGCTGACCGGTGGTAGCAGCAGCAGCTTTGCATTCACAGCTACCGGCAATGCTACCGTGAATATTACAGATAATGAAGCCAGCACGCCGGCTAACCTTGTGCTCACAGTAACCAAGGGCACCGACGGCGCAGAACCGGCCACTAACGGCAGCTTTAGCATTAGCCTGCCGGCAGGTATCACTTCATCGGAAGATATTACGGTGAACTATACCATAGCAGGTACGGCTACCGCAGGTGCTGACTATACAGCCCTTACCGGCACGGTAACTATCCCTGCAGGCACAAACAGCGTAAGCATACCGGTAACCGTAATGAGCGACCTGCTGATAGAGCAAACCGAAACGGTGATCATGACGCTGACCAGCGGCACATCCGCCAGCTTTACTTTCACGGCCACCGGCAATGCCACCGTGAATATTACGGATGAAAGTAACCCGGCTAACCTAGTGCTGAGTGTAACCAAAGGAACCGACGGCGCAGAACCTGCTACCAACGGCAGCTTTAACATTAGCCTGCCCACCGGTATAATGGCTGCAGAAGCCATCACCGTAAATTATACGGTAAGTGGTACGGCTACAGCCGGCACAGATTACACCACACTTACCGGTACGGTTGTAATACCGGCTGGCGCCAACAGCGTGAGCGTACCGGTAACAGTAGGAGATGACCAGATAATCGAAGGAACAGAAACAGTAATACTGGCAATTACCGGCGGTACATCTACCAGCTTCACTTATACGCCCAGCACTACGAATGGTAATGCTACGGTAAATATTGCGGATGATGAGAACATCCCTGCTAACCTGGTGCTGAATGTAAGCGGTACCAGCCCGGCAGCAGAACCAGCTACCAACGGCTCCTTTACCATTGGCCTGCCGGCAGGGCTCACCGCAGCTCAGGATATTACGGTTACCTATACCATAGGCGGCACCGCCACCAGCGCTAATGACTATACGGCGCTTACCGGTACCATTGTGATACCGGCTGGCCAGAACAGTGTAACCGTACCCGTTAATGTGCTGGATGATGACCTGGTAGAACCATCAGAAACAGTAACAGCCACTATAACAGGCGGCACAGCCACCGGCTTTACCTTTACGCCGGGCAGCACGAACGTGGCCACGGTAACCATCGCAGATGATGACCATACGAACCTGAACCTGGTAATAAGTGCCAGCAAACCGGATGCAGCAGAACCAGCCACTAATGGCGAATACACCATCAGCCTGGCCGGTGGTAAACGTACGGCAGCGCCCATTACCCTACAGTATATGATCAGTGGCACGGCCACACCGGATGCTGATTACAGGGCCATTACCGGTACCATTACCATCCCTGCAGGTGCTAACAGTGTAACGGTTCCCGTAACAGTGATAGATGACAGTGAGGTGGAACCTGCAGAAACCGTGGTAATGATCCTTACCGGCGGTCAGTCTGCCGACTATACTTATACAGCGCCGGCTCCGGGCCAGGCAACCGTAACCATCACGGATAATGATAAGCTGGCAGGCGACCTGCTGATCACAAAAGAAGTAGTAGTGCCCGCAGCAGGTCCTTACCGCATGGGACAAGACCTGACCTACCGCATAACGGTAACGAATAAAGGTAACATAGCAGTAACAGGCATAAAAGCAGAAGACCGCCTGCCGGTACAGCTGGATGTGCCTACGCATACCTCCGCAGAAAGAGGTGTGGTAACGGTAACACCCAATACCAAGCTGGTTGAATGGACCATAGGTGATCTGCAGCCAGGCAGCACTGTACAAATGACGCTTACCAGCCGTGTAATAGAAGGCGGACAGCTGATCAACGAAGCATCAGCCTACAGCGCAAACATGCCGGATGCCGATTCTTCCAACAACGTTGCATCTTCCAGCGTAGCAATAGAAGGTTCAGACTTAGCCTTCCCGAATGTGATCACACCCAACGGCGATGGTAAGAATGAAAGGTTCATCATCGGCGGTCTGGAAAAGTACCCGGGTTCAGGCCTGTACATCTATAACCGCTGGGGCGGTATGGTGTACCAGTCAAAAGATTACCGTAATGACTGGAACGGTTCTGACCTGAATGAAAGTACGTACTACTATATACTGGAAGTGAAGAAACCGGATGGTATAAAAAAGTATAAAGGATGGGTAACAATTGTGCGGTAAACAACAATCATCTGCTGATCAAAAAAGTGTTAAAGATGCAAACAGTAATCAGAGCAGGAATAATTGCCTTGCTGTTAAACATAGGCTTAAGCGCCAGGGCGCAACAGAATATACAGTTCAGCCAGTACGTCTTTAACGGCTTAAGCGTAAACCCCGCTTATGCCGGATATAAGGAAGACCTGTATGTGAATGCGGTGTACCGCCATCAGTGGGCCGGCTTTCCCGGCGCACCGCGTACCGGCGGCGTGTCTATAGACGGTATTACCGGTGAAAAGGTGGGGCTTGGCCTGCAAATGTTGTTTGACAAGCTGGGCCCGCAGGAAGCGCTGTCGTTATATGGCTCTTATTCATACCGGATCCCGTTGGACGATGAGGGCACACGGCGCTTATGTTTTGGTATAGGCGGCGGCGTTACCCAGTATTCTATAGATGGCAATGCCCTGCGGTATACCGATAATGACGATGTAGCCTTACCGCTGGGTAAAAAGAGCGTTTGGGTGCCGGATGCCCGTTTCGGGATCTACTACTACACACCGCGGTTTTATGCCGGGGCTTCTATAATGGACCTGTTTTCACTGTATACAGATGCTTCCCGCTATTCCTGGAAAGGGAACAATTATTCCACCATCCGGAAAACGCAGCATCTGTATGTTACTGCAGGCGCCATGTTCCCCTTATCGGAATACCTGCAGCTAAAACCATCCATACTGGTAAAGGAAGATTTTAAGGGGCCAACAAATGTAGACGTGAATGCATTTCTTTTGATCAATGAAATACTCTGGGTCGGCGCCTCTTACCGCAGCGGCGTAAAATTGTGGAATAAAAATAACCTGCCGGGTGATCTGAACCAGCTGGATGCTGCCAGTGTAATGGTGGAATATTATGTTTCAGAGAAGCTGCGCATCGGTTACTCGTATGACCTGAACGTGAATAAAATGGCAGGTTACCAGGGCGGCTCCCATGAAATATCCCTGGGGTTTTTATTCCCCTCCAAAAAATATACTGTGCAGAACCCCCGATATTTTTAAACACCTTACTTACGTTGTATGATACGTTGCAGTTTAACATTAGCCCTATTAATGATACTTAGCGCCAGGCTGTATAGCCAGGAACAGAAAAGCGTATTGCGGTCGGCAAATGAAGCGTATGCCCGGGAGGAGTATGCGGTGGCAGGTGCGCTGTATAACCGGCTGGCACGTAGCAGGGGAGATAAAATGCCCGTTGACCAGTGGATGAGAATGGCCCGCTGTTACCAGGAGATAGGTTATTTTAAGGAAGCGGCTGATTTTTACCAGCATATCATCAACCGGCCGGACCATCCCGCCTCCGCATATTTTGCGTATGGGGAAGCGCTGCGGCAGCTGGAACAATATGATTCCGCCAGGCTGCAATATAACCTGTTTTCCACCGGCAATACCGACAGCCTGCAGCTGAAGGCAGTAGCCTTGCAAAGCTGCGACAGCGCTGCTGTATGGGCCAGGCAGCCTGCTTCCGTACAGCTGAAGGCCTTAAAGGAGCTGAATACATCCGGCTCCGACCTGGTAAGCGGTGTGGTGAAACAAGGCTTGCTGCTAATGTCAAACGGTTACCGTTCACTGGGGCTGAACGGCGGGGCAGAGGCGCACCCGGCCACGGATAAACGTACAGAGCAGCCTTATTACAAAGCCTACATTTATAAACAGTATTCGCAGGGCAACGCTAACATGTTCCTGGAGGAGCTGGTACCTGCTCTTTTAGGTAAGGCTGACTATCACATAGGCCCCGTTTGCCTTAACAGAACGGAAGATACCCTGTATGCTACTATCAATATACAGGGAAAAGATATACCCTATACCGGCAAAGGACCTGTTAATGGGATCCGGCGCCTGCAGATCTTCCAGTCCATAAAAAAAGACGGTAAATGGACACCACTGGTGTTGCTGCCGGGTTTGAACGTTGCCGGCTATTCATCCAGCCATGCAGTGCTGAACAGTGATGGAAGTATCCTATACTTTATATCAGACCGGCCGGGAGGTTATGGGCAAACAGATCTCTGGTACTGCGAAAAGCAGGCAGATGGCACTTGGGGCCAGCCCGTTAACTGCGGGGATAAGGTAAATACCGTAGCAGCAGAAATTTTTCCCACGGTTAATGAAGAAGGCATTCTGTATTTTTCCAGCAAGGGATACGCCGGTTTGGGAGGGTATGATATCTATCGCGTAAAAGGCAGTAAAGCCAGCTGGGAAGTGCCGGTGAATATGAAAGCGCCGTTCAATTCCGGTGCAGATGATATAGGGCTTATACTAAAACAAAATGGTTATGAAGGCTACCTGGCATCCAATAAACCTGGCGGTATGGGCCGTGATGATATTTATTATTTTGCAGACCCCAATTACTTTAACCGCGTGAATGGGAACCCTTCTCCGTATGATGGGAACAAAACCCCGGTTAATAATAATGTACCCGGAACAGCTACCCCCGGCGGGCAGCCTGCACCGGTTATAAGAAAACATACTGCGGAAGAAGAAGGGGATAAGCGGCAGCTGGAACAGCTGAAATTTTATTATGATTATAACAGCGCATCCCTGCTCACGGAATCACGAAAGGCATTGGACCTGGTAGCCGGCGTGCTGAAACGGAACCCTGACTGGAAGCTGGTGATCGCCTCTTATGCGGACAGCCGCGGCCCTGATCAGTATAATACGGATCTGTCGGCCTTACGTTGTTATGCGGTAATAGATTACCTCGTTAGCAAAGGCATTGATCCCAAGCGGCTGTATTATGCCAATAAAGGTGAGCAGGATCCTGTGAACAAGTGTAAGGATGAGGTGCCCTGCTCCGAAGAAGAGTATAAGCAGAACCGGCGTTCAGAGCTAAAGGTTAAATGGTAAATAATAAATAGCGGTACTTTAAAATGTGCCTTAAATCTATAACCAATCCCGTGAGGACCTACACAGCGGCGACATAAACGGAACGGTCGCCGGTACAGCGGCTACACACTGCAAGCCACGTGTGGTGTTGTAGCCGTTTCATTAACTGCGCCTAAATGAATTACTTATCTCCGGTTAAAAAGATATTTAATCATATTTAAATACTAGCTAGACAGCAATATATGATTACGCTACAACGGGCAGCCATTCATGGTGGCCCGTTTTTTTTACACCCGTTTGGTTTTACCTGTTAACAATAGACGGTGGATTTATTTATCGGTCATTCTCCGAAAATCGATTACAAAGTGCCCCCTTGAATTAACGTTAAACTATTGACATTGTATGACTCCTTTCACTGTAGTATAATTTCTAAAAGGCTATAGTATTTTTAATATACTTTATGGTTGATGAGACATTGTTCCATTTTTGTTCGTAACTTCTTATTATAAATCCTGTTTTATGAAAACCGCAATCCCAACCTCAAATTTCCAGACCTTTCTCAGTAAACAAAGTCCTGATCAAAAGTTATCCAGAGCAGAAGCCGGCAACATTAATGGCCCTGGGTTCAGTATTTTCATCGTTCTTCCTTGTATACCTGGATGCGAACCTGATTGCATCTGCTAACTGAATTTACAAGCTGCGGCAGGAGGTTTTCTCAATGAACATTTCGCTGGCAATAAGCTCTCCGCACCTCTTATTGTCTTTCATGATTAATGAATCATTACTTAAGCAGTACAGAACAAGCAATTCCGCAGCCGTTACCAAAATGGCTGGGGAGCGGATAAAGAGGCTTTTTTGAACAATTGTTTTCTAAACTCTCAAACCTTATCTTATGACCACCACAAATTCAAAGTTCCAAAGTTTTCTTAGTGAACATTCCTCTGGTAAAAAGCTCTCCAGGGAAGAGGCTAAGACCATCAGCGGTGCAGGATTCAGTATTTTCTTTATTATCCCTTGTCCGTGTGACCCCTTTTGTCCTCTGTTGATTAAGTAAAAGAGCCGTCTGTAGCGGCTCCATTACCCTTCAATTTCCAGTAATACTTTATTAGTAATATCCAATAAGCTGCCCGATTTCGTATGTCAAACATACTTTCTGATGTCCTGAATGCTTCGCAGGAACATACCATCAGCGTAGTCTGTCATTTTCTGAAACAACTCGAGGTACCTGTCACCAGGACCACCGTAAAAAAAATTCTTAAAGAGCACCCGGGTTATCCCACCGTGCTAAGCGTCACGGACCTGCTGGACAAGCTGAATATTAATAATGCCTGTATCAGGACAGACCGAAGCCAGATCACTGCGCTACCCGTTCCTTTTATAGCTCAGATCAGAACAAAAGGGACAGATTTTTTTGCGACTGTACAATCTGTAAAAGAGCAGGAGGTAGTAATAACATCCACCTCATCCGGCTCAGCGAAATGGACGCGGCAATCAATGACCTCTTTCCTGCAGCAGTGGACAGGTATCGTCCTGCTGGCAGAACCGGCGCCGGGGGCGGGAGAAAGGGATTACAAAAAGAATTTACAAAATGAGCAGAAAAGGACATTTGCGTTATTAACAATTCTGGTGATCATTGTATCACTTTCCCTATTTGCGGCCGCCGGAAGCTGGATCACTTATGAACGGCAAGGCATTCCTTCGATTTTGTTGCTGATGCTCAAACTGGCAGGCACTTGTATTGCCGTCCTGTTATTATCGCATGAAGTGGATGCCTTTAATCCTCTGCTGGACAATGTATGCCGGCCTTCCGCAAAAGTAAACTGTAGAGCGGTGCTTGCCTCTGAAGGTGCAAAGATCGGCAATTGGCTGACGTGGAGCGATGTTGGCTTTGCCTATTTTGGTGGGGCATTGTTTACCTTATTGGCAGGTGGTATACAGGCCGTTAGCTTCCTTGCCTGGCTTAGCCTGCTGGCGGCCCCATTTGCTGTGTACTCGGTCCTGTACCAATGGAGAAAGGTAAAACAATGGTGCATGCTCTGTCTGCTGATTCAGGGCATTTTATTGCAGGATCTCCTGCTATCGGCAACTATGGGCCTGTACAGCAAAGCGCCTGCCGGGATATTTACGATGATCCGTTGGGCGTTACTATTTCTGGTGCCAGGAGCAGCCTGGGTTTTACTGAAGGATTACCTTTCCCTCCCGGTACAGTTATCAGCAGCGAACGCCCAGCTGGCCCGGTTTAAACAGGAACCGGACGTATTCAAAGCACTGATACCCAAGGAGCCTGTGGTCACATACCCGTATAAAGGGCTGGGGATCCATCTAGGTAATGCTGAGGCGAAACATGTCCTTATCCAGGTGTGTGATCCTTACTGCGTGTATTGCGCTGCAGCCTATCCGGTAGTTGACCGGATATTGAATGAGCAGCCCGATGTACAGGTACGCTTGCTATTCAGGGTTACTTCTGACAGTAATGACAAGCGGCAGCAGCCTGTCAGGCATTTGCTTGCCATCGCTGAAGAGGGGAACCAGCATATAACACGCCAGGCCTTGCGTGACTGGTATAGGGCCACGGTTAAAGACTATGCTGTATTTGCCGCCTCCTATCCGCTGCCCAAAGAGATTACCGGGCAAGACATGCATATTGACAAACTGCATGCGTGGACTAAATGGCAAAAAATAGACAGAACACCTACTTATTTTCTTGATGGTCATCGCTTACCACCCAACTACAATATAGATGACTTCAGATACTTGCTAATAGCGGGGATGCTGAACAACTCCGAATCCAATCACGTAAATATCAGGTAGTAGCTGTTTTTAATATCCCAATCAACTTCAATAGAAACATAATCTTTTTTCTGCCAAGCATACATCTTTGGATCACGATTAATCATACCATCCAATGAAAACCACCTATCCTGTTACCGATGCCGTGGATGTTGTCATCCCTGTAGGAGAGAAAGACTATCATAAGCTGAATTACTGCATACAGGGGATACTGGAAAACTCCCTCACACCCATCGGACAAATTTACATCATTGCTCCCCATTCTATCAGGGAAAAGCCTTTGCCAGGCTACGGTCAATTAGTGCTGATCGACGAATCCGTTTTCCCGTTCAGTAAGGCGTCGATAGCGTCCCTGTTGGAGGAACGCGGATCAGGTAACAATCATGCAGCTTGGTATTTCCAGCAGCTGATAAAAATGTACGTCTTCGAGGTACTTCCCGGAATCGCTGCCAATGTCCTGATCCTGGATGCGGATTACACTTTCCGGAAAAAGATCTCGTTTGTTGAAAATGGCAAGGCGCTACTGGCCTATGGTTATCCGTTCGAATGGTTGCTCAATACAAAAGGTTATCCTGCTGAGGTCACCCATGTTCATGCAATGTTCGGCCGGCAATGGATTCACGGCTGGGAACCGCAAAATAGTTACAGCGGAATGCAGCATCATATGTTGTTTCAAAGGCACATTATGAAGCATTTATTCCATTGTGTAGAGCGGAGGTACCGGAAAGCGGTCTGGAGATCCCTGATTGATAACATTGTGCTGCAAAAATGGAACGCAGCCTCCGAATATGTGCTCTACTTCCACTTTGCTTTGCGTCACTATCCCGATTCCATCGCAGTGCGGCACCTTCACGCCTGCGATATTGTTTATGATGCGCTGGAAGAGGATCATGGAATCATGCAACAATACCTGACCCTGATCCGGGATTCGCCCTTTGTGGCGGTTGGCTGCCATGCATTCACAGGTTTTACCGAAAGGATCAAAACATCGGACTACATGCCCGGTGTATTGAAACAAAGGATCCTCAGCCTCGGCAGAAATGCTTTTAAGTTGTCGTTAGACGGCGGTGTGCTACAGTTCCATGAGATCAGTCCGGAACCCGCGGCAAGCCGCCAGTTTGTTTGCTGAATGTAAGTGGCTCAGCTTACAGGAAATTTTAAACTACCAAAGTACACAGACCAGAACACATACGGTGCAATAACGGCAAAAAGCCTCTGCATGCCACATGCCGGAGCCTCAAAGGATCATTGATCATGATAACCCGGAGAGCCATACCTTTTTTTAAACCCTAACTATTATATTATGAAACCCACACATTCAGCAGATTCGCAGAGCTATGCGTATGAAAAACCGAAGAACATCAGCCTGCAAGGGGAGCCATGGCAATATGATAAAGCGGCCACGGTCATTTCCCTTTTTAGGCAGCAGGTAACACGTCACCCACATCACACCGCCGTTGAATTTGAATCGGAGCGCCTCAGCTATGCAAGCCTCGACAAGCTGTCGAACCAGATGGCTCATTACCTGTTGCAACAGGGTGTAAAACCCGGTGCTATTATCCCTATTTGCATGGACCGGTCTATTCAATGGCTGGTTGCCGTAATAGGCATCATGAAAGCAGGGGCGGCCTATGTACCGGTGGATCCTTCCAATCCGCTTAAACGGGTGCAGGTAATATTGGAAGACACAGGGACCAATTGCGTAGTAGCCACCAGGGGGAAGGCAATGCCGGATCCCGGTAAATTTAATTCTATAATGCTCGACGAGCTAAGCGATCTTGAAAAATGGCCTGATTCAGCACCAGGGTTACCGGTGCCCGCGGACGGCCTGGCATACATTATTTATACCTCCGGTTCTACCGGAACACCCAAAGGAGTAATGGTAGCGCACCGGTCATTGCAGCACCTGGTTTCCTGGCATCAGCAGCGATTTGATGTGAACCCTGGTGACAGGGTTACGCTGGTAGCCGGAATTGCTTTCGATATTTCTGTTTGGGAGATATGGACTGCTCTGACTTCCGGCGCTACACTGGTGATAGCCGGTAATGAAGAAAGAACAGATTCCGCGGGGTTGTTGCAATATTATGTAAGGAACGGTATTACTCACGCATTTGCCCCTACGGTGCTGGTGCCTGAACTGGTAGCGCTTAGCCGTACTACGCCTGAACTGAACCTGCGCTATCTTTTTACCGGTGGTGAAAAACTAAAGCCGGTACTCACGAAGGGGCTTAGCTATCAATTGATAGATTATTACGGGCCTACTGAATACAGTATTTTCGCTACCTGGCGGATCGTGCATGAAGAAGATGGAGGGTATGTATCTTCGATCGGAAAACCCATTGCCAATACGGATGCCTATATTTTAAACCAACAGCTGCAACCGGTACCTGCAGGGAACACCGGTGAGCTATATTTGAGTGGTGACGGATTGGCATTGGGATATTGGAACAGGGCCATGCAAACGTCAAAATCATTTATTGATAACCCGTTTATACCAGGCACCCGCCTTTATAAAACCGGTGATCTGGCTTCACTATTGCCATCCGGAGAATTGACCTTTTTAGGAAGGGTAGATAAACAGGTAAAGATCCGGGGATTCAGGATCGAGCTATCGGAAATAGAGGAAGTAATTTTGCAAATAGAGGGCGTGGTTGACACAGCGGTTATCGTCACCGAAAATGAAAAGCAACACAAATACCTTACCGCTTTTATTATAGGAAGACAGGACAAAACAAGGATCAGGACTGCATTAAAAGAATCATTGCCAGGCTATATGATCCCTTCGCAATTTATTTTCCTTGATAAATTTCCGGTAACTGCGAATGGCAAAACCGATACAATGGCCTTATCACAACTGGCCACGGTCTATGGGAACGACGCGGTAGCATATGAACCGCCTGTGACAAAAATGGAAACCATGATCGCCGCCATCTGGGAAAAGGTATTAGGTATCACCGCTGTCAATGCTTCAGACAGCTTCTTTGATATCGGTGGTAATTCCATTCGGGTGGCGCCTGTAGTAACACTGTTAAGCAATACGTTATCACTGAAAGTTCATATGAGAGATGTGTACCAGTTCCCGGTACTAAAGGATCTGGCTAGGGTACTGGAAGCCCGTCCACCGGCCGCCCATACAATTGTTGCAGAAGAAGATGTGGAGCCTTATGTAGCTTTGCAGCAGGACGTCTATCTGAAGCCCGGCACAATTATCCGGCGCGATTTTGATGTCAGTAGCCTGCAAAACCCTGCTGCCGTGCTGCTTACCGGTGTAACGGGCTTTGTTGGTATTCATCTGCTGAAAGACCTGCTCCTGGCTTCCACGGCAAAGGTGTATTGCCTCATAAGGGCGCGTAATGAATATGATGCTATGGAACGGATCACCGAATGCCTGCATAATTATCATATTCACCTGGATGAACGTTTGCATCATCGCATTATACCAGTAACCGGAGACTTCTCCAAATCCAACCTCGGGCTAACAGAAACCCGTTTTAATGAATTAGCCGATACCATTGATGTGGTTTATCACTCTGGCAGTTCTGTCAATTTTATAGAACCGTATTCTTATATGAAATCCGCTAATGTAGAAGGCCTAAGAGAGATCATCGCTTTTGCTGCCGCGGGCAAAAAAACAAAATGCCTTGTATTATTATCCACTATTTCGGTATATAGCTGGGGACATGTATTTACCCACAAAACTGTAATGAAGGAAACAGACGACATTAGCCAGAACCTGCTGGCGGTAAGCAAGGATATTGGTTACGTAAGAAGTAAATGGGTGATGGAAGGCATCGCCGATCTGGCAGCTGCGCAGGGATTGCCGGTAATTACCTACCGGCTGGGTTATGCCATGTGTAATAGTGAGACCGGGGCCAGTGCTCCTTATCAATGGTGGGCAGGATTAGTGAAGAACTGTGTTGAGTTTGGCACGTTCCCCGCACTGAGGGATTTAAGAGAAGGGCTTATTACCGTAGATTATATGACGAAGGCTATTGCATATATCTCTAAAAAAGAAGCCGCCCTGGGCCTCAAATTTAACCTCATCGCGAGCCCCGAAACCAATCTTACGCTGTTGCAGTTCTTTGATCTGCTGAACCAGTACTATCCCTTTAAACTGAAGGGGCTGCCTTATAAAGCATGGAGAAAGTACTGGGAAGACGATCCTGCCAACCGGTTATATGCATTGACCAGCCTTTTTAAGGATAATATGCATGAAGGACTGTCTACAGTGGAATTATACCAGGATACCTATATATGGGATAATACGCATGTGACTACATTCCTTGAGGGAAGCGGCATTGAAGAGCCGGTGTTTGATAAAGCATTGCTGGACCGCTACCTGAAGTACCTGGGAGTATTGGCAGAATATGATCAGGAGAAGGTGGCATAACAGAAAGACCAATGAAGGTAAAAGTAAGATCACCATCGTTATTCTGCGGTAGTCAAACTACTGCATTTCAATCGTATTATTTCTACAGCCGGGTGTACGAGGTTTACTTAAATTAACAGTGTACTATACTAACAACCATTCCCTAATGAAGACCTTTAGTTATATCCGCAACTTTAAAACCTCCGGAACCATTGCCTCATCCTCAATAAAGGCAATTAACAGAATTGTAGAAAATGTGCTGCCAAATAAACCGCAGTTAATAGTGGAGCTGGGCAGCGGCTCGGGAGCCATTACCAGGCAGATATTGGACAGGATGCATCCTGGATCCGTATTGTACGCTTTTGAGATAAACAACGATTTTATCGGATCACTAAGGTCATTCAAAGACCGCCGGCTGCATGTTATGCCCTATTCCGCGCTGGATATTTTATCCCACCTGGAAAAAGGTGCTGTAGATTTAATTATTTCCAGCTTGCCCCTCTCTTTCTTTAAAACGGCAAGCAGGGAAGAATTATTGAGCTCTTCAAACAAAGCGCTGAAAACTGGGGGCTGCTTCAACCAGCTGGCTTTTTTGTATTTCCCCTGGTACTTTGGCAAAAACTTCAGGGTGGCAAGAACAGACTTCATGATGCTATCGTTCCCACCTACATTCCTGTATTTCTGCAAAAAAGCAATATAAATATGGACGTTCTTACTGCCCGGCAAAAGGCGGCAGATATCCTGCAGCAGGAAGTACTCTCCTGTGAGCTCATGCCTTTCGGTCTGACCAATTTCAGTTACAGGATCAATACACAAAGCCGGTCTTATGTATACAGAACACCTGCTCCCGGCGCAGATGCACTGGTTAACAGGCTGCATGAAGGGGATGCTATTAGAAAGATTGCCATGTTGGATCTGGATGTGCCTGTGGTATTCTTTGATGTAGCAAGCGGTGAGAAAATAACCCTGTTTATAGATACAGTACCTTCCGCGCAAACGCCGCCGGCGGGTAGAATAGCAGGCGCATGTACATTGTTAAGAAGGTTGCATAATTCCGCCATCATATTTGATAATGCTTTCGCCGTTATGGATAAGCTGGATCAGTATGAGGCTGTAATGAAAGCGAATGGGATACTGCTTCCTTCGGGGTATAAAGTGGTCAGGCACAGGGTTAACCTGCTTTACGAAGAGCTTACTGCGTTGTTGAAAGGAGAGAAGCTGGTGGCCTGTCATAACGATGTGGTACCGGAAAATATTATTACGGACGCGGCCGGTAACAATTTCCTCATTGACTGGGAGTATGCCGGCATGAATGACCCTGCCTGGGATTTGGCGGCATACTCATTGGAAAGCGGGCTGAATATGGAGGAAGAAGATGAATTGATCCTGTTATACTTCAATGGAGTTTGCAGCGGATCAATCATGTACAGGATGCTAATACATAAGATTTGTCAGGATGTGCTATGGTGCTTGTGGGCAAAGATAAAGAGCCATTTTGGAGCTGATCTTCTTTCTTATGCTGAATACAGGTATAAAAGAGCCTTGAATCACTTGTTACATGGAAAACAATATTAAAAATTACAGGTATAAGGGTAAGGACAACTCCTGGTTAAGTCCTTTGTACAACCGTATGTGCGGCTATCTTGTTCCATTCATTTCAGTATCGGTTTCTCCTAATATTATTACCATTATTGGCGCATCCGGAATTGCCTTTAGTGCTGTGTTGGTCCTCTTGTTTAAGCATGTGATAGCTCATTCCACACTATGTTTGGTTTGCTTCTTCTTCCTGTTTTTTTATCAGATGATGGATATTTTGGACGGCCAGCAGGCAAAGCGTGTGGGGATGTATCACAACCCAACCACTGAATTGTTTGATCATGGATTTGACGCAGTTACGACGATGTTGGTAATGTACAACCTGTTAAGCCTTTCCGGCCTGTTAGAAAGTAATTATAAGGCGTGTTTACTAATCTTTCTGCTGTCATTTTCAAACTTTTACTTGACCACCTGGGAGCATGCTGTTACTGGTATAATGACTTTTAAAAATGTGGTATCCAGTCCTACAGACAGTATTTTTATTACAAAGATATTATTTGTTGTGCTGGCCTTTTATCCTGGCTTGTTTAGTCTGCCCCATGTTGTGGATATTACCCTGTTGTTGACAGTCATTGCAACAGTAGCGAACTTTGTTGATATTGCGCTTAGAAGGATCGGTTTGTGGGATCTTCGCATCATTCCACTGGGCTTGCCCTGGTTGCAGTTGATGCTGGCCATAAAGTATAATTTGAAGATCAATATTCCCTTGATTGTTTTACCCATGCTTATAGCTATCCTGATGCTAATTTGGGTAGAGATCACCAGGGTTAGGTATAATTTAGCGCTTTTACTGGGAGTATATTTTATTGGATTGCTAAGCCCCTTTTGGGGTCTACTATTAAGTGTGCTTGTTTATTTCGGTCTGTTTTTATATTATTCGAGCAAAATGTGCAGCGTTCTAAAGATGAAATATTTCTATACAATCCCCAAAAACAAAGAACATCATGCGGGATTTGTTTTATCACCATTAAGGATGGAACAGGATATACCAGCCTGGTAGTCTATATATAGCCTGCCGGCTGTAGTCCTGGTGACTTTAATTGGCGCTAGTCATTCTGTTTCAAGCATATACAACGATTGTACTATTTGAAGTGTTGATGCGGTTTCATATGTTTGTATGATCCACGCACCTATTGTAGAACCACCACGCTATGGAAACCCGACCATTCTTTAAGAAAGGAACCGTTATTTTATTTGTATTAGTTGTTTTATTCCGCGTACAAACCGCTACCTGTCTGGACACTGTTCGATTTCACATGCAACATTTCACTGACGAAAACGGACTGCCCCAGAATAGCGTGAAGTTTATCACGATGGACAAGGCCGGTTTTTTATGGATGGCTACAGAAAATGGACTGGTGAGATATGGAGGCAATCAACAATTCGCAATATTTGGTAAGCACGAGCTAGGCATTTCTTCCAGTCGTATGAGCACTTTATATCCCACTCAGAACAATAACGAATTTTGCGCTATAACCGAAAGCCATCAGGTCATTCATATCAGCCGGGGAAAGGCCATCGTTCAGCATGGTGTTAATGCTAGGGAAGATCAGTATCATGAAATGATCTACAGAGAGGACACAGCAGCCTATTTAATTACCGGGCTGCCTAACATATATGAAAAAGACACAAAGACTATTCGATATCTGATCCAGGGTGGAGCAGGGAATGAGACTTACTTCATGATCAGCCCCGATAGTGTTAGTCTTATTAAAAACGGAAAGCCGCAGTATAAACAGCTATTCCACTACTCACGGCCATGGAACTTTTTCCCATTGGACGGGCAGTTATACTACATAGGTGAAACGGGTGAGGTAACAGGATTTTATGCGGGCAAAGTGAAGACTGTGGCGCTCACCGGGGATATTCTCGCATGCCCCGCCTATAAAACCCGGCACCCCGGTATAAAATTGTATTGGAATTTTTCTGCGGGTCAGTTGTTCATTTACCTGAATAATTATTGCTACGCCGTGACACATCGCCCGGACGGAAGTCTGTACACCCATCTGGTGGTGCAGGACTTTGATTTTCTGGCTAACCGGATCATGTCTGTTTATTATGACGCAGTGCATAAACGGCTTTACTTGGGCAGCTTTACAAAGGGACTGTATGTTTTTACACAGCAGCCATTTTATGTACTGAGTGAGAGGGAACAGAATGATGACGTTTATTATGCACATGCCAGGGTGGGAACCAACTATATATTAACAGCGCAGGGTGTGCTCTTTGATTCCGCGGGCCGCAGTAGCATAGTTGCAGCAATCAGAGCCAGGCACATCACTGCCGACCGCTATAGCCTGGTCACAGACAAATCTGGAAATATCTGGTATAAGAACGACCGGATGTTGTATAAATTTAGCCCGGAAGGACAGCCGCTATGGCAATGGGAAAGCCCTTCAGTCATTACACAGTTGTACACAGAAATTGATAATTGCCTTTGGGTTGCTACTAAAACAGAGGGATTGTTTGTTTTATCAATGGCTGCCCAAGCTACACCTGAATTGTTTTCGCAACAGCTCACAGACGTGACCTGCCTGCGGTATGAAGCACCTGACCTGTTATGGCTGGGAAGCAGCAAAGGTCTATATCGCATGCACCTTTCCTCGCGCCGTATAGATACTATTCCAGATTTTGAGAATAAAAACGTCCGTAGCCTGACCATTCCGCGTGCCGGTGAAGTGTGGATCACTACATACGATGATGGCTTTTTCCTTTACCGGTATAATCAGCTCACTACGTTTCCGCATGATCAGCGTAAGTACCTGCAAACGTCGCACTGCATAGTATTTGATGATAGTGGTTATTGCTGGATCTCTACAAACAAAGGCCTTTTTCAAGCAGCCCGCAAGGACCTGCTGGCTTATGCTGACAAACAACAATCTTACGTATACTACCAATATTATGGAAAGGATAGAGGCTTCAATACAAATGAATTTAATGGTGGCTGCCAGCCCTGTGCTGTAAAATGGGATAATGGAAATATATCTCTGCCTTCCATGGATGGTCTGGTTTATTTTTCGCCTGATCACATAAATCCGGAGGTGCCTGACAGGGAAATGTATATAGATCAGATAGCCCTTAACGGAGCACCAATGTTGTACCGGGATACGCTAACGTTGCCTCATGAATTTAAGCATTTGAAATTAGATGTTAGCGTGCCTTATTTCGGCGATGCTTACAACTTGCAGATGACGTACATGTTGGAAGCTGTGGCGGAAGAAGGGAATGCAGTATGGCTGCCGCTTGGTAATGATCATACCTTGTCTTTTTCAACGCTTCCTTCCGGCACTTACCGGCTGCATATCCGCAAGATAAATGGGTTTGGAGAAAATAATTATACGGACAAGATACTGATCATTGATGTGCCGCAGGCATATTATGAAACGATCTGGTTCCGTTTGTTAATCGCGCTGCTGTTAGCAATAATCATCGCCATTTATACCAGGCTGCGGACTTATCAGGTGAAAAGGAAAAACCGGCTGCTGGAGTCAAGAGTGGCAGAACGAACCACTGCTCTTGAGGCTACTATGGCATCGTTGACTGCATCTGAAAACAAACTACGCCGCCAAACGCGGACCCAGGAGCGGCTGATAGCATCAATTACACATGATATCAAAACGCCTATGAAGTATTTGATGATACTGGCTGGTAATATGAGGATGGACATGACGAAGATGGAGCCTGAGATGATAGCCAAAAGCTCCAAAGCTATCTATGATACATCTTACCGTATGTACTACCTGTTAGACAACCTTATTCAGTATATAAGAACGCATATTAAGAACGGTAGTGCATCCCCCGAAGAAATTGATCTGCACGAACTGTTGGAAGAGAAAATTGATATCTTCTTCAGCATTGCTCAGTCCCGGTTTGTTAATGTTGAGAACAATGTTCCGCCGGATTTGCAATTTTTAGCCAATTATCAAGTGCTGGGAGTTGTGCTGCATAATCTGTTGGACAACGCAGTCAAGAACACCGCAGCCGGCTCCATCAGGCTGGCAGCAATGCATACCGGAGAAAAGGTGCTGATTACAGTAGAGGATACAGGACCTGGTCTGCCATCACCAGTATTGGAATGGATCAACAAATACCAGGGATTGAATGGTAAGGCAGATGAAGCATCGCCGGTGCAAAGTGGCATTGGGCTACTTATTGTAATGGAAATGCTGGAGCTGTTGAATGGAAAGCTGACAGCAGTAAATAAACAGGAAAAGGGCACCATTATAAAGATAGAATTACCGGTGCTTAGTTGATATATGGATTGCAAATTTTTATCTTTTACAATAGGTTCTGCAACGAACAAGACTTGAAAACGTTTGTTTATACTATCTAACCACGTTTTGCTGATCGCAAATAACTTAGGGACACACCGTACTCTAAAAATATCAAGCTATATTAAAAGCCTTACTATGAACTTTTCTGTACTTATCATAGATGATGATCCCGAAATCAGGGACGCTCTAGCCATAGCGCTTCAAAGAAAGGGCTTTAAAGCAAGTAGCGATGACCACCTAACGCTAAATGAGTTAAATGATTTCCCAGATATTATATTACTTGATGTTGCAATTGGTGATAGGCAGGGAACAGCTATATGCAAGGAAATTAAAAGCAATTCAGCAACGGAAAATATTCCGGTGTTAATGATGTCAGCAAACTCTTCAAATTGTACATCTTGTCTGGCAGTAAAGGCTGATGGTTTCATTGAGAAACCTTTTAAATTGTCTGAACTGATTGATAGAATTAATTATCTGTTGGGTGTCTATGGCTGATGAGATAATCGTTGCATCGATGCAGGAACAGCATGTTTATATCGGGAACTGCCAGGTACGGTAGACGCTGCTTTGCGTGTTCAAAATATGCGAGTGCCTTCACACCCTTTCCCGGAAAATACCTGAGAAATCTAATAGGACAATGAGTGAGCTGTATATAGAAAGTTTCCATGACTTTCAGTCGTACTGATGGCTCCGTCCAAAAATAAAAAAGCCAGGCAAGAATGCCCGGCAATATTTTAACCATATCCTATGAAAAACCTACGCAAAGGTATACACGATATTTATTGTATGCTGTTATTGAGATGTTAAGAAAGGAAATATTGATGCTGCTTATTATAAATGAATTTGCGCAGGCAAGTAATCACTTGGCAAAGCTCACAACTTTGATAGTTGTCCTGTTTAAAAGCTTCGTGCCGGGAAGGATATAAACATATAGAACTCCTGTATGAAAGCTGTAAGTGGCCATGGGATTAGGCTTTCTGATAAAGGCCGGGATACAACTTTGGGATATTTAGCTGTACTTATATACGGATAGATTAAATGCCGTAGAAGATCACTTAATTAACATTGTAAATATTACGACACCATTGTAGTAATACAGCTACAAGTAAGTTATCGTTTTTCATTTAGATTTGGCCGCATAACCAGAAAAGATTGTTTTCATAAAACCGTTCCTATGTGATAACCTTTACGTTCCTGTGATAACTTTCGAGAGTTAATACTTCCCTCTTTCGCCGCAGTGCCGGCGACAGTGATTTCATTGCCATATTCATATCCCACACATAATGAGAAAATTTGTATCGTTCTCTATCCTGATGTTATTATTTTCCCGTGCCTTTGCTGCCGACAGTCCGAATGAGATATGCTTAAGAAATTAAAAATCAGTCATTTAAGATTTAGAACAATAGTATGTTCACCACTTGGTTCCTGAGCATTTTGGAAAAGATCTGCGTATGCAAGATAATACATTTGATATCATTTAATTCCCACAATACATCCGGGTAAAAAATAATGCCGTGCTTCTAGTACTTACAACCTGATGTGAGTTAACCTGAGCAAACCCAAAGGCCAGTTGTATTTCATAATAAGATGTAAAAGCCCCGGAGCACCGAGGCTTTTGAAATTATTTTAAACTGGAAATGAGCGTCATGCGGCTATGCTGAATTGAAATGGATGGTTCACATTCCTTGTAATATATAACCCTTCCCATGAACATTCGTTATGCTCAGCCCTAGATCACGGCTTAATTTCTTCGGAGTTTCGATACAAACATGTCCAGGCTGTAACCAGTGCTGACCCCTTCGGTGATCCAAATTTCCTGCATCAGTGTTTCGCGGGAGATCAGTTCACCGAAACTTTTGTGAAGCAGATCAAGCAGCTTGGATTCTTTGTCTGTAAGCCAGATCACCTCACTCCCCGCTTGATCGGTGCGTGATCAGTGGCTCGCTTTGGTGCGTTATCGTTTTTAATTCCTTACGTTCTGGATTGGCCTATTGCACAGAAGAGTAATGCTGAAAACATTTAGTTAGGGTTGAGTATGCGTAGATGTGCCTTTACAGAAAACAAGTACTGTAATACGACCATTTACGGCATACTATGCAACACGTTTTAAACATGTAGTTTGCGGAAATAAGAAATGTAATGTGGCTTTACTTAGGCTGTAGGAGGATGGAAAACGCGGTGGGCTGATCAACCGGAATGCCTAAGCAATAAGGGGAAACATAATTTTTAGGATGCTGGCCACAAAAGGTTTTGGTGTTTCCTGGTGGTACCGTTTTTATCGGTATTGCGTTCAGGGCTTTCCTGTTCTTTTTTATCTTCCTCCTTGCCGTTACAGTGCATTTTGGGCTTATTGCGGTCAACACAAAGATTTTTGGTAATATAGTCCTGGTTGATGTAAAAATCGAGCATGACAAAATAACGGCCTGATAGCTGGCAAAGCCAGGTCATCATAAAAAATGCCATTATTAATTGTTTGTGCATCGGAAGGGTTGAAGATTCAGGGGCGGAGGTATTAATTAATTCGTAGTATTAAAAGTGATTATGGAAAAAGCCGCTCCAGATAGAAGTACTGAAAGCTGCTTTGCGATATATGTGTGTATTAATTATTTTGCTGGTTGTTTTATTGGGAGCATGATCGTAAATGTAGCGCCTACATTTTCCAATCCATTTGCAACAATACTTCCTTGATGCCGTTCGACAATTTTCTTTGATAATGAAAGTCCCAAACCGGTTCCATCGAATCTACTCTTTGAATTAAGGCGTGTAAATGTGTTAAATATTACAGCATTATACTGCGGGTCGAAGCCAATGCCATTGTCGGTGATCACAATTCTGCAATAGTCAAGCTTATCAATGGAAACAGGGTTAGTGCGGATGGCGATCATTGGCTTCTCAGATTCTTTCGAAAACTTAAGAGAGTTGTTAATCAGGTTATAGAATAATTGATAGATCAACACCGGTATGCCTTCCAGTTTAGGTAATTCACCGTACTCTATTGCGGCGCCTTTGAGCTGAATCGGTACTTCCAGATCGTTTCTGATATCAGCAAAAATTTTATTAAGATCTACTACTTCAGTTTTGTCCTCATTGGCATTGAGAGAAGAATAGATTAAAACCCCTTCTATCATTGTGGACATGCGGTCCGCTGACTCTAAGATTTTCTCAGTATATATCTTTGAATGCTCATTTAAAAAGCTGCTCAATTCATTCTTTAATCGTAGTCCAAAAGTTTTAATCTTCCGTACCGGTTCCTTAAGGTCGTGACTAGCAACATGCGCAAATTGCTGGAGATCTTCGTTTGATCGCTGAAGTTCTTTTGTTCTTTCATCAACCATGGCCTCCAGTCGCGTCAGTAATGACTTTTTTTCTGTTATATCACTGGCTGCTCCAAACCATTCTATTATATTTCCATCGTCGTTGAGGATTGGGATAGCCCGTGAAAATGTCCACCCTAAGGTGCCATCCGCTTTTAAAACCCGATGCTCCAACTGGAACATGCTTTTGGTTTGAATAGCGTGGTTAACCGCTGATATTACTTGCTCCTGGTCTTCGGGAATAATATATTTATGAAGCCAGTTGCCTATAGAATCCCCAACATCGTTTAAAAAGCTTTTTCCATTAAGTTGGTACATTTCTGTCCAGTCAGCACTCATCCGATATATTACATCATTGGTAGCGGTAGCTAGCGCCCGTAGACGTTCCTCGCTCTCTTTCAATGCCTCGGCGGTCTGGGTACGCTCAATAAGATCGGCTGCCTGACGTGCAAGAATATCGAGCAGATCCAGGCGATGTTTTGGGGGATTGTGGGGATTACTCCAATGAGTCGAGATCATGCCCAGGAGTTTTCCTTCCCTTGAGTAAAGCGGAGTACTTTGCGCAGCAAATATTCCTGATTCAAGAAAGATCGGCAGGGTTGGAGCCGTTTGCATGAATTCGCAGGTCCTAAAATCAGATATTACAACGCGCTGCTGAGCGCGTAACGCAGCGCCGCATGAACTGCCAGTGTGAAGATATACCCACTCCCAGAATTTTTCCGCTTCGGGGCTAAAACCACTGGACGCAAGTAAGCGAAGCTTTCCTATTTTTCCCGGTTCCGGAAAAAGCATTTGCATGCTCGCATACTGGGAACGCATAATGGCTACGGCAGCCTCCACTATTTTCTTATATAATCCCGCTGTTCCATCTTCCTGAATGAGTTCGACGCTTAGCCGATGTAATAGCTTGGCGTCGGCTAATTCAGCTTCTAATTGCTCTTTGTTATGGGAAAGGTTGTTATCACGATATAATTCTAAATCGCGAGTATGATCATCAATTTCTGAAAATTCTAGTTCTCGCATAAAATATTGATTTAGAGCCGATTTCGAAAAAAAAGTTCTAATAAAGATACGACGTTCTCTGGGCTTAATTGCATGCACACGCAAGCAGAAGATTTTATTATTTAGACACGATATCAGTCTGCCATACTTATAATGCATGGTTTGTGGAAGATCGCCCGGTTACATTACAAAAAAAATATCTCGGAATCTGTAATTTCCTCTGGTATAAGGCATTAGAAAGATATACATTTTAGGTCGCTTTAGCTTTTACTTAATCTGGAGAACCTGTATTGTCGTATCATCTTCCCAACAAGAAATATCGCTATCAAAATTTATACCAACCTGTGCATTTTAGCTCTAATATTGACAGGCTGGAAGGTGGCTATCGTAGTGCTGATTCTCCCTTGTATTGCACGCGGCCGGTCCCTCTATTAGCTTCTTTGGCAATTTTGTTTTAATAGCGGGTAGATATGATTTTCTGCACCGTTAGTGAGTTCTGCCATTTGTAAATTCCATTTCCTTCATATATAATTGCGAAAAATAGGGTCAATGAGCTGCAAATATATTGTTGCAATAGGTTCATCAGCTGGGGGCCTGGATGCATTAAAGATTTTCTTTGATCACACACCATTAGATTCAGCTGCTTACTTCGTTCTCCAGCACTTACCATTCGATTATCAAAGTAAGCTGAATGAGATATTGCGCCGTTATTCCGAGTTAAAGATTGTCCAACCACGGGATGGTTGGGAGATAGTTCAAAACCATATTTACACATTACCACCCAAAATGTATCTTTCAGTAAAGGATAAAAAAATAAGAACAATAGACAGGTCGATCCTGGAAACTACGAATTTCGCTTTTGACATTTTTTTGAATTCAATATCCGAAGATGAAACACTAAATGTTATTGCTGTTGTATTGTCTGGCGGTGGGGCGGATGGGGTGGAAGGCATAACAAAGATTAAGCAGGTTGGAGGCAGGGTTATCGCCCAAGATCCTCATACTTGTACTCATCCCTTCATGCCTATCAATGCTATAAATACCGGCTTGGTTGATTATATAGTCAAACCAGAAGCAATGCCGTCATTAATTCATGAAAAAATCATATATGAATTCAGCGGTACCAGTTAGGATGTTATTTACTGGTTTCATTTCTTTTAATTAATTTTGTTCAATCCTGCTTTGGTAATGCATAAATAGAGAGTATGAAGTAATATTTATATATGAGAAGATACTCTAAGTTTATTTTATTAGCAGATGATGATCCCGATGACCTGGAGCTGATGGAAACAGCACTACTAGATCATGACCCGACGGTTAAGATTGATAGCGTAGGAGATGGGCTGCAAGCAGTGAACTATCTTTTAGAATTTTTAGATCAAACACCTCCTGATCTTATTATTTTGGATTATAGGATGCCTTTTCTGACAGCGCCAGAAGTATTAGAAAAAATAAATGATAACCCTTACTATGCATCGACGCCCAAAATTGTATGGAGTACTTCCACTAATGAGACGCATAGGGTTGAGTGTTTACGTCTAGGAGCTATTGCATATTTTGTGAAGCCAACGACTATAAAGGGGTTGCAGGAAATGGTCGCTAAGATATTCAATATTTTCTCACCTTTATAATAACGCGCATTACTTTTCCTATGGCGAGGCCAACTGGTTTTATTAAGTACCTGATGTCTCTAATGAACCTTATGAGATAACGAGGCCAGACATAATTCCAGTTATGTTCGTCTTACTATTAGCGTATATGGCGGTCAAGGAAAATTCATCTTTGGTTTTCCTAATTAAATCTTTTCCGGATGGCGTACGGGTAGCATTATGGACAAGGTTGTGCCTTCATGCTGTCTGCTATCAATTGTAATAAAACCGCGATGCTTTTCCGTAATTTTTTTACATAAAGCCAGGCCGATACCGGTACTTTCAATTATAACTTGTAATCTCCGGAATAGCTCAAAAGCCTGGTCCTTGTACCTAGGATCAAACCCCATTCCCTTATCCCTTATGTCTAGCCTTAGAAACTCCCGGTATTCATATTTGTCGGGAATCATTCTGAAATGATTTTTTTCTATAATGGTTCCAGTAATTGATATATAGGCCTTTTCTTCTTTGCGAAACTTTATGCAGTTGCTAAGCGCGTGATAGAACAGTAGCTCCAGTTGCTGCTGATCTCCCCAAATAGCGGGTAGCTCACCAATAGAAAGTTCCATTATAGCAGGGCCAAATTCCTCGTTTAGTTTTTTAACAGCATCTTTCAATAAGCTGAGCGTGTTTATCTCTATATAAGCAACCGGAGCATCCTGCAGCCACATAAACTGTTGTAAACCAAAAATAACAGCCCGTAGCCGGGCTGTTGACCGCAATACTCTTTCTATATTTATATTGAAATTTGGATCAGTGCCAGCGTGTGGTGAGTCCTTAAGTATCTGGGTAAAAAAAGATATTTTGCGTAAGGGCTCCTGCAATTCATGGCTTACTGCCCGATTGATTTGCCGGAGCTCACCGTTTATTTTGTTTACCAAACCTAACTGCTCATCCAATTCCTTTGCATGCTTTTGCAGTTCTTGCTTGACAGCTTGTAGTGCAGTGTTCTCATGCAAGGCACGTTCTGCTTCTTTTTTAGCCGTGATCAGCTCATCCTCAAATTTTTTTCTGTTATGTACAGTTATAAAAGCACAGGTATAACAGTTATTTCCCTGTGCGGGCTGATTACTCGCATTTAGAAGTATAGGAAGCTGCGTCTTATTTTTTGTAAGTAGCGTAATAAAGATCTCCTCTGCATGCCCCTGCATTTTTAACAGGGGAAATAAATGTGTCTGAAAAAAGATACGGCTGGGCAAGGTTAGAATACTATCGATCTTATTGCCAATCAGGTCTTCCCTGCTATAAGACAGTAGCAAACATAGTGTGCTATTCACCTCTTGCAGTGCCCCGTTGTCAGTAAAAGAGAAATAGCCACAAGGGGCAATATCCAGATAATTTATCATTCCTTAACACTCCAGGTATTCTTTGATTAGACTAATGGTTTCATCTGGCTCGCTCATGTGAGGACAGTGACCAGTAGCTTTCATGACCCGTAATGTGCTGCGGGGAAGCTGCTGGTGCAGAAAGTTGCCTACTTCCAGGGGCGCAATAATATCTTCCGAACATTGCAGGATGAGCGCAGGTATTTTCAGCTTTGCCAGATCTTTCCGGTTATCCGAAAAGAAGGTGGCTTTGGCAAACTGGTGTGCTATTACAGGATCAGTACTGCAGAAACTTTCGGTAAGCTCCTGTGAAAGTTCAGGTTTATCTTTGCGGCCCATAATAGTAGGCGCAAGAAAGTTGGCCCATCCAATGTAATTTCGCTCCATTGTTTCGATTAACCCCTCAATGTCTGCCCGCTCAAAGCCGCCCACATAGCTTTCTCCATTTATGTAGCAGGGAGAAGGACCTACCATAATAATATTATTAAAATATTCAGGCCTTTCAACTGCCGCCAGCACCCCGATCATGCTGCTCACAGAATGGCCCACAAAGATAGCGTTGGTTAACTCCAGCGTTTCGCATATTTCCAATATATCCAAAGCATATCCCTGCAGCGAGCTATATCTTTCGGTGTTGTAACTGGAAATATCGGATTTTCCCGCTCCTACATAATCAAATAAGATAATACGGTAGCTTTCTTCAAAAGCCGGAGTAATAAACCGCCACATGGTCTGGTCACAACCAAATCCATGTGCAAAAATCATTGCTTGTTCGCCTTTTCCGAAAATGCGTACATTATTGCGCTGAAGGACATCCTTTTTCATAATTGATTTGATCTTAAGGTAACCAGAGCAGATGGTTTGAAATAATTTAAATACAGCTGGTGCTGATAAACCCGCTAACAATTTGAGGCAGCTGTTCAACATTAAAGGGCTTGGTTACCATGCGAATTCCAATGCTTTGAAAAAAAGCCCTGTCATATGGGTTTTCAGTAGAAGTATAAAACACTATCTTTAACTTAGATAAGGCTGAGTCCGCCCTTATTCTCTCAAGTGTCTGCTTCCCGTCCATTAACGGCATGTTTATATCGAGGACTACCAGGCACGGCAGACTCTGCTTTGCGTGTTCAAGATATGCCAGTGCTTCCACACCGTTTCCCGCTTCGACAACCACTAACTGGGGAGCAAGGGTTTTAATTGTATTGCAAAGAAAAAAGCGGTCATCTTCGTCATCATCAACGCACAATATTGTTTTATATGTTATCATCGTTCTAAAGATAGCCTTTAATTTAATATATTCGATAACATAAAGAAAGAGACACGGCGAACTTATGGAGGACACTTGTTTTCGAATGCATCTCAGGTCATCGATGCCGTTGTTATATCGGAAATTTCTTTAAAACAGGAATATCAGTTTGTCCATTATTGTATATTGTAATCCAAAGCATAAAAATGCTGTATTGCGCCGGAAATAAAAACAATGACCGAATATATAACGATGCCGGGAGGGACGCTATAATTAATGGGTTCAATTGTTTTTTATTAAATTTGCTTCAATCCTGCTTCAACCCTGCAAATAGAGGGCATGTAATAAAGTTTTTTATATGAATAGGTACTCGAAACTTATCCTATTAGCGGACGATGATCCAGAGGACCGGGAGGTGATGGAATTTGCGCTTTTTGAGCATGACCCGACAGTAAGAGTTGTCAGCGTAGAAGATGGGCGGCAAGCAGTGAACCATCTGACAGGGCTTTGGGATCAAACAGTACCTGACCTGATTATTTTAGACTATCGAATGCCTTTTTTGACGGCCCCGGAAATATTGAAGAAAATAAATGAAAACTCACGTTATATTCTAACCCCGAAAATTGTATGGAGCACATATTCTGATGAAACGCATAGGATTGAGTGTTTGTATTCAGGCGCCATCGCATATTTTGTGAAGCCGACAACTGTAAAAGGTTTGCAGGAAATCGTCGCCACGATGTTTAAGATTTTGTCCTCTGTATCGTAAATCCACTTGCCTCGCTATAATTGATGCAATAAAGTGCATTTATGGGGTGTAATACGTCTGTATTAGATAACGAAGGAATGACCAGAACTGGATTAGGACAAGGAGTGAGCTATATTTAGAAAGTTTCCTTGGCCTTCAACGGATGAAGGCAGCCGTACTAATGGCTCCGTCCAAAAATAAAAAAGCCAGGCAGGAATGCCCGGCAATATTTTAACCATATCCTATGAAAAACCTGCGCAAAGGTATACACGATACTTACTGTATGTTGTTATTGAGATGTTAAGCAAGAAGACATTGCTGCTGCTACTATAATGAATTTTGTGCAGGCAGGCAATCGCCTTGCAAAGCTCACAACTTTGACAGTCGTCCTGTTTAAAATTTCCTGCCCGGAAGAAAGTTAAACGTCTATAACTCTTGCACTAAAGTTGTAAGCCGCCATTGTCCGATGAAGGTTTGGACACAACTTTTGGAAGATTCAAATCTCCATTACTATTTTTCACCGGTGCCTTCGGTAGCCAAAATATTCAACACCGGCCAACCGGATATTCTGGGCAGAAATAAAATGCCAAGATAACAACAGCAAAACACTTATTATCTTTCTCATTTCAATTTTTTTATATTTAGCTATAGCCCTCATTCTGCAAGACCTACAAGAAAGTAGCAGCCTTTGCAGAAGAGGTTCATAACTATATATTCATTGCAGGATTGTGTTGGCAGTAATTAACTATAGATCTGCCTGACAGCTGCCGCCGGCGCCCATTGATCGTTCAATACAGATCCTTCCGGCCAGTAACAACGCAGGTATAGGGAAAATTCATCCTGCGGTGCAGGCAGCCAGTTTTGCATGTGGTCCTCTTCAGGCGCTTCATGCTGAATGTAAATGGTTAATGACCCATCATCGCTCAACTGAAGACCGCTGTTCTTGGTGCCAACGGAGTAACGGCCGATTGGGTTCGGTTCGAAAAAATGCTCTTTATTGTAAACAGTGAGTGACCAAAATCCTTTTACCGGAGGAATTTTATCTTTGGCAAAAGTGATGGTATATGCATCCTTACCGTTTAGCCGCACGCCGTCTGCGTCCAGATCCAGATAAAAATACCTTGTCTCCTCGGGCTTATTAACGAATATATTTGATTTGGCGCACGCGGTCCGGGTGAGGTAGTCGACACCGAAGCAGGCGCCGTTGTTTTGTGTAGTCCAATTGTTTTTAGCCGGATAGCCAACATTTACGAAATCAAATAAGGGCGTTATAAGTTCGGCCTCAGCCGCTATTGCACATGATATAGCTAGCTTTTTAACTTCAGGCTGGGTTTGCAGGGCGGCCAGAAAGGCTTCCACCTGCATGTAAATGGCTTGTTCACCAGGCAGGGGTGGGACCTCACCCAATAACTGCGGAAGCTGGTCAAAGAATACCTCCGGACGCACCCAGGCGGTTTCCCGCACCCCGGGAGATATTGCCCTGTTAACCGCCGGCGTTTTTGACCAGTCGGTGGTTTTCATCCGGCCATCAAACTGGCTCAGTGGATACATCATAATCTGCTTAAGTAGTGGCTGAATGGCAGCTCGGTCTGTTTGTTCGTCCCATTGAAACACTCTCGGCATTACAATGCCAAGCCGCGTCGGGGCAGGTAAATACGCCGGAAACCCCTTGCGGCCAGGCGCCCTTCCACTCTTCTCCGGCCAGCAAGTAGAACCCTGGCTGAGTACTGTGCGGTTTTCCCATCGAGCCAAAACTGTCCGTACGTTCGTCGCACAGCTGGTAGATCCAGAACCTGTCGCCAAAATCCGGCACCTGTATAATCACTGGCTCTATGCTCAGGTCCAATGCCCCAATGCCGTAAACGACATCCTGGTTGGGACAGGCTACCGCCTTCTGTTGCGGCTTGATATAATCCGTTAGCATGCAAAGGTGATTGACCGGAGCCACCGGGGCAATGCCATTCATATAAAGAGCTGCCGGCACATCGCGGAATTGCTCCACGCGTTATGCACGTTCACCATTGGCCAACCCCATAAATAGATCATTGATGTCAGGGATTTGATATATTCCGGCGTCATGAGCGCGGTTGGTATCGGTTTGCTCAAAGACGGATCTAGGTGTTTTTGAGTAGTCATAATGAATTTTTGTCTCCGCAAAATTGCAGCTGGAACCGGTCTGTGAACGATAACAATTGTTAATTAATCACTTTCGGTTGCGGATTCGGCTTAAGGACGCGGAAGTGACACCGAGGTAGGATGCGATGTAATGCTGCGGAATACGCTGTACGATTTCGGGATGCTGCTTTAGCAGCTCCTTGTAGCGCTGCTCGGGTTTATCTCTAATATAAGAAACGAAAAGGGATTGATACAGCAGGAGGCGGGACTCAACATATTTATGATAAAACTCCCTGATGTGCGGATGCAACGCCATCCTTTGTTTGAAGTCTTCGATGCCGACGCTGTAAACAACAACCGGCTCAAGTGTTTCAACACTGTACCAGCTCGGAGCATTACTTAAAATGGTTTCAAATGACGAAGCGAACTGGTTCTCGAAAATGAATTGAAAGGTTACATCCTTGCCATCGCTATTAAACCAGGCGCGGCAGCATCCCTTTTCTATGTAAAACAGCTTTATTGGCGGCACTACAGCGAAAAACCGTTTAAACTACTATGCCTTTTATCAATACAAGCGCGGTGATAGCTGGCGGCCTAACAGCCATTATGATCAGCACAATGCTTATGTGCACCTGGCCTATGATGTAACCAGCCGTTTTAAAATAACAGCGGAATATACGCTGATGAAATATTTAGCACAGCAGCCCGGTGGATTAACAGATGCGCAGTTTGAGGAGGATGCCTCCGTATCTGTACGCGCGTAACTGGTTCCGGGTGAACTGGAACCTGGCCAGTGTAATACTTGATTATTCGTTTAATGAAAACACCCGCTTAAACTGGCGTACCTATACCCTGCAGGGCGGCAGGGATGCATTGGGGCTGCTCTCTTATATTAACCGCCCGGATAATGGCGGCAACCGGGATTTTATGTCCGACCGGTACCATAACCATGGGTCGGAGCTGCGTTTTATTCATCAATACAAGCTGCTGGGCAATAATAAGAGTACTTTCCTGGTTGGCAGCCGCCTGTACAAAGGCCTTACCAACCGTAAACAAGGCAATGCCAGTGACGGCAGCGATGCAGACTTTCATTTCCTGGGACCTGAGCCGGATAAGTCATCCTACCGTTTCCCCGGCAGAAATATTGCTGCCTTTGCAGAAAATATTTTCCAGCTGAATAAATACTGGAGTGTTACACCGGGCATCCGCTTTGAGCATATTAACACCAAGGCAGAGGGCTATTACTATAAGCAGAATATTTTTATTGCCAACGAAAAAATAGCAGAGAACAAAGCTAACCCGCGCTCATTTTTACTACTGGGTATCGGCACCTCGTGGAAATTTGAGAACGGCACAGAGTTGTATGCCAATATTTCACAGAACTACCGCTCCATTAACTTTAACGATATTCGCGTGGAAAACGCCAATGCCCGTGTGGATCCAAACCTGCAGGACGAAACCGGTTATAACATTGATGCCGGTTTCCGCGGTAACTACCGGGGATGGTTATATTTAGATGCCAGCGTGTTTTACCTGAAATATAACAACCGTATTGGCTCTATTTTTACAAGGGATACAAGCTTTATGACCTACCGCTTACGTACGAATGTATCTGATAGCCGAAACCTGGGGCTGGAAACTTTGTTGGAAGGCGATGTGCTGAGGGCCTTAACCGGCGGACGGTCTAAATACCGGCTGAATATATATACCAGCTTATCGTTGATAGATGCCCGTTATATAAATACCAAGAACAGCGCAATTAATGACAAGCTGGTGGAAAATGTGCCGCCGGTGCTGATCCGGACCGGCTTATCGTTCGGCAATCCACGGTTTAATATTACCTACCAGTTCTCTTACCAGGCCAAACAATATTCCGATGCTACCAATACGGAAATGACACCCACCGCCGTGGATGGCGCTATCCCTGCCTTTAGTGTAATGGATTTAAGCCTAAGCTACAACTGGCGGCAGTTCACTATTTACGGCGGCATCAATAACCTGGCAAATGAAAAGTATTTCACACGCCGGGCCGATGGTTATCCCGGCCCGGGTATCCTGCCTGCTGATATCCGTAACTGGTATGCAACGCTGCAGTTTAAGCTGTAAGATTTATGGGTTGCTTAAACATTAAAGAAAATGCCTGAAGCTATTTTAGACTTCAGGCATTTTCTTTAATGTGCGGAATTTTAATCTTATCAATCCTTTTCTTCTTTCAGGAACTTACCATCTTTATCAAAGATTACGTCTGTTTTATTTACTTCCGCCTCGTAATTTACCTCACCGCCTGCTTTTGTGATCTTTGCCGCTTCTTTAATAACCGCGCCTTTATAGTGTTGTTTAATGTAACCATTAACACTGGCAGGCAGCTCACTGAGCTTAATATCCTCCTCTGTTTCTTTTAAGCCACCGGCAGCATCATAAACTGCAGACAGTTCTTTGCTTGCAAGGGTGAAGTTCACTTCGTAGTCGGCATCTTCTTTTCCCCATTTAACCTTGGTGGCATTGGGATAGGCTTTCTGAAAAGCAGCTTTTGCGGCAGCAGGTGCCGTCGTGTTTTTCTGTGCATAAGCACCGGTAGCTAACAGAACAACTGCCAGCGGCAACATGTATTTTTTCATAATTACTGGTTTGGTGAATAATACTTTGAAGCAAACCTAAACCGTGATTCTGAAATTTTATTGGAGCCGCTAGAATTTATAGCTGTATCCAAGCCGCACTACCTGCGTTTCATAATAATCATTGCTGATGTAACGGAAGCCATTGCCCTTTATCTCTCTTTTTAACTGTAATGTATTGGCAACATCTGTAGCATTAGCAAACAGCTCGCCTTTACCATTCTGAATACTTTTTTTAACGCCTATATCAATAGAAAAACGGGAGAATGTTTTGCCTTGTGGTATAAGATCAGGCGCCTGGTAAATGGCCGTCAGCTGTGCATCAAATTGTTTGGGCAGGTGAAACAGGCCATTGAGCTTTATATTACCGGAAAAAATATCTTCCCGGGCAGCAGAAAATACATTTTCAACCGGGTATTTATTTACTACCGTGAAGGCGTCAATAATGTTCTGGTAGCCATTCAGGTTCAGGTTAAATGTTGCCCATTTGGCTACGTTCTGTGAAAACATAAGCTCTACACCGGTATTATAGCTTTTGCCCGCATTTTGAAAAATGTTGTAGATCAGGGTGCTGCCGGGTACAATGCTGCCGATCCGCGTAATGGTAGCATCCATTCGCTTGTGATAAATGGAGGAGAACAGGTAACCGGCGTCCCAGCTGGTTTTATAACCCAGCTCAATGGTGTTGGTGAACTGGGGCCGCAGCGCCGGGTTCCCTACTTTAATAATTTCAGCATCATCGTACTTGGGGAAAATACGTATATCCACTTCATTAGGCCGGTCTACCCGCCGGTTATAGAAAAGCGACAGCTTATTATTATCGTTCAGCTTATAAGCCAGGCGCAGGTTAGGGAAGGGCTGCATATAATTATAACCGTCGCTTTTATAAGTGGGGTGGTCCGGGTTTACATCATACTCCAGGCTTACATATTCAATGCGCAGCCCTGCTTCAATCTCAAAATGATTGTTTTCAAACACATAGTTTCCATAAACAGCAGGAATGGTTTCCCCATAGTTAGCCCAGCCGCCGGCACTGGAGTCCATGGGGGAATGCAGGCCGGGTTTGAATTGCATGTTAACCGGGATATACCTTCTGCGGAATTTTAAGCCGCTTTCAAAACGCCCGTGTTTCAGGGGATGTACATAATCAACATTCAGGTCGGCCACATGTTCATCAGAAAGCAGCTTGAAAGAATCCAGCCCCGTGTAAGAAGGCAGGATATTGGTAAAAAAGTATTTTTCATCTTCCCGGTGAAAAGTATAATTAAAGCCAATATTCAGCAGCTTTCCCGGCTGCTTAAATTTATGCTGCCAGCCGGCAGCGGCTGTAACCGTGGTTTTTAATTCATCTTCCAGGAACTGCCACAGGCGTTGCCGGTGGGAGAGGTCATTATTAAAAAAAGGCTCATCTCCCCGGTCCAGGATCTTTTCACTGCTAAACAGGGCTGAAACAGTAAGGGTGTTGTTATTGTCCAGGAACCAGTCGGCACCTGTTTTTGCGGTTACTATATTAGTGGTCCGGTTCCTTTTGGTTTGTTGTTTTACGGTATCGCCATTATCATAGAACCGGTCCACAAATTCATTTTTGTTCAGTGTTCTGGTATATAGGTTATCTCCCTGGAAGAAGAGGTTCACTTTGTTCTTGCGGTAATTGAGCGACAGGGAGGGATTGATCTTGGGGGTAGCCTGGTACTGTGGCCGGATAGTGGGGTAGTTGTCTTTTTTTATCCAGAGCGCTCCTAAGCCTCCGCTAAGGCCGATCTTGCCATTAAGACCTTCTTTTTTTTCTTTTTTGTAAATGATATTTATAATACCTGCGTTACCGTTGGCATCGTATTTTGATGAGGGATTATTGATGATCTCAATTTTTTCTATAGCGGAAGCCGGGATATTATCCAGGCCGCTTTGCCCGCCAAAACCGGTTAAGGCAGTTTGTTTGCCATCTATCAATATCATCACTTTGTCGCTGCAGCGCAGCTGCACTTTACCATCCTGGCTGGTGGTAATGCCGGGCAGGTTTTTTATGGCTTCCAATGCGGAGCCGCCTGCCTGGCTTAGGTTTTCGGCTAAAGTAAAGGTTTTTTTATCCATTTTGGCAGCCACTGTTTCCTGCCTGCCGGTGACTGTTACCTCACCCAGGTTCCTTGCCTGCTGTGCAAGCTCAATATTACCCAGGTCCAGGAAATTGCTTAGCTGCCCAATAGCCACTTGCTGCATGGCAGGCTGGTAACCTACATAGGAGAGCTGTAGTATGTAATTACCGCTAGTAACGTCGGGAAGCGTGAACCGGCCATCTTCACCTGAGATGGTGCCGGCAATGAAAGCGCTGTCCTTAGCGGATCTAAGCGTAATATTTACAAAAGGCAATGCCGTTTTACTTTTTATATCTTTTACCAGGCCGGAGAGGGTCGCTTTTGTGTATTGCGCCCGCGTTTGCATAGCAATGCAGGTCATCCATAAAAAAATAAAAACGAAGGTTCTTCTTTTCATTAAACAGGATTATTATCCTGCATAGTTACTACCCGATTTGGAAGAAAATCTAAATTAAGATCTAATGAGAAAGTATGCTGGTAGTTATTAAACGTATAAGCTATCTTCCAGTTATAACGGTTGCAGATCTGTTTTACCAATGCCAGCCCCAGACCGGTGCCGGGCGTTTTTGAAGAAGTGGTGCCAAACCGTTTAAATAGCTGGTCCTGTTGCAGGGCGGCGCTGCCTGTATTCTTAACAACCAGGCTATTTCCGGAAAGCGTTATAGATATAGTACTATTGGGAGGGCTGTGCCGGATGGCATTTGTTATTAAATTATTTAACAGGATCTCAACCAGAATCTTATTACCTTCTACTATTACGCCCGGCATGGCGCCCATTTTTATTTCAAGCTGTTTGGCTTCAGAAAAATTAATGAATATAGATATTGTTTTTTCCAGCAGACCGGAAAGATCGATCATTTCCTTATCCATGAACTGGCTGTTCTCTATTTTGGTTAGCAGCAAAAGATTCTTATTGATGCGGGATACCCTGGCCAGTGCTTTATGTGCATCTTCAATAATAACATACTGTTCGCCGGAAAGTGATTTGCTTTGCAGCAGCAGGTCCAGCTGGGATTGTATAACCGCCAGGGGTGTTTGCAGCTCATGAGAGGCATTATCGGCAAATTCCTTTTGCTGGTTAAATATTGCAACATTACCGGCTATTAGTTTATACAGGCTCTGATTCAGCTCCCTGAATTCGTCAATATCGGTTTCTTTGAAAGTAATTTCTCCCGGACGGCTCAGGTCAAAATTTTTAATTTTACTCAGGCTTTGGTAAAAGGGCTGCCATAAACGGCCTGATATCCTGCGATTGAGCAATATAAAACCACCCAGCAGCAGGGTAGAGAATAACACCGTTAGCACGGTAACGGCTATAATGATCCGGAAACTATCTTCCCGGTCAGCTTCAGCCGTTAGCACAATATTATGCTCGTTCAGCTCATAATCCCATAACCAGCTGATAATAGCATAGTAAACGGGAATGCTGCACACCAATACCAGGCCGGCATAAATAATGAATTTTTTTAGTGACCGGTTCAGCAGCTTACTCATATTTCCCATTTATAACCAGTTCCGTAAAGTGTTTTCAGGTAATTGTCGCAACCTGCTTCATGAAGCTTTTTTTTCAGGTTCTTGATATGCACGTATATAAAATCGTAACTGTCGAACATGTCAGCTACTTCCCCTGAAAGATGTTCTGCCAGTGCGCCCTTGGAAACCACCTTGTTCTTGTTGCTGATGAAGTACAGCAGAAGATCAAATTCCTTCTTGGTAAGTGATACTGGCTGATCGTTTACCATCACGGTTTTTCCCAGTAAATTGATCTTCAGCTCATTTTGTTCTATAACATTTACATTGCCAAATTGTTTCCGGCGAATGACGGAGTAAATGCGGGCAGCCAGTTCGGAAAGGTGGAAGGGTTTTGTGAGGTAATCATCGGCGCCTATCTGCAGCCCTTTTATTTTGTCTTCCAGCGAATTTTTTGCAGAGATAATGATCACGCCTTCCTGTTTGTTCTGAGCTTTCAGCTCTTCCAGTATTTTTATCCCGTCGCCCCCCGGCAGCATAAGGTCTAATAATATGCAGTCATAGTCATAAGCTTCAACCTTATAGATCGCCTCTTCAAATGTACCGGCAAATTCACATAAATAATTTTCATCGGACAGATAGGTCCCAATGCTTTGGGCCAATGTGGTTTCGTCCTCTATTACCAGAATCTTCATGTGCGAACCTATAACCTAATTTTGAAAAAATTCTGTAGCCATCAATGTAATGTTTATTTTTTAATATGTGTAAATGAGTTGTTTGTGTGGCGCCCATCCTTTCGGACCTCTGGAGCAGGCCCCTTTCTTCCGAATTTCCACAGAATTGCCCCCCAGATTTGTGGCGGATTAAAAGAATAGACATGGTTTATGGAGAAAAATATCCTGCTGGCAGCTATTAAAACACATGTGGAGATCTTGTTTGCAGCACATGCAAAGCCTTATTTGCTATACCACAATTTTGACCATACACAGCAGGTGGTGGAACATGCAGATGCAATAGCCGCTCATTATTCATTGAATGAGGATCTGCGGTTTATTCTATTGGCAGCTGCCTGGTTCCATGATACCGGCCATTTATTAAGTGATATTGAAAAACATGAGGAAAAGGGCGTATGGATCATGCGGGCATTTTTAAGCAACCGGCTGCTGGATGAAAGGCTCCGCTTGGAAATAGGGCGGTGTATCATGGCTACAAAAATGCCGGTTCAGCCGGTTACGCTTATTGAACAGATCCTTTGTGATGCAGATACTTACCACCTTGGCACCCCGGATTTCCGCACAAAGGATGCTGCTGTATGGACGGAAAAGGAATTAAGACTGGGCAGAAAATTTGATAATAAAGCACAGCAGAGCCTTGCGTTCCTGCAGGCGCATACTTTTTATACGGATTATTGCAGGCAGCTGCTGGCTGACGGCAAGGCGGCCAACATTGCGCAACTGGAAGCCGATATACCAAAAGAGGATGAGTAATCAGGGTAGCGCATTCAGGTCGCTGTTACTACTATCTTCTTTTTCCTTCTTAAACTCCAGCATGCCGAATTTCCAGGTGAAATTAATGCCCACGGACCGGAAAGGGATCTTGCGTGTATTGGTGGTAGTAAAATCAGGACCATATAATTCCAGCTGTTGGGTAACATATTCATTGAAAGGGTTGGTGGCCGTAAGGGCCAGGCTTGCCTTCCTGTTCCAGAACTGCTTGCGGATGGCAAAGCTGTACGTTGTAAGTGAGGGATATTTACCCTGCACCTCATTCCTGGAAGAATTAAAGTTGCCGAAAAATTCTGCGGCCAGTAAAGGCGTGAATTGGTAGCTGGCATTCAGGTTCATCCGGTAGTTAAAGCTGGTGCGGTTACCGGCATCAATGGCGTTAATGATGTTACGGTGAAACATAAATACATTACCCCTGACACCCAGTTTTGAGCTTAGATGAAGGTCTGCAAAAAGGTTCATACCTGTATTGTTTTCTGTACCAATATTTTCACGGCTGCTAACGGATACGTTGGAGTAAACGGAATCACCCACCAGCAGGGTAGTATAATATTTCACATAAGGCTGAATATCCTGGCTGTTATGCCGGTAAAATGCAGTGATCGTAACGGATCCTATGTTGTTCATGTCCCTGCTGTAAGTAAGCTCAACGCGCTGTCCCAGCTCCGGCAGCAGGTAAGGGTTACCCGCGGTAATGTTCTGGGGGTCGCTGGTGTTGATGAACGGGTTCAGGTCACCATAATCCGGGCGCTCGATCCTTTTGGAATAGCTTAGCTTCAGCAGCTGATCCTCACCCAGTTTTTTAGAAAGGAAAACAGAGGGCACCAGGGTATTATATCCCGGTGTTTTAACTGCCTGCTGTGCGTTGGAATAGAAAGAATTAATTTCTGTACGCTCATACCGGCTGCCCACTTTTACATCAAAGAGGTTTGCTACGGGGAATGTTAGCTCCGCATATACGGCATATACTTTCTGGTGATAATCCAGGCTGTTGGAAAGAGAGCTGTCATACCGGTACTGCTTATCATCCGGCCGGTAGCCGAATACGGTGGAGCTGCTGCTAATATCCAGGAAAGTTGTTTTAACCCCGGTTCCCAGTATGATCTTTTTTGTCAGGGGCTGTGTATAATCCAGGGCTATCTGTGTTTCATTTTCCTTACCGGGATTGCGGTTCTGCACACCATAATAAACAGCATCCTGCCGCTGCTGCTCATTGTTTGCCAGGATGGTATTCCTTCCCAGGCTGCTGTTTACAGAGAATTCAAGCGCCTGGTCTTCGTGGTCAAAAGTTCTTTTGTAATTAAAGGATGCATCCACATTATGGGAACGGTTGGTGGTGCCGGAACTGTTAAGGCTTAAGATATTGGAAAGCGGATTGCCGCTGTGATCTGTGGTAGCCAGGGACTGATCAATTAATCCTTCATTGCTGTTGCCAAATACATTGTAATTAACGGAGGCGGTAAAATTGTTGTATTGCTTATACGTCCAGTCAACACCTATGCCTGATTCAATACCATGCCTTTTTAACCGGGTGTTGCCATCCTGCACCAGCAGTGTGTTTGTCTGGCTGGCCGTATCAACAGAATGGCGCCGGCTTACATACGGCGTGTTTACCGCCAGCCTTGAGCTGCCGCTTACAAATGCGTTGAACCCGAAATTATTATTGCGGGCATTAAAGTTAAAGGAGCCGTTTTCCATTCTTGTGCCGGCGGTAAGAGAAACATTTCCATTAATACCCTTTACGGTGGTTTGTTTCAGCACAATATTAATAATGCCACCCATTCCCTGCGCATCATACCTGGCGCCGGGGTTGGTGATCACCTCTATATTTTTGATCTGGCTGGCGGGTATAGATTGCAGCACATCGGCAATATTATTACCGAATGCTGTGGAGGGCTTGCCGTTTATTAAGAACCGGATACCGGAATTACCCGCCAGCTGTACATTGCCATCCACGTCTACGGATACCTGCGGCACTTTTTTCAATATATCGGTGGCCACCCCTCCCTGCGAGGTAAGGTCTTTTTCCGCATTAAAGACCAGCTTATCAATTTTATTATCAACCAGCTTTGCCTGCGCGGTAACTATTACTGCTGCCAGGTTGCGGGTGTCCCGGCCCAGCTTAACGGTTTTTATATCTACGGTTTCATTCTTCCCGACCTGGAGCGTTGGAATTTCAAAAGGTTTATAACCAATAAATTCAACCATCACCCTGTAATTGCCGGCGCCTAATTCCTTTATGGTAAAGTGGCCGGTACTGTCTGTAGTAGTACCGGTTAAGGTTTTTCCGGAAGCTTTATCAAACACCGTTATAGTAGCATATTCAAGCGGCGCAGCGGTAACCGATTCTATTACTTTTCCGGTGAGCTTTCCACTTCCTTTTTCAACGCCTGTTTCCTGGGCCTGGATATTCACGGACAGTAGCATAGACAGGGCTATAACAACCCATTTTCTCATTCTGTTGATTTTAATTCGGGCCAAACATAAAAGGTGAATCTGTAAACATACTGGATTCAAATACGCCATTACTTTTGAAACACCAGTACCTGGAAGGAGCCTGGAATAACAGGAGGCCGCTGTCCTGCTGCGGTTGCAGGGCCAAAGTTAGCAGTGGGCAGGTACAGGGTGTGGGTATCCTCATCTATGGTAATGGTTCTTGCACCTTTTTTGGTGGGCAGGTTCTCCAGTATCTCATAGCTGTTGGCGGATCTTTCTTTTATTACGGTCATGGTTCCTTCTCCATTGGAGGTGAAGATGGTTTTTGAGTCCTTATCAAAGGCAACACCATCACAGCCATCCCCAATGGTTACTTTGTCAATGAGCTTTCCGTTAACCGCATCCACTACCGCCAGCATTTTCTCACAGCCGGCAAACAGTCTTTTTGTTTCCTGATCATAAGCCAGGCCGGTGGGGCCTTCTGCGGGAGCAATAGACCAATGGTTTTCAACTTTACCGGTCTGCAGGTTTACCACAACGATCTCATTTTTATCTTCCAGGTTCACAAAGAGCCTGCCCTCCTTATCACTTACAGCTGTTTCAGGCTTACCGCCAACAGGAATGGTAGCAGTTACCTGCTCCGAAGCAGGGTCTATAACAGTGAGGTCATTGCTGCGGCCATTGCAGGTAATGATCTTTTTGGTAAAAGGCTCATATAATATAGCATCCGGATTTTGGCCGGTAGTAACTTGTGATAGAACCTTGCCGGTGGAAAGTTCAAAAACGGTAACGTTATTGGCCCTGCCGTTGCTGGTATAACCTTTATTCAATGCCGGTATAAACGCAATGCCATGTACGCCGCTGGTGTTGGGAATTACGCCCACAGAATCGCCGGATCGTTTATCCAGTATATTTACCTGTGTACCATGGGATACATATAATTTGTTGCCGTTTACAGCCAGGTAATCCCAGCCGCCGCTGCTTTTTATATGAAAGGTGCTGGTAAGGCGGTAACCGCTTTTTTGCGCGTTTACCTGCAGGAAACATAACATGCCGGCAGCAAGCGCCAGGCAGGCATTCGTGAATGGTTTCATAATATTTTGTTTTATATGGGTTTAAAATTTTTCTTGTATAATAACCGTAGCATAGAAGGCAGCACGATCAGCAATAGGGGCAGCGCCACAATAAATCCGCCGATCACTGCTATGGCCAAAGGCTGGTGCAGCTGCGCACCGACGCCTATTCCCAATGCAAGCGGCATAAGCGCTATAATGGCGCCTAAAGCAGTCATGAGCTTGGGCCTTAGCCGGGTTGAAATGGCATAGATAATAGCTTCATCGGGTCCTTTTGTATGCAGCGTTTCTTTGAATTGCAAAAAGGTAAAAATGGCATTCTCCCCAATAATGCCTACGATCATAATCAGACCGGTATAGCTGCCCACATTCAGCGGCGTATGGGTAAGGTACAGGGCTATATAGCTGCCGGATATGCCCAGCACCGCTACAATAAGGATCAATATAGCTATCCTGAATTCCCGGAACAGGAAAAGGATCACACCAAACACCAGCAGGCTGGCGGTGATAAGTATGGTCAGCAGCTCGCTGAATGACTGCTGCTGTTCTGCATAAGCGCCGCCGTACTCCACATGGTAACCGGCGGGCAGGCTTACCTGGGCGCTTACCTGCTGCTGGATCTGTTTCATAACCGTTCCCAGGTCACTGTTCTCTAAACGGCCGGTAATAACGCCCATGCTTTGCAGGTTCTCCCTTTGTATTTCCGCATCGCCGGCATTCACCTTTACAGTTGCCAGGGAGGAGATGGGATTCAGCTTGCCATTGGGCAGGAACACCTGCATATTCCCCAACTCTGTTACGCTTAGTTTCCTGCTGCCCGGGTACACCATTCTTACAGTAGACAGCTGCTCTTTTTCCAGCACCTCACCCACAACATTTCCTTCCAGTGCATTCTGTACCTGCATTTGCAGGTTGGCGGGCGTTATGCCAAATTGCGCCAGCCGGCTATAATCGGGTATAATGCTCACGGAAGGTCCGGCAATCACAATACCATCAAATACATCGGCAGTACCCGGTACATTGGATACCACGTTTGCAACCTGTTTGGACAGCTGCTGCAGCTTTTGCTGGTCATCGCCAAAAACTTTTATTTCAATAGGTTGTACAGAGGTCATTAGATCGCCCAGCATATCGCCGATCACCTGCCCGAAATCTATCCGCAAAGCAGGCTGGGACGATTCTATTTTCTGGCGTATATCACTGGTCACTTCATCTGTTGTACGGGTACGGTCTTTTTTTAGCTGTATCAGGTAGTCGCCCGTGTTGGGTTCCGTAATAAAAAAACCCATCTGCGTACCGGTTCTCCGGGAATATGCCGCTACCTCTGGTACAGACTGGATAAGCTTTTCTACTTCCCGCAGCATGCGGTCTGTTTCTTCCAGCGAGGTGCCGGGCGGGGAAGTATAATCCAGCACAATACTGCCTTCATCCATCTCCGGTAAAAAGCCGGTTTCCAGTTTAGGTAAGATCAGGAAAATAGCTAATCCCAGCACTACCGCCATTATGATGCTGATCACCGGCCGGTGTATAAAAAAAGATACCCATTGCTGCTGTTTTACTTCGTGGGTTTTGGCGTGCCGCATATTATTACCCTGTTTATCTTTTGTAAGCAACAGGTAAATAACCGGCAACCCTATCCAGGTAACAAAAAAAGATGATACCAATGTAATGATCATGGTGTTGGTCATTACTTTAAAATAAGCGCCCGCCACCCCGCTCATTAATACAAAGGGCACAAAGATCACAATGGTACTAACGGAAGAGCCCAGCATGGCAGGGAACAAATAGTGAATTGCCTTTTGCAGCAGGGTCACCGTTGGTTCATCCGGGTGTTCCTCATGCGTGCGGTGTATTTGTTCTACTACTACAATGGCATCATCTATGATCAGTCCAATGGCGGCGGCAATAGCGCCCAGCGTCATGATGTTAAATGTATAACCAATGGCATACAGCACAATCAGCGTAAGGCAAAGCGTAACCGGTATAGTAATAAGAATGGTGGCGCTTGCTTTCAGGGAACGCAGGAATATAATGGCCACAATAATGGCCAGTAATAACCCGATCCATAAGCTATCTGTTACGCTTTTTACAGAGGTGTTTACAAAGTCGGCCTGAATGTAGTAAGGCTGTATAGTAACACCTTTGGGCAATACTTTTTGCAGCGCTGCCACCTTTTGCTCCATAGCCGTGGAAAGTGCTACCAGGTTGGCATTGGGCTGCTTAATAATGGCAATTAAAATATCCTCTTTCCCGTTGGCATTGATCTTGGTATATTCCACCGCTTCCTTTACCTCCACGGTGGCAATATCCTGCAGGCGTATGATCCTTTTGCCGTCATTAATGATCACAATATTCTTCAGATCCTCCAGCGTATGCACTGTAGCATCTGTAACGGTGAGGTATAGGAACTTATAGTCTGACAAATACCCGTTCGATTTAATAAAGTTGGTTTGCGCCAGCGCGCCGCTTACGGTATCCGGTGTTATGGATAATGTGCTCATTTTACGAGCGTCCAGCTGCAGCCAGTATTCTTTTGTTTTGCCGCCAATGACCCTGACTTCTGATACGCCGCTTACCTGCGACAGAAAAGGCTTAACAGTATAGTTGGCCAGCATTTTCAGCTCAATGGGCGTTTTGTTATGGCTTTCCAGCGTATATCCCATTACCGGCAAAATGGATGGGTTCATTTTTTCAACCGTTACCTGTACTTCTGCTGGCAACTGGTTCCGGATCTGGTTGATCTTTGATTCTATGCGTTGCTGGCTCAGGTCAATGTCCGCGCTCCAGTTCATAAAGGCGGAGATCTCGCAGCTTCCCTTGCTGGTGGTACTACGGATCATTTGCAGGTCCTGCACTTGTTTTACGGCATTTTCCAGGGGTTTGGTTACGGTGATCATCATTTTATCTACCGGCTGTAAACCCGCATCTGCAATGATCTTGATCTTTGGAAAGGTGATCTCCGGAAACAGCGAGGTTTGAATCTTACTGTAGGCATACATGCCTCCGCCGATCAGTAAAACCAGCAATACGGTTAATGGATTTTTATAGCTGACAAAGAAATTTTTCACACTTTCATTTATTGCTGTGGCTGAATAATTTTAACCTTCGCGGTATCTTCGAGGCCATAGTTGCCGGTAACCAGCACCTGGTCGCTGTCAGAAAGGGCAGGGGACAGGATCTCCACCTTGTCGGCTGTTTCTATCCCTTTTTTTACCGGGACTTTAACAGCGGTAATGCTATCTGTCATTTTCATGATCCAGAAATTGCTTTGCGTTTCATCCGTAAGGATCGCTGCTTTGGGAACGGAGATGGCGCCGCTCTTAAACACTTTGGGAATGCGCACTTTGGCTACCAGGTTTTCGGGAATGGCATGGCCGGCCTTTACCCTGATGACCATACTTTGTGTTTGCGCGGCGGAATCTACGCTGGGCATAGCTGCCGTGATGACGCCCTGCAATTTTTCACTATCCGGCAGGATGAGCTCAACGGAATTTTTATTAATGATATACTGCCTTAATTCATAAGGCATATTCATCAGGAACACAAAACTGTTGGTATTACTGATCACGGCGAGCTGCTCGCCATCCTGCACGTAGTCGCCAGGCTGGTGGTCCAGCTGGGTAATATATCCGCTTTCGCCTGCCTTAATGCTGTTGGTGCCTGAAAAGCGGAAGGTGGAATCCAGTACATTCACAGCATTGCCGATGCTTTCCGCTTCTTTGGTTTTAACGGTAAAGAGCATTTGCCCCCGGTTCACAAACTGCCCCAATCTTATGCTAGCCGATTGCAGGTACCCGTTGGCATTAGCTTTCACATAACTTTTTAATAGAAAAGCAGCCGTTGCATTTAGCTCAATATATTCACGCAGGGTATCCCTGCTGATGCTGCTTACGGTAACCGGCGTTTGTACGGCTTCGGCAGCCGTTTCCCCTGCCGCGGGGGGATCGCTTTTGCAGGAGGCCATAAAGGCGGGCAAAAGACAATACAAAAAGTGTTGATATAACCTGTTCTTTAACATTATAATTAAGTTACCGGTTCCAGTAATTGATTTGATTAATGATCTGCAAACGGCTCACGGTGTTTTGCGTAAGCAGGTTCTTAGCCGTTAAATAATTGTTCAGCGCAATCACCATATCGGCTATACGTACATCGCCCGTGATCAGCAGCCTGGTATTGGCCTGTATCAGCCCTTCTGAATATTTTATCTGCCGGTTGATCTGGTCAATCAGCTCCTGGGTGGCTGTTAGCTGCTGCATAAGCTGTGCTACCTGCTGGTTATATTGCCGGGTAAAAAAGTCTTTATATTGTTGTCTTGTTTTCTCCGTGATATCTAGCTTACGTTGTTGCATTTTCCGCTGCCGGCCATCATAAATAGGTACCGTAACACTAAAGCCAAAACTGGTTCCGAAGTTCTTTTGGGGCAGGTATGCCAGCGACGAGTTATAACCTGCATCTGCAAAGAGGTTAACTTTTGGTTTATAGCTGAAATCAAGTACAGAACGGTCATTGCTTATTTTCAGGCTGTCAAGCGTGTATTGATAGAAAAAAACGGAATTTTGCAGTTCCGGCAGCGTGGTAAGTTTTATGCCAGGTGCTGCCAGCGCTGCGTACGAAGTGTCTACAATGCCGCTCAGGTAATTTAAAGTGGCAAGGTCGTTCCGGAACTGGATGGCCTGCTGCCGTACCGACAGATCCTGCTGCTGCAGCGTAACCAGGAAAGTGAGGTAATCTGTTTGCCGGTATACATTACGTTCCGTTAACCTTTTCAAAACGGTATCTTCCCTGCTTAACAGCGTATAGATCTCTTTGGAAAAGTTCCATTGCTGCAAATCGCCATAGGTGGTAATGTATTGTGTAGCCACCGTTCTTTTCAGATCCTGTTCGGATATTTTGGCGGTATTATTCAGTGCTTTGCTTTGTAGTGGAAGTGTTTCAAATTGCGTATGCAGATTTTTTTGTCCCACCAGTGTTTGGTTAACACCCACCAGTGCCGAAACGTTTGCGCCATTGGTAATGGCTCCATCATAACCATAACCCTTTATAACGGGCGCATAGGAGTTATTGCTGTTGCCGGTAACCTGTGGCAGATAGCTGGCCCTGATACGTTCACTGTCTATAGCATTTATGCTTACCTGGTTCTTATAGTCTTTTAATAAGGGGCTGTTGGCAAGCGCCTGGTTAATGTAGTAGTCGAGCGATCTTTCCTGGGCATGTAAGCTGATGCCCGGGAACAATATGCACAAAACAATTAAATATCTTTTACTCATCCCTGCAACTTGTATTGAAACAGCAGTAAACCTACATGCTGATTCTGTGAATATTTTGGAGTGAGCGCACTTATTTAAACGTATGCACCAATCCTAATCCCAAACCGCCCTGCTGGTAATAGGGAAGTACCACGGTGGATGAAGGCCGGTCTTTTTTAAACAACCATCGTTTCACAGAAGGATATACCCAATAGGCGATATCAGTAGACAAAATACCTACGCCTGCGCCGCCCACAATATCACTGAGCCAATGTTTATTATTATACATGCGTAAGTAACCCGTGGCTATAGCGGCGGTATAACCTGCAATGCCATACCAGGGAGACACATCTTTGTACTCCTGCCGCATAAACTCTGCTGCTGCAAAAGCGGTAGCCGTATGTCCGGATGGAAATGATTGCCTGTCAGACACGTCCGGTCGCCATTCTTTACTCACTTTTTTTGTGAATTCGGTGGCGCTACCCATAATGATGGTGGAAATACCATAGATAATGGTACGGTCACGCAGATTGTTCTTTCCTTTAATGCCTGCAAGGTTTAACCCATATACCGCTATGGCGGGGGAGTATTGCAGGAAATTATCCAGGTGGGTTTTCCCATGCGGGTGTTTTACCCAGATATCTTCTTCAATACTTTTGTTCCAGTCTTTGAGTGTACCACTGTTAAGCGCAACCAGGCCATAGGAGAAAAGGGCTGCTGATATAATGGTCTGGTAGCCCCACAAGGGTTTGTGTTTTACCTGGAAGGAATCCGGGATGGTTACCGGTGCAGTGATTTTTATGCTATCGGAATCCTGCTGGCTGAAAGCAACCTGGAATTGCAGCAGGAGTATTGCCGCTAAAAGACAAATGAATGATCGGTTCATTTGTCAAATCTGACGAACGATTCTGAGTTTTTTTTGGAGATATGCTAACCGGGTTGTTAAATATTAAAAAGCAGTTAGGGGAATATTAATGAGAAAACATGGCGATGCTCCACAAACGCATACTTTACGGTAATACCTGCCTGGGAACAGATCTCTTTAATAATAGAGAGTCCAAGCCCATTGCTTTGAGTATGCTGCTCTGCCTTATAAAAACGCCTGAAAAGCCGGGTTGCATCCAGCGGTTTTTGCTGTCCTGTGTTTTCTACTGACAGCCTGTTTGGCAGGAGGGTTATGCAAAGGCTTCCACCATGAAGGTTATGCCGGGTGGCATTGTTCAGCAGATTATTAAGCAGGATGTCCATAAGCTCCGGGTTCATTTGTACAATGCCCTGCTCCAGCCGGGTGGCGACCGTGATGTTATTGTTATGCCATAATTCCTGGAACTGCTGCACTTTTTCTTCTATTTTCTCTTTCAGGTTCACCGGGCTAACGACGGTAAACTGGTTGTTCTCAATTTTGGTAAGTAAAAGAAGCGACTGGCTTAAGCGGGACAGTTTTTTTATAGCGCTGTAGGCCTGTTTGAGTAATTCACTTTGTTTTTCCGATACATCTTCTTCCTGGATGATCAGGTCAAGTTTGGAGCGGATGATGGAAAGCGGCGTTTGCAGCTCATGGGAAGCATTCTCCGTAAATTCTTTCAGTGACTGGTATTCCTGCTGCGCCCGGGTAATAGTAGCGCTGAGATTATCCTTTAAAAAGATAAATTCATCAATATCCGTTTCCGGAAAGGCAGGAAGCTGTTTCTTACTAAGGGTAAATAACCGCATTGCGGCCACTGTATCATAGAATGGTTTCCATAATTTCCGCAGGATGATCCTGTTAAAGAGCAGCGACAGCGCTATGATCAACAGGATAGTAGAGATTGTAGTACCTACAATTGTACGTAACAGGGCCTGGGTACCTTCAACCGGTTTAATAATGGACACCTTATAATATTTACCCGCAAGCGCCTGGGTATAGGTCAGCTGGCGGAATCCCCGGACTTTTGATTCCTCCGGATCATAACGGCCAATAAATGTTAATGCGCTTTCTTTCGCAGATGATGAGCTTGCGGCATATAACACCTGTATATCGTCCAGGTCTTCAAAAACAGGCAAGGTAGTATGTTTACCTGCATACGCCTCTATTTTCTGCCTTTTTTCCATAAGGTCCTCATCCAGCTCATGGATCAGTATATGGTTCAGCAGGAGATAATATACAATGCTGGACAGCAGGAACACGGCTACCATCATGGTAAGGTTTAGCCGGTTATATTTGTTGAAAAGTTTCATATCCTGCCGGTTTAAATATTGACCTTGAATTTATAGCCCATTCCATAAACAGCCTTTATATAATCCGGCGCACCTGCCTGCATCAGCTTTTTGCGAAGGTTTTTGATGTGAGAATATATAAAATCATAATGGTCTGACATATCAAAATTATCGCCCCATAAATGCTCTACGATGGCCTCTTTTGTGACCACCCGGTTCTTATTGCTGACAAAATATAATAACAGCTCGTACTCTTTGCGGGTGAGTGGAATATATTCGCCATTACTTTCCAGCGACCGTTTTTCAATATCAATGGTAAGATGATCCAGGGTGATACAATTACTGCCTCCAAAATGCTTCCGGCGTATAATGGCAGACACCCGGGCGCTCAGCTCAGATAAATGAAATGGTTTTGCCAGGTAATCATCTGCGCCTGCCTGTAATCCCAATACTTTATCATCAACAGAATCTTTTGCGCTGATGATCAGCACCCCTTCCGTTTTATCTGTTTTTTTAAGTTCCTTTAGAATATTCAGCCCGCTTCCTTTGGGCAGTGTTATGTCCAGGATGATGCAGGCGTATTCATAAATGCCCACTTTTTCAAGCGCCGTATTGTAGTCAAAAGCTGCTTCGCAGATATAATATTTGTCGCTTAAATAAGAACAAATACTTTGGGATAGTGCTATTTCATCTTCAATAACCAACACTTTCATTGCAAAAAATATAATAGATCTTTAATCCTTTACCTGTTTCAGTAATTTTCCATGCTGATCAAAAGTGAGATCAGCTTTGCCTACTGCAGCTTCATAATTCACCTCGCCATTTGCTTTTGTTATTTTTGCCGCGTCTTTAACAGCCATATTCTTATAATGCTTTTTGATATACGCCATAACTGTTCCTGGTAATTCCGCGGGTTCAATGAGCGCTTCTGTTTTCTTTAATACGCCTGCAGCATCATATGTAACTAATATTGCCCGTGTACCCAGCATAAATTTAACTTCATAATCTGCATCTGCTTTCTCCCATTTAATATGCGTGGCAGCAGGGTAAATATTCGCAAATGACTGCCTGGCTGCCGCAGGTACTTTTGTTTCCTGCGCAACAAGACAGGTAGCCATAAACATTATAGCGCCGGCTATAACAGGATGTTTCATAAAAATTGGGCGATGATATATATAATCAGGACAAACCTACAGCCGGAATCTGAATATTTTCTGTAGAGCCATAAATATGGAATCGCGCCTGCAGAATTTCTACAGAATGCAGCCTTTAATTTCGGCCTTCAAACCGATTTTTGTATATGCCAGGAGCTGCCTCTGGAAAGAAAGGAATAACATCGAAGAAGGATTTAAAGAACGCTAATAGCCCTGTTCTAGTTAATGCGGGAGATGTTCAGATATTATATGCTACTAATAACATACGTCAGCTGAATGAGAAGCTAAAGCGGATTCATTTACCTGTTAAGCTGATATGCCTGGTAAGGGGAACCCTGGATGTTAGCGCGCCTTCATTTCCTGGCGGGCATGTAAATCTTTCATATAACAGATCCCTGATTTTGAGCAGCGCGGATGGATTGAGGTTTGAGCAAGTAGATGACCGGAATGTTGAATTGCTGGTCTTTTGCCTTGATGTACCGTTCATTGACCATTTTTTTTATAACGAAAAGAAGGCAAAGTCAACTTTTTGGGAAAGAGTAAACCCGGCTCCTTTTATACTAACATTGTCGATGAAGCATGTAATTTACGATATTATAAAAAACGGCAGCTGTGATAATAATATCAGCAGATTATGGCTGTATAGCAAAATAGGGGAGCTGCTTGCCTTACAATTGCAACAGGCTGTTTACCATCAGCAGGGCAACCCTGTGGCTACAGCGAAGGAGATTGCGCTGGCAGGTAAAGTCAAGGTAATGCTTGATAAAACTCCTGGAAAAATGCCCTTTACCATCATATCCATGGCAGCACAATTAGATACAAATGAAACGACATTGAAAAATGCCTTTAAAAAAGTATATGGTACCCCTGTATTCGCTGATGTTATGCATTGCAGAATGGGGAAGGCACAACGGTTGTGCCATGAAGGCTATGAAATAAGCGAAGTTTCCAAGATGGTCGGCTATTCACATGTCTCACATTTCTCGACTGCATATAAAAAATATGTTGGTGTAATTGCAAGCAGATTGACCCGATAGAATGTTAAGCGATTGTGGTACTTTTGTTGAGCATCAATTTTCCAGAAGCATTTCCCCTGTTTTGTAAATCCCCGCAAGGAGCAACAACTTAAAACAAAAAAGCATGAAATCCGGTTTATTGAATTTCATGCTCTGATATCTGTTTGGTCGGGATGACAGGATTCGAACCTGCGACCTCGTCGTCCCGAACGACGCGCGCTACCGGGCTGCGCTACATCCCGAGGTCCCCAATTGGGAACGCAAATGTAAGAAGGTTTTTTATTTATTACCAATTTTCATTCATATATTATTTTGTGACAATGCGTTGCCCCCAAAAACACCCCGCCCTTTCCGCTGCTCCCAGGCCGCTGCAATGGCTTTGGCATTCTGATCCAGAGGGTTTGTACTATCAACTTCAAAGTCATATTTCGTGAAGGTATGAACCGTTTCCAGGTCTCTTTTTGCGTCGCCTATTGCCCGGTCGCCACGCAGTTTTTCCCGACGTTCCAGTTCCGGTAAGGGACAATGCACCCCCACCAGGAATACATCCAGCTGCCCTAGTTTTTGGATCAGCTGATTAAGCTGCTCCTGCGATTCAATAATATAATCTGTAAGCACATTATTGCCCGCATTGGCCAGCCCTGCCAGACAGTTAAAGAATCCCTCAAAAAGTTTAGGGCGGATGGCCGGCCATGAAAACGGGCCTGTCTGATCACGGCGTTTAGGCAAAACCTTTGAGTTAAACATAAAGAAGTCTAATGAAAATTGTAGAAAGGGGACTGTCAGCTCATCTTGTAATGTTCCGCAAAGCGTAGATTTTCCTGCACTGGAAGCACCATTGAGCAGGATTATTTTTCCGGGAGAATGCTGTATGGTCATGTTCGAAAATAAGAATGAAAAATAGCGTATATTATTTTAGGTTTTTTCCCTGGTGAAAAATACATAGCAGAGGATATTCAGACAAGAAAAGTTTATATAACCTGTATTATATAATATCCGCATTATTCTGAGGAGCATTTTTATTAGCCTGATTAATCTCAGGTATAGGGGCCGATAGTCTGAAAACATTAGCTTTTAAATTCCCCCTCTTCAAAGTCGTAATCGCCCCTCATCTGAGTTCGCTAAATGCCGGATGTTTGCATTGTAAAAGAAACGTACTAACAAACAAACCTATAAAAATGGAAACGCAACAAAAAACACTTATCACTGTAGAAGCCACTGTAAATGCACCCATTGAAAAGATCTGGGAATACTGGGCTAAGCCGGAACATATTATCCGTTGGAGTGCTGCATCAGACGACTGGCACACACCCCGTGCTGAAAATGATCTTCGTACAGGCGGCGCCTTTAATTCAAGGATGGAAGCCAGGGATGGCAGCTTTGGTTTTGACTTCGGTGGTGTATATGATGAGGTTAAGGACCATGAGCTTATCAGGTATACCATGGGCGATGGCAGAACTGTAGAAGTGATCTTTACTACCCAGGGCGGCAACACACATATAGCAGAAACCTTTGAAGCAGAGGGCACCAATCCTATAGAAATGCAACGCGGGGGCTGGCAGGCTATCCTGGATAATTTTAAGAAATATACGGAGGCTAATTGATGCTGAATGCATAGTGCATATGGCCGCATACCTGCATAGGGCCTTTAACAAAAAGGCCTCAGCGTTAAGCGTTCGGCATTCAGCGTTCCGCATTTCTGACCATCCAGGACAAGTTCAATTGACCATCTCAGTCAAACAGCCCGGCAATATCCTGCTATAACTTTGTCCTAAACTTAGAGATCAATGGAAAGTATCAAAGACAAAGTTATTGTGATCACGGGCGCCAGCAGCGGCATTGGCGCTGCAACGGCCCGCAGACTGGCCGGGCTGGGAGCTAAGGTAGTACTGGCTGCCAGAAGGTTTGAGCAGTTGCAGGCACTGGCAGCAGAGCTGGGGGAAAATACCCTGAGCGTTAAAACAGATGTAAGCAAAAAAGCAGACCTGGATAACCTGGCTGCAAAAGCGCTGGAACGGTTCGGTAAAATTGATGTGCTTTTGAATAATGCCGGTGTAATGCCCATCTCTTTTTTTGATGAAGGCAGGGTAGAAGACTGGGATAGGATGGTGGATATCAACATCAAAGGCATACTCTATGGCATTAATGCCGTGCTGCCGCACATGCTGGAACAGGGCAGCGGCCATATCCTGGCTATTTCCTCCGTACAGGGCCATAAAACTTTCCCGGGCACAGGCGTATATGCAGGTACCAAATTTGCCGTAAGGGGTATAATGGAAAGCCTGCGGGAGGAGCTGGCAGGGAAGATCAAAGTAACCACTATTTACCCTGGCCTGGTAGCTACTGAATTTGGAAATGGTATCACCAGCAACAGGATCCTGGCCACCTATGGCGATTTCAAAAATTTCCCCAGCCTGGATGCGAATGCGGTAGCAGACGCTATTATCTACGCTATCAGCCAGCCGGGGAATGTTACCGCCAACGACATTATTCTCCGCCCCCTGGAACAGGCGCTTTAAATAACTAAATTTAATATATTGTACCAGGTTACAGGTACGGCCTGTGACCGGTACAATACATAATGGCAGATATGCAGGTAGATCCCAGGGCCTTTTATTATCCTAATGTTGCTTACTTTTCAGGAACAAGCAAAGAGCACGCACGGGAAGAATTTGTGCGGGAGCATGTGCTTTGCCATATAATAGCTGGTGAGCTGCGTTTTACGGAAGCGGAAAAAGATACGATCGGAAAAGCCGGTGAAACCTACCTGTTTCGCCGCAACCTGCTGCTGAAGTGCGAAAAACGTCCCCTGCCTGAAGGTCCTTTTAAAATTGTGTACTTCGTTTTAGAGAACGAGTTTTTACAACAGTATGCTTTAAAGCACGGGATCAAAAGAACGGGGATCCATACGGATCATAAGCGGTTTTATTCCTTGATCCCAAACCCGCGCTGAAAGGGCTTATACAATCCATCTACCCCTATGTTGAAGCCGGGAAGTTCTTTAGTAAGGACATGATACAGCATAAGCTGGTAGAGGCCATCCTCGCCTTGCAGGAACAGGATGAGCAGCTGGAAGATTGGTTATTTGATTTTCAACAGCAGGGCAAAATAGATCTGTACGATTTTATGGAGCGGAACTATATGTTCAATGTACCTATGACAAAATTTGCAGAGCTTACCGGCCGTAGCCTCTCCACGTTTCAGCGCGACTTCCACAGGATCTTTGGAATGAACGCCACCCGCTGGCTGCTGAAACGTAGGGTGCAGGCGGCTTACGAAGCCCTAACCTCCGGAAATAAAATGCCGGTTGATATCTACCTGGATCTTGGATTTGAAGACCTCGCACATTTTTCCAGGTCATTTAAAAATGAGTTTGGATTTAGCCCCTCGCAGTTAACCGTTAAAGCCCGTAAAGCGGGCTGATACCGTCCTCACTTCATGATCCCCGAAACCGCATACGTGGTCATAATCAATATGGCCATATCCCTGTTCCTGAGAATATAATCTTTTATAGCCTGAATAGATTTAGTCATGTGGCTGTTCACCGTGGCCGGCGAAATACCCATAATACGGCCGGCTTCCTCATAGCTCTTACCTTCGATCTTACAGAGCTGGAAAACTCTTTTCCTTTGCGGGGGCAGCTGCTCTATGGCCAGCTTTAAGATAGCTGCAGTCTCTTTATTTTCAAGTAATTCCTGTCCGTTCAGGTAATAGTTGGCGGCGTTTACGATCAGGGATTCTATCAGCGCCTGGTCGTGCGCTGCTTTCCGGAAATAGTTATAAACCAGGTTTTGAGCAATGGTGTACAGGTAGGCCTGGAACGACTTTTCGCTGTCAACAGTCGTACGTGCATTCCAGAGCTTAATGAAAAGTTCCTGTAAAAGCTCATCCGCAATGTCGGCATTTTTTACCATCCTTAATATGCGCAGATACAACGGCTTGCTATAGGCCTGGTAAAGTTCGTTAAATGCTGATTCGTCGCCACGATTGAGCCGGAGAAGTAATTTTTTTTGATATGTGTCCTCTACAATTTTCACCAACAGCAGCAAGTTATAACCAAATTTAAAACAATTCACTCCAATTTTTATATGGGGCCCAGCAGGGGGGGTGCTTAAATTATCGCCTGGAAGTAGATTTGCAATCTTTTGCCAATAATAAATATATGCATTGTAAAATAATAAATATGAAATTTCTTTGGATTAGAGTAATTGGAATTTCACGCAGCGGTGTATTAGCTATTAACCACCGTTCATGAAAGAATTATTTGAAAAATATCTCCGGGATCAATGTTCCGGGGAGGAAATAAAAATGCTCCTGGAATATTTTGAAGTTCCGGGAAATGAGATGGCTTTAAAAGAGCTGATCCTGCAGGAGCTGCAGCAACAGCCGGAGCTGAGCGTTCCGGTACGGGATGTGGATCAGAGGCTGGCAAATATTTATAGCAAAGTAGCACAACAGATCCGGCAGGAGAAAGCAGTGCATAGGCTACCCGGAAAGATCAGCTGGAAACATATTGCAGCTGCTGCCGTAATAGTAATGATGCTGGGCAGCACATATTACCTGTTCCTGCAAACAGGCCGGCACAAGCAGGTAGCCAGGTATGCCAATGATATAGCGCCGGGTAAAAGTTCTGCCACACTTACCCTGGCTAATGGAACAAAGATCATATTGTCTGATGCGGCCAACGGTAAATTAGCAGAACAGGCAGGGGTAAGCATTAGTAAAACCGATAGCGGCCAGGTAGTGTATGAAATAAAGGACCGGCAAACGGGGGGGATGGATGTAATGAATACGCTCACTACCGCCAATGGGGAAACATACCGTTTGCGCTTACCGGATCAGAGCGAAGTATGGCTGAACGCCGCATCTTCCATCCGGTTCCCGGCCTCTTTTGCATCGTTAAAGCAACGCAGCATAGAATTAAGCGGGGAAGCTTACTTCGAGATCGCGCCGGATGCAGCACATCCGTTTATTGTTAAAACCGGCCGGCAGGAGGTACAGGTGCTGGGTACCCGCTTTAATATTAATAGCTATAGGGATGCAGCTGCAACAGTGACCACTTTGCTGGATGGATCCGTACGGGTAACAGATGCCGATGCCGGTAATGGGAAGATCCTTAAACCCGGGCAGCAGGCCATCGTAAAAGAAAACAGCCCGGTCATGATCATGCCGGCAAACATTAAAACAGCCATGGCCTGGAAGAACGGTTATTTCCGTTTCAACAACGGCTCTATAAATGAGATCATGCTGCAGCTTGGCAGATGGTATAATATTGAAGTGAGATACGAAGGAAAGCTATCAGAAGAACGGTTTAGCGGTAACATCTCCCGGAATAAGAATATCAGCGAAGTACTGGATATGCTCAGCTATTCAAATGCCGTAAAGTTTAAAGTAGAAGGCAGGGTAGTAACAGTAATGCCGTAAAAATTATTGGACTGGAATCTAATCTAAGAAGGAAAAATTGGTCGTAGGATCACCACCAACCATTAATTAATCTACGCCAATAGAACAACCGGCCTGATTGCATTCAGGCTGGTTGTTTAGCATGACAATCCGGAGGAACAAATATCAACCAAATAATGATCAGATCATGCAACCCAATGCGGTGCGTTTTACAGGAACAATACAAACGAAGTAGAATTATGAAGCTAATCACTTTGCTTTTACTTGCAGGGCTCATGCAGGTAAGCGCCAGTACCTATGCGCAAAAAATTACATTATCAGCCAAAAATGAGGAGCTTATTAATGTTTTTGACCAGATCAGTGACCAGAGCGGTTATGACTTTATGGTTACCAGCTCTATTCTGAAAAAGGCAGCCAAAGTAAATATCCAGGTGAAGGATGCTGCCCTCAAAGATGTGCTGGAGCTGATCTTCAAAGGCCAGCCGCTTGAATTTACCATCCGGAATAAAACAGTGCTGGTAAAGCAAAAAGAACAAACACAGACACAATTAGGTAATTCCGCAAATGGCGTAACAGCAGCCGGCAACATTGATGTAAAGGGAAAGGTGACAGGAGAGGACGGAGCCCCGCTCCCGGGAGCAACCGTAAGAATAAAGGACAGCCAAAAGCAAACTTTTGCCAATGAGAACGGGGATTTTTATTTGCCGGATGTGCCGGAAAATGCGGTGCTGCTGGTTTCCTTCGTTGGTTATAAAACTATCACTATAAATGCCGCACCGGAATTGGGTAGTCTATCCCTGAACGTGCAAACAGGCGAGCTGAAAGAGATCACCGTTTCTACCGGTTATCAAACACTTTCCAAAGAACGCGTAACAGGTTCCTTTTCCAGCATATCGGCCGGCAAGCTGCAGCAGCAGCGTTTAAGCAGCATCGGTTCCCTGCTGGAAGGCCGCATACCGGGTTATAATAATGGATTGATCAGGGGCACCACCTCCATGAATGGTGTTACTACTCCTTTATATGTAGTGGATGGTTTTCCTGTAGAGAATACACGCTATACAGAAACCGGCTCGCTTACAGAAGCGGTGCCCGGCTTAAACCTGGAAGATATAGAAAGCATCACCGTATTAAAAGATGCCGCCGCTGCATCCATCTACGGCGCCAGGGCTGCCAATGGAGTAGTGGTGATTGTTACCCGTAAAGGCAAAAAAGGAAAACCGCAGATCTCTGCATCCACAACGTTTACATTTTCTACCCCTGGCGTTTACACCGGTAATCTTACCAACTCCGCAGACATCGTTGACCTGGAAAAAGAATGGGCCGCAGCTAATCCAAATTTAAAAGGGCCTGGTGCAGCCGCTTATGCCAGCTCCCTGCTGGATAATATGGCTTACCCCAGCCAGGGCATTAATGCGCTGCTGCGTTACTATTCAGGTACGCTTTCAGAAGCAGATCTTAACACAAAACTGAACCAGCTGGCAGGCGGCGGGTACCGGTATTATGATGATGTGAAAAAATATGCTAAGCGTAACCCCTTTTACCAGCAACATAATCTGAGCGTGGGTAACGCCACGGAGAAAAATTCATTTTATGCTTCGGTTACTTACCGTCATAATAACTATGAAGATAAGTTTGCCAAAGATCAGGCGCTGGGCCTGAACATCAATAATACTTTCAAAGTAAATAAATGGCTGAGCCTTGAGCTGAGTAATTACCTCCAGTATAACGATGCCCGGGGGCAGCAGAATACGCCATTATCGCCGGGATATGCCTTTCAGCCTTATGACCGCCTGGTAAATGCGGATGGCAGCCATTTTACTTCCACCGCTGATTCCCGCCTGAGCAAGAATACCATGTCGCTGATCAATAACTATCATCTTTACAATATGGACATCACTCCGCTGGATGAGCAGGCCATGAACCTCTCAAACACCAGGGGTTTCAGCAACCGCTCCTATGTAAAGCTGAATGCGGATATCACCAGCTGGTTGTCTTATAAGTCTACCTTCCAGTATGAATATGCAAATGACCAGTTAGATCAGCTGTACGACAAAAACTCCTATTATGTACGCAGTAAAGTGAACAGCTTTGCCGGCAGCACAGGAGGGGGCGCAACAGTTTTTAATTTACCATACGGCAATATTAATTATTCAGTTAACCAGCGGAATGTAGCCTATAACTTCCGCCAGCAGCTGAATATCGACAAAACCTTCTCAGATAAACATAACCTTACCGCTATAGTAGGTACGGAAACCCGGCAAACCAAGCTGGAATACAATACCCGCTACCTGTATAATTATGATCCAGATGTTTTAACGTATACACTCATTGATGCCAGGGCATTGAGCACTGTGCAGGGCGCCATACTGGGCGGAGGTAGTTTCAGCGCAAATGATGTAGCCACACAGCATGAGATCATCAACCGGTTCATATCCATCTATTCCAATGCCGGATATGCCTACGATAATAAGTACCTGCTAACAGGCAGCCTGCGCTGGGACCGTTCTAACCTCTGGGGCACCAATTCCAAATACCAGAATAAACCGCTTTGGTCAGTAGGTGCAGGCTGGAACATTTATAAAGAATCATTTTTTAATGTGAATTGGGTGAACCTGCTGAAGGTCCGTGCATCCTATGGTATAAGCGGTAACATTGCCAAAGATGCCGCTCCTTACATGACGGCAAACTACTATTCCAGTAACACGGTAGGCGGTTTATATGGCACCATTGCTTCCCGCCCCAATCCATTATTATCCTGGGAAAAAACCACCACTATTAACGTTGGGTTGGACTACGCCATTTTTGATAACCGCCTGAGCGGAACAATAGATTATTATCACAAACAGGGCAACGATCTGCTGGCCAACACCATGGGCGTGCCAACAGAAGGTTTTGGTTATTCCACCTATTCCATTAATAATGGCGCCATGCTTAACCAGGGTATTGAATTATCCCTTTCTGCAGATGTGATCCGCAACAAGGACCTTACCTGGAACCTTACAATGCAGTATGCCCGTAATAAGAACAAGGTTACCTACGTGAATGTGGAAGCGCCGGTTTATTTCCTGCAGCTGGATTATCCCCAGGCTTACCCGCGGATCGGTAATCCCTATAACGCTATTTACAGCTACCGCTGGGCAGGGCTGAGTGAAAAAGGATTGCCGCAGGTATATGATGAAAAAGGCGGAAAGGCGCCTAATTCTCCTGGCACGCTGGAATCTATTGTTTATAGCGGATCTACCGTACCTGAATACAGTGGTTCATTTAACAGCTCAGTATCGTACAAAAATTTTGTGCTCTCCTTTTTACTGACTTTTGAAGGCGGCCATAAAATAAGGAATACTTTCCTGCCCATGCTGGGCAATGCCTACAATTCAGCCCTCTTTGGTTATGTATCAGTCATAGGTGTGGTTAATAAAGATATTGAGAACAGGTGGCGTAACCCCGGCGATGAGAATCATACCCAGGTGCCCCGGGCCGTATTTGCAGAGGACCCTGATTATAACAGCCAGAGCTACGATATTTATAAGAACGCAGACATTAATGTATTGAATGCATCTAACATGCGCATGCGCAATATTTCCCTGGCTTACAGCCTGCCGGAAAGGATCAGCCGGAAAGCCGGTGTGGAGCATGTAAGACTGCAGTTTAATGCAGAGAACCTGTTTATGATCGCCGCAAATAAAACCGCCAAATATTTATTGGGAGGTTACTATCCGCCTAATTATGTGATGGGTGCTTATCTGAATTTTTAAAAAACCGGCTGTTAAAAATATTACCGATGAAAAGTATACTGTTAAATACAATAAAGATCGCCGCGCTGCTGCTGGTTATTGGCCTGAGCAGCTGTGAAAAATACCTGGACATTGTGCCCAAAGGGAAGAAGATCCCGGCCACCCTGGCCGATTTTGACGCCCTGCTGCGGGATGAATATACCAACCAGCGCATGGATATTACCCAGGCTATTCTTTTGCTGAATGACAAGTTTGAAACCGCCTCAAACCTGAGCTACTATAAGCTGTATAATGCCAATTACAACTGGGATGAAAATGCAGACCGCATTGCTTTTAATAACAGCGATGAAGGCACGTATTATAATGCATACTCCGCCATCTCTACCAGTAACCTGATCATCACCAATGCAGGATCTGCCACAGAAAGCAGTGATGCCGACCGGAAGCAGCTGATAGCACAGGCTAAGATCCTGAGAGCGCTGAACTACTTTGTGCTGGCCAATTATTATGCAGATACTTATGAGGAAGCTACAGCTGCCAGCAAATTATCTGTGCCGCTGATCTTAAGCGCAGATATCGGCGCCGCCTACACGCAGGTGAGCATTAAAGCGCTGTATGATTTTATGTTGAAAGATATCCAGGAAGCCTTGCCGGACCTGCGCGCTCAGGGAGCCACCATTTTGCACGCAAACCTGGGCAGCGCCCATGCGCTTGCCGCCCGCATATACCTGCAAATGGGGCAATACGCCCAGGCCCTCAGCGAAGCCAATGAAGCGTTGAAACAAAACGATAAGCTCTTCGACTGGACGGAGTTCTATAACAAATACAAAACACAGATCGAAGCGCCGGATCAGTATGTTAATGCACCCTCTCCAATGGGATATGATTTTGTGGAGAACTACAGCTTCCGCCATGGCGGCAGGCAATATTCCAGCACTGAAGTAAACATCCGTACCGACCGTGCAACACGCTTTGAGCAGGGCGATGCAAGATTTGCCTCCCGCTGGAAGCTAAGGACCGTAGGTGCAGATACCTATTACAAAAGCATTACTATAGGATTCTTTAATTACGGTGGCCTTACCACCACCGAAGTGTACCTGATCAAAGCAGAATGCCAGGCCCGCCAGAACGATATTCCGGGAGCTATGAATACCTTAAATGCCGTTAGGGTAAAACGTATCCTGCCGCAGTATTATACCGCGCTTACGGCCGCTACCGTGCAGGAGGCTGTAAAGCTGATCCAGCGTACCAAGGGAAATGAGCTGATCCTGGGCATTACGCCTTTTGCAGACATGCGCCGCCTGAATAAGGATCCGGACTATGCCCGCACATTAACCAAGAAAGAAAATGGCGCCAGCCTTTCACTTGCACCCAACTCTCATTTATGGACCATGCCATTTCCCCAGGGCGCTATTAAGAACCCGGGGAATGGAACTATCACACAAAACGTAAACAAGTAAAACCTTAAAGCATATGAAGTTCAACCTAAAAAACGCCCCCTTAATATTATTGCTGTTAGTATTTACCTGCAGCGGATATGCCCAGTCAAAACCCTTTACCATTACCGGCCATATCAAAGGATTGCCGGATGGAGCCAAAGTAGAGCTGCTGCCCGGAGCCACCCATCAGGACGAAGCACCTGTGGCAACAGCAACGGTGAGCCAGGGTAAATTTGAATTAAAAGGATCGGTGCCTGAGCCCCGCCTTTTTTATATCCGGTTAGTGGAGCCCCGCGGTTTTTATTCACTGATGGTGCAAAGCGGTGACATCACCCTGACAGGGAATGCCAGGCTTTCAGGGGACGGCGAAAATAAATCATATGAATTTGAGCACATGACCGTAAAGGGAAGCGATGTGCATACACAATACCTTCAGAAAAGAGCGCCCCGGGAAATGCTGGATTCCATTTACATGGCTAACAGGGAAGCCAGTAAGGAGATCTCAGAAAAGGTGAACGCAGCTTACAAAAAGAAAGACACTGTATTGTTAAAGTCTTTGAAGGAAACAGAAGCCTATAAACAAATGGATGCAAGGGAATCTGCTTTCTTTAAGCTGGTTACAGCTACGTTTGAAAAAATTATCCGCGATGACAAAGATACCTGGTGGGGCCCGTTCTTTGCACTGGACCTGTACAACTACTTTACTCCAAAGGATAAGCCTGTGTACGAGCAGTTCTCCCAGGAAGCAAAAGATAGTTATTATGGTAAGCTGCTGAACGAGCAGCTGAACCCGAAAGGCTTTTCCGGGCAGCCAGCTCCCCTGCTGGATATAAAAGCATCAACCAATATACCAACAGATATTGCTTCGCTGACCAAAGGCCATAAATATGTGCTGGTTGATTTTTGGGCTTCCTGGTGCGGTCCCTGCCGCAGGGCCATCCCTGCTATGAAAAGTTCCTATGCTGATTTGAAGGCCAAAGGTGTGCAGATCGTGAGTGTATCTATCGACAAAAAAGAGGCAGACTGGTTAAAGGCGCAGAAAGAAGAGCAGCTGCCCTGGCCCAGCTTCCTGGATAACGGTAAAACTGCCAATGCCTGGAAGATCCGGGCCATTCCTGCTATGTTCCTGCTGAATGAAAAAGGAATTGTGGTAGGAGAGAATTTAACCCTGGAAGAGATCCAGGCAAAAATGAAAGAGAACTAAATACAGTCATACACCAGGAATTATAATTCCCCTGAAGCCGCCTGAATTTAAAGGAAGGTTTCAGGGGTTTTTTTTATAAACTGAAAACCTCACCATAGCTATACCTCCCCATGTAACGACCTTTGTAGGCATAAACAAATGAATTATGACAGTACAACATGAACAGCCGGAAATGGTTAAAGCATTAACAGCCGGAGAACGTAACGCTATAACAGTTTTTTACAGCGCCTGGAAGAAAAAACAGCCGGAGCTGCTGAATGAAGTATGCACCCCCGACTGGCAGGACATTCCCCTCGGACCCGGGCAGGCAGAGGGCCCTAAAGGATTACAGGATATTATCAACGGGTTTTCATCCACTTTCCCGGATGTCGAAATTGTGATCCATGAAATTTACGGCACCTATGAGCGCGCCGGTGTGCGTGCCTCCTTTGTATTTACGCATAGCAGCGAATTAATGGGTATTCCGGCTACAGGTAAAAAAGTAGCCCTGGCGCTGCATGAGTTCCACCATCTTAAAGATGGAAAGCTTACGCATACCTGGCACCTTGAAGATTGGTTTGGATTGCTGCTGCAAAGCGGCGCCTGGGAAGCAAAAGGTTTAGGCGGTAATTAAAGAAAGTTAAATAATAGCATCATGAACAGGTCAAATAAAACAGCAGTAATTACAGGTATCAGCAGCGGAATAGGTTTAGCGCTCACCAAAAAGCTATTGAGTGAAAATTATAACGTTATCGGCACAACGAGGTCAGGAGTATTAAAAGAGCTTTCGCACCCGGATCTGCAGATCGTTCCCCTGGAAGCCACAGACCGGCAAAGCAGTCAGCAGGCTGTTGAGCGGATCCTTGCATTAACAGATGGTATTGATCTGCTGATCAACAATGCCGGCGCAGCGCCGGATGTATTTGCCGTGGAGCCGGAGTACCATGCCTTCACACAAACTATTAACACCAACATTACCGGTGTTGTATTTTTTACAGAGCCTTTATTGGAACATATGAATGAAGGCGGGCAGGTGATCTTTATTTCCAGCAATATGGGCCTGCCGGAAAATGCAGCGCCCAATGGCCCCGGTTACCGCTTATCAAAAGCCGCTATAAATATGTATGCGGCTATGCTGGCCACCCGCCTGGCAGATTGCAGCATCCGCGTAACGCCGGTTCACCCCGGCTGGGTACAAACCAAGTTAGGCGGCGATCAGGCCCCCTTAACCCCTGAGCAGTCGGCCGCGGGAATTTACCAGGGTATTTTAACAAACACGCAAAGCGGCAAGCTTTGGGATATAACGGCTGCCGTTAGCTAACAGTTAATGCAAACAGGTTTTGCATTGCCGGATTAAATAAAAGGTAATACGATGGCTGCCCGGCTAAGCGGGTAGCCATCGTACGCCGTTATTAAACAGCAATTTTCCCGGAACCTGTAAAAAAAATACAAATTCTGATAAGATGTTGGCTTTACCGGTTTGCACAATTGCAGTTCACATCATTATTGCATATGTTTAGTTCAGGAACTAAAACATTGCGTTATGAAAATACCCAACAGGCGCCGCGACTTCCTGAAGAATATTGCGCTTGGCGGCCTTGGCGCGGGGCTTGCACCCTTAACCCTGCATGCTGAAAGCCATACAACAGAACAGGAAAAAACAATAAAAAGAAACCCTTCAGCGCAGCGCAGGTACAACAGCGCCTACACAGGTGAGTTCAATAATATGATCGCTTTCCCGGTAGGGGGTATTGGTACGGGCATGTTTTGCGTGGAAGGTACAGGTGCTATTTCTCATATGTCGGTAAGGCATGTGCCGGAAATTTATCATGAGCCGGCCATGTTTGCAGCAATAAAAATAAAAGGCCATGCACCCCGCGTGCTGGAAGGGAAGGTGCCTGACTGGAAAAAATTCGGACAGCGTGATTCCGGCTTAGGCGGCAGAGGCGGGGCTACCTGGGGATTGCCAAGATTTGAAACCGCTGAATTTGAGGCAAGATTTCCTTTCGGGAAAGTAAGCATGAAAGATGAAAGCATGCCGCTTTCCGTAAGCCTGCAGGCCTGGAATCCTTTTATACCCAATGATGAAGATCATTCAGGCTTGCCGGTAGGCGGGCTGGAATATACTTTCAAAAATACCGGCAGCAGCGCGCAGGAGCTGATCTTCTCTTACCACTCCCGCAACTTTATGCAGCAGCAGGATGCTGCCAATAGTATAGGTACCATCAATAATGGTTTTATACTTTCTTCCGCAGGTACACAGCAGGCGCCTTCAAAAGAAGGCCATTTTGCCATCTTCACCAATGAGGAGGCAACAGTGGTAGATCACTGCTGGTTCAGGGGCGCCTGGTTTGATCCGCTTTCTATGGTATGGAATACCGTAAGCGACGGACAGCTGAGGAACACGCCGCCGGTGGATAGAGATGCACCTGGCGCCTCCCTGTATGTGCCATTTACACTGGCGCCGGGCCAGCAAAAAACTATCCGCTTAATGATGGCCTGGTATGTGCCGCATTCCACATTAAGGATAGGTGAGTTTGAGGAAAAGGATGAAGCCGATCACACTGAGGCAAGGTATTACCGCCCCTGGTATAGCAACCGTTTTAATAGTGTACAGAACATTGCAGATTACTGGAAGCAGCATTACGAAACACTGCAGCAAAAGTCATTACTGTTCCGGAAAGCATTTTATAATTCAACTTTGCCGCCGGAGGTGCTGGAAGCAATAGCAGCTAACCTTACCATTTTAAAATCTACTACGGTAATGCGGCCCTATGACGGCCGGTTCTGGGCCTGGGAGGGCTCCGGCGACAGCTGGGGAAGCTGTCACGGCTCCTGTACGCATGTATGGAACTATGCGCAGGCAGTACCGCATTTGTTCCCGGTGCTGGAAAGAAGCCTGCGGGAAACAGAGTTTAATGAAGACCAGAATGAAGCAGGGCACCAGGTATTCCGCGCAAATATGCCCATCACAAAAGTGAGGCATACCTTTCATTCCGCTGCCGACGGACAGCTGGGAGGCATTATGAAAGTATACCGGGAATGGAGGATCATGGGCGATGACCAGTGGCTGCAAACCATGTATCCCGCTGTGAAAAAAAGCCTGGACTATTGCATCCGCACCTGGGACCCACGAGAAAAAGGCCTGATAGAAGAGCCGCATCATAACACCTATGATATAGAGTTCTGGGGCGCTACCGGCATGTGCACCAGCTTTTACCTGGGCGCATTACGGGCGTTCATCGAAATGTCGGAACACCTGCACCAGGATGCAGCTGACTACAAAGACCTGTATAATAAAGGCAGGCAGCAATTGGAAACGGAGCTTTATAATGGTGAATTTTTTATTCAGAAGATCCAGTGGACAGGGCTGAATGCACCCGATCCAGTAAAGGCGCAATCATTCAGCACCGGCTATTCACCGGAAGCCCTGGAGCTGTTAAAAAAAGAAGGCCCTAAATATCAATATGGCGCCGGCTGTTTATCTGATGGCGTGCTGGGAGCCTGGATAGCGCGGGTTTGTGGACTAGATAATATTATGGATGCCGCTAAAATTAAAAGCCACCTGGCTGCAGTGTATAAATATAATTTGCGGCAGGACCTTTCCGCACATGCTAACCCGCAAAGGCCTACGTATGCGCTGGGTAAAGAGGGTGGCCTGCTGCTGTGCTCCTGGCCTGAAGGAGGAAAGCTTTCGCTGCCTTTTGTGTACAGCAATGAAGTATGGACGGGGATAGAATACCAGGTAGCATCGCACCTGATCTTTATGGGCGAGGTGGAAAAAGGTTTGCAGATCGTAAGAACCTGCCGGGACAGGTATAATGGCAAAGTGCGTAACCCGTTCAATGAATATGAATGCGGACATTGGTATGCCAGGGCAATGTCAAGCTATGGATTGCTGCAGGCTTTAACCGGCGTACGTTATGATGCGGTTGAAAAAACATTGTATGTTGATTCAAAGGTGGGCGACTTTACCAGCTTTCTGAGCACGGAAAGCGGTTTCGGAAATGTAAGCCAGAAGAATGGGAAGGTGCGGTTTAATGCAGTAAGCGGTAAGCTGGATATAAAAAAAATTGTGGTGTCAGGCCGGGTGCAAGCTGTGTAGTTAAGTTTTAACTTTATTCCCTCAATAAAAGCGCCCATTATGACAACATTTGCAAAGGATGCCCTCAAAGGTAAAACCGCTATTGTAGTAGGTGGTTCAAGAGGTATTGGAAAGGCTATTGTAGAACGTTTAGCCGCAGCCGGAGCCGCCGTGGCCATTAATTATGTGAACAGCGCCGCCGCTGCGGAACAGATCGCAGAAAACATCAGGCAGCAGGACGGTAAAGCCATTGCCATACAGGCAGATATCTCTCAGCTGCCGGCTATCAAAACACTTTTCGATAAAGCGGAAGCATCATTAGGGAAACCTGATATTGTAATAGCCAATGCTGCCAGCTATATCCCCGCTTTATTATCCGAAGCCACGGAAGAGCAATATGACGCTGTGTTCAACACCAATGCGAAAGGTATATTTTTCGTGTTGCAGGAAGCCGCCAGAAGGGTAAAGGATGGCGGCCGCATCATCGTTACCTCTACCGGCGGCACACAAATGTATTTTTCCATGAACGCCATTTACCTGGGTAGTAAAGGAGCGATAGAACAATTTGTAAGAGTGCTGTCCCGGGAATTAGGAGAGCGCAATATTACGGTCAATGCAGTATCTCCGGGTTTTACGAATACGGATCTGTTGCCGGAGCGCGACCGGGCGATAGCTGCGGCCATGTCTCCTTTTAAACGGGTAGGAGAGCCGGAAGATGTGGCCGATGTAGCTGTTTTCCTGGCCAGCGATGCGGGCAGGTGGATCACCGGGCAGAATATAGGAGCGGGAGGAGGCGTGTTTTAGATCGTATTATTAACCGGTTCCCCGGCCAGTATATCCCTGTGCACCTCACCAGGCAGCACGCGGTAAACAGGGATTTTTATTTTTAGCTGATCGCATAACGTTCTTATGCTCCTGTCAATTTCTTCATTTGAATAGCGGGATGAGAAATGCCCCAGGATCAGTGTTTCAATATTCAATTGGGAAACCATTCTTAAAACCTGCTCTAAATTACTGTGCTTGTTCCGGTGGGTGTTTGCGTGGCTCAGCTCCTGCTCACCTAAAAAGGTAGCTTCATGGATCAGTATTTTTGTGTTGTTCCATCTCTTAAGATCATCCACCGGCGTATCTCCTGAATAGGTGAGTATATTGGTCCTGATCTGCTCAGTCATTTGCTCCTTGCCAATTTCCGAGATCCGCTGTAAGATGGCTTCCTGTGATAAGCCCGCGTATTCTTTCTTCAATTTGTTTTTTACCTGGTAAACCTGGTAACCGAAACTTTTAAAAACATCCTTTTCTGCCGGCACGTGATTATTCCGGATGGATTGCACAAACAGGTCGTCCTTTATTTGAATGTGCTCATTTTCTTTGATGCCTTTCCAGGTAGTACCACTTACATGCGGATCAAAATTTTTTGAAAAGGTTTCTATGGCTGGAAAAGAGCTGGAACTTAAAGGATAGAAGATCCTAGGAAAACCCTCTCTTGCATTCAGCTGGTTAAATTGCAGCAGTCCTGTTAAATGATCCCGGTCTGCATGAGAAATGAAAACGTTATCTATCTTTCTTGCTTTTTGCAGTAATGCAGCTGTGATGCCATCGCCTGCATCAAACAGCAATCCTAATTCTTCAATGAAGTACCAGGTTGAAAATAATGCCGTTGAATATCCTGTGATGGTGAGTTTCATGATAATGCTTCTTTGTAAATATTGCGGATCCGGGGTAAGTACTCCTACACATACGCGTAACAAAAATAATTTTTAAAAACATTTTTTTTTACAAGATCAATTTACTTAACTTCAGAATCTCAAATTGCAAATCTCAAATAACCCGTCACTTATGCGTTTACTTACATAAAGCAAGGATGGTATTTATAAAGTTACCCCTGCGCCCATTATCCAAACCGTCTTAACAGAGCAAACCTGTAAACCCTTAACAGATCATAACCCGTAATTCCTCACATATGAGAAAAAGGAAAATTCCATTAGAGAAAAAGCTCTCTCTAAATAAAGAAACCATTGCCTTACTAAACGCCACACAACAAGCCCGCATTGCCGGCGGATCGCCTCCATTAACGTTAGGACCTCCCTGTGTGGATACGCAAAATGCTACCTGCGCTACTATTCCCCCTGGCAGGCTGGAATGTATTTTTTGCTAGTGTTCATTAAACACGTCTGATTTTTTAACCCGGACAGGCTATAACCGGCTGCCATACAATGGCGGCAGGGAAAGGTTTTGTCCATAAATCCCAGTTTTTATGAAAAAGAAAAAGATCGAGCTCAGTAAAAAATTATTACTGAAAAAAGAAACCATTGTTGAGCTGAATCAACAGCAACAGGCAAAAGTAGCAGGTGGCGCCCCCTTAACCTGGTGGAGTGCATGCTGCGTAGAAACTGATGAAGTTACCTGTCCGGCGGATTGCGTAAGATAGTAACATCTCCTTTCACAGAAGCTGAACAACCACCCCATGGCTATAGACAGGGGAGGACCCTCATGTAAAAATTTACCATCATGAAAAAGAAAAAAGTAGACCTCAGCAAAAAGCTGCTGTTTAGCAAAGAAACCATTGCACAGCTTACAGCAGATCAGCAGGCACAGGTAAATGGCGGCGCCGCAACCCTTGCGGCTACCTGCACAGAAGACACCCGTCTAATATCCAGCTGCAGGGCTACCAGTCCTGGCCCCGGCCGTCCTTGCTGCATGATACCCTGATAGCAGGCCCCGACAATTTTAAGGAACAGGGATGAGTGGTCCCTGTTCCATTTTTCATAATCCGGAAACTGTTTACAGACATTAAACAGCCACTGAAAAATGAATATGATAGCCACACAGCTGCGGAACATCTATAACGATCTTATTCCCCTGCTGGAACAGCAGAAATATGATCCCGATATTAGCAGCAGCTTATTTAAAGGCCCATGGGGCGCCTTGCTCTTTATGTTCTACTATGAGCAGTATGCAGACCAGGAGGCAGATAATGCTGTAGCCCTGCTGCAAAAGATCTATGCCGGTTATACTCCTCATGAAGGACTGAATTATTCCTTTTGTTCAGGCCATACAGGCCCGTTCTGGCTGCTGGAACATCTGAGCAGGCATGAGTTCCTGGAAATGGATCTTGATGTGCTGACAGCTGAATTTATTTCCACTACTATTGAACAAAGCCGGTTCCACCTGCAATGGAAGAACTTTGATTTCCTGCACGGCAGTATAGGTATGTGTAATTTTCTGCTGCCTTTTTCAGCCAGGGAGGAGGTGCATACGCACCTGGTATTTTTTGCAGATCAGCTGATGGCCGCCAGCAAGCTAACACCACTTGGCAGAAGCCTTCCCATTTTTTATACGCACGAACAACCTGCAGGCACTTATGTAGATGCCTTTAGCCTGGCGCATGGCAGTTGTGCTGCATTAATACTGCTGGCAAAAATATACAAGGCCGGTATTGCTGAAAAAACATGCCGGCAGCTCATTACGGAATGTATCCCCTTCATACTGCAGCATAAGATCCCGGTGTCCGGTAACGGCCTGCATGCTATGTACCCCGCTATACTGGATGGAAAACAGTCAAGCGTCAATAGCCGCCTGGCATGGTGTTACGGCGATCTGAATGTAGCATGGACCTTATGGTACTGTGGTAAAGTATTGGATGAAAAGAACTGGATGAGTGAGGCCCTGGAAATTATGCGTTATAATACCCGGCGTTTAACCAATGAAACTGCCGGTGTAATAGATAACTGCATTTGCCATGGGTCCAGCGGCATTGCCGCCTTTTACCGCAAGTTCTGGTTTGAAACAGGGGAGCAATCCTTTTATGATTGCGCTGCCCATTGGCAGCAAAAAGCAGTGGAGCTTATTGCTTTTTCAGAAGAAGAGGGTAAGCACGGCATCCGTGTATGGCAGGGCAAGGATAAGCTATGGGATTACTCCTGGGACCTGCTGGATGGCGGCAGTGGCGTAGGGTTGTCATTATTATCGCATTTACAGGATCATCCACTACCGTGGGATGAATGTTTCCTGCTTTCATGAACCACGTTTATCAATAAAATTTTAAAGGATCTGTTATGGCTTTATCGCATACAGGATTCTTCCTATTGAGAAGTCCGCTTTTTCCCATAAGACAGTACCGCCGGGTGCTGGATAATAACCTGCAGGCGCTGGCGCAGGAGTTTCCTGTGTTCCTGTACGCTTTGTCTGTTGCTTCCAGAGAGCTGCTTAAAGAGCTGGAACGTTACCTGGCGGATCCTGCTGCTTTTACACCCAGGAAAACAGAAAAGCTGCACCGCTCCCTGTATAAATATTGGGTAAGGGCATGCACCCGCAGCACGCCGTATGGCCTGTTTGCCGGCTGCACCACCGGAACCGTAGGCGAAACAACTGCCTGGCAGCTGGCGCCACTGGCGCAGGCGCGGCAGCATGTACGCCTGGATATGGATTACTATACCAGGATCTGTCATCACATTCAACGCCTGCCAGCAGTAAGTGAAGTGCTTACCTGGTATACCAATAACAGCGTATACAAAAGCGGGGATAAGTTCAGGTATGCGGAATATATTATTGCCAATAACCGGCGTAAGTACCTGTTAACAGCGGTGGCCGATTCTGTATTTATACAAAAGATCATCCGCGAAGCGGGCAATGGTTTAACTATGCAGGAAATGGTGCAGCTGATAACCGCTGAGGATGATTCCATTACCGCAGAAGAGGCACGCGCTTTTGTAAATGAGCTGATAGATGCGCAGCTGCTGATCGCAGAAATTGAACCCCGTATTACCGAAACAGATAACCTGCAGGCCCTTGTAAACCGCCTTTCATCCATTGAAGCAGCAACCCCTGTAAAAGACCGCCTGCAGCAGCTGCAGCGCCTGTTTCAGCAACAGGATTTTGAACAGGCGCGTTTAACTGCTATTCATGATACCTGTAATGCCGCTTTCCCCCTGGATACACCGAAAGACCTGCTGCAGGTTGACCTGTTTAAAACCGCTGCTGCCTGCACTATCAGCGAAAAACTCTTAAACGGTATACTGCAGCAGGTAAGTGAGCTAATGGCCCTTTGCCAGGGGTATGCAAAAGGCGGGAACACAGAGCTGGCCGGTTTTGTAAGCCGTTTCAAAGAACGTTATGAATCGCAGGAAGTGCCGCTTAACCTGGTACTGGATGGTGAAACCGGCATTGGTTATGGCAGTAACCTTGACAGTACTATTCATGCGCCCTTTGTAGAAGATATAGCCGGCAATGGTGCAGAAAATACTATGACCACAATAACCTGGTCGCCTATGCAACAGTTATGCCTGGAAAAGTATGAGCACTACCTGCGTACAGGCGGCTCTGTTACTATTACCGGCGAAGAGCTTAAGAAGCTGGGCGATCCGGAACAGCTGCCCTTTGCGCGCAGCAGCTACCTGTTTGGCTCCTTATATACCAGTACGGCTGCAGATGCGGATAACGGCGTTTATACCTTTGCGTTACAGTCTGTGGGCGGCCCTTCTGCCGCTAACCTGTTAGGCCGCTTTTGCAGCGGGGACGCGCATTTAGCCGGCCATGTACAGGCCGCGCTGGCAGCAGAGGAAGCCGCATACCCCGGTGTTATTTTTGCTGAAGTGGTGCACTTTCCCGAAGCCCGTGCCGCCAATGTGCTGATACGCCCGCCTTTACGGCAATATGAAATCCCCTACATAGGTATGTCCGGAGTACCGGCAGCCTGCCAGATACCGGTATCAGACCTAATGGTATCTGTACAGGATAATGAAGTGGTGCTGAGGAGTAAACGCCTGAATAAGCGTGTTATTCCCCGCCTTAGCTCAGCCCATAATTATAGCTTTAATAGTTTACCGGTTTATAAATTCCTGTGCGATCTGCAGCACCAGTCGCTGGTATCGCACCTTTCCTGGGATTGGGGTGTGCTGGCCGGCCGTCCCAGCCTGCCGAGAGTAACCTACAAAAATATTGTGGTATGCCGCGCCAGCTGGACCATTACGCAAAAAGACCTGGAACCGGCCGGTAATAAGGATATAGATCCGCTGCAGCATTTTGAAAAGTACCGGCAGCAGCAGGGCATTCCTGATAAGGTATTATTATCTGAAGCAGATAATGAGCTGCTGCTGGATCTCACACAACCTATAGCGGTGGGTATTTTGCTGGATCATATTAAGCGCACCAATACGGGAAAGTTAAAAGAGTTCCTGGCAGCAGAGCAGCACGGTATGCTGCGGGATGAGGAGCATGAGGTATATGCACATGAGCTGCTGGTACCTTTGATCTATACTTCCGCTAACACCAATATCTTACCATTGGCGGCAAAGCAGACAACACCCGCTTTAACGCGGAGTTTTGCCCCGGGCAGCGAATGGATGTACCTGAAGGTGTATTGCGGCTACCGCGTGGCAGAAGAACTGCTGGCAGGTTACTTTGCGGAGCAAATACCGCTGTGGCAGGAAGACGGGCTGTTTGAACAATTCTTTTTTCTGCGTTATGGCGATCCCCAGCCGCATATCCGCTTAAGATTTTTGAATAAGGAGCATCCTGCTAATAATGATGTGCTTTTACACCGCATACAAACAGCGCTGCAGCCGTATATAAGATCAGGCCAGGTACAAAAGCTGCAATGTGATACTTATGTACGTGAAATAGAGCGATACACCGCTGCTGCCATGCTGCAAAGCGAAGAAATGTTCTTTGCAGACAGCATAGCGGTACTAGGTATTGTCAGTTTGCTGGAAGGCGCTGAGGGAGAGGAGTACCGCTGGAAGCTGGCCCTGCGGGGTATGCATATGATGCTGGATGATTTTGGGTTAACCCTGCCGGAAAGAAAACAATTGCTGGCTTCCTTAAGAACAGCTTTTGTTACAGAATTTGGCGGAGCTGAGCTGTTGCATAAACCACTCAATGACAAATACCGCAAACACCAGCAGCAGATATTGTCTTACCTGAATGCTGCCGATGATGACCGCAATGATATTGCCGAAGCAGTGGATCTTTTTCAGCAACGTTCACAGGCTGCACAGCCATTGGCTTTACAGATGCGCGCGGATTGCGGCTCGCCGGACATATACCTGCGCATTATTGCCAGCCATTTGCATATGTTCATGAACCGCTTATTCATTGGCAAGCAACGGAAGCATGAGCTGGTGCTGTATCATTTCCTGGAAAAATATTATTTATCACAACTGGCGCTGGTAGCCACTACCAAGTAATGGGATTCTTTTTCTATAAACAGATGGACGCTATGGATTGCGGACCTACCTGCCTGCGCATGGTAGCCCGCCACTATGGCCGCAGCTACTCGCTGGAATACCTGCGGCAGCAGGCAAGTATTACCCGGGAGGGCGTGAATCTGCTGGGCATTAGCGAGGCAGCTGAAAAAATCGGCTTCCGTACCAATGCGGTGCGTATCACCTTTGAGCAGCTGGATGAGCAGGTAGACCTGCCCTGCATACTCCATTGGAACCAGCAGCATTTTGTAGTACTGCCCCCGCAGGAATATAACCGGCATAAAAAGGGAGAGAAGATCCTGGTGGCAGATCCGGGGCATGGACTGGTAAAGGTGGATAAGGAAACTTTCCTGGACTGCTGGCAGGGCAATAGCAACACCGGCACCATATTAATGCTGGAACCTACCGCGGCCTTTTACCAAAAGGAAGCAATGCAGGAAGCAGCCACCGGTTTCCGTTTCCTGTTCAATTACATAAAACCCTATCGCAAATATATTGTCCAGTTATTTTTAAGCGTGCTGGTGGCCAGTGTGTTGTCGCTCACATTACCTTTCCTTACCCAAAGTTTGGTAGACTATGGCATTAACCGCAACAACACGGGCTTTGTATACCTGGTGCTGGTATCCCAGCTGTTGTTATTTGCCGGCTCCACTGCCATTGAAATGATCCGCAGCTGGATCCTGCTGCATATGAACAGCCGGATCAATATCCACATCATTTCCGATTTCCTGATCAAGCTGATGAAATTACCGATCCGTTTTTTTGATACAAAAATGATCGGCGACATTCACCAGCGCATCGGCGATCATACCCGCATACAGAACTTCCTCACCGGTACCACACTCTCCACCCTTTTTTCTTTTGTGAACCTATTGGTATTTACCGCGGTGCTGGCCGTGTACAGCCTGAAGATATTGCTGGTGTTTGTACTGTTCAGCGCTGCCGCTATCGGATGGATCCTCTTTTTCCTGCGCCGCCGTAAAGCGCTGGACTATAAACGCTTTCAGCGCATGAGTGAGAATGAGAACATTTTATTTGAGCTGATCACCGGCATGCAGGAGATCAAATTAAATAATTGCGAAACAGCCCGGCGCTGGGAATGGGAACAGGTGCAGGCGGGGCTTTTTAAGGTGAACGTAAAGAACCTGGCATTGGGGCAATACCAGCAGCTGGGTTCGGTTTTCTTTCACCAGCTGAAAAATATCCTGATCTCTTTTATCACTGCCCGGGAAGTTATGAACGGTCATCTTACACTGGGCATGATGTTATCTGTGAGCTACATCATAGGGCAGATGAACAGCCCACTGGATCAGCTGTTAACCTTTATACAATCCGCCCAGGATGCAAAAATGAGCCTGGACCGCTTAGGCGAGATCCATAACCGGCAGGAGGAAGAGCGGGCCGGCCAGGAGGCGCTGCCGGCAGGCAATGGCGATATACGCCTGGAAAATGTATCCTTCCAATATGGGCCCAAACAATCTCCTTTTGTTTTAAAGAACATTAACCTGGTGATACCGGAAGGAAAGGTGACCGCTATTGTGGGCACCAGCGGCAGTGGTAAAACTACCCTGTTAAAATTACTGCTGCAATTCTATGAGCCGGGCAACGGTCAGGTATGGGTGGGCAACCGGCGCTTACAGGAAATATCGCCCCGCTGGTGGCGGCGGCAATGCGGCAATGTAATGCAGGATGGTTTTATTTTTTCAGGCTCCATTGCAAAGAACATAGCTATCAGTGATGAAAAGCCCAACAAGCATAAATTAATACATGCAGCAGAAGCAGCCAACATACGCGATTTTATTGAGGAGCTGCCATTGGGCTACCAGACTAAGATCGGGAATGCGGGCGGCGGCATTAGCGCAGGACAAAAACAGCGGATCCAGATTGCACGCGCCATTTATAAAGATCCCCGCTACTTATTTTTTGATGAAGCTACCAGCGCGCTGGATGCCAACAATGAAAGCATTATTATGCGTAACCTGGAAGCGCTTTTTGAAGGAAAAACAGTGGTGGTGATCGCGCACAGGCTAAGCACGGTAAAACATGCAGACCAGATCGTGGTGCTGGAAAAAGGAGAGATCGTAGAAGTAGGAACGCATGCCACCCTTACTGCACAAAAAGGAAATTATTTTGAACTGGTAAAAAATCAGCTGGAGCTGGGAGGATGATCATATGCCGTTTGTTCAGCAACATAAAACCGATTTAAATGGCCATGCCACTCACCACTCCCTGGAAGAAGTGCGGAGTGAAGCCGTGCAGGAGATCATGGGAAAAATGCCGCCCTGGATCATCCGCATTGGCATCTATCTTATTGCCTTGCTAACAGTAGCTGCATTGGCAGGCGCCTGGTTTTTTCATTACCCGGAGATTGTAACAGCGCCGGTAACCATCCGGCAAGGGCTGGCTGCAGCTAACATTCCGGCAGCAGCTGCCTGGAAAGTAAAAGCCGGCCAGCCGGTTTTAATAAAGCTTACGGCCTACCCGCAGGAAGAGTTTGGCATGCTGCAGGGAACTGTAATTGGTATAAATGCTGCTAAAGACGGCTTTTATGCGGAGATCCGGTTAACACAAGGCCTGCTTACCACTTCAGGTAAAACACTCCCCGCTCATCCGCTCCTGGATGGCGCTGCTGAAATTACAACAGAGGATAAAAGCATAGCAGCGCGCTTATTTGGTAAGCTTTGGAAAATGAAAGAATAGTTATTCCCTGCCCTCAATAAGCTGGAAAAAAGGCTCCCGGTAAGTATCGCCGATGGGTATTACATGATCGCCGATGAAGATGCGGTTCCGCTCAATAGTATCGGTTTTTTCCAGGGAAACAATATAGGATTTATGCACCCGCATAAACCTGGGCGCCGGCAGTATCTTCTCCATGCGTTTCATATTCTGCAGGGTAATGATCTTTTCAGCAGTGGTTTGTATGGCTATATAATCCTTCAGGCCTTCTACAAACAGGATCTCTGACAGCTGCACCTTTACCATTTTATTGTCCGTCTTCACAAAAATAAAATTGGGCAGTTCTGCCGCGGGTTTTTCATAGGGCGTAAGGGCCTGGCTGGGGCGTATGGCGCTAAGCGCTTTTTGCGCAGCTTTATAAAAACGTTCGTAGGCAACAGGTTTCAGCAGGTAATCCAGCACATCATGCTCATAACCGTCCAGCGCATACTGCGGGTAGGCGGTAGTGAATATAACAAGGGCTTTGCCATGAATGATCTTCATGAACTGCAGGCCATTCAGCTGGGGCATTTGAATGTCCAGGAATACCAGGTCTGCCCCGCCGCTTTCCACCAGGGGTAAGGCATCCAGCACCTGGCTGGTGCTGTATACCAGCTCCAGGAAAGGGGTTTTATGAATGTAATCGGTTATCACATCCAGTGCCAGCAGCTCATCGTCTATAGCAATACAGCGTAATTTTTGCATGGGCTAGGCCAGTTTCAGCTTAAGTTCACAAATGTAATGCGTTCCGGTATTATTCACCGTTAATGTATGCCGGCCGGGGTACAGCAGCTCCAGCCTGCGTTTAATGTTGGTGATGCCAATGCCGCCTGTTTCATCTTTCCCCTGCGCATTTATGCGGTTCTGCACATACAGCTGCAGCTGGTCCGGTTCAAGGGTTACCTGTATAAGCACGGGATCAGCGGCATCATGCAGCTCGCCATGTTTAAAAGCGTTTTCCACAAAAGCGATCAGCAGCAGCGGCGCTATCTGCTGGTGCTGCGTATTGCCTTCCACCAGTAGATCGGCATAGATGGTTTCTTTAAAACGCATTTTCTGTAACGCCACAAAATTGTCCAGGTATTGCAGCTCCTTTTCCAGCGGAACAAGCTTGTCCTCCGTATCATACAGCATATACCGCATGATCTCCGATAGCTTCAGGATGGCGGCCGGCGCTTTTTCTGACTGCTGGTAGGAGAGGGAGTAAATGCTGTTTAAGGTATTGAACAGGAAATGCGGGTTGATCTGCGATTTCAGGAAGGAGATCTCTGCAGTGAAATGTTGTTTTTCCAGCTCTCTTTGCTGCCGCTGCAGGTGGTACCAGTTTTCTATAAAGCGTACCACGCTGGCTATTATAACCCAGATGCCAAAACGCAGATAATTGTCTTTGAAATAAAAGGTCCAGGTAAGCTCCTGGAAATAATTCCTGAACCCAAACAGGCGCAGGAACAATACCTCTTCTACCAGGTAGCGGAGCGCGATGACGGCGATCACCAGCAGGATAACGCTCAACAGCCATGCGGTATATCTTTTTTTTGCCAGCAGCCTGGGATGCAGCCATTTATAGTTAATATAAAAGCTGGCCAGTTTCAGCGCCGTAAAAGTGACCATAAAAATGCTAAGGTCCAGATCAATATCAACGTCCAGGTAAAGGTTCATGACCGTTACCCCCAACAAAAGCAGTAAGCTGAAAAGTATTTTTCTATGCTGATCTGTCATAATACCGTGATTGATCCCAAAGTTACCGGGAAGCTGCGGGGCCCTGGCCTTTCTTCGACAAACTACCCTTTACGTCCGACCAACAGGCCGGCCCTGGTTGGTCGGACCCGAAAGAGCGTTGGTATAATTGAAGCCGCAGGCCCGGCCGCTTGCAGGCATCTTTGCAGGGTCTCAAAATAAGGTTTATGAAACTGTTTTTTACCTTCCTGTTCATCATTTTACAATTTAGCCTATATGCCCAGTCACGTGTATCCGGGCAGGTAAATATTGATGCCAGGCCCGCGTCCTTTGCTACTGTGGCCTTGCTGAAAGCGGCCGACAGCTCATTGGTTAAAGGAATGGTATGCGATAGCCTGGGCCGTTTTACACTGGAAAATGTTCCTTATGGCAGCTACCTGCTGGCTGCAACACAAGCAGGCGCTGGTAAAACCTACAGCAGGAGCTTTACTGCCGACAGCCTGCACCGGCAGGTAATGCCGGACCCTTTGTTGCTGACGCAGCATACTTTAAAAGAGGTGGCTGTAAATGCGCAAAAGCCTTATGTGGAAATGCAGATAGATAAGCTGGTGCTGAATGTAGAGAATAGTGTAATGGCGCATGGCAATATGATCTTTGACCTGCTGATCCATGCCCCGGGTATGCGGCAGGACCAATACGGGAACATAGTGATGATGGGGAAACCCGGTGTGCAGATCTGGATAGACGGCCGCCCTTCCTCACTTAGCGGTGAAAGCCTTTTGAACTGGCTAAAGAACCAGCCGGCAGATGTTGTTGCTAAAATTGAGATCATTACGCATCCGTCATCCAGGTATGATGCGGCCGGCAGCGCGGGCATTATTAACATACGCCTGAAAAAGAATGTGCAGCAGGGCTTAAACGGCGGCGCATATACGTCATTATCCATGGGTAAATATCCAAAGGCTGCCACCGGTGTTAATATGAACTACCGGAAAAATAAGCTGAACCTTTTCAGCGACTATAGCTACTCGTATTCAGAATCTTACAATTACCGTACGCTGAACACGGTGATCAATAACGGCTCTTTTATTGATTATGATAATTACTGGCACCCCATAGGCAACTATCATTACGGGAAGCTGGGGGCGGATTATAAGCCTGATGCGAGAACAACGATCGGTATATTGCTGAAGGGTAACATAAGCGCCACCAACGCCATTACAGATGCCAATACAGCAGTATATAATAATCCTGCGGAAAAGCGCTACCTGGTAGCGTTGTCAGATGGAAAAGACCGCTGGAACAACCTTTCTTACAACTTTAACATACTGCGTGAGATAGATACCCTGGGCAGCACCTTTAACCTGGATGCCGACCTTTCCCGCTACGATAAAACTGCAAACGAGAACATCCTGAACTGGGACCGCGCCGGCGAAAAAGGCCAGGCCACACAGATCGCAGAGATCCGGAGCGCCATGCCCGTAGCCATAAGGGTGCTATCGTTAAAAACAGACTATACAAAATACTTTACCAAAACTTTCCGGATAGAAACCGGTTTTAAGGTCAGCAGGGTGAGCACTGATAACGACATACGCTATGATTCCCTGCTGCAGCAGGTTTGGCAGCCGGATATGAACCGCTCTAACCATTTTGCATATACGGAGCATATTCAGGCCGTGTATGTAACCGCGGTAAAGGAGTGGAAACAATGGACCCTGCAGGCAGGGCTGCGTGCTGAAAGAACCGATGCAACCGGCAATTCCCTGACGCTGGGCCAAAAGGTGCAGCGCAGGTATGCCGGCTTTTTTCCATCCCTGAATGTGATGAAGCAAATCGATAATAACAACCAGCTTACCTTCAGCTATTCCCGGCGTATAGACCGCCCTTCGTACAATTCCCTTAATCCCTTTGTGATAGCCATTGATCCCTATAATAAAACCGTGGGCGATCCTTATCTGAATGCCGCTTACAGCAATACTTTTGAGCTGCGGCATGGTTTCCGGCAGTTCCTGTGGACCACCCTGTATTACAGCCATGGCAGCAAAAGCGCCATTAGCCTTATTAAACAGGACAGCCTTACGAAAATACAAACCACCACCTTTGCTAACCTGGGCAGCAGCGATTACGGGTATTTATCGGTAAGTATCAGCCTGCCGCTTACCAAATGGTGGCAGATGGATTTCAATGGTGGTGCAGGTTACGCGCAATACCTTTCGGATATTCCGGGCAACCGCTTCACCAATGGCAACTGGGGTGCAGAAACCGGTTTGGATAACACTTTCACTGTATGTAAGAACCTGAAGCTGATGATCAGTATGTTCTATAACACCGCGGCGCCTTCGGGGCAGGAGCGGCAGCGCGCTAACTATGGCGGACGTTTAAGCGCCAGTAAGCCGGTGCTCAATAAAAGGGGGCGGATCAGCTTTACGTTACAGGATCCATTTAATATGCAGCGCTATGATGCGGATATCTATACAAATGCCTCTGCCATCCGCTGGATAAACCGCTGGGAAAGCCGCCGCGTAAGCCTGGGCTTTTCCTGGAAGTTTGGGCGGCAGCAGATCAAAGCCGCCAGGGACCGGCAGAACGGGGTAGGGGATGTAGAAAAAAGAGTACAGATGTAAACGGCCTGTAAATGCTTGTTTTAATAGCTATTCACTCCGTAAAGACTTTACCGGATCGGCTAATGCAGCCTTAATGGCCTGCAGGCTTACTGTTACCAAAGTGAGCATGATAATAGCGGCGCCTGTAACCAGGAATACAGTGGCACTGATGCTTACACGGTACGCAAAGCCTTGCAGCCATTGGTTAATGGCCCACCACGACAATGGAAATGCAACGAGTACGGCAAGCAGTACAAGCTTTAAGAAATCTTTGGTTAGCATAAGCATAATGCTGTTGATAGAGGCGCCTACCACTTTCCTGATGCCGATCTCTTTTTTTCTTTTTTGCGCAGTAAATGCAGCGAGGCCAAAAAGACCTAAGCAGGAAATGATGATAGCTACAATGGCAAAATACCGGGACAATACGGATACTTTTTGTTCTGAAGCATACATGGCCTGGTAATCCTCATCCAGGAATTTATATTCGAATGGAAGTCCTTCGTTGAAATTTTTATAGAGTTGTTCCAGCTTTGCCAGTGTTTGGCCTTCGGCACCGGCCTTTATTTTTACAAGAATGGTCCTGTTGCGGGTTGAATATTCCAAAAATGCAGGGCCTACTTTTTTATAAAGTGACTCAAAATTAAAATCTTTTACCACCCCAATGATCTGTTTTTTACGGCCCCAGAGTGAAACTGTTTTGCCAACGGGATCTTTAATTCCCATGTTGGCAATAGCAGCTTCATTGAAAATAACCGATAAGCTATCCGAGCCGAACTCGCCTGAAAAAGTACGGCCTGCAGCCATTTTTAACCCCAGCAGCTCCATGTAGCCAAGATCACCGCTAACGCCAAAATATTCTATGCCTAAATTGGGATCTTTCCCTTCCCATGAAATACCGCCGCCGCTATGGCCTGCGTGGCCTAAAAGATCTCCCTCCATACTGGAAGCGTTTATAACTCCGGGAATATTCCGGGCTTCTGCAAGGAACGCCTGAATATTGCCCTGTAGTTTTCCAACATTGGCAAACCGGATAATATTGTCTTTATTATAACCAAGATTTTTTGTTTGTATCAGCTTCATTTGCTGATATACCACAATAACCGCAACAATGAGCATGACGGAAACGGTAAATTGAAAAACAACCAAACCTTTTCTTATCAGCGATTCACCCGCGGAAGTGTGCAGCTTTCCTTTGAGCACAGACATGGGCCTGAAGCCGGAAAGATAAAGTGCCGGATAGCTGCCGGCGATGATGCCCGTGATAACTGCGATGCTGAACAATGAAAGAACAAAACCGATATTGAAGCTGATTGAGAGCTGTTTTCCGGTAATGTCTTTAAAAGGAGGAAGCAACAAAGCGGTTATTAATACCGCAACCGCCAGTGACAGGAAAGACATTAACATAGATTCTCCCATATATTGGAAGATCAGCATTCTCCTGGGAGCGCCGATCACTTTTCTTATGCCCACTTCCTTCATTCTTCCGGCAGCTTTAGCTGTTGAAAGATTCATGAAATTAATGCATGCGATCACTAAGATGAAAATGGCAATGATGGAAAAAAGGTGTACATACTCAATCCTTCCACCAATAAGTTTCCCATCTTCATAGTTGTTGTACAGGTACCCGTCTGAATATTTCCGGACAAATAAGCTTCCTTCCCATTTCAGCCATTGTTCAGAACCAGGTATGGCCTTTATTTTTGATCTTGTAAAATCCCTGATCTTATTGTTGAAGGCATTTATATCCGTACCCTTTTTCAGGATCAGATAGGTGAACACGTTATTATTTCCCCAGTTATAAATATCGCCCAGGCCATTGATCTCTTTCTCAACATACACTGCGTAGTTAAATGCCAGATCAAACTGGTCAGAGGCATTTGAGGGCGGCGCTTCATACACCCCGCTAATGGTGTAGGTGCCATTAAACTCTCCGCCGGCATCCCAGGTAAACGGCTTGCCGATGAGGTTATGGGTGGTGTTAAATACTTTCAAAGCAAGTTTATCTGAGATCAGCACCCCGTATTTATCAGCCAGTACCATGTTTTTATTTCCCTCAATAAGGCGGTAGGAAAATACGTTCAGAAAATCGTTGCTCACAAACTGCCATACTGCTTTGATATGTTTTTCATTAACAGAAAGAATGCCCATCTCACGTTCCTTTCTTACAGCAAGCGCATGTTCAATTTCAGGGAACGATTTGGATAGGTCATTGGCTAAAGTGCCTTGTGCATTTGCCGATACAGCCGTGGTGCCATCCCCGCTGAGATTTGCTTTCATTACCTGGTACAGCTGGCCATCCTTTTCATTGAACCGGTCAACATGCAGCTCATCATTCACCCACAGGTAGATCAGCAGCACGCAGGCGAGCCCTGTTGACAAACCTACCAGGTTAAGCAAGGTAAATTGCTTGTCCTTTATAAGATTACGCCATGCAACTTTAAGGTAACTTTTTATCATACAGGGAGGTTTGATGGATTATTCCATAAAAAAAATGCCATATTCTATAATTATTAATAACCAGTTATTTATAGTTGTATGGAATTAGGTAAATGTCCGTTTACGATACACGCAACGTTCAGTTTTATACTATACCAGGTGCTGGAAAAAACCCGGGATCATGCATTGCTAACCCAAAGGTTAGCGCTAACCTTTGGTATACTATGCGCCTACAAGTATGCCGCTAACCTAATTTTGTGAACACAATTAGCAAACTGTTTACATCATGAAGAAAATATTAAACGTGATCTCAAGCGCCCGGGGCAAAGCTTCCAACAGCATACGGCTGCAGCAGGAAATTATAGACAAGCTGCAGGCACGGTACCCCGAGAGCACCGTAACGGTGCGGGACCTGGTTGCAGATAAATATCCTCACCTGGAAGAATCACACCTGACCGCCTTTTATGTGCAGGAGGAAAATGATTCCCCGGAATACCGGCTGGCAAGAACGCATTCAGAAGAAGCCATCCGCGAAATTGAAGAAGCAGACATCCTGGTGATAGGGGTGCCTATTTATAATTTCAGTATTCCCTCTGCGCTGAAAGCCTGGATCGATCATATTGTGCGCTCACGTAAAACCTTTACGGTTAAAGATGGCCGTCCGGAAGGATTGGTGAAGAATAAAAAAGTATACCTGGCCATTGCATCCGGCGGTGTATTCTCTGACGGACCTTATAAATCATGGGATTTTGCAGAACCTTACCTGCGGCATATCCTGGGCTTTATTGGTTTAACGGATATTACTGTTTTCCGTGCAGAGGGCTTTAGCGTTCCCGGTGTGCAGGATGTTGCGCTGCAGAAAGGAATTGAAAGTGTGGCTGTATAAAGTATTTTAAAAGATAACGAAGAGCTGGCTGAAAACGGGAGCCGTACTGCATTTGGTACGGCTCCCGTTCTTGTTTTACAGAATATTCAGCATTTTCTCCGGCAACGTTTGCGTAAATAAAATGTCCGGAAAGAATGGTTTGTAAAAAAAATAGGTATAGAATTGTCAACGTATTGGAGGAACGATCGCCTGATTATTTTTTACTGAAAAGCTATTGAACTGATGGGGATATTCATGAATAATCCTGGCCCTGTATGTATTTAGTTTGCCCTTTTTGATTTTGTATTTCCACATCCACATCGATATCCACTGTTATGAACGTTATGAAAACAATTTCACTGATCATGCTGTTTTTGGCATTGGGGTTTTTAGCTGCCCATGCGCAAACACTTACTATTACCGGCCAGGTGGTAGAGGATGGTAGCAACGATCCGCTACCCGGCGTTTCCATTATGGTTACTAAAACAAAGCAAGGTGTTATTACCGATGCCAACGGCCGTTTTTCTATTACCGTAAACGGGAGAACATCGGTAGACCTCCTGTTTTCGTTTATTGGTTACAGTACTCAAACCATTACTGCTAATGGCAGCAAACCCTTGCGGGTACAGCTGCGTAAAGAGCAGGCCAGCATTGGGGAAGTAGTGGTGGTAGGTTATACCGCTGTGCAAAAGAAAGATGTAACCGGCGCTGTTTCCTCTGTAGGCGCCCGGCAAATTAAAGATGTGCCGCTATCATCAGCAGCAGAAGTGTTACAGGGCCGCCTGGCCGGCGTGCAGGTAGTAGCCTCGGAAGGCGCACCCGGCGCAGAGCTGGTGGTACGGGTGCGTGGCGGCGGATCTATTACACAGGATAACTCGCCCCTGTACATCGTAGATGGGGTGCAGGTTGAGAATGCTTTATCGGTAATTGCACCGCAGGACATTGCTTCCGTTGATGTGTTAAAGGATGCCTCTACCACCTCTATTTACGGGGCAAGAGGCGCTAACGGCGTAGTGATCATCACTACCAAAAGCGGGCGCGCCGGTAAAACGCAGGTAACCTACAGCGGATCTGCCGGCTGGCGGGAGCTGCCGCAGACCATGGAGGTACTAAGCCCCTACGATTTTGTTCTATGGCAATATGAAAGAAGCCGGGGCAATATTGCAGACAGCACCGACTTTGCCAATACCTACGGCACTACCTGGGATACGCTGCAAAACTATAAGCACATACAGCCTATTAACTGGCAAAAGGAAGTATTTGGGCGTAAGGCGCAATTTCAAAATCATAATGTATCCATGAACGGCGGCACGGCTGCTACCAATTTTAATTTAAGCCTTACCGCCAATAAGGAAGATGGTGTGCTGCTGGAATCGGGGCTGGATCGTAAGATCGCTAACTTCAAGCTGGACCATAAAATCTCTGACAGGGTAAAAGCAGGTATTAATATGCGTTACCTGGATCAGGAAATTCACGGCGCAGGCACTACCAATAGCGGCACCCGCACTACCAACCGCTTACGCCATGCCATTAACTACCGCCCCTTTGAAATACCTGGATCGGCCGGGGGAATAGATGATTTTGATGAAGCCTATTTCCTGGCTTCCGCAGGAGCCACCAATCCCGTATTGCTTACACAGGCAGAGTACCGCGAGCAAAAAACAAAAGCTACTTACCTCACCGGGTATGTAAGCATTAACCTGGTGAAGAACCTCAGCTTCCGCTCTACCTTTGGTTATGATAATACCAGCATCCGGCAATCCCTTTTTTATGGAAAAATTACCAGCACAGCGCGGCTGTATGCTTCCCTGCCGGTGGCCTCCATTGGGGATCAGCAGAACAGCACTTTCAATAATTCCAACACCCTGCAATACACGCTGAGTAAATACAAAACCCATCATGATTTTACTGTGTTGGCAGGGCAGGAGATGGTAGAGTATTTATCCAGCACTAATTATGTAGAGACCCGGTATTTCCCGGCAGATATAAACGCAAACAAGGCGTTAACGAATATGGGCCTGGGTGCAGCGCCCACAGGGTCGGCTCAGCCATTGCCCTCCTCTACTGAAAACCCGCCCAGCCGTATTTTTTCTTTATTTGGCCGCCTTAGCTATGCATATGACGATAAATACCTGGCTACTGTTAACCTGCGTGCAGACCGCTCCTCGAAGTTTGCACCGGAGAATGGTACGCTGGTATTCCCATCCGCTTCCATAGCCTGGCGCTTTTCCGCAGAGCGGTTTATGCAAAGCCTTAGCTGGCTTACAGATGGTAAGCTGCGCTTTGGTTATGGCGCTGTAGGCAATAATCGTATAGGCGACCTGTTATACCGGCAGCTGTACGGGGTAACCGGCCAGTATGCATTTAACCATTCCATACTGCCGGGTTTTGCACCCTCTGCGCTGGCCAACCCTGCGCTGCGCTGGGAAAAGAATATAACGCGCAACCTTGGGCTGGACCTGGCCTTTTTTGACAACCGCTTACAGCTTACCATTGATGCCTATAAAAACACTGCGAACGATCTTTTACTGGCCGTGCAAATACCGCCAACAACCGGTTACACCACGCAGGTGCAGAACATTGGCGCTACCTCTAACCGGGGTATAGAGCTGCAGATAAGCGCTGCGCCTATACGGCAAAAGAATTTTACCTGGAACACGGATTTCAATATTGCTTTAAACCGCAACCGGGTGGAGAATCTTGGCGGCCCAACGCAGATCACCCGTAACTCAGGCTGGCAGGGATCTGATGGGGTAGATGATTATTTAGTGAAAGTAGGAGAGCCGGTGGGCCTGATGTATGGTTTTGTAACAGATGGTTTTTATACCCTCAGCGATTTTGACTATAATGCCGCTACTGCTACCTACACCATTAAGAAAGGTGTTGCGGTGAACGGCGTTTACGGCACCCCGCAGCCCGGCATGTTAAAGTGGAAAGACCTGAATGGCGATGGCGCCATCACTGCAGACGGCGACCGCCAGGTGATCGGTAACGCCAACCCTAAATTTACCGGTGGCTGGAACAACCAGTTCGTCTACAGGAACTTTGACGCCAGTATCTTCGTAAACTTTGTAGTAGGCAACGATATTTATAATGCCAATAAATTAGAGTGGACAGATGGTACTTTTCCAAATCTGAATATGATAAGCACCATGAAGAACCGCTGGACCAATATCAACAGCCAGGGCCAGGTAGTAACAGATCCTAATGAGCTGGCTGCGCTGAATGCAAATGCCGGCATCTGGTCGCCGGTGCGGGTGCAACGCTGGTGGCTGCATTCCTGGGCCGTGGAAGACGGCTCTTACCTGCGCCTGAATAATGTAACCATAGGATATACCCTCCCCAAACATATTACGGTGCGGGCTAAGATCTCAAGCCTTCGTGTATTCAGCACCGTGAATAACCTGGCGGTAATAACCGGTTATTCAGGTTATGACCCGGATGTTACGGCCCGCCGCACCGATCCCTTAACCCCCGGTGTGGACTTCGCGGCTTACCCCCGTTCCAGGACCTGGGTGTTTGGCGTAAACGTTACTTTCTAAACCTAAAACTTTGACAGCTCCCATGAAACATATATCCTACAGGCGCTTAAGCGGTATCATTATTATGCTTGCAGCCTTATTCACCATGCAGGCCTGTAAAAAATGGACGGAAGTAGAGCCCCGCTCCCAATACAATATACAGGAGGTTTTTTCAGACGTGTCCAACGCCACCTCTGCGGTAATTGGCGTGTACGATGAGCTGCAGGGCGATGCCGGCTATGGCATACGCATTAGCATGTATTACCCCTATGATTCAGATGAAGGCATTGTGAGCGGCAATATTGATAACGGCCGCAGGGGGGTAGGCCGCTACCAGCTGCTGCTTACCAACGCAGAAATATCCAACCCTTTCCGGCAGCTGTACCGGGGAGTGGAAAAAGCCAATCTTTGCATTGAGCAGATCCCATTAATGCAATTATATACCAGCGGCACAGATGATCAGAAAAAGGAATTGCGCCGTTTGTATGGAGAAGCCCTGACGCTGAGAGCCCAGTTTTACATGGAGCTTATCCGTAACTGGGGCGATGTGCCTGCGCCCATGATCCCTTCTTACGAGCAGGCCAACCTGTTTATTGGCCGCGCAGACAGGGACTCCACTTACGATAAGCTGCTGGCCGACCTGGCCACAGCCAAAGACCTGCTGCCCTGGCGTACAGAAGTACCGCGTAATGAGCGGATAACCAAAGGTGCTGCTATGGCCTTACGCGCAAGAATAGCGTTGTACCGTGGCGGTTATGCGCTGCGCCGCAACGGGCAAATGGAAAGAAGGAGCGATTACCTGAAATACTACACCATTGCCCGGGATGAATGTGCGGAGCTGATGCAGCACCGCGGCGAACATACGCTGAACCCGGATTTCAAAGACATCTGGAAAAATGTAACCGCTTTTAAATACGACCCGCAGGGCGAAGTGCTGTTTGAAGTAGGGGCCGGCGGCGGCAACGGCAACAGCGACAGCCGCATGGGCAACTACGATGGACCTAATTTAAATGCAGCATCGCGCTACGGGGCCGGTGGCGGCGGCATTGTAATGTTGCCCAATTATTTTTATGCTTTTGATTCGGTAGATACCCGCCGCGATGTAACCATAACATCGTACCAGGTAACATCCTCATCTAATATAAGATCACAGCGCCGCCTGGGCGAATTAAATACAGGCAAATACCGCCGCGACTGGCGGGTGCCCTTATTACCCGGCAACGTTTTAAACGTAGGATATAACTGGGTGCTGATCCGTTTTGCGGATGTGCTGTTAATGTTTGCAGAAGCGGAGAATGAGCTTAATGGCAGCCCCACCGCCGCTGCTATTGCCGCTTTTGAAGAAGTGCGCAGGCGCGCTTATAAGGGTAATGAAAGTAAGATGGGCGCCACACCGGTAACCAAACAGGAATTTTTTAATGCGCTTGTAAATGAGCGTTATCTTGAGTTCGGGCATGAAGGCATCCGTAAATATGACCTGCTTCGCTGGAACCTGCTGGCCGCCAAGCTGGCGGAAACCAGGACAAAGATCCAGCAGATCCGCGACCGTACCGGGATATATAGTTTTGTGCCGAGATATATTTACTGGAAAAATAACGGCGAGGAGATCCAGTATTATGTACCCGGCAGCACCGATGTTACAGCGGTTCCCTGGTACCAGCCCACGCAGGCGCCGGACCCGCTTACCGGATGGACCCGGGCAGATTGGGCGCAGCACCTGACCGTAACCAATGCCATTGATAACCTGGCGCTATGGGAAGGCCTGGCACGTTTTTTTGTTTCCGGTAAAAGTGAGCTCTATCCTTTTGATCAGGCCACTCTGGATGCGTATCAGGGCCGCCTGGATCAAAACCCGGGTTACTAATGCCCTGCTGCGTAAAGCGATGCAGATGAACGGAATGCGACGCAACGATGTTGAGCAGCGGGCAGCTGCCCGTACCAAAAAATTAATTGATATGCGAATGCAAAGAGCGTTTTTTTTACTATGGTTCATGATGGCTGCTGTTACCCTGACAGCGCAAACCACCATTCCACCAACTAAAATAACCGTTGCGCAGGATGGCAGCGGCGACTTTAAAACCATACAGGAAGCCGTTAATTCCGTGCGGGACCTGTCGCGGCTGCAGGTGAAGATCTTTATTAAGAACGGCATCTATAACGAAAAGCTGGTGATCCCTTCCTGGAAAACAAATATTTCGCTGATAGGTGAAAGTAAGGAAGGCACTATTATCAGCAGTAACGATTACAGCGGCAAACCTTTTCCCGGTAAAGACCCCAGCGGCAGGGACAAGTACGTGACATACACTTCCTATACGGTGCTGGTGCAGGGCAATGATTTCAGCGCAGAAAACCTGACCATACAAAATACCGCAGGCCGGGTGGGCCAGGCCGTGGCCCTGCATATAGAAGGCGACCGTGTTGTGATAAAGAACTGCAGGCTGCTGGGTAACCAGGATACCCTATATGCCGCTAAGGAAAGCTGCCGGCAATACTACCAGAACTGCTATATAGAAGGCACCACGGATTTTATTTTTGGAGAGGCCACCGCCGTGTTCCGGGATTGTACCATTAAAAGCCTGATAAACTCTTATATAACGGCCGCGTCTACACGGCAGGGGCATGCATTTGGATTTGTGTTCCTTAATTGTAAGCTGGTGGCGGATACTGCTGCTAAAAAGGTTTACCTGGGCAGGCCCTGGCGGCCTTATGCCAGAACGGTTTTTATTCATTGTGAACTGGGCAGCCACATTACTCCACAGGGCTGGGACCCCTGGAAGGGAGATGCCATGTTCCCCGATAAAGACAAAACTGCCTATTACGCGGAGTATGGGAATACCGGCCCCGGGGCTGCCGTAACAGGCCGTGTAGCATGGTCAAAACAGTTAACTAAAAAGGAAGCGGAACAATATACCATTAAAAATATTTTAGGGGGCGCCGATAACTGGACCCCCTAAACGCTTTTGTCAGGCGCCCTGGCCGATGTTGATGCTAAGCCCGCCATCTACCACAAAGGTGGCGCCGGTTACGTAGTCGCTATCAGCAGATGCCAGGAAAACGGCAATGCCGCTGATATCTTCCGGTTTGCCCGCCCGCTTTGCGGGAATGTGCTGTTCCTTTTCTTTGCGCACCTGTGCATTCTCCATGGCTTCCTTATTCATATCGGTAAGGATCATGCCAGGGGCAATGTTGTTTACGCGGATCCCTTTGTCAGCCACTTCCAGCGCAAGGCTTCTGCTAAAATTTTTGATAGCTGCTTTAGAGGCATTATAGTCTGCATTGCCGGCCGTATTCACCTCTTCATGAATAGAGCTGATGAATATGATATTTCCATCCTTCAGACCCGGCTGGTTTAAAAATGCCCTGCTGCAATAAAAGGGGCCGTAGAGGTTTGTTTTAATACAGGTATCAAAAACATCCGTAGGCATATCCTTTACCGGTACATTGCTGCCATTGACCGCCGCATTATTCACCAGGAGATTCACCGTTCCGAACTGCTCATTTACCTTGCTGAAAGTTTCTTTTACGGCTGCTTCATCTGCAACATCCAGCTGAAAATAAATGGCCGCACCACCGTCCTTTTTTATTTGAGCAGCAAGCTGTGCTGCTGCGGCCTCATCAGAATGGTAGATAATAACAACCTTTGCACCTTCTGTAGCATAAGCCAGTGTAATAGCCCGGCCAATGCCGGCATCAGCGCCGGTTATAAAGGCTACCTTGTTTTCAAGCTTCTTCATTTTTCAATTATTAAATGAGCATTTGGTAATACTTTCCTAATTTAATAAAAGGAAATAAGATACGCTACTCTATGAACAGAAAAGCTGAATTTGAATCTATAGAACATCATGGAATTATTGGTAATATGCGCACGGCGGCCCTGGTATCGTTAACGGGGAGTATTGATTTTCTTTGCGCCCCCAGGTTCGATTCTCCTTCTGTGTTCGCTTCACTGCTTGATCCCAAGGCCGGCGGCGCATTTACCATTACCCCAAAAATGAAGGATGTAGTAACCAAGCAGCTGTACATTCCCTTTACAGCCGTGCTCATCACCCGCTTTTTTTCCGATACCGGTATTGCTGAGATCACCGACTACATGCCGGTGATGCCGGATACCTGCAACAGCTATAACGTAATTGTGAGAAAGGTTACCGCCATAAGGGGGAATATTGATTTCAATATGCATTTTCAGCCCCGTTTGAACTATGGCAGATCCATGCACACAGCCGCCGGAGATGATAACAGCATCTTGTTTGATTGTAATGAACAGGCAGTGGAAGGACTTACCATTCGTTTATCCGCCGGCGTGAAGCTGAAGATGCGGAAAGAGGATGCCTACGCCAATTTTACGCTGAAAGAATCCGGGACCGTTCATTTTGTAATGGAATCAGTAAAGAAAGGGCAGGAGCAATACCTTTCCGACCTGGAATTTTTTGTACATCATACCTATTTTGAAACCATCCGCTACTGGCGTTCCTGGACCCGGCAATCAACCTACAAAGGAGGCTGGGAGAGCATCGTAATGCGATCGGCCATTACCTTAAAATTACTGACCTGTATAGAACATGGTTCCGTAATTGCAGCCCCTACCTTTGGGCTGCCCGAAGAAATAGGCGGGCTGCGTAACTGGGATTACCGTTACACCTGGATCCGGGATGCGGCCTTTAGCATGTACGCATTTTTAAAGCTGGGCTTTCATAAAGAAGGCAAAGCCTTCCTGGACTGGATCATTAAACATGCTAAAGAGAAAGATATGCATTTGATTTACCGGGTAGATGGCGGTACGGACGTGGATGAAATTGAATTTGCGCACCTGCAGGGCTACAAACAATCACACCCGGTAAGGATTGGCAACGACGCCAATAAACAGCTGCAGCTGGATATACACGGCGAACTGCTGGACACGATTTACATCTACAACAAATTTTATGAGCCGGTAACGCACGAGCTATGGGAGCTGATTGAAAGAGAAGTGAATTATGTGATCGATAACTGGGAAAAAGCAGATCACGGCATCTGGGAGATCCGGCAAAAGAAAAAGCACTTCCTGAATTCCCGCTTAATGCTGTGGGTAGCTATGGACCGGGCTATTAAGATAGGCCGGGACCGGTCGTTTCCCTTCCCCGTACAAAAATGGGAATCGGTAAGGGATGAAATTTACAACGACATTTACCACAACTTCTGGAACGAGGAGCAGCAGGCATGGGTGCAGCATAAAACAAATGGCAAAGCAGGCGATACCATAGATGCCAGTGTGCTGCTAATGCCGCTGGTGCACTTTATAACCCCTGAAGAGCCGCGCTGGAAAGCCACCATGGAAGCTATTAACAACAAGCTAAGGCTGGATGTGCTGATATACCGCTACGATAATGATATTGATGGATTTGACGGGCTAACCGGTAAGGAAGGTACTTTTAACATGTGCTCATTCTGGTACATTGAATGTTTGGCAAAATCAAAAAGGCTGGATGAAGCCATAGAGAATTTTGAAAAAATGCTGGGCTATGCCAACCACCTGGGACTGTTCTCAGAACAGATCAGCAAGAAAGGCGAGCACCTGGGCAACTTTCCGCAAGCCTTTACCCACCTGGCTTTAATAAGCGCAGCACTGGAGCTTGATAAACAAATAGGCCGGCTGAATAAAACCGTAGACGTTTAATTTGCAGGCTTGTGGAACGGCACCGTAATACCGGTAAAGTCCTGCGACCGGAAACTACGGGGCTGCATTTTTTCCCCTGCATCTTTTCTTTTTATAATAAAGGTAATACCGCCATATAAGCCGGTAATCTTTGCCAATCGTATATCCATATTAGTTAAGTAGTCGGCGGTACGGATGCCCCACAGCTTTCTGAAAAGCGGTGTTAAGCGGTTATATATTTTAAAGGTCCACTTAGTGTTTGGCTTGGCATGCCCCTCCGCAACCACCCGCGGCACCACCAGCAGGGGGCAAAGGGTTTTCTGGTACTCCACCGTATAGCCCTGCTGCTTTAAATAATCGAGGGTATGAATATCAAAGCAGTGAATATGCTCATGGGTCCTTTTAAGCCGTATATTTTCCGCCACTAGGGCAGGATTGTCGTGCGGCACCGTTATCACCAACACCTTATTGGTAATTCTCAGTAATTCCTGCACAGCCATTTTATAATCCGTTACATGCTCAATGGTTTCGCTGCAAAGCACTGCATCAAATGACCGGTCTGCAAAGGGCAGGTGGTGAATGTCGCAGCAGGCTGCATTTATATTGAATATTTCGCCGGCCATTCTGCAGGCATAGTCCGACAGGTCCGTTGAGCGTACCTCCACTTTAAACAGGGTTCTTACCAGGTTAGCGGTATAACCTTCCGCGCCTCCCACATCAATAAAGCTGGAAAAGGAAAAACGTCCCAGCGCGTTTAGAATGGAGCGGGTAACCATATACCGGGCAATATTGCTGGTGGCCGCATATTTGGTGCGGTAGCCATAAATGGGCTGATGGGAGAAGTGAATGCCGTCAATGGTTTTGGAAAACCATGAGTTAACAACTTTTTTAACCTCCTGGGTATACGGGTCCTGGGTAAAGCTTTCGCCGGATGAAGTGATCATGCTGGTATAGACAGCAGCGTGGAGGCGAAAGGTTGGGTACGGTAGAAAATAACTTTACTGCATGGGCAGCTGATCAAATAAATAATACAAAGGCGATTCCTCCAGCACTTTCCGCTCACCTTCTTCCCACTTAATAAGCCGTATAAAACCTTCCGCTATTTCAATACCGGTAATATCCCCGTCACTAAAACAGCAGCAGCCGGTATTAAAATAGGTGGGCTGCACCATAGTTTTTACAAATTGTTTGCCGGCATATTCTGCGCGGCGCTTTTCCAGCGCAGCCTGCAGGGTGTTCATGAGCGCTGTATTGCCTGCCTGCTTTGCTTTTTCCAGCTGTTTTGTGATCCGGTCTATATGATCAAGGGATGCAAAAACCGGTTTATGTGTGTGCCCGGAAATTAAGAACGTGTTTTTATATTGCAGGGTCCATTCATACATCACCACATTATGGCGGTCTGCCAGGTCAAACGAATCGGAAATAGTATCCGGATGAATGTCCAGGAAGCGCTGGATGGGCGTCCAGATGGCGGCTACAAACCATTTGGAAAAGGCATTGCCATCGCTCCGCTGGTCGCCCTGGTGGCCGTGTGTTAACAAAAAGGAGTAGGTTTGGTTGTTATAGGGTATTTGCAGCACCAGGCCTTCATACACCTTTAGCTTTTCGCCAAAGATGGGTTTCAGGAACTGTTGGCGGGGTATCAGGTAATTCCATTCCAGGTCATGATTCCCGAAAATACGGTAATAGCGGGTCTGCTGCAGAAACTTTGCTTCTTCCAGTAAGCTTAGCCGGTTTTTTTCAATTACCGTGGTGGGCTTGTTCTCCCAGAGCTCTTCACAGTCGCCCAGGTTTATGAGCGTATAGTCATTACTGTAATACCAGCTCAGGGCGGTCATATAATTGCTTTCTGCTGCTGCAAAATCGTCGGCCGCATCTTTGCCACCCTTGTGCTGGTCGGAGAAGATGATGAAACGCGTGTTTTCCGGCAGGCATGAAAAAGTGACGCCGCGGTTGGTTTTCCCTTTCTGCAGCTCCTGCAGCAGCTGGCTGAGTGAGCTGAAAACAGCAGCCTGTTTGGGATGGGATGATAACCTGTCTGCCAGCCATATTACGGGTTTGCGGAATATTTTCCGGAAAAGTTTCTTCACATTCAATCTCTTTAAGATCTGGGTATAAGGCGCTAAATTAAAGATCATATTGCCTGCCGGGCAAAATAATATGGAAAGAAGTGCCTTTGCCCAGCCTGGAATCTGCAAACAGATACCCGTTATGATTAGCAACAATGCGGCGGCAAAGCGCTAAGCCAATGCCGGAGCCGGGATATATATTCCTGCCATGTAAGCGCTTAAAAATTTCAAATACCTGCTCCGCATACTCTTCCTCAAAGCCTATCCCGTTATCTGTTAGAATAAAGCGATAATAGGCGGTACCTATAAATGGCCTGGTAATGTATCTTGATACATCTTCAGGCGCAATAAGGCCTGAGCGGATGGTGATATGCGGTATAACACCGGGCGCGGTGAATTTTAGTGAATTGCTGATCAAATTATTAAACAGCTGGTTCATCTGAAACCCGATGGCCTCTATCTCCGGTAAGTTTGCCACTTCGATCACTGCCTGTTTCTCTTTAATTTTTAATTCAAAATCCCCGATCACTGCGGCAACTGTTTCATTTAAATTTACTGGCTGCATTAAAATGTCATCTTTTAAAAGACGGGAAAATTCAAGCAGGTCTCTTATGAGCATGCTCATACGCTCGGCAGAGCCCTGGATCTTTTCTATTAAAATGCTGCTCTCTGCAGCCAGGTTTTGCTGCTTTTTCAATACATCAGAGAAGATGCGGATCTTACGGAGCGGCTCCTGCAGGTCATGGCTGGCTATATAGGCATACTGTTCCAGCTCTTCATTGGAATGCAGCAGCCTGGTATTGGCGTCCTCCAGTTCTTCATTAGCAGCCAGCAGCTCTTCATTAGCGGTTGCCAGTTCTTCTGTTTGTTGCTGTACTTCATTTTCCAGCGCCAGCTGCAGCTGACGCTGAATGGTAATATCCCGGGCGGTTCCGTTCAGGCTTACCGGTTTCCCCGTTTCATCAAAAGTAGTTTGGCCGTTTAAATGGAGGATACGCCTTTTCCCGTCCGCCAGGTTAATGAGGGTATATTCACTATCGTACCTGCCGCCGGATGCAGGGTTCAGCGCGTTTTCAAAAGTACGGGCTGCGGCCGGCCGGTCATCTTTATTAATGGCCTTTAATTTTTCTTCCAGGGTGGTGGTTTGCGTTAGAAAGCCAAACCAGCTTTGCATGCGGTCAGAGCAGGTGATCTTATCCGTTTTTGCATCCCAGGCCCAGGTGCCTAATTCTGCCAGCTCTATAGCGCCGCGCAGGTTAGCTTCCACCTCTTTTATCGCCTTCTTTTGTTGCTCCTGTTCAGTAATATCCTGTAAGGTGCCGTTGAAGCGATAAGCTTTTTTATCCTCCCCAAATCGTGCGAGTCCCCTTGCCCTTACTATGCGGTCTTTTTGTGTTGCCGGGATAATGATGGTGTATTCAATATCATAATGGCCGCCGGATTCAAATTGCAGGGCATAATTAATAGCATCTGTTACCCGCTGCTGGTCCTGCCGTGCTATTACATCTATTATCAGCGATGATGGAATTTCCTCACCGGGTTGCAGTCCCAGCCATTCTTTGAGCCGGACGTTAGCCGTATATTTATTCGTAACCGGGTTCAGATCCCAGGTACCCAGTTCGGTAGCATCCACTGCCAATTCCAGCAGCGCTTTACTTTCGGCCAGCTGCTGCAGGTTTATTATTTTATCTGTAGTTTCTGTACAGGTTACCAGCACACCGCCGGTTTCGCCGGCTTCATCACATACCGGGCTATAGCTAAATGTCCAGTACACATCTTCGAGCTTGCCGTTCCGGTAAATAGGAATAAGTTGGTCTTCGCTCCAGGTAGCTTCGCCGCCGGCCAGTACCTGGTCTATAAGAGGTTTGATGACCGGCCATATTTCCGGCCAGCAATCTGCCCCTTTTTGCCCAAGTGCAGTGGGGTGTTTGCCATTATTACCCAGGCTGGGGCGGTACGCATCGTTATAAAACTGTAACAAGGTTTCTCCCCACCATAAGAACATGGGGAATTTAGAAGAAAGAATAATCCCAATAATTGTACGCAGGCTTTGTGGCCACTGGTCGGGGGTACCCACGGGTGTTATTGACCAGTCATAGCTGCGTGTTAACCTGCCCATCTCGCCACCCCCTTTAAGAAAAGGATAGCTTTTTTCCATCACCGTTATAGTCACAGGTAAAGTTTAAATGCTAAATGTTAATGCGGGTGCGGATTAATAAATGCCTGATATTATTCCATTTCTGACCATTCATTGTAATCAGCCAAACTGTTATAAATATAAGCAATGCATTTAAATTTAAGGCTTTAGTTTCATGAATAGGGGAAAATACCAGTATCCAAAGTCATCCGAAGAACAGCGCATGGTAATTATTTTATACGTAAGCATAAAATAGTATCTTACTCCTGATGAAAAACAGCATAAAGCTCTCCACGATCATATCAGCAGTACTGCTGGTATTAAGCGCATGCTCGGTCATGCGCAAAGCCAGGGGTAATAAGGAGCTGCAGTGGTATAAAAGCAGAACCTGGGCTGATGGCATGCCGCAGCAAATGTTCACCGGTTTTAATTACAGCACCTTTTACCGCCAGTACCATGCCGATTCCCTGCGCTGGAAAAAAGCTTTCCGTTTTATAAAGGAACACAACCTGCAGGAAATAGCTCCCGGTAAATACCCGATTGACAGCAACATTGTGTTTGCATCCGTTACCGAGGGCCCTTTACGTGCCTTTGAGCAAACCAAATGGGAATTTCATAAAGATTACACCGACATCCAGTACATTATAAAAGGAAAGGAGATGATAGGCGTGACGCCGGTAACCGTTACACCTGCAAACCCCTTTGCAGGTATTGACACCAGCGCTGCAAAATATTACACGGCGCAGCCGGATACCCTTTATATGCTTTTCCCGCACGATGCGCACCGCCCCACCATACAGGTACCCGGCGAAACCATTGTTAAAAAGCTGGTTATAAAAGTGAAGGTGGTAGATCTGCCCGTGAAGTAACTTGCTGGCCTGATGATATTTAAAAAGGAGCTGCAGCACGCAGCTCCTTTTGTATATGTTTAATGTTTAAAAAAGCTATCCGGTACCTCCGTTACAGGACTGTTGCCAACACTGTATTTCAGGCCCAGTGAAAATCCGCCGCCGCCTTCAATAAAATCAAGCGTAAAGGGGTGCAGCCCTTTACGCAATGCCACCTGCCCCGATTTTTCAATGGGTGCATGCTGCCCGTCGTTATTTACCACTTCCTTATCGCCAATGGTTAATACGCCGCCATCATCACACAGGAAATAAAAGCTGTATACACCTGTTTCCGGTACATCAATAAAGCCGGTGTATTTCAAACCAAAGCTGGGCGCATTTACAGAAGCCGGCACTACCAGGTCCTTTGCCACAAACTGGCTGTCGGGTTCAGAGGTTTTCATGCCGCCTGTATTTAAGTAATATTTTTTATAGTAAGCGCATTGCAGCCCTTCCTTTACAGGGGCAAAGGTTTGTACAGCCGACTGGTAAGCCTCTTTTTTATATTGCAGCGTATAAATATCACCGCGGGTACGGCCGGGGCTAAACGCTGCCAGCTTAATGGTAACCGGTTTTGTAATTACCAGCGGCTTATTTAATGCAGGGGAGCTGAACTGCGGCAGGCTGCCATCTGTAGTGTAATGCAAGGTAAGGTCGGGCAGCGGCTTTTTAATATCCAGCACGGCCTGGTCTACAAATACATTCTGTGCTGTAAAGCCGCCCAGGTCAGGCAGGCGGTAATGCACCTTTAATGTTTCCAGCCGTTTGAAATGAGCGGGCAGGCGTTGCTGAAAGGCGGTATAGTCAAGGTTTTTGCTCCATACCCTTTCCGCTAATGCAAGCATGCGGGGAAAGTATAAATAATCGGCACGGTGCTCGGAAGGTACACGTTCCGACCACAGGTTGGCCTGCGCGCCAATGATGAACGATGCCTGTTCCGTAGTAAGCTTTTCCGGTACTACCTTAAACTTGTAAATATTGGAAAGTGAATTAGCATCGGGCTGGTTATCAAAATACAAAGGGTTACCGGGGCTCATAATTACATGGTTGCCGTTGCGGGCCGCTGTAACAGGGGCATCCGGCACCCAGCTGCGCCAGTACATTACATTGGCAGTAGGGCTGATACCGCCTTCCAGGATCTCGTCCCAGCCTATGAGCTTTCTGCCTTTGGACTGGAAAAAACGTTCCATGCGTTTTACGAAATAACTTTGCAGCTCTGCTGTGTTCTTCAATCCTTCTTTTTCCATCAGCGCAGTGCAGGCGGGGCTTTGGGCCCAGCTTTTACGGTCTACCTCATCTGCGCCCAGGTGAATGTATTCCGATGGGAATAAGGCAATGATCTCTGAAAAAACATTTTCTGCAAATTCATAGGTGCCTTCGTTACAGGGGCAGATGGGTGTGGAGAACAGCTCGCCCCATTTGCTGCCGCCTTCGCAGGACAGGTCCGGGAACTGATGTATAGCCGCCATCATATGTCCCGGCATATCAATTTCAGGAATAATATCAATGTAACGTGCAGCCGCATATTTTACCAGGGCTTTTATTTGCTCCTGTGTATAAAAACCGCCGTATAAGGTTTTGCCATCCCGTTTAATAATATGGGAGGCGTCAATAGCCATATCAGGGTTCTCTTTCGACTGGCGCATGCAGGCCGAATCGTTCTTATCAAACGTGCGCCAGGCGCCTTTTTCCGTAAGCGCAGGGTATTTTTTGATCTCTATACGCCAGCCCTGGTCATCTGTTAAATGCAGGTGCAGCTTGTTCATCTTATACAGCGCCATCAGGTCCATTAACTTTTCTATGTATTGGATGCTGAAAAAGTGCCGGGATACATCCAGGTGAAGGCCTCTCCATGCATAGGAGGGTTCATCCGTAATGGTAAGCGCCGGCACGGGCAGGCGCTGCGCGGATGCTGTTCTTTTTTCAACGGCCAGGGGCAAGAGCTGCCGCAGGGTTTCCACTGCGCGGAACATACCGGCGCCGGTTTTGGCTGATAGTACCACCTGGCTGGCAGATACATTGATCCGGTATCCTTCCGCAGCGGTGATGCTTTCATCCTTCCGCAGCACGATCTGTCCTTTAGCCGCTGTGGCTAATGGTTTGCCTAATGCCTGTTTCATGAGGCGCTGCAGCTGTACTGCTGCATTTTCAAACCCGGCATCTGCCTGGATGGTAGTGCGCGGCGTAATTGAAAATGTTCCGCTACCGGCTTCCAGTGAAGCAGGGTAGGGGATCAACGGAAAGCTGGCATTCGTTTGTGCGCATACGTAAGCGCCCTGCAAGGTAATGGCTGCTATTAACAGCAGCCTGGAAAGAAGACGTGTCATTGTTCTGTTTAAACAGGTAAAGCTACTGAAGGGTTCAGCGAAAAACAACACATGCGGAAAATGGCGGTATTAATTGGTTAAAATGTATCATTATCTTTATGCCCCTAAACCTATCGCATGCAAAGTAAAACGGTTCTGTTGCTAGGCGCCAATTCCGATGTAGCCAAAGCGGCCATTAAACAATACACCGCCAAAGGTTACCGGGTAATAGCGGCCTCCCGCAGCACTGCTGCGCTGCAGGCTTTTGTACAGCAGGAGGTGCCGGAAAAGGAGCAGGTGACCATCCTTTACTTTGATGCAGCCGATTTTACAAGCCATGCAGGCTTTTACCAACAGCTGCCTGAAAAGCCCCACATTGTGGTATATGCCGCCGGTTACCTGAAACAGAATGAGGAAGCCCTGCTTGATTTTGAAGGCAGCTTTCGTATGATGCAGGTACATTATGCAGGCGCCGTATCTATCCTGAATATTATTGCCATGGATAAGGAAAATGAGCGGCTGGAACGTATCATAGGCCTGTCGTCGCTTTCAGGGGTAAGAGGGCGTAAGAGCAATTTTATTTACGGCAGCACCAAAGCAGCCTTTACGCAATACCTGGCCGGCTTGCGGCAGTACCTTTTCTCGCGCCGCATTATTGTAAATGTGATCGTGGCCGGTTATATCCGTAGTAAAATGACGGCCGGACTAAACCTGCCGGAGCCCTTAATGCTGGAGCCTGCCTATATTGCTGCAGCAGTAGTGAATGCAGGCAGCGGCTTTACCATTGTACCCGGTTTTAAATGGAAGCTGATCTATACCGCGCTGAAATGGATGCCGGAAAGGCTGGTAGCCAGGCTGCCGTAAGATTCAGCTGCTCCTGAACTGGTTAAAGGATTGCCAGTATTTGTCTTTATAAATAGTGAAAGCTATTTCAATTTGCGCGGCATACCGGTCTTTTATGTCGTACACTACTTTGGAGGGTTTCCGGAAATCTTTACATGCAAAGAAGATCTCTCGCACGCTGTTGGCGGTTTGCCGGCCAATGTTCAGATAGCCTTCATAATCTTTCAGCTCGCTTAATATGGCATCTTCAATCTCGTTCAGCAGCTGGTAGGTAGCATCATTGGGCATGCCGCCATCATTTTTGCTGCCGTATTTTATTTCAACGTTTAAGATCCAGGGGTGGGAGGCTTTACTATCCCATTCCAGCAGGTCGGTGTTAATGACTGCCAGCAGCATATTGCCGTTCTTCAGCTTTGCTTCCAGCATGGCGTAATTGTCATTTTCCGTATCGTGCCGGGTGCCTTCATATTTTTCGATGAACTCTTTCTGCCGCCAGATCAGGAAATCCTTCAGCTTTTCAATAGGGATCCATTCCTGTTCTGCTTCATGGTTCGGGATCACCTTTAAATTATCAATAGTGGTGGCAAAGTTCAGCTCACCCAGGTAGGTATCCAGGTAAATGTAGATGCCGTTAATGATGGTTTGTTTATTTTCTTCATTCAGCTCATCATGCGTGATCACAATATCTATTTCATCAGGATACTCCGCAATTTCGTTCGCATAAAAGCGCATTGTATCACTGTTAAACAGGTGGCCGGCCATTTTAATGTTACTGTTACGGATGTCCGACGCCGGTTTAAAAGCAGTGAACTTCCAGCCCGGAATATCAGGAGCCGATTGTATCAGCTCCTCCACGAAAACAATATGTTTAACAGCTCCTTCTGCGGTGATCACCAGGTCCACAGTATTATCATCCAGCATACCGGTTAAAAAGTAAAAGCCTTCTTTCAGCTCGCCCAGCCTGGCCGACAGCTTATCAAAAAATACCTTTTCAATATCGCCTCTTTCCTTCACCACCTTAAAAAATGTCTTTTCATTTTTCCGGAACCAGTTCCAGAAATCTTCATAAGATCTTATAGGCGCCTCTTTTTTGGAAAAAATGCTTTTTAAAAGACCCATTGCTGTCAGCTTTTTTAGTTCGGTTAGATCAGGGTTGAAGATAAGCACTTTTTAGCATGAAGATGTGCTGCTTTGCTGTTAATTACCGGAGAAGTATCTTATATTGCGTGTCAATCTAACACTCATTGAACCACGGATGTATGAAAAAGCTACTTGTTATACTGCTTATAGCCTGCAATGCTGCTGCCCATGCGCAGTCCTCCACTAACTTCCATGACTGGGCTGCTACGCCTCCAATGGGCTGGAATAGCTGGGATTGTTACGGCCCCACCGTTACAGAGGCGGAGGTAAAAGCCAATGCGGATTACATGGCTAAAAACCTGAAAAAATACGGATGGGAGTACGTGGTGGTGGATATACGCTGGTACGTGGCCAATGATAAATCACATGGTTACAATGAAAAAGATCCGCAGTATAACATAGACGAATACGGCCGTTTTCAGCCGGCAGCGAACCGTTTTCCATCATCAGCCGGCGGCAAGGGCTTTAAGCCCCTGGCGGATTACCTGCATAGTAAAGGACTGAAGTTCGGCATCCACATTATGCGGGGCATACCGGTAATAGCGGTACAGCGTAAGCTGCCCATTAAAGGTACCCAGCTCACCGCGCAGGACATTTACTCCGATAAAGACCAGTGCCTTTGGCTGCACGATATGTACACCGTGGTGCCTGGAAAGGCAGGGGCGCAGGAATATTACAACGCCCTTTTTGAAATGTATGCATCCTGGGGACTTGATTTTGTGAAGGTAGATGACCTGTCGGCGCCCATTTATTTTGCGGAAGAAATAGAAATGATCCGTAAGGCCATAGACCGTTCGGGCAGAAAGATCGTGTTAAGCACCTCGCCGGGAGAAACACCCATCGCGCATGCGGAGCACGTACAGCAGCATGCCAATATGTGGCGCACCGTGAACGATTTCTGGGATAGCTGGGAGCCGTTAAACGAGCACTTTGAAGTATTTGAGCGCTGGAATAAATGGCGGGCAGCAGGCGCCTGGCCTGATGGCGATATGCTGCCTTTAGGGCGCATAGGCATAAGGGCAGAGCGTGGTAATCCGCGTATGACCAAGTTCACCCGTTCCGAACAATATACCTTAATGACCTTATGGTGCATCTTCAGATCACCGCTAATGTTTGGCGGCAACCTGCCGGACAATGATGCCTTTACCACTTCACTGTTAACCAATAAAAGGGTGCTGGCTGTTTTGAATCATAGCACTAATAACCGGCCGCTTTTTAACGATGCTGACAAAGCCGCCTGGATAGCCGAAGAACCGGGCACGGGCGCACGTTACCTGGCTGTTTTTAATAAGGCGGATAAGGAAGCGCCTGTTTCCGTGAACCTGGAACAGCTGGGCATTACCGGCCCCGGCGCCATTACAGATCTTTGGAGCGGGAAAGCAATGGGTAAATTCTCCGGCGTATTTGCTCCGGCCATTCAGCCGCACGGAGCAGGGCTATATAAAATAAAGTAAGCCATGTTCTAATTCAGTACCTTCAGTGGAATATGGAATTGATAGATATCATCGGGTTTATAGCGGGCATCTGCACCGCAACATCATTAGTGCCGCAATTAGTTACCACGCTTAAACAGAAGAAAGCGCAGGAAGTGTCGCTGTTCATGTTCATTGTTTTGCTCATGGGCAATGCCTTGTGGATCTGGTTTGGCGTGGCTAAGTCGGAGCTGCCTATTATATTAACCAACTCATTTTCGCTGCTGCTGAATATTATTATGCTGGTGCTGAAATACAAGTATAAGGACAATGAGTAGCGCTGTTAATAGGAAAGTACGGCTTTCCTATCCTGCGAAACAGCATGCAAGTTGTAGAACAATCTACCCAATCTATTATGCTGCGGTCAGCTAAACCATAGCCAGGCAGGCCGGTCCTTAAAACGGCACAGATTATGTAAAAGCTGTTAATGTCACCAAATAACTATCGCATGAAGCAGCTCACTTACAGTATGTTAGCACTGATCGCCGTAACACTTACCAGTTGCGAGGTAATAGGCGGTATTTTTAAAGCCGGCGTATGGACGGGTATTATAGCCGTAGCCATTGTAATAGGGTTGATCATTTTCCTGGTCACCAGGGGGCGAAAATAAAGGCCGGTCTTTTCTCTTTGTTATATCAGCAGGCGTTAGTCCGGACTGTTTAGAAAACTGCGCCAGCTTTGACGAGCAGTAAAAATGATAACGTATTTAATGAATGGGCTGTTCCGCAAGGAGCAGCCCTTCTTTTTTGCTGCATTTTGAAAAATAAATATATCAGCGTAACTATACAGGACTAAACCTGCCTATACCATGAAACGAAGCCGGATACTTGCAGGTATCTCCTTTTTATTGCTTACTTTTTCATTTGCTGCCAATGCCCAAACAACCGATAGCCGGTTCATTACTTACACAGCGGATCTTAAAAAACAGCAGCTGCAGCTCTATTGGAAAGATGATCAGCACAAACCTTTCGGAAGCATCCAGCGTTTAAAGAGCTGGCTGGAAGCGCACAAACAGCGGCTGGTGTTTGCCATGAACGGCGGTATGTATAAACCTGATCATTCCCCGCAGGGTTTGTACATTGAGAACAGCATTACTCTTTCGCCGTTAGATACTGCCAACGGTAACGGCAACTTTTACCTGCAGCCTAATGGCGTGTTTTACATTACTACAGATAATATCCCGGTGATCTGCAAAACAGCTGATTTTAAGAATAACGGCAAAGTGAAATACGCTACGCAGTCCGGCCCTATGTTATTGATAGACGGGCAGCTGCATGCGGCATTTAAAGAAGGTTCTGCTAACCTGAATATCCGGAACGGGGTAGGAGTTTTGCCGGATGGCAGGGTGATTTTTGTGATGTCTAAAGAGGGGGTGAACTTTTACGATTTTGCGAATTATTTTAAAAGCCTGGGCTGCAGGAATGCGTTGTATCTGGACGGGTTTGTATCCAGGATGTATGTGCCGGAAAAGGAGTGGCAGCAGCTGGATGGGGATTTTGGGGTGATGGTGGGGGTGGTGGAGGAGAGATAGAAAGGTGCGTATCTGGTTTTTTGAATTATTGGATGACTACCCTGGAGAAGACGTTAAAAGAAAGTAGAATGAAACATACCGCATTAATTTTTTTTTTACAGGTGGCTTTTTTATATGGTTGTAAAGCCCAAAACAGTATGGGCAAAAAGTCGCCTAGTTGTACTCAGGAATATGATTCCATTCTACGGAAAAGGGTCTATACTAATGTTGATAAAATGCCAGAATTTGAAGAAGGAGAGCTAAGTTTAATGAAGTTTTTTAGAGATCATTTTCGGTACCCGAAAGATCAAGAGTTTTTTCAAGGAGCAATTAATTTAGTATTTGTGATTGCGGCTGATGGGCAGGTGCAGAATGGGCATATTGTAAATAAGCCAGATACATCATTGACATTAGTTGATAAGGAAGCTCTGAGAGTATTAAGCCTTATGCCCAAATGGAAGGCAGGGAGTTGTAGTGGAATAAATGTGCCTGTAAGAATGCTTTGGCCAATAAGGTTTTAAATTTTAGATAGCCCGCGCAAATTGCGTGGGCTTTTTGGCTTTATGAATTACGTGCCTTTTTTACTTTAAAATCCCCGAGCGCCATATCAATGAGGTTGAGGACAAATTTTTATTTTCTCTGGTACAACGAAGAAAGATCTTGATAAGGTTAATAAAGAGAAGGATAATTTAAAATAAGTTGACAAATGCCGCTACCAGAAAGGAATATTATTAAAGAAATAAAGGACTCTGATGATGTTTTGAATTTTATGAATGTGGCAAAACAATATTGCACATTCATTGAGAATTATCAGAGCAAAGATGTCAAGGAATTTTTATTGGTGATGCACAATAACTTATTGGTTCTTTACCAAGCCGGTAATAAATTACCTCATATTGATTTTCAGGAAGAGGCAGATTTTAAAGAAGAGATTGACAATGGGTTTTTAGAAAGAGTGATTATTTTTATAGCAGATCGGTTAGCGGATAGTCGTTATTATTTACATTTATTTAATCCGGCTGATAATAGTGATAATGAGGTTATTTATGGTGACCTGCTTGATGATCTTGGAGATATTTACAAAGATTTAAAGCGGTCGTTATTGATCTTAGATATTGGTACTGATGTTGCGAAAGAAAATGCGATCTGGCAATTTAAATTTGATTTAGACAACCATTGGGGCGACCATTGTATAAATGCCATTTATGCATCTCATTATTTTTTAAAAGAGGTAAATAAATAATTGGACAAAATACTAGAAATAAGGCTGCGGGCATCAACTTGTGGCCTTATTTGTTGAATATAGAGAGTAATGCAATGAGTGCAGAGAAGGCTACATTAAGCCAGAACTGCTGCTTCATACTCCGATTTTTGAAATTTACGCAGTTGCTGAAATAGTCCCATTTGATGGTTTAGGTCTCGTCTTATGGGCTATAGATAATGGTATCTGATCAATTTTAGGTAATGATTAAACATTTGAGATTCATAATAATTTATCATTTGATTTGCCTGGTCATAATAACTTTGCTGAAGTTTTTATTAGGAATAAGTATGGAGATCTTCTCCTATTTACTTTATTTCTATTTAGCTGGTTTTTTTTTAGGGGTTCTATTATACCCTTTTTTGCAGTTAATCCTCAAAATGACAAATTTTAAAAACGGTGTCGGCATATTCATTGATTCAATATTTTGTTTGGGACTACTTAACATTATTGGATTATTATTTTATCACAGGATTCTAACTTATGAACTGTTAATGGGAATAACGGGAAGCTTTAGCTTACGGGATAATATTTTGCTTGTACATGCCGTATCTTTTGTTGGTTTTGTATTAAGCATCTGCTTTCTGAATAAAAAACGGCCGTTCGGGTAGTTAAAGATAATAAAACCAAGAAAGCCTTTATTAGGCCTTGTTGTTTACTATTTGTATGAAGATACATCAACAGATAGCACTAAAAGTGCTTTATGCCGAAATTGGAAGTAGCATCCACCTCACACAACACGGGAAAAAATATTCTGTAATTTCCTATTTTCGCACAATATCACGAAAATCAGGTATGACCACGTTTAAAAGAATACTGTTACTCATTGCTTATATAATCATTACCGGTTACCTCTACCAGCTTTTCTTTGATAAGATCATAAACCAAAGCTCCTCCATCAGGTATTACAGCACAACCATTGAAGGGAGTACGGTAAAAGATCTGATCCTGGTGCTGATCTATTGCCTTATAACCTTTTTCATGGCCGTACGTGCACTGCGCATGTTAAAAGAACCCCGCTGGTGGCCGCTGTTCATCATCCTGGCGCTGGATGCGGCAGCAGTACCTGCAAGTATGCTGCTGGTTGTACTAAAGAGCCTTTATTGGAAAATAGGCGCGATGGATGTAAGCAGCCTGCTGGATCCCATTATATTGATCATTATATGCTCCCTTATAAATGCATTGTATTTTCTTCCCTACCAAAAGATCATAAAAAGAAAATCATAATAAAAAACCCTCCGGCTTTTCCGGAGGGTTTGTAAATACTGCTTCTCTGTATAAAACACTAATATTCTCCATCCAGCGCAAAAATGGGTTTGCGGTTCATCCATTTTCCGCGTGTAAAATCAGGGATATACTGCACCTGGCCGCCTTCTGATACCGACTGCTCGCTCAGCGGGGTAATAGCATACCAGGTAGCCAGGTCATACACATCCAGCGCATAGGGTGTACCGCGTTTAATGCTTTCCACGAAGGAATTGATCACAAACCAGTCCATGCCGCCATGGCCTGCGCCGGCAGTGTCGGCAGAGTAGCGCTTCCACAGCGGATGGTCATACTTAGCCATGTAGCTGTTAGCATCGGATTCATCACCGGCCTTTTCCCAGGTATGCGGCTTGCTTTTACCTTCTACGTACACGGATTGTACATCATCCATCCATAAGCCGTTGGTGCCCTGCACACGGAAGTTCAGCGAGTAGGGGCGGGGTGAGTTGGTATCGTGCGACAGCATGATGGTTTCCCCGTTATTGGTCTTTATTAGCGAGGTTACAATATCGCCCAGCTTAAAATCCACCTTTGCATTGGGATGGTTTTCGCCGCCATGATCTACGATGTATTTATGCAGCCCGCGCGATTTGGTAGCCATAGAAGTAATGCTCATCAGGCGGTTGCCGCGGTTAATGTTGATCATGTTGGCAACCGGTCCCAGGCCATGCGTGGGATACAGGTCGCCATTGCGGTGCACGGAGTGGTTGGTTCTCCATTTGGCTTCTGATAATGCGTTCTCGCCAAATTCCACACCACCGCCGTAATATTGTTTGCCGTTGTTAAATTTCACTTCACGCAGATCGTGCTGGTAACCGCCCTGCAGGTGAATAAGCTCACCAAACAGGCCCTGGCGCACCATATTCAGCACGGCCATCACATCCCTGCGATAGCAAACATTCTCCATCCCGAAAAGGGGTACGCCGGTTGCTTCGCTGGTGTTCACCAGCTCCCAGCACTCCTGTATGTCAGATGCGCCGCAAACTTCCACTGCAGGCGTTTTGCCGGCCTTCATGGCAGCTACGGCCTGTATGGTATGCCATTCCCAGGGAGTGGCTATAATTACAGCATCAATATCGTCACGTTTCAGCAGGTTATGAAAATCTTCCGGCCCATTGGTATACTCTGCTACCTTTTTAGCGCCGTAGGCTTTGCTGATCAGGTTCCGGGCTTTGGGAATGGTGTACTGCGTATCCGGATCTGCAATGGCTATTACCTCTACATCGCTGCGATGCAGGCAAAGCTCTAAATGCCCCAGCCCGCGGGCGCCTACGCCTATCAGGCCCATTCTTACCTTAGCTTTTTTTTCTGAAGCCATCAGCTGTGCCGGTGTTTGTAACAGGGAAAAACCTACCCCTGCTACGGCGGTGTTCCGTAAAAAGTCTCTGCGTTTCATAACGATTATAATTTGAAGAATATCTTTTTCTGGTATAACCAGTAACAAATATACCATTCCAAAGCCCATACTGCAAATGCAGATAATACAGCCTGTATAGCAGGCGATATGTGCAGCCAGCCGGTAAAGCCGTTCACGAAAATAGCTACAACGCCATTCAGCCACTGTGCGCCTACCGTTTCAAAAAGCAGGTAAATGAAAATGGAGTTCATGCCTATCACTACTGCTATCCAGGTACCACGCGTATGGTCCTTTACATCTATCCACCAGTATACCGCGGCCAGTATCAGCGTAACCCAGCCTAAGGAGGCCAGCACAAAACCGCCGGTGCTGATGCGTTTAATGATGGGCGAAAGACCGGAAAGGTCCGCGCCAAAACCCAGTACCAGCGCAATAATACCGGCTATTACCAACGCCTTTATTTTAACAGCGCTGCTGTAGCCGCTCATTAGCAGCTTACCTGCTGTTACGCCTAAAATGGTATGCGCCGCTGTGGGAATACAGTTAATGGCTACCCAGCCGTCCGGGTTTATCTTCCCCATCAGCAGAGTATCCATATAGGAGCCAAAGTTATGGCCTTCCACAAAGGGCTGGTCAAAACCGGGCACCAGTATAGTGCGGTATAGTACATCATTCAACATCACCATGCCCAATGCCACCGCTATCTGCACTTTAAATGAACGGCCTATCAGGAAATAAGCTACCAGCGTGGTGAATGATAGCTGCGTAAGCACATTCCACAGCTCCCATACTAACCGTCCTGCATATACGCAATGCAAACCGGTACCGCACAGGAACAGCTTCAGGCTGCGGATGGCAATGTGCCGGAAGTTATCTTGTTCGGAAACTCCTTTAGCCCGCTTGCGTGTTACGGCAATGTACATAGCAGTACCGGCCATAAACATAAATGAAGGCTGCACCAGGTCCCAAAAGCGGAGGCCGTGCCAGGGATGGTGAAAGAACTGTGTGATAAGCATATCAAACAGCCCGCCTATATGCAGCTCGTGTAACGATTCGTATACCCGGCAGCTTTCGCCGGCCAGCAGCAGCATAATAATGCCGCGCATCACATCCAGCGATAGTAACCTGCCATTTGCTTTTAGCTCAGTCATAGGGTTTATTCAAAGTTAACCTGTATAGCGGCTGCACCTGCGCCGGGAATGCGGCCTAAGCCGGCCGACCAGTCGCCTTTAGTGGCTATAATGCCCATTTTAAATGCCGTGGTAGCTGCCAGGCCTTTCAATTTACTACGGGAAATGCGCATTTCAAACTTAAATGTGTTGCCATCCTGCGCTTTATATCCTACGTTGTAAAATTCAGTAGCGCCGGTAGGGTCCCAGGAAAATTCATTGGGTGCGCCTTTATGGTTAAAGGGATCCAGCCAGTTGCCCAGCACCGTGCCTTCCAGCAGTACATCAAACCCTGCGCCTGCAAAGTCGGTTACAAAACCGGTGCCGGCATCGTTATCCGTATCCAGGTAAAAATCGTAGATGTCGGCATTGGCTTCTTTGGAGTTCACTTCCACCAGCATGTACACGTACGATGCATCATAGTCAATGGTGAGCTTTTTAAAGTACGTTTCACCGGCAGCCGGTGTTATCACATAATCCGTTACCGTAGCCCAGTCGGCAAAGCTGTTATCATCCAGCTTCACGGGCGATGTTTTGGCAATGTAGATCACCGTTGATCCTTCCGCTACCTTCCCGTTGTTATCAGTAGCATATAAGGTAGGCACATACTTGCCCTTGTCGGGATAGGTGTGCACCGGGCTGGCTTCTGTAGAGGTTCCCCCGTCGCCAAAATCCCATTTATAGGATACGGCTCCGGTGGTGGTATTGGTGAAGGTAACCGTCTTATCCTGGATGGCTACCGTGTACACGATATCCGCTGCAGGGGTGGTGTCATCTTTCTTACAACCCACTGTTATTGCAGCTAACAGCAGGCCGGTATATAAATGTTTGCTGATTTGCATAATAATACGGATTAATGATTAAGGATTTTGCTGGCACAGCTTGTTGGTCTGTACCTCATCGATCGGTATAAAATATATAATGCGGTTAGCATCCGGTTTTATGATCATGTTGGCATAACCGGTAGGCGCTGCCGCCAGGTTAATGTCAGATTCTTTTAAACCGGGCAGATGATAACCCCAGTACGTGCGGTTCATGTTCCGTTTATTACGGTACACATCAAAGTTGCGGTGCCCTTCAAAGGCCAGCTCTATACGCCGCTCCTTCAGTACCACATCCAGCGCGGTTTTGCCGGCAGGCAGCACTTTGTTGTACAACGCATTCTGCAAACCGCGGTTCTTGCGTATCATGTCCAGGTTATCCAGCGCTTCTGCAGTATTCCCTTTTTTAGCAGCTGCTTCGGCCTTGTTCAGGTACATCTCCGCCAGGCGGAAGAGGATGGGGGAGCTAAGCGTAGGGCTGCCTTCCTGGAAAGAGAACTTGCTGATGTAATATGTTTCAATGCCATTTTTCTTCTGCATGCTGCCATCCGGGTTCTTGGCCGGTACTATATAAGACCAGCGTATATCTTCAGGGTGTTCCGCCATGGTATCCCGCAGGGATTGGGAAGCATATTCCTCGCCCCAGCCGGAGTTGCCGTCGGAATAGATCATAGAAGCAATAGAGCCTCCTTTGCCATAATCATCCACCTTTGTAAAGGCAGCGCAGAAAATGGTTTCCCTGCCCGCCATGGCATTGGCGAACAGCTGCGGAAAAGTGGCGGCTGTTTCCAGGGAAAAGCGGTTAGAGCTTATTACCTTATCTGCATAAAAGGTAGTGCTGTCATTATTCTCCTTGTACAGGTAGGCTCTTGATAACAGCGCCCAGGCAGCTTCTTTGGAGCCGAACTGTACTCCGCGCGGCTGGTTCATCAGCGCTGCGCCTTTCGCTGCATCGGCTACTATGGCGTTGTATACTTCTGCAACCGTTGCGCGGGCCTTTAAGGCTTCATCGCTGGTAGAGGTGCGGAGGATAATACCCTGGCCGGAAGGGTTCTGCGTATAAGGCCTTGCAAACAAACGCACCAGGTTAAAGTGGCAGAATGCGCGCAGGAAATAACATTCGCCTATCAGCTGTTTAATGCCTTCATCCGGGTTAGTTATCTTTTCTGCAGATTCTATTACCGTGTTGGCATCGTTAATGATCTTGTAAGAGATATACCAGAAGTAACGGCTATTCGTTTGCGTAGGCGTATGGTCCAGTGAAAAGCTGTAGTACAAAGGATCCGTAGTGGTTTGTGCACACACAATATCGTCAGAGGCAAAGTCGCTCAGCTGAAAATACTGGCGCAGGTACATGTTGTTAAGGTCTGTTGTACCATTGAACTCTGTATGATCTTTGAATAATGCGTAAGCGCCGTTCACCGCCTGCTGTAAACCCGCTTTGGTGGCGGTTAATGAGCCGGTGTTCAATGCATCGCTTGGATTTACATCCTTCAGACAGCCGGCTAGCAGCAGCGGCAAACCTAATATAAGGAGTATGAATTTTGTACGCATGATCTTAAATTTTTTTTCCTAGAACCGGATGTTAATATTTAACAGGTACTGGCGATTATTGGGATACTTGAAGTCAGACACGCCGGGCATTACATAGCTGCCCGTAGCAATGGTGGTAGATGGATCCTGACCCAGGAACTTCGTGAACGTATATACGTTGTCCGCAGTCAGGGAAAGGGTTACATCATCCAGCTTCAGGGGGCTGGTCCAGATCTTAGGCAGCGTGTACGACAGTGATATGTTACGGATGGCAAAGAAGCTACCGTTCTTCAGGTAACGGGTAGAGGTTTCTGTGGCATTCGCATTATTCTGCGGGCTGGGTTCCGTAGCATTATCCCCGGGTTTGGTCCAGGTGCTGTAACCATCCGGCAGTACTATCTGGTTGTAATAAGGCTCAATACCATCGTTCATTACAAAGCGCAGCGCATTGCTGAACACTTTGTTGCCGGATAGGAAATAAGCATTCACGCTCAGCGCAATGTTCCGGTACTTCCACTGGGAGTTAATACCGCCCTGGAATTTGGGCAGGGCAGATCCTACTTCCTGGTAAGTGGCGCTGGCATAGTCGGAGGTAGCTTCGCGGGAGGTTTCCTTCCCATCGGCATCCCGGTGGATCACTTCCCATTGCGGCGCGCCGGTTTGTGCATTTACGCCTAACCATTTAGGCATGTAAAACTCATACAGGTTGCCGCCATTACGGTAGATCTGTGAAATGCTCCAGGTAGGCTGTGTGCGTGTAATATCGCTGGGCAGCTTCTGCAGCTTGTTGGAGTTGAAGCTGATGTTAAAGTCCGTGTTCCACTCAAAGTCGCGGGTTTTGATATTCACGCTGCTTAAGCCCAGCTCTATGCCTTTGTTCACAATTTCGCCGGAGTTTTCCCAGCGTTGCTCAAAGCCAATGGAGAGGGGCTGTGATACCTGCAGCAGCAGATTCTTTGTTATGTTATTATATACATCTACCGTCAGGTTCACGCGTTTGAACAGGCCTATATCCACACCGGCATTCAGCTGGTGCTTGCTTTCCCAGGTAAGGTTGGGGCTGGGCAGCTGCAGGGGCGTAGCGGCAGTACCGCCGTTATACTGGCTGTTAAGCGCATACAGGCCCAGGTAGCGGGATGATCCGATGTCCTGCGTACCGGTTACGCCATAGCTGGCGCGCAGCTTCAGGTTATCAATGAAGGTAGCTGTTTGCAGGAAAGGTTCATTGCTTAGCAGCCATGCGGCGGATATAGCGGGGAATGAGCCGTAACGTTTCGATTTCGGGAAGTTGGTTGAGCCATCCACGCGGTAAGAACCGGTCAGGAAATATTTTTCCTTATAGCCATAGCTCACCTGCGAGATCAGGGATTGCAGAATGGCCTGGTCGTTAAACCCGTTCACGATCTGCGTGTTGGATACTACGTTCAGCACCTTTAAGCCTTCAGGCAAACCTTTACCGGAAGCGCCTACCACTTCTGTTTTGCTGTTCTCAATGGCAACACCTGCCAGGCCGCTGATGGAATGATCGCCCATGCGGAACTTGAATTTCAGCAGGTCGTTGGATATTACGCCGTAGTTAAGCGTGCCTAATTCATTCAGATAGCCGGTACCGTTATACTGGCCTGCAACCACAGGGGAGTAGTAATCAGTAGCCTTATCATAATTCACTGCACCGCGGTTGTTGCTGGAAAATGAGAGCCAGTCTGTGATCTGAATATTCAGGTTCAGATCATAGTTGGCGTTAAAGCTCTTGTAGGGATGGTTGGAGTTCTGGATGGTGTGTATAGGATTCACCTTATCCCTTGACCACCATTTAAAGGTGGAGTTGCCATCCACGTACACCGGCTGCCCGTTAGCATCATAGGGGTTATCCCAGGGCATGTTCAGGTAGGCATAGAACACATCGTCATAGTTAAAGCTTTTGCCGGTAGCAGCGCTGAGGTTAATGTTATTGGTCACATCCACGCTCTTTGAAAAATGGTGGGTAGAGTTGCCGCGCACATTAATACGCTGGAAATTGGTGTTCAGGAAAGTTCCTTTCTCATTATAGTAGGAAATGCTGGTGTAATACTCGCTTTTTTCCGAGCTGCCGCTGGCGGAGATGAATACATTCTCCAGCGGTGCGGTTTTGAACATGGTGTTAAGCCAACTATAGTTCTGATCGCGCAGCGTGCGGGGTCGCTCGTCGTAGAATTTCAGCAGGTCTATTTTATAGGAGTTATCCGTTGTACCGGGAATATAGTCGCGGTAAAATTCCTTATGATGCTCATACAGCTGGCTGCCATTCATCATGGTCATTTTTCCAAAATCCGGCTTGCGGATGCCTGTGGTTACTTTTGCTTCAAAGCGCGTTTTACCAATGCGGCCTTTTTTAGTGGTTACAATGATCACGCCTGCATTGGCCTGTGAGCCGTACATGGCGGTAGCGCCGGCGTCTTTCAGCACCGTAATGTTCTCCACGTCATTGGGGTCAAAGTTGCCGCCAATAATACCATCCACCACATATAAAGGGCTTTGCGAAGCATTTACGGACGATACGCCGCGCAGGCGGATCTCTGCCTGGCTGCCCGGCACGCCGGAGGCGTTGATCACCTGCAGGCCGGGTACCTTGCCCTGCAGCATGGAGCCTACGTCGTTGGTGGTTACATCTTTCAGCTTTTCAGCAGATACCACGCTTACGGCGCTGGTAAGCTCCCCTTTCTTTTTATCACTGTAACCTACCACCACTACTTCGTTAAAGTTCCTGGTATCTTCCAACAGCGCCAGTGCCAGCGTTTTGCTGGAAGGGATGCCGATTTCGCGGGTTACATAACCAATGTTGCTGATCACCAATATTCCATCAGCAGGTACGCTGCCTAGCTGAAAATGGCCATGCTCATTGGTTTGTGTGCCCTTAGAGGTGCCCTTTACCATAACGGTAGCGCCGGGCAGCGGCACATTGCCGGTGCCGGTGATGGTACCGCTTATATTAATAAGGGTATCAGCTGCCAGCGGTGGGGCCTTACCGGCCGCCGGTGTGCGTTTGATCACAAAGCTGTTGCCTTCCAGCGAGTAGGTGAGCTGCTGGTGTTTCAGGCATTGTTCCAGCACCTCCTGCACCGTGGCCTCTTTTACGTTAATAGACACCGGTTGTGTGCCCGACAACACCTTTTCGGAATACACAATGGATACCCCTGTTTGCGTAATTACTTCCGAAAAAACTTTTTGCAAAGACATGTTCTTCACAGACAGGGTCACCTTTTGCGAGTAAACGGCAGCGCTTACATGCAGGCAGGTGATCAGGAGAAGAAATGCGGTCCCTTTGAGCTGCATAATGATTTGTCTTTTTAGGTCCCGGTCTATACGGGAAATTTTGGTTGACAGCCCGCGGCAATAGCGGGCCAATGCATTACACGTGAATTGCATACTTTTGTGATGTTTGGTAAAATGATTGATCTCTCAGCGATTATTCAGCATACCAGATGTATGACCGGTTTCCGATGGCAGTCGGAGCCGGTTTTTTTTTTCTGATCTTGGTTGTTGGTTGATTCCCCCTTTCTTTTGTTTTATAGCTGGTTAAGGCAGCACTATTATCTTCCTGCCTTCTACCTTAAAATGATTAAAGCCGCTGGCTTCCAGCAGGTTCAGCACACCGCTCAGCTGCAGGTTGCGGGATATGCCGCCGCCATACAGCTCTGCGCTGGGTGTTACCGTATATACGATATCCACATCGTACCAGCGGGCTACTTCCCGTAAAATGGCGGCCAGCGTCATGTTGTTGAACACAAACAGGCCGTTCTTCCAGGCAATGATCTTTTGCACATCTGCTGCCTGCACCGTTAGCGCGTGGTTGCCATGATCCAGTACTGCCTGCTGGCCGGGTTGCAGCAGGCGAAGGGCATTCCCTTCTTTTACCTGCACAGCACCTGTCACCAGTGTGGTGTTCACGGTGGCTTCGTCGCCATAGGCCATCACGTCAAAGCTGGTGCCCAGCACCTGTACTTCCATGGAATTTACCATTACTTTAAAAGGCTGGTTGGCCTGCTGTGCCACTTCAAAATAGCCCTGCCCCTGTAGCTCCACTACTCTGTCTTTCCCTGTAAATGCTGTAGGATAACGTATTGATGACGCGGAATTCAGCCATACTTTGGTGCCGTCCGGTAATGTGAGCTTGAATTGTCCTCCCCGTGGCGTGGATAAGGTATGGTATTGTAGTCTGTTATCTGTTCCATTGGCGCCGTACACCAGCTGACCGTTCTGCTGCGTAATATGGGTATTGCCGCCGATCACCTGCCGCCCGCTGCTGTCCAGCGTAATGGTGGTGCCGTCTGCCAGGGTAAGTACTGCTTTGTTGGCGCCGGGTGTTATATTATTAATGGTCTGTTGTGCTATCGGAACATTTGTTTGCGTGGAAGGGCCGGGCCTGCGCCACAGGAACGCCAGTGCAATGGCGCCGGCTACAATGGCCGCTGCTGCTGCATAACGGATAGGGAATATACGTTTGGCAGGGGCGGGGCTGATAATGTTATGGTATACATGGTCCAGGTCTACTTCCGGTAAGGCCGCATCTGCCGGCAGCTCCCGGTAGGCCGTTTCCATAAAATGCTGCAGTGCCGCATCCTCCGGGTGAGCTGCAATGTATGCGAGCAGCTCTTCCAGCTCCTGGCGCGTGCAGGTTTTGCTGGTATAACGTTGCAAAAGGTATGTTATCCGGGACGTTTCTTGCGGCATATGGAATGGCTTATACTAATAAAGACGTTTGGGGAGGCGCAAAGGACCGTGAAAACGTAAAAAAAATTAAATGTCAGAAAATCAGGTATTTACAGGCTACCTGGAACAGGATGGCCACGAATACCGCGTGCTGGGAAAGGTAGGTACGGATATATTTCAGGGTTTCTACCAGCAGGTTCTTTACCCGGCTTTTGGAAAGGTGCAGCTGCGCGGCTATTTCATCATGGTTCAGGCCCTGCTGCCGGCTAAGCTGAAAAATGGTTTGTTTCTGGGGCGATAGCTGTGCAACTGCCTGCTGAATAAGGTTTTTGCTTTCCCGGGCTTCCAGCTGCAGCTCCAGGTCGTTGCTGGTTTCAGAAAGGTTGGCCCACACCTGGTCTATAAGCTTTTGCTGCAGGGATACTTTGCGTAAATGATCCAGGGTTTTGTTTTTGGCGATGGTGAACAGGTAGTTGCCTACATGTATAATATCAGGCAGCTGCTCACGCCCGGTCCATAAACGTAAAAAGGTTTCCTGTAAAATGTCTTCCGCATCAATGGCGGAATGGGTCATGTGGTACGCAAAGGCCAGCACCTGCCTGTTATGCCGCGCATACAGCTCTCTGAAAGCCGGTTCATCTCCTTCTTTCAGCTTTTTTAACAGGTCTTGGTCCGTGGTCATTACAGGCATCCCCTCCAATTTTAGGCAATTTCCCCAGCTTAAAAAAGAGAAAATGAAAAATATTTCCCACTAAGCCGGCTGCAACTATTCCGTATTGCGTAAACCAATTTCCCGATTACATAAATCAGCCCCCTGGTGAGCCTATACCTTTGCAACCGCATTGCATGTCCGACAATTAACCTTTATGCATATACTATTTAACAGATTCACAAGACTGGCAGGCTTACTGTGCGCTATACTCATTGCTGCACCGGCCTTTGCGACAGAAGAACCGCTTGCCGCCATTAAGGGTAAAGTGATCACGAATGATGGAACACCAGCGGCTTTTGTAGCTGTACAGATCAAAGAAAAGAACAGGGGCGCCCTTACCAATGAACAGGGCGTGTTTGTATTTAAGAGAATGCATCCCGGCCATTATACCCTGCAGGTAATGCTGCTGGGCTACAAAACCGTTTCACAGGAAGTAGAGGTGCTGCAGGATCAGGTTGTAAATGTGACCATACAGCTGGAAGCTACCAATAAACAGCTGCAGGAAGTGATCATTAACGGCACACATAATAAATATAAAACAGACAGCCTTTCCGGCTCCCTGCGCCTGAAATCGCCGCTGCTGGAAGTACCGCAGAATATACAGGTGATCTCTGCCAGCCTCATTGCCGATCAGCAGTCATTTGATATTGTAGATGGTATTACCCGCAACATCAGCGGCGCATCCCGCGTAGGCCACTGGGATAACCAGTATGCGCAGATCCGTATGCGCGGTTCCAAGATCCCCGCTTTCCGCAATGGAATGAACATTGAAGCCAGCTGGGGCCCTACCGCAGAAGATGCAGCCATGATAGAGCGCATTGAATTTGTAAAAGGCCCGGCCGGTTTTATGCTGGCCAACGGCGAACCCGGTGGTTTTTACAACGTGGTAACTAAAAAGCCTACGGGCATTACCAAAGGCGCTGCCAACATCAGCATGGGCAGCTTCAGCACCTACCGCGCTGCGCTGGATTTTGACGGTAAGCTGAGCAAAGATGGCAGACTACTGTACCGCCTGAACGTAGCCGGGCAGCAGAAAGATTTTTACACCAAATACAATTACAGCAACCGTTACCTGTTTGCCCCCTCGTTTAAATACCTGGTAGATGACCGTACCTCCGTTACGCTGGAATACTCTTACCAGGCTTCCCGCTACCTGGCTAATGGCAATTACCAGTTCTCAAAGAATAAGCTGCTGGATGAAGGTATCGGCAATGATTTCTTCTACGGCGATCCTTCCCTGGAACCCGGCAAGCTGCGCGATCACAGTGTATACCTGTACCTGGATCACAAGCTGAACGACAAATGGGAGGCGCATGCGCAGGTAGCGTACTTTAACTTCAGTATGGTGGCCAACAGCGTGTGGGCCGATAGTATGCACACCAACGGCGATATGTACCGCTATTACAGCATTGGCGATGAAGCAGGGGAGAACCGCTTTGCGCAAATGTCATTGTCAGGTGAAGAATATACCGGTGCCGTACGTCACCGTATACTGGCCGGCGTGGATATGGGTAACAAAAAGTTCTGGGGCGATTTCCGCAGGATAGCCCCGCTGCACCTGGCCGGCGGCAGGGTATTTAACGTGTACAACCCGGAATACGGCGTGCCTGCCGATTCTATCGCTTATATAGACCGTTCTAAAAGTGTGCGCACCAGGGCAGGGTCCACTACTTATGCTACAGTGGTGAATTACACCTCCGTATATGTGCAGGACGAGCTGGCCTTCTTTGGCGATAAGCTGCGCCTGTCACTGGCTGCCCGTTACACCCACTCTGAAACCGTAGGTAAAACAAAGAACGCTGAAATCAAGGACGATGTGGTAACGCCGCGTATCGGCCTTAGCTACTCCATTGATAAGTCTTTGTCGGTATACGCCATGCGGGATCAGTCCTTTGTAGCCGTGCCCGGCCTGGATTCCAGCCTGAATCCCTTTAAGCCTATTAAAGGTACCGACTATGAAGCAGGGGTGAAGAAAGAATGGTTCAACGGCCGCTGGACCTCTTCCGTAACCGCCTACCGTATTAACCGGGAAAATGCGCTGGTAACCCTTCCGGGTGTGGTAGACAGCCGCGGCAACAGCGTGTCGGTACAATTAGGCGAAACCGTAACCAAAGGCGTTGAGGTAGATATTAACGGCGAGATCATTTCCGGTTTGAATGTAAATATCAACTACGCCTATACGGATTCCAAGATCAGCAAGGAAGCCCCCGGCACTGCGGAGGATAAAACAACCATCGGCAATGTAACGCCTAACACCAACGCACATATTACCAATGGCTGGGTAAATTACCGTATTGGTAAAGGCCCGCTTACCGGCTTTGGCGTAATGGGTGGTTTTCAGTGGATGGCCGACCGTTATGTAGGCACTACCAAAAAGCCTAACATTCCTAACTACTTTCGTGGCGATGCCGGCCTTAGCTACTCAAAGGGAAAATACAGCGTTTCCCTGCTGGTAAATAATGTGGCCGATAACCGTAAGCTGCTTACGGCTGCTTCACTGGCCGCTAATCCTAACATTGTTACCAGCTACTACAGCTATATAGTAGAAGCCCGCCGTAACTTCCGTATGACGATCGGGTACCGGTTCTAAGCAAAAAGAATGTAAAATGTAAAATTTCAAATCATAAATGTAAAAGTGGAATGCTGCGATACTGTTCCCCAGCCGCTGCATTCCACTTTTACATTTTACATTTATGATTTTACATTTTACATTCTTTGGAGCCGGTCCCGGAGCCAGATTCCCGGAAATGTATCAGTTTTACCGGCTTTTGTATTAAAGGCAGGGGGGCATATGGGGGTAGCTTTGTGTCATTATTTAAAACAAAAAATAATGGCAAAGATAATTTTCATTACGGGGGCTTCCCGTGGATTTGGCCGGATCTGGGCAGAGGCATTTCTGAAACGCGGCGACAAAGTAGTAGCCACCGCCAGGAATTTAGAGGCACTTAAACCGCTCAGCCAGCAGTACGGCAATGCCCTGCTGCCTTTACAGCTGGATGTTACCGACAAAAAGGCCAGCTTTGAGGCCATCAGCAAGGCAAAGGAACACTTTGGGAAAATTGATGTGGTGATCAACAATGCCGGTTACGGCCTGTTTGGCGCTATTGAAGAAACCAGCGAGCAGGAAGCCCGCGACCAGTTTGAAGCCAATGTATTTGGCCTGCTGTGGGTAACACAGGCAGCGCTGCCAATAATGCGGGCACAGGGCCATGGGCATATTATACAGATCTCCAGCATCCTGGGAGTTGTAACTTTACCCACGCTTGGTGTGTATAATGCATCTAAATTTGCAGTAGAAGGGCTAAGTGAAACACTGGCTACAGAAGTAAAAGATTTTGGCATTCATGTTACGCTGGTAGAGCCCAACGGCTTCTCAACCGACTGGGGCGGCGCATCCGCTGTCCACAGCACGCAGCTGCCGGTATATGATGGGGTGCGGGCCGCTTTACAGGCCACCGCTACACCGGATGCTTTTGGCGTGCCGGAAGCTACAGTGGACGCTATTTTGAAGCTGGTGGACGAGCAACAGCCGCCGCTGCGCCTTTTCCTGGGCAAAGTAGGCCTGCCATTCGCAAAACAACAGTATGCGGAGCGCCTGGCCACCTGGGAAGCATGGAGCGCCGTAGCGGATGCTGCACACGGGAAGTAAGTTGGCAGTTGTTAGTTGGCAGTCATTAACAATCATATATCAACAATAACAGGTCTGTGCTGTTATTATAGTGCAGACCTGTTTATCTATAAAAAGAGCGCTTATGTGGCATTTTAAGAGCCTGGGTCAATTTCATGAAAGTAGCGGGGCGCCGCCCCCGGAAAACCCGATGTTAAGTTTGCTGCGGTGCAATCAGGTGTGCCCGATGGGCGGCTCGGCGTACACCAGCGACTTTTACATGATCGCATTCAAGAAAATGAAGGCTGGTATAATGCTCTATGGCAAAACCAAGTATGACCATAGCACCGGCGGCAGCATGTACTTCACCAAACCCCGGCAGGTAATAGGAATGGATAACCTGGAGCTGGAAGAGGATGGTTTTTCCATTTATATACATGAAGACTATTTAAACGGGCACGATCTGCATAACGAAATAAAGCAATACCGCTATTTCGACTATGAGGCCAATGAAGCCCTGCACCTGTCGCCGCGTGAAGAGCAGATCATCTGGGAGCTGTATAGTAAAATAGAAACAGAGTATTACAATAACCAGGATGAATACAGCAAAGAGATCATTTTAGGGCACATTAGCTCCATCCTCAAATACTCGCAGCGGTTTTACAAACGGCAGTTCATTAACCGTACAGAAATGTCCGGTATGATGGTTTCTAAGTTTAACAATATCCTGGCCGCTTATTTCGAAAGCGGCTTACTGCATGAACATGGACTGCCTACGGTAAAGTATATGGCAGACCAGCTGCATGTATCGCCCGGTTACCTGAGCGACCTGTTAAAGCAGGAAACCGGCAAAACAGCCATTGAGCTTATTCACATCTTCTTAATTTCAGAAGCCAAGAACTTACTGAAAGGCGCGGATAATACGGTGGCTGAAATAGCCAACACGCTTGGGTTTGAGAACCTGCCATATTTTTCCCGCCTGTTTAAGAAAGAGGTAGGTATGAGCCCCGTGCAGTATAAGAAACAAAGCCTGAATTAGAATGTAAAATGTAAAATCATAAATCATTGTTGTCCGGGGAAATTTAAAAACAAGGATTCCCCGGGCGACAATGCAATAGGATCAAGGATATTTGTTATTTCTGAAAAATAAAGCCCCCTATGTTTTAAAGAGTTTAAGTTGTAGATATGG